>JAABUM010000029.1_pt1 | contig 397404 bp, 274 predicted proteins | sample 5559161 | NCBI WGS metagenome assembly JAABUM01 (sample SAMN10711868, study PRJNA513369) | rock metagenome | isolation source: Antarctica rocks | place: Antarctica: Victoria Land, Siegfried Peak nord
CCTAACCCTAACCCTAACCCTAACCCTAACCCTAACCCTAACCCTAACCCTAACCCTAACCCTAACCCTAACCCTAACCCTAACCCTAACCCTAACCCTAACCCTAACCCTAACCCTAAGTTTAAATTAATTAAGACTTAAATAGTTAGAATATTACTCTTTTAATAATATATAAAAATATTATACTTATATTATTAAATTATTATACTTATTTATATAAGCTATTAATTCTATTACTATACTACTATTACTAGCCGGCGATAAGATCTACTTATACGTAGTACTAGTTATAAACCTTCTAGTATCTTAGTACTAGGAGAGCTAAGAGATCTTATAGTATTTTAGAAGTACTATCTAGGGTTACCTAGTTATTACGGAATTAATACGTAGGTAGAGTATAGTAATAATAAGAATAGGAACGCTAATATAATAGAAAAATAGAGAAGATAGAAGAAGAACTCTTAGAAGATTATAGTAAAAGATATAACGCGATAGAATATATAGATATAGACGAAAAATACATATTATATAAATACCCTTCTACCTCTCTCTCTTTAATATAACCTCCGCTTCCCTATATATATTATAAATGTAATATACTAGTAATACTAGTAATACTAGTATAAGATAATAGAAATACTACTAATATAAAACCTTTATAGTATTACAGGATATATATAATACTTCTATACTTATACCTATTATAAGGTCTCTTATAAGGCTATATCTTTATACTCTAGCTAATTCTACTCCGCGCGGTCTAGGTAGCTTAAGTCTACCTACCTTAAAGTAGTTATAGTATATATAGATAATAATAGTATAATAAAAAGATAGTAATATTATAAAGCTAGCCCTTCCTTCCTCTTAATAATTAAGTATAAGCTAGATAGTATACTAGGTATATACTACCGCTATTACTACCGTATAACGGCGAGGATACTCTAGTCCCCTTCCTAGGTAGTCCTTATAGTACGGCTGTAGGTAGTAGGTACCTAACTTAAAATAGGATATAGGTATTAAACTCCTTACCTAATAGCTTATAAGTATAATAGGGCCGCTAGTCTAGTTAGCTAATAGTACCTATTATCTTCTATATATATATACCTTAATAGTAGCGGTTAATATAACCGCGGTAAATATACTAGGTATCTACTACCTTACTATTATATAATAGGGGGATACTTAGCCGTACCTAGGTAGTCCTTATAATATAGTAGTAGGTAGTAGAGGCCTAACCCGTATAAAGATATATAGATATTAGCCTTCCTACCTAATAGTCTATAAGTACGCTAGGGCCGCTAGCCTTCTTACCTAGTAGTACCTAGTACTAATAGACTAGTAGGTAAGTACTAGTTCTATTACCTCCCTTTATATATATACCCTCTCTATTATAAATATTATAACTAGGATTATAAGGAATTATCTATTATAAGGATTTATCTATTATACTAAACGGATTAGATTAAGAATAGCTAGTAGAGATAGAAAAGAGAAAGGGGCTAGGCCCTAGATAAGGAAAAGAAGTTTTACTTATAAACGAAACTTTAGTATAATAGGTAGTAAACCCGACCCCTCTACTACCTCCCTAGTAGTAGGCCTACTAGGGGGGGGGAGGGAAGGAGTTATAAATAGTTAAGAGAACTATAATTATTAGGTAGAGTTTTTATCCTTATAATAGGGTTTCTCCCCGAATAATATATATATAATATATACCCTTAAATAGCCTACCCTTATTAGCTTTTTAACTAGTATAAGAGTATAATTAATTAATTAAATACTACTATTACTAATATTATTATTATTACTATTACTACTTATCTTACTTAGTTATTATACTAGTATATACCTTTACTATACTTAATAGCCCGACGCTATAAAAAAGGATACTAACCTAGTAGAAAGGCCGGTAGTAGAGCTAGTAGCGCTACTACTAGCGGGGATTAGAGGGCTGAAACACGAGCCTAGTATAGAAGGGTAACCTAGTAGGGGGGAGATAGGACCTTTATAAGGGCTTAAAGAAGCTAGAGAGCTTTATAATAGTCTAGTTACTTATAGATAAGATTAGGTTTAACTACTTCTTATTTATTAGGAAGGTACCTAGGATCCTAAGTCCTAGCTACCCGTACGGGGCGGCGAGGTAGACTAGTAAACACGTCCTACTATTCTATCCCGACTATTATACTAGTAGGAGTTAGATATTACTAGAAGCTAGGTTAGAAGATTATAGTACTATTCTCTTATTACTAATAGGGATAAGGGTAGCGGCGAGGTAGTTAACTAGGTTAGGCGCCCTCTACTAGTTTATACTAGTAAAAGAGATATTAGCGAGAACTAATAGAGAGGAAGGGCTCTACTTTAATTAAAGAGAAGAGAATATAGTTAATAAAACCTTAGTATTATAGATAGTAGACCCGACCCCTTAATATACCGTCCTAATAGTAGGCCTATTAAGGGGGGGAGGAAAGGAGCCGAATAATAGTATAGCTTATAGATAGTAGGTAGAGTTTTTATCCCCTAGCTAGGTTTCTCCCCGAATAATAGGTACGCTAGGTATACCCCTTAAAAAGTCTACCCTTATTAGCTTTAACTAGTATAAGAGTATAATTAATTAATTATTAATTAATTAATACCTTTACTATATTTTATAAGAATTATAATAATTATATACTAGTTATAAAAAAGATATTAAAAGTTAATTTAATAATACTATTTCTTAATTAAACTTCTTACTATTATTAATAAAATTATCTTATTTAAGATTATATATATAGAAAATACCTTTTATATATTAAGATAATTATAGTAGTTATATACTAGTTATAAGAAAAGATATAATAATCTAGATTTATAAATCCTCTTTTTAATAAGCTTTCTATTATACTACTAATAAATATATATAAGATTAAACCTCTACTTCTAATTCTATTAAATAACTATCTCCTTCTTTCTTTATAAAGGTATTAATAATATATTTACTATTACTAAACTCCTTCTCTTCTAACTCTTTATTCCCCTTTCTTTTATAATAGTAATAGTATTAATATAAGCTTTAATAATTAGATTAGCTATTATAACCTAGTCTTTAAAAGTCTTAAATTCCCTTTATAAGAATATAGTAGTATACTTATTAATACTCTTAAATTCTAATTTTATTATAATATAAGTTTATATCTTAGCTTTAACTTCCTTCTTTATAATAATAAGATAGATAGTATATTTATATTTATACTAGTAGTATATAAAGAAGTATAATAGAGGTTTAACTTAATTCTTATCTTTAATATATATATAATATTTAAAAAGAGTATTAAATTATATTTAACTTTAAGAAATAAGTATAATAAACTTAATAAGAGAATATCTTTTTATAATTTCTTAGATAGTTATAACTTTTTATACTTTATAAATTATTATCTAATTCTCTCCTCTTTTCTTTATAATAATTAATATTCTATTAATATTATTTATAATTTCTTATAAGATAAATATATTATATAAAGTAGTAATTATCTTAAATAGAATAGTATATTAATAAGATATATTTTAAATTATACTATTATAATTCTTAGTAAGTAATATAAAGATATTAGTATTATCTTTAATAGTATTCTTAATAGGAATTTACTTCTTTAATTTAAGAGTAGTAGGTTTTTTAATTATAAGAAATAATACTATTATTATTATTATTAACTTTTATTTTAATAGTATTAACTATTATCTTCTTTCTTAATAAGATATACTTCTTAAGAAAAGAAGTCTTTAATTTTTTATATATACTTTATAATATATCTTAGTCTTTACTTTATTAATAGTAGTTTATTATATAATAATAAAAAATCTATTACTAATACTCTTAATATTAATTATATCTTTATACTTCTTTTTATTTATTATATTATAAACTTTAATAACTTTAAAATACTTCTAAGAGATTATTTAAAAGCTTTTCTAAATATTAAGATACTATTAATTAATATATTAATATATTATTTAAATAATTCTAGTAGTATTAAATACCTAGTAATAAGTTAAATATATAGACTTCTATTTAAATTAATATTAAATATCTTAGTAAGTAAATTAGTAAAATAAGTAATTTATAAATACTACTAAGATTTTAATACTAATATTTTATACTTTAATTATAAGTATATTAATAGATTAATCTATTTATTTAAATATATCTTTAAAATTACTAGTCTAATTTTTTATAATTTTAATATATTTAAGTAGTATAAAATAAATTAAATAATATAGTTTATATAAAAGATATTATATTATATTAGTATATATATAAATAGAATATAAAGAATATTAGAAATTTAATAAGTAGTTAAATAAAAGTATAAAGTATATAATCTATTAAATAAGAGGTTTAAAAGATCTTTAAGATTTAAAGTTTTAAATATTCTATTATATTAGAATTATTAAGAATATAAGATATAATAATAATATATATATAAGAAGAGTAATACTTTATTATAATAAATATAAGAGATACTATTAAGTTTAATAATAATATACTTAAATAAGATAATAATACTTAATTATAATATATATATATATAATTATAAATTATAATTAAGATAAAATTAAATAAAGAGGCTATTCTTAGCTTTAATATATATAAAGAATAATATAATATTTTATTCTAATATATATATAAAATAATATAATACTTTATTTTAATATATATATAAAATAATATAATACTTTATTCTAGTATATATATAATATAATATAATATAATACTTTATTCTAATATATATATAAGGCCGGCGATAAGATCTACTTATATATAGTACTAGTTATAAACCTTCTAGTATCTTAGTACTAGGAGAGTTAAGAGATCTTATAGTATTTTAGAAGTACCGTCTAGGGTTACCTAGTTATTATAGAATTAATACGTAGGTAGAGTATAGTAATAATAAGAATAGAAACGCTAACGCGATAGAAAAATAGAGAAGATAGAAGGAGAACTCTTAGAAGATTATAGTAAAAGATATAACGCGATAGAATATATAGATATAGATAAAAAATATATACTATATAAATACCCTTCTACCTCTCCCTAATATAGCCTCCGCTTCCCTACGCGTATTATAAATGTAATATACTAGTAATACTAGTAATACTAGTATAAGATAATAGAAATACTACTAATATAAAACCTTTATAATATTACAGGATATATATAGTACTTCTATACTTATACCCGTTATAAGGTCTCTTATAAGGCTACGTCCTTATACTCTAGCTAATTCTACTCCGCGCGGTCTAGGTAGCTTAAGTCTACCTACCTTAAAGTAGTTATAATATATATAGATAATAATAGTATAATAAAAAGATAGTAATACTATAAAGCTAGCCCTTCCTTCCTCTTAATAATCGAGCGTAAGCTAGATAGTATACTAGGTATATACTACCGCTATTACTACCGTACAGCGGCGAGGATACTCTAGTCCCCTTCCTAGGTAGTCCTTACGGTACGGTTATAGGTAGTAGGTACCTAACTTAAAATAGGACGCGGGTATTAGACTCCTTACCTAATAGCTTATAAGTATAATAAGGCCGCCGGTCTAGTTAGTTAATAGTACCTATTATCTTCTATATATATATACCTTAATAGTAGCGGCCGATATAACCGCGGTAAATATACTAGGTATCTACTACCTTACTACTATATAACGGGGGATACTTAGCCGTACCTAGGTAGTCCTTATAATATAGTAGTAGGTAGTAGAAGCCTAACCCGTATAAAGATACGTAGATATTAGCCTTCCTACCTAATAGTTTATAAGTACGCTAGGGCCGCTAGCCTCCTTACTTAGTAGTACCTAGTACTAATAGACTAGTAGGTAAGTACTAGTTCTATTACCTCCCTTTATATATATACCCTCCCCGTTATAAATATTATAACTAGGATTATAAGGAATTATCTATTATAAGGATTTATCTATTACGTTAAATAGATTAGATTAAGAATAGCTAGTAGAGATAGAAAAGAGAAAGGGGCTAGGCCCTAGATAAGGAAAAGAAGTTTTACTTATAAATAAAACTTTAGTATAATAGGTAGTAAACCCGACCCCTCTACTACCTCCCTAGTAGTAGGCCTACTAGGGGGGGGAGGGAAGGAGTTATAAATAGTTAAGAGAACTATAATTATTAGGTAGAGTTTTTATCTTTATAATAGGGTTTCTCCCCGAATAATATATATATAATATATACCCTTAAATAGCCTACCCTTATTAGCTTTTTAACTAGTATAAGAGTATAATTAATTAATTAATTAATTAATATATATAAAATAATATAATACTTTATTCTAGTATATATATAGAATAATATAATACTTTATTCTAGTATATATATAAAATAATATAATACTTTATTCTAATATATATAAAGAAAGATATAATACTTAATTCTAGTATATATAAAATTCTAATATATATTAATAGTAAGTTATATAAAATATATCTACTTTACTAATTCTTTATCTAACTTTTAACTTATAGATATTTATTACTAAGATAAATTAATTATAACTCTATTATATAAATTATAAATAGAAAAGATAATAAATTTTAGATTTTTCTTATAAAATTTTAAAACTCTAATCCTTTATATAAGTATAAATTAGTATTCTAGTATATTTCTAATATTATTATTTATAAATAATATACTAGGAATTATAATAGAATAATCTATTACTTTTAAGTACTTTTCTAGTAATATTATAAATAGTAAAGATATACTTTTTAATATAAATACTTTATTTCTAATTACCTTTTATATATTACTAATTTAAGACTCTTTTATTACTATTATTAGACTTTTAATTACTAGGTTTAATAGTACTTATATAATTAATATATTTCTAATAGAATTAAAGGACTTTAATTATAATAAAGGAGTAGATACTATAATATTAAATATTAGAGTAGATAATAAGAGGTTAGAAAGCTTTATAAATATAGATAAAAGAGGGAGTATTAATTACTTAGAAGTCTTTAAAAGTAAGTAAGCCTTAGATATTTATAGTATATTAGTTAAAGATAAAGCTAGTAGACTAGTTATAATAGAATTAGTTTTATTAATTATAAAAGAACTACTTTTAAAATACTTCTATTTTTATTTATCTTTATATCTTTAAGTATATTAAGTTATATTAGCTTTCTTTTTAACCTCTAGCTTTACTTATAATAGTATCTTAAAGTAGCTACTTTAATTAAAAGTAATACTCTATTAAAGAGTATCTTAGACCTCTTAAATAGCTAGTAAAGAATAGTAGATTTAATAGATATAAATAGATTAGAGATAAAAGTAGATATATAAGATTAGATAGTAAAAAGATATAAAAGAATAGAAGGGAGATAGGAAATTCTATTATACTTTAAGAGTTAAAGATACTTTAACTTAAGTTAAGCTAGGCTTTATAAGGCTACTATTAATTAATAAGATATATCTTCTTAAAATCCTTATACTAAGAAGAAAATATTACTCTTTTAATTCTATAAAAATATTACTTAATATATTACTTTATAAGATAAGAGGCTTGAATTATAATAAAATTATTATTATAATAATAAGAGTTAAAGTCTAAGTTAAGTCTCTAATAATCTTAAAATATATCTAATTTATAATAAGTTTTATTATTATATCTTAAAAGATTATCTCTATCTTAGATTAAATTCTATTAATAATAGTAGAAAATAATAGTTTAATTAACTTATTAATCTAGTAAGTTAAATTAAAGGTAGTTATATATAAGTTTATTACTACCTCTTATAATAATTTCTTTTTTATATAATATCTTTAATTCTAAGTAGTCTTCTTCTTTTATTTCTCTTTTATAATAGTAGTAAGGTAGCTTATAATAAACTAGTAATATTAAGGTAATTATAACTCTTATAAGATAATAAGTAATAAATAAGAAAAATCTAAGTAATATTAAATTAAATTTAATTAACTAGATAATTTAAAATAGTAGGTATTACTAGTATATTATATTATTATCTAATAATTCTATAATTAGTATCTTACTTAATTTAAACTTATTATACTTAGAATTAATAGTAGTAAATCTACTAGTTTACTTATAACTAGTTATTTATAAATAATAATAAGATAGAAGTTAATAATACTAGAACTTAGTCTTTTCTAGTATAAAAGTAGTAGATACCTACTATTAACTATTTAATTAATACTAGATCTAATATTTATTATATATTAGTACTATTTAAGTAATTATAAAATAGTAATATAAGATAAGATATAATTTAAATTTAAGTAAGTAGTATTATAGATATATATAATAGTACTTATTAAATATCTTATTCTTACTATTTATAAGTATTTATAAGTCTTATTAATTATATAATAAGTATATATAATAGATTCTTTCTATACTAGACTAATTAGTATTATAAATACTTATAAATAATACTTATTAAATATCTTACTCTAACTATTAATAGGCTTTTATAAGAATAATTAGTTATATAATTAGTATATATAATATAGTCTTTTTATACTAAGTTAATTATACTTATAAATACTTATAAATAATACTTAGTAAATATTTTACCCTTATTATTTATAAGTATTTATAAGTATAATTAGTTATATAATTATTACTTATAAAACTTAAATCTTTATAATATTCTAATATATTATAAAGAGGAGATATAAATTTAAAGTTAGTTTATAAATTAATAATAGAAGAAATATATAAGACTTCTATTTTTTAGAATTATAATTAATAGTTAAGGAGGGAAGTTATAATAGTAGAAGGTTATAGTAGATATAAGTATATATTATATATAATCTTATAAAATACTCTTTCTCTATTAATACCTATTATAATAATCTAGATTATTAAGAATTAAAGTAATAATTAGAATAAGAAGCCTTATAAAGAATTTATACTTTTTAGATTTTAGTTATTATATTATAATATAATAGGAAGATAATAGAAATAAGGATTTAAGTATAAAGTTAGTTTTATAATTTTCTCTAAGTCTTATAACTAATTTACCTTAATTCTAACCTTCTAGTACCTCTAATTAAAATCTAGTTATATTTCTCTTACTAGTATTATCTCCTTATATATATTATATAAAATATTAAGATAGTTTAAAAAGATTAGTTATACTTTAATAGAGTTATTACTCTTTATAATAAGCTTAAGATTATAATTAATAATTAAAAGAATAAATTTATAAAACTCTTTAAAGTCTTTAATATAATATAAAACCTTAAACTAAAATTAAGTAAGTTTAATTCTAGAAATTATATATTTAATATTAATTACTTAGCCTTTATATATAATATTAATCTTATTCTTTACTATTACTTTCTTAATAATATTATAAAAGTTATATAAATAGTATTATAATATACTATTAAAATAGCTAGCTTAAAAGGCTAGAAGAATAATTTTATTAATTTAAATAACTTATTTATTATTACTAAGGTAGATACTATTATAAACTAGTATATATAAGAAAAGGATATATATATTAAAGTTATAACTAGTATTAAGAATACCTTATTTAAGTTAAAGTTATATTATCTTATAAACTACTACTCTTATAAATTTAATCTAATTTAACTAGATAATATATTATATAAATAGTAGTTTATAAGTTAACTAGAAGATATCTTTATATATTATTAAAGTAGTAATTCTTATAAAGAAACTATTAATATCTTATATATATATATTTTTAACTATTATAATATTTATCTTAAGTTAAAGCTAGAACTCTAACTTTATAAAATTAAGGTAAATAAAGGAATTAAAAGTAGTTAGAAGTAGTTTCTAAGTAATATTAATATAATTATTATAAGAGTTATTTTAAAAGAGGATATTAAGATAATTAAAGGATATAAGTAAAGTACCTTATAATATATAATTATAAGGAAGATACTTATTAATATAACTAGTCTACTTCTTTAAAGAATAGTAGGTATATAATAATAACTTATATTCTTTAATTATAATAATATTATTAGTAGTTATAAAGTACTTAGAATATAAATATAATACTAATTATAATTATAATATAACTCCTAAGCTAATTTAAAAGTAGCTTTTACTTAAAGAAATCCTAACTTAATTTTATTTAATAGCCCTCTAATTATTAAGTTATTATCTTAAAGGGCTTTACTAGTAAATTTCTTAATATTATAAAATATAGAAGTAGCTAGTATAACTATCTCTAAGCTAGCTAGCTTTAATATTTCTAGTTCTAGTATATAAGTTTTATTCTCTTTAATAGCTAGAGGTAGTAAAGTTATAATTAAGTCTACTTCTAAGATTAGAAAGACTAGTAAAGTATTTAAATAACTTAGTATATTCTTAATTAATAGTACTTTATTATTTAATATAAGATTTATATTCTAATAGACCTTATCTTATCTATTATAAAAGTAAGACTTTAACTTTAAAGATATCTTAAATATCTTTTCTAAGTCTTTATTAAAGCTTTACTAAATTAATTTTAAATAAGGGTAGAGCTTATATTAAATTAATTAGTATTAAAAGTAAAGATTAAGCTTATTATAAGAGTATAATATACTAGTAGTTATAATAGAAGAAGCTACTATTAATTCTAATTAAACCTTAATAAAAGTAATATACTAGGTATTATAACTTCTCCTTAATTCTAGAGGTAATATATTAGTATTCTAGTATATTCCTAATATTATTATTTATAAATAATATACTAGGAATTATAATAGGATAGTTTATTAGTTTTAAATACTTTTCTAGTAAAGTTATAAATAGTAGAGGTATACTTTCTAATATAAATATTATATTTCTAATTACCTTCTATATATTATTAATTTAAACCTCTTCTATTACTATTATTAGGCTTTTAATTACTAGGTCTAGTAGTACTTATATAACTAATATATTTCTTATAAGAATAAAGGACCTTAATTATAATAGAGGAGTAGATACTATAATATTAGATATTAGAGTAGATAATAAGAGGTTAAAAAGCTTTATAAATATAGATAAAGAAGGAAGTATTAATTACTTAAAGGTCTTTAAAAGTAAGTAGACTTTAAATATCTTTAATATATTAGTTAAAGATAAAGCTAGTAAGCTAGTAATAATAAAATTAATTTTATTAATTATAAAAGAACTACCTTTTCTATTTTTATCTATCTTTATATCTCTAAGTATATTAAGTTATATTAGCCTTTTTTTTAACCTCTAACTTTACTTATAATAGTATTTTAAAGGAGCTACTTAAGTTAAAAGTAATACTCTATTAAAGAGTATCTTAGACTTAAGTAACTAGTAGAGAATAGTAGATTTAATAGGAATAAATAGACTAGAAATAAAGATAGGTATATAAGATTAAATAATAAAAAGATATAAAAGAATAAAAGGGAGATAGAAAATCCTATTATATCTTAAGGGTTAAAGATACTTTAACTTAAGTTAAGTTAGATTTAATAGGGCTACTATTAATAAGTAAGATATATCTTCTTAAAATCCTTATATTAGAAAGAAAATATTACTCTTTTAATCTTATAAATATATTACTTAATATATTACTTTATAAGATAAGAGGCTTAAATTATAATAAAATTATTATTATAATAATAAGAGTTAAAGCTTAAGTTAAATTCCTAGTAACTTTAAAGTATATCTAATTTATAATAAGTTCTATTATTATATCTTAAAAGATTATCCTTTTTTTAAGTTAAATTCTATTAATAATAATAAGAAATAATAGCTTAATTAACTTATTAATCTAATAAATTAGATTTAAGTTTATTATATATAAGTTTATTACTATCTTTTATAATAGTTTCTTCTTATATAATATCTTTAATTCTAAGTATTCTTCTTCCTCTATTTCTCTTTTATAATAGTAGTAAGATAGCTTATAATAAACTAGTAATATTAAGGTAATTATAACTCTTATAAAGTAATAAGTAATAGATAAGAAAAATTTAAGTAATATTAAATTAAATTTAATTAACTAGATAATTTAAGATAGTAGGTATTACTAGTATATTATATTATTATCTAATAGTTTTATAATTAGTATCTTACTTAATTTAAGCTTATTATAATTAGAGTTAATAGTAGTAAATCTACTAGTTTACTTATAACTAGTTATTTATAAATAATAATAAGGTAAAAGTTAATAATACTAGGACTTAGTTATTTCTAGTATAAAAGTAGTAGATATCTACTATTAACTAGCTATTTAATACTAAGCCTAATATTTATTATATATTAGTACTATTTAAGTAATTATAGAATAGTAATATAAGATAAGATATAATTTAAATTTAGTTAAGTAGTATTATAAATACTTATAATAGTACTTATTAAATATCTTATCCTTACTATTTATAAGTATTTATAAGTCTTATTAATTATATAATTAGTATATATAATAGATTCTTTCTATATATAACTAATTATACTTATAAATACTTATAAATAATACTTACTAACTATCTTATCTTAATTATAATAGACTTTTATAAGTATAATTAGTTATATAATTAGTAGATATAATATAATCTTTTTATACTAAGTTAATTATATTTATAAATACTTATAAATAGTACTTATTAAATATCTTATCCTTACTATTTATAAGTATTTATAAGTATAATTAGTTATATAATTATTACTTATAAAACTTAAATCTTTATAATATTCTAATATATTATAAAAAGGAGATATAAATTTAAAGTTAGCTTATAAATTAATAATAAAAGAAATATATAAGACTTCTATTTTTTAGAATTATAATTAATAGTTAAAGAAGGAAGTTATAATAGTTAAAGAGCCTAGTAGATATAAGTATATATTATATATATACTTATAAAATACTCTTTCTCTATTAATACCTACTATAATAATTTAAATTATTAAGAATTAAAGTAATAATTAGAATAAGAAGCCTTATAAAGAATTTATACTTTTTAGATTTTAGTTATTATATTATAATATAGTAGGAAGATAATAGAAATAAGGATTTAAGTATAAAGTTAGATTTTTAATTTTCTTTAAGTCTTATAATAGATCTACTTTAATTCTAATTCTCTAGTACTTCTAATAAGTATTTAAGTTAGTAGCTAGATAAGTACTAAGTATTAGTACTAAAGTACTAGCTTAAATTACTAAGATTTTAATTCTACTTTTATTATTTTACTAAGACTATTTTATTAAGAATACTTTTTATTTATAATAAAATCTTATATTATATATAAGATTTACTAATATATTACTAATTATTATTATTATTACTAACTAAGTAATTCTTAAAAGTAAATAAGATAATATAAAAAGATAATAGCTAATTAACTATTCTTATAGAAATAGTAATTATAGTATTACTAGTATTTACTTTTTATAATAGTATTTACTATTATATATAAAGTTAACTATTATATATAAAGTTTACTATTATACTACTTTAATTTAAATAGACTTTAAAAGTAATTAGATTAACTCTTTTTTTAGTACTTAGTACTAGATTTTAGTATTAATCTAACTTACTAAATTACTTATAACTAGCTTATATCTTATATAAGCTTAATATTATATAATAATTCTAAATTTAATTTTAAATAGAACTAATATAATTAGTTTAAAAGTAATATAAAAAGGTAATATATATCTCTAAGAACTTAAAAGAGATATTAAAATTCTAATTAAAAAGAATTATATTTAAAATAGAAGTAATTTAATAATTCTTTTAATATCTCTTACTAATTTATTAGAGGTAGACTAACTATTAAGTTAGAATTTAGTACTAGTTCTAGATACTAACTTAAATACTTAATACCTACTTCTAGTACTAACTTACTAAGGCCTTAAAACCTTAGTAAATTAGATAAATCTAACTTAAATTACTAAGATATTATTAAGATACTAAGCCCCTAATAAAATAGTAAGGAATACTAAAAAAAAATCTAGAATTATTCTTATATTAAAAATAGATATATTTTAATTAGAATTTTTATACCTCCTTTAATTCTCTAGGAATATATATTATCTTTTTATATTACCTTAAAGAATTACTTAGATTAGATTAAGTAATAATAATAATAATATTTAGTAATATAATAGTAAGTTATATATATAGTAGTAAGTACTATTATAAATAGAAAATATAATTAATAGTATAATTATTATTCTTATAAAAATAGCTTTATTTACTATAAAGAATTACTTAGATAATAATAGTAATAATACTTAGTAATATAATTATATATAATATATATAATAGTAAATATTATTATAAGAAGAAAGTATTATATTTATTATTTTTATTATTTTTCTAGAGATATATATTACCTTTTTATATTATCTTATTTACTTTTAAGAATTTCTTAAGTAATAATAATAATAATAATTAGAAAAAAAATAGAAAATATAGTAAGAAATACTACTAAGATTAGAAAATATTACTAAATAAAATATCTTAGTAATTTAAGTTAATACTTTAGTACTAATACTTAGTACTAACTATTAGTACTAACTTAAATACTTAGTACTAGATTTTAGTATTAAGTTACTAAGACTTAAGTTAAATATCTAACTTAAGTTTAAAGTACTAACTTAATATAATTAATCTAGTTTATATAAAGTTAATATTAGGTATTATAAAGTCCTACTTATTAAGGACCTTATTACTTAATAAGAGATCCTTATTTATATAAAATAACTAATTAAAGCCTTTTAAAGAATTCTTAAGATTATAAGGCTAGGAATTAAACTAATAATATTACTATTATAAAAGGTTATTATTAGATATAAAGTCTTTTATAATATCTTTTATAAATACTTAGTAAGCTTATTAAAAGAATTATAACTATTAATTATAATAAGTAAGTACTAGATTAATAATAAGTTTAAGTATAAGCTTATTATTATTATTATAAGTTAGACTACTATATAAAATCTAATCTATTTAAAAGATCTACTATAATTTAAAGTCTTTAACTAGATAGTAAGACTTAAAAGGTATTTAATTAAAACTATTATAATTAGAATTAGTAAGCCTAATTATTATTCTAATAATTTAAGAAAGGAGGATAAGTATTATTATAAGAGTTATTATAAGTATTTTTATATAACTAGTTACTAGATTAATATAACTAATAGCTTACTTTATTAGAAAAACTATATTAATTATACTATTCTAACCTATTTTTATAAGTAGAATATTAAGATTATCTAATACTCTAAGTATTAGTAATTTAATATCTACTAGTATAAGTCTATTATTTATACTTAATATTATTAAAGTTATTTAAAAAGTTATTAGTAATTATCTTATTATTTAATTAATAAATATTATAGTAAAGCTTATAAATAATTATATTATAAATAATATCTAATTAGATTCTTACTTCCTTTAAACTTATATCTTTAATATAATATAATATTTTTAAATTAAATTCTATAAGCTTATAATAGTTAGTAGTATCCTTTATAATATATTTCTTATATATTATAGTATTAATTATAATATTAATTAGCTAGTTAAACTTTCTTATTAGTAATCTAGTTTATTTATTAACTCTATTACTAAATACTATAAGATATTTATTATTATTAAATAATTATCTAGTCTACTACTTTAAAGTCTAGTTATAAAGACTTAGTTAGAGATTATTATATATAGTTATAAAATCCTTTAATAGATATATTTACTTAGTATAATATAAGAAGAAGTAAGTATTATAGAAGTATATTTCCTTTCTAATATATTTAATAGTAGAGCTAGTAGTAAGTAACTTACTATTATATATAAGGTTAAAATAGCTAAGGCCTTCTAGATTCTATTAAAGTCCTTAGGGTTCTCTAACTTTAATATTAGTATTAAACTATCCTAGCTAACCTAGTTATATAAGTCTAGTAGTTTAAGTAGTTTAAAAGGTCTTTATTAAGGTAGAGTTTTATATATATATATTATACTATCCTAGTATTAATAGCTACTTATATAGTAGTATTAATAGTTATATTTATTATACTATTAGAAGGATTAGATTCTAAGCTAATAGATCTTTTATAAATAGCTTCTTTAATAGATATCTACTTAGTAGTAATAGTAATACTATTATAAGATAATATAGTATTAGTCTATTATAGTAATATACCTAGTAGGGGTAGATTATTAAGTAGTTTATAAGAGGCTTCTACTCTCTTATTAAATCTAGATATACCCTTTTATAATATAAGCTTATTAAGTACTTAGTCTTAAGATTAAAAAGGCTTAAAGTTTTTAAGAAGACTAACTTCTAATAATATAGATTTAGAATAAGTATCTTCTTATCTAGTAAAAGCTTCCTAAGTTAATTTAATAGACTTAAAGATATCTTTTATAATTAAGTAGATAATATAATAAGTTATATTATTAATAACTAATATAAAAATATATCCTATTTATATAAATTTATCTAATTAAAAGATAAGAATAGTAATCTTATAAGTAATTTAAAGAGTTATAATAATAGAATATTAAGAAGATAGAGAAAGAGTAGTATATCTAATAAGTCTTAGTAGAAATCTCTAATACTTTCTTTAATTAAGGATTTAAAGATCCTAGTTATTAAAGCTTTTAATAGAAGTTATTATATTATAATAGCTTAGTAGACTATTAAAGATCTTATTAGATAATAAATTAAAGTACTATTATAGTAATAAATCTAATAAGTATAATAGAAGTCTTTAATAGATTTTAAAAGAGATTAGATCTAGTATTATAAGGATAGTATTAATTTATATTAAATAATTATATAATATTTAAAGAGATATTAGTTATCTAAGTATAAAATAAAGCTATTACTACTATTATTATAGTAGTTAATAGACTTATTCTAATATATATATATATAATTAATTAATAGAAAAGGGAAGCTTCTTATAAATATAATACCTACTTATAAAAGACTTCTAGTCTTTAAGCTACTAAGCTATCTAATTATATAATATATATAATAGCTTCTTTAAATAGCTTCTTTAGATATTAAATAGTCTTATACTAGCTTCTTAGACTAGTACTAGAATAATAGCTAGTACTAGAATAGTAGTTAGTACTAGAATAGCTAGTAAGAGACTAGTAATAAGAGGGATATTATAATAATAATAATATAGATTAAGTAAAGAGCTAGATTTAAATAACTTAATATTATTAAATAAGATAGAAGGACTAATAGATTAGTTAGTATTATAAAGATAGTATTAGTATTATAATAATAGTATTAGTTAGTTATTACTATTATTAAGGAATAGTACTCTAACTAATTTATATAAATTAATTAATTTATTAGTAAAGAAGAAGTCTTTTACTAAGTTAATATTAAGCTTATAAAAGACTTCTATCTCTATCTAGTAAATAATTACTTAATATATAATAATATATCTAAATAATCTATTATAATAGAATAAAAGTAAGTTAATATTAGAATTTAATATTAAAGTATAAGTATATTAATTTTAATATATAAAACTACTTAATTAAATATTTCTTTTAAATAGAAAGAATTTTTTATTATTATTAAAGCTTTAAGTATAATTAAATAACTTATATAACTTTATTTAAGTATAAAATATTATAAAGAATAAGTATATATATAAGTAGAATATAAGAGAATATAATAGTTTTAATCTTTCTTACTAAGAAATATTATTACTTAATTAAATAAAAGATCTTCTTAATAAGTATTTATAATATATTCTATTATAGTAAAGAGATATTATATTATAAATATAACTTTTTATAACTCTTTTATAATAAGATTATATATTTAAGTTAGTAAGAATATATATATAAAGTTAATAATAAGAATAAAATAATTTAAAAGTAGATATATAATTTAAAGATATATATAATACTAGTATAATATAATTATTAATATAATTCTAGTAGAATAATAAATCTTAAGATATTATAAATTATATTAATAATTAGATACTATAAATATATAAGAGTTTTTACTTAAAGAAGTAAGTTTATCCTTCTCTTATAATTTCTTTTATAATAGTATATAATATATCTTAGTAGTTAAATCTATATACTATTTATTAATAATAATATTATAAATCTCTTTAATTTATATAAATAAATACTAGAATAAGTATATAAGTTAGTTAATAAATTAATTAATTTAATTAGTTTAAAATAGAATTAATATAATAAGTCTAATAATACTTTAATAAAAAAGATATAGAAAGTAAATATCTTTTTATTATCTCTTAAAACTATATTTTATAATTATATATAATTTACTTAGATTAAATTTTAATACTAAGTAGTTTACTTTTTATCTTATACTCTAGTAAAGTACTTATCTTAAAGGTTTTTACTAAGGTATAACTAAGATAAGTATTAAATTTACTAGGATATAAGATAACTACTTTATAATAGTAATATAATTTAAATAATAACCTTTTTATAAGACTTTTAAAGTTAATTAATAAGTTATATAACTTAGATATAAAATCTATTAAGTTAATAAATACTTTTAGATATACTACTTACTCTAATTAATAATATAAGTTAGTAAGATTCTAATATATTAAAGATATAGTAGCTTCCTATCTTATATAATCTTAATCGTAGGAGAATCCTATAAAAGATAACTTCTAGATAGAAGAAAGTCTCTTCTATAACATGTCCCCTACGGGGTATCTGCCACGCGATACACCAGCTTCTCCCCACTAACCTTCCCCTCCCGCATCGCCTTCAACCCCTCAAAGATCCCCTTCAACCCACCCCCTTGCACACTAACAGGATGCACCTTGACCTTACCCTCCGCCAACAACCCATCCACAATCCCCACAAACATCGCCATGAACCGCAAATCCTCCTCCTTGGCCGGAATATCCGGAATCTTCGCCCCCGCCGCACCGCTAAACCTCAATTCCTCGCCCGCGGCCGAATATGCAATCGTCGTCTTCGTTTCCACATCGTCGCGTGGGAAGTCGGAGATGCCGAGGAGGGAGGAATAGCGCTTTGTGGCTTCGGGGGAGGTTGATAGTGCGTCGGCGCAGATCTTTGCGGACGAGCTTTCCGAGACGCAGTCGAGGGCGTGGAAGAGGTTGTTGGCGGTGTGGGCGCGGATTTGGGCGGCGCAGTCGGAGTCTTGGTAGTTGAAGACGGCGTCGGCACCGAGACGGGTGACGAGGTCGTTGTTGCGGGGGGAGCAGGTTGTGAGGACTGTGAGGCCGGAACTGTGGAGGGGGTTAGATCTAAAAGTGTCTCTCTGTTGTTGGGTGAGTACGGATGTGGTACTCACAGCTTTGCAAATTGGATGGCGAGTGTTCCTGTGGCTGTGGAGCCGCCGTAGATGAGGACCGGGAAAGGCTCCTTTGCAGGCGCTGTGGGGAGGGGAAGTTGCAACGACTGGTACAGCGATTGACCGACCGTGATGATTCCAACACCTAGCGTTGCGGTCTCTTCGAACGTCATGTTCTCAGGCATTTTCATCTGGATATCTCCCTTGGCTACAATGTATTCGGCAAAGGCTCCATCCTCGAGTTGCAGCGCGTTCGCTCCGTGGCAGATTCCGCCGATTCGGTCTCCTTTTCTGAATGGTTTCTTCACCTTTTCACCAACCTCTTCGACGATACCTGCGTAATCGCATCCTGATAATGCACCCGGGGTGGGCATGAAATCGATGTGTTTCCAATCGGTGGGATTCAACGCTACGGCTACGGTCTTGATGAGGATGTAATCATCTCGAGGTTTTGGCTTAGGGCGATCGGTGACGAACTGGGCGTCTCGCGGTCCTTTGATTACAACCGCTTTCTGCGTAGCCATTATTGACTCTACTATCCTTTTGCAGCTATTGTCTGGACGTCCTCGATGCCTTGACTTGGAAGTGCCAATCTCGAAGTCCTAGTAAAGCCAATATTAGATGAGATGATGTGATTATATATGTGACTATATATTGTACTGAATCAAATAGTGGAAGACTTAGCTATAGCGGGGGCGGCGAGCCTTTTAATGCGCATCGCTGATAAATGACGGATAGATATTGGACCGACCGTAGTCCGTCTGAGGATTAGCGTTGCAGCTAGAGCGCGAAGCGAGATACTAGTGTAAAGCCTGCTACAATTTAACAACGGTATACAACATAGATAGTAGGGACTGTGATGGAGGAAGATGTAACACAATAGGCTCATTCAGGACCACCATTGTGAGTTGCGAGGGGAAATTGCCAGCGCATTTCTTGCCGCCAAAGGGCTATTCGGATTGGGAATGAAATCTATTCTATCTACCGGGACTCCATGTATGTTCTCAAATCGGGTCTTTCAAATACATACTCCAACATCGGACAGTACAGCCATAGGCAGCCTCGGAGCGCTTGCAGTCTTGTAGCAGAGAGAGGTAACATCAGTCGAGCCCAGACTCCATCACAGCATCGTGACTCCACGTGGCGCGCCAATCGCGCAACCAAACCCAGGATGTAAGGCTTGTAGCATGGAATCCGTAGATATACTGCCAACCAAGTAGTCGTCCTCAAACGGACGGCCCTATTTCTCAATGCCTTGCGGCACCAACGCCGACCGGGTGGCAATCTGCTCAGCCAGTGCAGTGATGGAATTACCACCCAGGAGCTCAAAGACACTAATATCAGCCTTGAGATCTTTGAAGCACCAATTGCGCATCTCGGCCGCGACCAGGGAGTCGACACCATACGAGGACACAGGGCGGTTGACGTCGATCTCGTCCATGGAGATCATCATCGACTTGGCCAGCTTGCTGGCAACGACATTCTGAATGAGATCGGTGGCTTGCGACAGGGTCGTCACAGCGGTGACCGCGCCTTTGAACTCTCCCATCGTGTCACCTGCCTCCGCTTGCGATGTGCTCTTCAAGTCGAGCTGGCGTAGGTACGACATACGAGGTGCTTCTTCAAGCCAGTAGTAGTCGATCTGGGCACCGGTGGCGCGATTGGCTTTGTTCAGACCACCACTGCCAACCCCCGTGATCATTTGAACCGGCACTTTGTTGTTCCCGTGTGAGTATCCTGTCATGGCGCTCTTCATGAGTATGAAAAATTCGTCCGCACCGACGATGAGATTTTGCATTGTTTCGGCAAACTTCAGATTCTCTTTGTTTTCCTCGAACCATCCCAACCCTCCAATAGCGCCAAGATCAATAACCTGACCCACGAGCCCTTGCTCCCGGCGGTAGATTGCCAATTGGTCTTGAAAGGTGTTACCAGCGCAGTAGTTGGATTGGCCACGGTTGCCAAGAATGCCGGCAAGAGACGAAAGCATGATGAAAAAGTCAAGATCGCGAGGCATCTGTTCGTGCAAGTTCCAGCTGCCCTGAATCTTGGGGGTGGTAGCCTGACTCCAGTTCTCGTAAGGCATGGTTTCGAAGAGACCGTCGCGAAGTACCATGGCTCCTTGGATGACTCCCTTGATGGGTGGCATATCTCGGCCAATCTGAGCAACGGCCTTTTTCAATGCATCTGGGTTGGCTACGTCGCAGACAATGACCTTTGCCTCAACTTCTTGCTCCCTTAGTTGATCTAAGATTTTCTGGGCAGCAGGCTGGACGTCATCCGTTCTTGAGAAAAAGGCGAGATGTTTGGCTCCATGTTCTGCGAGGTAAGGGGCAAGGCCTCGACCAAGACCACCCAAGCCTCCAACAAGTACGTAGGTTGCATTCGCACGGAGCTCCAGAGGATGTTGATCGTGTGGCAGGGCTGGTATTATGGACTCCTCGCTCGCCTTTAGGACAATTTTGCCAGTGTGGAGGCCATTCTGCATATTGCGGAAGGCAGTCTGGATGTCCGAATAATCAAAAACCGTAACGGGATGTACGACTTGGAGCACCCCTAGACGGAATAGATTGAATACTTTAGATAGCAGTGCTCCAGCTTTGGCAGGAGCGCGACGGCAAAGTTCCTAAAAGATAGTCAACCTCGTGAAGCGAATAGAGATGGATGAGACTATACCTGAATGTTGACCAAAGAAAAGGAAACGTTAGCAGCGAAGTGCTTCATTTCTAATTTACCGTTGGCAGAAACGTCCCTTTTCCCCAATTCGATGAATCTGCCAAACGGCGAGATGGATGCCCAGGTCTGCCTCAGCTGTTCCCCTGTAAGGGTATTGATGATAACGTCCACTCCTTCGCCGTTGGTCATGCGGGCAATCCCCTTTGAGAAGCTGAGCCCGCGTGAACTGAAGATGTGATCCTCTTGGATGCCGAGGTCTTTCATCAATTCAACTCGGTCAGTTGAGCTGACTGTGACGAAGATCTCCGCGCCAACATATTGGGCGATCTGTATCATAGCTTGACCGAGTCCTGAGAATCATCAGTATCTTGGGTAAAATAACGGAGCTCGACAAGTATACCTCCTGCGGCAGAGTGGATGAGGACTCGTTCGCCCTGGGACAGGCGGGCCGTCTCTATCAAGCTCTGATATGCTGCCATGAAGACAAGCGGGATCGATGCACCATCCTCGGAACGCATACCCTTGGGCAAAACATGTACGAGCGTGCTGTTGACACGGATTTGAGTGGCGATTGCTCCAGGTGCAACGAATGCCACCATGTCTCCAGTTTTGATGCCGGTTACCGAGGAGCCAATCTGCTTGACATATCCACTGCCATCGAACCCAAGGGTGAGACCGGGCACCTGGCCCATAGCTACGGTCAAGTCACTAAGGCACAGTCAGTTCATTCAATCGCACGTCTGGGATGACACTCCACATACTTCTGGTTCAAGGCTGCGGCTTTTACATCAATCAAAATCTCTTCAGCAGCTAAGGGCTCCAGGACGGTCTGATCGTCTTCGAAGTACAAAGAGTCTAACAAGCCGGGCTTCCCGACAGCGAGTCTCAAGGGCTGCGAGATTGCCGAAAGTGGTTGGGGTTCTGGCTGAGGTAGAGCATGCATGGTCTGCAGTGTCCTATTCATATGTTCCTCGTCGAATAATCGAGGAACGGTGAGTATGCCGTTGGCTTCGACAATCTCGTCCTCGACCTCTGCGTTCTCATCGGCTGCCCATGTAGATCCAACAACTCGCCCAATGATCTTGGCGGCATCTGCGGATTCAGTTCTTTCCCGGTTCTTAAGATGAAGTTCCTGCAGGAAGAGCCTTCCGTTCTCCGACTTGGCCGCACGGAATAGACCGGAGATAGCGCATGACTCTGGATTTCGCAGACCATCCTTCTGGGCGTGACAAGTGACCCAGAGAAGCTTGGTCGAGTGCAGAATTACACTTCGAATTGCTTCAAAGGAACCTTTGTCGGAGCGCGCAAAGACATGCTCGTCACTTTCAAGAAGGGAAACAACGCTGAGCCCAGGCTTCAGAAGGTCGCCTGCGGTTGCTCGTGAGGCTGCAGTCTTGAGGTCGACAACGTCGACTTTGATGTTTGGGAACACATCCTTCATTGCCGCAGCTATCTCCATGCCTTTTGCGGATCTCGTACTCGGCTTGATGACCACCACTTGTTGTAGATCGGTATTGGTATTGGCGATCGGCTTCGATGAAACCATCATCGACAACTTGGCGTCCCCAAGAGTATCGCTTGCTCCGACTGCCATGTCAAGGCCTGAGTAGCCGGCTGACTGAAGTCGACGATGCCAGTCCTCTTGTGTCATCAGAGGCCCACCTGTTCGACCGTCTTCGGACAACCACCATCCGGGTAGCGTACCAAAGGCCAAACCAATGCAGTCTTGGCTATATGTCAATTCGCCGACGACAAGTTTGCCGCCCGGTTTGAGAAGCTTGTAGCAATTTGCCAGAGTGATATCCATTCGCTTGGTGGCATGCAATACATTGCTTGCGGCGATGACGTCGAACGATTCGGATTCAAAGCCTTGGTCAAAGACATCTTCCTCGACGTTCAATCTCTTGAAATCGATCCTCCCCTGCCAAGGTTTGAAAAGCTCTTGGGCTTTTTCAAACCAGCCAGTGGAGATGTCTGTAAAGCAGTATGAACCAAAGCGTGGTGTCCTGCCCCCTTGGCCACCTAATACCTGAAGGATAGGCAATGTGACTGAACCGGTACCAGCACCAATTTCGAGGACCTTCATGTCAGGTTGCTTGTAACCCTGAAGATCGAACCATTCCTTGAACATCGACAAGCCGGATCGAAGCGTACGCCCTTCGGCATAGATGGTTGTGAGCATGTCGTCCTGTGTCATGATCTCTAGAGGTTGGATAGTACCCTCGAGGATTGCGTGCAGATTCTTTCCGATGGCGCAGACTAATTTGCCATCTTCCGGGTACTTCTCGGAGTATGTTGCGATAGCCTTCTCTTCATCTCGAGCGCTCAAGTGAGACCAGTCTGCTCCGTTTTGATAATCAAGCTTGCCCGTTTTCATCTCTTCGTATCTATCGCGCATCCACTGAACGAGATGCTTGAAGTGTGGAGCTGGTAAGTTGGCCTCGATCTCAGGTGTCAAAGATTGTAGGGCACGTTTGGTGAATAGAGCGGTCGCCTTCGTCGCGACCAAACCCCAATCGTCGAGCTCCTGTGGCGATTCAACACCTTGACCGCAAAGAACCTGATGCTGATTCGCTTGTACGTCAAGTAAAGCAATGTCTGGCTTCCAGTGGACCTCTGTGCACATCTTTCGGAGCGCGACCTCTTGATCATCATCTATCAATTGGTCGTTGTTGTCACCAAGCCCGGTGAAACCCAGATTATGGATCTCAAGCATGTTCTCTTCCCAAGCAGGATTGCTGATCATGATCGTAGCAGTGTTATCCCTATATCCTGTCTTGTGAGCCTTGGAGAAGCCCACTAGCTGAGTATGAGGACCCTTGGGCATATTCGCAGACACAAGGAGACCTTCAAAGCCGGTCGGGACCATAGACTCTGACGTCTTCTTTGCTGACATTCTCATAGCCTGTGAAGCAGATTGAATCGCTGCATCCAATGTCGATGGGTGCAGCAGATGCTCGTACTCGAAGTTTGCTGGCATGATTGCCGCTGTATCCGTGATGGTTATGGTGAAAGAGGCTTGCCCATGAGCAATCTTAGCACTGGTCAGTCCCTGGAAAGTTGGGCCATAGTCGAAACCCATCTCCATGGTGTTTGTATAATGAGTCTCCTTGGATACGTCCAGTATGCCGCTGCTCTCAATGTCTTGGTACTCTTTCTTGGTTCTCGCTGCCTCCGCAGTGGTTTCGTTGATATTTGGGAAGGTTTCGTTGCTCTTAGGCCGATAGTTGATGGCCACAAATCCGCGAGCATGTTCCACATAATTGGAGTCCTTGGCCTCTGGTACCTCCAAGGAGTTGAAGGTAAATTCGTACCACGGGCTCATGTCTGCTGACTGAAGTTTGGTCTTCTGTGGGTTCAGACGTGTAAAGACATCCACTCCGGGGTCGGAGGGCGGAATCATCAGTGCACGCCCAATAGATATATCACCGAACTGGAAGCTGTCCACAACACGAGACTTGTCTGCAATTTGACGAGCGCCCTCGAGAGCAGCACAGACCATTCCAGCGGCTGGATAGATGTCGTTCCCACGAACCTTGTGATCACTTATCCATGGAAGCTCAGCTATGTAGAGGATGTTCTTCCATTGAGGCTCAAGCATGCTGAATTCCTGCACGGGATAGCCAAGCAAATCCGTTCGTGGAGCGTGACGGAATCGATGACTCTTCGATGGGGCAGCCTCATGCCAGTATTTGGTTTCATGGTTCCATGGGTACTTGGGCATATCGCTCAAGGGTACGAACTGCTTAGGTGTGGACTTCAAGCTATTTGCCAGATCGAGTTTGACATCAGCACCTCGACTCCACAAGGCGCCAGCGAGTTGAAGGGCTGCAAACTCTGCAGTCTCTCCTCGACGAATCGCTGTAAGATAACTTGTGTCCTCCTTCTTGATCTGTGACAAAGTCTGCTTGATCGGCCCTTGCAATGCAGCATGTGGCCCAATTTCGACAATGACATCCACCACATTGGCTTTCTTACGGCGCTCGCCCTTTGGTGTGATGAATGCGCCTTCGACGGCGCTCACGAATTGGACAGGAGAAACCATATTGCTTATCCAATACGCTGGTCCAAGATCCTCAGCCAAGATGGCTTTGCCAGTCACGCTAGATATCATCGTGACGCCAGAGACGGATTCACCATGAATAGGCTTGATATCCTCGATCGATTTGAGATAGTCGTCGGCGAGGTATTGCATATGTCTAGAGTGGTATGCATTCTCAACTGCGAGCTTACGAGCAAAGACCGAATGCTCCTTCAAAACAGCCTCAAGCTCAGTCAGTCTTGTTATGTCGCCAGAGACCGTAACGCTGGAAGGACTGTTGATGCACGCCACCGAGAGTACGTCGCTCTCAGATTTTCTCAACGTCTCGAGATATGGTTCGACATCGGCTTCCGAGAGGCCAACAGCCAGCATACCGCCTTTCACGTGGGGAGCAATGACCTTGATGTTTGCTGCCAAGCGACCTCGGTGGAAGGCAATCTTCCAAGCATTCTCCGCCGTAATTGCACCCATCGCATAGGCAGCACCAATCTCGCCGCTCGAATGGCCGACAACCACAGTCGGTAGGATGTTCCAGCGTTTCAAAAGATCCACGAGAGCGACCTGCAATACCGTGCAAAGTGGTTGAGAGAGTTCAGGCTTGTTGATACGGGAATCCTCCTTGGATTTATTCAGCTCTTCCAAAGCACTCCAGGGAGCGCCAATAGACTTGAGATGGTTGTCTGCCTTGCAAAGAGAAGCCTCATATTGTTCGTAGGCCAAGAGTTCCCTACCCATGGCATGCCACTGTGCACCTTGACCCGTGAAAACAAAGAGCGCTGATGGAGGCTTGGAAGCGCGAGCGGGCTTCGCAAGTTTGCTTAGCTGTTGCTTGAGATCTTCGGTGTGGTCCGCGACAACGACAGTACGCCATTGGAAAGTGGAGCGGCGATTGCTGAGAGTGAAGGCCAGCTGTTCTAGTATATTGGCTGTCTGGGCATCCTTTGCGGCGTCAATGTCGTCCACATAGGATGCGAGAGTCTCGCCGAGCCTGGAGACTGCACCTTGCTCGGGAGCAGAGAGTGCAAAAGCGAGCTTCTGCTTCGGTTGAAAATCGGATCTGAAGTAGCTCTTGGGGTCAGTCGCGGTTTCCTCCATCCCTACCCCCGAGTCGGTTGATAGCGCTTCAGGACTCTGGGGCATGGGACTTTTGACGGTATGAGTCCGACCTTTGATCCCACGCTCGGCAAGATAATGATATGCATCATCAAGGATACAATGGCCATTTGTACCTCCGTAGCCGAAAGAGTTGACAGACGCGCGGCGGAGCCCCTGCGTAGGCCAAGGAGTTGGTGACGTAGGGACCACAAAGTTGTATTCATCAAGTCGAAGTTTGGGGTTAGGAGTGATGAAGTTAATGTTTGGTGGGATAATGCCAGCTTCGAGAGTAAGGACAGTCTTGATGAGGCCTGCTAATCCAGCGCCAGCCTCTAGATGTCCAATATTTGGTTTCACACTCCCAATGTACAATGGGGCAGTGGAGTCTTTAGGAGTTCGATGAAAGATGGATCCAATTGCACCGACTTCAAGAGGATCACCAGCTCCTGTTGGGTCCTGGTCAGTGATGGCGTCTCTCTTGGCAGCGGCAAAAGACGAGAGATGAGGGGTTGAGGGAAATGCAGGGATTCAAAGCAACGACGGTAGCAAAGACGTACCTGTTCCAGTACCATGAGCTTCGAAGTAACCCGTGTCGGCGGGATCTAAACCTGCCGCAGCATAGGTCTTGCGGATCAAGGAGGCCTGCGCTGCCGAGCTTGGCAACGTGATGCCAGGGGTTTTGCCGTCAGAGTTCACCTGGGTACCGCGAATGACTGCTCTGATACAGTCTCCATCTCGGATGGCATCGTCGATATGCTTGAGCACCATGATGCCGATACCTTCTCCTCGGGTATAGCCGTTGGCGCGGTCATCAAAGGAAAAGCATTGGCTGTCCGGACTCAAGAAGTGTAGAGGATTCATCGTGGTCATTTGGTTAGGATGCAGCATGAGATTGACACCCCCGACGATCGCCTGCCGGTTGTCACTTGACGAAGTCTTGATTGTCTGACAGGCAAGGTGTAGTGCAACCAAAGAACTAGAGCATGCTGTATCGAGCGAGACGGATGGGCCGTGAAGATCATAGAACCAGGATAGCCGGTTGGACATCATCGTAAGCCCGTTACCAGTCGTTGTGTAGAGGAGGGTCTTGGCGAGCTCAGATGTAGTCACATTGTCATACTCCCGTGTGAAGCCACCAACGAAGCATGCTGTGTCGGAGCCGACGACCTTGTTCAACGGAAGTCCGGCGTTTTCGAAGGCTTCGTATGTGGTCTCAAGCAGAATCCTTTGTTGTGGGTCCATGGCGTTCGCCTCACCTTGGGTCATGGAGAAGAAAGGGGCGTCGAATAACCCAGGATCATCTTTCATAAAGTGGCCGCCTTTGCAAACGATGGTACCATGTCTCTCATAGCTCGGATGGTAGAATGAGTTGACATTGTAACGATCTTGGGGGACTTCTGACCAGCCTGAGCGCTTTTTGAGAAGCATGTCATAGAACTCGGCAGGAGACTTTGCATCGCCAGGGAAACGACAGCCCATGCCAATGACGGCGATATCGCCTGGAATCTGTGCTCCCCTCATCTTGAAGGCTATGTGAAGGGTTGAGTCCTCCTTGTATGATATGTTGAAGTTGAGTGAAAGTGAAGAACGCTGGATGTGTCTCTAAATCTGACGGCGAAGGCCTTGATCATATCTATCTTGGCCAGGGACCACGCCTCCCGCGTGCAGCTGAACCACAGATGTTACATCAAATCCTTCGCATCCCGGTGAGACCACGTAAAACCGAGTTGGCCCTTGTGCTATCTGTGGTATAGCCTTGTGTGTGGTATCGAGATCCATCCCATCTTGGTGGGTACAGCTACACCGATGGTCGGGTCGCCTAAGCGAGCATGGCAACAGGATGACTAGGCGTGTCAGATGCATGGCAGTGCTCGGAGCATCAATGTTCAGATCTTGGGAGATTGGTGCTACTTTGGCAACTTGCACCGGACGTGAAGGCGCCGTAGAGGGACTAAGGACGGCACACCGATGAGTCCTATTGCTTACCGCAGAGAGCTAGATGAGCTGAGGATGGCCTGGACGGACCCACGAGGCGTGTAGCTGCATATCGCGTGGTGTTTATCCTCGAAGTAGCCTAATGTCACCAGGTTCGACAGGCGACAGCGGATACATATCGATCGTGAGGAATATCGTGAGGATGGAAGGGGGGGGGGGGGGGGGTGGGTGAACGAGTGGAAGTAGAATCCTTCGTTCACCAACTAGTGTTTCGGAGTTGTTGCGATGGGACAGTGGGAGTAAGCCGGTAGCAGGCATTGCAGTTGGAGTTGGTCGGTCGTCCAACATCAGCAATTCGTATTTTGACGTTGATCTCGATGAAAATTCTTCTTGAGTGCCGAGCCACTAAGCCCGCGCTAGTATTCCCTAGCGGCTCGCTTAATGCAGATCCAGTCATCCAGATGAGGCATGGCTTGCGGGAGAGCTAGCACTAGTACCGTATCGCTTATCTTAAGGTACTTTAGTCGTAGATCAAAGTACGAAGTAGGCTGCCTGACCTAAAGTACTTACTTTACTGTAGGTACTTACCTTACTGTAGGTACCTACCTTAGCTGTCGGCATATCGCGCCATTGAAAGGAGCCGACATGAAATGTACCCGATCATGTCCCTCCATTCTCTGTCCTTTGATGTACCTCCACAGCTAGTGAATCTTCGGAATGCTGCAATCTTGACGAACTGCGAAGTACGGTGTAATCAGATCACACCTGGCCTGTGGCTTGATCCGTCAGACTCGGATGACTAATCTTACCTCAGCAATGTGCGTGTGAAATTGACTTCACCCGGTCACCGTCACCGGAGGATTGTACCTCGCCTCGTGCCCGGCATGGGCAAACCACGGGCAAATAATTGCGCCGATCTGCCGAATGCCTCACAATTCTTTCTCGTCCTTCCCTCCCTCAATATTGACAACTCCCCATTCCTTCCCTACACCCTTCCCTCAAGCAACGACCCTCACTCCTTTCACTACTGTCACTCACTGCCTTTCTCCAATTCGAACTCAGCTTCGCGCAAGTTCCGTTACTCCATGGTCTACCTGGACCTACCGTCGTCCGGGGCTCTAACCCTCTGCATTGGAGCAATCTAACGGCTCATCGCATCCACAGTCATGTCGCATGTCAATGCCGCCGAGGAAGGTCTAAGCATGCAGCACGGCGAAAAGATGCCTACCGATCTCAAGGGTGATGTACAAAAGCCGCTACGAGGCTGGCGGCTCGCGGGTGTTTTGTCAAGGTGAGTGGGACAGTCTGGAGGAAGGAAGCCGTACAATGCGCCAGAATGAACCCCACTGATACACACCAGTCTTGCTCTGGGGCTTTTGCTGGCCAACATCGAGACTTCCATCACTGCCACTGCCCTGGTCACCATTGGCGACTTCTTCGGGAACTCCACCACCGTCAGTCTCGTCTTCCCTCGGACTTGGCTACTTCTGATCCCACTGTATAGGTAACATGGGTAGTCTTGGGATATCTTTTGTCATACATGGGTACGTGCAGCGTCGGAGACCAAGTGGACATCGGAGATCGCTGAACAATCAATTCAGGCTTTGCAACCATCTTCACGCGGTTGAGTGACGGAATTGGTCGGCAAGCAGCAGTCATCCTGGCTTATGTCCTCTTTGCTGCATTCTCCCTTGGTGGCGGGCTGGCACAGACCTTGAACCAGCTGATTGCCCTACGAGTGCTTCAAGGGATCGGAGGGGCCGGCTTGTATTCAATGCTCATGGTCGTTGGGGCAGAGATCACGCCTGTCCAATACTGGGGTGCCCTCAGTGGATTGATCGGAATCACTCTTGCAGTAGGATCTGTCCTAGGTATGACATTGCTGTCCATGTCTCCCTATGTCTCCGGATAGTACTCACTTTACGCCTACAGGACCCATTCTCGGCGGTGTCATCACGGAGAGGGCCTCGTGGCGCTGGATCTATCTGTTCAACGCCCCGGCCGCTGCCGTGGGAATTGCAGTTCTACTCCTCTGTTGGCCCCGAGCGGAAAAGACTTACACACGACCGAAAGTCTCCTTGCGATCGCTTCAACAAGTGGACTGGTTGGGTGCCGTCCTACTTTTGGGAGGATCCACACTACTTGTTTTTGCGCTCCAAGAAGGTGGAAGCACAGCATTTTCGTGGAGAAGTCCGACCATCATCTGTACTTTGACGTTCTCCGGGGTTTGCTGGATTGCCTTTTTCACCTGGACATCCTGGCTCTCATTCGGCCCCACCCATCGGCTCCGAGCGATCTTCCCCATGACCATTGCCATATCCAGACCAATCGGCCCCGCAATCCTGTTAGTAGACACTCGGACGACGTCCAATATTTTCGCATTCGGCTAACGATCTACAGTCTTGTGCTCCTCACTGGCTTTCCCTTCTTCGTTGCCCTGATCAATCTACCCCAACGCTTTCAGATTGTCAATGGAGACACTCCCATTATGGCTGGTGTACATCTGCTACCCCTATTATGTTCCATGGCTTTTGGTGAGATATCGAGTGTTTTCAATACTATGCGCTAAGCCTGACATTGCAACAGGTAGTTTCGTAGGCGGCGCGGCCTCTTCCAAAAAGAACTTGACCTCCCATACTTTGATAGCTGCCTCGTGTTTAATCCTCTTAGGATGCGGCCTCATGTCGACTCTGGGTGGAGGTAGAGAGATATACAAGCCGACATATGGCTACGAAATCATTCTGGGGCTTGGGATCGGTTTGACGTTTTCGGGCGGTACACTCATGACGAATCTGGCCATCAAGTCTGAAGATGCGGGTATGTCATTCCGTACTGAAAGACCCCTTGAGGGGTGGTCAATGCTTATGCGCTACAGCTGCTGCGCAAGGCGCTCTGAGTCAGGCTCGTGTACTCGGCGGCAGCATCGGCCTGTCCATGGCGACCATTGTCCTCAACAACAAGCTCAGCCAACAACTCCGGGGCGTGCTTGACCCTGCCAAGCTGAAAGCGTTGGAGCAATCGTTGAACACGATTGGGTCATTGAGTCCCGCCAACCAAGCTCGGGTGGGTCAAGTATACACGGACTCCTTCAACGAGCAGATGCGAATCTGCACCTACCTTTCGATATTTACGCTACTGGCTGCTCTCGCGACGTACGAGCGGAATCCGGCCAACGTTGCACTGATGAAGAAGAGGCAACAGGCGATGGCGGATGGGTCAGTGGAGGATGCATCGGCCAAGGGTATGATGATGAACTCGGCGGAGGCCATCCTGCCGCCTCCTCGACCAGATCCGCCCAATCCACTTCACAGCGAGGAGTTGGGGCGGCGGTCTCTGGAGGGGCATATGGAGAAGTCTCGATGAGGCTACGAGAGATGACGGTCACTGTGGCGTTCAAGCGTAGGATGGACGAGCGAGCATTGCCAAGGCGTCGGCAGCCATTACCTTAGTCATAGATTATCATGTTAGATGAGTCATGCTAATCAAGGAGAGCTTCAAGCCTGCATGTGCATCGAGATGGATTACTGTGCAGCACCCACTCCAACATACCATCCTACCGATATCCTTCACAAGGCCGTGACGATGACACACCGCTAGATTACGGCTGATTGCACTGCTGACGCATTGAATTGGGTCCAACGAGACAGGAAGTTAGCTAGCGTGCGAGAAGGGATTCCATCTCTGCTAAGGTACTCCGGATGGAGTCGTATGGAGAGGTGTCGATGAAATAAGGTAATGTGGAAGCTCGATCTCGGCATCCTTGGTGCGGATCCTAGCGGGTGCGGGTAGTCTATCTCTCCGTCTCGGAGGGGCCCTTCCCGCACTACTTAGTAATTTAGCACAGTAAGCTTAGTACGGTAAGGTGCCTTACTAGCAGGGTACTAAGCACTTGGGGTTAGGACGCTGGTGCAAGCATGGACGCTAGAGAAGCGTCAAACCCCGGACATGTTCGCGCATCATTTAAGGTAGAGTTGGACCGCTAGGCTCGGTTCGGCCGTTATCTGACACTGCCGCCGGTAAGGCTGTCGCTGATTTCATCCACCTTCGATCTGACTACATACATACATCATACGTGCAGATCGCAAGCATTTTCTAGTAAAGGGTACGGCACCGCGATGCCAAACTTATCCATGGGCCAAACTTATTCATGGTGACGTTATTAAACACCGTCTACAGCTCTCTATCAAACTTTAACTCGCAGTAGGAATATATATGTCGGAGATTCACCCAGCCATCTGAAAATGAAACACGAATCCTGTCAGCGCATTCGTATTCACATCGCTCAACGGCATCATCCGCTGGGAAAGAGAACTCGAACTCCCCTTACGGTAAACCCCCCGAGCTGCATGTTCGGAAAAGCCCAGCGAATGCAACCTGCCATGGCAAGAGTCGGTCACAACGTGGCGAAGCATAAACTTCCAATGTTGGTAAAAAGTATGCTGCAGAGCTAAGGCCGAACTCCTGCAGTAAGTAAGTCGGAAGCATGAGGTATGCTTCTTGGGTCCTTGAGACATTACATCCGAGCGTATCTTCATTGAAACTGACCGCTTGTTGGTGAGAATAAAGTACCTAATCTCTTTGCATCAGGCTCCACTCACTCACTCTGACAATTAGAAGATAGCAAAACCCACTACTGTTTATACGCCACATATCAACCCAAGAGGCACAGTCAGTCGCATACCACTCGGCCCCAACACGTGGCCGAACTCGATGCCGAATTTAACGGGTGGGCCAGATGGGCATCGCATATGATTGCAACGGAGATCGCGAAGTCGACTGCAGGGGGCCTGACATCCTTCATCTCCTTTCTTTCATACCACAAAGCCCCTGCTTTTTTGTTTTGAAGTCACAATCACGATACATGGAAAGAAGCCTCATCACGATAACATTCCTCGATCTATCCTCTTTTACGTAAGCGGAGTAATTACCGCTTAACAACAGACGTCATGGTCAAAATACTCATGGTCCACGGTTTTGGTGTCAATGCCGCCATCTTCGAGGCTCAGACGGGTATGTCTACCTCCAACACTCATCCAAGCACAATGACTCTCGGCACAAACGTCTTCATACGAATCCTCATCCAGTATATTCAAACCACTTCCCTTACACATGCTGACATCTAATACACAGCACCGATACGAGCACAGCTACCTTCCCACTGGGAATACTACTTCCTCCAAGGCCCGTACGAATGCGGACCGGCGCCGAGCATAGGGGAAATCTACCCCGATCAGAAATACAACTGCTGGTTCTTCGTTCCGTCGCTCCATGAGTTCCAGTCCGTACACGACCTCATCGAAGAGACCATCGAGGACGAGGGTCCTTTTGATGCCGCTTGGGGGTTCAGTGCTGTGAGTTTGTGCTTTGAGTCACTGGATATCACCCAATGCTTTCTGTTATGCACTGCACCTTCTACTGCTCTTCTCTTCTCTTCCCATCACGTATCAACATGCTACGATACCAAATCCATCTTATCTACAGCCCGCATGTTCACCATTCTCCTCCTTTCTCATCTACCATCCCCACCAACCCCAATCATTACAGCTACAGCCCCCCATCCCCAACGCAACCAACCACTAATAAAACCCCAGGGCGCCATGATAATCGGCTCCCTCATGCTCCGCCACGCCCACGAGCGCCCCCACGAACCCGGCCCCTTCCGCAGCGCCATCTTCCAAAACTGCACCATGCCCTGGTCCGCCACCCCCGACCTCGGCCTCGACGTCACCCCCCTCGTCATCCAGCACGAATACGTCCCCCCCACCCTCGCCCTCGCCAACGCCGCCCTCGCCGCCGAGCTGAAGCGCAACCCCACACAAGCGGACATGCTCAAGGACGAGCGCAACACCAACTGGGAAGACGGCGAGCTGATCCCGCCCATGATGCGCTTCGCCTACCAGCGCATCCACCAGCAGGTCGTCGACAACGGCATCGATCGCCCCTACAGCGACTACGAGGCCCATCGCATGTTTGCCGAGGTGGATTCGGTCAGGTTGAGGGAGCCGACGGGACATATTCTTGCGGAGTTGGATCCGGTCCGGGAGCTGGGCGAGGCGATGGTGCAGATGTGCGATCCGAAGGTGAGGTTGTGTCATGAGATCAAGGGGTTTGCGCATGAGATCCCGTATCGGAGCGCGAAGGATATGAGGAAGATTGCCGAGGTGGTGGAGAAGACGGTGAGGCGGTCGGAGTTTGCGTAGGTGGAAAGGACTCGGTGGAGGCGGTTGTGTATTAGAAGCGTTGCCGATTCCATTACCTTGCGTACTTACTTTCATACTCCAACCGCATCTCAACGCCTAAATTCGATTCACACTTCCAAGTCGAAACTGGATTGTTATCTCAATGCACAGTCCGACACTGCTTCACAACGATAACGCGAACCCCACGCTGCTTCACACCCCCCCAACTCATACTCCAACCGCATCTCACCCCCTAAATTCGATTCACACTTCCAAATTCTAACCCATACTTCTAAATCCATTCCATACTTCCCACTTCCACACTTCCTACTTCCAACCCAAAGCAAGACTTATATCCCACCGCATAATCCGAGTCTCTTTCCATAACAACAACTCGAACCCCCAAAAGTTCCCTCGCCAATCTACTTCATACCCCCCTTCTCATATTTAATCCGCATCTCAATCCCTGTCTCTATTCCACATTTCCAAACTTCCACGCTTCCATACTTCCTACTTCTAACCTAAAGTAGGACTTATATCCCACCGCATAATCCGAGCCTCCTCTATAATAACAACTAAGCAGAAATCCAACAACCCATCTTACTAATCTCTACTTCAAACTCTCCAACCCACACTCCTTCCGCATCTACACCCTTAACCCATCCCACACTTCCACACTTCCTACTTCCACACTTCTACTTCCAACTCCGAACCAGACTCATATCCCACCGCCCAATCCAAGTCTCCTCTATAACAAAAACAGAGCAGAAATCTAACAACTCATCATATCAATCTCTACTCCAAACCCCCCTTCTCATATTTAATCCGCAGCTCAATCCTCATCCCCATCCCCAACACACATGACACCTCTACGTATGGAGTCATGTACAGTAAGTACGAGACGGTTTTTCGTGAAGACGGCGAGCATTCAATCACACGTATTACGAATCTATCTTGTTCACATACCATCAAAACTTCATCTCCAACTCCAACTCCATTTCCATTCTCCAACCAGTTCCCCTTCCCCTCCCCCTTTCCAACCCTTCAACTCCAATGCCACAACCCCACATCAAAGCGCGAACCAATCCCATCACCACACACTCCACCAGAAATCCCGTAAATATTCCAACAACTCACTCAATCACCTTACTCTGCTTCACCTTCACCTCCGCTTCCTATCCTCCAACTCAAACCCCAACAAATGTAAATCTCACCGCCATTCTTCTTCTATATTTATATTGAGAATTTACCTGCAGGGAAATTTATAAGTTTACATTCTTCATAATCACTGCTTATTTAGTATGCCGGCCATAAGTATCATGGCATTGATGGGAGTAGGTAGGTAGATGAAACTCAATGTATTACATCATCAAAAAACCCACATCCCAAACGCAAACGTATACACCCTCACCAACGCAAACCCATAACAAGAAGAACACTTCACTCCTCTCCCAAAGTTCCGTTCCAATTCCCCCAATTCTCACTCTAGCAACTCGCTCGGGATCTAGTGCAAAGAATTTTCCATCTTCGAATTCTGACTTCTCTCTTATATTTGAAATAGTAAGGCACCTCGTTATTTGACCCTGGAATTTGCAATGGCTAGGGTTGAGGTTCATTATGGATGGTGTTGACGGTGATGAGTGGGCTACGCAGTCTAGGTAGTTTAGGCGGGCTAAGTCTTGCCAGTAGTAGGAATAGTACACGTACTCCAAGTATTAATAGTCTTAAAACCATCAGACAATAATCACAGTACGTATTACAAGCATCCCACATACCACACATACATACCCGGTACCAACAGCTCAAACACCACAAATCCATCCAATACTCTCCCCCATCCTATTAAAGCACTCGTTCGTTTTAGAAATGTTTATCTCAGACGCATTAAATACACGTATCACAAGCAATTCAAACATCACAAACCCTCCACGCATCACAAATCACGTCTTGTTCGCTCAACATCCATTACCAGCATTCCAAAACTCCCAAAGTCCATAACAATCGCAAGTCTCCCACCTATTTGACAAAAGTATGATATTCCTTTATTCTAGGTAATCTTGTATACGGCTCTGGAAGCAAATTTCGTTCTTGAGTGGCGCCTCTTCACAGCCCAGCAGATTGCCGACGCTTTCGCCAACTTTATATCAGGACACATCGACTGGCCCATCAAGCAAGATGCGCTTGAATCTTGGTATTGGCATGAGTTAGAACTCGGCGACGGTTCGGAGGGGCTGATCTGTGAGTTTGATCTTGTGCCTTTATGGGACATCATCAACGACTTCCTATTTCTTGGCTCGTTGAAAAACGTGTGTAGTGTAAAGTGGGTGGATCCGGGGTTCCTCGGTAAAGCCGTTGGTAGACTCGAGATCAATAACGCGACTCGGGGACCTCCCGCCTGGGTCTACGTTCAGAGGCGGACGCCTATGGTACCATGCACCGTATAAGTGTGTCTGGAAATCGTCTTGCACGAGATGTGTCACGCGCTGCTATACCTAGCATGTCAGTGCGATGTCTGTGGCTGTCACTTGAACAGGATCAACGGTGAGGGCATGAGATACCATGGCCCTGCTTGGCAAAGTGTGAGGCGGAGCGTCGAAGATACTGCAAACTTGCATCTTACTGGACTTTACCGCCCTTTCAATCTTTGCCATGATTTGGAGCCTGACCTCGACTTAGAGAAGAAAACGGAGTTCAAGGTTTTACACAGGCTTTCCTGCAAGATCGAGCAAAGGGACAACGTGGTCTATAAAGAAAGGGTTCTCGAAAGAGCAGCAAGGAGAGCTGAGAGACAGCCCAACACGCCCGAAGATAGCAGATCACATGAGGTACTTATTGATAAATGAGAAATCATACATCAACCTGTGCGCATTATGTTTTGATGCGGGTTTGTATCGATCTTCAACCTAGTACGGTAGATGATCTCCCATGTTCAAAGGATCTTGCACGAACCAAAGTGTAGAATCAAAGTGTCTTTCTGGATTGACTGACGTTGTTAATGAAAAGGTCAATCGTTATACGTGCCAACGGCTTTGATAGAGGCAGAGTGCACCGTCAGATAGCAGTTTCTCCATTCCGTGAGCCGTTGCCTTTATAGTTTCCTTTGTCGAATACTGCCATTAACATGTTTTGAATTACAGTCGACAGCATTCCATAGTAATCTGAAGTCCTTTCAAAGTGAGATCATGTCTTGCTGAAGTTTGCATCGTTAGATCACGTTATCGGGTACTTGGGTTAGGCGATCATCGGCAATGCTTTGGAATAGGGCAAGTAAAATTCCCGAAATAGGGACGCCCTTGGAATGTTCGCTGATATCCGGGTAAAGGAGAATATACTTTTCTTGGCGATAAGTGTCGGTATCATGGTCTTGACAAGGGCGAAGTACCGCTAGCGTTTGTTATTCCAAACTGAGGCAGGAGGATGAGTCCCTGACCATTGCGGCATAACCTTCTTCCAAACCAAGTTTTCCTTTGTATCACATGTTGCACCATTGCCTGAGTCTCTGCTTCGCTACGCTTCGCGGGCGAGCATCTTGATACGTAATCCGTACTGATTTGGATGGCTCATAGATATCGCAGAAAGGTCTCTCCGCATCGACATGGAGTATGTGATGAGGAACTAAGGTTGGAATAACGAATTCGCGATCCGTTTGCAAAATCCCACGCAATCAACGGCATAGCGAGCATGATCTCCGCCCACCTCAAGACCGTGGCATGACAAGAAGAGGTGATGGGCGGGTATGCAGGCTAGTGACGGACGATATCAGAGCGGCTGACACGTCATGAGATCCATCGCAAAGCCTAAGGTTATATCTCATGGGACCATTATCTCACGCCAGCTGATTTTTCTGGCTTTGTAGCTTTGCGTTGATCGCGGGCTTTCTATACACCACTCTTCTGTTTCCCCTTTCCGAATGATCGAGACGAAGTCTTAGCTGTACAGCAGTAGCAAAGGTACACATGCCACCACAACACATACCACGACTTATCGCATATATGCAAGGATCGGTGTCAATGTTGAAAGGAGAAAAGACGAGGTCGATCATGCTGTTTGCGCAGCCTTCTTTCGCAGTTGCCTCACTGCATTGTCGCGCAATCGAATGGCATCAAGGCACGAAAATATTCTCGACTGAATATGCATATTGCTCGTAATATAGGACGTAAGCTCTGGGACGAAAGAGTAGGTTCGTAACCGTAGAAAAGCCAGTCCAAGTAGGAAGCGGCGGCTTATTGTAGTCCAGGACAGAAGTAGTAAGCGTTAGCGGATGGCTAGAATAGCCGACGGAGATTAGCCGCTCTTAGCGATGCCAAGACGCTAAGCTTTCCATCTCTCGTGCAACGCCAAATTTGATCCTTAAAGCCTGATCATGTCCACCTCGGGAGTTTCATTGCATACAGCAACGAGTGCAGAGAGAGCCATGCATGTGGTTTGCTGCCATCATGTCTCCTGGAGAACCAACCATCTTTACATCGCTAGGGATGCTTATCCTCGATAGAGTACACTTTCCCTCCGGCAAGACGTTCGACGATGTACTTGGTGGATCGGGCGCGTATGGTACACTATCTGATCCCATCAGTCGATGTACAGGTCTTGCTTACGGCCCAACAGCAAGTCTTGGTGCCCGCCTCTTCAGTCCTGGCGAATCATCTACTCAGATTGGCTACACTGTCCGCCAAGGCTATGATTTCCCCCCGGGGACCTCGCGCCTCTTGGAGACTTGGGGCATCACTCTATCAGTCATTCGAGAAGACGATTGTCTCTCCACCCGAGGCGGACTTCACTACTTAGACCCAAGTCTGTCCAGTACGTCCTAAATCCCGACAAGCTCTTGAGTCGCTCTACCGCTAACAGCCTTCCAAAAATTAGCCAAATCCTTCAAATATCTTACCCCATCACTATCCATCAATCCTACGCTTTTGGTCCGCACGAACCTCCTAGGCTCCAGATGTTTCCATTTCTTCCTTGCCCCCCTTGAGATCATCGAGGAGATTGCTCAGATAATAGAATTACGGAAAGCGGCTGGTATAACGGAGCGGCCGTTCATCGTCTGGGAACCAAGAGCCTACTCTTGCACGCCTGGAAATTTGCGTGACATTGTGGAGGCCTTGCGAGTCGTTGACGTCTTCTCACCCAATCACCACGAACTTGCACGAATCATGGCATTGGACGTGCCTGCAACGCCTGACAAGGAATTCTTCGAACGGCTGTGTACTCCTCTGATGTCAGAGATCCTTGAGCCAAATCATTCTCGGATGCTTGTCCTTCGAGCGGGAGACTTGGGCTGTTTCGTGAAGACCAGAAGGCAAAGCGTGTGGCTACCTGCATACTACAGCCCTTTGAAGAACGACACCGGAATCATCGACTCGAAGGTGGTCGACACTACAGGCGCTGGCAATGCATTTCTCGGAGCTTTTGCAATCGGCTTCATGGAATCTTCAGGCGATATCATCTCTGCGGCTTGTGCTGGCAATATTGGCGCAAGCTTCGTGGTGGAGCAGGTTGGTGTACCTGAGTTGACAATATCCGAGAACGGCAAAGAACTTTGGAACGGCGAAGAAGTCTCAAATCGTCTCGAAGCTTATAAGACAAGGTTAGGTATCGCTTTCTAGCGAGGAATGGAGGAGTCAAGAGATCAGAAGCATTCCTACACCTCCCTCCGGTGTTGGCCTGTTTTCCCTATGAGCCTAATTTCCTCGAGAAGACGCCAACATCTCCCGCACTGCGCCAATCCAAGCCTTTTCGAAACGCAGGTAGCGGTGTGGGGGGTGAGTCGATATGGAGCAGCTGGCCGCATTTCGAGATATAGAATCATGAAGATATCGGCTCTCAGGCGTTAAGCGGCCAACTAGGGGTCCCAGTCTAGTGGACTGTCAACGTTGATACTATTTTCGACCCTAGCTATCGTAGTAGAACCGTTTGTGTCATGTCCTCGAGAAAGAACAACACCCGTAGCTTTTGAATATGCAGATCTCCGGTCCCAACATTTCCACCCAGCGCTTTTGGGTGGATCCAATGGCGTCGAGATCACAAGTCTCATGCTGTCTGTAGTATGACGCGGCCGCATAGGTTGCTCGTAATGAGGTGGCGGGTCTAGTGATTGGTAATGAAACATCAAGAGAATACCGATTACGGACGTGACGACGAAAAAGAAGCGGCCCGACGCCTGTGTAACGATGAGGGCGAGTAGGATCCATTGCTCGATATCGTGCTCGGACGTGGTTGGCCTCCGGAATTCCCAGAAAGCCCTGTGATTCCTGGATGGGCATGGCTCTTCGGAGTAACCTGTCCCTATCCTGACCCTTATGGAATGATTGAATATAAGTGCGTGGTAGCAGTCTCTTTTCGAATCCGATCAAGAATACCGACCTCACTATTGGATGTCGTCCTTCGTGATGGTTTACCGACATCTTTTCTCGGGCCCGAAGCAGGCTATCTTTATATTTCCAAAATGCACCGCCACCATGCAAGGACACAAAAGACTTCGATTCCTAGGCCAGAAGCCGATTCTTCATCGATATTAAACATTCGATTCCTTAACGCTACCGAACATTGCCTTCTCAGCCATAATTCCCAAAAGTCATAGCATCTTCCAAAAGCGCTTCGGCAAGACCCTAACCTCTCAATCCCACAAGCTATCATTTCAGAGCACTGCAGGGCCAGACATAGTAAGTCGTCGTCACATTCCAAGTACCGTTGAGCCCGAAGGACACCATGCGCAGTCGAATCCTTAACGGCGATCCGTATGCCCACAGAAGCTGACTCTTCCGGGCCTTACAACACTCAGCCATAGTAGCCTCCTACTGCCCAGAGCTGCCTACGTTCACAAGGATACAAACCAAGCTAGTCTCGCAATAACACAACAAGATCTTACAAGGACGATACTCGGATCTCAGAGCTCTCCGCCCAAACCTTATCCTAAGTACTACATCCTGCCGTCGCCAGCAAATCGCTATGTCTCAACAACAACCGAACCTCGGCAAACACGCCCGAAGCTCCCCCCCTCCCCCCTTCCACCCAAACAAAAAGCCCTCCGAAGGACCGAGCGACGGTGGAGAAGGCAATTACTCGAAAGGAAGAGTGAAAGACCCAATTCTCCCCAACTCCAACACCGCGGTGGTGATTTTAGATGGTGCGCTTGGGGAGCTGACGATTCCGAAAGACCTTTTCTGGGAACATGGAAGCCCGGTCAAGCCTGGCTATAGGGTGCTGGTTTATTTTAGTCTGGCACCGTTTGCGGCGACAAAGGTGCTTCACATGAATGAGAATGGGACTGCCGTTATATATCATGGGAAGAAGGGGTTTTATGGGAATTATTAGTTGTGGGGTGAAAGACAGCGGTCAGATACGGTGGCTAGTGCAGAGGGTTAATGTACTGGAACTATCTCAGCATGCGATTGTTTGGTAGTGGCTTGGAAAGCAGCAGCAAGACAGAGACCTCAGGAGGCGCAAAACAGTCATTCCTTTACATTTCCAACTAACATCATCATACAATCTTCCCATTCCCAGACATCAAGCTGTCCTCTTCCCCCCCAAAATCTCAGAATGTATCGCCCGCATGGGGTCCTTTCCTCCTATCTAGCGGTCTGATACGCCAACTTTTCTCGTGGGTGTGTGCTATGGAGAGTACTTCAAGCATGAGGATAAGGTGGGATTTTGCGAATAGTCTCTAATTTGTTGTAGAATGTGATAAGACCGTAGTACTGCTTTGAGCTAGGGGATAGTTTGTACGGTGAGAGGCGAGCCTAGTAATCCGTAATGTTCTTAGGACCTTTGGGTTGGATGTAGCTTATATTGTACTACATTACCATATACATACATATCTCTCAAACGCTTAAGTCCCAAGTTTCAGAACGATTCCCGAATCAACGATAATGATTCGACTCTACGGGATAAATTCGGGTATCTTATGTTGTGTAACCTCGGAATCTCCCCTTTGGCCGTGTAACCCGAAAAGCTTTTTCGTAATCTCGTGTAACCTCAAAACTTATTTCTTTGAGGATTTATAGGGATTGGAACAGCGGCAGTGTTACATTAAGGCAAACACTGCTCTATCTTCAGAAACACAACGCATATCGTTCCCACGACAAAAGCTTTCTCTCAAGGTCCGTGTAACCCGAAAAGCTATTTCCTGATTTTGTGGAACCCCATCTGATTCCTTTGTATACTTGCAGGAACTGAGACAGCGGCGAGACGGTGGATAAATAGACACGCTGCCTCCCGCCTTTAAAGGCACAACGCATATCGTTCCCACAGCAAAAACACCATCTCAAAATCAAATCTACACCTCCGCTCGGAACCACCTCCCACGACAAAGGCTTTCTCTCGAATAAACCTAGACCTCCCCTCGGAACCACCTCCAACCACAACAGATTGCTCGAACCACAGACCCACCTCCCCTCTCCTCCCTATCCAAAACCCTGCACAACTACCGATTCACAATGGACAACGTACCCACCCTAAGCGCCAACAACTCCGCAAGCCCTCAACCCCCCACTCCATCTCGCACCCACCACAGCGCCACAAAGGCAACCGTCTCACCCCCCCTCCCCCCCTCCACAGCGCCAACCCTCACCCTCCAAACGACACCCACCCCAACCACGCTCCCCGTCCCACCCGAGATCCTGGAGAAACTCCGCCCTCGCATCCTCAAAGTCGGAGAAAAGGTCAAGATTCTTTATGAAAAGAGGGATGGTGTACCGGTTGCGGTGACACGGTTGTACTTTGCGGATGGAGAGGGGGCCGTTGAGTATTGTTATGCGAAGGGTGAGGGGTCGGGATATTCGGTGAGGAAAATCGTGGGGGGGTTTCTGGGGGGAGAGGGGGATGGGGAGGGAGGCGTAGAGGGTGTGAGGAGGATACATGGGAGGTATGAGGGGTGTTTTGGGTTGGACAGTTGGTCGTAAGGGGTTGAGCCAAAGGTAGCGATTGAGGATTGAGTTGAAATGGCCTTTCGGGTGTGGCGAAGCGTGGGAGCCTGGGCAGCCCGCACTTGGAAATGATGTCGGCGTGCGATTTGTTTCTGCAATGGTGATCGAGCAGTGGGTCGTGAATGACCTCAAGAGTACCGGTGGTAGAGGTCCTTTTAACGGGGTCGAATACTGCAATACCAACTTAGCAAACATGTTGATAAGCAGGGCAGCATTATCTTCTCACACTTCCTCCAGCGGCCATGTAGATTCAACGCTGTATTGCGATCCTTAGTAGTGGTGGGCGGTAAATGCGTCACGGATGCAAGGCGCTACCAAGTATTATCACAGAGCGATGTCGGCTTTCCAACAACTCACGTCCATCAAGTCAGCGGTACTCCTGCAGAATCAGTTGATGATCTTCACTTCGCTTCGTAAATTCCTCCTTCAGAAAGCTTGAAATGCTGTGAATCTAGGCAGCTGCCTCCGTCCTCTTTGCCTCTGCATCAATCTTCTCCAGTGTAGATTGCAGGAGGGTCGTCATTCTAATGCAGTAATCCTGCTCATGAGTCGGTACAGCAGAGAGAGCTCTCTCAACCAATGGTCTCTTAAAGCGTTTCCAGTCCGACTCGAGCAGTCTACGTAGCGTATCTTCATATTGGGAAGCAGAGCGCATATATTTGACCCGCGCAATGGATAGTATATAATCGGGAAGACATTCGCCTTTGTCTAGTAATGCGAGTACTATGCCATCTTGACCTCTTCGCACGGCGAGGACAACCGCGCTGATATCCACTGTCGGCGAATTAGCTGCGTAAGTATCGGCGCCGTTTTCAAGAAGCATGTCGACAACGCCTAAATGACCACGGGCTACGGCTTTCTGTAGGGCATTCGTCCCGTAAACGTCAGCTTCATCGATGAATCTTGAAGCTACTTCCTTATCCTCGTGTCTTAAACTCTCCAATAGAACTCGGACGACTGATACATGCCCATGTTCTGCAGCATAGTGAAGAGCCGTTGCACCCGGATTCATATGATCCAGTCGGACCCACCGAACTCCTCTCTCAAGGAGGGTATCAACCACCAACTCATGGCCGTTGGATGCGGCTAAAAGGAGAGCATTGTGGGCTGCACTCTTTCTTATACACCCTACAGCATGATAGGCCCCATTATCAATATACTCTCCTATAAGCAGCCTAACGGCCTCATCATGTCCATTAGATGCAGCCAAGTCTAAGGCCCCCTCCAACAAAGGTGAATGATAAGTGCTGGGTAAATATTCTGAAATCTGCAGCAGATGCTCGAGGATTTTGGCATGCCCCGAAGCAGCGGCTACGTTCACGGCCCTGGCGCTGGTTCTGTCGAACTTGTGAACTTGTAGAAGTTTCTCCACTATAGTATCCTGACCGTAACGGCAAGCGAGCAATAGGGTCGCTTCGGTGATTCTCTCATGGTAACAGTACTCTCGTGCATATGGCTCCATAAGGGGCCAGTGGCCAATTTCCGCAGCGTAGTGGAATAGTGACATGAATGAAAAGCTCGACTTTTTTGCCCCGAGCGTATTAGGGCAGGAGACACAACCGTAAGGACCGAAATGCCGGTTTCGACCCCAAGGTCGAAACTCAAACGCTAGACTTTTGTCGCATACCAATTGCCGAAGACTGTAGCAAAGGTCGGAATCCGAATCAATGTACTTGGTATGGAATGCCCAGAACTCGACGACATATTGTAGTAATGCGAACTGATTTGCGTATCCGACAGGGAGTTCTTCTTTTACCACTGCTCTAGGCTTCAAATGTTTTGTCCAGTCGATTTTGGGAGCTGGACGTATTGGATTTACACCAGAAAGTTTGTATGCTAACTCATAAACAGATTTCCCTACTCCGAGGATGCTGGGAATCCATACCGGGCCGCCCGATCGCAATATTCCAGGCACCTCGAGTGAGCCGGGAGGCTTTCGGAGAGTGATTTGCGATTCGAAATCGGAAAAATTGAGATATGTGACACAGAAATGTCCTAGGTATTGCGGCGCGCTCTCAATAACCAAATTGTGGGGGTCATCCCCTCGATCGGTACTCGCTTTAGTGAGCAGGTACTGCTGGACCGTATAATGTGCAAAGCGGACTGTACTGTCGGCCTCATCTCGCACAATCAAACTTCGGCATGACTCCATCATAAGATCCTCCTGGGGAATTTTGGCATCATCCCAACCTTTGTCGTCAATATCAAATCCTACAGCTTCCTGAAGCTCCTCAACCTTTAGTGGCCTCTGGGCATAGATTATCCACGTCAGTATCTTGCTTACAAGGTATCTCATCTTCCGTTTCGTAATCTTTGATAGGATACGTTCGTAGGTTTCGAAAATACCATCCGGCAGATCGCTTAAAGTCTCGCGAATCTTTGCATCCGACGGCGCCTCGCAGAGCTCATCAAGCTGGAAAAAGACCCACAGAAACCTGTGAAGTTAGCAGCGGAAGCGGCAGCAAACTGCTTCGGCTACTTACATGCCGTTAGCCTTGTCCACCAATTCCGACACGATCTCCTGCTCCAGCTTCGGATCACGTAGCCTCAGCTGTCCACCTTTAATCCGAGATCGTACTGAGCCAGAGATGAAAGACTTGATATCATTTTCCAAAGCAGTCGGAGTCACATGGACGCGAGCGAACTTTGTAAGTGATCTCAAGATGTTGTCTTCTTCGCGGCAAGAGACAAATAGCTTGATTACAGTCGGCCCCAGAAAGGTTAAACGTTCAAGGAACGCAATCATTTGCTCTTTGGCTTCTTGCTCGCACTCATCAAGACCATCAAGAATGATAGTCACAGCAGCATTCAGGCTGATTGCCGAGCATAGCATACTCACTATTTCATTGCAAGTCAGTGATATTGAATCGTCCTCAAAGGCTTCTTTCACCTGCACGGTGACCTCGCGTGGAATCGGACCAGCATTGAAGAGTTGTTTCAAGAGAGTTCCAAGAATCCGGTTCGTCTGGAGTGTTCGTTGGTCTGTATAGTCGCAGTAGTAGTATAGCACCTTTGCTTTCTCGGAGGTTAGATTTGCCTTAACAACCATAGATGCTAACACACTCTTTCCACAACCAGGGATACCATGGCAGCAGAGATACGACGACGTGACTGCTCGTTGCCAGTTGAGATACTCGTGGTCCAGAAACAACCACTCGCCTGTTCCATGATATCGAAGACTCTGCAGCTTCAAGTGCTTGGCCTTGGTATCGACAGATGGTATTGCTGCAAGGATTCTTCGACGTATGTCTTCGTCCTTATGCCGCTCAAGCTGCTGCTGATTCGCTTTGATCAATGCCCTGGAATCAGCGGCTTCGACCATGTGCGATAGACCCGCTTCTTTTTCAACGCTCTTCCGATGCTGGCGAAAGCGCTCAATGTGCTCACCAAATTGCCGTTCGAAGGGTTTCCAGGTCAGCTTGAAGGCAACCTTAAAGCTAGTCATTGCAAATCGCTGTCCATGGCGGAATACAGCCTTGCATTCCGAGCAGAATTCAATGATATCGACATATGCCATTGAAAGGGACTGTACGAGGCGTTCGTGATTGGGAAAAAGACTTTCGTAGACTCGGAAACGAGGCAGCACGTCGCCAATCCTTACGAACATCTCCACAAGCTTATCGAAGTACTTGCCAAATGCAACAGCGATCTAGATGGGCTTTGAATCAATATATGGCTAGGGGTTCATAGAACGATGTGATCAAAGACTCACGTGCAACACAACCCGGATGCTGCCCCAGAGTGGGCTCAGCACCAGAGGATACGCATTGGAATAGATGTCAAGCGCTTGGCCATATTGTTCGATGGCCTCCCGAAGCGGCTGAAGCTTGTTAATGATCGCGAACGATGTGCTTCCAGCAGTGTACTTTTTCTGCGCGGCACTAGCGTCGTAGAACAAAGTCTCCGGAGTGACCAGGAAGTAGATTTTCTTCTCTTCATCCGTCAAGTCTTCAATGTAGCGGTCCTTCGCTCGTGTCCAGGCATCTTGCGATGGGAAGTTGGCTTCCATCTCCCAATCTGATACGGAACAGTATCAGAAGTCTCCAGTGGGTTGTTGTCATGGGCTTGGTTTTATCACCGATTCTGCAAGCAAGGCGCACTCCGAACTCCCCTGTAGATTGAGAGTGAGTGGCTGTGATCAGAAGCGACCTATCTTGCCACTCGCACAGCCTGATCAGATAAGGACTCGTCAAAGTACATGGAGAATGATTTCCAGTCCACGGTAGAGCAACCTCTTATGCTTGCTGCGATTCCTGAGAATTGCAGAACGACAAGCGAGCCTCATGCGGAGTCAATCTCGACTCGCAAATGCTGTTGTAGGAGGGGTCTACAACATAGAGTAGATGCTCATGGAGACGAGGCTGACTAGCGCCTTGGCGCCTCAGCCGCATAGGGTTGGAACTAAGCCCTAGAGCTTAGTGCTAGCTTACGCCTGATAAGGCTATATATACTATTAAATAACGTAATAATAAGCTATATAAATAATACTCTAAGGAAGTAAGAATATAGGTATTATAAAAATAATTAGTATTTCTATTACTAAGCTACTAGTATAATAGGGCTAACTACCTTAATTTCTAATACTCCCCCTTAAATAGATCTATCTTATATTATAGTAATAGTAACCTTAAATAGAATTATATAATAACTTCTATTAATACTTAGTATTATTCTAGAGATATACTAGAGTATATACTAATATAAATTAAATAGGTAGTTATTATATAATTATATTATAAGTAAATCCTAAATAAGAACTATTAAAAATCTTTATAACCTTATATTTTACTAGAATAGCTAGGTAAGCCCCTTATTAATAAGTATTATAAGCCGGTAACAAGATCTACTTATACGTAGTACCGGCTACGAACCTTCTAGTATCTCGGTACTAGGAGAGCTAAGAGATCTTACGGTATTTTAGAAGTACCGTCTAGGGTTATCTAGTTATTACGGAATTAATACGCAGGTAGAGTATAGTAATAATAAGAATAGGAACGCTAACGCGATAGAGAAACAGAGAAGATAGAAGGAGAACTCTTAGAAGATTACGGTAAAAGATTTAACGCGATAGAATATATAGATATAGATAAAAAATATATACTATATAAATACCCTTCTACCTCTCCCTAATATAGCCTCCGCTTCCCTACGCGTATTATAAACGCGATATACTAGTAATACTAGTAATACTAGTATAAGATAATAGAAATACTACCGATATAAAGCCTCTATAGTATTACAGGATATATATAGTACTTCTATACCTATACCCGCTACAGGGTCTCTTACGAGGCCACGTCCTTATACTCTAGCCGATCCCGCTCCGCGCGGTCTAGGTAGCCTAAGTCTACCTACCTTAGGGTAGCTATAGTATATATAGATAATAATAGTATAATAAAAAGATAGTAATACTATAGAGCTAGCCCTTCCTTCCTCTTAATAATCGAGCGTAAGCTAGATAGTATACTAGGTATATAATACCGCTATTACTACCGTACGGCGGCGAGGATACTCTAGTCCCCTTCCTAGGTAGTCCTTATAGTACGGCTGTAGGTAGTAGGTACCTAACCTGAAACAGGACGTAGGTATTAGACTCCTTACCTAATAGCCTATAAGCGCGATAGGGCTACTAGTCTAGTTAGCTAATAGTACCTATTATCTTCTATATATATATACCTTAATAGTAGCGGCTAATATAACTACGGCAAATATACCGGGTATCCGCTACCTTACTACTATACGGCGGGGGGATACTTAGCTGTACCTAGGTAGTCCCTACGGTATAGTAGTAGGTAGTAGAGGCCTAACCCGTATAAAGATACGTGGATATTAGCCTTCCTACCTAATAGTCTATAAGTACGCTAGGGCCGCTAGCCTCCTTACCTAGTAGTACCTAGCACTAATAGACTAGTAGGTAAGTACTAGTTCTATTACCTCCCTTTACGTATATACCCTCCCTGTTATAGATATTATAACTAGGACTATAAGGAATTATCCGTTATAAGGATTTATCCGTTATACTAAACGGATTAGATTAAGAATAGCCGGTAGAGATAGAAAAAAGAAAGGGGCTAGGCCCTAGATAAGGAAAAGGAGTTTTACCTGTAAACGAAACTTTAGTGTAATAGGTAGTAAACCTAACCCCTCTATCACCTCCCTAGTAGTAGGCCTACTAGGGGGGGGAGGGAAGGAGTTATAAATAGTTAAGAGAACCGTAATTATTAGGTGGAGTTTTTATCCTTATAGTAGGGTTTCTCCCCGAATAATATATACGTGATATATACCCTTAAATAGCCTACCCTTATTAGCTTTTTAGCTAGTATAAGAGTATAATTAATTAATTAATAAGTATTATATTATTTCTAAATAAATTAGGTTAATATAATTATAGTAAGCCTCTATTCTATAAATATCTTTATTACTCCCCCTATTCTATTATCCTTATTCCTATTATATTAAGAAATTACTAGAACTTCTATTTTACTAGAGGCTTAGTATAACTATCTACTATTATTTTATTAGTTAGAATATAGCTAATATTAATCCTTTTCTTCTATTATAATTCCTAAATATAATAGTATATTATATTAATATATTTAGATCTTTTACTAGCTTAATAGTTTTTTACTAATTTAATTACCCTATTATTATTACCCTTAAGTTTTATAGTTATATCTAGATTTTCATTTATATTAATATTTATCCTTTTACTAGTAGAGCTAATAATTCCTAGATATCTAAGCTTAGTAAATAGGTTTACTAGCTAAATAGATTATTTTAAGTATTTTAATAGGGCTATATTTTTAGCCTTAGTTATTAATATTAATATTAATCTTTATTTCCTACTTAACTAAGAGATAGATCTACTAGTAAGTATAAAGACCTAGCTTATAGTATATTTCTAATTACTCTTATCTACTACATAGTTTATATTAGAATAGCCTATTATTTATAATAGTTTATTATTCTTTCTATAATAAGTAATATAAAGATTTAGATATAATCTTAAATACTTAAGTAGGTATTTTATCTCTTAGATATATTATACTATTAGATTACTTATAAACTAACTAAGCTTATATAAAGTAAAGGTAATATTAAGCTAAGTATATACTATTATATATATTAGCTATCTATTTACTTATAAGTAGTTAATTCTATTAATATATTTCTTATCTAATATAACTAGTAAGATATTATTATACCTATTAAGGGGAATATTTATAGTATAATAAGTATCTTATTCTATATTAAGTCCTTTTAATACCTTCTTAATATAAGCTATCTAACTTAGTCTTATTATCTTATTTAACCTATCTCTTTTAATCTTAATACCTAGTATCTTCTTTATTTCCCCTAGGTCTTTTATCTTAAAGGTTTTAGTAAATTAAGTCTTAAATTATAGGATTTCTACCTTAAATTATAATACTATTAAAATATTATTTATATAAAATAGTACTATTAATTTTCTTCCTTTATAGATATATATATATAGATCTAACTTAGATAAGATAAAACCTAGCCTAGTTAACTCCCTATTATATATAAAGTACTAGTTATAAGCTACTTATTTTAAGTTATATAGACTTTAAAGGAGTTATAAATACTCCCTCTACTTTATATCTATACCTTAAAGGGGTTTTACATAAATAAGATAATTAAGACTAGCCTTTATAAAGGTATTATTAATATTAATTTAACTTATTTCTAGGTCTTTAATAGTAATTAGTACTAGTATTATATATATAATATCTATCTTTACTATTAGAGTAAATATCTTATTATAATTAATATTATAGATCTAATTAAAACCTCTAGCTACTAGCCTTACCTTAAACTTTTTAACTATCCTATCTTATTAATATTTAATAGTAAATACCTATTTATAAGTAATAATATTTACTCTATTAAGTAGAATCTTAGTTATATAAGTATTATTACCTTCTAATTAAGCTATCTTATTCTTATAAGCTTAAAACTACTAAGATCTATATTTAAGATTATTAATAGCTTCTTTATATATATCTAGGATATAGATATATCTAATAGATATTTTTTAGTCCTTTATTCTAATAGCCTTTATTATTAGTAATACTCTAGTATATTTTAAAACTCTATTATCTTCTATAATTTTATTATCCCTCTTTCTCTTTAAAGCTAGTAACTAAGGTATTAATACTATAATCTTATTTAGTATAAGAGGAGGAGAGAGTAGATTAGAAGCCTTTAATAGTAGTATAAAGGGAGGTAGTTATAACGCTTAAAGAGGAGGTAATTATAGAGGTTTAACTAGAGGTAAGAATATCTAAGGAGGTTTAAGTAGTATTAGTATAAGTTCTAATACTATTACCTTTAATATAAGTAATATTAATACCTCTAGTAGAGCTTCTAATAATACTAGTTAAGATATTATAATATTAGCCTATATAATTAGTATATTTTTAGAAGATATTAGTATAAGACTTTATTACCTAGATATATTATAAATAAGTAGCTAATTTAGAATTATAATTTTAAGCTTTAAGTTAATCTTCCTACCTTTATTATTCTTATTAAAATTAATTAATAATAACTTAATATACCTACTTAAATTAGTTATATATATTCTATATTACTTTATTATTTCTATATTAAACCCTATTAAGATAGCTTCCCTTCCTATTACTATTAACTTATCTTATCTTATTCTAGAAGGATAGGCGTCTAAGTTAACCTTAATAAAATACTTATAACTTTATATTTAGATATAGTTAATTAATAGAGTCTTTCCTATTTATACCTATTCTAGATACTTAGCTTTCTTATTTATAATAAGTCCTATTAATAGTCTATTCTTTAGATATATACTAGTTATAATAGCTTTATCTTAAAATTCTATTAGTAGTTCTATATTATATATATTACTTAGATATATCCCTTAGTTATTTATATTAACCTCTTAATAATCCTATTCTAATATAATATATATAACTCTATATCTTAAAGTATTAATTTATATTCTTTAACCTACTAGTTAATTATTAATAATAGTTCCTTTATATTATTAAGTTAAACTACTTTTAATCTCTTACTAATTTATAGTTTAACTATTCTCTTTTATATATTAAGTTCTCTAGTAATTAATTTTCTATCTTTAATATAAATAACTTATATCTTCTAAGACTAGTTATCTACTATTTATAAAAAGTATATATTACTAGTAAGACTAAGTAGTAATAGACTATATATATTAATTAAGATTAGGTCTAGAATATTATTCTTATAAGGGACTACTTCTTAATTAATCTTCTTCTTTATCTTTCTAATAGAGTATAATAAGTATAAAGTCTTTATATTTAAATAGTATACTTTCTTATATATTATAACCTTATATAACTTAGCTATTAAGTTAGTTCTAAAGTAGGTAGATTATTAGTATATAAGGAAATAATTCTTAATAGATTATAGTTTTATATTAGTTATACCTAAAGGATTTTCTAACTAATTAGGTAGCTTAGTATTTAAATAATTAGGTATAATCTTTATTAATAAGTCTAATATCTTTTCTAAAGGAATTAAGCTGTTAGGAATATTAGAGGGGTATATATTATTATACTCTAATACTTTCTTATTAATATTAGTTATATTAGTATTAAGTTCTTTAATAGTAGTATATACTATCTTATATACATGTAATATTAATATCTAGTTTAGTACTAAAGGAAATTCTCTTAATATCTATAAAAGTATATATACTTCTTCCTAGTAGGTAGCCTTTAATATATCTTTTCTATTAATATATAAGTAGATAGAGTTATTATTAAATTACCCTTTTATATCTAATATATATAATTATCTACTTAATAATAAATTCGCCTTAAGGTTAGAAATATAATATACCTATTTAATTCTAATTAGCCTACTCTTTTATATCTTTAAGATTACTATTCCTATATAGTTTATATATAATACTTCCCCTTTAACCTTAATTATATATCTCTTTATTTATATAAGATAGCTACTAAAGAGTTAGATCTTATTAGTTATATAAGAGGAGGCCGTTATATTAACTATTTATATTAAGGAGGTAAGCTTACTTACTACTTCCTTAGTAATATAAGTAATCTCCTTATTCTTATCTATTAAACTATCTTCGCTATAAGAGGTAGAGTTATTAGAGCTAGCCTTATAAGCTTATAACTTATACTCTCTCTTAGTCTTATAAAAGGTTATATATCTAGTCTTCTTTTTCTTTAAGATATAGACTAATTTCTTAATAGCCTTAAATATATTATAGTCTTAAACCTTATAACTATCTTCTTTATAAATATAATATTTTAGTACTCTAGTATTTCCTTCTAAGCTTTATTAAGTAGATAATCCGTTAGTAATTTCTAAAAACCTAGAGGGGTACCTAAGGCCGGCCCCGGGCCGCCCTAAGCCTTAAGGGCCGTGGTTTAAGAAAGCTTGCCCTAGGGCTGTAGGGGTAGATACGAGTCCGCCTGGAGCCGCCTAGAGCCGGCCTAAGATTAGGCTTCCGGGTACTAGGTAATAGCGTCGCGCTACCCTAAGATTAGGCTTCCGGGCGCTAGGTAATAGTATTATACTACCTTACAGCTAGGCTAGGTAATAGCGTTACAGTTCTTATAATTAACGCTATTATATTATTATTAATACCCCGAGTTAATATAACTACTACGCTATTACCCCCTATTATAACCTACCCTAACGTATTACCCCTACGTAGAAATCGGCTGAATTAATTAATTCCGGGGTTACTTTCAAGGTAGCGTTAGGGGTAACTCCAGGGTACGCTACCTAAGTCCCCCGTTAATTATAGAATATTAAAACTTTTAAAGTTCTACTTAGTAAGTAGTTATATAATATAGTTTCACTTAGTAAGTAGTTATATAACTTCTTAGAATCTACTAACTAGTAGATTTCAGAAAGATTACTTAGTTAGCAGTCACGTGATACTTCCCTTAGAGCCCGGAGCGGCCGTAAGGCCTTGGAACACGCTGCGACAGGCCTGGGGCTAGCCCGGGGCCCCTGGGGCCGGCCCTAGGCCTACGGGCCGAAGGCCTTTATTAAGGGTATAAGGGCGAGTTAAGATCTTACTAACGTCCCCTCTTAAAGGTAGGATATAAGGTTAAGTATAACTTATATAATTATTAATATAAAAAGTCTTTATAAGTAACTATACCTATCTTAACTATAAGAATTTTATAAATTATAAAGTCTTTAACTTTTTAAAGGATTTAAAGAACTTTATTTATATCTATCTCTTTATAAGCTTTAAGAGTTACTATAGTAATAAAATATTTAGGTAGTAAGGAGTTATATATATAATAGAGTAGCTCCTTATTAAGATATACTTACTTAAGAGCTAGTTTAATAGCTATAATATTACTATAAATCTTATAAAGTACTACCTAAGTATCTTAAATTATATATCTACTCTTTTTTATATAGTTAACTAGTTCCTTTTATTTATAAGCTACTACTTATTTATAGTTATTAATATATTTCCCTTTTAATACCTCTTATTAGTCTCTTACTATATTCTTATTAATAATAAGATTAAAACTAATAGTATTAATACCTTTAAAAATAAACTATTTAGCTATTCCTTTAAGCTTATTATATTTTAAAGGAGGTATATCTAGGAATAATATAAGGTATTCTTTCTTAGATTTTTTAAGAATATATATTCTACCTTTTACCTATAATTTTACTTAGTTAATTATAAACTATTTTTTATAGTTAAGAGAGGAGAGGATTAGGATCTTATTTAGCTAGTAGATATCCTTTATAATATTATCTATTATTTTATTAGTTCTATTATAAGTAAATATATTATTAACTATTATAAGTAGATTTTCTTTACTACTACTAGTAGACTATTTCCTATTACAGGTAAGGTATTATAATACTTATATAAGAGAGTATTATATAAGTAGTAATATAACTAGGCCTTATAACCTATTAAATAATATAATAATAAGTATAAAGACTAGTTAGGAATATAGTACTACTATTAACGTGGTATTTATAGTATATAGTAGTACTATACTACTCCTTTACTTATAGTATATAAAGGAGGGAATTCCCCTTAAAAGGAAGGGTAGTAATTAGTCTTACTATTAATAAGAATAGAGAGTTCTATATATATATATATATACGTACTATTTATAGTACTTAATAGCTATATTATTATATAGTACCCTTATATTCTAATTACTCTACTCTATTTAAGGGTAGTAGCCTAACTATTAGTAAGATAAGTAGAGAAGGGTTATTATAAGTATAAGGTAAAAAGGTTAGTTAACTAGTATAAATAACCCGCTTAAATATAAGGGATTAAGCTTATAAAAAAAGTAAGTCTTAAGAATTAGTTAATAAATTAATAATAGATATATTATAATTATAACTAACTATTTAAGGGTAGCTACTAGGCGTATAAACCTAGTCCCTACTACCTAAAACCTAAGAAGTACTATTATAAAGGATATAAGAACTTAAAGAAGAAGTTTCTAAGAGGTAGTAGATATAAGATTTATAATAATATTTATAAGAGTTAGAGTAGGAAATATATACTAATAACGCCGCTTAAGTAGGTTATTAATATTACCTATTATTAATAGAAGAATTAGAATTAAAGCGTCTTTAATATAGAACCTATATTCTTAGGCCGTAGGACTTATATATATATAATAGGAAGTTAGTATAAGAATATTAAAAATAGTTTAATAATATATTTAATATAATTAAAATAAGTATAACCTATTTTCTTAATAACTTTATAAAAATCTAATATATATTATAGTATATAGCTCTAGACTTTAAGGCTATATAATATAAGTATATAAAAGATATATTAAAGGATAAATAGTCCTAGAAATACTTTAATAGTTTTCTAATAGATTAAATAGAAGATCCTTAAAATTAATATCTAATAACTAGTAAGCGCTACTTAGAAGCTAAGTAAAAGAAATATTAAAAGATTATAAACTTTATAAATTACCTTATTAAGTTAGAAAGATAGCTTAAGTTATTAATAGAGTATATACTTTATAATAACCTTTTAAATAAGTTATATAAAGATCTTTATAATTAACTTATAATATAATCTAATATCTTAGAGATAAGGGATACTCTTATTATATTAGCGACTTAACTAGAGCCTTATATAATACTACTTATATATAAAGACTAAAGGGATAATACTCCTACTAGGGGTTAATATCCTTAAAGAGGAAGAGGAAATTTTTAAGGGCGAAGAGATAATAGCTTATATATAAAGTAAGAAGGATAGGGTAGTATTAAAGCGTTATTATACCTTCCTTAAAGGCCTAAGCCTAACCTCTCTACTATTAAGTATTATAATTATTAAAAGAAGGGATATATAACTAAGAATTACTAGAGCGTAAAATTAATAATTATAAGTACTATAACTAATAAGCTTATAACTAATAAGATATCTAGTAATAAGCTAGTTAAGAGAGGCTTAAATTTAAAAAACCCCTAAGTACTATAATTACGTCTACTATTATAGTATAAGGGAAGAAGTAGATACGGCGACTTATTATAATAGTATAAATAGAGCTTAAGAGCTTATAAAGAGAATTTATTATATTAATTAACTCTAGAGTAGATACTAATTATATTAATATACGCTTAATAAAGGAGTAGAATTAGGAAATAAACCTAAGCTCTAGTAATACCTTATATAATAGAGTTAAGAACTTAATATAATTACTAGGTTCTTATATAAGAGAAATTAAACTTATTAATTCTAATAGTATTATATAATATTATAAGGGCGCCTTTTATATAATAGTAAACTTTAACTATAACTTCTACCTTAAGTATTTATAATTAGAAGAATAAAATCCCTAAGTAGATTAGCTTATATAGAACTAGTAATTCCCTATTAAGAAAAGTAATATTAAGGAGTATTTTAGTACTATTAAAGCCTTAAAGAAGTAGCTTAATAGTATTATATTTATTATAATATACTTAGAAGTAGGTAATAAAAGCCTACTACTTAAAGTTAAGCTCCCTTTAAAATTTTAGGAATTCTAAGATATCTTCTTAACTAAGAATACTAGGGCGCTACTAGATTATATATATTATAATTACGCGATTAATATAAAAGAGAATAAGGAACCTCCCTTTAATCTACTTTATAACCTATTAGAGAAAGAGTTACGCGTACTAAGAAAGTACTTTAAATAAGCTTTAGAAAAGGGATAAATTTATTATTTTATAAATTTAATAAGTATACTAATTCTTTTTATACTAAAAAAGGATAGAAGATTATACTTATATATTAATTATAAGGCGCTTAATAAGATTATAATTAAGAACTACTATCTACTTCTATTAATTAATAAAATATTAATAAGACTAATTAATACTAAGTACTTAACTAAGTTAGATCTTAAGGATATATATTATTACTTATAAATAAGAAAGGGTAATAAATAGAAGACTATATTTTATATAAGATATAACTATTTTAAATATATAGTTATACCTTTTAAACTTATTAATATACCTACCTTATTCTAAGTATATATTAATAAAGCCCTAGTAGGACTACTTAATATTATATATATTATTTATCTAGATAATATTCTTATTTACTCTTAAGATAAAAAGTCTTATATTAGAGCTATAAAGGTAGTATTATAATATCTTTACAAATTTAAACTTTATATTAGCTTAAAAAAATATAAATTTATAATAATAGAAGTAGAATTCCTTAGCTTTATTATTAGTTATAACGGCGTATATATAGATTTATATAAAGTAGATATTATAATAGAATAGCTAGAACCTAGAAGTATTAAGGATATTTAAATCTTTTTAAGGTTTACTAATTTCTACTATTATTTTATTAAGTACTATTCCTTTATAACCGCGGTATTAATAGACTATCTAAAAAATAACTATTTATATATTAAAAATAGAAAGTTAATATTAAGTAATATTATAAGAGTAGTATTTAAGTAGTTAAAGTAACTCTTTTAAGAGGTATTATTACTTATATATTTTAACCTTATAAGAGAAATCTAACTAGAGACTAATACTTTAATTCTAGCTATTATAATTATTTTATTATAAAAGTTCTTAATTAGTATTAAAGGGGTAGAAGTAGAATAATATCCTATTACCTTCTACTCTTATAAGTTATATTTAGTAGAAACTAGATATAAGACTTATAACTAGGAATTACTTATAATAGTTAAAGCGTTCTAGGTATAAAAGTACTTCTTAGAAGGTAGCTTATACTAATTATAGTAATTATTAATTATAATAACTTAAGGTATTTCTAGATAATATTATTATTAATAAGGAGATAAGTATATTAGGTAATAAAGCTTATAATATATAACTTTAAGATATACTATTATATAAGTACTAAGAACTTAGTTAATACTCTATTAAAGTAACTAGATTATATACTAGTAGTAGATAAAGAAGATACTTATCTACTAATATTATAAAATAAGTTAAAGAATATTAGGTATATTCCTTTTAATAAGTACTATATATATAGTATTTATAAAGGTTTATAAGATAATAAGGCCTGTAATTATAAATAGTATAAAAGATTAGAGATAGGGCTTAGAAAGCCTTATACCCTAAAAATAGAGGAGAGTAATACGCTTTTAAGGATATAGAGTAGCGTAGGTAATAGCTTAAACTCTATTATAAGATAGTTTAATATTAATTAAATAGTACTTAGAAAGTATATTATAACCGCGTTAATAATAGAGCGCGTATAAAATAAGTATAATAACTTAATATTAGAGATACTCTAATATATCTAAGAGGGAGATAAGGATATTTATAATAAGAAATAATATTAAAGTCCTAGAGCTATAAAAAGGCTATTAATATATCTCTATTAATAGATAAGATAGGGGTCCTTTATAAGGGCGGCGTAGTTTTTATATCTAATAATAAAGTAATTAAATAAGAAATCTTAAAGCTTTATTATAATAACCCTTATACTAGCTACTACTTATAGAAGTATATATAAGAGCTTATTAAGCGGAAGTTCTATTAGAAATTAATAGGATAAGATATTTATAATTATATATAAAAATATATAACCTACTAATTAATAAAGCTACGTAGATATACTATTTATAATATACTATTACTATTAATTAATTAATTGTTTATACTCCTATACTAGCTAAAGCTAATAAGAGTAGACTTTTTAAGAGGTACGCCTAGCGTACCTATCATTCGGGGAGAAACCTAGCTAAGGGATAAAAACTCTACCTACTATCTGCAGGCTATACTATTATTCGGCTCCTTCCCTCCCCCCCTTAATAGGCCTGCTATCGGGGCGGTATATTAAGGGGTCGGGTCTACCGTCTATAATACTAAGGTTTCATCGACTATATTCTCTTCTCTTTAGTTAGGGCGGAGCCCTTCCTCTCTATTAGTTCTCGCTAATATCTCTTTTACTAGTATAAACTAGTAGAGGGCGCCTGACCTAGTTAACTACCTCGCCGCTACCCTTATCCCTATTAGTAATAAGAGAATAGTACTATAATCTTCTAACCTAGCCTCTAGTAATATCTAACTCCTACTAGTATAATAGTCGGGATAGAATAGTAGGATATATTTACCGGTCTACCTCGCCGCCCCGTACAGGTAGCTAGGACTTAGGATCCTAGGAACCTTCCTAATAAATAAGAAGTAGTTAAACCTAATTTTATCCGTATATAACTAGACTATTATAGAGCTCTCCGGCTTCTTTAGGCCCTTATAAAGGTCCTATATCCCTCCTACTAGGTTACTCTTCTATACTAGGCTTGTGTTTCAGCCCTCTAATCCCCGCTAGTAGTGGCGCTACCGGCCTTACTACCGGCCTTCCTACTAGGTTAGCATCCTTTTCTATAGCGTCGGGCTATTAAGTACCCCGTTTAGCGACCGCTTCGCCTAAGACTCCTTCTTAGCTGACGGGGGTAGCGGAGGGCGTAGCCTCCTACCCCTTTTTAGTTATAACCGAGACTTAATCTTCGCGTTCCCTTTCAGGACTATCTTATATATCCCTTAGAGGATCTTACTCCGTAGTAGGGCCTTATTAAGGAAGTCTTTTACTAACGGGATTCCCGCCTCTACTTTAAGGACTAGAATTAGGGTGGCCTTATACGCCCCTAGTACTTTACGTAGTCCTTTATTCTAGATCGTCGTTAGGGTCTTTACGTGCTTCCCTATTACCCCGGGGGTATTCTTAGGGCTATACTATATTAGCGCCGCGAATATTATTATAAGCCTTACTACTACCGCGTATATAAGCCTACTAACCGGTAGAACCGCGCCTTATATTAAGCCGGCGACGTAGTAGAGCGCCTAAATCTAGTTATCTATCTTAGCTTATACCTTCCTTAGGTATACGTTCTAATTTAGCTTACTATTAAGTATAAGTCCTAGGACCCTAATCGACGTCTTTAGTTTAACTTTAATTCCTTTAAGCTTAATTATTACGTCTATCTTTATACCCTTCGTTCTACGGGTTATATAAACGAGCTCGTACTTCTTCGGTATAAACGAGGCTTTATAAGTCTTCGCCTATTATAGGTATACCTCGTAGGCTTTATCTAGAACCTCGTAGTTCCGTTTAGTACTCCTATTATAAGCTAGTAGATAGATATTATCTATAAATCCGCCGACTTAAATTAGTAGCTTTAGCTTTTTATACTCCTTAATTAGGGGAGTATTAAAAAATAGAAATAATATCGGAGAGATAGGTAAACCCTAGGGGATCCCTGTCTCTACTAACTCTATCTAACTCGTCCTCCTACTAAGGGTAATCGAAGTCGCCCTCTTTATAAGGAAGCTTGCCGTCTAGTATACTATCCTTTCTAGGACCCTCTTTATCTTTATCGTGTGGAGTAGCCTGGAGTAGGAGACGTGATTAAAGGCTCCGGCGATATCTAGAGAGAGGAGGCTTACTATATTCCTCTTCCCTATTCCTTATACCGTGTAGACTATATTAGTAATCATTTCTAGCGCGGTTTCTACTAATCTTCCTTGCCTTATACCTATCTATTCCTCCGGAAGGAGGTTGTTAGCCTCCGCGTAATCTCTAAGCCTAGCCGCTATTACCGTCTTAAATATCTTTCCTAAGGTATCTAAGAGGGCGATCGGCCTATAGGACTTAGGGTCGGCGTAGTTCTCCTTCTACGGTTTCTTTAAGATTACTATATTAGCCTCCTTAAATTTCCGGGGGTAGTATTTAATCTCGAAGCACCCCTAGAAGAGATAGCGGATCTCCTCCTTTAGTTTACTATATACGGCCCGTAGGAACCTATTTAGAATCCCATTTATCCCGGGAGCCTTATCCTGCGACGGTCTCCTTATAAAGCTATAAACTTCCGCCTCTATTAGATCCCCTCCCCCTAGTATCGGGCTTAGGTATTCTACCTCGGTAATATCTTCTAAATCTGCCCCTAAAGGGGCTAGGAAATAGGTTTCCTAAAGGCGTTCTACCTTCTCCTCGAAGGTAGCCGCCAGCGTCCCGTCTTGTCTACTTAGGGAGGGGAACTTAGGTAGGGCTCTTAGCGATATACTCTTATTCTTCCCCTACCGGGCTAGTACTTATACCCCCTAAGGATCTTCTAAGGCCTAGTATATAGCCGCCCGGAAGTAGAGGGTTTTCTCTCTTTAAATTATAACTACCTTCGCCCTTTCCGCTTCTCTTAGAGTCTCTCTCGTCTCCGTATTACGGTACTAGTAGTAGGCCTTTAGTTCCCGTTTAGCCCTTTACGTTATATCCTTATAGGCCGAGTTTTAAAAGGACCTTACCTTGCTAGATAACTTCGCTTATAAAATATATTCCTATATAATAGCCTGGAACCTATCTAGTATCTACCCTAGGTACTCGTCCGCCTCGCCGGTATACTATTACTATTACTAATACTTATAAGACCTTTTTAGGAAATTATAATAAATTTTATTATAAATCTTCCTCTAAGTAAATAAAAGGGTAGTATTTATAATATAATCTTAGTAGTTATAAATTATTATATTAAGGTAGCTAGGTATTTACCTATTATAAAGATAGTTAATACTATTAGTATTACTAACCTATTATACTATAAAATCTTTTTAAAGTTTAGTTAGCTAGAAGGTATTATTAGTAATTAAGGGATAGTATTTATAAGTAGCTTCTAGGTAGCTATATATTATTATACTAATATAAAAAGAAAGCTTAGTACTACTTTCTACCCTTAAATAGATAGTTAAATAGAGAGATAGAATAGTACGCTAAAGTAGTATCTATACTACTATTCTACCTAGAGATAAAATAACTAGGTAGAGTTACTTTATCTAGTAGAGTTTATATATAATTATATAAAGTATACTAGTACTAAGTTACCTTTATATAAGGTACTTTATAACTACTTACTTAAGCTAGATATAAAGCTATTAAAGCTACTATTAAGAGAAGTCCTATTAGTATAAGAAAGAGTTAAATTACTTTAGAAATAAAGGGAAGGTTTAAAGTAGTACTTATATTAAGTATAAGTTATATAAGTAGAGTATATAAATAAATAGTAAAAGTAAAGATAATATAATCTAGATATTATAGGAGCCTTTAATAACGTCTCCTACCGGAGGCTTATTTATAACCTCCGGTATAAGGGGATCCCTCGCTATATTATAGGCTGGACGGAAAGTTTCCTAGCGGAAAGGTCCTCGTCTATTATAATTAGGGGGATGACGAGTAGGATAGAGCCGGTAGAGATAGGGATTCCCTAGGGGTCGCTAATCTCCCCTATCCTCTTCCTATTCTTTAACGCGCCACTTATTAAGGAGTATACGGCGGCTAAACTATAGTTATAAGTTAGAGGGTTCGTAGATAATATCTACCTACTAGTATATAGGAAAACCACGGAAGGTAACTGTAAGACCTTAGAACTAGTATACGAGATCTACCTTAAATGGGCTTCGACGTACGGGGCGAGTTTCGCCCCCTAGAAATATAAATTAGTCTACCTTAGAAGAGTTCACCTAGTAACCGTTTATACTTAGTAATCGTCCGGCCTTATAAGGTTAGTACCTTATAAGGCTACCCTAGAGCTTTAGATTTTATTATTTACAACTTCTTATAACCTGAATTCTATAAAATCGCTATCTATAAATCTATTTAGCATGTTAAACGCACCGCTACCGTCTATTCCTCTATTATACGAGACTGAACTAGGTAGGGAAGATCGTATAAAACTAGCCTATACGGCTTAGATCGAGGCTAGGGGATACGGTAATAGAATCCTATTAATTACGAAGGTAGCTAAGTAATATAGTATACTAAAGAGTATACTCGCTAATAGGATTAGGGGTCGTAAACTAATATCTAATACTTATAAAGGCTAATAGTGAATTACTCCTAGAGAAGAAGTAGTACTTCTAGCCTAGGTTCTCCGTCTTTATGCATAGGGTTAGCTACTAAGGATAGAGTAAATACGCTTTATAGCGAACGAAATCCTTCTTATAAAGGATAATAAAACCCTAATTAGACTGAACTAGCCCTAGAAATTTATATCACGACACCCGGAGGTAAAGACAGCTTATATTCCGCTACTCGACAAGGAACGTGCTATAATACAGGATCCTAAGGTACTATTAGGCTGGTTTAATCTCTACCTACGTATTAAGATAGAGTACGAGGTAGACGAGAGGGATATCTATAATATAGATAAGAAAGGTTTTATATAAGGGGTAATCGCCAAGCTTAAAGTTATAATACCTAAGTATAATAAGAAGAAGGCTTATATAATATAATATAGGAATCGTGAATAGATATTACTTATTAAGTACGTCTTAATAGATAGTAGATCTCTACCCCCCTAGATTATTTTCAAAGGCAAATTAATCTAGAAATCTTAGAAAGAAGCTCTTAAATCAGGTGAAATTTATATTAGTAAGAATAGTTAGACTAATAATACGATCGGGTTTAAATAGCTTTAAAGGGGATTTAATTAAGAGATACAAGCGTACTAAAAAGGAGAATATTAAATGCTACTAGTTAATAGCTATACTTCTTATATTATAACTATAGCGATTTAGTACTATATAGATTACAAGATTATTCTTCTTTACTTACCGCTATATATAATACATCTACTTTAGCTATTAGACGTTAGTATTTTTTCTCCCTTAGTAATAGCTTATAAATCCCACGTCTAGCGAGTTACACGTCTAGGGGCAAGCTATTATATTAATAAGGTAGACTTCTTAGATATCTATTAATAGGCCTAGTAAGAAGCGATAATAGTAGTTAATATAAAGAAGGCCTAGGTTATAGTAGGACTATTACTATTTAGGCCTAAATTAATTCTATAATATTTTCCTATAACTTAGCTACCTTAATAGTATAATATTAAGATCCGCCCTACTATACCTTCTAAGGTAATAATCACCTTAATTAGCCTTAACGGGAAATTTTACCTTGTATTAATACTAGCTAATACTTTATATATTTAATAAATCCTATAGTATATTATATAGACTGGAGTTAAGACGTAATAACCTAATCTATTAAATATTCTATAAAAAGTAGGTAAAGCGGCTATTTAAGTAATAGCTAAGTTTATAATCTAGGGCGTTACTAATATAGAACTTATAGAACTTAATAGACGGAAGTAATAGAAATCTAATTATCTAAAGGGGAATTATAGGGCTACTAGATTTATAAATAAAGCGGTACTTATAGAACGATAGACTAATTAGGCTAATAAAGCGTAGAAAGCTATTATTACTACCCTAAATAGACTCGGTCTAGAAATCTTTAAACCGAAGGAAAAACCCGGTCCTAAATTACGTCCTACTCCTAGGAAGAAGCTATTACCCCCGGTAATTAGGCTAGTAGTCGTTACCCCTTTTAGGTCCCTTATAACCACGTCCGTAACAGCGATCCTATATAGAACTAGAGCACCCCCGACGACGGCGATATAGGAAGAAATACTAAGTAAGGAGGATTATACTATCGCCCGTATAACGACTAAGCGACTAAAAAGACTTATTATTAGGTTACCTATTAGAATAACTACGGCGGAGTTAGAACGGGGCCTACGAGGGTAGAATAGCTAGTAAGGATAGGAAGGATAGGAAGGACACGTGATTAGAGGAATTAGCTAATTAGGACGAGGTATATAAATAAGAAAACCTCGTAAAGGATAATTTAAATAGCTTAGAAACAGTCGCTTTATAGATTTATAGTATGAAATAGACGTTATAAACTATATTTATAATATTCTAGGGTACGCTTATAAGGGTTCAGCCCTATAAGGCCGGACGATTACTAAGTATAGACGGTTACTAGGTGAACTCTTCTACCTATTACCCCTATTACTTTAATATAGGTGCGGTTATTAACCTAGGGTATACGATAATAAAGCTATAAACGGAGATCCGAGTCCTAGGACTATATATTAACGGTAAATTGCGGTAGGGCCCGGACTTAAAGAGGGTATAAGCGAAACTCGCTACCTAGAGCCTCGCCCTATCTATAACGATGGTATTAACCTAGGGAGCTACCCTTAATAAGGTAAGGAAAGTATATAACGCGATAGTACGGCTAGTTATAACCTACGCGTCCGCCTTATAATATATACCATGAGGACTAAGGGATATAAAGAAGACGCACGTAAGGAAGCTTAAAGTCATCTAAAATAACTACTTAAGACGCGTGCTAGGGGTATATAAGGCCACCTTAACGCGAGTACTAGAGGTAGAGTCGGGGATAGCCCCTATATAACTAATACTAGATTACTTAGTTCTCCGCCGGTATATATTAAAGGGGATCTACCTAGTAATAGTAATAGGGAATATATATATCCGAAGGAAGCTAAACGCTAAGAGGGGGAGGAGGAGAGAGGTAGCGAAATCCCCCGCGGAAGAGAAGAACGAGTAGGCTCTACGCTCCCTACGCCTAGACGACGGGGGCGCGATCGTAACTAGGGAGGTAGCCCGCCCCCCCTAGAGGATTAAGAAGATAATATACTATTAGTAGAGGTCCTCCTAGGATACTATATAAGACGAATACTAGTCGGGACTAGGAGCTAGGGATCGCCCCCCCGCCTAGCTTAGGGGCCTATAGACCGGTAGGAGGACCCTTTATAAGGGCCTTTAGAAGGCTGAGAGCTCCGTCCTTACGTAGATAAGGACGGGAAAGTTCGGGCTAGCCGCCTTCTTATACTAGTATAGAGTCCCTAGCTATATATCTATAAGCTACGGGTACGGCTAGCGTAGGTAGGATACGAAGCATATCCTTATCTATTACCCTAGGCTCTAGGACCGCCGCTAGGAGCTAAAGGATACCTTAGGCGCGGTAGACACCTACAGGATACTCGTAAACGCGGGGGGGGTAAAACGAGTAGCGAGATAGATAATCTAGACTAGGCTACTAGGCTAGTTCTCGCTCGCAGCGAAGTAGTTATACTAGAGCCGACCTTAGACGTAAATCTTTACTACCGGAGTAAATTTCGCTTTTATAGTATATAAGCCGGCCCTAGGGAGCTAGACTAATATAGTAGTAAACACGACCGCCTATTATTATAAAGGACTGAATATAGTATAAAGAGAAAACGGAATAGAAGTTATAAAGAAGGTAGGAAAGATAAGGGTTTTTACCCGCGCCTATACTTAGTATAAGTATATAGTTTCCCCTACGAGTCGGCTACCGTCGTAGCGATTATAAAATACTCGTAGGCCCCTGTAATTATCTTTTATTAGTTTAAATAGACGCGTGTATAATTTATAAATAAATAAAGATAATATAATATAAGTAATTATATCTTATTAAATATAAAGTATATTAGATTAATATAAGTAACTAAGAAACTATTATAATATTATCTAAAGCCTTTTAAAGTCTTTAATTATATTAGTAATTAGGTATATAAGTTATAACTACTTAATATCTTTTATATATATAATATCTTTTACGTCTTACTTATAATACTATATTAAAGTAATAATAAGAGTATTATAAAAGTTATATAAGTAGAGCTTATAAATAATAAAGATAAATAGGAAGTTAAAGCTATTCTTAACTATAAAATCTCTTATAATAAACCTTAGTATTTAGTAAAGTAGAAGGGTTAGTCTTATAATTATAATTAATAGTTATATAAGTAGGACTTAGTTAATATACTAGATATATTAGAAAGATTTAAGTAGGATTACCTTAAGGTATAAAGTTTATATTATATAAGAGGGGAAATAATTTCTATTATTATAAATAAAAAAAGAAAAGATACCTAATATAACTAGACTATTAAAGGCGTTATAAGAGAGGGCTATTATATTATACTAGTAGTAGTACTAGGCCTATTACTATTACTATTACTAGTAATAGGAGTATCCTCCTTATTATCCTCTTCTTTATCCTTTATAATAGGAGGGAGGCGCTCTTATAATATATTAGCGAGGCTTTAAAGGTACTTTAAAAGAGGAGATAGAGTAATATATATACGCTAATAAAGAATATTAAGAATACCCTCTAAGGTATTTATAATATAGATAGTAATAGCTAGGTTAACCCTAGTAGGAATTATAATAGTAGTAGAGGCGGAGGAGGCGCGGTAAAGGTAGTAATAATACTATTAAATAAGTCTATTAAAGGTTTACTAGAATCTAGTAAGTTAAGGGAGATTAGAGCTAGCTTTTAAAGTAGTTATAATATTTAAAGATTAAAGAAGGCGCGTATAAGCGCGGTAAGTATAAGTAGAGATCTTCTATTAATATTTAATATTAAGATCTTTATAATACTTATACTTTATTAACCTAGGGGAGGCGCGCGTATAAGTTATCCTACTAAAAAAGTAAGTAAAGCTTTAATTAAAAATATTAGACTTATAACTCTTTAAATTAGAATATAGTATAATAAAGGTATATTATATAAGATAATATAAGAATAGGCTAGGAGCGGCTTAATAGGAGAGGTTATATACTACTATAAATAGAGGGGGTAGTAGTAGTCTTCTTTTAATTAGTAGTAAGGGTAAGTTTATTACTAAGGATTACTTATAAAATAACTACTAGAAGTATAAGGAGGTATAATAAAGCCTAGAGGGGGTAATAATATAAATAAGACTTAAAAAGGACTTAGTATAATTAATAAAAAATAAAGATATTATAATTAAAAGAATAATATTAAAGTTATATAAGAAGGTACGCTTTAAGTACTTAATAAACCCTTAATAGTAATAACTTCCTATTTACTTTAAAATACTAAGACTTCTAACTACTTTTATAATAAATTAATAAAGGATAATAGGAAGTATAATATTACAACCCGTTATCTTCTAACTAGAAGGCTCCGGAGTCTAGGTAGATCTCGTAGAGAGGAGTGTTAAGGACTAAGGTAAATAGGCTTCGTACTAAACTAGTCTAATATAAGTGGAGTATTATATTTAGTATCTAAGAGATATCTAGGTTAATAATATAAGTTAAGCACGAAGCTCCTATCTAAGGGAAAGATCACGCTTTCTATATAGATATAGGAAAGTTTATACTCGTACTAGTCGCTAGTAATTAACCTGCGTTAACTAGAGCGATTAGGTCGAGTAATCGCTTAACCCGTTATACTAAGGTATATTCGACTTTAGTAAGCGCTTATAACGTCTACTAAGGCTCTACTATCAAGGTTATAATATTACCCCTTATCCCCTAAACCTTTATCTTAAAGGTTAGATAAATATTTATATTATCTCGTCCGTAGTAACGCTATACTAAGCTATTAGATCGAGTGGCTTATAAGGGAGTAATTATAATAGTATTATATCTGCGATACGTAAGATCTTAAAAGGAGTATTAGGTGTCTTCTCTTTCTCGAAGGTACGCGGAATATATTCGGCTCGGAAAATAATATAAACCGGCCGTACCTATTATCTACTTCTCTAGTATTAATAAAGCTATAGAGAAGCTTAAATATAAAGAGATAGAGATAGAAGTAGTATAGGAGGCCGCTAACGAAATCGCTTATTAAAAATAGATAAAGCTGAAACGCCTTTATTAATAAAAGCGTTTTCTAAAAGAACGGGAATAGCGGATATTTAATAAGGGTCTTAATAATATTAAGGAGTTAGAACGTTTAAAAGAACTTAAGAAGGCTAGTAAAGTTAAACGGGTACTCGTAGAGTGTCCTACCTTTTTAGAATTCGAGGGTTCCGGAACTCTCTCGCCTAGAGCTCTCGAGTGGATCGCTTAGGGTGTGTCTGGGTTTAGTAATACTGCTAGAGGAGCTCTTAATAGTTCGTAAGATTTATAACTAGTTCCCAGGTATTTTCTAAGTCCTCGTATCCTTTCTATTTTACTAGGTAGCTCTAACCTCTTTATAATAGAATCCTTTCGGCTTCGAATTCATTCTCTTCTTCTATCTAGAAGTAGAAGGTTTCTTGTAAAGGTGTATTAGGGTCTACTAGTTCTAATATCGAGATATAGAATACTAGGTAGATTTTAGTATTAGGTAGAAGCTGTAATTTATAGTTAATAGGCCTTTTATTTCTAATAACTAAAAATAGTCCGACTTTAATATAGTCTAGTTTCCTACTTAGTCTTATACCTTTTAAATTTTTTATAAGGAGGTATACTTTATCCCCCTTCTTTAGCTAAGGACCTAATTTTCTTTTCTTATTTACTAATTTCTTTATAGTAGTATTAGTCTCGCTAATCTTGTACTATATATCTTTATATAGGCTTTTTATATTAGAAGTTAATACTAAGGCTCTCTCGGTATCTAGTCCTTATTAAGGATCTAGGAATAGATTTATATATTAACCGTAGTTTATAAAAAACGGTAATAGCCTTATTATATCTAATCATTTATTATTATATGCTAATTATACTATTAGGAGTAGTATAACCTAATTATTTTATCTTTTATTAACGTAGTACCTAAGGTATACTTCTATTATCTAGTTAGTACGTTTAGTCTATCTATCCGTCTAAAGGTAATAGGCTATCGATATTCGTAGTTTAGTTCTAATCGACGCGATTAAAGTCTTCTAATAGTTTAATATAAAGAGCTTATCTCTATCTAAAGTTATTAATTCTAGTATACTATAATCTCTAATTAGTCTATCTAATAAAATGAATCCAAGCTAACTAGCGTTATAGGATTCTTTATATAGAATTATAATAGCGTATTTAGTAAGTTTATCGATAATAACTATTATTAAGTCGTACTTATTATTAGTTACTAGGTTAACTAACCGAGGTAGTTTTATAATAAAGTCTATCGTAATATCTTTTTATAATATATCTAGAACTTCGGTAAACTAAATCTATTTATACTTAGTATATCTTATAGATTTATTCTACTAGTAGTATATATATTCCTTAATATATTACTCGACTAACGCTCGCAGGTTTAGTACGGCGTATACTCTCTAGATAAGTTCTAATGTTTTAGATACTCCTAGATGTCCTAGTAAAGGATTATTATAGTAATCCCTAATTACTTCTTCCGTTACTTTTAGTAGTAAGTATAGCTTCTACTTATATAATAATAGGTCCCGGTTAGGCTATTCCTTCCTAAGTTATCCGGCTAGATTATTATTCTTATATACTTCCTTTAAATCGGGAATTATATATGTCGTAACTCGTATAATCGTTACTAGATTCTTTACTAGTACTAATAATCTATCGTTCTCTTATTTTAAGATAGGTTAAGTCGTAACGTCTTTTATTTATATATAGTTAGATCGTCTACTTAAAGCGTCTACTTATCTATTATCTTTTCCTAGGGTATACTAAATTTTAAACTTATATTACCTAAGGAGTTTAGACTATTAAACTTGCCGTTAATTCAATTCTTTTATAGTTATAAAACCTACTAAGTTCTTATAATCGGTGAAGATAGTAAGTTCTAAATAACTTTCAGTATATACTCTCTAATACTACAGAGAATAGACGACTACTAGAAGCTCCTTGTCGTGTATATTATAATTCTGTTCTACTAGAGCCATTTTACGTAAGTAGTATACTACTAGATACTACTTACCGTCCTTCTACTAATAGAGGCATACTCCGATTATAAGATCCGAAGCATCTATCTTAATACGTACTAGTTCTCTATTTTAAAACGTATAAAGTACTAGAGGATCTATATAAGCTTACTTAAGTTTATTAAATACTTTCTTCTAATTAGTATCCTATCGAAATCCTATGTCTTTCTTAGTAATTTCTATTAGTAGTAAGGCCTTCTTAGAGTAGCCTTCTATGAAACGTCTATTAAAGTTAGCGAATCCTAAGAATCCTTATACCGATTTAATATCGTGTAGTATAGGCCATTCCTATATAACTTGAATCTTCTTAGGGCTTATACGAACGCCTTTAATTATTACTATAAACCCTAAGAACTCGACTAAGGTCTTATAAAACTCGTATTTCTCTGGTTTTAAGAGGAGTCCCGCTTATAATAAGCATGTTAATACATCTTATATATAAGGGATATATTCCTTAAGAGTCTTAGAGTAAATTAATATATTATCGAGGTATATAATCGTTATAAGATTTAAATAAGCTCGTATAATATTATTAACTAATGCCTAGTAGGTTACTAGTACGTTAGTAAGACTAAACGGTATAACTAGGTACTCGTAATATCTATATCAAGTCCTAAATACTATTTTCTATTTATTACCTTCTTTTATTCGAATTAAGTTATATACCCCTCTAAGATCTAACTTTATAAAGATTTTTACTTTAGCTAGCTAATCCTACAGCTCGCTAATATTAGGTAGAGGGTAATGATTCTTTATCGTTATATTATTTAACTTTCGATAGTCTACGTATAATTGTAATAATCTGTCTTTCTTCTTTATAAAGAGTATCGGATATCCTGCTAGTAATTTAGATTCTCGAATAAATCCCTTTTTTAGATTCTTATTAAAGTACCCGCGTAGTACTATAAGTTCCTTTTTAGATAACGTATAAATAGGTCTAAATATTAGTTCCTTCCCTAGTTTAAGTTTAATCTTATAATCCTAAGGTTAGTATTTAGGTAGAGCTTTTACTATTATCTCTTTTATAAAGAGGCGTTTCTATCTTTAATACTCTTATAAGATATTAGGAGTACTATTAGTTACTTCAAGAACTCTAACTTATTAATCTAGCGGACCGCTACTAGTATCTATTAAGTCGGATCCTTGTATTCTAAGGTTATCCTTATTTGAAATTAAGGTAATATATGCCTTAACTATTCTCTAGTTCGATTTCTTATCTACCGTCATCTACTATCGACGTGTAGGTTAGAATCTAGTAATATTACTAGTTCGCTTAAACTTAAGTACTTTTCTTCTCTAGTTAATTACTAGGTTATACTTTTCTAACTAAGGCATGCTTAATATAATATAATAGGTGGCTATCCTTATAATATCGAAGGACATTTCCTTATAGTATCGTTAAATTATAAATGGTAGCGAGGTTATCTCCTCGTCTACGCTTCCTTTTAATAGCGTTAACCCGTCGGCTATTCGTAAGTTATATAGATCCTTCTTTCTCCGTATTAATAGGCCTACTAACCGTACTAGTACTTCGGAGATAAAGTTTCTAGATACCCCGGAATCTATTATTACTATAGTCCGCTAACTATCTATTTTAACCGGTACGTTTATATATATTACGTAGTTTATTAAATATAGCTAATATATTTTTAGGGTAAGGATATTAATCTCCTTATACTTCCCCTTAATACAAGGGATTACTCTTTTCCTAAAAAGGATAGGAATCCGGTAGTTCTTTTTATATACATGTACTTCCTATAGTTATTATAGAAACAGGCATATTAACTATCTAAGTAGTACTCTAATATATACTCGTTATACTTAAGGTACTTATAAAGACTATTATACTATCTTTAGTTATAGTTTAGAAACTACTTCCTTAATCTTTTAGTTACTAAGTACTAATAATAACTTATATTATTATAACTTAACTAAATTTTTCTATATATTTAGATTCTAATAGATTTTCCTAAGTTTATCTTCGCTTAGTAGTAAATTATATATATTTCGTCGGCGTAGGCTAACTAGTATATTACTCCGTGTTATAGATATACTAAGTCATTCCTAAACTCCTTTTATAGAAGTCCTCCTACTACTTTTTCTTAGTAGAACTCTACCCGTTCCTCGAGTTTTATCTGTGGATCTTTTAATATAGAAGCTCGAGATACTACTCTATTACCTTCTTTCTTAGAAGTATAGCTAAGGTTTTCCCAGTCGGAATCATCCTTACTTTCTCGGCTTTATTCGGGTTTTCCCTTCTAAATATAACTATTATTATATTTATTATTAGAGTCTAATTCCTTAAGTTATTCGTAAATATCCGCTAGCCTTTATTTAATCTTTATAATATTCCTCTATTTCTTAGCTATTTCCTCGCGTAATTCTTCTTCTCTAGAATATAGTTCTCTATTAATAGGTGGATTAACGAGGGCTAGTAAATCATTTATAATTATATCTAGCTTAGTATTATCGTACTCCGTTTCTTATTAATCCTTTAGAGGTTTAGTCTTCCTAACTAGAACTCTTTCTAATATATTTAACTAAGGTCGTTTTACTATATTTTTTAACCTATAGTTTTTAGCGATATAGCCCGGTTTACTACAGCTATAGTAATTTATTACTTTCTTACCCCCTTACTACTTCTTACCTCTAAACGGTTTCTTTTTCTCGGTAAAGTCTAACTCCATTAGCGTTAGATTATAAGGATCTCGTAAGAATCGCTTCTTCTTATAACTTCCTCCGGAATAGAGTCCTATATAACTAAGTCTAGAAACTCTACTATTATAACGTAGTTCTATAGCTAACTTATAGATCTAGTTATCGACTTACGTCGAGGCTCTTATTAATAAGTCTAAGTTATTATAAACGGCTCTATCTCGTATAAGTTCCTTCTTTACCTGAGGTTTTAATCCTCTTTAATACATTACTATTAGCGCGTTATTATCCTAGTTAGTTCTTATAAAGTACTATTAGAACTGCGTTACGTACTTAGATACCGACTTCTTTTATATCAAGTACTAAATAACTCTTATTACTACGCTTACTTTATTAGAAGGCCTAAACATTCGTCTTATTTCTCTATAAAAGAGTATTAGGCTCTCTATCTATAACTTAATAGAGATATTATTATCGTCGTCGGGATCTTCTATATATCGTTTAAGAAATAGGGCGGACTACCTCTAAGCCTGTCCTCTTATATAAGTTATTATAAATAACGGTTATTTCTTTAATCTAATAGCGTCTTTATTAAAAGAGAAGTATAGTTATATCTATATTAACTACTCTTTAAGTTTATCTTAATCGTTATAATATAAATCTAGTTTAGTAACTTTAATACCTTCTTTAACCTCCGCTATTACTAACTATTATAGACCGCGTTTACTCGGGGTAAGGTCCCTTTATCCTAAGGTACTTATCTTAAGGGTACTTAAAGTATTACGACCCGTCGTCTTCTAACTAGAAGGCTCTAGAGTCTAGGTAGATCTCGTAGAGAGGAGTGTTAAGGACTAAGGTAAATAGGCTTCGTACTAAACTAGTCTAATACAGGTAGAGTATTATATTTAGTATCTAGGAGATATCTAGGTTAATAATATAAGTTAAGTATAAAGCTCCTATCTAAGGGAAAGATTACGCTTTCTATATAGATATAGGAAAGTCTATGCTCGTACTAGTCGCTAGTAATCGACCTGCGTCGACTAGAGCGATTAGGTCGAGTAATTACTCGACCTGTTATACTAAGGTATATTTAACTTTAGTAAGCGCTTATAACGTCTACTAAGGCTCTACTACTAAGGTTGTAATATATAATAGGAATATATTATAATATAAGGATTATATATAAGAGTAGCGTCTATAATTATTATAGTTTAATAAAACTATAGATTCCTTAAGGCTTAACTTAGAGGGCTTTATAATTAATTATATTATTATACTCTTATTAGAGGTATAATCTATTACTAAGGGAGTATCTTTTATAAATTATAACCTTTTATACTCTTAGAGCTTAAGAGCCTAGATAGGGAGATAATTATAAGGATTAATTAGGAATATAGTATACTATTAACGTAGCGTTTATAGTACGTAGTAGTACTACGCTACCCCTTTACCTATAATATATAGAGGAGGGAATTCCCCTTAAAAGGAAGGGTAGTAATTAGTCTTACTATTAATAAGAATAGAGAGTTTTATATATATATATATACGTACTATTTATAGTACTTAATAGCTATATTATTACGTAGTACCCTTATAATAAGCTATATAAATAATACTCTAAGGAAGTAAGAATATAAGTATTATAAAAATAATTAGTATTTCTATTACTAAGCTACTAGTATAGTAGGGCTAACTACCTTAATTTCTAATATATATAATTAAGGTTTACTTACTAAGGTAGGTAAATAAGCCTTTATATACCTAGAAAATATATAAGTTTAACCTATATATAGTACTAGCTATAAACCTTCCTTAAGGGAGAGTTAATAGATCTTAATAATATTATTATATCTATAACCCTAATTATAATAGTCTTAGTATTAATTATAACCTAATAAGTAAGGAGTATTACTATATTAGACCCTACTATATTTTTAAAAAATCTAATATCTATATATATTTAGTTACTAATACCCCTTCTATTAAATTAATAAGTTATAAATCTATATTAACTACTAATAGAGAAAAAAAATAAGATATCTAAGGTATAATATAAGCTATTATACTAGAGGCTTAAAGAATTATTTAAGGATTAGAACTATCCTTTATAATATTAGAAGTTATAAAGTATTTAAAGATATCTAGAAGCTAGTATACTTAGAAGAAGGGGTTTTCTATTTAATAGATAGTATTATATTAGAGTTTAGGATTATTAAGCTTCCTAGTATATTACTATACTTAGAATATTTTATAATCTAGAGGGTTTTAGACTATTTTACCTCTTACTAATAGGAGGGGTTTTAAAGTTCCCTTCTAGTAGCTTTATACTAGGGTTAACGTTTTTTAGTAGTTAGGATATATAATATAAGCTAAATAAATATTATTATAAAGGGTTTTTATTTAAGGATAGTATATCTACTTAAATAGGATTACTTAGGTAGAGGTAAAAAAGGATATATATCCTAGACTAGTCTCTTTATATATTATATATATAACTAGTATAAAATAAAAGACTTATTAATTAATTAAAAAAAAAAATAAGTTAAAATTTTAGAAGGCTAGTATTTAAGGGTTTAATTAAGTACTAACTTATTTTATATAGGATTATAAATTATAAATATTATCTAAAGTCTATTAATATTAAGTACTCTCAACTGTATAATACGGAGGTCTGATACTCGAAAACTTCCGCCCTCCTTGAAAACTGTAAATACTTAGATAGCTTTATACATCCCCTTCCCCTCTCCCCTTCCGGTTCTAAATGTCGTATACATTTTATACTTAGAGACGTAAGAACCCGGATGCTAAAGTTTCTATCGAGGGCAGATAGCCTTGTATCCCTGACTCCAGATAAAAGCTATATAATTCAGGTTGTAGAGTCGAAATATTATTTCTTTTCGCTCTACCTTGAGATTCTCACGAACTGGATACCTCGTCTACTATGTGCCAAAGCCGTAATGCTGGTCTTTCAGAGTTAAGTATGCGTTATGGAGGATGGCTCGGTTTTGGAGGTCGTGAGTGTGTACGAGCATCTGTAAGCTTCATGAAGTGACCATCGTGGAGATATAGCAGGCGGATACACGGCTGCAGAGTCACATCATTGGACAACAGCTTATCACAAAAGTGATGGCATTCTTTTGTCAATTTGCTCTAACAAGAAATCCTTGGTATTACAAGGTTACTGCATTCGCAATTACACCACTCCATAATCTGGCCTGGAACAAGTAATGAAAGCATGCATGATCTATCTCAATCTCCCCCTTCAAACATCATCGTCAAATCAGAGTACCACCATCGAGCCCAATCTCAGTCCCAATCGAATCGCCCGACGCTTACTGCATAGCGCTACCGCCCGTAAGGAGTGCCTGGAGGGCATTTGCCACGTGCTCTTGTCGCTCATCTCTGTAAGTCTGAGGACGCCATTGCATGCCCATTACCCAGAACAAACGACAGTAAGCATCCAATTCGAGGCCTTTTAATAATTGTGGTTTCATCGACCTGTGTACACGCAATTAGCGATCATGTCTGACGGGAAGATGGTGGTAGGCACACCTCCACTCGCCCAGGTCCTCAGGATACAGGGTCGTATACAGCCCACGGTCCGGATCGGGGTTAATGTTGAGTTCGTTGAGTTCATCACGTAGGAATGCCCTATAGGATTCCGTACCCTTCGGCATAGGCTCAAGGGCGTAGCCGTTTTGCGGTAGACGTTGAGGCTTTGTTGTATAGCTTATGCCTTGGAGTAAGAACGTCAGCCCGTGGTCTGAAAGGAACCGTATGAGAGTGGTGTACTCACCTTTCCTTGCGACGCTTAAGTTGATGTCAATGACCTTGAGGTACACGTCAAACGTCCTGACATTCTTTTCGCCAGCTGGATGGAAATCATAATATGCGCCAATCAAATTTTGACGTTGCCAGTCAGTCATCGTTACTATCATGTTCTGGAGTGTGGTAAATTTCAATTCGCGTAGAACCCCCGTCGATTCGGCTGTTGACACAAGGATTAGTGGCTCATTCAAGACTGTCTACTATCAATGACACCCACATGAAACCGACGAGTATATGGACGAATGTTCAGCGTCCTGGGCCGAAGGACTAGACTCCTGGTGCGAATGACTAGGCTCCTGGTGCGAAGGACTAGGCTCCTGGTGCGAAGAAGTAGATTTCTGGTGCGAAGAACCAGAATCCTCGTACGAAGAGTGGAGCGAGTCGGACGCCCCCAAGCGGCGGATTGGGCGAACGGCTTGGGACACCACGGTCATTAGTCCGTGAAAGTCAAGAATCTCAGAGACACTGACTTGATGCGTTCGAGGTACTGGTAGAAGACATTCAGTCGAAGATATTTCAGTCTACCTACAGTCAAAAACTCTTCGTTCATATCAGTGTTGTAGAACAGGGTACATGACTTACAGCTACTCCAAGCTGTGGAATTCTTTCTAATTCGAACCGACTCGGCGAGTGTACCACTTGAATGAAGTCGGCTTTCAGTATTGATATTTCCAAAGTCTTCCGAGAATATACTAGGTAGATTATCGCAAGCGGTTCGAAATGTTTAACAGAACCAGGAAGTAGAAGGGTCGACATCCCAATATGTACCACGGGTGAAGTCGCACAACATCCCCACAACGCGGTTCGGAAGACGAGAATTAATTGTTTCAGCACACTAGAAATCCCCATGCATGACAAGAAAACCTATCGATAAAGCGCAGACCCAATGGGTACATTAAAAGTCGTACAAGATGTACTCGGTATCAACTGGCAACCATTCGTTACTCGGGTGGTGCGTCAGAAGATGGACGAGCCACGACTTCACAGGATCAAGAGCCTTCGCCAATACGTGCGAAACTAATCAGCAGCTGACAATAGTCAGAATCGTCATCAATAGGATAATCGAGCAATGATAGATTTGTACGGCGAAGCCCACACGGATGAAGAATCTCGATTAGTACAGACAGGTGTAGCAAGGCATCAACCACAGCTACGAACCACGCGCTCTGGGGATTATGAGCCTTCGCAACTACGTCCAACTGCTAACAGTAGCTGGAAATAGCAAGAGCATCTCTAAACAGGACCGCCAACCAGTCACGCCTTTGTACAACCTCGGCATACGTACGTAGATTTCCACATACCGTAGACCATTAAAGCAAGTGTGCCAACAATAGACATTCGACGACGTACAATTGCCCGGCCCGACGGACGCGCAATATCAATCGCCACAGATAAGTGTAGAAATCACCGAATCCGTTCATTGACAACAGGATAAAGCATAACACAGTCAGCCAGATATTGGAGGGTTATTGAACCCTAAGAGCCACAAAAAAATATGGGAGATCCACATAATTTCTAGCTCTAGAGATTGATAGCAGGGCTATGGGTTTTTTGTAGCGATGTCATGTTATTGTACCTTGTGGTAGTACATTTTTTGTCAGAAGCGCAAACCACACAGGAGAATGGACGCTGAATTCGTCTCCTAGGCGTGGGCAAGGATTTGTTGAACGCTAACAATCGAGGTGTTACGTATGTACGTGTATCAGGACAACGGTGCTGTAGATCACATGCAAGGGTGCTGAAATTCATTATATCCGTGGTAGAGTGCCTGCGGCGGGTGTAGGTGAGTCAGGATATTGCATGCGAGGATCTGTGAGGCCATGGGCGGAGCCATATAGAACTGATCTATGGAGGACCAAGACGTGACCAAAGCTTGGATCTTGGAGAATGCCTCATATACTTAGGATGTCGTTCAAGCAGATCGGAAGAGGAGATTAATTTTGAAGGCTAGGGATTATGGCGCGGTGCGGTTATAGGATGGGACAACAGTTCGTAATTCACATCTTGTCCCGTGAGTACTGGGTAACGCATGTGCAAGGTAAACCGCTGCTACTCGAACGGTTCTTTAATTGCCCTCCTTCGCTTCGATATCCTGTGATAGGAAGGGGAACCCTCATATCTGCCAATGAGGTATAGTGCCAATTGTCGAGCCACCAGCGACCACATCCACGACACCTGTGATGGACCTGATGTTGACGATCCAGCCCCGTATGATGCCCCCACATAGCTCTTACTTGAGTGTCCAGCTTCATGTGTAATTGCATGATGGACCTGATGTTGACGATCCAGCCCCGTATGATGCCCCCACATAGCTCTTACTTGAGTGTCCAGCTTCATGTGTAATTCATGATGGACCTGATGTTGACGATCCAGCCCCGTGTGTCGCTTCCACATAGCTCTTACTTAAGTGTCCAGCTTCCTGCGTATTTGCAAGCTGGGAAGACGCCTTTAGCGTTCACGCGCGCGGTCTGCTCAGAACTATAGTCGTTAATTTCGTAGATTGAAATAGCGTCGCGAAGAGCTATAACCCCACACGCCTCCACTGGCCACCATATCTAATGGATGATATGTTCAGCAACATGTTCTTCAGGGTTGTGGAGAGGCCCAGATACCAGGACCGATTCGGTCAGAGCTTGGACGGTCTCGCTATTGCTCTCGTCGCATATGAACATTGAGTTCTTGCCGCGGCTTTTCACAATAGCCGCGGGTATAGCTTGATCATCCTCCTCTTCAAGACGCACTCATGGCATGGTTGGTAGGTTGGCAAAGAGGACCAAAGCGCCTTTCATAGTCTGAGCGAGGGCGTTGGCAAGTTCAAAGCTCCACCACACATAGATGGTGGGACAGGATTTGCCCACAAGGGATCTAGAGACATGTGGTAGGGAAGAGAGTGTATGAGCTATGGCGGTTGGAGCACTCATGGTCATTCAAGAAGCTCTTGATTGGCTTGAGAAGGTAAAGAATAGGGTTGTGGTAGGAGTCAGTCTCTGATTTGCTGACTGGCCCTGTAGTCTCGGAACAAGGGATGTACATCGTACTGCGTGAAAGAATGTTTGTAGACGAGGGGGATTACACAATTCTGGAGTCAGGGAACACAGCAGGATTGATTTCGTAGAATAGAACTATTCTATGATTGGTGGGGGATGATTATGTAATCACAGCCTTGGCAATCATCTTCTCTTCTTTCAGGCTGCCTTGTCCACTACAACATGTCCCGCTCCGTTTATTGTGGAGGTTCGGGATTTCTACTGGCACTGACTGTATAGCGACATCAGTGAGTCACTTTGTTCATAGGGACTGGGGTTGACAGTCATCATTCCGACTGACAGATGGCAGACCACTACCGCATCCCTTTCCCATCTGATCTAAGTAAGTACTCTGTCAATCTGCTCAAGAGCCGCGCTTCTAGCTAGAATACCTACACGTCATTCAAACCATCTTTGATGTTTTATTCATTTCGACGAGAAAAGCTCCCTCTGCTTTGAGGATGATCGTCACATCGAGACGGTCAATAGCGCAATACAGAGAAGTGGTCAATTTATCTGGAGGTACCATCGATGGTAGCATCCAAAGCAACGCCGGCTCTTTTACTCAGACTGGAAGTGCTGGGAGTACGCTCCTGTATTCAGGCTGGGTATTGTGAATCTCTTCACACACCTAGACCGAAGCAAGCAGACATCCGCTAGATTTGTGTATAGAATACCTATTGACGAGCACGAACGTTGTTACACCACTCTTGACGCGGGGAGTTGATGCAGTCTCAGTCCGAGCACTCCTGTGAGATCATCCTATCTATCGGATTCGTTGTTGCTCGATAAATGATTCCAACATATATTCAAACGCTACACGTGGCTGTACAGCACCTGCACCCTCGCAACAGCCTTCGATGCGCTGGCTGGTTCAATGAGCGCCTCAGCAATCTCCCTCAAATTGTACTCGGTTCCCATGAGATCTCTGATTCGCCCTACCGCCACCGCCATACTTGTACTCCGCACGTGAGCTTTCAAAACGTCGAACCTAACTTGGACAATGCCGCGCGTACATTCAAAACGCCCGATGCCGAGTTCGTCGTCAGGCAGATGGAGCAGCGAGATGATGACGGAGTCTAGGTTGCTGATGATCTGACGTGTGAGACTGATGTTTGCCTGACGGCCGTACATTGTGAACAGTATCGCCATGGTGTTGTCGCTGCTACGGTATATCCAAGGCACCGGAGGCCATTCAGCATTGTGGAGGCGGTGGGTATGAATAGTGGCGTTGGACGGTAGCTGTATCATCGACGGATTCGAGGGTAGTGACAACGCGCTCAACGGGGCGAGAAGGAATGGCAAAATGAAGAAGAGGCAAAACATCGCTGATTGGTGCGAGGTGGTCCAGTTTCTACGGAGTCCAAATTGCAGAGCTGATCCTCGTACCGGAATGTGACGTTTTGCTGATTCCTTCCAGGAATCTGTTCTCCTGATATCCACGTGGCTGCTGACGCTCGACGGTCAATGGTGTTTTGTCTATCGACGGTACGGATTACTTGAGAAAGGAGTCTGTGGACAACATGACTGTACCGCTTATAAATGAAGACTGTATGCGCAAAAGACCTTCGGCTAGTCGACACCCTCTGTGCGCAGGGCCGGGAAGCGCTGCGAACTCTACCTTCTCTGCCGAAGAGGCGTCTACACCCGACCGTTTACATGATAACTTTTTCGGAGCAGATTGTGCTTTGGTGCCGTGGGATGTTTGGTTTGCCTATGAATGCTTGTCAACACAGCGGGAGGAGTGATAACAATCCCAAGACATGTTCGATCTCATCGAAGCGGTCACCATGAATCTAGGCTACACATTTCCCCTGGACTGTATCAAACATCTATTCCAGCACTGATACATGGAGTTCATGATAGAGTCATGCGATTTCCATTCCCGATCACCCAGAATGTGCGAGACGCTGCTATGGTCGCATCGACTTCCCAGGGCTTCACAGTCTCATATCTTGCACAAGGTACATAAATTTAGCTTCAGCCGGGAAGCCTTTACACTGATGAGCAACATCTTATCCTGAGGACAAGCGTCGAACCGCATGGTCCGAACATTACAACCTTGCATAAGGCTTGGGAGCATTGCCCATCAATCGCAACTCTCGCTACCATAGCGGCTTCAACGCAATCAACTTTGATCAAATCGAAGGACGTCAGCAAACAGGTCACGCTTATACGTCATTATGGTGGCCAAAGGTCGCAAAATTTCGTTTAGCCATCCTTCCATTTGTGAGAAGCTGCCAACAAAATCAGCAACAACGATGGCCAATTAGTGAACTCTTACAGCTGAATATTCAACCAAGCAATTGCTCTAGGAGTGGTTGGAGTAGGCACAAAGCAGCGAAAGTATAGAGAATCTCGACGGACATTCTCGATTACACACTCCACCATGGAGGCTACATCCCCTCGGACAATCCACACTTGGAATCAAACAACGGCCACGATGACAGTCCCTCTCATCCCTGAGAAACCCGGATGTTCAACTTCCCTTCACCAGTGTCGCTGTATCTTGATGCATACTGCTATTCCCAGCGGCCGTAGCTTGCTTGGATCCTCACATCCCCAGCAATGAAGGTCCTTGAACCGGGTTTCATCCCTTACTGAATTCGTTCTCCCATTGCAGGTCCAATCTTCGCTCCAGGTCAAGTTGCCCTGTATCATTCATTCATCGTCGGTGAGATTATTGGCTGGGCAATTTTGGTGTGGCTACGAGAAATCTCCGAGTGACAGCGGTTGGAAAGTCTTCACAACAGTGTTCGCAGCATCGGCCGAGGCAAGGGAGCTCGAAGTACCAGCGATCTCGTTGTGTCGTCAATATACAGGCTAATCGGTCCAATTCGTGAATGGGCCATTGCGCGAACAGATGTGACAAAGGGATATTAATCCATCAGGCAAATTTGATAGCAAGCGAGCTATCATGCGGGTGACCAAATGGGAAATTTAAAATCGTGATCTGTGAGATCTATGTTTCCCCGATCATGATCCCAATCTTGCCAGTGACAAAAAAGTACGCTCGCCAACAATCGAAAAATGGTCATTTCCAAAGAAATCAAAAATCTTGGACGAGAAAAGCTAGCTATATCCGTCACCACACCAATCTTCGGTACACAAATGCAGTATTCATATGTTGTTGTACGCCACATGCACCTCGGCCGATAGATATCGGTGGGTTCTAGTACCAATTTATTGGAGAGAATACAATATATAGGAAGTTTTGCAATTTTCGTCCACTGAAGAGTGTCGTTTGGAAAAAAAACAATTCCTATCCGTTCTCTTTCCCAACTTCATCAGCAGAATACGCAACGCTAACTCCAAACAGCCTTCCCCCCCCCCTTTACCGCTCTAAACACGTACACAACCCCTTCCGCCCCCCCTTCCCTCCCTTTCCCCCCCCTTTTCCCCCTTGTTCCTACCCAAACCCTCTTAACCCCTCTTCAACCACTTACCCAACCCTTCCTCCCATTCCTCCCATCCTCATCCATATCCGCACCTCTCACACATCCGCACCTCTCATCCATCCCCATCTCTACAACAACCTCCCACCACACCTCACACCCTACACACCACATCCCACTACACCCCACACCTCCTACCTCCCACCTCCCCCCTCCCACCTCCCACCTCCCACCACACCCTACTCCATCCATCCATCATCCATCCATCCATCCCTCATCTACACCCCACACCCCGCCCCACTCCATCATCCATCCATCCATCTATCATCCCTCATCATCCATCCATCCACCACCTCCCACCCCACCCCACTCTATCTATCATCCATCCCACCTCCCACCATCCCTCATCCACTCACATCAACCCCCACAAACCCCCCCTCTCTCTCTAGCAACTTAGACAGACCAAGGCGCTCTAAACAGATCGTTAGGAATGGGAAAGCTATACGAGAAGTGGGGGGAGGAGGGGAGAAGGTGGGTGATTGTTTACAACATTTTTACGGGGATTGTGGTTGAGTGAGGTAGAGGAGTGTATATTGTGAGACTTGGGATTGTTGGAGAAGGGAGGAGGTTGGGGGGTATGTAGTGGGGTGGATGATGGTGGGTGGGGTGGATGATGGTGGGTTGGATGATGGTGGATGATGGTGGGTGGAATGGGTATGGTGGATAATGGTGTGTGGAATGGGTATTGTGGGTTGGTGGGTTGGGTGGATGTAAGAGGGTCGTGTGGTTTGGGTTAGGTATAGTGGTAGGGTGGATGGGTGTGGTGGGTATGGTGGGTTAGATGATGGTGGGTTAGGTATGGTGGGTTGGGTATGGTGGGTTGGGTATGGTGGGTTGGGTACGTCGTGCTTTGCGTCAGTCAGGTCGCGGCTTGGGGCTGTGGAGGGAGAGGTTCCTAAACGGACGTATGTCCTACTGATTATCAGGAGTATTCGAGGGTGGATATATCCAAATCCCGTGCTTCAGAAGCATCAATCGAAGCAGGTTTTGCGACTAGCTCCCATAACAATGCAAGTACGAGTCTGAGGGGATCAATGCTGTCGATCCATCTCCTCACCTCATCCACAGGCAAACGAGTGCCGGTCTTCCGAAACGGAGATGGGACCCATCGCCACCCAGCAACTCATACCTCCCAATTCGAATATACTCCCAAGCCAAGCCATTCACAATCTCTCAGCAACCACTGAGGGATCCCATACAGCCATACATGCCCTCTCAGAAAGACCAAACCTCACTCATTATCCCACCTTTTTCTTCGAGATACATACACAAGCAATAGAACCAGTCTATCGGCGAGATCCGTCGCTTGCAGCGTGTACACGAAGTGATTTCCCCACTGCGATTTATGAAACCACAGCCAATGTTCACGATCCTAATCTCCAGAGCTCTTTTCCCTGGTGCCGTCGTGCGTTTTCATCAAGAGCCCGTTCCTACATGCGCTCCTGTCCGAGCGTCCATCGCAGATCTGTGATAAAGTATTTCCGTGTGGCTTGTAAGCAATGAATCACCACATCAAGCTGGGCTTTTCTCTTCTGATATGGATGCGCAATTGGCGTGGTGGGTTCGAAGTCGAGAAGTAAGGGCGTCGTACGCAGGGATTGGCATGGCTGGGGTGGGAGGCGGGTTTTTGGAGGAGCGGTCTCACTGGCTGCTTTGAATTGAGCATGGCGGTCTTTGGCGGACGTGGAGGGTTGGCTGGTTGTCGTATCAAACGTTTCTGGAGAGGATGGTGCTGTTGATCTGGTTGGGAGTCTTGCGTAAGTGAGATCCATTGCAGAAACGTGATCCGATGTCTCCACACCTATTTTTATATCTCATACTTCCGCTTCAAGCTCGGCTCTTTTATTCCGATATGTATTCCCAGCTGATGTGATGGGTACGGAGGTATAGGAACGAGGAGATTCTCTATAGGAATCGGCATGGGTTCTTGGCCGAGGTACTAAAACATGAGGATGATATTAAGATGAGAGGAGGGTGGAGGATGAAGGAGGGGCATTCTTTGACTGCTTTGAAACGATGTTGGTCCTTGTTGGCGGATGCGAAGGCTGTGTTGGGTATTGTATCACGTGTCGCTTGAGAGGATGGTGCTGTAAATGCAGTCGAAGGTTTCGTGGGCTTGGGACATCAGCTTGAATTTGGCGTTGTCACAGGAGGAATAGTGGGTGCTGAGAGATCCAAGTAATACAGCCTGATGATGTGAGCTTTGAGGATGTGGAGGCGTCATCCTGGTAAGTTGGATAGAGGATGTGACTTCGGATCTTCTGTGTGACAGCGTGATTGATTTGATCTGGACGGTAACCATGAAAAGTGATGCACTCCGTGGGGATTGCGATAAACAGAGATCGTGAATCGACTTGTCATCTTTTTGGCGGCCGTGAATTTGACGTCTTCAGTTGTGAAGACAGAGATCAGTTTAATATTCGGGATCTCGGTCACTCTGAATTGGGAACGGCTGGTGATGCTCTCTGGAGAACGAGTTCCGAAGCCCAATAAAGTGAATCCTTCCCTGAGGCCAGTTTTTGTCTTCACTGATTCGTGTTTGCGTCAACTTCCCGACGCTTTGGCTCGAAAAGTGATGCGGAAGATTGCCGTGATTGCTGTTTGCTCATATGGCATCCATCCGCATTGCTCTGTCATCATTCAGAGACGGATCTCCGCGCGTCAACCTCCAGACTCAAGTCGTTGGAAAGGTAAAGCCAAAGCCGGCTGGCTGCATTGCAGGTTGCTTCAATGACGTCAAGCAATCAAACTCCCTCTGCGACGCAGCAACCAAGAGCCATACAAGCATGTGCTACCAGCAGTGACCAACAGACTGATCAGTACAACCCAGTGGAATTGATCATGCCGGGCCCATACAACAGTAGCGATCCAGTGTCCGAGTCCAAAGGTCGAAGTAAGACTCGCTTCCGTCCCAGCGAACACCGAGCGCTGCTCTGGATGAACGCAACTTTGCGCCAGCTGTTGGGTGCAGAGGACATTGGTCCAACGTCCGAGACGTGAAGCGGAGATGAAGACGATGATGCAAAGGACGGCGACAGGGTGGATTTTCCAGGCAGATGGTCGCTCGATATCGGGCGACTCGACTTTGACGTTGGCTATGGAGAGCTTCAGGACAGCTGGAGCAGCTGGTATCTGAGATTCAGTGAGTCCCTTTTCCTTTCCATGGGGCTCATAATACTGACCGAGCACAGAAGCATAAATCCCAGAGCCCACATCCCCAGTCTGGAGACACCCGCAGCCTGAGGCATTACCAAAAGTGGCTCTTTGCCTGGTTCAAGCTCGTCATTCGATCCAGACACGGGTGGCGATATAGTCTCCTCGGCTTCGGGATCCTCACGTAAAGCAGTGTAATGCTTCGGCTCCGACGACAGGAAGCGCACTCCCCAAGGGAAGATGATCGTACTGCTCAATTCGAACGCAGCACTAAGGATCTCGGCCAACGTTATAAGTTGCATCGAGAACCCAGAGTGCACAAGAAAGATGGTCAAGGTTGCGGAGAAGCTCAGGACAGACATATGCAGGCTGCTCATCGCCAGAGATGGCATCCATACCTCGGTAGCAAAGTATTGCTGTAGGCTTCGACCATACTCACCAATCCACGACCACAAGCCTAAGAGGAGAACTGACACGTCTCGCCAGTGGGTCGACCCGGGCCTGTTCGGAAGACGGGGATGATGGTCACTCTCGTTGTCGTCCATCTCGTCCTTGGAGATGAGACCTGTCGCCTTTGGCGCCTGTATTTGCTCATTTCCAGTCCAGACGCGTCGTGCTGTCCAACACTCTAATGGCCAAGTGATGAGGTTGAGTGCCAAAAGCCCAAAGCAGCCTAATGGTGGGGACTGCGTAGTAGACATGAACGCTGACATAGCGATTGGCGAGCCGAGCTTGCAGATTACATCACTTCTTCCCATGATGGCGTTCAAGTGCGTCAAGTCGTATTGTTGTGGCTGCTTAGCGTCCATGCCTGCTGCAGCCAATGTCGGAACCCAGTCGCGCTCAATGGAGATCAAGTTCGCCAGTCGAGAAAGTCTCTCGACAACGCCCAACGGCAAAATCACAAGAAAGATCCAGTCCTTTAGATGGTAGACGTTCGATAGATGATGTTGAGCGGTCTCGGAGGGCGGATGGGCTATGGCGCTCTCGGTGATTTCTCCTCCGCTTTTGACTATGAGCGACCAGCATAGGCAAGCAACGATCACAACAACACGATTGACCGACACCGTTGTGAGAAGAGTGCGAAGACGCGAAGGAGCATGGTCAACCCAACGACCTAGGGATGAAGCGAAAAGAATGATAGCTACACTGGTAGTGATGCCGCTAATGTATCTAATCAGCCACAGACACACAGGAGACCTGGAAGCTGTACTGACATCCATGAAGCAGCTGTCAACCTTTCTGGAAAAGCTGCAGCCGTGAACAGAACCTGGTAGAATCAGCGTCGGTGGTCTGCCGCTGTTGAAGACAAATGTGAGCCTACCGATGCAAATTCATACGACCTGGCATTCCAAGTCGAAAGGAAGTGGCACAAGAACAAGCTGTAAGTCGTCCAGTCTTGACCATGGCCGAAAACCGAGCGTCGCAACATAGCTATTGATGAGATTTGAGCACCCGGTTGGCTTGAGACACATGGTTCGCTTCAAACGTGCATTTGTACCAGTCTTTCTGCATGTCGACATCTCCTGGGGAGAAGTCATGTAGCAGCAGACGGAGCGTATTGAAACAGACGCCACGAAACAGCGGATTCAATCTTCCAAACGCCCCTGAATCTTTCATGTTTCTATTCTTGGATGGGGGCTGAGACTTTAGCGCCTGCTGAGCCGCACAATCTTAAATCCTCCTGCCAGTGGCGTCGACGAGAGAGCCTGCTGTCTTTCATCATCCTCATCCTCGTCCATATCAAACATCCAAGCACTGCCGAGTCCGTTGAACACCTTCATTCCAATCCAGCGTCTGCCCGTACCTGTACTGTTCCTCCGATGAGCTTGTGCCGTTGCTTTTGCGACCTTGGAGGGAGAATGGTAATCACCGTCGCATTCTGTCTTGAACGACGCATTGCATCGTACCTATAGCAGCAGATTGGCTTTCCAACCTGTTGAAAGGCTGGAAGTTGCGAATTGTGTGTCGATGGCTCATCCGTACTGCGCACTTCGCACTGAGGATGTCAGTTTGTCCTTTTGTATCCCATTGTCGCATCGCATGGTAATACTGGGCACTCAAATGCCTAGTCAGAGACCTAGATTCCTCGTTGTGCAGCTTGTACTCTTGCTCAACAGAGGATCGGGGAGGCTTTTGATGGTATCAAATCAGCAATTTCCAGCAGAAGAATTTAGGATTTGCTGCCAAGGCCACTAGTTCCCTCGCGTCAATAATCCTACCCTAACCCTACTCTACAACATGACCTAGCTCATCCGGTCAGGCCTCCAATTTTTCTAATTTGCACTAAATATATATTTATAAGATCCATTATCGGTACACAAGCAGGTTAGAGCAGCTTCTAAATATACGAGTAACGCCCTCCTTCACGCCCGTAAGTCTGCCCCAGGAGCCCAAGCCCTCCCTCTGCGGTACATCATTGATTGGTCCTAGGGACATCGCTCGCCACGAACCGCCGCCCGATTGGATCTTTCAATTCACTGAAGCCGAGCTCGAAGAACTGATTAGGATCAAAGCAGCGATATGGTCGAGGCCTGAGCTGACCATGGACTACCTCCTTCGCTTTCAGCATAGGAATCGCAGGATTCCTTCTTTCCAACCTGAGGGAAATTTACATTATATCGGCCCCAATGAAGACCAGGATGTCAGCTGCTTACCTATCTGGACCCTTGACGATTTCAAGGTACATGCAACATGCATGCCCAGCGTCTCGTCTGACCCTTTGATTACGCAGGTCTTACCTCTTCAAGGGATGAACACGTGCGCTCTGGACGTTTGTCTAGTCCTGGGACGCTTCATGCTCGTTGGACTGAACCGCTGTGATCAGATGGAGCCCCCGAAATGCGTCGCCTATCAGAAACGCGCATTTTGACCTACTGGACAAGAGTGACGATTGCCCGCCCCCGGCATCAAGTCACGCAAGCAAGTCTGAACGGTACGAGGAACGCCCTTATCGAGATGATGCGGGCTCGGGTGGGTGCGTCACCTACTGAGCGGGATGGTGGCTATCTGGCGATCAACACCACCAAAATTCTACCTCACCTCCAAGACTTGAGGCAATCCGACGATCGGATCAATCAAGTAACGCCAGCTATGGAGACGATAGTTTACGAGCCATGCTTCAATCTTTTTCGGACACGATCAATAACTTAGGAGCTATTACTCAATTTGTTTCGAATCTAATACACTTCTTAATCTTTATAACTTCTTCAAATGGTTGTACGAAGCGGGTGAATCGTCTCAGTGACTTGGACCGTCATCGGATTTTTGTCGAGTTGCACGGACATTGGCTTCATCCATCGGGAAACGTTCCAGGATACCACGCGTCATGATTTGGAAATGGTGCAGGCATAACCTTAGATCCCTTGACAGATTCGACTACTATCCCCAATTGTTGAGAATGAGACAATGGCCCGGCTTGCCAACAGTGAAGGGATATCGCATGGTTGGTAACAATGGAATGGTGAAGCACAATCTGGCGTGAATCAGGCAATCGTGTGAGTATTCACCGAATGTCGACAGTGAATGCTACTGACTTCTCATACAAAGGCAGACATTCTTGACCGAGATACCATCTCTCTTCCACCCCCATCATCGTACCACCTCCAGCATCGACAGAAGGGCTCGAATTGGAGACAACCATAAAGTCCTGAACAATGGCTTTGCTGTCATCCTCCGTCAAGTTTTCGAGCCGTCAGAGTGTCATTGCTCAAAGAGATTCCCATGGCAGATCAGGCAGAGGCCTCAACCGAGGACAAAAGAATGCTGTTGGGCAATGAGAATCAATAACAGACGGGCAGCTACGAATCAGGGAGTCACTGCCTGCCATCAACTTCAGGCAACAATCTGGATGTGAACGTCGGTGGTGATTAGGGGAATGTGACGACGAAATCATCATATAACTAGATGGGTATTCAAGATGGAGGTAACAGGCTCCCACTCAATTCATGTGCCAACCTCATTACGTGTGGACAGCTGAATCAGAAGCCGCTTGCCTGGTACAACACCACGCATATGTTGCTGAATGAATACGAGTTTTCCTTTTTTTCATATCAATTGCGTGTCTCGGTCCAGATATCGGTACGAGGAGGTGGATGTTGTTTGCCGGAAGCGAATCATCTAGAGTTCAATGGACGACACAAGCACATTCCAATCATGCAGCATCTCCAATAATAACAGGCTCTCGAGGGTGAATCTAAGATAATTCGAAACAGCAAGAAAGAGAACGCTGCAGATCTCGCCAGAGAAAGCATTGTCTCAATTTGAACTCGCATTCTGATTGGATGGATGGAATCAGCCGGAGGGATTTACAAGCCAAAGTCATTTTCACGTTATACAGCGTGTGTGGTACCCCAGAATCACTCATGACTATCATTGGCAGTCGTGGCGAATTACATGATTCAACAGACTATTGGGTATGTGTAGTACCCAGGAATCTCTGATGACGTACAGTGAAAGAAGTGGCAAGACTGCATGTTTGGCTGTGTGGTACCTAAGTTTCACTCATTATTTTCAGAGGCAGTGATATACCAAGAACACTCGGATTACACGGTATGCATGGATGAAGAGTCTCAACGGTATTGATCACAAAACTGCCAGAACATCAGGTCTGCATAGTTCTTACGAGGGACAAGTTTCGATAGACTTGATGGCAAAGTCTTGTGCTATTATCAGCTAGCAGCAACGACTGCTATCTTTGTATCCCAAAGATCACTGACACCTTGCATACCGTTCGTTTATCAGATTAAGAGTCTTATTGCTCGGTCATATCATTCATAATTTTTCCTGACTTTTGATGCTATCAATAGTAAGCTCTTGTGCTATTATTTGCTAGTAGTTACCTCACCACTATCACCATTGAGCGCTGCTTCGCTTCCAGTAGCAATACATCCCCAAGATCATCGAGACTTGACATACCGACCGTTTATCACACTGAATGCTCTATTGTTTGGTCCTGATTTCCAGAGATGACTTATGATTGTAAGTGGTATTGATGGCGAGGTCTCGTGCTATTGTAAGCTAGCAGCTGCTATACGGCTGTCACTCTTGTGCGCTGCTCGGCATAAAGTACAGTAGCATTACATCCCCAAGATCACCAAGACTTGGCATATCGCCTGGTTTTCACACAAAACAATCATCCTTGACTGACAACAACTCCCATTTCTACAACTCGAACGATATCTTCGCGTCCAGCAACAAACCACCGTCTCATCACCAGCATAATTTTACACTCTTGCAATCTCGTTCATCATTGAAAGCTACGTCTCAAGAAATACCAGCACTACATATATACCACCGACTAAAAGTCCAACCGTGGCACCAACCACCATCTCAAGCCTACCACCCGAACTCCACCTCCTGATAGCCACCTACCTCCCACCCCGAAGCAAATTCGCCCTCAAGCACACGACCCACCACTTCCACACCGTGCTCCCTCGCCTGGCACACACCGAGCTCCTCAAATTCGAGCAAACGCTCCCCTACAAAATAAAAGCCAGATACCAGCGCTACACCATCAACACCTGGCGCAACATCTACGATTGCACTCGCAACCCAGTACCAGACGAGTACATCGCCTTCGACCATCTCGCCTGCAAGCGCTGCCTCCGCCTCCGCCTCACGGCAGACTTTTCAGACGTAATGCGAGGCCAATTGCTTGACAGTCCCGCGCCTGAAGAGCGTTGTTGCTTGGAGTGTGGGTTTCGCTACGGCATCGAGGGTCACAGGCCTGGTGAGCGTTTCGCCTACGATTACAGAGATATGCCCAGGGTGGTGTGTTTGGGCTGTGTGGAGTTTCCGGCTAATGAAGGTGCGGATTGGAGGAGGATGTTGGGTGAGTGTCGGGGTTGCTACGGACTACATCGGAACGTGTTGGACGAAGAGGTTGTTCGGAGGATAGGAGGTCGCTGTCTTGCGCTACATCATGCGCAGTCTTGTACGAAGTGTCGGGTTCCTTTTTTCGGGTGCGGTGCTTAGACATAATTAATGTATTACATTCCGTCTGTCTCGTTTGGATACGGCTTGAATGAGATATCTTCTGGCGTCTGCATCCCTTGACTAAGGTGGACTAATGTTGGATTTACAATCTACAGAAACGTCTCTGGAAGATCATAACTAATCGAAAATCATGCTCTCGATCCTCTCTTCGTAACAACAAGACTTCCTGACAGTCACTACCACCCAAACCTTCAAGTCTACATCTAACCTCAAATATCCCGAACTTATCTTCCAGATCCATGAACCCTCAGCATCCATCCATACGCAGATCATAGGTACAAAAATTTCCCATGAGCCTGTAATGACTGTAAGCAGGCGACTTGATAGAACGATTCTCGACAGGAACCTCCTATGAAGCTTGAAGCCATTAACAATGATATCTGAATACGCGAATACATTACCCAGACATACAGTCACCACAGTCAAATCTCAGAAGACACGTTACACTACCCAATCCAATCACACCAAGAAAATGAAGCCCGTGAACCCACCAAACGCACCCCACAGAAACCCATCTCAACCCTATCAGAACCCTCAACTCCGCAACAACTATCTACCAAGTACCCATAACTCTAACGCTCCTCCACCGCTCCCAATTCCATATCCAGCCTAATCTTTCCCCCCTCTCAGCAATGACCTGATTCAAGAAACCCAAGAAGCACTGCCATCCAGACCCAACTCCGCTACATCCAATCAGTTCCATTAATACCTACAACACAACTCCCACACAAACAGCGTCTTTGGTACAGCAGAGGTCGAACTGAATCTGAAGTACAAAGCAGCAAAGACGGGAGATCAGGAAGAGGACGAGGACGAGGGCGAGGAGGGGAAAGGAGGATGGAGAGAACTCTGATTCGAGAGACTCCAATTTTTCTTAACGCTCCGTGCTCTATTATAGATTCACAAACGTTCAACCAGCCCGATCCAGCCTCACGACTTCTATATCAACGGCCCCTTCGCGATGACGAGTCCTCGGGCGCAATTTAAAGCATTACTTAAATTAGCAAAGACAGGAGACGGAGAAAAGGATTGAGGAGGAAGAGGACCAGCTTCACCCAAGCTCAAGATCCTCTATGACTGGCAGCCTTTATTACAGAAGATCATCAAATGGAACTCAACATGCCAAAGCAGCACAGCCGTCGTTCGAGCAAGTTGAGAAGGGATCAGGAAGGTCGCAAAGATTGCCGAGTTAAGAAAATATGTTTTCCCCTGTTACACTACGTTTGACTTACTTCGTCACAGGCTCACGACTTCCCACCAAATCACGAGCTTCATACAATATTCTGACAGAAAGGTCCTTTCGTTTCCATAACATAGTCTCCCCACATCTACGCTTCCTCTCAAGCCACAGCCGATCGTCGAATGGAAACCAAGCCTCGAATACAGCACTCTGAAGACAAGGGTCGCGACGAGAACAATAGCAGGCATAGAAGATGATACTAATAGGAGAAGATAGACTAGAGATGTTAATCACGCTGAAGAAAGGTATTTGCCTACGCTGAGCTGTTACCTTGAGGTTTTACGGATGAATGAGATTGGATGAATTGGGCTGGAGACGGTGATAAGAACGGGAGTTTAAGCGTTAAGATGGGGAACGATGGGGATGGTGAGGATGTATGGTACCCCAGGCAAGGTAAGACGGCATGATGGGCAGGAGTAGTCAGTAATCAAGAGGGAAGTGAAAAAAGTGAGGGAATAAAAGGGAAGAGATGGCGGGAGGAAAAGTAGTGGGATGAGATGGGACCTTCAGGTTTTCAAGCTACATATACCGTGAGGTAAATAGAGAGGTAGTAGGATCTCGAGAGGGAGAGAAAGGCCAGGAGGTATGTGGGGCGACTGAGGAGGAATTAGGATCAGAGTACATAGACGAAAAGGGATAAGATGGGGATGTGGGATATCATGAATGAGACGGAATATGAAGGCAATTAAACTCATTAAGCGGGTATTGGGAATTCCAAGTGGATTGATGGAACTCAGGTCTTGGTGATTGATTGAATAGTGTGGTGAACAAGGTGAAATAGAGTGATGCAGTGGTGCTTGGAACGTTTTCAAATACCGTATAGCTATGTATAGCCGTCACGTTGAGAAAGCGTCCTTGAAAAAAGGTGTCAATGAGGACCTCTGTCATTACCGGTAGCCAGTTGTTATTACCCGATACTATAGTTGCAATAAGTTGAAGATGTTCTCTCCATGAGCATGAGGTATCGCGAAATGACTTCAGGTAGACTTGTTGTTCAATGTGATGACTTGATTCGGAAGTAGAACTTGCAATTATAATGATAAGTACCGCTTGCAGTTGAACTCGAAAATGTGGAAGAGAGTAATCATGAACATCGATCCTGCTCGCTTGTATTTCATATCCATGGCTCCCTAGCTGACAAACAGCCACGGCGTACCCCATCCAGACTCAACTTGTGCCAAATACATCTAATACTCCAAGAAAAAAGACAAGAAAAGAAGAAAACCGCCCCAAATCTACTCAGCATGCACCAACATCTCAACCTCGCACCCATCCTCCCCAAACCCCTCCCTCATCCACGCCTTCCTCACAACCTCACAAAACAACCCCCAATCCTCCTCCCGCCCCCTCCTCAACAAATGCTTCTTCCCACTCCAACAATAAGTAGCCGACACCCTCACAACAGGGCTCGTACTGACGATATCATATTCCGCAATCAGGGTCGTGAAGAGGTGTTCGAGGGTGTGGCAGTGGTTGAAGGGGACGCTGGCGGGGGCGACGCCGGGCTGGTTTGTGGCGGTGACGAGGAGGGTGGTGCGGGCGGCGTGGGCGTAGGAGATGGGTTCGGGTTTTATGGGTGGGGTGGAGGGGGGGATGGAGATGATTTCGGGGGAGGTGGTGGTGGTGGTGGAGGTGTTGCGCGCTCGGGGGTGGTGGTGGTGGTGGGGGGTGGGGGAAGGGCGTTGGTGGTTTGGAGGTCGGCGGGGGGTGCGGGCTGTGGTGGAGGTGGTGCACACTCTGGGGTGCTGGTGGTGATGGAAGGAGGGGGGAGAGGGTTAGTCGTTTCGGGGTCGGCGGGGGGTGCGGGCGGTGGTGGAGGCGTTGCACGCTCGGGGGTGCTGCTGGTGGTGGAAGGAGGGAGAAGGGGTTTGGTGAGGGTGTCTCGAGTCTGCCTTCGTTTCTTGGCTGAGGGCTCTGATGGCTCCTCGCCTACGTTGGCTGATGTCTGCCCTGGGCTTTCGTCTGGCAGGGGACGCTTGCGTGACGTGCGCTGTTCAGGCGTGACGGCGACGGTGACGGCGACGGCGACAGCGGGCTTGGGGTCAGATTTGGCAGTCTTGAGGGTTTCTTTGGGCTTGGGCTTGGGCCCTCTCTTTGCCTTGCGTTTGGGGGCTGCACGTGGTTTCTTCGGCGGCGGTGGCTTGGCCTCGTTTTCGCGGATGACGCGGAGAAGGTGGTCTCGTCGGCGGACGCCTTGCTGCACTGGCGTGCCCTCAAACCGGTCCAGCCGGAATTGCGGGTGCCATGCGATCTTGAGCTCGGAGCTCTTCTTGGCGTCGAGGTCTTCGGTGTAGTATTGTGGGATGCGCTTCTTCCCACCCGGGAGCGGCTGCAAGGAAAACCACACCATCGAGCCGTCGATCTCGCTCGTGCCCACGTTGAGAAAGTCCGAGTACCTGTAATGAAAGATGTTTTCGACGTCGTCGTGCTGTGTCTCCGGCGAATGAGGAGGGAGAGCGCCAGTGCTGGTGGACACTGGCTCTTCCCTGGAGGCGACGGGGGGATCAACCCCGGTGCTTCCTTCTTCCCCTTGCTTGGGACCTGTGCACCAAAGATCAGCGATTTATAAGGCTATTGAGAAGACTGTAGGTCTCACCATCTTCTTCCCCATCTGCTTCCTGAACGACCAAGTCGTCCAGGCCATATTCATTCCAGATCTGTGACATGATCCGGACGTCTTGGCGCAAGAGGCCCTCCGTCTTCTCCTGCAACTTCTCCCACAGCTTGATCGGGCAGCGAATGTCAGTTGTAGAGAGGATCATTGCGAGAAACCTGAACATTTCGTCTTCCGCCACGATAGTGCTCCCATCAATCATCTTCCAGCGACCATTCTCGAGCCGATGAAGCTCCGACGAGTGGAGGTGAGAATGCCACAGTCCATGCGACGGAGTGGCGCGGTTTCATCGTCCACCGACAGGAAATGTTCGGGCCGAGCAGCGTTCTGGAGGTATTCGTTGAATACCTTTTTCGCGTGCTTTATGTTCCGAACATTGATCTGACGGTTCGATGAAGCCATGGTAGGTTCTGAGGTATATCTATGATATATTTGTAAGTGGCTTGTGGCTCTGGATCAGGCTGAACTGAGTATCGAAGGGTCCAAATATAGACTTGAATGATGTTTCAAAGGCAGTGAGATCGTCTTGATCAGGATCAGGAATGGTCGTTGTCTGATTGTAAGCGAATGTAATTTGTCGTGAATCGTAGTCTTGAATGGCTGGAAAGTGGTGTCAAGGCTCTCGATCAAGTTGGTAAAGGTACCGAAAGGTCCAAATATGATCTTGAATGATGTTCCAAAAGCAATCTTCTTGAGTGGCGATGTCCGGTGTCTGACTATCAGCTATTGTAAAATGTCGTAAATCGTAGTCTTGAAGGGGTGGAAAGTGTTGTTGACAACGATTGGGGTAGCTAGGCAAGAGAAGACGGTAGCAATGATGGTTGCGATATGTAAAGGAAGTATCTGATGGAGTGTCAACGTATCGTCAAGTAATACTTGGATGTTGTTGAATGTTGCCAAAACCGCACAATGTGTGATGGTTTGCAGCGAATTTAAGCACATGCGGTTGTAGGGGGCTGGTAATTGACAATTGCAACAGACAATAGACAATAGACAATAGATTGTTTTGGTAGGAAGAGATGATCAATGTTTGCTATTGTTGAGGCGCATTCACTCCATTGTGAACAATAGCCGTTTCAAGTTTGACCACGACTTCATCAATACCAAACCGGTCGCAGATAAACAATAATATAGATGGATCGCCTGCAATACACAATATGTTTATCCTTATTGGAGAGTACCTGCCCACATTGACCATTCTTCTAGGTTTGAATTGCGCACCTGCCTAGCCTCGATACCTATGTGTTATTGTCGTGAATATCACAATTTCGAGAATTGTGGACATAAAGTCAGGATACTATAGGGATGAAGTATCAGCCCGTTGAAAGATAGTCCACGTACTGATCAATGATCACCTGCAGTATCATGTTGTGTGCGAGTGTAACGATTCTGCGACCAATGTCACTCACGTATGATAGTGACAACAACAAGACTTCACAATGCAAATCCCTTTCAAACCTTTGACTCATAGAAGCTGAGACCATTCTTCGCCGAAAGGCATGGTTGAAATTGTCACACATTGTCAGCCTCCCAGCCAGGCCACGTCCTTAGCATTCTTATTTGACATAGTAATTCTCTGTACCCACAATTAAAGGCTGCGCAAATTTCGTCTGTATTGAGTTGTTATCGGCTTCTTACGAGACGTGTCTAAGACATATCAAGATGTTGGCATCGGATATGCAAGTGTCACCACATCAATCCAATGATGAGTTTGCATGTTCCCAACCCAATCTCCAATCGGTTTGTGGAGAGACAAAGAGGGTTGCGAAAGCCTTGCGCAAACAAGATAGCATTTGCCCTCAACATCCTTATAATCCTGCAGTGATATGGACATCTCATCTCTGCCTCTATGTTGTATCGATTCAGTGTTTGAAGTTGATCGCTGCGCCCGGTATTCTAGGCTTGATCACGTTTAGATTAGATAAGAGTCTTGGCACGCAGGCTGTATCCTCCCCAGCATCTACTGTTGTACCCCATCTTTTACAAACAATGCATGCCTGTCGTTGAGATCAGGTACCACAATGATTGAGAAATAACGTCACTCCTATCTTGGGAATGTCGCCCGCCTACCCATGATCCAGTGTCCCTGTGAAACCAATACGAAGTCCCCTTCACCACGCGCATACACTGGACGATGAAATGCTTTTACGACTCCTGGACCTCAATTCATATCCATACTTTGTCACGGCATAACAACTTGACGGAGAATTCAATTCATAACAACAACTTCTCCATTCACTCCTTTGGATGAACGAACATTCCAGAACGCTTCACGCCTCGCCCTGCAGATTTGCACCTTTGCGGAGACACCGTCAACTCACTACAGAAGGTATTTCGAGAGATTTACAATCATACTAATCCCGCTGTAATCTTCGCATGAGCGTGCCAACATCATCCGCAACAGGTTTAGCTGAGGAAGACTACAAGCTCGGCCGTGCTCCTTATCAAAAGATGTGCTGTCGTTTGCATGCACAGCATGAACGCTGTGTCTCTTAATATTGTGGGGCGCTTGTAGGGACATGAGATTAGTCACGTATAGATTAGCATATATCTATCCGCCTATCGATTAAGCATATCCAACGCCTTCTACAACCTATATATAAATATCATTGATATCGATAATGTCACATTATGTGGGCGACATTGTCCTATCCATATAATAAAGCAGCTAGTTCGACCTGCTGCCTAGCGCGTCAGGCTACCGCATCTCCCAGGCTTCTCTTACTACTCTTGCAATGATAGGACTGCACGAATATGCCCCTCTTCACATTTGCGGCTCACGTTGAGCTTCCCAACTACTTTCCTAGCTGGACTATCTACCATGTACAACCCCAAGACATTTCTCGCAAATCGCCTCTGCTATCAAAGCCTCGCCCCCACATCATCCGAGGGCGTCTGTGCCAACCAGATCTATAATATCTCGTTTCGTCTTTGATATTCACAATAGCGCGATGCTTCTGTTGGGATCAGACTAAGCTATCCAAGCATGGCTCGCTTCTCTGACCTACCAAATGAATTACTGGCGGAGGTCTGGAAGTACTTACTTGCGCCAGAGGATCTAGAGAGCTTTGCGAGGGTATGCAAAGGAGTGAACGGCCAAGGTTTCTCCTTCCTATGCCGACATCGACAATTGAGGGATGAGTACTCTATGTTCAGTAACGAAGCTACAACCGAAGCTGGCAACTCTATTCGGTACCCAACGGGTGGCAACTCTGTTCGGTACCCACTGGGTGTAGCTGCCGTTCGTTCCTCGAATTCGCTTATCAAGATCCTCACCAGCCCTCGAGCTGGCCTCTACGTGCGAGAGCTTCGTCTCCGGACGTGGTTTACAATCTGGGACCACGTGTTTTACTCCGCTCCCCGCAGCGAGGAATTATCACCATATTACCCTTACTCTACAAAGCTCAACATATACAAGAACGCATTGACCGACTCAATCCTACAGACAGAACTCCAGGCTTGGATTTTGGCGCTCGAAAATGGGGACTATAATATCGTGCTAGGCCTCCTACTTCTTGTAGCTCCCAACATTGTGAAGATTGACCTAATTGAGAACGAACTGCAACGCTTTCAACGCGTGATGGAAGACCTTGCCACTGCCACCAAGCCTGGTATCCCAGCAACGCTCCGCAAATTACGATCCATTTCACTCAGGTGCCGCAAAGTGGAGACTTTCTTCCAATTCATGGTTTTCGCAGCTTCCGTTACATCGCTGGAGTCAATCAGTGCCATTGGTGTTGGATTAATCTGTCACCCTTATGATCCCAGCTGCTTGCCACCACCAATCTCCCATATCAAGTTCTTGAGTTTCGAAAGGTGTTCCTTCAGACCCGCAGACCTCAAAGTTCTTCTTTCAGGCTTCAAATCTCTCGAATCGTTCGCCTATATCCATCCTTTGATCGAAGATTCATCATTACGCCCTGACTACAATAACTTCCGTCCTACAGCAATGTGTAAAACATTGTCAGCTCACACAAAAAAATCATTGATCTCCCTCTGTTTCAGAACGGAAGACACACCGTTCTTATGTATGCGTGGCCTTAGGGTGTTTGAAAATCTGAAGAGTCTGGAGATTAGCCTCTGCCTGATTGCGAATGGTAACAATCCAGCGCTTGTATCGGACTTACCATCGTCAATCGAGACAATGACTCTGCGAGACATCGATCTGGAAGACCTTCCTTGGCTTAGAAGGGTAATATCCAGGATCATCAAGATGAAATCTGAGCGGCTTCCCAAATTAGGAGCACTTGCGCTCCACATTGAAGAAGGGGTCAATGCTGATTCGCTTCATACTTTTAACGCAATGCGAGATAAGTGCGAGCTTACGGGGTTTACGCTACATATCTTGGATGAGGATGGGGTGAATTGGCACTCGGCACCGTACTATTGAATCCAGGCAGCATGTCGACTGTTTCGACGAGAGCGCTATTGTTGGCAGTATATTTAGCTACAGTCGGCCGCCTATGAGTAGGAGTAGGGTGATGATAGATGGTACTCACCGAGGAGAGCGAGAAGCTGGCGAATTGTGAGGCATGAATGGGATAGTATAAGGACTTGCCGTCTTAGATTTCTGATAGGAAGATATCAATTCTTGCTTTTCACCCAAGCCTGTGGGAAGAAGAATAGTATGGAAGATATATCACCACAGAGACCGCCATAAACTCCACTCTCAGCTCCATGACAAAAATCCCCACTCCTCTTCTATCCAATCGTCCATCCAACCTTCCCTCATATCCCACTCCACCATCTAATCGTCCATCCAACATCCCACTCCATCATCCTATATCCCACTCCGAAAGCCATAGCCTCAAACCAACAAGAACCATCTTTCTCCCCCTCTCCATCTCACCCTCACCCTCATTTACAAAGTCCCATCTCCTATCCCCCATCCCTCCCTCCCCGGCACTGTTATAATCAATCCCAGTACAAATATAAGACCCCAGATCCACGCTCTCTCCCTCCCTTAAACTTATCAGTTTCACTCCGCCCTCCCTCCCTTCCAGCTACTTATACCACCACAGCACAATACCAGAATACCAGAATCCCCACAGCTCAACTGTTGATCGTTAGAAAGGACTGCATGACGAATAGATATGGCTAAATATAGCTAGGAATGGTGGGCTAGGGCATTTGTACAATGATGGTGATGATAGGTAGGAAGGAGGATGCTAGATACAGGATGGGGATGGGAAGGGGCTTACGGAATATAGTCGTGGGGTTTTGGGTGAGAGACGGTAGCTGGTTAGTATGCGGTTGGGAATCTTAATGTACCGTACTCGGGAAATGTCACACTTCCGATTAAGTTTCAAAGCGTATATTATCGTACGATGACTCTCCCAGGAAATCCGGCAATGCCGTAGCCATCTCTACAAACAGATCTCGAGTATCGAGAAGCGATGGGAGCAGAGTTGTGGTCGCGGGTCGGACCAACTCCACCCATCGTGAGATCTCTTTAGCATCCTCATAGACGCTTCCGCCTGTGTGCACCTGGGCTGCGATCTCCTTATTTACCGAAAGCTCTTTGTATATTCAGTCGTTCTGACATCCGTCGATAGGTCTTCCTCCGTAGAAGGTACGTCGGAACTGGATCGATGGTTAGCCGAAAAGCCATAACATGTCATAAACCATGAGGTCCCCTCCACCTCTATCTCATCCCCCACATCTTTGCCGGCACAAGGCATACCTCCATCCCACACTCCATCATACCACGACCAACCCACCCTACTGCACCATCCACATCGTAAAGCCCACATCCATCTCCCAACACTATATCTTCGGACTGCCCTGGTGGCCATGTAGGCGAAAGCTTGAGGCCAGCGCAGAGGTAAGACATCGGTCCAATGGTACGAAATGTATCCGATACTCACCGTCGTCAGCCGGGAGAGAGCGCTCGAGCTTCGATGTTGTGCGCGTTGGTATATCGCGCCGAAAAGACAGTCACCAGGAGGTGAGTTCCTTGGGTTTCCTGCGTGTAGCTAGCCATGCTGTTGGTGTTTGTGGGAGTTTTGGAGTCTATTTGGGATGTTGGTTTGAATGAATTGTGCGAGTATGGGGTCTGAAAGAAGGCTGAGGTTGTACTATATATATTTATTTACTAAGCGATTCTTCGATTCAATTCCAAATAGAAGCCGAGGGAGACCGATTAGACTAAGCAGTAGAGTGTTGATCAGGGCGAGGAGTGGATCTTCGTTACCGGATGTCAAGCTGTCCACCCAGTCGTCAAGCTCGTCCGGCTGTACAGAAATGGAGATTCGCGGCGCCATGAGGAAGAACTGGGTACGCTTTTCGGTGTGCTCGGTCTCGGATCCGCCATTCAAGTTGTCCCTGATGAATCCACTGACGTATGTAGCGGCGGCGGGAGTCTTGAGGATCCTCTCAGGAAGGGCTACTGCGTCGCTATCGCCAAGGATCTTGCAGTGGTCTTAAAGGATGCCGAGCCGGGCACCCTGGGATAGACTGGTGATCCTTTGCGTGGCTATTACAAGCTCTTGATGCCTCGCGGCGTTATGAACTCCGTCGAGTCGATGCATATAGTATGATCCTGAAAATCAGACCAATATAGGAAGGTAGTATCGTCGTGGGATCAATTCTCCTGATCGTTCTTCCGTCGCCAGATGAGGAGTCGGATTTACGCGGAAGTACGAAAGACTGCCTGGCTGCACAAGGCACTGTCAGTGGTAGTACTTGCATGCATTGGTCACGATAACTCACCTCGTGGGACCCCCCTAGCTTTCTTTGACTTCCTCAGGTCTCGAATGCTAGATATTCAGCAAGCTCATCAAAGACTGCTTAGAGCAAAACGTGTATAATCGGGTTGTACGACATGTAAGCGGTCTTTGCTATAAAGAGGTTCGAATGGCGGTGAACATGAGGGGTGGTGTTGATCAACGCTTACGAACTCAGCAGTTTTCCGATCACAGCTGAGGTCAGTGCACTGTGGCGGACAGGGCGATCCGGCGCGGGGCGATCTCAGCCAGCTTGTGCATGCCCCCAGCGCTTCCCTCGAGGCCGTGTCTTCGACCACCGCGTGGCCTTCGTCGAAGAAGATTATGGCCGGCTTGCCTTCGTCGTCGGCTCGTTTGACGCAGCCAATAAAGGCAGGGCGTACGGCCACCTCAGCGGTGACGATATTCAGAGGGTGTTACCGTGACTCCTCCCCGATTCACTTCATGGCGGCAATCCCTTGGTCGCGTGCGTCCATGGGATGTTGTTTGGCGAGGCCCAGAAGGGCTCTACGAGGACAGTCATCTTCCTATTGAAGATTAAGACGGCCAGCTGGAACAGCAAGATTATCCATCCTCCGCTGAAGCCTTCCGCTTCACTGTGAGAATAGGGTCATTGTTCGGGTCTTTGGCTGTGTTGCAACCTTCCTCTGACTCGGTCATTGCATCCTGCTCCGACGGGGTTGATGTAGCCCCCTCTGACTCCTTCGATGCACCTCCTTCTGACTTAATCGAAGCCTTCTCTTCTACCCCTGACTCTGTTGGTAACCTCCTCCCATGTAACTCGTCTAGGATCACAGGACTGGCTGGATTCGTTGGAATGCGTGGCCCCCTCGATTCGTGCTAGGAGCGAGGGGGCGAGCCCGGTAGGCTGCACACTTGGGTGGCGATGCCAGCGCACAGCTCTACACTTTGCCTAGCACGGCCCGCCGTTGAGCCCGGCTCCGGAACTCCGCTCGAGGCGACTTCAATCGTCGCATGGCGGCCCTCGAATGGTGAAGCACCTTTAGAGAAATCCCATCTGAAATTTACAGATCAAGATGCTCCCAATCGATTTGCCGATCAAGCTCTCTCCAAGCTTATTAAAGCTCGGATTTCATGCTTTGTACGTGAGGATATACTAGCCCTCCATCCATAGGAGTTTTCGGCGAATTTTGCAAACCAGTGAGAGAACAACACGACAAACCCTCGTTCTCGCAAAAGGTAGCAATCATTATATCAACACAGGACCAGGTCAACCGAAAAAAGATAGGAAGGATGAGCCTCCACGGCATAAGAGATAGGGTAGATAAACAAAGTATTCTTGGACAGTGATGTCTAAATGTATGTATATATATTCGAATCGAAAGCTCTGGCTCAATTCATGGGAAGTCTATGGACCCAACGTTCTTCACTGATCGCATGGTACAGTCTATGTCGTGCCCACTGCTTTGTTCGCCCTATATTCCGCAGTGACACCGCGAGGCTTGTCATCTGGACCTCCATTGGAATAGCCAGGGTCAAGTGGGTTTTCAGCGACGAGTTCGATCTGAGGTCCCTTGAAGTTCTTGCGACCATCGACAACCCATTGAACAACGCTGATAACAATGACGACGAAGAAGGCGACAATGCAGTAATCTAGCGACCTCATGTGAGCGAAAGAAAAATTGGAGAAGAGAGTAGGGTACACAAATGTGGAGGACGAAGGAGAGCAGCTTACTCATATTGCTGCCACTGACGGGGAGGGCAGGTGGGAAGAGGAAGAGGACGGTCGTCACAATCACATAGACTATACCTAGCTGTTGCAAAGATGTCAATATTTGCTTGGAGAGGGAAGTTCGGTACATGGTGCTAGACGAACCAGATTACAAAACCAGCCTAATGGCCCAGGAAGATTGAAGGGTCTGGGAGGTAACATTTTGCGGCCGCGAAGACAGTTGATAGCAGGCGGAATAGCATAGGAGATGCCGAGGGCCACGACTGAGGCTGAAATTATGGCGTTGAATGCACTGATCACATCATCGTAAGATAAATGCCATAAGTAGAAGCTGATTTACTTACGAAGATGAACCAAGAAAGATACAGCCAAAGATGAGTACCAAGACAGTCGTCAAGATCAAAGCATTCAGTGGCATCTCTTCTTTCGGGCTGACTTTCATGAAGAATCTTGACGCTGGTAATCCTCCATCGCGAGCAAAGGCGTAGGTCATGCGCGAACTGGTTGTCATGATGGATGTCGTGGCAAAAAGTAGGCATACAAGGGGGAAGCTAGTTGAGTGTCAGCGTGAATTGCGAAGACGAAACCTCCTTACATCAGCAAGCATATCGAACCAGCTTTGCTTTTCGTAGCATTGTAGAAAATAGCGAGGAGAGGTCCAGCCGTATTCGTGATGACATCGTTAACATCACCAGCAACCAGCAAAAGGCAAATCAAGAAGATGAGTCCAGTGAAGACTCCTATACCAACGCAAGCCAACATGATTCTGGGTCCTTCAACGGATGGATTTGGTATCTCTTCAATCTGATGAAATATGAGCTTCACGTGTAGGAATCATACATAACCCAGTAAATACCATATGTGCCACGGCGTCAAAGCCGGTCAGTCCTAGTCCCGCTTGGAGAAGACCCAAGAGCCACGCAATTCCATCCGGCCAACCAGATTCATTGATAAATTCTTGAAACACAAAATGCGCCGTCGAATAATTCGGCGAAGCGCAAGCCAGCACGGTGATAGATATGATGACGAATCCCGCAATCGACCAGGTGAAGGCAATCTTCGTCACCCATGGCAGAAGTCGATTAGCAAAAGCATTGAGACAGAAAGCCACGAGGTTGTAGGCAATATAAATCAGAAATTGATGCCATCTCTGTGGCAGATAGTCCGGTTGCATCAAGGAGATGACTCCAACAATCAGTTGGCTTCCCAACAACCCTCCAGAAGCGACGAGCGCGATCCATCCAGAGACATTGATCCAGCCTGTGATCCATGAGAGAAGCGGGACCCACGACTTCCAGCTGATCATCGCCACCCAGTGGTACTGGCCGCCAGCTGTCGGGTATGCCGATAAGAATTCCGCGAGCGATGCTGCAAGACACAGATTGCAGACACCTGCTGCGACGAGTCCCCAAATAACGCTGGTAGGACCGCCGGACGGAAGTGCAAGCGACAGCGATGCAGAAAGAGCAGTCCATGAGTTCAGGATAGCGAAGGCCAAGCCCAGCATAGCGAGGGGCGAGAAGTTGCGATTCAACTCGGCCTTGTGGCCGAGGCTGGCCAGCACATCGTCATCTTGGTCGCGAGTGTTATAGACGATGCTGTGCTGCCGAGCACTGGCTGCATGATTGGCCATGGGGCAGGGAAGCGAGGGAGATCAGACAGCGGATGCTAGGGAGAGAAAATGGAGCTCAGAGCTGTAGACATAAGCATTGTGGTAAGCTTTGTTGCGAGGGGCGGACTAGGAAGGCTTGTTGGTTGGTTGCCGATGGGGTTGAATGTCAAACGGAGAGAGAGGTGGAGAGATGGAGGAGCGGAGATGTCTAGTCTTCATCGAGGTGTAGATCATCAACCGGACTGAGTAGTATGAAGTTTGATGACGGACACATGACCTAGATGAAGATGCAATTACTTCATAAGAACTCGATGAAGCCTGAAATGTGGAAGTGATTCTGCCCCTTGCCGTCAACGATGAGATGAAGGACAGTCTTTGTAGTGAAGATGAAGAAGGAGAAAAGAAAAGCAGAGAATGACGATGCAGTAGCGTCACTTGGCAATGTTCTCCGTCGCAGATCAAAGAATTCATTCGGTGAGGACCAATCGGTCACTCACTGCCGGGGAGTTCCGGCGCTATAGGTCATAGAGATATCGAACCAATCACAGTCCATCTCTTTCGCATTAGTAATCATCTCTGTGAAATTGGAAAGATCGGACGATTGCAGCTCCCCTCCAATAGTTCTCAATTTCATTCTCTCTATCCATCCCCTCCCTCGTTCCTACGCTCTTTCAAGCTTACATCAGGCATATAGGCTCGACAATGCAGCAGCAACATGTCTACCTCTGTTCCAGATCTCTACCACACTATCCCATCTCCTCCGCTCGGTACCGCCAGGCCAACAAGCCACTCGGAGGTGGATCTCAGAACACACCTACAGAATCAGATAGGAGACAGGATCATCGGGTGAGCGAACACAATATACTTTAAAGCATTCCGGCACACTTGGCCTCAGTTAGACCAGACTCGGTAGGAAAAGGCCCCACTCCGGCCAAGCGACGCGTCGACAGACAAAACATGGGCAGAACTGGCACGAAGGAAAGACCAACCTGTGGAGTGAACGCTGGGTAGTAAAATATTCAATGGAAGTCAAGGATGTTGCCGAGTCCACAGATACTCCATAGACTATCTGCATCTGCTTTGCGAAGGGATCAACTCCATAAGAATCGATGCTCGTTCAACGGGACCCGGCGTCTCTCGTCGACAGCGCCGTCAGCTCCAGAGGGTGGGAAGACCCCTCTGGAACAAGTAGGCTGTCGATGATCGAAGATTGGGGAATGTCACACAGGAACAAGAACAATAGTCTGCATTGCATGGCAGCTTTGCCCAGCCGTAGTCTTTGGAAACGCTGTCCTGGTGTCAATATTCGGCACGAGAAATCGTCGTACCCCAGCACGGTAGAAGGAAGCCGTCTGGGGCCTTGATAGTGGCCGGAAGGGTCGATCTCGCCAGGGTTACAACGTTGATAGTCTCTCTTCATAAGCTCAACGATCATGTTCAGCAATGACTGAAAAGGTTCACATGTCACCAAGGACAAGAGCAATGGGCCGCATTGAGAAGCGGATTTGCCCCTCAAGTCCTGGATTTCGATATACGGCATGCATTGTACCCCATGACGGTGAACGAAGCCGTCTGGGGCTATGAGCTTGCCGGAACGGTGGAGACTTTCTTGATCATCAACATTAGGAGCCCGCCTTTGTGGCTCACGAAATGACTCAGCAGCAATGACAGATAACAATATCGATAATGTCACCAAGCAACGAGGATCATAGCCAGAAATCGGAGTGGCTATGCCCGTCGTGTCCTGGTTCTCAATCTACGGCAGCTCTCCTCCCCGGACGAGATGCCTTGAGTCATCTGGGGCTTTACCGAGTGCCGGATCAATGAGCTTTTCAGCAGCATTGATAGTGTCACCAAGAAACGAGGATCAATAGCCAACACCGAAGTGGTTTTGTCCATCGTGTCATGGTTGTCAATGTACGGCAGCTGTCTACCCAGACAGTATCAATGAGCTGTCTGGGAAGGTACAGCTGCCGGATCAAGGGGTCCCACACGCAGATCTATTTTCGTCTTTGTTACTCATACATCTTACTCAGCAGCCATGACAGAAATAGAAATGATGATGATGTTACCAGGGAGCATCGGCCTGACACTGAAGAGTTCTTGCCCGTTGTGGCCTGTTTATCGTTCCACGGCTGCTTGCTAACCCCAAGCCGTGGAAATGAGTCATCTGAGGCCTTTTGAGCTGCCGGACATGGGTCTTTACACATGGAGTAAACTCAGTCGCAATGACAGGATTGAAAATGATGATGATGTAGCCAAGGAACAAGCAAAGCAGTCAGACACTGAAGAGTCGCTGCCTGCTATGTCCTGGATTTCGTTCTCACTGATGAGTTCTTGCCCGTTGTGGCCTGGGTATTGTTCTGCGGCAGCTTATTAACCCCAAGCGTTGGGAAAGAGTCGTTTGGGGGCATTTTGAGCTGCCGGACATGGGCTTTTGCATATGGAGTCGTCACAATTCAGAAAGTATCCTCGTCAGCAATGACAGGATCAAAAATGATGATGATGTTGCCAAGAAATAAGCATAGCAGTCAGACACTGAAAAGTCACTGCCTGCTATGTCCTGGGTGTCGGTCTGCGGCAGCTTGTTTACCCCAAGCGGATGGAAAAAGCGGTTAGGGGTTTAAGGTGTGCCGGACCACGGGACATTACATTCGAGTCTCGCGCTCGCTTGAGAGAATCCTGAACCATGGAGCAGCTTCATACAATTGGAAAGTTTCAAACATCATAAATCACATCCTCCAGCGACAACACATAATAAAGGACATAAAAATCAGTGTCCGTCGTGAGAATGTTGCCACGCGATAAGAGCAAGAGGATGCGTGGAGCGATTCACACCCTGCCCGTCAAGCAGCCTTTGATGTATGGCGGGCGAAAGTACCAGACCAGACGTAGCAAAGCGCAACGAAGCGCAACGTCTGACCTGATACGATCTTGCCAAATGTCCAGGAAGCTATACTCAATCATGCAGCAGAGGTGGAGAGGTATATTCAATGAAAAGCTGGACTTGAACAGGATGTATTTGTATGGGGAGTGAAGAATGGACAAAGGATTTGGCCCTCCACATGGCTATAGCCGCTCTTTCAGTGGGTCCTCGTTGATATCATACTCTTGGGGCTCTTCTCATGTGCAGGACTTGGGCCTGCTGAATTGGGAGGAAGTATCATTGAAGTGGTCATGTCAGGTAAGTCGGAGCTATCAGGAAAAACGAACGAGATGTACGTGGAGCGCATAGAGACAAGGACCTTGGGGACCCTCACACACCCAGTGGCCGTGCCTGCTGAATATATGAGGCATCGCCGAACCAAATATTTCAGGTAAGTTGGAGCAATAAGAAATGCCACCCCATGGTGGGAATACAATGTGAGTGGAGGCTATAAACATCAGGATCTTTGAAACTTTCATAAAGTGGGAGCTGTGTTCTTTATGGATCGGAGCAAGTGCCGCTAAAAATCCGCAATTGATGGTAAGCGCGAGCCAGGAGAGATCCCACCGGAAATAGACGAAATGTAAGTGACAAGAGCATAGTCCAGGTCCTGGGAAACTTTCTCGAAGGCGGGAGTTGTGCTTCCTGGCTGGATCAAGATAGGTGCAGCTGGAGATCGAGAAGCAAAGGTAAGTGAAAGCCAGGGGAAATGCCAATGGAGGAGTACGAAATGTAAGTGAAAAGTGCAAATGCCAGACCTGGGGGAGCCTCACATATGGGGGATCTGTGGCCATCGAAGGGATAAAGGTAGGCCCCACCGAAGACGGCCATGGCAGATTAATTCAAAATGTAAGTGCCAAAACCTGGGGGGACATCAAGAGCGAGAGCTGTGGAGCCAAGGGAGCATCACTGGAGAATGTAATCGCAAGTAAGTGATACCAATCTATGTGAGTTATGCAGAGGTCGGTTTGCTTCCCTCCCCTTTCGAATTAGATCAATGGCGTGGGGGACGACATGCTTGTCTCGTTCGATATTCTGTCGATGCTGGAATGATACTGGCCGGCCATATCGCTCTGCCAACACCGGATCAATGTATTCGATGAAGCCGTCCTTGAGTCCGTTGCTCTGGAGATGCGAGTTTTGTGTGCAGGTGAAGATCTAAGGATCGATGCTTGTTGGTGACAGGAGTAGTGTGGCCAGTCCAAGGGATTACTCCAGAAGGAAGATGATCTTCACTGTGTCAAAGTCAGTCCGCTCTCGCTCTTCAGCCAGATGATCGCCTCTCTCGTCTCCACTGTAGCCTCCACACTAGATGCGCATGATATCGTCTGCATACCCGTAACCGAAAATAAGCGCACAGGGCGGGATGGCACAGAAAATTGGTTGCCACAGCTTCGAGATCTGCTTCCGTCGCTCTAGGATATCGGTGGAAGATGTACGAGGGATGCGGTGAAGGTGAGGTGATTCGACGTGGGCCATCGGGCGTTGGAGCTCATCTGGCCTCCACTCTGGTTGCGCATGATCTCGTCTGCGCACCCGTAACCGAAAATAAGCGCACAGGGCGGGATGACACAGAAGATTGGTAGCCATAGCTTCGAGATCTGCTCCCGTCGCTCAGGCTATCGGAGGAAGATGGATGAGGGATGCGGTGAAGGTGAGGCGATTCGACGTGGGCCATCGGCCTTTGGAGCTTATCTGGGCGACCCTGAACGCGACCACGCTGCTGTTGGGTAGTTTCCAAGAGACGCACGCTGCCGTACACAGGGTGCACAAGTGCAGGGGACGCGACGTTGCTGTAGATGACGCTCGTGCTGTCATCTCTGGCAGCTGCGCTTCGGAGGCGCAAATTATACCTCGCAACAGCTCAGCCTCCAGATTCATGGAATCGAAGGAGTCGGTGACCTCCGACGCTCATTCTGTCATCACTGGCAACAGTGCTTCGGAGGCGCAACTTACACCTCGCAACAGCTCAGCCTTCAGATTCATGGAATCGAAGGAGTCGGTGACCTCCGATGCTCATTCTGTCGTCACCAGCAACAGTGCTTCGGAGGTGCAACTTACACCTCGCAGCAGCTCAGCCTTCAGATTCATGGAATCGAAGGAGTCGGTGGCCTTCTGACGCTCGTTCTATCATCTCCGGCAACTGTGCTTCGGAGGCCCGTTGCTGTGAGGATCGGACTTGGCGACGGTGTCAATTGTGGCCTTTCGTATAACAGTAGGATCCATGAATGCGCAGCTTATACCTCGCAACAGCTCAGCCTTCAGGTTCATGGAATCGAAGGAATCGGTGACCAGATGACGTTCGTCATCGATCCGCAGTATCTGCCGGCTTCTCGGTCTCCTAACAAAAAGTCGCCGTAAATTGCCCAGAGGTTCAAGCCCTTCCATTACCCAGGAAGCATCAAGAGTTCCTCTGTAGTCAGGGGACCACCTAAGATCACCTTGACGGCGAGCGGGAGTAAGCCCCAGGTATGAGAGTCTTGCAAACGCACGTGTTTACAACGCTGTCACCTTCACCTTCTTGGGATCCCAACCACCCTGCCGAGCTAGATCTGGAGACTGAGTGAGGACATGCTGTTGAACGTCCTGTATAAGCTCAGGGCCGACGTCGACCAAGCAAAAGTGATTAGTAATTAATCTTCAATCTTCATATCGCCACGAGCCGCCCTCCTGTAGTGGAGGAGATTCTCAGAGCCCCAATATGAGGGCCTTGGAAGCGCGTGGTGTACAACGCTGTCACCTTCGCCCTCTTGGGATCCCAACCGCCCTGCCGAGCTAGATCTGGAGACTGGGTGAGGATATGCTGTTGAACCCTAAGAAGCTGACATGCAGCTGAATGCAGCACGAGCTTTGTATTCAATAATGAGGTATCAACCTTGTCTTAATCGCCCAGGGCTGGCTGTTGACAGGATTGTTGCACCTTCACGACCCTGTCCGACGTGCCCCTTTCCGCTTCGACGCAATTATTCCATCTGTTCTTGGACTCAGCACAACATCGGCGGCAGCTTGGTTATTGCTACCGCCGCTACTGTTACTCGTCGGATAGCGCAAGGGCCATAAAGTCGCCATAGATGGCCCAGAGGTTTGACCCCTTCCATTCCTCCGAAAATTTCAAAAAGCTGTCATGCGATGGTGTTTCTTGCACCCCTTGCGACCGGTGCTATCACACCCTCACGACTCGCTCTGACGAGCCCCTGTCCACTTCTCGTCCTCTTCTGCTTCACATTTCCTAGCAATGTCTGTCCCAAGTTGGAACTCACAGTCTTGACGCGGCGTTTGATGACAGAAAGAAATGGTGCCCCTCCCACTTCGACGCGATTATTCCATCTGTTCTTGGACTCAGCACAACATCGACGGCAGCTTGGTCGTTGCTCCCGCCGCTGCTGTTGCTCGTCGGATGGCGCAAGCAACAGCAATTGCTTGTCGGATGGCGCGAGGTAGGGATGAAAAAAGAAAAAAAAGATCCGCTGCCACTCTTCAATTGACACACAAAGTCTGCCATGGAATGAAGGTGTAGCTCCTGGCTCTTTTGTCGCCAGAGACAGCGATTGATCGCTCGGCACCTTTTTGATGGTGTTAGGTCCGTCGTCGCCAGGTTCGGCAATCCGGATGCCCAACGATGGCACCTAATCGTGATGCCAGGGGCACCAGCGAAGTCTAAAGTATTCCGTTCCACAACGTCTTCACATTCACGAAGCACAAATAATCTGTCGACATCCATCTCAAGGACCGAGCGACCCAGGTAAACCTGAGCCTCCAAGTAGTTGAAATGGATGGAAAAGAGAGAGTCGACGAAAACGAACCACACAGACCCCAACCACAGTCATGCTCCTCCAACGCCCGAGGAAGTAAGTGAAACAGACATGCTCCTCCGACTCCCGAAGAAGTCAGCGAAACAGTCATGCTCCTCCGACTCACAACGGGGCAAGCGAAACATGATATGGTAGAGGTCGTGCAGACGAAACTGAAGTGGTTGAGATGAATAAAAAGGATAGGGAGCCAACTGGAACGACCCGCAGATAAAACGAGCGACAGCGTCACCGTGAGTAGTTTTTATGGTCATACCTCCAGGACCCTGGCACGAGGCCTGAATTTGACAGCTTTTATTGGATTATGGAAGGCTACTCGTACACATCATTGTGCTCCCAGTCATCCAGCTCTTGCTCTTACCTACAGCCTCAATGCTTCGCTATCTCCATCCCTTTGCCGTGTGTGCAGCAGCTGTGCAGAGGATGCCCGAGCTACTGAAATGCCATCAGTCATGCTGAAGTGGGAAGCGAAGCAGGGATACTTACGATGTATTACCCGATGCTCTGCAACAGACGTGCCAATCCCTCTGCTATTTGCTGTACCAACGATCTTTGACGTATGAGTGCCTGCGTGGGTAGTGCAGAGCCAGTCCTGGGTGGTTGTATCATTTTGGGGAAGGGCGCAATCATGCGAAGCTTGGAGTCGCTGTCAATGAGCAAGGCTGTCCTTGACCGCTTCAGCTGAAAATCCGCAACCGTTGGGCCAAGGTCAGTGGCGTCTGATCGTTCAGAGTCAGCAAAGATCTTGGGAGATGTTCAGGTTCACGTACTCCATGCTGCGCAAGTCTTGGGACCACATTGCGCTATCCTCTTGTCATGAGTGTGTTGATCTGGCAACGTCTCCATCCCGTTTTGGCCTCTGGACTCACCATAGATGAGCTTTGATGGCACTGTCCATGGTCAAACCCTCAGCTCCGTCAATTGGAAGGTTGTTAAGTGGGAGATCTTCCCATCTGGCTTGTTCAGCGAAGCCGTGGATGGTTGATGTGAATTTGCGCAAATCTTCCCATCCATCTGGCTCGGCGAAGCCGTGGATGTTTGACGCGATCTCATGCAATGACGATAGGGGAGCGCAACAGCCAGCTGAGATTGTAGCAGTGTAGCTTGGCTGAGTGAATCTGGACATCTGACTTTGGGTACTCGATTGGACAGTGCGCTGTGGTATGTATTAGCATGTTGCGTTGCATGAAGTGCGAGCGAGGAAGACGTCACCAAAGCCAAAGTCCTTACTGGGAGCCTCCCTGCAAGCATCATCGATCGAGACTGTTTGGTTTCGCCAAAGTCTGTCTGGAATTCTATGTCCCCTCGTCCGATTTTAAAGACGAGACTCCATCCGTACTCGATTGGACAGTGCGCTGTGGTATACATTAGTATGTTGCGTTGTATGGAGTGCGAGCGAGGAAGACGTCACCAAAGCCAAAGTCCTTACTGGGAGCCTTCCTGCAAGCATCATCGATCGAGACTGTTTGGTTTCGCCAAAGTCTGTCTGGGATTCTATGTCCCCTCGTCCGATTTCAAAGACGAGACCCAATCCGAACTCACTGCTAGCTTGGCTCTGGTATCCACCAGCGCTAGGGAAGGGTGCACCGTAACCACCTTACTTGTGATCTGGACGGTTATATTCACCTGCGCTACCCGGGACTCCTCCAGCACTGTGGGGCATTTGGCTATACCCTTGCGGAGCCATGCCGGGTCTCGTCCGATTTCAAAGACGAGAGCCCATCCGCCGTCGCTGCTAGTTTGACTCTGGTATCCACCAGCGCTACCTGGTACTGCTCCAGCACTGTGGGGCATTTGGCCATAGCCTTGCGGAGCCATGCCGGGTCTTGTCCGATTTCAAAGACGAGAGCCCATCCGCCGTCGCTGCTAGTTTGACTCTGGTATCCACCAGCGCTACCTGGTACTGCTCCAGCACTGTGGGGCATCTGACCATGGCCTTGTGGGGCCATGTCGGGTCTCGTCCGATTTCAAAGACGAGACCCCCTTTGCCGTCGTCAGCTTGGTTCTGGTATTCGCCAGCGGATGGTGGGGGACTACTGTACGCACCTTGGACATGATCTGGGCGGCCGCATCCACCGGCGCTACCTGGCACTCCTCCAGCACTGTGGAGCATCTGACCACAGCCTTCTGGGGCCATGTCGGGTCTCGTCCGATTTCAAAGACGAGACCCCCTTTGCCGTCGTCAGCTTGGCTCTGGTATTCGCTAGCGGTTGGTGGAGGACTATTGTACCCACCTTGTAATTGATCTGGGCGGCCACACCCACCAGCACTGTGAGGGATTTGGCCATATCCTTGCGGAGCCATGCCGAGACCCCCAGCCCACCACAACTTTGATATCCACGACCAGCAGGAGCCCCAATGGGGTCTAATGTCATTGTCAGTTTGTGCTCATTATGATTTGTGCCCAAAATATACTGACAGCCCGATGGGCACGACACTGCGGCTCATCGCCAGGGCGGCCATCGCCTCGTCCTATTTTCTTCAGAGGAAGCGTGCATGGCCTGACCCAATTAGTTTAATGTGATTGCGCACCCAAGATGAATCTTGCCAACTGGTAAGGACGTCAGCTATGTCTCTTGATGGAAGTGGATTGTTTCATGAACCCACCAGCTGCTTCATGAATCCACCGTCTGCTTCGTGAGCTTTGCCTGAAAAGGTCGAGGAAGAGCTGTGCAATGGGCCTCTGGAAGGAGTCAGTGAGAGTCATGAGTAGTACGGACATCGATACGTACATGAACTGAAGTCTGCAATGATCTTCATCAGAGCTTCGTCATGGATCTCAAGGAAGCCTCACTTGGGCCTCCGACTCCACAAGATCACCAAAACCTGATCATTGAATGCCAATGAGACTGTGCAGAACAAGCTGGAATGAAGGCACTATGCCAACAACCTTCGTTGTATCAAGAGCCTGAAGGATTTGATGCTTGATGTGACGATCCCATCGGACCGTTGCACGATCCTAGCCAATGGTGAGCTGGTGGGTCTTCGAACGAAAGATCAAATGCTCATACCTTGTGAAAGCCTTGTGCTTCGACAACATCATGTCTCATACGCAGTGCACTTGTGCTACAAGTCATGCAGGTACAGATGATGAGCATACTTACGCTTGTAGATGGGTAGCTGGCTGTGTGCCAACCCACATCAAGCTTGTGGTAACCTTCAGAACCTCAGTTGGTGAGTGCTCCAGATGGGATTTTCTCTCTGGCTGTCGCTCTTGCCCACCTTACTGGTAGCATTGTGTTGAGCTATCCGCCGCCGAAAGGTGAAAGTCATAGTCTTAAAGTGTTGGCATTGTTGGTCATCTGACTCAAGTGGTGACAAGCTTGATATCATCGGACTATGCTTTTCTTTGCAAACGGTATAGTCGAAAGTAGATGCATGTAGAGAATTTGGCATACGCATCTATGACAATTAGTAAGGAATTCAGTAGAAGGGAAGCCCTACTCACCACCATTCGACAGCACTGGAAGGTAGGAAGCTAGAAGCCAAGCCAGTGTTCTTTTTGCCGAGGTTCTCTTGTGTCGCTGTGTAAGGCAGACTCTTCCGTGTCTAAATGTTCTCGACGAGGCTTCCTCTGTAGCGGGCTCTTGAATGTTTTAGACTCCCGCCTTGCTTCCAGACAAGTCATGTCTTGACGGAGGTGTGAATCGTTGATGGACCCATACGGATCTACCAAGTTGTCGAAGCCATCACTACTATGGGACAGCAGCTGTCAGCTTCTGAAAACACTGGTATAGGGAAGTCCCACAGTGGCTGATGATTCTTGCAGAGCTCTCATTTGAACAAGGCGCTCATGGTGAGGACTGGAAAGGGACTCGAGATCTCTTGAATCGCTGGACAGGAAGCTGGTAGGGGTATACTTACTGAAGGACTTGTAGTGGAACACTGAACGTAGACTTCGAGTGATCGTTGGTGCCGCGGTTGTCTGGCATGTTAGATGGTACAGGGACTGGCAGCGGCCAATGATCTTGGCCTCGATTTCTGGTCATTCCCCAGGGTCCGAGCTATCTGCAAGACGGAGGGCTGCTGCTTCCTAGGTAGCGGCCCTTCGTCAAAGGATCTGCGATGGAGAGGGTATCTTAAAAAATCAAACAAAATAAGAAACCGAAGGGCAGTGCCTCTAACGGCTCGTTTCTCATCTGTCTTGGAAACGATGTCAGCATGGTTCAAAGGCCTAGATACGCTTATATACAATGTGCTACCAAAGGGGTCGCTGATGCAAGTTGCCGAGGTGGTGTATAAATATATATAATCTCTCAACTCTTCGAGTAAAGAAGAACAAGAGGGCTGGGACTTACAGCATGTTCAGTGGACATGAAGTAACAGCAGATCCGAGTGGTGGCACGTGTGTGGCAAACAGGAGGTGGTGAGTGTGGACTTGACTTGGGCTCTTTTTGACTCTCTCGCAAGCCTGGGTATCGAATACGTGAAGGTGACTGAAGGGCGATGTATTTGGTGCTCTTGCTGACGCGTTTGGCAAGTCGGAAGATGTAGAACTCTCCTCATTGAGTGAGCTATCCTCGCTGGATGAGGTGACTAGCCTGAGTGCTGTTAGTCGACTGTCAGCGAGGGGTCCACCATTAATGCTGAATGTCTGTGGGTGTCTTAACTTGTACAGTCAGGACCAAGATCATAACGCGAAATCACCAAGTCATTTTATCAACGCAGCGCTCTATCTCTGAGGCTTTGCCTGACTGCAAAAGCCGACAGTGGTACCCTTATGGACGGCATGGAGAGCTTGAAAGGACTCAGGCTCCAGCGTAGTCTTAGTAAAGGTTGAGACATGGCGAAGCAAGTGTCCTGTTAGAACTGTCAGTCGGCTCAGGTCAGGTAAGCAGCTGTCAAAACACTTACGATGATTTGGATCTCTCGTGCTCTGTAAAGACTGCATGGTATGCATGAGGAGTAGAGAAGTGCATAGAGTTGACATGCATTCCATACCCTTATCAGTCGATGATGTTCTAGTCGTAGTGGGGGGGAAGGTGCAAAGGCTCTTTGGCAGCAATGCTCTGCAAAGGACGTTCTTCAGTCCTATGGTCATCATCAGCTGTTGCTTTCTCTTGGATTCATGATCAATGACCTGTTATGTTGGTAGGTATGTCCTCTGGGAGTGGAAGAGTGTGATGATGCCGGGGGAGCATTTACCTCAGATTCTCAAGACACACGATCATTGGCTGCTCTAAGGCAACCGGCTCATACCTTCTACAAAAAGGTGAGTGTGAACCATGGTAGCGAGGTTGTAGGAGTCTACGTTGCAGGAGCATGACGCGAGCTTTAGTATCTCATAATCGAAGGGAGTGTGGACCTGTCTAGATTGATGTAAGTGCGTGGTAAGGTTGTGAGCAGACACTCTGAGAAAAGAAAACTCCACGCGTCGTACATGATCGTGAAGTTGCCAACGGCTATAACGCCAGCCAATAGCCAGGAAGATGATCATGATTCCTCAAACAGATCTGTGATGATGATGGAGTATCCCAGGTGGTGGGTGGTGATCCTGGCGGTGGGTGCAGGTTGGTTGTTTGCGTGTTTGAGATTTTGGAGCTTGATCTACGACTAGCTCCGTTTTGCTGCGGCACTTGGGCTGGCAACACAATCCGTTTCTTCCCTGCATTACAATCCAAGACAGCGACTGCTCTTCTCTGTGCTACCAGTCAACGCAAGCCATCAGTTCCCTGCTCTCTACTAGATCCCGAAGCACGCTGTCAAAGCATACACTCAACTTGACCAATTTCTTCTTTGAATTACAGCTTGAAGCACCGACTGCTACCTTTTGTGCGTCAAAACAGACTACACCATCAGACCTTCATTTCCGTTCTTCTCCAAAAGTACACCTCCGACGTTCACATCAGATCCACACCCCCGGGCAAGGCACTATCGTCATCATGAATACAGGTGAGATGCAGAACTACCCATCTACTACGCTCGCAGGTTGGATTAGCGTACCGTTAAGTGAGTCTGCTGGTCTAACGGTTCAGTAGGTGGCCCCACAGTGTACCGAGCACAATTTACCTACGAGATTCCGGATGTCGAAGTACCTCATAATGCAGCCACCACCCGCAGCTTCCCCTGCCTACAATCAGCAGTCCCGGACTCTCAGCCATCTACGACAAGCGAGAGTGAGCCACCGATCGAGGCTGCGGCCACTGTCAAGACCAAGTCGGCGGCGGAATCTACTCAACGTCTTGTCCAGCAACATCTCATAATCTTGTCGAAGCAAGAGCTGGACGCCAGTCCCGAGCTCTTCGATGCCTACAATAACGTTCATCCTCTTCGCCGTCAACCCCGCCGAGCTGTGACAACTACGGCTGCTTATCAAGAGGGCATGACGACCAGCTTCTTCCCTCCACTTCTCAAAGAGCTCATGTCCACCCAACCACTATGTCTCAGTCCAAACGGCGTTCATTGGGATTACTACCTAGTGATTCTAGGCGGACCTGTATGTTACTTCGCCTCCAATCTCAACCAACTCTACATACATGCCGGCGAAGTGTTCACGAGGGGGGAGTCCAATTCGGCTGGTGGACCAGAAGCGTGGTCTTCCCGTGTCAGGATCAGTACCTCTGATGAGTTCAGGAAGATGAATGAGGGACGGTCGCTGATGATTAGGGTGGAGAAGTGTGATCAGGCGTGTACGGTGGAAGTTAGGGTGAGAGCACTGAGGATAGGGGAGCCGTTGCAGATGCCTGAGAACGCTCAAGTGGAGCAGTCACCGGTACCTGAAGTGGCTCACGAGGAGCTGGAGATCCCAGTACAGGCTCAAGTGGAACAACTAGAGATGCCAGAAGTGGCTCACGAGGAGTTGGAGATCGCGGTACAGACTGAAGTGGAGCAAGTAGGGATGCCAGAAGAGGCTCAGGTGGAGCCGTCACAGCTATCAGAACTCGGGGGGCAGGAGCAGCTGGAGATGCTAGAGACTGAAGGGAGGTCTTCTCACCGTGGGTGTCTTGCGTTGCTCTCCTCTATCTTAGGCCTCATTGGCGCTCGGAGATATTGAGAACAATCTTTTTCTTTACTTGAGCTTTCTTTACTTCATGATTAATTTGCATAATATGGAGTGGCAAATGATTGATTCGCGGCGATGATGAGTGACTTCCACTTCTTCTTGATACTCATCGGCGCCCGGAGAACATCCTTTTCTCTGCTTAAGCTCTCTTTATTCCATGGATAATCTACTCAGCATAGCGTTCTGAATCATTGGTTCCCAGTAATGACGAGTACCGTAAGCGATATCTCAATAGCACCTCACTGTCTCTTATAGGGATATACAGGGACTATCTTCTTGAGAATATTATTCTCTCGGCTTAGGTTCTCTCTAACCCATGGAGTATCTGCATAGCATGGAGTGCTAAATCATTGATTGTCAGCGACGGTGAGTAACGTGGAAGGGGTATTAGTCTTGTCTTACCGTCTCCTATACAAATATACAGGGTATTTATTCGCGTGGAGTGGTAAATCTAGAGATATATCATTCAGGCTTTTTCTTTTCTCTGCTCAAGCTCTCACTATGCCATGGATAATCTCTACAGCATAGCGTTCTAAATCTTTGATTCCCAGCGATGACAATGCTGTGAGTGGGATCTCATTCGCACCTTACTATCTCTTATATAGATATACAGAGAACATGTACGCGCGGAGTGGCAGCTCCCGTGATATCTCATTCATCCCTTTCGGGCCTTAGCTCCGGAAGAGCGAATTCCACGATCACGGCCTCTACTTAAATAATCTACTCCTCGCTTATTTTTCAACTCAACCAACACTCCCACAACCACCGCCACCGCCCCCACCGCAGCAACAGCAGCAACAGAAACAGCAACAGCAACAGCAACAGCAGCAGCAGCAGCAACAGTAAGTCCCAAACACCCCATTCCACCCTTCCCTCACATCCCAAACCCCCTCTCCCTCACGCACCTCACCCCCAAAACACCCACCTCCCCACTGACTCACCTCACAAAGTGTCCGCACCACCATCACCACCACCATCACCCCCAGCCCCCGCCTCCGCCCCCATCCCCATCCCCCTCCCCCTCTGGCAGCGCCTCCTCCTCGGTCCGTTCCCCGCCCCCCCACTCCCCATCCAATGGGTTCTGTTCGTCCTGCCCCGCCTCTCCGCCGCGGACCACCGGGTCCTCCGTTCTTTGGGCTCGCGCTGGCAGGTCACCCACGACATGTTTTGTCGTACTTGTGTTTGGGACGGGGGGGATATCTGGGAGCAGGAGATCTTTGATTTCGAGTGAGTGTGGTGGTGGGTGGAGGTGGAGGTGAGGTGAGTTTTCTAAAAGGCTTGGGTGAGGGAGAGACGATGCTGATGCTAATGCTTGTTATAGGGGATGGAGATGAGAGTGGGGAGGAGAGGAGGGAGGAGAGGGGGAGAGGGAGGAGAGGAGAGGTGCCTGCGGTTGCTGTTTTTTTTTCTTCTCTTTCTTTTCTTTCCTTTGTTTTTTTTTAATACCCAAACATTGAGGGCAATCATCCCGGCGGGGATTTCGCAGACTTTTGCCATGATGAGTGATCTCCCTTCCGTGATGCTTGTGATTATGAACATCGTTTGCTACCTTACTTGATATCTAATCCCTGAACGGTGGCTTGCAATGGTGGGGATGAGGCTGGGGGGGAGATCTAAGGGTGTGGTTTAATCTTGTTACTTTGTTTGGTGTTGGATTTGTATCTGGTTTGGGAGGGAGAGATAAGGAATTTACCTCTAAGACTCAGGTCTAGATGTCTCGTTCATACTTGATAGTCAATGTGTTATTGCAGCTGTATTTGCTTTCCAAGCCTAAGATTATACATTTGCTCCTAAGGATAACAATGATATCTCTGATTTACTTGAGTCACTTTCTTTATTAATACGTTCGTGATTCATCTCAAAGGTAGAGATGACGCATTCGATGATGAGATTTAGGTCTAAATACCAGACTTGGATTCTTGCTCTATCTATCATTGCATTTGTATCTAACTTCGAAAGCTATATATAACGTATCTACTCTTAACGATGAGATTAATATGCCTGATTCTCAATCAATGCTCTGAATGTCTTTGCAAACGCATCAGCTTCTAAAAGCAAGGGATAACGTATCTACAACTCTATCTATTATTACACATGTCTGCCTTTGCCTCGTTCTCACACCTACGGGCGTAAGATTCAATCGGTGTCCCTCGGCATATGCTATGGAATCGAATCGAATAATCGCTCAGCATATGAACAACACTTATTGCTCTCCTCACCTGCTTTTAGACCCTATACTCGCACCACTCAGTCTGACAAAGATTTCGAACAACCTGCAAAGCTCCTACAAACACCAGAAAGATGTCTAGCTATACGCTGGAGACCCGTGATATCTTCCGCGAATACCGCTACTTCCGTAACCTTGTCCCACACTCTCCAACATAGACTCAAATCCCACTGACTTACTATTCCAGTCCCCATCACCCACAGCAAGCGATATACCAAAGCCTACGCCCGCGTCGGCCCCCTCCTCACAACCGCAACCAAGGTTTTCAGCCTTTACGAACACGCCATCGCTCGCGGCCTCTCTCCCACCACCCATCCTGCCCTCAAGTTCTGGATCACCAAATGGGAGGAGCAGAAGAAACGAACCAGCCATTTCAAGAGAGTGGCAAAATGCTTCAAAAAATTCGAAGCGAGGAAGCCAACGAGTCCCGGGTCCTGCACCAATTTAGTACAGCAGTTTCTTGATATGGTGGAGTTGTTGGAGGAGTGGGTGAGGGTTGTGGAGGGGATGGTGGGAAGTAGGATTATGAGGCAGTTTTTGCATACGGAGGGATTGGTGAGGGGGGCTAGGGGGAGGAAGTAGGGAAGCGATGCTGGAGGTGGCTGGGGGCTTGGGGAGACATGATGTTTTTTCCTTTTCTTGAGATACGATAGGTGCGGAGACATGAATGAAGATACTTGCTTGCTTGTTTGATGCAGACTTTCATGCTTTGGTGACCGCATGCGGTGATGTGGCCGACGGCTCTGCTGTTCAGCTACGACAGTGGATTGTAGAGGCAAGACATAATCTTGTTCCAACCTGACACTTTGATACAGCTGCTTGCCTCTTTGATACGAATCATCATGTTCCGTTGACTGCCTTTAAGCATTGAGACTGCGTCTGTGCTTGTCGACTAACAGTCGAGTCCGACAATAGAACGAGATCATGCTGCATCCCAACCCTTACATATAGACACCCTCTCTCCCCTTCCCTTATTGCAGCTGACATAGATCCTGCCCATGAATTCCTCTAGGAGGTCCTTCATAAGGGGACACCCGCGGACAAATGCTTGCGGTATATCATAGGAGCCGATTAGTCTTGGCGCGTACAATGTCGATTTCAAACGATCACACACTGGAAATCATCATCACCCATCCAACAATCAACTTTAAGTCACCTCGAAACCCAACATCAGCAGCTGAATTCACGTCTATACCGTCAGTGACAGATCTACAACCATCCCAGCAGGAGGCGACCATCATGTCAACAGAGAATACACGTCAGAAAAGTGCAAAACACGACAACCCTCTACAAATTGACAAAGTGCGACGATCAGCCAACCCCAATGCCATAGCATCTCACAAGCCTGGTCTTCAGACGACCACCCTCAATCCTCTCCAGCCTACCACTCTTCCGAAATCTTCACGCAATCACCGTCGAGCGAAACCCAATCGCCAGAGATCACAAGCCAGCAAGGTGCAGAACACGACAATCCTCTACAAATCTACAAAACCATCAGTTCAAAATAACCGAGCCTCCACACATCCTCACAAAACTCCTCTCTTCCAATCCACACCTCCAAATCTCCTGGAATCCACCACTCTTCAGAAGTTTCCATGCATTCGAAAAATCTGCAAAACCGGGCAGATCCTCCACAAGAGCACTGTTGAATATGCTGGGTACAACTGATAGCACTTCCAACTACAGTGAATCTTTTCTTCTGGCAAGAACATTGCCAGACGTTGATCGATACTTGGTTATACATCTCGCCGTGGCTGGCTGGGATGTCAACCAACCAAAAGAAAAGCCACACAACGATCGATACTTGGTTGTACAGACTACCTGGACGGCTGGTCCAGTGGGGTGTCAACAAGGGAAGGAGCAAAGCCAGACATTGATCGATGCTTGGTTATCATCGTACACATCTAGACAGACAAGAAGATTCGGCTCACTCTAAGGGTTCAAAGCTGCAACCTACATACGGACCTTGATGGCTGGTCCGTCGGTGTGCCAATCAACCAAGAAGCAAAGCCAGACATTGATCGATATTTGGTCATACCTAGGTTTGGCTGGCGGGAAGGGATGCCAACCAACCAGTCGACCAAGGAGCAAAGCCAGACATTGATCGATGCTTGGTTGTCATCGTACACATCTAGACAGACAAGAAAATTCGGCTCACTCTAAGGGTTGAAAGCTGCAACCTACATACGGACCTTGATGGCTAGTCCGTCGATGTGCCAATCAACCAAGAAGCAAAGCCAGACATTGATCGATACTTGGTTATTTCTACGCTGGCAGAAGGGTCAGACAGCCAGCCAGCCAAGGAGCAAAGCTAGACATCGATCGATACTTGGTTATACAAGTGCCTCGACGCCTGGCTCAGCGGGATGTCAACTAGGCAGAGAGCAAGGCCAGAAATTGATCGAGACGTGGTTATACCTGTGCTTGGTTGTCAGGGGGATGTCAACCAACCAAGGAGCAAAGTCAGACCTTGATCGATACACGTCTGTCCACGAAAGTCCGCCAGGATATCGGCCAACCAAAGAGCAAAGCCAGACGTTGATTGGTCCTTGTTTTGACACCTCATCGATTTGTTAGGCTATGGCATAGTGAGGAAGAGTCGTGATCAGGGGAACCCAGGTACTATTAGTACTGCTGTTCCCCCAGAAGATACTTCTCTTTCTCATCCATTTGGAACTCGACAAACTTGAACAGAGCAGGGTGTCAGCGAATTGGAGGAGGAAGTGAGACATTGATGTATACTTGGTTATGAGCGTGACTCGGCGGCTGGTTCGTCGAGATGTCAACGAACCAAGAAGCAAAGCCAGACATTGATCGATACTTCGTTGTACGCGCTGGCTCATCAGCGTCTTCACCAAGATATCTACAAGCCAGGGAGCACAGCCAGACATTGATCGATACTTGGTTATACGCGTCTTTACAGCATGCTGCCGGTGTGTTCCTACTTGGTCACATGCATGCTTGCTTGGCGTTACGACTGCCTATTTAGGCGGACTGTCTTTGTCACGTCTGATTGCATATTCATTCTTTTATTTTCAACTGTCAAGGGTTAATCTTGGACGACTTGATTGTGCACTTCTTTACACCCCATGGTGCGTTGAGGCGGACTGGCTTTGCATGCGGAAGCATGCACACTCCAAGTGGTGTGGCTGTGGATGCGGGTGTATGTACACTCCAAATCCGATGTTTCCACAAGAGCGTGAGCAATCAATACCAGAAAACTCGCCTCCTCTTTCGCATGGTATGGATACATGACACCAACGCTGGAGGGAATCAAGATGGAGAAGGGGAGGGTCCGGGAAGCATGCACACTCCAAGTCTTATTTCTCCTGAAGAGCGTGGGCAATCAATACCAGAGATCTCGCCCTCCTCGACTGTCGTATGGTATGGATACATGACCTCAACGCTGGAGGAAATCAAGATGGAGAAGAAGACGAAGGCCCGAAGGAAGCATGCACACTCCAAATCCGATGTCTCTACAAGAGCGTGGGAAATCAATACCAGAGATCTCGCCTCATCACCTCCTGCATGGTACTGGAGCCTGACACCATCGCTGGAGGAAATCAGGACGCAGGATAGAGAGGATCCGAAGGAAGCGTGCACACTCCAAGTTTCATATTCTCAATGAGGTACGTAATGGGGATGACAGGAGAGGCATGTATAATCTAGTACCATAAGATGTCTATCAAGAAGTTTATCATAGACGTCTTCACAGCTGAGTACATGGAAGAGCGACGGTTCCAAATAGAGATGATAATTAGAAAGAAGCAATCATATCATTTCATCAAGCAGATATGTACATGACCGAGTGGAAATATGCTGACAGCTGCTTCTATTTGAGTTTGGATAATTGATACCAGAGATTTTGCCCTTATCGTATTCTGTATAGCACCTGGACATGACGCCGACCTTGGAAGATATCAAGATGGAGATGGCTGTCTGGAAGGTATCAGCAGGTTGGAATCGGACCCACAACGAAGACGTGAAGACTGGGAAAAATAAGGAGGCTTTGGAGATCGAAACTGTATTCGGTTGGATCTCGCGCAGGCCGCTGCCATTGGGCTAGCTAAGAGGACGGAATTCTCATTTCTCAGCAAGCAGCAGTGTCTATCTTTCTGCAAACAGCAGCGTCGATCTCTCTACAAACAGTAATGCCTACAACCAGGAACACTCCCAGTACGTTATACGGTCTTTCGATGAGGTGCATAACTGTGATGATAAGAAGGGTATGGTTGACGACTCGATAGGGGGCCTTTTGGACTCATAGCAGAGCATAGATGGATACATACATCATAGACAAAGGAGTTGGGGGTGAGAGGAATGATACCTACATCTTTTAATCAAGTAAATACCTAGACTAGACCATGGCTAGATACATGTATGGCAAACAAAGGAATTGGGCGTGATTCAGATGGATGTGCCAAGCAAACATGCAAGTGACCGAAAGCGCAATCGCTGACGGGAATCTGCTTTCACTTTGATCGCGTCTCTGCTCTCAACATCTGCCACAAATCTCAATACATACTGGATCTAGATGTCTATAAGGCCACAGCAGCACGCCAATGTCGAAATCGGTTCGATGCACCTCGCAAGGTCACCATGCTTGTATTTCCAGCCTCCAGCCAAGACATAATTCTAAGAATGCCCGTGTACATGTGGAGCTTGCCTCGGGGAACAGCACCACAGCATCGAAAGATAAGAGACGACAAATGGCTTGCAAGAAGTCAGACGTTCGTCTCCTTTTACCGAGTTTAGGGAAGCATCTTCTCCCGTTGCTTAACAGAGGATCTCTGACACGAAGACAGTACTGACCAGAAATGTCGAAGAGAGCTAGAAGGAGTCGACGAGGGGAATAATCAGGTCTACTAAGAGTCATTTCAGGCGCTATGCAGGTCAAACCGGATATCCGTCCTCCTACCCCTTTCTCCGCTGTTCGGATCCAACCTTCGAAAATAGGAGCAGTACAGCCCCTTCCCATCAGATCAGCAGCATTAGTCAGGAGGAAATCGAGGTCTCTGAAACTCCCATTGGAGGAATCAGAGCTACGAGGATCAGGGGACCTTCCGCTGCGGCAATTGTACCAGGCCTTGATGTCGATGTTGAATATTTCTTCCAGCACGCCTGAACCAAACTTCCCTCGATCTTCCACAGCAACCTTTCTTGGACTCGAGCTCCATGCTGGATCCCCTATCACCTCTTTCATAGATGCATCTCATCATTTGAATGCCCTTCTATGAAGGCCACTGCTCGTACAACGTTAGGGTTACGCAACTCCTTCAGAGCCACCTTCAGATCCAAATCGCCGCGGAAAATCTCACTCACACCTGGTGCTGTGCCAACTCACGTATAGTGGTCAAAAAAAACGCCTGTGTGAAGAGAACATTGTTTGACCGCTAAGCAGCCACTCTGGTGCCGTGCTCGGGCTCAACGGATGAGAGGTTTTCAGCGGCAGGTCCAATGGTATGGGAGCCCTGTAAGCTTGGGCAATTCAGAATTCCAGTCATGTATGTTCGGGCTCTCTGAACATGTGAAGAAGAATGGTTTTCTGGGGAGGCATGACTGTTAACAGTAACAGGCTTTCCTCGATTAGCAGACTCCTCTTCTTTGATCTACGGCTAACCTACTCCCGAAACGCTAGTCGTAATCACACTTATATCTAGACTACTTCGGAGAAATTTACTTGCACAGCGTGCTACTATTCGATCAACTCGCCCCGCAATACACAAGTTGATTCTTTGGTGAAGGCTGAGAGGCTCTTGGACTGTTCCACCTACAAGAACGACACTATTGATCTTTATTCATAGCGAAGGATTGGCCAATAAAGGAGACGGCTTGGAAGATAGCAAAGCCTATTCAAATAGAGGATGCTGTGGGATGCAGTCCGTCAACGAGTACAGCGTATATTGGCAGTGGATAGGGGAACGAGAAAAGCTTTGGAAGAGTTGATAAAATCGAAGGAATGGCGCCGTGCTCGATCTCTCCACTTGCCGCTACTATAAGGAAGAGAAATACTACAAAATAGTAGCGATGTACGGGCTTGGATATCCAGATACGGTTCCCAACTTTTCATGGCAGGGATTGGGAGCAGCGATGGTTATTGAAATGGGGTGTTCATGACCGAGAAGGGCAATTAGATCTGGGGAAAGAAAGGATTCTATGATGATGACTACAGCCTGGTATGATGTGGATAGACGGATCTCGGTATGGCAAGATCGACTGGGTGGTGGATATGTATACTAGGCTATTGATCTTTATGATTTCATTTGATATAGTTAGCATTAGATTACCAGATTCTCTGTAACCAACAATAATTTTACAATTGACTGGCTCCTACACTGTAAAGGACGACTTTTGTTGGCTTTACATCGGCTCAGGCCCTCTAGCTGCGGAAAGGCAAAATAGATGTCTCTAGATCCCCACCCATGAATGTCTTGACGTCTAAATCCCAACTATTGATCTTGTATCTACATCTTCTCTCCTAGAATGCATCAGAACTAAGTAGCTTGTACTGGGTTTAGAAATTCCTGCCAAGCAGCGTTCTGTTCGCAGCAAATAGCAAACAACAATCAACGCAAGCCGTTTACACGTTTGTCTCAGCAAACCGAAAGCAAACATCTAAGTATTTCCCCGCCGGGTTCTAGGGAGAGTATCCCCGTCTTTCCCGTACTCTTCATTCCTGGAACTAATCATCCGATGTTGAATAGCGATAGAATCAGCAGCGACTCCCTCTCCTCCTAACCTCCTCCGCGCCTCTGACGAGATTGGTCTTCCTCTAGCAACCACTTCCGTACGCCAGTCCTATTCGCCAACACCTACGAGATCGGATAGAGGCTATTAAGACGAACGCAGATGCATTTCAGATGACTGCCCCCTGTACCGGCAGGCCTATGGGGGGAAATTCAGTTTGTTTACAAGAGCTTTTGCATACTTATTCTTGCTCTAGCGGTCCTCATCTAACCCTGCCTTCGTCCGTTCCTGTCTACGGGAACGAACAGATGCTGTTAAGATGACGGAGCTGGTGTCTTGCTATGCCTACGGGCTTGTGGGGAAGAGATGGATACAAGAGCCTTGACGAGATCAACTTTCCTCTGGCGGTCACTCTTGAAGCCGGCATTCGTCCGTTGATATCTACGAAAATGGAAAGATGCTTTCAAAATGACAGCCTTCCGATCATGAGGCTTACGGGAGAACATTGGCTACAAGAGCAAGGAGTATCGGAAGTCGTGCCAGGAGGGAAAGGTCAAAGGAAGGCTCAATAATGGCTGTCAGGGTTTGAAATGAGACTATTGCTTTCCCACCAGGCTGTCCAGCAATCGAAAAACGCTCGCTACGGTGATCATCAGCAGCAGCTCAAGTCTCTTTGTCTGACATCGTCCAAGATAACACCAGGCTTCTGAGGGGCATCCCACGAGAATGTCTACGAGAAGGAACAGACTTGTTGTAACCAAACCCTTTCTCGTCCACGAAAACCATCAAAGAACCTTCCCGAAGACGCTCGGCCTCATTCCCGAAGAACATGTTATAAAGTAACGAACCCTCCCTCCTTCAAAGCATAATACTATCAGACTAAACGCCCTTCTAACACATCTAAGACAGTGTCAGATACCTTTCCACCTCAACTCTCGCCTCTACACACTCTACGACGATGCCTCAACCTGTTCCCTACCCATTTCCAAACCCACCTGCGCCCAAACCAAAACCTACATCTACGGCATTCAATGGCAAAGAAATGGAGGAGCTTCAAAACTATAATCAGCGCTACAATCTCTCCTCTCTGGACGGTTTCTTCGCCCAATACGTCCAAGATCTAGATGTTGGCACTTGGACTGAAAGAGATATGGTATACATGATTGGGGACGAGGCCACTGATCAGGAAGGTGTTGGGGATTTGTCAATTATCGGTTCTGCAGGGGATCGTTGATGGACTAAGACATCTGGAGGAGCTGAAATGTGGCATTGAAGACGATCACGAGGACTCAAGCAACATGTCTACGGAGGGAAGAGAAAAGGCGATGGAGAAGGGAGTTCAGGAAGTAAGTAAGCGGTGGGGAGGAATCAAGTGAGAAAGACTCTGGTGGTTGGGCTTGGATGGCGACCACATTATAAGTGGTGGTTGTTGCAATGGAAGTACAGGATCAAACAAAGATCCAGTCATGTAGACATGTCTTGACATGATAGATATGCTACATTGGTACATCTGGATCACATTGGGCTTCAGGTTAGACACTGCATACACTATCACTGGGACTGAGCATTGCCGAAGAAGAACAAGATGGTATGTAGCTAATGCTACATAAAAAAAAAAAGCAGGGGCCTAAAGCCTGTTGAATACTATGATGGAACGGTTAATTGTCTAGCTATGGACATGTTGACATTTGCGGCCCTGGACTAGTTCATTGTCGCTTCGAATAAAGGCCGTTTTGTACCCCTGGTTTTTCCAATGTTTTATTCGGAACTCGAGTTTTTGTGGTAACTCAGCCCGACTAGTCATATAATCTATTTAGGTAAACCCTATTACTTCGTATATAGATACCATCACGTTGGTATACCCCCTAAGGGTGGTTATATGGCTTACTAACGCCAGGTCGATGTGCTAGTATTAGCTAGGGATAGTAACTCTAGGTATTAGTAACTATAAGGGCATTCGGGTTATTTTCCCTAATACGCAACTCTTATATAGTTCCTATTTCTTATACTTTTATAAGCGGTTAGCAGCCTTATAGTCGATGTTAGTAGCACGTACTATAGCCTTTATAGCCTCTATACTAACGTATCTATATCTCTTATACTATTAGGTCTAAGACGTATTATTCTTAGCTAGGACTATTAATTTAAGGCGGAATACCCTTATCTAGTAGGTCTATATAGTCTCTAGCTAGTAGGTACGGTTATATAAGAAGGCTTATAATACCTCCTCGCCTTATTTATTATAAAATATATTTTTTCCTCCGCTACTAGTATACGTATAGCCTTATAGGTCTAGTTATATAATAGATAGGAGGTTATATTTAATATTTAGTACGTGACGAATATTAGTTAGTAAGAATTCGCTGACCTTATTATTAATAATTACTAGGATTTATACTATTCTAATCCCTTTAACTTTTATTAATTTACCTCTAGTTAGTCTTAATACTATATAGTTCTAGACTAGTAAATAGTTAATAAACTTAGATTAGTCTTAGAAGGTATACTTCTAATCCCCTAAGTCGATAATAATCTTATAGGTCTTATTATTATATTATAGGCTATACTTAAAGCGAGCGGTATAGGATTTATCCTATTTTTATTCGTCTAGGTTTTATTTACTTTATTAATAACTAGGACCTCTACCTTAATACTATTACTTATTTTATACCTCTAGCTCTTTCTTTATTTTAGGAATAAATCCTTCTAGTCCTAGCTTTAAATTAATATACTAGTAGTCTTTTATACTATACTAGTAGTTATAGAACGTATATTTATTATTGTTATTACTCTAGCTTTTATTACTAGGCTTATTTTAATATTAGCCTTATTTTAGCTATTTACTAAAATTACTAGTAAATACCTTAGATTCTTTAGTCTTTAAAGGTATAAACCTATTAACTAATAATATAGTAATATACTTAAAATCCTATAACTCCTTCCTAGATTAAGTAATCTTAGTAAGGGTATAAACCGCTTCCTTTATCTTATCTAGTAGGCCCCTCTTAAAGACTACTATCTAGTAATTTATTTCTAGTAGACTCCCTATTTATAGGAGCTTATTTATATACTCCTTAAATTTAGTAAGGTAGGTATAAAGGTCTTTAAATTAATTTAAACGAAGCTTATATAAAGCGAAGTATATTACTTTCTTAGTAGTATAAGAGTCTATCTTATATAATAACTTTAATTTAGCTTATATTTCTTTTACTATTATTAGAATTTTAATTATATTATAAGCTAATAGCGATATAGTAATATAAATAGCGGTAAGTACTTACTCCTCTAGATTAATATACTTTTCCTATTTATCCTTATCCCCCTCCTTAATAGGTAGTCTTACTCCTCTAGTAGTAGGTAAGTTAGGGTTAGTTAGCGGTTTATATTCCGGTCTAATAACCTTAAATACGCTATTAATAACGAGTAATACCCTTATAATAATCTCCTATAACTTATAGTTCTTAGTACCCTTAAGCTTCTAAATTTTATGATAATTAGATATAATAGTACCTATTATAAATAGTTCTAGGAATGTTTCTTCTAGAGTAATACTAAGTCTTAGTAAAAAGCTTGCTATGCGATTTATACGGTTCCTAGGTTACGCAGAACCCGGGCTTATAACCTGTTGAATATTGATGGAACGGTTAATTGTCTAGCTATGGACGCGTTGGCTATTTGTAGTCCATGCCAAGCATATAGGGCTGATACTGATTTCCAACAAAGCCCAAGGCCGCCCGCCTTAGTCAGGCCCAAGGCCCGGCCACTCAGAGTGATTGCTAAACCAACAATCAGCAAACACTCACCAAAAAGTCTGACGACAGTACAAGATCACAGCACATACCCAAAGCAATCAAGGGAAGGGAATCCCCCCAGCACACATCCCCTGCCAAGCAAGGAACCACGGACGAGGCGCAGGCACCCGACCCCAAGTCCGAGCCAACACCAACCCCAGCGCCGCATCCTCAGGCCGCAAGGGCCACACCCAAAAGTCCTCATCATCAACCAACATGCGAAAATGCAACAACAGCTCGTTTTCAATGCTCTGCCGCTTCGCGGCCGTCACCTTCCCGCCCTTTTTGCCAACCATGCCTCCAGCTGGAGGTAGGTGGTGACGCGGTAGTCCGCCACGAGGGCGGGGGTGTGGGAGTCGGCGCGGATGAGGATATACCTCATTTTTCGCCAGATGTGGCGCTGGCGGGAGGGACGGAGGGCGGAGAAGTCGGTGGGGTCGAGGGGGGCGGAGGGGGTGGGGGCAGGGGCAGAGGCGAGAAGCTGGGTGAGAGACATGGTTGGTACAAAAGAAAAATTGGTGGTGGTGGTGATGGGAGGTGTGGCGGCTGGAGGATGATCAGTATGCTTTGGGAGAGATGAGTTGGTAGGGAGGAATGGCTGCAAGGGCCTAGAACTGACTTACCGGGGCAATGGTTGTTCTGGTGATAGTATTGATAGTGGTGGTGGTCGTCGTCGTGATTCTATGGTATATGATGAGCATGCGTACGAGGTAGGAACACACGAGTGACAAAGGAAGAATGGGTGTGAGAGACTGAGTACAACTCACCTGGTCTATGTTGAAGTTGGTTGAAGAAGCTCGGTGTTGGAGGAATGTTGGGACTATATATATACCTGACGATGATCGTCCGCTTGCCGAATCCCGCCTACAATAGGAGGGTCACAGGAGCGAGGCAATCCAAAGTCAGGAGGACATAGTTTGAAATGATATAATGAATAATATGAGGATTTGAGGCACCTGAAACTAGCGAACAGGCTGTCCAACGCTCTGATAGGTTTATATTTATAGTTTGACAATGGAAAACGTACTAGATTCAAGGCAACGAGTAAGGATAGCTCTTTACAATACGAAGATCACTGGGGAAGGCGATATCAGAAAGATAAATGACTCAAGGAGACAATGAAGAAAGTGAGATTTGAGAGCTAGGGATTTTAGTGAAGAAGTTGCCAATGCTCTGATAGGCTCGCCTTGACAGTATGACAACACAGGGGTACACACTTGACCAGGTAAAAGTTTCCACATCTGTGAAATCGATGATATGTAGGTCTTCCGAGCCGTTAGGTCCGGCGTCAATGCTTTGAATAGACCCTTGATCAGGCAACAGCTACCAGAATAGTGCATACGGTGACTTGCCGAAGTCATTTAATCTAGTGAAGAGAGGGGCTGTGCACTGATACGCGTGATTAATAGCATAATGATGGGAGTTATACCGTCGACCCCGCTTCAGGGATATGAATGACTGAGTAGAATTATGGATACTTTACAAGGCAAAGCTCCCAACGCATGTGAAGAGGACAATAATGCTCTGATAGGCGTGATCTCTAGCATGACAATACGAGTAAACACCCTTGACCCCGCTTCAGGAGTATGAATGACTGACTAGAATTATGGATACCTTCACAAGGCAAAGTTCCCAAGCAGGTGAAGGGGGTGGCGAGGTTTTGATGGGCCTCCTATATCGATTTAGACGATACGATCACGTTCTAGTCCCTGCGTCAGGAGTAAAAATGACAGAGTAGAATGATAGATACCGTGGAAAGGCAAAGCTTATCACCAACTAGATTCCGCCTCAAGAGAAATGACAGACAAGGAGTATGAATGTCATGAGGAGACAACGCTCCCAACGCTAGTGAAGAGGGTGCCGTGCTCTGAGAGATCTACTGAATAGGATAATCGACGCGAGACCATGCCCTGGACCCTACCTTAGGAGAAATGACCTACTAGGATCGTGAATGCTACGAAAAGCCAAAGCTCCCAAATCCAGCGAAGAAGGTGATAAGGCGACAAGCCTATTGATTTAGATAGATGATGCGAGATCACGTTCTAGTCCCTGCGTCAGAAGTAGAAATGACAGGGTAGAATGATAGATACCGTGAAAAGGCAAAGCTCCCAAGACTTGTGAAGAGGATGCTGCGCTCTGAGAGGTTTACTGTTCGAGATAATCGATGGGAGATCACCAACTAGATTCCGTCTCAGGAGAAATGACAGACAAGGATGATGAATGTCATGAGAAGGCCCAAGGCTAGTGAAGGAGACGGCGAGGCTCTGACAGGTCTATTGATTCAGTAAGACTATGCGAGATCGCGCTCTAGTCCCTGCGTCAGAAATAGGAATGACTTAGAATATTGAGTGAATACCGTGAGAAGGCTCCTGTTTCAGTAAGACGATGCGAGATCATGCTCTAAACCCTGGGTTAAGCATAGCACTGACTTAGAATAATGAATACCATGAGAAGGCAAAACCCTTAAGGAAAGTGAAGAGGGCGCTGTGCTCGAGGCAATCGATGCGAGATCACCAACGAGGTTCCGCCTCAGGAGAAATGACAGACAATGATCATGAGTCTGAAAGTAAAGCTCACAGGGCCAGTGAAGAGAACGGCGAGGCTCTGACAAGCCTATTAATTTAGTAAGCTAATGGGAGAACATGCTCAAGAACCCGCCTTGGGAGTAGTAATGACATTGTAGAATAGTGAATCCTCTGCGTCGTAGAGATATTGAAGCTAGTGAAGAGCGTGGAGACACTCTGACATTCAGATTGATTCAGTAGAACTATGCGAGAACGTGCTCTCGAACCCGCCTTGGGAGTAGTAATGACATAGTAGAATAATGAATCCGTGCGGCGTAGAGATATTGAAGTCAGTGAAGAGCGTGGAGACACTCTGACGAGGCGAAGGGCAAGATGACTGGCTGAGCTTAAGAACGGACGCTCGACTGTCTCCATCTTTCCGATCGCCACGAGCGAATTTTTCTTTAGCAACCGACATTTATATACATATACATTACTTGTACATATCTTATTCTTTACTCTTATATCTGCTACGCGGCGTTAGACCTGCTCTCAGTGCAGCCGTGGTTCGGTGTCGTTCGCCTCGAGCCTTGGAGCTCAGAGCTAGCGTTGGTCAGATTTCAACATGACTTTCAGAGCCCTGCATGGTGTCAACCTATTGCGAGCAGCAAAAGAAGCGTCCTCGACGACGTGACAATAGCCAAGGTTGGCAAGAGATCGTTCGGCGAGGTCGGAATTGTTCATCGCACGGCTGCCGATTTGAAGGTTAAGCCAATGGAAAATCTCTCTCTATGCAAGCCCGGCCACAATCAAGAGGTCCGAGTCACTTGCAGCCAGCGTCAGCAGGCCCTCGCCAGCTACCACCGCAGGTAAGGGAGACCTGCAGTCTCCTGGCCCCGTCATTGGCTGACTATTTAGATGTTCACGACCGAAGGTTCTACATCCAAGTGTCTACAATCTCTTGCTGTTTTCTGGACTCCAATGGCCACAAGCTCAGACTGGACCACGTCCTCAACTTCCATCTCCTTCCCTTGGACCTCTTTTCAACGGTCACGATCAAGAGAATGGTTCAAGATCTTATGCTAGAGCAGCACCACCGCCCACGACAAATGGCACATGTAAAGTCCACTGGAAGTTAGCAAGCGCGGAAAGATCGACTAAGCAAAGGCTGCGGCACTAAACCGGCCTGTCACGGTCAGCTTGCGCCTCCAGTGCCTGCTGCACCAATATCTCATCCTCCCCCTTCGTCTCCCACTGGATCTGCGCCAAACGCAGACCAAGCCAATCCCACGATTCGCAAGAGCAGCAGCTTGCCTAAATCTGAAAACAGCACTGTTGGCTGGGTCGGAGTACAAGAGCAAGACGCTGGCCCTCTTATGGAGATCACCATCAACGATCTGGTAAGCGGAGAAAGATCGACTAAGCAAAGGCTGCGGCTGGGCGGAAGCACATGAGTAAGACGGTGGCCCCCTTATGGAGATCACCATCAACGGTCCAGTGAGCGCAGAAAGATCGACTAAGCAAAGGCTGCGGCTGGGCCGGAGCATAAGAGCAAGATGCTGGCTACTTTATGGAAATCACGATGAATGGTCTGGCAAGACTTCATGCTTGATGTTCGGTAACAACGGAAGAGGCAGAATGCGAGACATGCTCGCAGGCGGAAGAAGAGAAGAAGCCACTTGTCCCACTTTTCTTATCTTTATACATATAGAATTTTTGATTGCGAAGAGCTGGCAGCGATTCAGAACGACATCGTTCTGGAGACGAGGGCATACGGGTGTACTATGCTGGGGGGCGTCGAGGTCCGGTGGTACACGGAAGATTTCGAGTGGGAGGTTGACAACAACGGTATGGTACACCCCTTTGTCGTCATGAGAGAGGAGTGGCGGTCAGGCAAGGCGCATCGCCATGGTGCTGAGAAGACCTTTGATGACTGGGACTCGACGATCCCATGTCCAGGCCGATGACGAACCTCGGTGCTCGATCTGGCTTTGCCTTTCCAAAGTCATCATCTGACTGCACTTTGGCAGATGGAACATTCCACTGGTGAATTTGCATTCTTTGAATGCCCGGGCGGTTCCTCTTGGAGTCTGCAATGGCTCCATGCTTCAGGATGGCCCTAATCAATCTACCTCGAATCCATGGTGTGTATCCTTGGTGGGCGATGAAGTGGCTCTGCTCGGCAAGCCTCCCAATCTTCATCACCAAAGGGACGTTGCATCCTCTCGCCTAGCGCCAACATGAGGGTGTCCAAGACTTCATCGTCACAGGGACGGTGCGTCCCCTCGCCTAGCGCCAGCATGAGGGTGTCCAAGACTTCATCGTCACAGGGACGGTGCGTCCCCTCGCCTAGCGCCAACAAGTCGCCGATGTTACCACAGCTTGATTTTGAAGCTGCTGGGGCTCTGGTCTGCAAGCATCTAAGTCTTCATCATCACAGAGACGGTGAGGGTCTCGCCTAGCGCCAAGAAGTGGCCGATGCTGCCACAGCCTGACTTCAAATGCGTTGGGCTTCTAGTCCGGAAGCATCTACGTCTTCAACTACCGCGCACAACAACGGCATCGTCGAAAAGACCTACGGCAACGAGGGTTCACAGAGACGACGAGGGTCTCGACTAACGCGAACAGGTCGCCGATTTTGTACAGCTTGACTTCGAAGGCATTGGGCTTCTGGTTCGCAAGCGTCTAAGTCTTCCGCACCACAGAGACGGTGAGGGTCTCGCCTAGCGCCAGCAAGTCTCCGGGTTTGCCACAGCCTGATTCAAAGGCGTTGGGGTCTCTCTCTTCGACCCACCAAATCCTCGTTCGTCGGCCGTCTACCAGAAGCTTAGGAGCCGAGAACTGTACAAGATGGGGCCGAAAAGAGCGATGGCGGAATGCGTTCCTGCTCAGCTTTCTTCTGACTCCCATCTCCAATGCCATCACAGAACTCGACGACAACATCTACTCATTCCTACCCATCCTACCGAGAACGGCGAAAAGGATACATCAGGGTGTGCCGTAGCGATGGTGACTTCAGGCTTCAACGACTTATGTATAGAAAGAGATGGAAGATCTCGGTGACAAATTTGGGACGGCAGAAGATGAAGTGTGAGGCGTTCGCCGTTATGAAACCGCAGAGCTTTCGCATCTTCTTGCCTTCGAACCCAGCGACGCCGACCGAGAACTGATCAATCAAGACTTTGTTGAAGACATCTCCGATCATATCGATTTGATCGCCTCAGAACGAGAACTGAAAAGACTGGATCAACTCAAGCAGGTAATTCCATATACGAATGGCAGTATTTCTGCTCTGAATGTGTTGTTATTCATGAAGGGGACATCTTGTCTTTGACCAAAGAATGGGATTTTGTAAGAATGATCAGTCCAAGGTCGAAGAGGAAATTGAGAATCGACCATCATCACCTCATTACCTTCGCCCTCGAGCGATCAATGGATCACCTTCCCAGGCTAAGCGATGCCTTCTCATCCCCAGCACTAGTTTGGGTCGATGTTGAAGACAGAATGGATGCAAGCCGTTGGGAAACAAGATGAGCCAATCGCAATTCCTAAATATATATACCTTTTCACAACCTTCACCCTGGGGTGGTCAACGGACCATCGTTTCGGCCAAACACGGTACCGTCCTTTCCTCGAGACGAGAAAGAACGACTCCGATGACAAGACAGCTGTCGAAGATAAGAAAGATGATGGCGACGACTCCTTCAGCAAGCTAATGAAGCCGACACCCGGTCCAGTGGCCCCACCAGTGAAGGCGAGGGGAGGCCATGTATCCCCACTAGTCCTGCAAGAACAGTGTCAAAGTCTCAGATCACCTTTGCGACCAAGAAGCCAGCTGATAGTGTCTGGGTCGACGTTCGAGAGATCGAGCGTAAGCTGAGGGGCGAGCCGACTCCTGAGTACTATAAGTCGCGCCGGTTTACCAAACCCCAATCATGAAATCGCAGAGCATACAAGCATAACGACGACAACATCCCCAAAGATGGCGAGGCCGTAGAGCCTCATCGATGCTAAAGAAAACTTGGACACAAGGAATTGGGAAGCGACTTGAGTAGATCAATGGGATCCCTATAAATATACCCTCCACAACCTCCGCCCTGGAGCAATGAATCGACCATCGTTCCGGTGGAACCAGGTGCTATCTCACCCTCGACACTGAAGAGAACGACTCAGATGACGAGACGGCGGTGGAAGATGAGGGGGGTGACGACGACGACGACGAAGATGGCTCAGACCCGGACTGGACGTTGACCAACCCGCCGACATAGTCAGGCGACTCAGCGAACTCAACAAGCATAGTTGTAGAACTATCCCCGAAACGCACGACAAAACGTAGACGTGGACGTCCACGTAGAATCCCTGAACTTGCATCCGTCCTACCAAACAATCCACACAACAGTCATCTCAATCCAGCCAGGACGCATTCGTGGGGAAAACCACTGCAGCTCCAAGAGCTAGTGCTGGACGCACCGCTTCTTGTGCACCTCCAGTTCAATGTCGCAAGGGACGCCACCATGTTCCTCGGCAACGAAACATCAACGGTCTCATCTCCAAAGATGCCGAGGGCGTCATACCACGTCGGTGCAGAAGACAAAATGCATCGAAGACGTTGGGAAGCGGCATGGGTAGATCGATAACGATTTCTTATATAAATACGGCAGAGCAGCACCACCAGCCTCAGCGACCAGAAGGACTTCAAGGCTGGAAGACAGGTTACTAATCCTCGATGGGACCACCTAGCATTCTTGTAAGTCGCATTCGCTGAAACATCACACCCGAAATGGATAGATGATGGCTGATTCGAGCTTCTAGTGGTTATAGGAGTGAACAAGTCAGCGACGATAAATATATATACCCGACGCTGGGAGTGAAGACCACGCCATACCATAGCTGTCTTCCATGGCGCCAACACCGTTGAAGGATAGCACAGGCTCAAGGCTCGGACCCTAAGTATACTTTCACTGGCTGTCGGCGTCCCGTTCGCTCGGACAGAGATATGACAATATCTTCCTCCAGAGGAAGATCTTGTAGAGAAAGTTGATTGGCTGTCTTGAAAACTGTTTTCGCGATGGAAGTGGGGATTCGAGGCGCAGGATTCGAAGACAGATTTGTTTCCAGAAGGCTGATTGCCGTTTCCTTTCGTTAACTCATCATGGCTTCTGGTCAGCCGTATTTTGCATCAGACGAAATCTCGTTGGAATTCGGCCGTAATGATTGGTGGCTTGGCATTCTTTTCAGATAGCTTGTGCGCCGCAACGTATCAACTTAGACTACCATTCAACCCATACTGTGCATTTGACAAGCCCAAATTGAAATCTCAATGCACGAATAAGACACCGAGCAATACATCAATGAATCGATCCAAGTCTTCAAGTCATCGACACGCGAATGGTCGTGAAGTGGGTGGGTCTCAAGCCAACACTAACACTTCGTCATCCGGTGTGGCATGCCGACTCTTGACGGCTGGTGATTTCACCGATTAAAAGAGCTTTTACAACATCCGCACTATTGACAGAGATCATCGACTCAATGAGACTTGGCTTGGAGCCTTACAGGCCGCAGAAGTGAGGTCTTCGAGCCAAAGAGTTCGGCATGAAGGGAAGGGCTTTGATGTAGGTGCGACCAGATCCGAGATCCTTTGCTTTGCGTCGCTCCATCACTGATAGAACGTCATCAGAGCGTCAGATTTCGACCCCAACATTGAAAGCTGGAGAACCATGTCTCGGCTTGCCATCGTCTCTGCACTTCAGGACCTCCCAATACGCCACTGTCGGCAAAATGAACGAGCACGATTTCCAAATTACCCAATGTTGTCCCTTTGGAAGGAACTCCAATGGAATATTCCCAAGGCATACAGCAGTTCATGGAGACAGATGTTCTAGAGCGTCACAAGTCCGGCACAGCCAAAACCAATTCGGTTATTCTCCATCCAACATTCCCTATCTTTTCCAATCGAGCACTAAAGATCCACCATCGAAAGTGTGGTATTCATCACCGCAGCCTACGGAGACGAGAAGCCAGCGTCCACGGTTCGTGCTGTTCATCGTCACGGCCACTTCCTAAAACCTAGATCGATTCTGCGGGATCAATGACCGACAAACATAGCATCGTAGACAGTCATTACGTTTTCCAACCAACGTCGCCACGATTTACACATGGCTGAGCCAGAGAAGCAAGATACTGAAGCGTGAGGGCGTTCTATAAATTGCTAGGCCTGAGGAGCAGGATATTAGAAGTGGAGGGAAGAGGTTGAGCATGTGAAAGATATGCTGGGAGAGCGCGAAATACTGAGATGGGGAGCTGGATTGAAAGGAGTCGCTCTGTATAGTCAAAGGGAGGACTGTGGTGGCTTTTGGAGAAAATTGTGGATTTACTCAGAACCTGAAGGCCAGACTTAGGCTTCTGCCAATGAAGTTGGGGTTTCTGGTGATGTTTTAGAGCATAATCTAGCGGCCTTGCGTGTTGCTTCTCATGATTAGATTGAAGCATTGGAAATGCAGAGCTGGGCTTGGAAGCGGAGCCGAAGAGTATCTTGTAGAGCAGAGCATGCTTCATAGTTGAACTGATGTCGTAAGATAATGGAAGGTAATTGAGGGAAACATTGAACGCCCCGAGAGTAGAATCCTTCGGTAGACAGCCCCGTGGCTACTGTTGGATATCGGCCGTAACGTAGGTACGTAATTAGTGGCTTGGCGATCACACAGCTCAGATTGTTTGCTTTTTGCTGTGATCTGTGCGCTCAAACATCAAACATCAATCATCAAACATCAATAGCTCTCAAGACCAAGCCTGGCTCGTTTTTAAGTTGGCTTGATCCCACATATTGAACGAACATCTCGCTAAATTTCTACTTACTCCGATGGCGAGTGTACGGAAGTCGCATTCCAGCCACAGGCTCATGCCGGTCGGCTGGACGAGGAGGAAACAAAGTGGAACAACGCGAAAGTGGCGTGGCCGCGTACGGCCAAAAGACCACTTTGGTCATCGCGAAATCTAGTGGTCCGAGGCTGCCTCCCTTGACATCTCGATCGTTCGCGCTCCGGGACCGCTCTCAGCTCCTGTACCAAATGGCTTACAGCCACAGGCTGATGCCTGCTCAGTGGACAAGGGGATATGAAAGTGGAACAACGCGAAAGTGGCGTGGCCGCGTACAGACAAAGGACCAGGCTAAGCGGTTGGTGTAGAGAAATGTTCACGAGTCAGTGGTTATTATTGTTTGGTATTACATTGTGAAATCACGCTCTCGAGAGAAGAGGGTGGTTGCGTCCGCAATGTCGGACAGGTCACCTTTGAGCGCTGCGAGATCGAATCCCACCCTTTCAATTACAGCTCGAAATCGGCCAACATCCCTGAAAGATCTGGTGAACAAATTCAATCAAACTCAAGACGAAGCTCTTCCGGGACGGAGTATTGTCTTCACAGGCGGTATCCCTGAGAGATCTGGTAAACAAATTCAATCAAACTCAAAACGAAGCTCTTTCGAGACGGGATATTCTCTTCGCAGGCGATCTCCCCGAAAGATCTGGTGAACAAATCCAATCAAACTTAAGACGAAGCTCCTCTGGGACGGAGTACTTTTTCAAAGGCGAGGGATTGAACATTTCACACGAATCAAAAGAGAGCATCGAGTGAGGCTTCGGAAACATATCAAGATCATCAAGCTTGTCTGGCACAAGACCATTCGAGCAGCTCCAGTGGCTGGCGTTTATAGACCTGGGAGCAAGGCCAGCTCACGAGCAGTGATGCTTTGTTGGTGCCTGGTGTTGTACAGTCAACGTGTCGGCCCTGAAACAGGATCATGAACACCATATCTCGAATTTTGCGACCGGTCGACAGCTCTCTATTTATACCTTTGCCATGATCAAAGACGGGCGTTTTCGTTACCGCCCTTGCCAGCCTACACCTACACGCTGCCTTCAGCCGAACCGACTTCGTATAAACAAAAGATAATTTGCTTTGGCTGCTCGGCCAGAGAGGCTTCCAGGTAAGCGACAAATAACACAGACCTCATCCAGGCGGCCGAAGGTGTCTGCGGCCTTCGAGCAGTGTGTTCGTCATGCTTGAGGCAGTGATAACAGCCATAGCGATGCGCCCGACCGGCGCCGATGTTACGGCCAGCTACAGCGATCTTTTCGTTGTCAATAGTCTCAAGCGTCAATCTGACCTTATCCAAGATTGACACTATGGCCGAAGGCGCATGACACTGAAGGTATGTCGGGTTTCGTTCGAAAAGTATCGTACTTTGCTGATGTGTGTTGGACTAGGTCAGATCTTCCCTACGAATTCGAAGGCGGCACTATTTCCTGTGGGAAGGTTTATAAGGTGTTCAGACAGGTGTGCAGACAATAATTCGGCCGGGCTTCACCCCATCCAACGAGACTCCGCCACTTCACGCCCCGATCTGATGAAGCCCACCACCTCACAAAACTCTGAGGCGAGCTCCTCGAGATATGAGATGACTTTCACTGAACGACATTTCTGCAGCCCCTGGGCGTGTATGACCGTTCGAGTATACACATTCAACAATCCCAAAGCTGCCACCAATGCGAAATCTCACGTCTTCGAACAGAAGTTTGATGTGCAGATGTGAGCGAAATGTCGCGGAGATCAATTTACTACAGCAGTGTCATCGATGATAACTAAAAGACTGCTGCTCGGTGTAGAGTAAGGTGTGGCGACTATCGAGAGACCAACTTCCTGTCGTTCTTAGATTGAATGCTAGACAGCAGTGACTATTGTGTTGATCATCCTTGGTGCTCCCGGTCCAGCTACCACGCTCATTCCTGGTGATAGCAACTCACTCCCATAGCAGCCTGCAGCGATACCAATCCTACAGCCGCCGCCCTGACTTCCGCTGCGCGTGAGCTTTCTACCTTTGTTGCAGAGTTTAGCCCGAGCTTACGTCGAGAAGTATTCTCAAATCATGGCCACTCATGGATAACGTACGGTACGTTGATCGTCAGAGCGCCCAACGCTGTTGTTTCTGTCGCTGGAGACGGACCTAATTTTTCTGGTGGATTACAAGGTCCCTAGCGCGCAATCTCGCTATATAAAAATCAATATTTGAACAATCCGATCGACAAGGGTTCAGGTACTACTGGATCTCAGGCTGTTACAACGTCATGCATACGTCGCCATAAGACAGATCCTCCTCCTCCTCGTCCTCCGATTTTCACCTCGCTCTAGGTGGTATGACATTGACAAGACCAGACGGGATGAGGAAGTAGCAACAAGGGCAAACAAATTGAGGTTCGGAAATACTCAAGTATAGAGTGGTCAGAGTGAAGGAGCGCCTGGAATCCAATGACTACGAGAGTAATGAGGTATCCGGTGTTGGAGATGCCGGTAGAAGACGACACCCATTTGAATCAGTAGCGAGCCAATCTAATAACTCCTCATTAGGCTTGCACTTATTGGTCTCCACACTGGCAGCTCGACCCTGAAGCGAAGGAGACGGCAAGAGCACTTTGTGATAAGAGAGACATGAGAGCCGCACTTCCGTCCCTTCACATACATGCATGAGCAGTGTCATTCCCAAGCAGAACACAGTCCTCATCCAACACAACAGGTAGACTCCTCTCAACAGTTCGACTTGTGTGGGTGGTGTTGTGCACGAAGCGAGAACGGTATTGAAGCTCGAAGTATTGGAAGTTAAAACTCTGACACCCGACACAGGCCCCAACACCTTTTCTTTGCTGCATATATTGCTCATCATCTTCTTCTCTTCTCCATCTTCCGAACATCCACAGCAAAGACTTTACCAACTCATCCAAAGTACCACCACAAGTTTCGGATACCAGGGCGAAGACTTTATTGACGCATTCGCAATACTACACGAGTCTCAAATACCTTGAACCAACTCTCCATAGCAAAATGAGTAGCATCCACAGCACTTCCAGTGGCGAAGTCTCGATAGCTATGGGGCAAAAGAAATTGATTGGCAACGTTCGCGACGCTGTCGACGACTCAGCGGATTACTTCTCTGCCCGTTCGCATGTCAGCGACAATGTCGAAGCAGTCATTTCTTCTCCAGACAGCGCAGCTGCTCATGTTCTTTCCGAAGCAGAGAACCAGCGGCTCAACGCCAAGATTGACCGGCTCATGGCAGCTTTGACCAACGGCCATTCAGTTCGATTCGAGCGCAATCTAGCCGGCGAGGTCGATGTCTTTGCAACACATTCAGTGTCCAGCCCGAGCGAAGGCAGCAACAGTCTCGAAGCCAATATCGCGGCTGCTCCCCAGAACTACGGCAACATCATCAGCAGTCGGCGGCAGATGATACGGAGCCAAAACTCCACACAGGGTGCAATGACATCTTCGACCTTGTCTTCTGAGGTTCATTGCGAAACATGGGAAGAGGCAGTCGCCGCAGCCGACGCGCAATATGAACGTGATTACGAGCTTCCCCGGACTGATTGGGAGAACGAAATAGCCGCTCTTGACTTGCGTTTAGAGCTTGAGCAGTGGGCGGCATTTCGAAACGAAGTCAAGATTCGACAAGACCTTCGATTGCAAGAGCAAGCGATGGGAGAACCTCGAGGCGGTCGTCTCGCGGTGATGGGAGTAACAGGTGTGGAGATACATAAGGTTAACCCAATCCCACTTGACTTCAGCAAGATTATCCAGACTGCAACGCCGTCCATCAACAGTACGAACAGCCAGGTTGCACGAACATCCCCACTATTTGGGGTAGCCTACCCGGATTCGATCAAGTATGCTGATAGTTGGGCTACAACATCAAATTCGAATGATGTAAGTGAGCCTGTCGCGCCGATTGATCGTGTGTGGGAATGGCTCGAGCGAGTGGAAACGCCCACACAAGGCCGGACGCCAATACTCCTCAGGAGAACATCAAGAGACTTCAAAGTTCTTAGAGATACTGCAGTCGGAGATCGTAACTCCCAGAGTTACAAGGACGTCGAATCAGACCAAATGATACTCCACGATATCACGAATCTTCGGCGTCCAGGATATCTCAATCACAACAGCTTTGCATCAACAAAACCATCAGCGGACCTACATATACGAGCTCATCCCTCCGCTGTACCTCCACAAGTTTTCGCCGGAGCAGTCAATACTCATGGCAGACAATCGTACATCAAATCGAAATGGCCAGGTCTTCTATCTCCAGTTGCCGAGCAGAACTCGCCTGTCGCTCCCAGCAGAACAATATATAGCCCAGAACGAGTGGCTCATTGCGAGCTCGCACTCGCTAGGCTCGAAGGTCGGGTACCGCCTGAGCCAAGCTCACCTATTCGAAGATATGTGCATGACGAAGGCGTGTACGGAGATCACGTCGAAGTCGACCTCCGCATTGTGCGTGTCCGACAGCCCAGACCTGTCAGGTATCCGGATGGGCCTAGTATGGCACAGCAATTCGAGCGCGCTTTGGGTGAGAACGTGGATCCCGAGGCACATCTGGAGCACACCGGAGATGTAGAGGGTGGCCTGAAATGGGTTTGAGGTTCAAGAAGATGCGGTATTGGATTCGGTTTGACGAGCATAAGAGTGGTGATTGGTACGTTCGCGGCGGTGAAAACAGAGCCAGGAGGTTATGAGCAGTAACTAAAAAGTCTCTATTCCTTACGAGTGCATTAATGGTTCCTCACACCATCTAGCGGGAAGGACCATCGAAGGGATAGCATCTTCATCTCATATAGTAATAGATCGAACCAGATCCTGATACTCAGTTCACATCGATGAAATCACACAGAGTGATGTGCAGATGACTCGTGATCACAATTGACAACACAATGAAGCACTTAGTCATGGTGTTCTCAGCGATTCATGGTCGATAATTCATCTGATCTTCTATGCAGTTCAAATAAGCTTTTATACGCTCGGGCTAGCGCCCGGCTTGGCAGGCTCTCTATCATAGAAAAGGGGATCAGTCAACTAATGCTGGATGCACCGTTCTGAAAGCAAACTCGTACACCTAGAAATAACAATAAATGACATCAATGAGGCACCAAATCCGTGTATGTTTGTAGCTACGAATAATCTAAATGAATGTGACAGGCGATGCTACTAGCCGAGGCCTTATTACATAACCATGACGGGGATGCCAAGTGATTTCCTCCTCATCAATCATAATCGATTGTCGGTCCGTCTTTTCTCCGCCGCCTTATCTCCACTTTTTGTGAGCTGAACCAGCGCTGAGAATAATGATTGCAAGTTCAGCCAGCAGTCACTCTGCTGCCTCGTTGGCTTCATCCAGCATGGCCATGTTCCTCCACGTCTTCGGCGCATCACTTTCGCTCCTGACAAGCGCTCATCAAGTCACTCTGAATGCGCCAATTCATTATCCGTTCACAACAGCTTTCGATAAGCTTGTCGCTGTCTCTTTGGACCGATGGCACTGTCCCGGGCTTGCGATAGCTATCATTGATGGCGATGATACTTTTAGCAAAGTACGCTATTCCATGAAGACCTTCAACTTCCATGAGTAGACTCTGCAGCTGCTGCTTATGACTGCTATTCATTGAAACCCATCTCCTCTGCAGACATCGCAGTGTGATAACCAAATCTTGAGCCGGTCATATGTAGCTCCATATATTTTGCTGTCGACAAGAGCAGTCTTCCATTTGAGCTTGAAGACCAGTGCCCGATATCGCAAAGTCTCAATTATGTGCAGGCTGTCTTGTCCAGGAGTCGACCCCAAGAATCATAGTGCCGCAGTGAATAGAGGGCAAGCTGACATTCCCAGGGCTACGGCATGGCCACCTTTCCTTCCAAGCCAGTTACCCCAGACACACTCTTCTACACAGCCAGCACTACCAAGTCGTTCACTGCAGCCGCAGTTTCCCTCCTCATCGACAAAGCAGCCAACTCTAGCCTCCGAGACGCGCTCTCTTGGGGTACGCCGCTCGCAGAGCTCATACGTGAGGACTTTGTCCTCCCAGACGAATACACGACCCTGCACGCCACCCTCGAAGATGCTCTTTCTCACCGAACCGGCATGCCTCGTCACGACTTCACCTACGGTGGACCAAATGTCACTGTGCGCGATGTCGTCCAGAATCTACGCCACTTGCCTATGACAGCGGAGATTAGAACGAGGTGGCAGTACTGCAACATGATGTATATTACCATCTCACATTTCATCCAGACATGGACGGGCATTGGCTTGGGTGACTTCCTTCGAACCCGCATCTATGAGCCACTGGGAATGAACAGGACCTTTTTTTCCCTTGCAGAAGCGCAAGCTGCTGCCTCAGCTGGTGGCCCAGACTTAGCAACGCCATATTACTGGAAGAACTACACGCAGAAATACCATAGCCTTCCCTGGCTCGACTCTTCACAAGAGTATGTCCCGTACGTGCTGTCAACCATCTTCTGTCCAATGCAAACTTTTGATCGTCTTTTCTACTGGCTGTTTCTTCTGCTTTCACAAAACGCATCGTCTCACACCAATGACTTTTCGAGTCGAACAATACTGATTCATCGTGTCTGTCCAGATCTGGTGCCGGAGCCACAATCTCCAATGTCCTTGACTACACCAAATGGCTCCGTTGCCACATGACTGCCTCCCCACCCTTATCTCCAGCCGCGCATTCAGCATTACACACGCCCCGCATAATGACCTCAGCATCCGAACACGGACTCACTGGTTTCCGCGGTGCCGATAGCTATGCACTAGGATGGGAAGTAAGCAATTACCGCGGTGAAGAAATGCACTGGCACACGGGCGGCTTGCCCGGCATGGTGAGCATCATGGTTTATCTTCCGCGCTTACAGCTGGGGTTGACGATGATGGGCAATGGCGGAAATGGTGGCGCGCAGCAAGTGTTGGTCTTTGAGTTGCTTGATCAGATGATGGGTGTGCCTATCAAGGAGAGGTATGATTGGGTGCCTATTTTGGAGAGTGTGGAAGCTGTGGCGCTGGAGACCTTGCGAAATGCGGAGGAGTTGCTCTATCCAGACACTCCGAAGGGCAAAGATGCCATACCACTGGTCTTGCCACTGGAATCATACGCTGGGGTACAACAATTCCATCTCCATATTCCACTCCCAACGTCAAGACTGACTGAAACCAGACCTACACCAACCCCGGCTACCCATCCCTCACCCTCACCACCACCTATAACAACAAAACCCTCTTCTGCGCCTTCGATTTTGAAGTCTGGCCCCTCTCTCTAACATTCACACACATGAGCTCCTCCTACTTCTTCCTCTACGCCCGCTTCTACGCCACGACCCCGCGAACAGCGCCCGACGACTACGATATCTCCACAGACATGGTCTCCAAAGCCGAGTTCAGACTCAATGAAGCTGGGGAAGTCGCAGAATTGGGTGTGATAGTGGAACCGGAGATGGGAGATGCGAAGATTTGGTTTTTCAAGGACGGAGCTTTAGGTGGTATTTATTGCCCCCTTCCGGTTTTTGCGCTTTTCAAATGCCTTTCCCCATTCCTCAAGCCCATTATCCTAATCCAGCCATACCCACCCCTCAAATCACTGATTCCAAAATGTCCAAACACTAACGCCCCGCCCCAACCTCAGGCCATACCAAAGCAAACCACTTCTCCACTCGCCCTCCTACAGCCGCCGACAGCAACCTCAACCTCAACCCCAACCACAACCACCCAACCCCTCACCCAAAGCCCTCCCTCTTCTCCAAAAGCCCCAGCCACGCCATGGCTCCTCTCTTCGCGTAAGTATCGCCTCCCCCCTGCCAACCCAAGCCCACCCACCGGATCCTTTGCCAAACTCCAACACCGCGCTGACAAAACTCGTTTAGCAAACACATATAAATCAACCATCGACCCCCCCAAATCTCCTACAAATCCACAACCACGCCACAACGCTCCACAACGCAATGAACGCAACATCCTCCGCTGGAATATACATCTCTATTATCTCAAAACTTCCATCTACAAAAGATCCTCTTCCGCTCCACTCCACTCCGCAAACGAACGCAACATCCTCCGCCAGATTTTATTCCTCTAACACGCCACGACATACTCACCACCCTAACGACGCACTCCACGACGCAACGAACGCAACATCCTCCGCTAGAATCTACACCTCTAATCCACCATCACCCCCAAAACCTGCATCTGCAAAAGATCCCCTACCGCTCCACTCCACTCGAAAACGAACGCAACATCCTACATCCTCCGCTAAAATCTACATCTCCAACACGCCACGCCACGCCACACCCACCACCCTACCAATCTCACCCCACCACGCAACGAACGCAACATATCCACACAAATATCCGCCGTTACCAACACCAACAAATCTCGCCCCCACAAGACGAACCAGTCTCCAAAACCCTCCTGTCTTGCTCTACCATCTCCCCCCACGATCAAAGTCCACACCCCAAACCTCACATCCCCCTCCCCCCGCCCCCCAAAAACCATCGACAAAGCGCAAGCGGCGAAGCATGGGAAGAGCGCTGTGCAGGACACAGTTGTCGAAAACGAGACTTTAGGTCTAAAAGAACACTACCTCCGAACCCTCACTCATAAACCTTGAACATCTTCTCTTGTTTCCCCCCATCAGCTACTACTATGGTACGAGAAACCCATCCCCATCCCTTCTACACCCAAAGCCCGCTATCCAAAACCCCCATATCGTCAGCCTTAATGTCGAAAAGCGCACTCAGCACCTTACGATTACGATACTCAACGTCGCTACATATCGCTTCTAGGGTAAGGGAGCTGTATCTATTGGCAAAAGGGCCGTCAAGGTGGTAATCCACCTATATTGAAGGAGCATATGCATATGCATAGCCACCCACTATCTAGTACGAAAAAAAATCAGTTTTCAATCGCCCACAACCCCGCCTATGAGGGATATGCACTACGCTCCCTTCCCGTATCGTCGTGACAAAGCGCCTGAAACCCACATCCAAGCTCTAAGACTCCGTTCAGACTTCCCGTGTAGCGATACAGTATGCCTGCCGCATCCCATCCAATCCCAATCCCAATTCCCAACAAAAGCGCTTGAACCAAACCAAATCACATGCTGTATCTCAACACTTCAGAGATCAGATCTGATCGTCGGAGACGGTGACTATCTGCAAAAGATTCGAGAGGGGATTCCGCAACACGATGCGAAAACGGCTGTATATATCCAGTCGCTTCTTGCGCCCCAGCTCATATCCATCCGCTCAATCCTTTTCCATTCCAGCGACTGTGTGAGGTAATTGTGTTATACTTTATCACGCTCCGGACTGCCTGCTGGTCGTTTCGCGAGCCCTGTATGAAGAAGTGGTTTTCTAATGGAGTCTACTCGCAACAGCTCTCTGACCAACCTGGATTGGAAGCTAATGAACGGTTTGGGACGGGGCTAGCCACTCGTACATGCATCTCCCGTTGATCTGATCGGCGCGTCTGAGATGTAGTACTCTTTAGGAACCTCAAGCGAACCGACGATTTGTGTAGTGGGTTGCTGGCGGGTTCGGCAAGCGATGGCATTTCGAAGCGGATTTTAGACAGGGCAGAAATGGCTAGGTACGCTAGTGGTGTTATTGCCGCAGAGCTTGCACCATGCTCCCTCAATCCTTTCGAAAGTTCCGTGTACTCAAGCTTGGGACGCATAATAGATGCCGAATTCATGATCGTCAAGTTGAGGATTGTGCTCGAGAGCGAAAACATGATTTGGTCAGATCGTAGGTATGGGTGGAGGCGCGTCTTCTTGTCCTTCCTTCATACATTGCGTGATGTGAGGACATCGAATTGCTTGTTTGAAGCAGTCGTTGCGGCTGATGTGGATGGGTATGCTCTCGATGGTAACGTGGCACTGGTTGCTACCGCCCCTGTTGCCGTAAGGGTGACTGAGCTGCTGTGTTTTGGAGGTGGAGGCTTCGATCTGAGGATATGTTAGTCTAGACTTGGTAGACTTGAAGAGAAGAGTGATAATGCCTCAGTTGACGGTGACTTGGTGGAGTCCACAGGAATTTCTCCGACTGAACTGATCTGATATTTGAGGTCGCTGGCAGGTCTGCGATTGTATTTGGGCGGCTGGGGATGGAAGTGATCTTCTTCGTCGGCTCGGACTGGACCTTGTAAGCGCTCGGCGTTCGAGTATTGCCTTCTCGTTCACCCCTGCATGTCATGGGTTGGGGTGTGATTGAAAATGTCTTGCGGCGCTCAATACTGACTGTGTCCGTCCTTGTTTCACCAGAGATTGGTGCTAGGAATGCTGGGGTGGTCGCAGCCAATTCGCCTTAGGTATCGTGAAGAAGGTAGGTAGGAATTCCGGCCGATCAGCACGCAGTCCTAGCTTGAGGTACTTTGCGACGTCGGTAGTATTGAAGCTGGCATGTCCCGTGTCCGAAATCTCGTCGCTGTAGTTTGCGACAGCATCATGCTTGAGCCCCAATGTTGGCGGGCCTTCACCGAGGTCCCGTTGCTTGCGTATGAGCGGCGCTGTGGTAGAGTGTCCTTGCACGAGCGACTTCATGAAATCGAAGATATTTGCAAGCCGTTAAGGTCACCTGCGATCACATGGCGTTCATTGACTGAAGCCCAGAGTTTCGGAGAAGCTGGATCCAATTAAGCTAAGCTGAGATGAGGACAGCATTAGGGCCTCGGCCGCTTTCTTCAGAGGCGCAAATGATCCTCTGCTGATGCTGTCGCTGTCATCATCAGAGTGGAGCCATCTCTGACATGGGGAGAGAGGAGACAGATAAAGGTACAAAGAGAGTAGCTCAGCGATTGTATGTTCAAGATTGAACCCATAGCTATGAACTAACATTCGAGAAGACTGAGTAACCTCGAAGAAGCTAGAGGTTATATCGTGTTTGAAAGAGATATTGAGTGGAGCCTCCCCCGAAAGGATGAGGAAGGAGAACAGAGTTGGGGGTGAAGACAGTGGCTCAGCGTTCGTATGTACAAGATTGAATGCGCAGCGATGATCCAAGCTTTGAGACGACTGAACAATCTTGGACAAGATAGAGGCTGCGCTGAATATGATGAAGATATGCTTAGGGAGAACAAGAGATTAGAACTTTGCTATTGGCAAGACCGGTACGTGACTCAAGTAGGGATCCTGCCAGTGGTCGTATATGCATAGGCACAAACTCATCGAAAGCATTAGCGAAGCCATTGCGATTCAAGGACAGAAGTATCGGACAGTTTACCCAGATATAAACTTGGGTGTTCGTGTGCAGAGAAATGTTCGAAGTGAATAGGATGTCCCAGTCTACTTTCGAATGTTGGAGATGTTGCTTGTGAGCTCTAGATCCCGCTTGTAACCACGATGAATAGCCCTTGAGACACTGAACCATCTGTGAGATGCCGCATCCTTATATTGTCGCCTTGGCTCATGCTCATTCGTGACAAGGGTACAGTACGATTTCCAGAAGAGGGCGTATGACTGTGAAAGAGTGATTGACTTCTTCGCTCCCGTGATTCAGCGCCTGTCTGTCCGATCCTGTCCCAATTACCCGAGTAGGGCGCCATGATAGGAAATGTTTTGTTGAGTCATGTTGCTGAATTGCTGATCCACCAGAAGTGGGTCCAGACACGACCCTAATATGTTGTAGAGCGACTAGGTCGAACTTGCTGAAGGATCCTGTTGGCCAGCTGTTGGCCAGCTGTTGGCTATTATGCTTGCTGGTGAATGGGGATAGCCATAGATATGTATATGTGTCCTGTTCATATTCCAACGGCAAGTAGGATCCTGACGAATGCTCTTGGGAACGGAGAAGCTCTCCTGGGATGGATTCGGATTGTTTATCGTGGCGTTTGCTAAGGCTATACATAGCCTTCCGCACTAACCCGACTGGCGCTGGTGCTTACCGCTAAGGATAATAGCGGTAAGGCTGGATATCTAGCTCAATATCACGGAACCCCTATTCGCTCCTCTACAGGGCTGTAAGCGACATAACCTCCCTAAGGAATCCTTCTCAATCAGCACGGGAGGAAATGCTACATAGATCCAGCCTTGCGTTCTATTGCAGCAGGCAGCCTTAACGGCGCACGCCGAAGCCTGGCTTCTCTAGCGTGGCGGAAGATGTGTTGGAGTGCAGAATTTCCCCCGAGAACCGGTTGGAGATTGAGCATACGAATGCAGGTGCGACATATGGTCTCGCTCAGCCTCAACCATGGACAAACGCAGTCCATCCCGATTGCACCGCAACGGCTAGAGCCAATGTTATGTGGAGCAATATTTCAAATCAGACTGAAACAATCTCCCACTCCCAACTTGCTCTCCACTAACATGTTGTGACCATGGCTTGCTTTGTTTCTCTGTGCAATAGCTTCATATAAGCGCTGCCTACTCACGGCCGATATCTTCTCAATTAATTTCACATTAACAACATAGCTGCTCTCCCATCAGCTCCCTCTGCCTCCCTCGCAATGGACCACACCCAGAGTACCAATGGCAGGGTGCTCAGGCCAGAGGCCTCCACCCTGTCCGACGTCTCCATGGAATCCTCCTCAACCTTCGTCCCACCGCCCTCACCACCCTCACCTCCGACCTCGATCCACCATCGACCCAGCTACCAGCGGGTATCCACATTGCAAGAGCAGGACATATCGTATGTAAGGAATATGAACGAAGATACTGGGCTGGGGATAGACAATGTGAGGGGTGCCACACAAGGCCCAACCATTGAGGTCTCCTACAGCGAGGAAGGCAGTCCAGCCGTCCCCGGTTCCGCAGGCCTCTTGCTATCTCCGTCACTATCACGATCTAGTAAGAAAATTTACAGAGCGTTGTCCGATACACCTGAAGAAGAAACGGAGGCAGCCTTCTACCCTGGTGGACGTGCGAGATCGGAATCGCTATACCAACCTTTTACCGCAGACCCCGAGATCGAAGAATTGCGGAAAGCAAGACGCTCGTCGAGATCGACTCTGAGTCCTTACGGACCCACAGGTACGTCTTTCTACCATTGCAGCAAGGCCGTTACTAGGGATCTACGCGCGGATCGTAGAAACTGCCAGCTGTGGTTACACCTTGCGTTGATGTGCTCTATGCTCATCTTCTGGAGGCTACACATTCATTGCGCTGTCATTCTCGCACAATCTGCTGACACTCACTTTCTACAGGCGGAGAGCATCCAGAGTTCACATGCACAACCAAACAGCACTTTCACCACCGTCGCGGTGATATACCCTCAATCCTTGTTCTGATAGCTTCCGCCTTTTCCACAATCTTCTCGGGCATATGGCTTGGGCTTGGGACTGGGAGACCACATTACGGAGAAACCATCACGCATAGCAGCCGCCTACCACCTGGCACAGCTTCACTACTGGTGGCAGCCTTTGCCAAGGCCATCGAGCTGACCTTTGTCACTTCCTTTGTCGCCTTCCTCGGTCAACTCCTGAGTCAGAGAGCTTTCAGAAAGAATTCCAAAGGGATCACAGTCGCGGAGATGCAGATGAGGTCCTGGGTGTTGCAGCCGGGAACGTTGGTTACACATTCAACCACCGTACGCTATGCTGCTGTCACCCTCCTTGGGGCGGTGGCATTGTTTGCTACGCTGCTAGCAATGTTCTACACCACGGCCTCTGATGCATTGGGTATGTCATTCTTGCAGTCACCCAGCCTACTGTACAATCTCGTTTGGCCAAACTCAAGCTGACAGACTATAGTATCGCCCAAGCTCAAGTTCGGTGCGACAAATCATAGAGTCCTATATAATAATGTCAGCGCACAATTTGCCAATGAAACATATATCCAAAATCAATGCGCAACCCCGATACCCCTAGAGCATGATATGACACACGGAGGACAGACATGCATTGCTCTAGAACACAGTGGTCAAGCGTAAGTGATCACATGTTAGCATTGATGAGTCAATGTTGCTTACCGTCTTAGGTACCATAACTATATGCAATACCTTGGGAGTTGGACCGACGAGCTCCATCAGTCATCTAAAGATGGGAACATCAGCTTTGGACATGTTTCTACGGATTTGGCACATCGGCCTCCTCCTGTAGGCACACTGTACGATAATACGACGGTACAAGGTAGTTGGATCAACATAGCAAACATGACCGATGACTCCAATAAGTTTGGCAGGATGGTCAACAATGTTTCTCTTGCGATGCCGCATTCGGCGGTATACGCTGCGGCAACCAATAGCAGGAACCGTATCTTGCAGCCACAAGATCTCGACGTATGTTTCTCTCGGATCCATCCGGACTATGCTAATTAGTACAGGGCCTAGGAGAATACTTCCTCGAGGCTTCAGTACCAGCGCCCACTGTGAACGTACTGTGCGCCAATATGACAGACGACGAACTCGCGCCCATGATTGTGACTTCATGGCCAGCTTACAATTCAACTCCCTTCAATATCACAAAGTGGCCCGCAGGCTATGATATCCCGGACCAGACTACCTGGCTGAACGCCACGGTCGTGGACGACATCTTCGGCTTTGGCGAAAAGTACGGGCGGCATGCTCCCATCTTCCCAATCATACCAGACGCATACAACACGCTGCTCAACTACAGCTCATACCCGGTCGACGGTGATTCTCTCTACGTCCTAGTAAAATCTCCTACCAATGAATCGGTCTTATGCTCGTTGAGAGCGTCCCTATCGCCCAATTGCTCCACCAAGTTCCACTCGACCATGAGTGGCGGCTCCATGTCCTCCCATTGCGAGGATACCCACAACGGAATGGCGTACATCAAATCACAGCCAGCCGCAACAAGTGGCGTCTACGTCAACGGCTGGCGAGACGTCGCCGCGCAATGGGCGATAGCACTGAGCTTGAACGCAGGCATCAGCGCCGGCCAAGCCAGCAACGCCCGCCTCCTCTCTCAACTCATCCCCACCGAATACTCCCTCAGCCCGAAACTTCCCTCCATTGCCGAAGCCCTCGCCGAGCTCGCCGGCTGCACCCTGATCATGAGCGCCTTCGACTCCCCTTTTATCCACTACTGGAACTACTCGGATCCCAACAAAGCCTTCGAACCGCAACCCCAAGGCTTCAACGCCACCCTCAAGGTGCAAGACTATTCCTCCGGCGGCACGCAGCGCTGGCAGGGCATCTTCTACGTCGTCCTCATCTCCGTCTTCTTCATCAACCTCTTCTGCCTCGGCTACTTCATTACTCACACGGGCCTCGTGACGGATTTCATGGAACCCCAAAACCTCTTCGCCCTCTCCCTCAACTCACCGCCCAGCCAAGTCCTAGAAGGGACATGTGGTGGTGGGCCGGAGAACGACCAGTGGAAGAGCACATGGCATATCTGGATGAACGGGAGCGAGCATTTCTACATCGATAGTGGGGATTCGACGGTGCGGCAGAGGCGGAGGAACACGCGCACGATTTCGGGGCAGGAGTTCGAGATGGAGGGGTCGAGGAGTCCGGTGAGCGAGATGTATGATCGGTTGTCGACTAAGCGGACGAGTGTTTTGTGAATGCTAAGCATGGGCATGATGAACCTGATGATTTTACGACTTGTTAGCATCATCTTTAGCTATAATCTCCTTAAGGTCGGGATAGAAGGGTTTGTTGATATCGTAATACAGACTACTCAGTCGTGGGAGCGTGGGTTTTTTATACAGCCGTTTCGTCAAGTTGGCTTCTAAAAAAGAAAGGGAAGCGTGTCGATTAGTCTGATCAGATCTCTGTTTGTTTCATGAAGAAGTGATCTTTCCTACGATACCGTCCTGTGAAATATAACCAAAGCATTATCTATACGGTGAAAAACCTAGCATTTCCTGACAGTAACTATTATTATCCGCCACCTAAACATAGCGACTACAGCTGTAAATACTATACGTAAGCCTTATTCCTAGTATTAAAGAACAAGATCCCTACTCCTCCTTCTCTAAGGTTATTGAAAGAAAGGGAAGCGTGTCGATTAGTTAATCCAATCCGATCTCGATTATTTCAGGGAGAAGTAGGTTCCCTACCGTCCTAATAAAAATTTTAAGGCATTGTTAATATACTATAGCGAAGAACTTGCGTTACTTGATAGTAACTAATATTATCCGCCACCTAAGGATAGCGACTAGAGCTGCAGATACTACACGTAAGATAAATTTCTAGTGTTAGAAGGTAAGATTACTGATTTTACTACTTATCTAAGGTCCTTAAAAGAAAGGGGAGCGTGTTAATTAAACTAATCCGATCTCGCTTATTCCCTAAAGAAGTGGTTTTCCTACTATCCTATAGAAGAATTTTAAAACTTTGTTAATATATTACAGCGAGGAACTCGGGATTACTTAACTACGAACCAATATTATTTATTACCTAAGGATAGCGACTACAGCTGTAGATACTACACGTAAGACTGATTTATAGTATTAAAAGACAAGATCACTGATTTTACTCCTCGCCTAAGGTCCTCGGATTCACATAAACATACTATTAAGAACTGGAAAACTAGTAAGGACTCCGCTATACCAACCTCCCTTACCTTAGCAGCTAAGCAGACTATCAAGCCTACTTCTCCGTCCTATATCTAGAATCGTCACCATCGCTACTACGAAGGACGCCACCGTCGCCAAATCTCCCAAATCTTTAGCACTCGACTCCAGCGCCAGCACTCCTAACACCTACATCTCCATCAATCCCACACACCTCATAATCATGGATCCAAACCCCACCCCCGCCCTCGCCGCCTTCACCAACTGGCCCCACACCCCACCCCACCCCACCCACCTCATCGCCGCCGGCTTCATCTTCCTACCAAACCAATCTCCAGACAGCGTCACATGCACCACCTGCCACATCCATCTCTCAAACTGGAAGCAGCACTACGACCCACTAATCCAGCACCACCGATCATCACCAGCCTGTCCCCTAGCCAAGCACCTCATTGAAATCGAGGATGAGAAAGAGGATGGACTGTTGAGGGAGTATGAAGAGGCGGAGGCGGAGGTGGCGGCTAAGAAGGAGACGGGGCGGGGAATGGTGTTGGGTGGGGAGGGGAGTAGGGAGGAGGGGGTGGAGATGAGTCCGTTGGCTATGATGTTGGTTGAGATGGATGAGAGGGTGGAGAATGAGGGTGTGGTTAGGCGTTGGATGGCGGGTTTACCGGAGGTGGTTACGGAGTATGAAAGGATGGAGCTAGCAGTAGTCGTTGAGGTTTCGGGGGATGAGGGATAGGAAGGGGGTTTGAGGGGTTATTTAAGTAAGGGAGGGGATGCTGTTTAATAACGATGTTTGACGGAAGGGGGGTAGGGGAGGGATTCGTTTCGATAAGGAGACTGTAGTGATATTCGCTGCTAGATATCTTTCTTGTACTCTAATACTTATAGAAGGTAGTAATAAACGCTACTGAAGTACTTTATAAAGTCTTTATATAGAGAGTAGTCTTATAGTTTATACTTAATAATAGCTAATATTACCTTACTCTTTATATACTAGACTTATTTTAGTAGAGAATTATACTTGTATTAAATCTAGTTAGTCTTTAGTTATTAATCCTTAGTACTTTTAAAGTTATATATCTTAGAATTTTAATTATATAAGGGTATTATACTTACTCTATATTTATATATATCTTAAGATCTAAGTACTTAGATAGATATTAGAGTTCTTTAAGATAATATAAATATAGTTAATAATAAGAAAATCTATATATATATCTAGTAGAATTAAATTAATTATTAAGTTTAATTATAATTATTAATTTTAATACTAACTAAATAATTATATTAGACTATTAGTATTATACTAATATTTATTACTAGCTTTTAGAATTAAGTAAAAAAGAGGTTAATCTCTTAGTATTTAAAGTTTATCTAACTTATATTACTAAGGATTAAGCTTCTTATCTATTAATAAAAGATACTTAAACTTCTTTATTAAACTATTTATATTAGATTAATACTTATATTTATATTTATATTTTATACTCTACTATCTAGCTACTTAGAATTAATAAGGGTAGTTTATATCTAGCTTAATAGAGGAAATTATAATCTATAAAAGAAAACCTTATCTTCTATCCTATTTATTATTATATTTTTAGATCTTTAAATAATATATATTATTTTATCTTATTTTTTTATACTATCTTATTCTTATCTTTTATTAGAGTTATTTATTCTTTTATCTTCTAGTTAAACTAACTGTTTTTTTAGTACTTAGAGGTTATTTTTAGTATTAACTCGAATTATTTAACTACTTATAACTAGCTTATACCCTATATAAGTTTAGCGTTATATAACTTTATAAATTTAATTCTAGATTTAATTCCTTGTAGTTAGTCTACTTCTAGTTAGAGTCTATCTACTCTTATATAAGTTTAAAGAGTTATTCTCTTATTAACTAACTTATTTTAATTATTACCTTTAACTCCTTTAAAGTTAATACTATTTAATAGAAGTTATTTAACCCTAGCTTTTAATATATTAACCTCCTTCCTTTAATATAATTAAACTAGAATATAAGTATATACTTTATATATTAATACTTTTATTTATATTTATAATTAATATTATTAACTCTAAGTACCCTCCTTTTATATAAGAAGGTATATAGTCCTATCTTCTCTATATATAACTAAATACTTATAAAGCTCTTAGCCTTAAAAAACCTTATATAAAGATTAACTATTATCTTTTAAATCTCTCTCCTTTATATTACTATCCTTATATAGTTATAAATACTCTCTTAATACCTTAACTACTTCTTTTTATTTTTCTTTAACCTACCTTCTAATCTTTTTAAGGGTAAGGTTATTTCCTCTTATAATTCCCTTACCTTTTAAGCCCTAGGCTATTAGCCTTATATCCCCTCTCTCTACTACTTAGAGGGCTCCCTTTACCTAGGACTATATCTCCTCTATTAAGGTCTTTATAACCCTCTTCTCCCTTCTCTTTTTCCTCTTTAACTTGTAATAGATGCTTGCGTTCCCTTCTTTAAATAATAAGTAGACCCCTTATAATACTAATATATATAGTACTAACTAACTAAGGCCTATCTTTATTAATAGGACCTTTAAATCTACCTTTAATACCTATATATTAATTACCTTTAAGGCTTTAAGTACTATCCTTAAGTACTTATTTTATATAGTTTTTAATACTATAGTATTTTATTACGGTTCTAGTATATATTAGCTAGGTGTAGCCTAATAGGGTTTAGCGCTATCTAGGCTTAGTACCTATATATACTAGATTCGTTCTATATAGCTAGAATATAATAGTTAATATTCTATTTATACTAATAATATTATTACTATTTAGGTCTATATTAGGTCCCTAATATAATATTAACTATCTTTATTAGTAGTAAGCTTACTTTTATAACTATAAGCTTACTACCTTACTACTAGACCTACTACTAGCCTACCTACCTACTAACTACTAAATCTACCTTAGCCTACTATTAAACTATTAGACCTACTACTAGCCTACCTACCTATTAATTACTGGACCTACTACTAGCCTACCTATCTACTAATTACTAGACCTACTACTAGCTTACCTACCTACTAACTAGTTAGCTACTAGGGATTTCTAAGAAAAGTTAACTATTAATATAATAATAGACTTCTAAGCTAATAACTTAGATAATAAGACTAGACTATTACTCTAGTAACTTAAGACTAAAAATATACGCCTACGTAATTTACGTAATATTTACTATATAAAATATAAGGAAACTCTTATAGGAAATATAGAGCTATAATAGAAAATTGAGGAGTTAGAGAAGAGAGTTTAGGGTCTAACTATTAAAGAATTTATATCTATTTATAAGGAGGAACTACTAGATTCTAATAATAAGGTCCTAATTAAGAGGTCTACTTCCTCTACTCTAGCTCCCTTTAAGGTCGCTACTACCCCTACTACTATAGGTAGTAATAAGAAATACCCTAATATTCCCCTCTTCTATAGGGACGCTAAGGAATAGGAATTATAGCGACTATATTTAGAGGTAAAATTTAACGCTAGCACTATACTTTTTCCCTTTAAAAAGAATAAGATTAATTATATTTATAATTATTATAAGTTAATAGCCTTTAATATTATTAAGGCTAGGTTTATAAGTAGAGTCCCTTTTAAGACTTTATATAAGCTTATTAAGTTACTTAATAGTAATTTTAGGGTATTTAACCCTATTAGTAACGCTAAAGCTACTATTTATAACCCCGATTTTATTATAAAGGAAGGTAAAAGATTTAAAATATTCTTAGCGAAATTTACTAGTACTATTACTCTATTATAATACTCTAAGTTTATAAAGATCTTAATATTAAAATATATAATCACGTTTAAATTATAGGATAGGGTAATAGATAGTCTAAACTTAAAGGTTTATAAAGACTTTATCTAGCGTTTATACTTAGTTAACACTTAGATACGTTAATATAGTTAGGGGTAGGATAAAAATAATAAGGTATTTAAGGCTCCTCTACTACCTTTAATAAGCTATCGCGAGACCTACCCTATAGACTTCTAAGTAGAGTTAAGGAAAAACGGCTAGTACTTTTAATATCTTACTACTAGCTACTAACCTAGTCTAAATAGGCCTTGTAAGGATACTTTATAATTAGGCTATTTATAGGTAAAGAAGCTATTAGAAAAGCTAAGGGTAATAGAACTAGACTAAGATAGTCTAGAGAAGAGCTTAGAGAATAATAGTAGGATTAATAGATAACTTAGTTATTACGTCTCTAGAGTCTCTAGTAGTAGCGATATACTACGGGGGAGGGATAATAATAGTAGAATATTATTAATAGGAATATAGATAATTATCTCGATTTTTTTCTTTTCCCTTATAGATTCTACTTATAAAGTAGATAGCTCCGTATATCTATACTAGTACTAACACGAAGATAATACGGTATTATATAATATATATTATAAAAGCTAAATATACGTCTAATCAACCCCTTTTTATAAGTCTAAATATTAAAGAGTTTTTCTAAAAAGCGCTAAGACTACGTTAGTAACTATTTACTAACCTATCTTAGGTAATAACTATTCTATAATAATATATCCTATTAATATACTAGATACTCTCGTCGCTTAATATAGCTATTAGCTAGCCCTAAGGAAGAAGGAATAGTTTAAGCGTATTATAGACGCTACTATTTAGAGGAGGGGGTAGTATTACGGTTCTAGTATATATTAGCTAGGTATAGCCTAATAGGGTTTAGCGCCATCTAGGCTTAGTACTTATATATACTAGATTCGTTCTATATAACTAGAATACTATAGTTAATATTCTATTTATACTAATAATATTATTACTATTCAGGTCTATATTAGGTCCCTAATATATTTATAGCTTTCCTTACCTCTAGTATCTCCTTTAATTTAAGTTATACTATATCTCTATTATATAAGTTATTACTAATTAGATTATAGTACTATAAATCTATCTCACCCTATTAAGTATAATACCTTATATTAAGTTAGTAATAACTAATAGGGCTAGCTTTTATATCTCTATCTTTAATCTTATCCTATTAATATATAGACTAACTGTATTAGTACTATTTAAAGCTAAATTTATAATTAGAATATAATACTAAACCTATATAGGTAATAAGCTACTTATAAGTAGTTTAATAAGTTAATTTAATACTAAAAATAACTTCTAAGTACTAAGAAATTAGTTAGTCTATTAATATATAAACTTTACCTTAATTTACTATTAATATAAAGTCTAAAGACTCTTATTAATACCTCTTAGTATATTACTACAACTTTAAGGTCTACTATTACCTTTATATTAAACCTCTTTAAGTCTTTTAATAAATAAAATAATTTATAATTATAGACTAATTATTAAGTTAGGTTTTAGTACTATAAATGAGTCCTAATCTAAATACTTAGTACTAGTTTAAATACTAGCCTAAATACTTAGTACCTACTTCTAGTACTAATCTAAAAAGCCTTTAATACCTTAATTAGTTAGATTAGACTAACTTAACTTACTAAGGTATTACTAGAAAGCTAAGCTACTAATAAAATAGTAAGGAGTATTAAAATAGTTTCTTTATAATATAAATCTAAATAGTTTTATATTATTAAGATTTATTATTATATTTCTAGATCTCTAGATATTATATACTACTCTATCTTATATCCTTTATACTATTTTATCCTCTTCTTTTACTAGAGTTATCTACCTCTTTACCTTCTAGTTAGAGTCTATCTACTCTTATATAACCTTAGAGAGTTATTCCTTTACTAGTATAAACTAGTTAAGTATACCTTAATAGATAACTTACTTAGTTACTACTTTTAGCCCCTTTAAGGTTAATATTATCTAATAGAAGTTACTTAACCCCGCCCTTTAAAGTATTAGCCTCCTCCCTTTTATATAATTAGAGTAGAGTATAAGTATATACTTTATATTCTAATACCTCTATCTATATTTATAATTAGTATTATTAACTCTAAGTATACTCCTCTTATATAAGAAGGGATATAGTCCTATCTTCATGCTCTTAGCTTTAAATAGCCTTATATAGAGACTATATTAGGAAAATCTTAATTCGCCCTTATACTCTTATACTTAAAGCTAGTACTAGAGGCTCTAGGCTAGCCCTAGGCTTATTATAGCTTATTATAAGGCCTTTAAGTTATCTAAGGCTTTAAGAGTATTATTATATAACTACTAACTAAGTAATATTTTTAAAACCTACTAGTTAGTAGATTTTAGAAAGTTATATAACTACTTACTAACTAGAACTTTAAAAATTTTATGTTTTATAATTAATAGGTAACTTAAGTAATATATCTTAGAGCTACCCTTAATTTTACTATAAAGGTAACTCTAGAATTAATTAATTTAGCTAATTTCTATATAAGATTTATATATTAGAGTAGGCTATATTAAGTATTAATAGTATAGTAGTTATATTAACTAAGGGTATATAATAATATAATAGTATTACTATCCTAGATATCTTAATACTATTACCTAATACCTAGAAGCCTAATTATAAGGTATTATAATACTATTACCTAGTATCTAAAAGCTTAATCTTAGGTTACTAGAGTACTATTACTTAGTATCTAAAAGCTTAATTTTATAGTAGCTCTATAATAGAGTTTTTATCTAATCTATCTATACCCCCTAAGTTTTAGTAGGGTTATACTAAAACATTAATATTTCTATAAGTTAATTTTATTACATTAATAAGGTAAGATATACCTAAAAACTTTAGAGTAGCTAGGTAAATAAATGCTTTTTACTATACTAAAATTTATAATATTAAAATTACCCTATCTTATTAATAAGGGTAACCTTCTAGTAATATATTTAATAATATAAATTCTCGTATTCTTTATATAAAGTAGTTCTACCTACTAAATACTTATTCTTAAGTCCTTTAATTATAAGGTGAATTATATAGGAATTATACTATATAATATAACTAGAAAAGTAGGAATAATAGATAAGTAGCTAGTATATAATATTTATAAGTCTTATATTATTTAAATAAGTAGTTATTAATTAAATATAGTAGGAGGTAAAGGCGATTTTAGAAAGGACGTATATAAAATCGCTAAGTACAGATAAATTAATTAAGAACTCTATTATAAGTAGAAGTATATTTACCCTTACTTCTCTACTAAGGCCTTAAAGCTAGCTTAGGGCTAGCTTAAAGTACTCCTCTAGATTTTTAGAAATTACTAATATAACTCTTATCTCCTAGATCTCTTCCTTTTATACTATTATTCTAGTATAGTTAGGGATATCCTTTTAATACCCTAGCTACCTCTCTTTCTATTTCTATTTAGTCTACTTCTTAGACTAACCGTTTTTTTAGTACTTAGTACTAGATTTTAGTATTAACCCGACTCGCTAAACTACTTACAGCTAGCTTATTACTTAGATATATTTAGCGTTATATAATAATTATAAATTCGGTTCTAAATAGAACTAATATAGTTAGTCTACTACTTCTTAATCTTTTTCTTTTTAAGGGTAAGATTTTCTCCCCTTATAATTCCTTTACTTTTTAAGCTCTAGGTTACTAGCCTAGTATCTTCTCCTTTTACTACTTTAAGAGCTCCTTCTAGTTAAGATTACTTTTTTATTAGTATCTTTATAACTCTCTTCTTCTTCCTTTTATTTCCTTTTAATTTATAATAGATTCTCGCGTTATTTATTATAATTAATAGGTAGACCCTTATATTATTAATATATATAAGATTAACTAATTAAGATCTACTCTTATTAATAGGACTCTTAACTCTATCTTTAGTATTTATATACTACTTACTTTAAAGGCTTTAAGTACTATTCTTAGGTACCTATTTTATATAGTTTCTAGTATTATAATATTAGTCTTCCTTACCTCTAGTATCTCTTTTAAGTAATATTATATCTCTATTATATAAGTTATTACTAGCTAGATTATAGTACTATAAACTTATCTTATCTTATTAAGTATAATACCTTATATTAAGCTAGTAGTAACTAATAGAGCTAGCTTCTATATTATTATCTCTATCTAACTTAATAACTTAATAGTAAGGCTTAAATAAAGGTTAAATTTATACTAATAAATTTTATACTAATAAGCTAATATATAATATTAAGATTTATAATACTATTAAACTTCTTATAGAAATATATCTACTTTTATAGATATAATCTATATAATAGTACTAGAAGGTAAAGATATAAGTAATTCTAGTAAAAGATATATATAAGATATTATAAAGAGTATAAGATAGGATAGTAAATAATATCTAAAGATCTAGAAATATAATAGTAAGTATAATAGAGGAGAAGGCTTTCTTTTATAAGTTATAATTTCCTCTTAAATATACTAGATATAAATTACCCTTATTAACTCTAAATAGTTAGATAGTAAAGTATAAAATATAAATATAAATATAAAGAGGAATAAGCTTTTCTAAAAATTAAAAATTAAAAACTATAAGTTAGAAGTAAATAATAAAAAGGACTTTATAAAAAGCTTATTAATATTACTTAGTAAGAGATTTTAAAAACCTTTAAGATATAAATAGTATTCTACTTTAAAAGACTAGAAGTAAGTACTACTAAACTAATTATATTAGTACTATCTAGAACTAAACTTATAATTATTATATAATATTATACTTAGTATAAGTTAGTTATAAGTAAGTTAATAAATTAAGTTAATACTTAAAATTACCTTTAAGTACTAAAAAGGTAGTTAGTCTAAGTACTATCCTATTTACTATAAGGGGTAAAACTATTAAACTAAGTATAAAAGACTACTTATACTTTTAAGTATATATAATACTAGGATATATATATACTTAGTTTACTAATTAATTAGTATTTTATAAACTATCTTAAAAAGAAGGTATAATATAACTCTCTTCTTAATAAGATAGATAGAGTATACTCCTCTTCTAATTACTTATTAAATACTTACTATATACCTTTACTTATATATACTAGCTACCCTTTTAATAGTTAGCCTTTCGTAAAAGTTTATTATATAAGGAGGTTAATAGATATTCTAGTACACTACGTAGTAGTAATAAGAGGAAGAGTAGGAAGGGTCTCGCTTGTTAATAATATCAATGATCTAGACCTTATAATAGCGAGATACATGAATAAGTACTAATGCAATCCATGGTAATAATAGCAGGTTGATAATTATAATAATAAGTTGGTATTTTATTTATCGGATGGAAGTATGTTGTCAAGGGACTCCCTCGTCCCCAAATTCTTCCTCGTCTCCCTCGTCCCCCTCATCCCCAGTATCTCCCACTTCCCCCTCATCTCCCTCGTCTCCCTCATCTCCCTCGTCTCCCTCTTCCCCCTCGTCTCCCTCGTCTCCCTCATCTCCCTCGTCTCCCTCTTCCCCCTCGTCTCCCTCGTCCACCGAGTCTCCCCGGTCCCCAAAGTCTCCCCCGTCCACCGTATCGCCGTCAGATGCTTCCCATACTTCTTCAGCCTCAGAGCTCTCTGCGTCAACATGCAAACCCCTTAACACCATCAGCTTCATTATAACACGTCTGCTGTACTTCTTGAAGTCACGGAGCTGAAACTCCTCCAACTTTGGGGCATGGTGATAGAGCGCGCCGATGAGAGTATTGATTGGAGGCACAGGACGGATATCATAGAGCTCTAGGCGCTTGAGCTGTGGTAGAATTACTGGTCCGGATTGAGTCAGGTTCTCGAAATCAGAAATCAAAGGTAGACAACAGGTCTCTAGTTGCGGACAGGAATTGCCGAGATATTTCAATGAACGTATGGTTAGCGTTATCTGTTCATCAATTTCCAGATTGAACGTATTAAGCTCTTGAAATCTCGCTGTCAGATCTCTGATCCGTTCATCCCTCACAAGCTCGGGGGGTTCATCGGCCCCTGTGCAGGGGTCGAAGATTTGGAGCGAGAGGCTTCGTAGTTGCGTACAAGCTTGGGTGACGGTCGTAATATCGTCGAAGTAAAGGCTATACTCCGGGTCTTCCCAGCTTGTTATCAGTTTGATGTTCAGTATAGTCAACGTCCTGTAAAGTACGATGCCCAAGATCGACGCGGACCGATCATCCAGTAGTTCCACGTGTATCGTCTCAAGATTCTGTACGCATTTGGTTATCAGTACTCCTAATTAGACCATCTTACAGCGCTATAGTATGTCATCGAAAAATGATGAAGGCCTAATAGAAACGACGGCTTCGACATATGAGGCCATTAGCAAGAAAATGTCAGTATGAAATAACTGAAGGTGAGAGACTTTCACCAAATAAGGTTATAAAGAAAAATTTGTGAGCGAGAGAACACCAAGGAAGGCGTCGTGGTTTCGCGACATAGGCATGATAATGTTGGCGAGGCCTAATGACTGGCAAAAGTCGATGTACATTCGAGGATGACTTGTAATAACAGGCAAACCCAAAGGCGTTTTGTCTTACCTGTAGATATGGAGCAAGTGTTAAGAAATCCTTGGTCTCCGCGTTGTGATATCTTAGTGTCCTCACTTTTGGACGCAAAATCCGGACCAAGGATTGTGTTTCATCATCCCCTTCACATTGGGCAATATCTAACTCCTCTAGTCGTGGAAATTTGAGTCTTGAAAGGACTTCGGGCTTGCGTCCCCAATCCTTAAGTTTCAGTATTTTCACGATGTCAGCATAAAACTGACACCTTCCGTGATTCCTCGATGCAATGGCGAATCCGCGGACTGATGGTCTTTCGGCCCAGAGATACTTCGCTGCTGCTGTAAACCAATGGGAGTTCACTTGTGTGCAGGAAAGCAGACTACGCGAATCCATGCGGCCATCCGCTCTCAAATGTCCTAGAACATTGCTGATGATCTCACCGAGTTCTAGAGGCCGAGGTCGGTGCAGATCCATAGACTGTGACATGTTGCCGAGTTCAAGTCAATCTTCGTCCTCGGCTCAATTCTCCGAACGACGCCTGATTCGTTTTCGATAGAAGTTTCCGTAAGGTAGCTAGGTCGATGGAGATCTGTGTGTTGCCAACTAAAACACAGGATCGACGCCTGCACTCGAGTTTCGAAGAGGACGCGGGACGTTAACGTCAGTTAGAGGACTCACGAACTTTTCAAATGAAGTATATGATAGACAGCTCCATAGTAGGTATCGATAACATGTTCACTGTAGGCAAATTTGCGAAGTCAACTTGAAGAGTCTTGAGGATACATTGCGGCCGCAGATAAGCTAAGATTCATTTGAATCTGCAGATCCCGGCATTGCAGGGCTAGCAAGCGGTATACGTGGAGTAAAGTACATCCTACAAATAACCTACAGTAACATCGCCTTTCATATCCGCCGCTCTGCCATACATGTTGGCCCCTTTGCAAATCGTCTAGACCATGAGAGTGTTGATTAATCCGAGCTCAAGCGGTTCATTAGAGATACAACGCCAAAGCACCGCATTATTCACACCCTGTACGTTCGTAACTTAGGGGTTAGCGAGCAGACCTTTTAGTTCCAGAGATTGGGGCTTCTGATTAGTCACAGATTGATTGGTCGTCTCCTTCTACTGCGAAGGCGTGATGAAACACCGGCGCGAAGATTTTAGTCAATACGGGGTGTCGCCACCAGACCGCTCCATACTGAAGCGACGTGCATATGTCCTTGTCGGCATGATGACTTTACAGCGTTCGAGACAATGATTCTAGCAGAAACAACGGAGTAATACAATGACCTCATCTTGGAGTGTAATACCATACGAACATGCTCAATCTGCCATCATTTGCTAAAAAATTGCATCATCGAATCCAAAATCTCCAAAACAGGGTTTGTGAGATCCCTATTGCAGATTGTCGACGCTGACTTCTGTCCGCCTAGTGCCTTCCTTGAAGACCATCCGGTGTAGCCCAATCGTTTTATCCTCAGGGGCTATGATTGACTCCTTGGGGCCGACTGCCAATAGCCATAAGCCCGCATCTTTTACTCCTCTTTGAAATGGGTCATGTCATGGGGTTCTTCGAACGACACGTCGATTCTAATCCCAATTCCCAGAGCAAGATCGGTTGCTATCCTCAAGAGGCCAATTGGATGCGTTATCCATTCAAAAATGATTCTGGCGAAGATCTTGCTGTAATCACCGGATTGATTGATTTGACTAATATGAAGTCGTATGTAGCCAATCACGGCCTTGTCAAATTGTCGTAGCTCGTGACATATGTCTGCTGATAGCTCCATCCGTATAAGATCGCGTCGAACCCGTACTTAAATACTGAAACATCGTAGACTAGAAGCTTGGAGCCTGTCAAACCAAGGGTCAGACAGTCAGATGCACAGTTGGGGACGATAGTATCCTACGTTTCTCGACATTGGCTCACAGAATACGAGCGATTCGACCACCCATGCCGTCCGTCACGCAGCACTTAAGGTTCCCTTTGCTGGACTCCCACGAATTCTTCATGCGTGAATCCGTCAATCTCTTCCTGATTGCAAGTTGCTCGGACAAGAAGACCCGATGAATTTTCTCGACATACGACAGTAGTGATTCGTCGCAGCTGACGGTATCGCCAATGACAGGAGATCTCTGCGCAATCTGATTTGAATAGTCAATCCAGCCATGAAGACCTTCCGCGAGGTACTGAGCGTCGTGCCGAGATAGCTGTCAACCTTATCATAGAAGACTGACAAATAAGGATACTAGCCAATAAATATTGCAGCTGCCTAGCATCCGATACCCTATTGGTATCGTGCTCATGATGGTCAATTTCTCCCCATATGCCGTGGAGAAAGCGCCACGAGCAATCAGCTTCGGAGCGCCAAGGCGCGCCAACCGCGTTTATCCTACCCGCCAGCCGCGGCAGACCTCATCCGAAGTCATTGAAACGGCTGCTGATGACAATGCATGATGTAGCGGTACGCAGAAATGCCGGGAACCGGGAATCCCTATTAGTATGTGCAGGCTGTGGACATTGGCATAGCCGCAGAACTGGAGAGCGGGGATCTCTGCTAAAGAGCGGCTTCATCAGCAATTCAATTCCAGAGAGTTCCCCTGCCAAGATTTAGGTGTACCACTACGCCCAATTGCCCGCGTGGACACGGAGTCATCCTGACATAGCTGGCGTTAAGCAGCGTCAGTGTCGCTGATAAGACATTCATATGTGGACTCGACGAGGCGGGATCTCTTCTTGACTATGTACGCTTATACTACCTACACCAATCAGGGTGGTTCATTGGCTAATTGGCTTACATCCCTCTTCCTAGGCTTCATCAGTCTCCTCTCTCACATATCTTCGCCTTCTGAATGGCTGGACACTGTCCTTGAGCCTGTAAAACTGACCTCTTTTCTAAACCCGCCTCCTCCCTCCGCTTCTGCGACCCTTACTTCTTAGGAATCTTGCGTGACAGTATCATTGAACGACATCGGCATTGAAGTAGCAATGGCTGATCGTCGTGTGCAAGAGATAAAGGTAGCCGTATATGTTACTCACATCGAGGCTGTAGTTATCATAGCTATCGAGGCTTTCCAAGGGGACTTTCCCAATTCGAGTCAGATCCTATCCTTCCCTTGACAACATATTTTTTTCATCTGAAATTTCCATGTCTCAATCAGCTCAATGGCCAAGCTAGTCAGCGCCAATTATATCGTCTACCTGGGTTTCTGCTAACGACTCTGAAAACCTTTGCCATATTGAGGGGAGCAAAATAATCGATTGAATGAATATCATGAAAATACATTGTAGGATGTAGACTTGTACATGATGCCAAATTGCGGATCTAGCTTCGAAGTACAACTTTAGACTCCGCTTGAATGGAGAATTTATATGCTCCCTCGAAAACAACCTGCCAACCCGACGACTTTGGAGTACGGACTATTGGTGCGAAAAAGGCTTCTCCTCCATTGTCACCCTTTCAAGTAGCTATCTTTGCTGTATCCATCTTGTCTTCCTCATGCCATGTAGCCATCTTCTTATATTCCGAATTACCCCTCAACTCTCTGTCTCCTTCTTCTGCTGTACATTGGAACATCGTGAGGAAGGTAGGCGGATGTAACAGGCTCGCACGAAGGCTATTGCGTCTTTGATTGCAGGGCGAGGATATCTTAGATCTCGTGACAGCGGGAAGTGAGTACGGGACGAAGGTTTCGTGGATCTCGTTCGGATGACCAATTTGGTGGTATTGCTAGAAACGATCAGCAAGGGCAAGGAAGATGTTAAATTGTAGTCATACGGGGTTTAAGCAACATGATGGATCGAATGACTCTCTGGGAAGGTACGTTGCGAATCCGGAGTCCGACATGACTGCCAATGCACTACATTATGGCTGAGAATAACACTCCCCACGATCGGAACAGCAATGTACCATCTAGGCGTAAAAGCTCGTTGAATGGACGTTTGACTAATCGCCGATCAGCTTAGGCAATAGTCGACCAGTCTACATGGCCACGGGCCAATGCTGACACGGCCACACTTGACAAGTCCGTCTCCACGTGTCCCTCCTCTATTCCCACCTTCTTATCCTTTTTCTTCTGTGCTTCGCAGAATCTTGATGTAAGGTATGACTTTCTGAGGTTTTGCCAGGATGGCCCGACTTTCTGTTGCCGACATTCGTTGCACGCCCGCCTCACACCCGGCTGCCTTCTCTTGTCTTTGTAGGTATCGTGCCTGTCATCAGCGCTACCAGGCGAGGAGTCAACTTTGCGGACTCTTCGCTTCCTGCCTTTGGTACTCGTGGGGCTGGGCAAGGCAGTGCTCTTGGAAGTGTCTTCCACGCTTCCACCGCTGCTGATGTTTCGACCCAGAGAAGCATTGGGTAGCCCACTCATTGGTACTGAATTTGACGATTGACGTGGTGGAAATGGGAACAAGGACCTATGGATCTCGTCAGGACAAGCGGTTTTAGTAAAAATAGGAACGGAATTCTGGTAAACCTCACCAGGACTGCCAATTCAGAAGAAGCTGGAGCGAGGCATTAGTCAATTTCGTCCGGACGACCGATTCGGTGGTGTTATTTGAGTCTGGCGGCAAAAGAGAGGAACGCAAACCTCACGTTAGGAGCAGACCGCCCAATCAATCAGTCGATTCTATACCGCCGGTTTGCCCAGGACGTAGAATTGACTTTCACTTCGAGTCGGGAGTAGGAACTCTCTCTGTGACGCTGAGTCCTGAAGGACGTATGCTGGGAGGTCTCTCCGGGTCGTTGTGGACGTAGAACGGACTGTCTTTGATTCAAGTACGAATGTTCTTTCCATGTGAGGCGCCTTGACGCTGAGTCGTTGAGGACGTAGGTCGGACTCCCACTTCAAATGCGCATAATAAGGCGCTCTGTTCGCGTAGTACTCTTAAGCTCAATCTCGTACACTATCTCCAAGTCAGTCTCTGTAAAGTCAAGTCGTTACGACCGCTTAACAGCGAGTCACTTCAGTGCAACAGGTGTTTTCTAGGAGTGTAAAACATTTGAAACTCAGTTAAAAGCAGAGATGCTTACTTTGAAGGGGCTCAGCAGTATTCTAGCAGAACAGCTATTCTGATAGTGTATTGCATGAATGACAGCTCATGCATCGTGGATAGATGTCCCATTGAGATTATGGTCGTAATGATAGGAAGGATGTTTGCTTGCTTGATTGCCTACGAAGTCAAATTATGAAACGCGAGATCTCAAAAACATGCCAAGACAAGCAACTAACACGACCACATTTTTTAATCCCATCAGCAGCTTACGTACAAGAGCAGCGTGAGCTTACACAACCTCTCAGGGCTAATTATCCTGGAGCTTGTGTGACTATCTGATAATCATATTTCCAAATTCTACACGTCCAGGGACATCGGCAACAGCCCTGCTCTTCCCCAGCCCATCGACCCTTATCTCAAATCTCTTATACAGTCTAGAAATGATGCAGCTACAACATCGTCAGCGCCAATCGCTATCCTCCGTGGGCTCGCTTTCATCGGTGACTAGATCGCCATGGTTACTCGAGTCTACGAAATGATTTGAACGCACTCCTCTTCCGCAGCGGGACCTCTAAGCCGCCGACACCTCAACCCAACCCTAGCTGTAACGCAGCCACCACCGGCCTCAGCTCCTTTGCCGAAGACTACGACGCTGCCGTCTTTCTGGATCACAAGATGATTCAATCCCGCGTTTCCTGACAGCGGCTCAGGCATGGAGTCTTAACAGCTGATTACGGGAGCACGGCATGTCATTTCGAGGATAGGAGATGAAGAGCGGGAATGGGGGAATGATCTTGCTTGGAATGCACTTCCATGTCAGCTTCAAAGTACGGAGACATTTGTGAAGGTTCTCTTGAAGTGGATAGCAGAGTACAGGCGAACATATGTTGATCAGTTTTGAAGACGCCGTATCTGGTCGGCGTCGATTACGAACCCCTTGACTTCTCTGCTAATGACTTCAGCGCTAACTTCCTTGTATCGAAATCATGAACGGATCTAGATACACTCCTGCAGCAGTTGCGCAAGTGTGGATCGACAACAGTAGATAGACGCGAGTACCCCAAGCTCCTTTGACTTGGGTATCAATCAAGAATATGGAAAATTTCAACAGGAGATTCTTTGAAATGGATAGCAGAGTACAGGCGGAATTATCTCATCAAGTCTTGGACTAAGCTCGTCAGCGTCATCCCCATCCTCTTCTACTTGCTCTATCGGATATTGCATCGTTACCGTCTTTCTCGCCTACGAAACACTTTATAATTACTCCACTAAAAGCGGCTCATGTTCTACGAGAAAGGTCAACAGCAGCTGAAAGGGAGCACGGCACGCTACTTCTAGAAGACGCGATAGGAATTTCATTCCGTGGATGAGGAGTTAGGGATGTACCTAAGCATCAAGCTAAAAGCAGGAAAGAAATTATCAACGCTATCTTGCAATTGATAACAAAGCCCTGGCGCAAGTCATTTGGTGGTGGTGGAAATGCATCGATCGATAGCTGGCAGGGATCAGACCAGATTTTGCATGAAGGTGCGGATGTGACGAGTATCAGTGTGTCTCTCTTCGGTTACGTGCATGATTGCTTGGTGGCTTGTTTGCTTGGTTAATCATCGTACCGCATTAGTCTTAATGGTCGATTGCCTGTATTTGCCACGGCTGATTCCGTTTTCGGCTATTAATGTGAGTAGCCGTTTAGACATCCAGATTAGAGACGTCGTTTAGGAGCTACAGCATTCATGCTTTGCTATCTTCATCGCCATGCGCCTTGCTAAAAAGGAATTAGAGAAGTATGATATATATAGGCTTCTTAGGTATTCATGTAGTTAACTTAAGTACGTGCTAATAGATTTATATTTATCCTTTAGATATACTTGTAGAGGATTTTTAAGATATTAGTAAGAACTTAGGATAGAAATCCTTTAAATACTTACTCTTATCTTTAAGATATATTTATTATTTATCTATATACCTACTCTAGTATTACTTTAAACTAATAAGAATACTCTCTTTTACTTAGCTATTAGTAGGTTTAGTAGTAAAGCTACTATAATCTTATAAAGTAGAGTATAAAGAACTAGAAATTATTAATAATTAAAAACTCCTACTAATACTAGTAGTATATTATTTATTATTTTTAATTAATAATATTCTTATAAATTTCTAATTACTTTCTTTTCTTTCTATTTTATAATTAAATTCTATATTTAATCTAAGTTATTATACTACCTTATAAGGAAGTTCTATATACTTTAACTAGAGCTTAGTAAATTAAAGGTATTCTAAGTAGCTTTTCTTTATTAATTAGTATACTATTTAATAACTACCTTTTAATTAAGTAAGTAACTTTCTAGAATTATAAGATTTAGCTTCTTATATTAACTCTAGCCTAGACCTTATAATCTTTAATAGAAGAATAGTATATCTTTTATAATTTATTTTACTTAATTTTATATAGAGTCTTAGATCCTAGGAATATTAGCTTTAAATAAGGATATTTTAAAGCTCTTTTTCTTACTATAAAGCTAGATTATTAATAAGCTTATAATATTTCTTAGACTTAAATATTAGTTATTTTAATTATTTATAAGAGTATTTCTTATTACTAAAGCCTACTAATCTTTTAAGATTAGTACTTTATAAGCCTTCTATATTTTTTTACTTAAGCTATTTAAACCCTTTACTTTAAAGAGGATATTTCTAGTATCTAGAACTTTTTAAAATCTTCTTTAACTATATTAATAGGCTTACTACTAAGTTCTTTACTAGTAATTATTATATTAATAGCCTATTATATTAAATAGACTTAAAAGATCTATTACTTAAATAATATTAGTTAGATAATAAATATAAGTTATTATTATAGTTCTAGTATTACTATTGTAAGTATTTACTTATTATTACTATTATTAATAGTACTAATTACCTAGTACACCTTCCTTATAAAAGGCTTCTATATCTTATATACTTAGGTAGATTTCCTATATATAGAGAAGGTATCTTCTTTCTATATTATAAATTAGTTATAATATATAGTAGTAATATTATAGACCTTATTCTAATATTACTAAGTACTATAACTATATTAATAAGAACTACTAGCTCTAGTAGTACTAGCCTTATAGTACTAGTCCTTAATAGCCTTCTACTCCCTACCTTCTTATCCCCGCTATTAGATAAACGGCTACTAGTCTATTAGCTATTAAAGTAAATAACGAGGTATTAAGGCCCTCGTTACTAGAAATACTATATCTAGGTATATTTACTTATTCCTTACCTTTATAGTCCCTTACTATTACCTTTACTACTTCTTTTCTAAAGTAAAAGGTAATATCTCCTACTTATATTTCTACCTTAATAGTAGTATATAACTAATAAGCTAGCTCCTAATCTAGTACTCCTTAATTAAGTAATCTATTAGTTATATAAGATTAATTTATTTCTTAAGAGTAGTAGCCCTATTATTAATAAGCTTATAGTAAAGTCTTAGAGAGTACTTAAGTTCTTTACTATATATTACCTATAGCTAGAAGACTTACCTCCTAACTCTAAGGATAATAATACCCTAGAATTATCTACTATATTAGCTACCTTATAATATACTAGGTAAGTATTATTACCTACTACTATAATACGCTTCCTACCTAAGTAGGTAGTTAATAAATATAGATTTAATATTAATATTTAAGTCTAGTATATTAAGTTTAAGAGGGTAAATATTATCCTAATAAGCTTTAAACTTATACTACTACTATCTAAGATATTAACGCTAATACTAAGTATAGCTACTACTACCTTCTTAGAGGTCTAGTAAACTAAAACAGCTAGTATTATTACCTAGGCTATATATATATTTAATTAGATATGACTAGGTAATCTATAACCTACTATAATAGGTCCTTAATAAGGACCTTATTTATCTACCTCTACCTCTACCTTTAAGCCCTAGGATATAGGATACTTTAATCCCGACTTATAAGTAATACCTATTAAAGTAAAAGATAATTATAATATCTATTATAATATCTTTAGTTTTACTAACTATCTCTAAGTTAAGGTAGTTAATATAGATCCTACTATCTTAAGATAGAATATAGATTCCTATTTACTTAGTACTACTAATAAGTAGTATACTAACTAGCTTAATAAACTTAGCCGCTCTAGCTTATATAATAATCCTAACGGTATTAATTAATAGTATAAGAGTCTTAAAGTAAGATTCTATAACTCCTTAGGTAAGTTACTAGCTTTACTTAAATTAGTCTAATATATAATTAAAGATATAAGGAATTATTGTAATCTAGCTAATTATATTAATACTATTATTCTTAATAGTAAAAATACTAGCTTTACTTTTATAAAAGAGATATAGGTTAGGTTAGTATATAAATATATAGATAGAGAATTATAATAGACTTTATATTATCTAACTAAGAAGTCTACTATTAGTAGCCTTCTTATAAAGCTTTATTATAAGAAAGATATCTAGTTTAATATATATAAGAAGCCTTCTATAGACGTAATAAGGTCCTTATTATAAGTAAATAAGTAATAGCTATAAGGTAGTAAATAAGGTTAGTAGAATTCTAATTTTAATTATCCTCCTTTTAATTTAAATCTATATTAGCGGAATAGCTAATATAGTAATATTCTTAGACCTTATAATAACCTATTAAATCTTTATAGAAATAGGCTATTTAGTAATCTATTTTATAACTTATAGAACTATAGTAATAATAATTAATAGTAATTATAAAGTATCTAAGTAAGGATTTTACCTAGAGGTCGCTAATAGTTATAAGTTACTAGTAGAAATGTAAATGTAATAGCTAGGATATAGTAGAATAATATTAATAATAAAAATCCCTACTATAAGCTACCTTTTTAAAATAAGCCTTTCTAAGTAAATACCTCGCGTCTATATAATAACTAGGTATATTAAGTAACTACTAAGGAATAAGGAAGGCGATAATAATAAGGTCCTTAATAAGTAGGAATAATATAACGCGTATAAAGAGGGCTACTATTAAGGTATTAATTAGTCTTAAGTAGATTAATAGGTAGATTAAGACTAGGCTCTACTAAAGCCTTTAAGCTCTACTACTATTAATAAATTAGGTATTAATAATATAGTAGAGAACTACTTTATAAATCTAAAATTACCTAAACTAATATACCGTTTATATACCTCTATATTTAAATTAAATAATATCTTATATAGATATATCTATTCTAGCTATATCTTATTAAAGCTAAAGCCTTTTATAATATCTACCTCCTTAAGTAAATTAAGTAAACTATTAGTTAAATTATCTATTATTCACTCTAATTCTAATAATATTACTAGTAAAGGATATAACTTTTAGGGGTATTATTATATTATAGTACCTATTACCTTCTCCTCTAGCGGCGTTAAATATTATATTTATACTAATACTAGTACTTAAGTAAGTCTAATTAATTAAGGCTTCTTACTTACTAGGTTTTTATAGGCCTTAATAGAAAAGATACTTATACTTATAATAATAAGGGGTATTAGCGAAAAAAAATATAATACTAGTAAATTTACTAAAATCCCTATATTCTTTAAAAGCCCTAATAAAATAGTTACTTTAATAGAATATAAGTTCTATATTATAAATAATCTATTAGTAAAGGTACTTATTACTATAAATATCTTAAAGCCTAAGTAAATAGTTATTAATTTTAGTAATAACTTAATAAAGATTAGGTCCTATTAAAATATAAGGATACCTATTATAATTATTAGTCGGGGTCCCTATATTACTACCTTAATATTTACTAAAAAACAAATAACTATTCTACCTTATAATAATTTTATAATACTAATTTCTAGTTCTTAATAATAGTTATTAAAATTACTTTAAGACTAGGATTTTATTTTTAAATCTGATACTTTAAATAATCTTTTATTATATACCTATATTATTAATATAGTAATATCTTATATATTCATCCGTAATAATACTAATAGCCCTATTATACTTACGCGTAACTAGGGTCTTAGTAAGGTAGTAGAGTATAAACTAGCGGGTTATTTTCCTATTAACCCTAATAATAAAGCTCTTATAAGTAAACCTCCTATTAAGATAACTAGCTAGGTAAGGTTTAGTATACGCGGTCTACTTACTATTATAGTAGCCTTTATAGCTATAATAAGTACTCCTTAGGTAAATAAGGCCCTTAATACCTTACCCCTAGTTAAAGTATATTATCCTACTAGAGTTATAATCTATAGTACTATACCTTAAGTAGCTACTTTAATTACTATTATAGTTAATAAATTTCTTAATCTTTAGAAAGATACTAGTAATATTATAGGCGTTTCTAAGTCTTAATATATAGAAATTCCCTTACTTAATAATTAGGAAGATCTATATAAACTAGGTTAAGTACGTATATACCCTCTTAGTTAGAGGGATAAGGAAGTAATTAATATAGAATTTAATAAACTTTATTCTTAGAGAAGGTTAGAATAGATAAATACGTCTATTCTATTCTTATTCCCCTACTTTATTATCTAGAAAAATACTCCTAACGGCTTAAAGGGCTGAGTTATTATTAATATTAGAGCGTTAAATAAAATTATAATACCTAATACCTACCCTATTCCTCTCTAATTAGAGATACTTACCTTATTATAAAATACTCTATATATTTTAATAGTTAATACGGTAAGCTTCTTCTACTAATAGTAGGTAAAGTAGGATTATAAGTATTATCTTATAATAGCCTCTTATAAACGCTAGGAGATATTTAATATCCCTATTATAAGTTTTAGGAACTCTCTAGTATATATCTAATATATAATTAATACTATACTACGGGAGTTTTATTACTTTTACTAGGTATATATAGATAATATAGTAATTTTCTCTACCTTATTAGATAAATATCTTAGGTACTTATATAAAGTCTTTAATAAACTAGATAAATATAATATATACCTATCTCCTAAAAAGTTATTCCTTAGATACTTATCTATCTATTTACTTAGATAAAGGGTTAATACGCTTAATCTATTAATAGTAGCTAAGAAACTTATAGCTATTACTATACTTATATTCCTAGATACCCTAGGTTAAATAGAGAAATATCTTAGTATAATAGGTTATAATAGGTAGTATATAGTATTCTATACTATTATTATAAAGCCTTTACTACGGCGTAAGACTTTACTTATAAAGTTAATTAATATTAGAGGTAATATATATAAGAAGATAGCTAGTAGACTAAAGGTCCTAGTCTCTACTCTTAAGGAATTAAATACCTTTTACTATCTATAAAAGCTTTTTACCTCCCTAAGTATCCTTTACTACTTTAATAAGTAGCGTTAACTATTTATTAACTAAGATATAAGTAAGAAATTTAAGTTTAAAGCTATTATCTACTATATTATTAAGGACGCTTATAAATAAGGCCCTTCTTCTACTATTATAATAGTAGGGTTAATACTATCTAAGTTCCCTAAGTAAAAATTATAGTAACCTATTTTATTTCTTAGTTATTTACTTACTAATATTAAGATAAGATATTAGCCTACTAAGTATTAAGGTAGCTAATAGACCTATTCTAATTTTATATATGTGTAATTAATTAATAGAGAAGGGAAGCTTCTCGCAGGCATAAAACCTGCCTGCGGAAGGCTTCTAGTCTCCGAGCTACTATCCGAGCTATCTAGCTACGTGATACATAATAATGCTACTATAAAAGAAGATAAGCGACGACCCCGTTACTATATTATAACCCCTTATAGCCCTCTAACGATTATAATACTACATTATAACCCCTTATAACCCTTAACAAGGACCTTGTTTACGACGTAGTCGCCCGTAAGAACGACTATTATATTCCCTAATAAGGTCCTCCGTATTATAAAGCTTATTAGTATTATACTAAGCATAATACTTATAGCTATAACCCCTCTATTTTACTAGATACTAAGTCTTCTTACTAGAGGTCCTTATACTAATAATTAATTCTATCTTATAATTATCCGACTTATTAGCGGGGCTATCTATTTTAAATACTAGGGGAGGCTAATAATTCTTAACCCTTATATAAGGGTTAGAAGTCTTTAGTAATAGCTTAAGTTAAGCTACCAATATAACTAGATAAATATATATAATTAGGCTAAGTTAGAGCTAATAGGCTAATTTACCTACCTTCTTAATAATTCTAAACGGGCTAACTTATTATTAATAGATTTTTAAGTTAGTAATACCAGGAATTTCATACCTATTACCTAGCCTAAGATAGGCTTCGTTACCGGGAGATATTATTATAACTTTATACTTACTATTATAGTAGATTTTAGCGAAGATATTAGTAAACGTAATAGACTCCTTAGCTTAATCCCGTTTAAGTTACTATAAGCGGGTAAAGTCTTTAATAGGAACCTCCTACTACGATAGTATTATAAGGGTATTACGGATATTAAAGCTATATATAATTTTATTAGGGGATACGCTAGTAGATTAGCTTTTAGAATTATTAAGATACCCTTAAAGGTATAGGAGAACTAGCGTCTACTTAATAGCGTTAATATTTTACGTGATATAATAACGTAGGGCTATTTTAACTATCTAATTTATCCTTTCTAAAAGACCGTCTATCTAAGTATAATAGGCCGTTAATATTAGTAGTTTATAGCTAAGCTTCTTAAAGATTAATCTCTAGAAAGAAGATATAAACTTAACGTCTCTATCGCTAATAATTCCGTAAGGGATCCCCTATCTATAGGTAGTTAGCGTAGCTAATACTATATCGGCCTATTAAGCCGCTAACTAGATAGTTTATCTAAGAAGGAGAAGTACTCGCTTAGAAAACTTATCCGTAATTATTAGGAGACTATTAAAGCCTTTTATAGGCTGCGTTACTAGTAGGGCTACGATAAAGTTTATAACTATTATATAAAAGGGAATAGTAGGCCGGTTAATTAGTACTATACTTCTATAAGGTCTATACTATTTTATTTAATTTAACTAATATTCTAGATAATACTCTATATAAGTACGGAGGTACTATAGTAAATAACGGATATAGAGTAAGGCTACGATTCTCTTATAGGTCCGGTAATATCCCCCGTAATACTATAGATTATAGGCTAGGTAAAATACTTCTTTCTCTAAGGAGTTAGGGATATATAGCCGTTCTCGGCCGTCATTAAAGTTTATATAGTATATTAGGTCATCGCGGAGCTTAAAGCGTAGACTAAGGCGACGGCTATTATCTTCTATAATAAGGTTCTTATTTACTACTATAAGCATTTATAATAGCTGGGACTATTAGCTATTATTATAATAGGCTTAAGAAATACATTACTTAAAATCCTAGGATATCTCTACAAGGGTAATATAATATATAGGAGTAGGTTTATTACCTATCTATCCGAGGTAGGCCTTATAGAAGGCTTCAGTATATAGGGCGTTAAGGGTGCCTACGGCGTTAGTTAATAATAAATCCGTCGCCTTTAGCCGCGATAGGGCGTCTAAAACGATATTAGATTTCCTAGACTTATATTTAATTAGGATATTAAACTATAATAGATAGGAAGAGGCGCGGATAAGTCGTAGGTTTAGTTTATCTATTAATAAGGAAGTTAAACTAGTCTAGTAAGAAATAGGAACTGTAGTAGAGTAGTTAGTATATATAATTATTAGAGGCTTTTTATATAACTTAATAAGATGCCTTATTCTTTTAACTACCTAGATAATTCCGGCGACCTCTAATTTAGTAGGCTAATAGTTTTATTTAGCCTAATTTAGCATTTTACTTAGAAATATAATTAGTTAGAGGGCTATCCTAGGGGAGCCTTTTATAATATCTCCTTCTATATAATATATTATTACTGTAAAGCCCTACCTTTTAGAGGCGTTAAGATTAATAAAGAGGATTCTATTATAATTAAAATAAATTAGGAAGGTAGGACTATAAAAGGCCGCCTTTAAATTATTAAAAGCCTACTACTCTTCTACAGTAGGCTTATATATTATCCGTACTAATTAAGTCTTCCGGGTACTACCTTTAGAACCCTTTAATAGTATTCCGGTAAGGTTAGTCTTACGCCTCTAAAGCGGATTTATATATTACGTATACCTTAGTATTAATAAATATAACTAGCCGGTAAGGCTAAGAAAGATTTCTAGGTCTTGTAGGGAGATTAGGAAAATTAGTAAGCTAATAGCTACGAGTTTTTATACTAAGGTTAATAGCCCTAGGGAGTTAACTCTCTAACCTAGGAGGGTAATAGAAGGGTAGCTTAAGAAGGTCTTAGTTAGGTTAAGACTTATACGACGTTTCTAGTAGAGACTAAATAGCTAGTATAAGTAGGATAGGTACTCTAGTAAGGTTTTTAAAAAGGTAATTATATTATCCACGTATGCTTTTATAAAGTACTTAAATAGTTAAAGAAGCTTATCTATCTACCGTTAGATATAAGGTAGTAATCCTTTATACCCTATAAGCGCGATATAGTACTATTCCTAACCGCGATATAAGATAATAGTTAGCTTATAATAGTCCCTTTTCTAAATATTAAATTAGTAAAACTACCTTATACCGTCTATAGTAGAGATATATAGATACCCTATAACGGCTAAGGTAAGTTTAGACTATAAAGGTAAAGGATAACTATCTAACTAGGTGATTTTATTTAGCTCCCTAATATTAATAACTACCCGGCCTTTACGCCCGTTTATAGTATTACGCTAAACGATAAAAATAGGGTAGCTAAATAGAGTAAGCTAGTCTAACCATATTATTTTTCCCTAGTTATATAATTTATTAAAGGTTTAATTAATTAGATCCCTATCTTTCTAACTAACTAGATATACCTGAGACGGCTTAGCTATTATATTAGGCTTTAATAGAATTAGTATCTATTCTTCCTCTAGAATATCTACTGTAAGTCTACGGTCTATCTAGATATCAGGAAATTTATTTACTACCGCAGCAAATTAAGATGCTACGTCTAGAGTACTATATACTATAATTCTATTACGTATAATATACTCTAGGGTAGGGTTAATAGTTATTAATAAGGCCCTTATTATAATAGGCTTAGGGACTGCTATTACAGGCTATACGGAAGGCTTCGTAATAGTAGAGTAAGCTGCTACTACGGCTATAAAGCCTTTTATAAGATTAGAGTTCTAGGACTTTATATTACTAATAGCTAGTAGGGTATAAGCTAGGGTAATAAGGTATACTCCGTCCTAATTATACTTAATAATTAAACTAAGACGAGCCTTACGTAGTAGATATACCGCCGTTAATATAGTATTATATACTTAGATAAATATTATTAAAGAGTCTATAATATACGCGAATATACCCCCTTTAAGGCCGAAGTCTTAAGTATAGTTCAGCTTAAATAGGTAGTTCCTATTAGGTGGGACCTCCCTATTATATGCTACTAGTACCCGTATAATAGTATATAGGGGTATAATAAAGGCTAATTTAGTTTTAATAGTTTAGTTAGTATTAGGAGATACGTGAGAATAAATATTAATTTTAGTTATAAGGTTCTAACAGGAACTAAGAGTTACCTTTTCCTCTCTAAAGTCGAGAACTATCCCTTAAGGCTTAAGGCTATTATTACCTACTAATAGGTTAGCCTTTAAGTTATTAATAAGGTAGATCTTTATAATAATAGCTACTATTATAGGGTTCTCCGTAATAGAGCCTCTAATATACATTTTTACTATAATATACTTATTAGTCTTTACTACTTTATTACCTACTCCCCGTACTAGTATTAGTAAGGATATTTTCCTAATTTCTATATTAGGAAGCACTCGTTTTAAATAGGTATAATCTATTAGCGAGACTAAGTAGCTAGTATCTAGATATATATCTAACTTATTATCGCTATCTAAATAGCCCTAAGACACGCGAATAGTAGTATATTTCCATCCGTAGAACCTATAACCTAGCGGCTTAGTAGGATTAGGAGTAATAGTCGATTTAATTATTAATAGGACGTCCCCTATTATCGTATATACTATAGGAGGATCTGTAGGGGCCTCTATAGAAGGCTTCTACAAGGGCTTCTTTAGTTTCTAGTACTACTATCGTAGGTAAAGAAATAGCTTATTTCTAGAGGGAAGGCCTTCCCCGCAGATAGAATAGGCGTAATTAGTAGAATTAGTCTATATAAAGTTTATATTAGGCATTATAGGGTCCTACTTATCAAGGACCTTATTACCTAATAAGGGATTCTTATTCGCATAGAATTACTAACTAAGGCCTTCTAGAGGATGCTCGGGGTTATAAGGCGGGGAACTAAACTAATAATATTACTATTACGATAGGTTATTATTAGGTATAAAGTCTTCTACTACGTCTTTTATAGATACTTAGTAGGCTTATTAAGAGAATCGTAGTTACTAATTATCCTACGGGCGAGTACTAGGTTAACGATTACCCTAAGGGCGAGCTTATTATTATAGGTTAGGCTGCTATTTAGAATCTAACCCGTTTAGAAGGCCTGCTGTAATTTAAAGTCTTTAGCTAGGTAGTAAGACTTAAGGGGCGTTTAGCTGAAACTACTATTACGATTAGTAAGCCTGATTATTATTCTAATAATTTAAAAAAGGAGGGCGAGTATTACTATAGGAGTTACTATAAGTATTTCTATATAGCTAGTTACTAGGCCGATATAGCTAATAGCCTGCCCTATTAGGAAAACCGTACTAACTATACTATCCCTACCTATTTTCATAGGTAGGACGTTAAGATTACCTAATATTCTAAGTATTAGTAGTCCGATACCTACTAGTATAAGCCTACTATCTATACTTAGTATTATTAAGGTCGTTTATAAAGTCGTTAATAGTTATTTTATTATTTAGTCGGCGAATATTACAGCGAAGCTCCTAATTAATAGTATTATAGATGATATCTAATTAGACCCTTACTTCTTTTAAGCCTATATCCTTAGTATAGCGTAATATTTTTATACCGAATTCTATAGGCTTATAATAGTTAGTAGTATCCTTTATAGTATATTTCTTATATATTATAATATTAATTATAATATTAGTTAGCTAGCTAAACTTTCTTATTAGTAATCTAGCCTATTTATTAATACTATTACTAAATACTACGAGGCGTTAATTATTATTAGATAATTATCTAGTCTACTACTCTAAGGCCTAGCTACGGAGACTTAACTAGAGATTATTACGTACGGTTACCGGATCCTTTAATAGGTATATTTACTTAGTACGGTTTAAGAAGAGATAAATATCGCGGAAGTATATTTCCTTTCTAGCGTATTTAATAGTAGAGCCGGTAGTAATAGACTTGCTATTATATATAGGGTTAAAATAGCCGAGGTCTCCTAGATTCTATCAAGGTCCTCGATTTTCCCTAACTTCGGCATTAGTACTAGCCTGTCCTAGCTAGCCCGGCTAGCCTGCCTAGCCTGCCTAGCTATATAGGCCTAGCGGTCCGGGTAGTCTAGAAGGTCCTTGTTAAGGTGGGTTTTCACGTATATACTATACTATCCCAGCGTTAATAGCTGCTTGCATAGTAGCGTTAATAGTTACATTTACTATACTACCGGAAGGGTTAGGTTCTAGGCCGATAGGTCTTTCGTAAATAGCTTCTTTAGTAGATATCTACCTAGTAGTAGTAGTACTATTATAGGATAATATAGTATTAGTCTATTACGGTAATATACCTAGTAAGGGTAGATTATTAAGTAGCTTATAAGAGGCTTCTATTCCCTTATTAAACCTAGATATAGCCTTTTATAATACGGGCTTATTAATTACCTAGTCTTAAGGCTAAGAAGGCTTAGAGTTTCTAAGGGGACCGACTTCTAAAGATATAGATCTAGAACGAGTACCTCCTTACCTAGTAGAGGCTTCTAGATTTAGTCTAGTAGGCTTAAAGGTATCCTTTATAATTAAGGAGATAATATAGTAAGCTACGTTATTAATAACTAACGTGAAAGCGTACCCCGTCTATATAAATTCGTCTAATTAAAAGGGAAGGATAATAATCTCGCGGGTAATTTAGGGAGCTATAATAATAGAATATCGAGAAGGTAGGGAAAGAGCGGTAAATTAGGTGAGCCTTAGTAAGAATCCCTAATAATTTCTCCGACTAAGGACTTAGCGGACTTAGAGGTCCTAGTTACTAAAGCCTTTAGTAGATATTATCGTGCTATAATAGCTTAGTAGGCTATTAAAGGCCTTATTAGATAATAGATTAGGGTACTATTATAGCTATAGACCTAATAAGTATAGCGGAAGTCTTTAGTAGGTCTTAGAGGAGATTAGATTTAGTATTATAAGGATAGCGTTAGTCTATATTAGACGATCATATAGTATCTAAAGAGATATTAGTTACCTAAGCGTAAAATAAAGGTATTACTACTATTATTAAGGTAGCTAATAGACCTATTCTAATTTTATATATGTATAATTAATTGATAGAGAAGGGAAGCTTCTCGCAGGTATAAAACCTGCCTGCGGAAGGCTTCCGGTCTCCGAGCTACTATCCGAGCTATCTAGCTACGTGATATATAATACTAAGCTTAAAATTATAGGGTTAGTATAAGTTATTAAGAAGGTCTATTATATAATTAAGGCTATTAAAAAGCCTACTATAATTATCTATATAAATTACTTAGTTATAGTTTTAATAATAAGGTAAATAAGTTTAAATATAATATTAACTAAGAAACTTAATCTCTAGCTTATTAAAGCTTTAGAATATCTCTAATAACTCCGCTTAGATATTTATTATAAACTAGGTAAAGTAAATATAGTACCTAATACCTTATTAAGACTAGCTAGCCGTAAATATTATCTATAGTAAGATATAGAAGGTGAATTAGATACCTTATCTATCCTATATCCTAGTATAGTATCCGTCTTAAGGGTTTTTACTAAGGTATAGCTAAGACGGATACTAGCCTTACTAGGATATAGGATAAAATACTTCCTAGTTAGCTTAGTAGAAATAAGTAAACCCTTTTATAATTAACTTATTACTAACTATTATAAGCCTTAATAGGTAAAGGTTATTTAAATAGTTAAGTAAAATAAGGACCTTAGTAATAATACTATAACCCTAGTATATAAGCTTATTAGGTAGGTTTTATATTTTAAAGATAATAAACGGGGGCTATATCTATATATTCCCTCTACTATAAAAGTAGAAGTATTTAGGCTTATATATAATAAATTAGGATACCTAGGCTACGCCCGTACTTATAAAAGGCTAATAGAAGGTTTATATATCTATAACTTATCTAAGAAGCTTTATAAATTCATCTGCTATTACCCTTAATACTAGTATAACTAGATACTATAGTACTAGCCGTATGATTTATTATAGCCTATCCTAATACCTACTTAGCCGTTTTATACTATTACTATTAACTTTATCCTAGTACTTCCCTTAACTATAAAAGGCTTTAATAGTATCTTAATAGTTATATATAAATTTTCTAAAGTAATTACACTTATTCTAGGTAAGATAACCTAGACGGCGAAGGATTAAGTAGTAAGATTACTTAATAGATTAGCTAATATTAACTAGGATTAACCTTAAGTAATAATCTTAGACTATAATTAGAAATTTATTATATAAGTATAATAAAGTATCTTTTATTATCTAAAAGTTAATTTACTCTACTTAGCTACCTAGTACCCCTAGATAGATAGTTAACTAGAATAATCTAACTAAACTACTAAAATAGCCCTTTAGTACTATATTACTACTACTAAATATAATTCTCTATAACTATCTATTCTTCTATAGATAATAGCTACTCTTAATAATTCTACTAAATATACTTCTATAAATAGAACACCTACTAAGGTTCTCTATAAGTTTTAAATAAGAGAGGGATTAGATCTACTAAAGCCTAATATAGATAGGTAAGTAAATATAATAACTACCTTTCTAATAAGGGCCTTATATTTATATTTATATTTATATTTTATACTCTACTATCTAGCTACTTAGAGCTAATAAGGGCGGTCTATATCTAGCTCGCTAGAGGAAACTATAATTTATAGAAGAAAACCTTATCTCCTACCCTATTTATTATTATACTTCTAGAACTTTAGATATTATATACTACCTTATCCTATACTCTTTATACTATCTTATCTCTTCTTTCTCTAGGGTTACCTACCCCTCTACCTTCTAGTTAGAGCTTATCCGCCCTTATATAGCCCCCTTAAGTTATTCCCTTACTAGCGTAAACTAGCTAAGTATACCTTATTAGATAACCTACTTAATTACTACCTTTAACCCCTTTAAGGTTAATACTATCTAATAGAAGTTATTTAACCCTAGCTTTTAAAGTATCTACCTCCTCTCTTTTATATAATTAGGGTAAAATATAAGTATATATTTAGTATCTTAATACCTCTATCTATATTTATAGTTAATACTATTAACCCCTAGTACCCTTCTTTTATATAAGAAGGCGCGTAGTCCTATCTTCTTTATATATAATTAGATACCTATAAAGCTCTTAGCTTTAAAAAGCCTTATATAAAGATTAATTCTTATCTTTTAAATCTTACCCCTTTATACTACTATCTTAATATAGCTAAGGATACCCTCCTAGTATCCTTACTACCTCTCTTTCTACTTCTCCTTTACCTACCTCCTAATTTCTTTAGGGGTAAGCTAGGCTACTATCCTAATATCCCCTCCCCCTACTACTACTTAGAGGGTTCCCCTCGCCTAGGATTACTTCTCCTCTACTAGAGTCTTTATAACCCTTTTCTTCCTTCCCCTTTTTCCTTTTAGCTTACGGCGGATCCTCGTATTCCCTTCCTTAATTAGCGGGTAGATCCCCCGCGCTACTAGTATATATAATACTAACTAGTTAAGGCCTATCCTTATTAATAGGACCCCTAATTTATTAGTAAACTAGGAAACCTGTAAAATGTAAAAATATGCGTATTATACGTATATAACTAATGCGCTTATATATTAGCCCTAAAGCTCGTTATAATACCTCTAATTACTATAAGCTACTATTTATACCTCTATAATACTAAAAGTATACTTAGTTTTCTAATTATTTATTAGGGTGTATAAACTAGATATTATAATTTAGATAATATTTATAGAAAAGATTTATTAAATATTATAACCGATATTTATACTAGCTACTTAGTATTTAATAAATATACCTTTCTTAGAATTAGCGCCGTTATTATTATAATTATATTAGGCGGTATTATCGCTATATCTACCTATCCTATATATTCCTTTAATAGCGCTATTTATACTATTATTATAAGTAGTATTATTATTAGGAATTACTATTTATCTACCTATTCTAATTATAGTAGTCTATCCGCGCTACCCTAATTTATCGCTTATATTAATACCGGTACTATTATTAATAATATATAAAATTACGCTTATAGTACTTAATACGTATTTATTATACTACCTTCTAATAGAATTATTCCTACCTACTTAACCTCCCCGTATTATAGATTCTCTTTTTAGATCTTACTACTTTCTAGTTAAATTTCCACGTGTAACTTTCTTCTAACTTACTTCTTAAACCCTATATATTTACCCTTATTACTATTTATAATAATTATACTACTACCCCTTACTATCTTATACTATATCTAATCTAGTTATATTAGCCTAAATATACCCTGGAAATCCTCTATTAACTAGGACCTATAGGCGCCTTAATTTATAGGTAGATCTTCTCCTTTTATTATATATAATATATAGCGTCTTATAGGTTACTACCTACTATCTATCTTTAATTTACTTAGCGATATATATCCGCGTTCTAAGGTAGAGTAAAGGAGAGGAGGGAGGTTATTATCCTATCTAATTTAAGAGGTTAGCTATATATAGACGGATAGAGTAAGTAGAATTATACTATTAGCCGTTTCCTCTCAAGCCTTACTAGTATATAAGGATAGCGGTATCGAGGTTTAATACTCGTACTTTAAAGAGCTATTTAGTAATATTTAATTAATACTAGGATTATTACCTTATATAGTTTTAAGTTAGCTATTATATCCCTCTTTATATTAGTTAGTTAGGAATACCTACCCTAAATACTTAAAGGACTATTATATTTATTATTATTTAAATTATCTAAGGGCGGTAGGTTATCTAGTTAACTACTATTAATATCCCTCCTATTCGCCTTATTATTATTTCCGTTTATAACCCTAATATTATAAAGTATATCCCCTACCCCTTTTAAGTAAAGCTTACGGATATGGCTCTTATAAAGGTTATTATCTAGGTTATCCTATATACGCTATATTATTTACTAGCGCCTTATAATAGTATATAATTAACTCTCTATTATATATCTATATATAACGGTAAGATAGCCGGCTATATACCCTAGGCCTTTTTACCCTTAAATTTCTTAATATAGTAATCGCTACGCGCGTATTTAGATATATAATATCCTACTATTATCGTAGTAAAAATTAATAGGATATTAGGTAGAGGGTTAAAAAACTTCCTTATACTTTCCTTATTAATAAAACTAGTCTTTATTAGTTTATATACCGTGTTTATAAGTACTTTTATTAGGATAGGATTCGCCTATTTACCATTTCTATTACGAACCTAATATTTAATTAAACCTAATATTAGATAGAGGGGTAACTTATATTATAATATATAAAAGTTAGGAGGTTTAATAATACCTTAGCTTACGCGGTTACCTCCTCTTATAAGCTATCCTATTTATATACTAATATTACTATAACTCGCACGAGGTTTAAAGAGTATAAATACTATTCTCTAAATAAGTTAATAAATTAATACTTAGTTTAATTAAAATAGAAGGTAATTATAGATATTATACTAACCTTTTAGGCTTTAGCTTTAATAGGTATACTATCTACCCTATTTAACTTACTTCTAATCTTAAGCTTTAACCTTTTAATTACCTTATCCTACGCGACTTTTATTTAACTACTTAGTTATATAAGATTATCTTCTAGCTATATCTCTCTTCCCTTCCCTAGGCTCTTAATTATACTAGAAAGAATTATTACCTTTAGATACTTTATATAATTAGGGATAATAATAGTATACATCTTACGGGAGACTACTTTACTATAATATTTCTTATCTTACTAGAGATATAGTCCCGTTCTATTACTACTATAATAATACTTATTAGTATTAGGGTTTAATAGGATATTAGGGATTATACTACTTACTCCCCCTACTAGACTTCCTATAATAGGACTTATTAATAGTTAATTTCTCCTTAAATTATATTAGCGGATAATTATAGCGTAGTATAAGATAGGTACCCCTATTTATATATATCTATTATTAATAGAGGACGTAGCGCATTTTTACTTCTCTCTAACTTAAGGTTACTTATTCTCCTTATTACTTAATCGCCTGCGATTATTATTATTATTAGAAATTAATAATTTAATAGACTACCTATTATTCCGCCTACTATAATTATATCCTTTATCTATCTTATAATTCTAGAGTTAGGTTATATTAATAACTAAGTACTACGCGTCTTAAGATAGTAGTCTTATCCTCTTATACGCTATATTAATATTATATAGAGAATAGGTATTATATTCTTATAAGTAGATAGAAGGAAGAAGTAGTAGATTATATTATTAATAAATTTAAAAATACTATAGTTAGGGGAAGGGGAAAACCCCTAAATTATTAGGAAATTAACTTATTTAGTATAGCGTTAGGGGGCTAAGCTAAGTTAATTAAAATTAGATAGGATTAAATAAACTAACTAATATTACTTTAATCTATATTAAGTATATTAGTACTAGTAACTTATACTACTTATCTATAAGGAATACTATTACTCTTAATTACAATATCTTTATTATATTTAGGCGTAGGGCGCCTTGCCGTAGATACTATCTAGACTCCGGTTAGTTAAAACTACTTATTAATACTACGTATAGGACTTATTCTAATATATACTATATATTATCTAGTAGCTACTAAACCCCGTATATTAAAAGTAAAGCGCTTAGTACCTTAAGTATATATTTCTACTAGCGCTACCCTCTATTCCTATTTATTAGCGATAATAATACTTAATAACCTAGGGTAGGCGTAAATAATAGCGTCCTTTATCTTATTATAGCCTAGGTTAGACCTAATTAGGGCCTTAAACTTTTTAAAGTTAAGGTTATTTATATCTAGTAGTTCTATATATATATTACTCTTCTAAATATCCTAAGTTATATATATTATACTTTTATCCGTATTATTACTAATATATAATATAGTATAGCGAATAGAACCTATATACTAATTAAGTTCCCTAACTAAGTATATAAATTATAGTCTCTTATCTAAATCCCTAGATAATTTAGCGCTTAATATTATATAATCTTCTCTACTATCTTTATAATATTATTTAGCCCTTATCCGTCTCCTCTAATTATAATTATTTTATTAGGCGAGGAAGAGGAGATATTAATCCTTCTACTATTTAGGGATACTACTAAATATATAGGTAAACTCTTTATATATATTAATAAACCTAGATTATAAGTAGTCTTTTACCTTCTTTATATTTAATCTTTAACCTAGTAGTCTTATAGATTTTAATTACTTTTATAATTAGGTAAGAAGAAGCGTATAAGCGGTTTTATTAATTTCTAGTATATCCTTTATAATCTTAGCGGACTATCCTATATTATTAAAATCCCTAGGGTTTATTCCTACTAAGTCTAGTCTAGGTAGCTAACTTTTATAGGCTTAATAAATCGTTATATATATATTAATATTATAGTATTATTTATTAGTAAACCTACGTAGTATATATAGTAATATATACGCTACGGAAAGTCTATTACTTATATTTTATCCTTACCTCTAGGTAGACTATAAATATAAATACTAAATATATTATTATTTAAGTATTATTATACTACTTCCCTATTATAATATTTGAAGTATCTACTATATTACTTTATAACTAGGGCTACTCTAGTATTATAATATAGAATACTATATTCCGTATCTTTAATAAAGAAGAATAAAAGGTAGGATATTATTATATTATAGTTATAGTATTATATATTAAGCCTTCTTATATCTAGTAGTTAAGAAAAGAAAAATACTTAGATTATAGTTTTATCTATCTAGTAAATAATTCGCCGTCTTTTATTAGCTTAAAGAGAATAGCCTTCTATTTTATTACTTATTTAGTCTATTAGAGAGATTTCTCGTTATATATTATATTATATAAGTCCTAGTTAGTATAATTATTAATATAAGCTATATTATTATTTCCCGTACCCTTTCTTATATACGTTAATATAATATATATACTCCTTACGATTCCTATTAAGGGGATAAGTCGACGCGCTTTAAGTATCCTTAGATTAGTAGCTATACTAATTAGCTATAATTCTACTTCTACTATTCTATAGATCTTATATAGAGCCCTCCCCTTATAAATTCTTAGGAAATTTATAAGGGCTCTATTATATTTTAATAGTTAACCTTTAGTAGTTAGACGCCTTATATCTAATACTATTATAAGAAGTTAAAGCTTAGTAGGCCTTTAATTATAAAGTAATATTATATAAGCCTAAGGCCTTAATTCCTATATTAAGATATAATCGCGTCTCTACTTTTCCTAATTCTACTAATTTACCGTATATATTATATTATTAATAATAAGATTCTCTATATTTTCTAGATCTTTCCTATCTAGTTTCTAGTATTTTATTAATAGATATAAGTAGATAAAGTATATATCTACCTACTTAAAATTATATTCCCTTCTATCTATATTTCTATTAATTATAGCCCTCTTATTTATCTCTTCTTAGTATTAGCGCACGAAGACGGCTAGTATCTTAATAAGGCCCTCTACTTATAAATACTATTATACTATAAATAGTATATACTAGACCCTATTATCTAGTTTAATAGCTAAAACTATTTATATTTACTACTTATTAGGTTTATATTAAAAACGCGATAATTTAACTTTATAACTAAGTATTAATACCTTAGTTATAAGGTCTACCCTTTTTAAAGTAAATAGCCTTATTATAGATTAAAATAGGTTATCCTCTATAATTAGTATTTATAAGTAACGGGTAGCGTAGCGTATAAGTTATTCTTAAAGGTTTTCTTACTTATTAATTAAATTAAAGAAAGCCTTAACTAGATAGTAATATATTACCTCTTTATATTTACTATTATAGTTATTTATAGTACTAAATTACTAAATCTACTCCGCGTAATATATTATTACGTAGAGCTTTAGTATATTAAAATAGCTACCTAGGTTCACCTTATTAACTAGCTTATATTAGTTAAAATAGGTCTTAAATTTATTAAATCGGTATAATATATCTTTAAGATATCCTAGTATTTTATTATTATATAACTAGTATTAAGTTATTAGGATAAAGTCTACTAGTACCTAGGTATATTTAATCTCTAAACTATATAAATTTATAAATAGCGGAGTAATTACTAGTATAAGTTATTATATAATAGCTCGTTAATCCTTACCTATCTACTATATAACGGCGCTATAATACTTAAGAATCTTTAGGTCGTAGAAGGAAGGAATATTATAGAATCTTTTATCTAACTATACCTTCCCTAGTACCTCCTTTTATATCCCTTTAAACCCCTTTATTTTCCTGGTACTAGGTATACTACCCTTAATAGCGAGACTAACCTATTTAAGTAAATAGTTAACCGCGCCCTTTAAGAGTTAGTATAATACGTCGACGAGTATTTCTATATATATATCTACTATTACGTATAACTAGGCGAAGTTTTATATTAGATATACTTATATATTATTATTTTCTAATATACCCTTAGCCTTCTAGCGCTAGATTTAGGAATAGGTAGAGTAGTAGGTTTAAGGGGGTTAATTAGTACTAAGGTTCTATTATTAATTTAATAGTATTATATAAATTATATACTATTAGCTCTTCTTAATACTAGTATTTAATACTTATTCTTTATAGTCTATTATAAAGCCTATAATAATTAAATAGTAGTATTATATTATTTAATCTACGTATAAAATCTTAAGACTTATAACCGCGGCGTCTTAAATTATTAAGAAGGTATTAATATTATAGGCTTATACTAGATATACTACTTATATACTTATATTTAAAGATAATTAATATAGACTTATATTATATATTAAATTTAATATAATCGCCGTTATTAGGTATAATATGTAGAAATATTAGGAGTACTAAACCTAGTTACTTTTAAGCTTAGCGTACTTATACCTTTAGATTTCTTATAATAAGGTAGACTAGCTATACGGCTAGATTACCCTTATACTACGTAAGTACTATTTTATCTAAGAAAATTAATAGCGGTACTATAATAGCTCTAATAGGAAGCTTCTCCTATATCTCCTACTATTAGTCGCCGGTATATATCTTAGTATATATACGCCTTTTATTACTATTAAACTAGCGTATAAGTTTAAATACTATATCCTCCTTAAATATATAATAGCCTAATAGGAATCTAAGGGTCTTAATAATATCTTAATAGATAATATTATATTCTCTTAGTTCTATACTATTAATATTAGATATAACTTTAAAGGTTTATTTATTCTATTTATTCCTATTAATACCTAGTATAATATTATCTTATAACTCTATTATAGTATTAGTATTCTTATAACTTAAGAGGTTATATATATTCAAGTTAAGTATTATAAAAAAACCTATTAAGACTACCTTTAATTACTTTCTCCTTATATAACTATTATATAAACGTATAATTATATATACTTAAGAATAGGTAATACTCTCCTCTATTTTTATTAGTATAATCTAAATCTTCGCTAAGCCTTATAAGATCTTTATCTACTTCTATAAGCTTATAACCTATACTTATATAATAATTAATAGCCTTTATAGATATCTCGACTTAAATATATAAGGATATTAACTACTAGCCTAAACGCGTAAGGTTAAGAAATAGGTATATTAACTCCCCTTCCTCCCCGCTCCTAGTAATATTAATATTAGGCTAGCTTTATAGTAAAGTCCCTATATTAAAGTTAGCGTCTCCTAAAATAAGAGTAAGTAGGTCTTTATTAATTTCTATTATAATATTAATATCTATATCCTTAATATCCTCCTAACTCTTTATAACTAGTTATAATAATTACTATCATTAGGAGGAGGGAGGGGGTAAGGGTAAGCTTTATAGAATTTTCCGTAGGTAGTCGCGAACTAAAACCTTGTAGTATAGGATATATCTATTAAATCCGCTACTATTCTTAAACCCTTCCCTATAATAATCGTATATATATAGTCCTATTACCCCCGTTTATATAGTAAATTAATTACGGTTTAGCTCTAATATATATTATATTAGTAGAGAGATCTAGATAGATATCCTATTTTAAGCTCGCTATCTATAACTATCCGCTTAGGGAATAAAGGTTAAGTATAATAGGGTTTAATAAATATTAAAAGTATTTATTAAATATTAGTATATAATTAGATTATAAACTATATTAGGTATATTTAGTTTAGTTAGATAAGCTAGCCTTTATAAAGTAGGATAATTAAAGTATTAAGCCTTAATAGGTTAGCTTCTACGCGGGATTAAAACTACTTATATAAAAGTTACCTACTCCCCTAATAAAAAACCGCCCTAAGTAGATATAGAACTTATATTACTTTAAGAGACTATATTCCTATTTTATACCTAGCTTAAATAGGTAATTATAAGGCTATAGATTAGTACGCTTAGAGCTAACTTAAAAGTATATATATATAGAGTTAATACTTAAATATTAAATTCCCTCCCTAATAATACCTTACTAATATAGAAGAACCTCTTACCCCCCCTAAGGCCTACCCTAAAGTCTACTCTAAAGATAGGTAGAAAGACGCCTACCTATTACGGAAATCCTACTAGGAATATAGCCCTAAAGGCGACGGCCCTTAATAAAATTACTAAGCGAGCTTCTTTTAAGGGTAAAATACCTATTATTAATATAAGGGAGACTTTCTCTAAGGGCACGCCAGTTATTAATATAAAAGAATAGGAAGAGCTACTACTTATTAAGGCTTAGAAATACTTATAGCCTTAATATTTAAATCCTACTAGCTAGTATCTTATAATTTATAGTTACTATTATAAGCTAGATAGTAAAGATATTACTTTATAAAATTAAGCTATAAAGGTAGGCGTAGCTACGCCTTTATAACTACCTATTAATTTAGGAAGATAATAAGGTTAAGGCTTATAAAATACCTAGTAGGAAAGAAAAATCACTTAGTAGAAGCGTTAATATTACCTCTACTTATAACGCCGTTATAAGGTAGTAATAATATAGAATATATTAGCGAGTTATAAGTAGAGATATAATATAATACTACGTAGTATCTTTTCTCCCTCTCCTCTTAAATCTATTATAGTATTTATATAATATTACGCTTATATCTACGTTTATAGGCGAGGAATATTTAATATTATTAAGTAGTAGGGAGTTTAGACTATTCTATTCCTAAAAAGAAATATTAAACTTCTTTAGAAGGATTAACTTTAGTACCTACTAATTATAATATCTATACTTTTAAAATTTTATAAGGAGGATATAATAGTATTCTTATAATATTAAGGGGGTTTAATTCTTAAATTAATTAAATATTACTCTTATAATAAGTTACTATTAATATCTACTATTTAATATCCCTTCTAAAATTTTCGCTCCTAAACTCTTAATTACTTATATAAGTAGATATTAAGACTTTAAAATATTAAAAATAAGTAAGAGAAACTCTTATCCTAATATTATATTAATATATAACTAGGCCTCTATATTATAAGTATTTAATTTAATATATTTATATATAAATTAAACTTTTTTTATTAAGGAATATAGTCGTCGTTAATATAGGTATATACGTAGGATATATATATACTACTCTAGAGCTAAGTATATTATATAATATTATCCTCTTATATAGCGAAATTAGGACCTAAATAAGAATTAAACTTATATACCTAGATTAATTATAGTAGGATAAGTACTTAATAGTAGAGCTAGCGTTCCTTTTATATAATTTAAAGTACTATTCTTTTATATATATCACGTTACTATTAGGAAGATAATTTCCTCTTACTATAATATTATTTTATAAAACTTAGAAATAGAGGTATATAAGATATAGGGATAAATATTATTAATCGCGTTAATATAATAGTTATTATAATTTAATTATTATCTTATAATATCTATATATATTATTAATATATTAACTATATATTTAAGCCTACGCTAAGTCCTAGATACTTATACTAGATAGTAGTAGATATTTATATTACTATTATTAGTCGCTTAAATCCTATTTTATAAGTATATAGACGGAGAACTAGAGAATATTTATAGATATATTTTATATTTTATATAATATTATAGTTTATTCTACCTAATAGTTATAAAGATTAGGTACTTATAATAGTATTAATATTATTTTACGCCTAGGATATAGGAGTTAATAGTATAATCCTAGCTATCTTCTCTTATAAAGCTACTTTCTATTTATCTAGTACTAAAATTAGTATATATACTTTATAATAATATAATCCTATTATTTTATTATATAAACCCTTATTTATTAATAACTTATATCCCTTCTATTCCTTCTATCCCTTCTATTATTTCCGTTCCTTTTAATCCTTCTACGCCTCCCGCTTATTCTATCCCTTTCTTATCTTCCTATTCTTTATTATCCCTCTCCCTTATTTTTTTCTCTATTATAAAAAAGTTTAAAACCCTCTAGTAAGATAATATTAATAAGGACGGACTTAGCGCGTTAAGCTAAGGATTAGCGCTTACTTATAAAATTACCGGATATCTTATTATTACCTAGAGCGTAGAGGATAGAGATATAGAGCTTACCGTCTAGTAGGTATTTAGATAGTAGACTAGGTAATTAACCTAAAAAGTAGATAGTAAGTAGTCTTAATAATTAATAAATAGTCTATATTTATAAAAAGGTATATATAATAGAATTTAAAGTATATATTTTAAAATAGTAACGTAGTTAATAATTATAGGAGTAGATAGCTTAGTACTATATTTTACTATTCTAAACTTCCTAATCTAGACTAACTTCTATAAGTAGGTAGTTTAAGCCGGCGATATCTAATAATTTCGTTATAAGGGCCTAATAAACGCGTAGCTTTAGTAGAATAGAGCTAAATAAAGAGGCTATACCTACTACTCGCCAGACTAACCTTATAACTAAATATTAGATAGACCCCGCTTATTCCTCTTATAAGCTACCTCTTTTTTAGTAGTAGAATTCGCTATTATTTACCTATCCCTATCCCTATTACTATTACTATTACTTACCTATTACTTACTTATTACTTATATATATATTACTACCGCTATTATATTACTACTACTTAATATCTATAGTAGAGAAACCTTTAAAAGTTTAAAGGGGCGCTAAAAACTAACTATTAATAGTAAGGTACTACGGCGAGGAACCTCTACTATTTATAAAATTAAAGATACTTATTATTTAAGAATTACTTTCTAATCCTCTTTATAGAACTTTAAGACTATATATACTATAATTAATATAGATTAATATTAGTTTAGACTCGTAACTTAAGTATATCTTAATACTTTAAGCCTAAAAGATTTTATATTAGCCCCTAATAGAGAAAGTTATTATTCTCTATTTTATAAACTCTTACTAATTATAGCCTATTAATTAAGTATATTATCTCTCGCTATTTAATTAGATTTAATTAAGTAGTTTATAGTCCTAAGTTCTACCTTTATTTCTTAGATTAAATTAAAGGTACTAGAATTAGCTATATTATAAGTTATAATAAGTATAAGAAGATTAATATAGTCTAAAGCTTTAATATACTCCTTAATTAAGTCTTAAATAAGATTTATAAGATAAGCTTTATTTAAGACTTTAAATATATTAATAATACCTAATAGATTAGAAAAGGATAAGTTTAAGAGGCTAGGATTAAAGATATTAAGATAGATAATATTTAGTAAAAATTAAACCTAATATATATAATTTAATAGAGGGTTTCCTAGCTTATACTTTTTATAAGAGCTACTTAGATTAAGTATTACTAGTTAAGTATACTTTAAGGTATCTACTACGTCGTCCTTTAAGGTAATATATATAAAAGGATAATCCTCGCTATTTAAGTCCGCCTAAAGACTTAAAGGTTAAGCGTTTATTATACGCTCTTTTAGGCTACTCTAATAGATATACTTATTATAAAGGAAGACTTTATAACTCTATTAGCCTTCTAGATTAGTATCCTCTATTAGATTAATCTTTAATAGGTATTAAGTATATATACCTATACTTCGCGGAACTTTAATTTTACTTATTCCCTTAATAAAAGAACTCTTCCCCGTACTTTAATTACTAATTATAACTATCTTTAAGAATAGTAGATCTAAATCTTCTATACCTAAGTAATATAATACTTAGATAGCTTAAATAAGCTCCTTTACTCCTTAACCTAAAATAGATAACGGCGAATCTATATACTTTAAGCTAAGAATAGTATATATAATAGTATTAATATAAGTAGGGGATATATATTTATAAAAGTAATCTAGCTAAGTAGTAGTATATAATAGGTAGTAGAAGGGCTAAGTATTTTATCTTTAGTATTTAAGAGTATCGCTAGCTCTTCTTTATTACCTCTTATCCGCGTACTAGTATCTTAACGCTTTATATTCGCTTCTATTATATTCCTAATAAGTAGTTTAACCTTTAGGGCTCGCTTTATAATTATATAGTAGTAGGAATATTTAAGTATAATATTAAGGAAGATAAGAAATCTATTAGTATTAGTAGTAAGTCGCTTTATAGTAAGTATAACTATTAAGTTTCGAGTCTACTACGTAAATAGGGCTATAATAGGATAGATATATTAATAAATCTATAGCCTTATATCTACCTAAGTAGGTTTAGTACTTTACGTAAGTATAGTATCTAATACTATTATAGTTACTATATAGTAGATATATTAGCGTAGTATAATTTTTAGTTAGGGAGCAGGTATCTCTTAAAAGCGCGCGTTAGAATATAAGCGCTAGGTTATACTTCCTAATTTCTAGAAATATATTATAACTAGTAGTAAGTTAAATATTTTAGTAGTTCTATTATTATAAAGCGTATTCTTTTACTAATTAACTATATAATATACCTAAGTAGTTATTATTATCTATCTCTTACTAGACCTACTACTATTATACTTATTATAGACCCCTAGAAAACTTAAAAGCCTCTAATAATAGTAATATAAATAGTAGACTTTAAAAGAGATTTATATATCTATTATCCTAGTAGTAGAAGTTAGTTAGTTATATATATAGTAGTCGCTATTAGAGCTTAAACTTAGGCTTAAGTTATATTAGGATAAAGTTTATTAAACCTATTCTAATTAAATATTTCTAGAAGTATAGCCTTAATATATAGTAGCTAGGTGAATATAATTATTCTACTTATATATATATACCTATTTTATAATATATACGAGGAAAGACTAACTAATAAAAGACTATAAAAGTAAAACTATTTAAGGCCTTTAGATATAATAGATTAAATAAGCGCTAGTTTAGTATTATTAATACTTTACTCCTAATACCGCGTTAATATAATTAGTATCTACCTTATATTTACTTATATTAGGGATTATAAACTAATTACTACTTATAGAAACTTAATAATCTATCTTTTATATTATAATTTCTATTAATCGCCTACCCTTACCTAGTAAGAGTTTATCTAATACTAATACTTAAACTTAATAATAAAAGATAGCCTCTATACCTTTAAAATATCCTTAAGTAAACTTACTATTATTTAGAACTTAGTAATAAAAGCCTTAGTAAAATAAATTATATTAATAATAAATAGTCTTATTATTTTACTTTATTTAACTAGCGTATAAGGCGGTTACGCGAATGTTACCTAGAATTAACTTATATAATACTAACCTCTTATTAATAATATATTACTTATTATTTCTCCTTAACCTTTAGGGACTAGAGTAGTAGTAAGTAAGTATTTATAGTTTATATATATAAATACTCCTTATTATAAAATAATATTACTTACTAATAAATAGACCTATAGCCTTACTATAAAGCTCTTACTTTAAATATTTAGCCTTAGGGTATCCGCTTCTAGTTATTCTAATATTAAGATAAAACTAGGTTTTAAGTTATAAATAGTAGTAGGTAAATTTACTTTATTTATAAGTTTATCCTTACCTATATAATATACCTTATTTAATATTCCTATAGGCTTTTACTTTAGACCTAAGATACCTTTTTATAGAAATACTATAGCCGCTTATATATTAGATAAGGACCTAGGTTTAGCTAGTAGTAAGGTCTATATAGATCCTAATACTTACTAGCGCTATAAGGACGACTACTCTAAGGGTAACTATAAGCCTACTAAAGATACGGCAGGTAATAAGGCTGTAGTAAAAACTAAAAAGTTACTTATATATAAAGTAAAGCTCCTCTTTCTAGGCTAAAAGTCCCCTATTAGTTAGTTTAAAGATGACGGTAATTAGGTAATATCTAGGATCTCTATAATTAAATATAAAAATTAGCTATTAAGTATAAAGATTAAAATTAAGGCCTTAGTAAATAAGGATATACCTACTTTAAAATATACTCGCGTAGAGGAATTACTCTATACTTAGGTAATCTAACTTAACGCTATATATAATATCTTAGACTAGCCGGTTATTTATATATATCCTACGGCCTATATAGGATCTACGGCGGGTAATATAAATAGAAACTATATTAAGAAAGTATTTAAAGACTTCTATATTATAATACGCGATTAAGAAGTAATTACCTATTATTAAAAGGGTAGGTTAGGTTTCCTATCCCTAATATTCTACCCCGTAAAGGTATATACTAAAGGAATCCTCTAAGAAGCTAGAACTCTAAGTAATTACTAATACGTTTAAGACTAACTACTCGAGATATTTAATATATTTAATAATATAATAGTTAAGCTATCCGCGTTATTTATTACTTTAGAGCCTAATTTATTTTTTATATCTTATAATAGAATTATAAGGGTATTCGTACTTAAGAAAGCCTTTCTACTTTATACTTACTAGTTTAATAGACTAGCTAATATAAAATATAAAGTTTAAAAGGGTTAGACTACGCTATATATAAACTATCCGCCTATTAAAATACTAATATCCTATATATATAAGAATAGTAATAAGTACTAAACTATAGAAGGTATATTAATTATCTACTAGGAAGAAATTAATATTAAAGATATTATATAATATTAAATCTAGGAATATTAATTATATATCTTAAAAGTTATACCTAGGAGTAATTATATTTATATAGGCCTTCTCTAATTACCTTCTAAGTTTAAATATTAGTTCTTAGCTGAAGACTCCTTCCTTATTAAATTTAAAGATAAGGAGTAGTTAGTATATATTCTCTTAGAGCCGTTTCCTTTTACTAGTTCTATTAATTATACTATTATACTTTATTATCCTATTAATAAAGGGGTCTAGAGTAACTTATAATTAGGGTTAGTCTTTAATCTAATAAATGCTATTAAGATACTATTAGCCGCGATTTAATACTACTATTTTTATAGATAAGTAATTATAGTTAACGTTAGACTAGTCCTATCTAATACGCTATATAAGTTCCGGTTAGTAGCTATTAAGACTCTAAATCCTATATATAAAGGGGATAGAAAGCACGTTTATAACCCTAGATAGTAATAACTTATCTTTAGATAAGATATCTAGGTATATACTATAAGCGACCTCTTTTATAGAATTAATTATAAGGAGAAGCTTATAACCTAGGGTATTAAGCTAGATTATTCTTAGATAGGTATATTAGAGTACTTAGTATACTCGCCTAATAACCTTAGACTTATTAAGGGATTATAAGGAATAGGAAAAATAAAAGTTAATATAATTATTATATTACTACTTATATTAGCTAGTAAAAAGGTAAAGGTACTAAGCCCTATAAATAGAGTAATAGACTCTTTTATTATAAAACTAAATACTAAGCTTACTTAGCTTAAAGAGGCTAGAACTATAATTACTAATAAGAATATAGTCCGCTTTTATTTACTTATAATAGAATAAGCGGTCGTTTAAGTAGATAGCTAGCGTAATATAACTTATAATACTAACGACTCGCGATAGGACTCTATCTCTTTAATCCCTATTTTTATTTATAACGCACTTATAATAGATATTATTAAGAAATCTCGCGAGCGCTTATATAGTATCTTAGATTACTAATATTAACTTTATAATATAAGTTTTAGTATACTACTACTCTAAATTATAGGCGTTATTAATCGGCCTAAGCTAAGCGCTAATCTAACTCTAATATAGAATATTACTAATACTAGCGAAGCACTAAATACTAATACTATACTAAACCCTAGTACTATACTAGACCCTAACGCTATATTAGACCCTAATATTATACTAGACCCTAACGCTATATTAGACTCTAACGCTATACTAAATACTAACGCTATTAATATTAATAGACCGGAAAATAATAATATTTAGATAGTACTAAATAAGAATAAAACTATTTAAGATTATAAATCTATATAAGCTGTACCCTCTAAAGATAATAATAAAGACTATAAATGCGAGGTTAGGCCTAAGTAGAATAATATAGATACTCCGGTAGCTATAAAGTTATAGAAGGCGGTATAAGAGATAACTAATTATAAATTAAGTAAAGCTAATAGTATATCCCGACACGAGAGGCTTTATATATACTTTTATAAGATATTCCTTTAGGCTTTACTTAGTATCCCCTTTAAAATAAAGGAAGAGTATAAGGTATTTAGATTATTTAAATGTTTACTATCTAAGGATATTCTTTAAAACGACGTCGCCGTACTTATTATAACCCTTATAAATACAGGCTATTTAATTATTAAAACTTCCTTTAAAGGAGACTATATAATTATTTAGGAAGCTAGTAAGGTAGAGAATAGGGATTTTTTTATTACCCTAGTAGAATATAAGAATAGTATATATCTTTCTAGTAATAATTAGTAGCTACCGCCCTAGAAATAGGATATATAACGTAATCTATTTACCTAACTAATAAATAAGAGTATATATAAGTACTAAATAACTTTAAGCTACCCTAAATATAAACTTACTAAGTAATACTAAACTATTCTAGTTATTAGTAATATTATTTTAAAAATCTAGTATAAGGGTTCCATTATCTCTATAATAGATCTAGCGAACCGCCCTAATTACGGTAAAGCTATATAATTATATTAGGATATATTTAATTAGAATACTATACTTATATAGATTAAGACTAATAGCGAAGCGACTAAGATAAGATTCTCCTAATCTAGTTAAAATAAATATAAGTTATAAGTTACTCTAAAGCTCTATTAATATTATATTAGATAAGGAATTAAAAGTAAGAATATTATAATCCTTATAAGGTACCTTATATAAGTTAACCTTACTAAATAAATATTAAAACTAGAGGATAGATTATATAATATAGAGTCTATAACTATTAATAGCTATTAAGGAGATAAGAAGTCTATAATAATCCTTTATATAGTAGTATTATATACGCTAGGCTTTATAGCCCTCTCTTCCCACCTCCTTTCTAGGGTCTCTTATATAGGCGACGTCTTAGTAATTATTATAAACTACGTAGGAATTTAAATAGGTAATTAGCCTCGCGCGCGAGCCTAATATAAAATACTCTAATATTTAATTAGAGTAGGTAACTATATTATATATAACGCCGAACTACTATTACTAAATCTTAGTATATATAACTATAATATAGAGTTAGATAATAAAGGAGTAGATTTAAATATAGGTAAATAGGAAGAGGTAGGAGACTAGGGCGAAGCTAGGGCTAATAATATAATCTTAACTAAACTAATAAAGGGAGAGGGATATAATAAAAATATAGCTACTAGCGCCGACGACTTAACCCTAGCTAAAGTACCCGCTAATAGGTAGTAGGGGCCTAGAGGGCATTAAAATTAATTATAAGTAGTAGAGTAGGTTAAATAAACCTAGTATAATCTAATAAATTAATAAATACGCGGCCGTATAAGACTAGGTTATAAGTTAGTATTTTATATAATAAGCTTTAATTACGAGTTAGTAGATTATATACTAAATTAAATCCTTTTCTTAGGCCCCCTTTTATAGGAGTAAGTATAACTCGTAGACTAACTATTATATTACCTACCCTTACCTAGTACGAGCTATTTACTTAAAAAGAAATATATATCCCTATATAAATTAAGGTAAGTAGCCTAAGTAATTACTAAGTTATATTTAGCTATAAAAAGTAATATATTATATTCTACTTTATTTAATATCTAAATAAGTTTTTATCTTATTATCTTTACCCGAATAAGTTTTTATCTTATTACCTTTATATACTTTATTAATTATAAGAAATATTCCTATATATTAGACTTAGGATATACTAAGTAGTAGCTCCTTATAATAATATACGAATAATTATTTATTATACTAATAATTATCTATATATACTAAGTACGATAGCTATTAGTCTAAACTAGTAAGGTTAGACTTAGTAAGGTTATACTTAGTAAGGTAATACTTAGTAAGGTAAGTAAAGGTACGCGGCCCTACTAATAAACCTTATTTATAACGAGTATTATTAACTAATTATAAATAGAACTCGCGTTTAGGATTACTACCTTTATATAAGCTATAATTACTATTAAGTTAAAGAAAATATTACTTTACTAGCGAGGGATAAGATCTATATTACCTATTTAAATTTAATAATATAATACTATAAATAAAATATAATAAATCTTATAATAAGATAGAGGACCCTCCCTATTTAAATATAACTAAAGTATATAATAAGACTACTATAATAAAAGCGGATTAGGAGCTAGTAAGAGAGGATACTAAAGAATAGTATAGAAAGGTAGGTATTAAAGACTTTAAAGGTAAAGAATCCTAGGTAAAGGAGTAGGATTTTATTATATAGCTAGGCTAAAAGTATAAGTATAATAAATTATACCTACTAGGTAGTCTAAATAGAGAGGGTAAACTTAGCACGCTCTCTAAGGTAGTATGACGGGTTTACTTAAATATTAGATAATAGGACTATAAGACTAAATAAAAAATTAAGAGGGAGAAGGAAGGATATAAAGAATAATAACTATCGCCCCTCTAAGATATAAGTTTAGACTACTTAATAATAGAAGATAGTATAGCTATATTACTAGCCTTAAAACGACGAATAAAATAAGAGGCCGCGTAGGATTAAGATATAAGGGATATTAATTTAAAGGCGATATATAATAGGAAAATCACTAGGCTTCTTCTATTAAATATTATCTAGTTACCCGACTCTTTATTAGATATAAGAAGCCTATTAATATACTTAACCTTAGACTAGTTTATTTAGTATTATAGTAAAGACCTAGAGCTAAAGCCCTTAGAAGTAACGCTACGGTTTAAGTATAAAGGAGCTTAATTTCTAACTAAATTAACTAATAATCGCTAACTTTATAGGGTTATAAGGGAGGTTATTAACGGCGTAGGTACTAACCCTATATTTAAGTTTATAGTAGGATAGGATAATTCTACTTAGTAGGCCTCTATTCTATTAATTACTTTATTAGAGACTCTAGGTAAGTAACTACCTTCTCTATCTATTATAGTAATAAATATTATATAATTAATATCTACTATTATAACTAGGGCCTAAATTTAAATAGGATATCCTTAGCCTAATAATAAGACGCGTGAAATAGAGATAAAGTATAATAAAAGGATATAATAATAGTAGGCTAAAGGTATAATAGAGGCTATAATAATAGCTAATTAACTATTAGGGATTTAAATAGGATATAATATATTACCTACTTAAAAGCGATTAAAAACTACTATTATAGGTTAACTATACTTTAGCTAATTATCTAAGAATAAGAGTATTAAGTTATATAATAAAGATAAAGATAATATAATACTAAATATTATAATACTAATAGATTACAGCTAAGAGGTAGAGCTAGACTAAAAGAGGGAGGTACTTAATAGAACGCTAGCGAAGGACGGAAGTATTTATCTAATATAGATAGGATTATTAGTTATCCTCTTATTATATAAATCTTCTAACCTAATTACCCTTACTAAATTAATTAAAGAAGCTAAAGCCTATACTCTAGCTAATAACCTAGTTACGTCTACTAAACTAGCTAAAGCTTATACTCCAGCTAATAATATAATTATATCTATTAAACCAACTAAAGAAGTTAAAGCCTATACTCTAGCTAATAACCTAGTTACGTCTACTAAATTAGCTAAAGCTTATACTTCAGCTAATAACTTAATTATATCTACTAAACTAGCTAAAGCCTATACTCTAGCTAATAACCTAGTTATATCTACTAAACTAGTTAAAGCCTATACTCTAGCTAATAACCTAGTTACATCTACTAAACTAGCTAAAGCCTATACTCTAGCTAATAACTTAATTACATCTACTAAACTAGTTAAAGCCTATACTCTAGCTAATAATATAGTTACGTCTATTAAACTAGCTAAAGCCTATACTCCAGCTAATAATATAATTACGTTTACTAAACTAACTAAAGAAGTTAAAGCCTATAATCTAGCTAATAACCTAATTACGTCTACTAAACTAATTAGAAAGGCTAAAGTTAATACTCCTAATATTATAATACTATTTATTAAATTAATTAAAAAGGCCGAAGTTTATACTTAGCCTAATACCTTACTAGAGAAGAATAATTCTCTAAATACTATTAAATTAAATAAAGTAATTAATCTAATATAGGAATCAAATCTAAAGGCTAAGTCGTAGTAGATAACTAGTAATTATTAGAAAACGCCGGAGTATTAAGTAGACGGGAGTTATAAGTTATACTAAAGTAGGGATTTAATAATACTTAGGTAGTATATAAATAAAAAGTTACTAAGTAAGGCGTAGATATTAGTCCTATTATAGAGCTAGATATTAAGGACGTAGAATTACGCGAGATAATAGATATTATAAAAGAAGGAGAGGAAGATATAATAATAAAACTAGCTAATAACTATCTAATTATATTAACTAAATAGCTTTATTAATAGGATAAGAGGTAGGAGGACTATACTTATCTATTTTACTCTTATCTTAATATATATTATTAACTTAATAAGACTATTAAGTTATTTAAGTTATTATTAGATCTTAAGCTATTTTAGGTATTTAGGGTATTTATCTACTTTAAGATAGAGGTATTCTAGAACGGCGGATACCTTATAAATATAATAGGACTTAGGAAGGTAATAAACTAAGGTACTCCGCTTAAGACTATTAATTAATAAGGGCTATAGACTATTAAGGCTATTAAGGTAATTATCTTAAACTAGACCCTTATATTAGTTATTAATAGTATTAAAGAAGCTAGGACTAAAGGGAGATATAACTTATACCTCTTAAAGAGAACGCGAAAGGACCCTTAGCTACCCGACGCTAAATACCTATCTAATAACCCCTTTAGTATTTAATATATATATATTAACGCTAGAATATCCTAAAAGCTAAAGCTAAGCTATAGCCTAACCTTTATACTTATACCTCCGGCTTTACTATCCTATTAGTTAGGATAGATAAAGCGTTTCTTAAATATAAAGGGCTAAAAGTATAAGTAGACTTTATAATATATATATAATAATACTAAATTAAAAGTATATATACTAAAACTAGATAAAGAGGACTACTAATCCGTAGTACCTTCTAGGGATATCCCCTACTTTAATAACTTAAATAATTAGTTATATATACTTTACTTTACTACCGCAGCATTATATAATAGATAGGTAAAGAAGAAGCTAGCGGATTATACTATAGAGGTCTTAAAGACGAGTAGGAAGCCTTATATTACGCCTTAATAGTAATAGTAGGTAATAGGATAGGGCCGTATTATACTTAATAAAGTATATACTAAATCTAATAAATATACTAGGATAATTAGTAAAGTTTAGGTACTTAATATAATTATAAGGAGTTAGATACCTTAGAAGCTCTTTCTTATTAAAACTCTATTTAAAGCGTCACCCGTATATATAGTAGGCTAGGTAGGTACGCTCTAGAATAGTAATATAGAGTAGGCGCTATATTTTATAATACTAAACTACCCTTAGATAAATAACTATTACTAAAACTTATAGCGCTATATAAAGTTAGAGCTTAATAAATTTAGTAAGATATATAATATCCTTATTAAGTAATATAAGGCCGGAAATATACCGGCGGAGGCGTATTATAAGTATAGGAATATAATAACTATTATTATCTAAATATTATAGCTACGTTATACTAGCGACTTAGAGTTTCTAGGATATCCGTTAGTAGACCTCTAACCTAACTACTATTATAAATGCCGCTTAATATACCTAGAATAATATAAGGACGTACTAGACTAGGGGTTTAAAGGGGTATTCGTAGAAGTTAGGAAGATATATTTAAACTAAGTTAAACTCTATAAACAGGGTAAGAAGGTTATTATACTAGTTATATTAGTAAAAATATAGCTAATAGCCGCGCGTCGCGTAAGGATTATATTATTATTCCCTAAATTATTATTCTATAAAGAGATTAAGGAACTAGCTTTTATATTAAGGGAACTAATAACTAATAAATAGCTTAAAACTATACCTAGGAAACTATATAAATTAGAATAATAAGACTTACCTTATAAGCGGTTAATATATTAAATCGCTAGGGTTTTAAATTACCTTAAATAGTATATAAGGAAGGAAAGAAAAGTTCTTTATCTTAATAATAGGGTCTATATTAGCCTTTATTATTTATTAGGTATATATTCCTAATAGGCTATTACTACCTATCCTCTTCCTATTCTTTAACTCCCCCCTTATCGAGGGGTATTTAAGGTTAAGGTTATAGGTCTAGACGGGTGGATTTGTCGACGATATATACCTACTAGCCTACGGGACTAGTACTAAAGCTATATACAGGACGCTGGCGTTAGCGTACTAGGAGTACCTTAAGTAGGTAAGTACTTATAAGGCCTCGTTTATACCGGCGAAATATAAACTAGTACACCTAACTTAGTACTTAAGGAGGTTTAATATAACCGCTTTAGTAGACCTAGGATTAATAATAACTAGGCTATAGACGAGTATCCGTGTTCTAGGACTATATATTAATAGGAAGCTCTAGTAGAGCCCTTATATCTAGAAGGTTAAGGCGAAGATAGTAGTATAGGAGCTATTACTCTCGATCGTAGTAGTATTAATATAGGGAGCGACTTTAAATAAGGTAAGATAGGTATATAGCGTTATAATACGGCCGGTAATAACCTATACCGCCGCCGTATAATACTCTCTAAGGGCTCTTAGGGGGGCTATAAGGGTACACGTCAGGTCTCTTAGTATTATCTAGAATTAATATATTCGCTAAGTACTAGGGGCTTATAAAGCTATAAGCGTATAGGAACTTAAAGTTAAGAGCGGAATTACTCTAATATAGGTAACCTTAGATTAAACGGTCCTCCGCTACTAGGCGCTCTAAGGTATCTACCCCGCTACTAAGGCCGGGAATATAAGGATCTAAAGGAAGCTCTATAAGCGGTAAGGCCGACCGCGAACCATTACGGAGTCCCTAGTAGAGGGGAAAAGAGAGTAGGCCCTGCGAGCCCTCCGAATAAATAACTAGGACAAACTAAGAAAGGAGGACGATACCCCTAAGAAGTAGTAAGTCTAGAAGGAGGTTCGGGCATAGTAGGGGTTATTATAGAGAGTAGTATGGGAGGAATACTAGTCTAGTATTCCGGAGTAGCGACGGATAGTAGCCTAGGAAGGCGATATATAAGCTAATAGGCGTACGCTTTATACGAATCTCCCTAAGGCGGCTAGCTCGGTACTAATATAGTTACGTACTAAGAAGATAGGGTTAGCCTACTTCTTATATAGGTAGAGGGTCCCTAGGGTTAACTCGCCTAGATGCGAGGATTACGGGTAGAGGAAGTAGGACGTAAAGCACGTCTTTATATTCTACCCCAGGTACTAAGAAAGGCGCCAGCTCCTTATTAATAGGGTAGGTACTAACGACCTCTATAAAATACTTATAATATAGAAGGGAGCGGAGGCTATTACCCGATGGTTCCTAGAATATAGTCCCCTCTAGTAGTTTTCCCTAGCTAGGGAATAACTCTTTAGGACCGGATCTAACCTAGACCTAACCTAGATCTTACCTAGGTCTAACTTAGGAGCGCCTCTAGTACTAATAGGGGCTAGTAGGCTGGGCCTACCTGCTTTAAAGGTACTCTATATAGATTAATAATAAAGGGAAGTATAATATAGTATTTAAATATAGTACTAAAGATAATAAGAAGGCTATAGGAAGCGTTTACGGCAGGTAGAGGTTTTTTACCTATAAGGCTTATAGAGGTCGTAGTACTACGGCTTTAAGGGTTTCCTTTAACTAAGGATCGCGGTTGACGCGATTACTTAATATACTAAAAAAACCCGCTATTATCTAGCTACTAGATAAGTGCGTATATAACTAATTAAATTAAATTAAATAGGCTATTACTTTATATTAATAATTACCTTAGGATTAAAGCGCTAATTAGTATATAAGTAATCCGTAATATATTAAAGAAACCCGTCGCCCTAATCTATTTAAGCCTAACTAAGTATAAGGTTACTAAAATTATTAAACTCTTCTAGGAAGGTAAAGATAGTAAGAAGAGTTTATATCCTAATAATATCTTATAGATCCTCGTCGGGTCTAATATACTTCTATCTATAAGATATATATATATAGTAGCGAGATTCGTTACTATCTTTAACCCTAAGTAATTATAAAGGAATAAAATATAGGGTATTACGCGGGTTAATTAAATTAGGTAAGATAGGAAAATAATATTACTTAACCTTATAAATAACTCCTTAGAACTTAAAAAGGCTATATCTAATATAAAAACTACTTAATCTAAGATATATAAATTAGTAGAAGCTATAATAGATCTAATAGATAGTAGTTATAAGGTATTAGAGGAGGATATAACTATAGATAAGAATATTAACGACGAAGGTAATCTACTTAATAAGGAAGGTTAAATTATCGGCTAATAATATAGAGATAGTATACGCGTATAGAATCCTTCTAGGGTAATAGGTAATAGCGAGCTAAGTAGGAATAAATTAAATAGAAATAGAATATAATAATATTATATTATAGTAAGATCGTTCTAAGATATCTTTATATATTATAAGTTAATAGTACGTATATTAAACGTAATAAGTCTATAGCGGCTATATAGAATATATACTTTATAAAATAATTTAACTATATAACTAAATAAAATACTAGGATAAACTAATAGAAAGGGCTTACTACCTAATATTCTCGCCCGGATATATATAGTAACTTATACGCGAGTATTAGCTAGATAATTTATAAAGGTTAAGGGTTCTTTAAATATACTAAATACGTAATAACCGCTCTAGCTATATATAAAGGTTTAATAAACCTATATAAGGTATAGAAAAGGCGGAAAATACGGGTAGTATAGATCCTAATATTCTATACGGCTTCCCGGTTTACTAATATTCTACCTCTAGTACTTATATACTAATTACCTTAAAGGCCCTAAGTATTATCCTTAAGTACCCGTTTTATATAGTTTCTAGCGTTATAATATTAGCCTTCTTTACCTCTAGCGTCCCCTTTAAGCTATATTACATCTCCGCCACGTAGGTTATTACTAGCTAGACTATAACGTTATAAACCTATCTTATCTTATTAAGTATAATACCTTATATTAAGTTAGTAATAATTAATAAGGCTAGCTTCTATATCTTTAACCTTAATCTTATCCTATTAATATACGGGTCCTACTTTAATTTACTATTAATATAAAGTCTAAGGACTCTTATTAATATCTCTAGGCGTATTATTATTACTCTAAGGTCTATTATTACCTTTATATTAAACCTCTTTAAGCTCCTTAATAGGTAGACTAACTTATACTTATAAGGGGTAAAGGTTACCCTATATATATTTACCTAGTAAAGGTATACCTTATATACCTTTATTAGGATCTTATAATTCTCCTTAGTACTTTTATTATATACTATTAGGTAGATATTATTAATAAAGCCTTTAGTTTATACCTAGAGTTTTATCTTTATATACTCTTCTATAAGTAGGGAGTTAAAAAATAGAAATAAAATAGGTAATATTAAGGATCCTTAAAGGATCCTAGTTTCTACTATCTCTATCTTATTTATCTCCTAGCCTAGTATAATTATTATAGCCCTTTCTATTAGAAAGCTTTATACCTATTATATAATAAGGGTTAAGACCCCTTTCTTCTTTAAGTTATATAATAACCTCTTATAAGAGATATTATTAAAGGCCCTTATAATATCTAGTAATAGTATACTTATTATATTAGACTTACTATAGTTTTATATTATATATACTACCTCTACTATTATCTTAAAGGATATTACTATACTATTAATAGTTAAAGTATTATATTATAACCCTATTCCTCTCCTACCTCTTATACTCTAAGAGGTTATATCCCTTTATTAAGCCCTTTTTAATTACTTTATCTACTATCTCTAGCGTAGGGAGCTTTAGTAATAGTAAGGCCCTCTTCTTTACTACCTCTCCCTCTCTCCTCTCCCGCGTAACTACCTACGGCTAGGCTACCCTTATAATCTTTAACTCTAGGAGGTTCTTTTTATTCTACTAGATAATTATCTCTTTAACCTCTTTCTATTTTAATACGTCTACTACCTTCTTTAATACCCTATATATTATAATTAGGAAGGTCTATCTTAATACCCTTATTAACTTATATACCTTCCTTACCTAGTTATTATTCTCCTCTAGCTCCTCCCTTACCTCTATCTCTATTATAAATAGTATTAGGTCACCTCTAATTAGGTACCTTACTATTATAATCTCTTATATCCTTAGGAATATAATTATCTTAAATCTCTTAACTAGCTACTCCCTAGTAAGCGCCCTTACTACCTCCCTCTTAATTCTATTATTAATCTAAACTATTAAGGTCCTAGCCTTCCTATTATTAATCTAAACTATTAAGGTCCTAGCCTTCCTATTATTTATTACTCTAGATCCCTTCCCTATAATATTACCTATCGGCGCTATAGTAAATATCCCCCTAGGGCTTATATTACCTATTCTTATACTTATTAGGCTCTAGCTAGCTATCTACGCCTAGCTCCTTCTACCCCCTTATATCTTCCCCCTCTAGGACTATTCTTCTACTACCCTCCTAAACTTATATACCTCCTTAAGCTATTAGTCTACCTTTATAATAAACTCCTTTATATATTTAAGCCCTATCCCTACTATCCTTTCTATCTTACGCGTTATTCCGCCCTTTAACGCGTCTTATATAATTATAATAGCTTCTAGGGCCTTTACTAATATCCTCCTAACGCGTATTCCCTTATCTTCTAATTCTTTCCCCCCTACTAGGCTCCCTAGCCCCTATAAGGGTATCTCCCCTCTACTTCCTAGTCTACCGCTTCTACTACTACTACTACTACTTATAACTCCTCCCCTAATACTATATCCTAATATTAGGACTCGTCTTACTATACGTCTAAGTAAATTTATTAAGGCTTATTTTTTAATCTTTTATTTCGTCTTAAGTATCTATAAGGGCCTTATTACCTATTATAAAAGCCCTATTACCTACTATAAAAGTAACCTATCTAGTAATCTAGATACCTATTATTATAATAGAATATTAACCTTCTTATATTAATATAAAAGACACTATTACTTTTACCTTACTTAGAATAAAAGACTACTATAACTCTAAGTATATAATAAGGTTATTTAATATTAGTAACCTTATAAACCTATACTTATATAAAGGCTACTAAGTATTAAGTATTACCTCTAAGAAGCTTAGTCTATAGTTTATTAGTCTATTTAAGGTCCTTAAACGTATTAGATACCTCGCGTATTAACTAGAATTACTAGATATAATACGTATTTATAATATTATCTTAATAGCTTATCTTAAGCCTACTACTAATCTAGTAGATAACTTATATTAACGTCGCTACCTATCTACCCCTCCTATTATTATTAATAGAGATATTAAATATAAAATCAAGCGGCTTTTATAAAAACACTGTATTTATTAGGGTTATAAGTAGTCTACCTAGTACCTAGCTAGGTAGCTAGGATATAGACCTAAGGATAACTAGTAGATACTAGATTACTAGTTATTAAATACTCTAGACCTTATCTATAAGTATAAGGAAGTAAATAGTCCTAATATAAGAGTTAGAGGATAGGTTAATAATAGTAGTATATAAGTAAAATTTCTTACCTTATAAGTTATCTTTTTACTTTAAGCGCTTCTAATTAAGGTATATCTACTAATACCTAATATATATTACTATTAGGATAATAGCTTTATTTATTATAAGTATTTATTATAGGTATTTACTTATTATTACTATTATTAATAGTACTATTCGCCTAGTACGCCTTCCTTATAAAAGGCTTCTATACCTTATATACTTAGGTAGATTTCCTATATATAAAGAAAGTATCTTCTTTCTATATTATAAATTAGTTATAATAATTACTATATTAGCCTAATTAGGACTAGCGTAGCCTTAGCGCGTACTATATTAATTATATTATAAATATATTATAATACTATAGCTTTTATTCTTATTATACTAGAATACTACGTCGTTAAACTAATATTATTTCTAGTTCCTAATAGTTATCTTAGTTATTAGTCTTACTATTTAAAGATAGAACTCTTTATATAGGTTTTTTAATAAGTTATTAATAGTAAGATAGTAGAATAAAGAATAAGATTTTAATAAGCTTTTAATAAACTACCTTTAAAGTAATTCTATAATAATATTACTTTAACTAACTATATTAATTCTATTAAAGACTAAACTTATAATTATTATATAATACTAAACCTATATAAGTAATAAGCTAGTTATAAGTAGTCTAGTAACTTAAGTACTAAAAGATAGTTAATCTAATAGTACTACTAGAATAAGTATTAATCTTTATCTTTACTATTTAACTCTTAAAATCTTCTAACTTTTATACTAAACTATCTATAGATATTATAGCTTATAAAACTAAGCTTTTATAACTTCTATTTTTATTAAAAAAACTTCTTTATTAATATATATCTTATTTATCCTAAAAAATATTATTAACGATATAAATCTTATAAACTATTTTTTTATAGATATATTATAAATATTAAGATATTTATAGTATTTATATCTAATACTTCTTTAAGATAGAATAGATATATAAATAATATAACTTATAAGCTAGTAATAAATAAACTCTTAACTAAAATAATTAACTATACTTATAATTATTATCTTTCTAATTTACTACCTTTATTATATTCTCTTATATACTACCTAGCTATCTTCCTAGACTTTTATTTAGTATTATATTCCCCCTTATTTATATAATACCTCTTATATTAAGGATAGCTTAATTAATAAAGTTTTTAAAAATATAAGTATAAGAGAGTTAGTAGTAAGAATAAGTATACTACTATCTACTAGAGTTAAAGTAAGTTATTAAGTTAATAGAGTATTAGATAATAGGAAGATATATATAATAGTTATAAGGGTTAAAAGGCTTTTAAGATATTAATAATAGTAGTAGTAATAGGATAGATTATATACCTAGGAAGAGAGATTTTATAGGATAGTCTTTATAACTAATATTAAAGTATTAAACTAACTTTAATATCCCTCTTCAATAATCTTGACGATTAGCTACCTTATTATTAGCATCCAAATATCTACTATCCCAGCTTTCATCCTCTATATCTCGTCACCTCCTTTGAATCTCGCGCTGAAAGCCGCTTCTATCTCCCTGACCCACTTGGCTGTCACAAATTGCAGATCGCACTGAGTTCCTATAGGGAGAACATGTCGTGTATTACATGAAATAAATAGGAAAAGTAGAGACGCCTGTATCAGACTCTGGAAAGGAAGTTGTAGATCTTTGGAATGAAGTAGGCCTCAAATTTTTCCTTCTTTAGCATCGATGATGGAAGCTACAATTTCGGTCTAGCAGCATCCATGGATGCGTTTATATTCGCTATCTCCACTACTGGCTTGTTGATCGAGGGCTACCACTCACTACTTATGTCTGCCAAGAACCCGAGCGGTCTTCGTGATCTCTCTTCGTACCAAATTTTCAGGAGAGTGTTCTACTTCATCAATGTTTCTTCGTGTGTGCGCATATCGTTGTTGCTGTCGGTAGAAAGGCTTTGGGAGAAGGGCCACTAAGGTTGTGATCAAGATTGGAAACACTGGAGTGGTGTAGGATGATCTTTTCAATTTGCTTCGGCACAGTTGGGCCCTGTTCTGTTCTTCTTAAATCAATCACTGTGACTTTATTGGGAGCAACACCTTTGGGGTTCTCTGTATCCCGAAAGGTGAGTGTCGCTTTGCTTTGCATGATGAAGTGGAGAGCTGATTGACTTCCTGCGATTCTGTGATGATGTGCGCCGATGACCCCATGGATGTGTGTCACTTTGCTTTCGATGATGATGACGAGGTTACTTGACCGAATTCCTGCATGCTTGCAACAGAGTTGTGCCCAATGTCACCATAGACGCATGTTCGACAAAGTCAGGCCTTCTTGTTTGGTCTGCTCTCTGCTTTCGTCGATGTGTCAGCCAGCCTTGTAACAATATCGTCTCCTCCATAAGGCCAACCTACTTATCTCTGCCGGTGCTTGTATCATTTTTATCACGCTCCAGCTTTGCAGACAAAAATGTCTACTCGACCTTAGCACTCCCTTTTGCAAGTCATCTCTGCCTTCCTCGCTAATTCACCCGGCCTTGTAGCAATATCGTCTCCTCCGCGAGGCCATTGTAATCGTCTCTACCGCTGTGTTGTTATAGTTTGACCCCTCCGGCTCCGCTGGTTTTCTCACTGTGTCCGCCGGAGTTGTATCTATTCTTCTCCCGGCAACAGTCCGCTGTGTCTGTCTTGACAACAGTGTTCCTGCTGCAGTCGGACGCTTTGGCTCTGCTGGTTTTTATCCTCGTCTTCGCACTCGATGTATTCTGAGAGGAAGATGGAAGGTGATGTTGATGAGACGGTCTCAGGGAATTTTGAAGATTTCGGTTGGCTTGCCGTCTTTCCAAGGACCCACCAGCCTATCTTTACCAGATGGATCTATGGTCTGCCGGCTCTATTCGCTCATGTGGCTCTGACGACTCGATTGAATGCGGTCAGTAATTTGGGCTCTGGCTACTTGATCGACTCTGGTTACAGAGCTGGCTCTAACTCCTCGATCGGCTCTGGCTGCTCGATCGACTCTGGTGACTGGGCTGGCTCACTCTGCCTGCTCTGCTGGTTCTCGGTCATTCCGTTCGCACTCGCTGTTTCCTTGAGTGGAAGACGGGAAGCGAGATTGATAAGAAGGTCTTAGGAAGGAACTTTGGGAATTCGGGTAGAATAGCCTCCGTCTCTTCTAATGATCCACCGGCTCATTTTTACCATTTGGTTCTGTTGTCTCCGACGCTCAAACTCTACTTTCTCTGCTAGCTCTACTGCCTCTGGCTGCTAGATTGGCTCTGGCTGCTCTGGGAGCTCAATCTGGCTCTGGCCGCTGAGTTGGTTTGACCTGCTCAATTGACTTTGGCTGCTCATTTGGCTCTGGGTACTCTACTCCATTAACTCCGGCTGCTCAATCCATTCTAGTTACTCTTTTAGCTCTCGGTGCCCATTTACCTCCTACTACCCAACTGGCTCCGGCAGCACGACTGACTCTACTTGTTTGTCTGACTCTGGCTGCTGTGGTAGCTCATCTGGCGCTGGTTGCTCGATCGACTCTACTTGCCCAAGTGGCCCTGGCTGCTGAAGTAGCTCTGGCCACTCAACTGGCTTTGGCTCCTCGATCGACTTTAGCCATTTTACACATTTGGCTCTGGCTACTCGATCGTCTCTGGTTACTTATTTGAAACCCAGCGCTCAATCGATTCTGGCTGCTCGATGGAATCTGACTGCTCGATCGACTTTGGCTACCGATTTGGCTCTGGTGGCTCTGGTTGCTCTAGCTGCTTCTGGTCACTCTATTAGCTCTCGGTGCTCACTTCGCGAAGCTGGCTATGGCCGCTCTGGAAACTCATCTAGCTTAGTTGGCTCTAGGTACTGAACTAGCTCCAGCTACTCAAGTGGCTCTACTACTCATTCAACTCTGGCTACTCATTCAACTTTGGCTGCTCAGGTGGCTCTGGCGGCTCGATCGGCTCTGGTGACTCAATGGGCTCTGGCTGCTTGATTGGCTCTAACTGCTCGTCTGCCTGTAGGTTGCTCGGTTGGCTCAGTGTTCTGCCCACTCATTCAACTCTGGCTGCTCGATCGACTGTGGCTCCTCGATCGACATTGGCTATTCTACTCGATCCGGCTCTGGCTGCCCAATCAACTCTGGCTGCTCGACCGACTCTGCCTGCTTGATCGACTCTGCCACTCATTTGGCCCTGGCTACTCATTCAACTCTGGCTGCTCGATCGATTCTGGCTCCTTGATCGACATTGGCTACTCTACTCAATTTGGCCCTGGCTGCTTAGTTGCCTCTGGCTACTCCATTCGGCTCTGGCTGCTCAACTAGCCTAGGCTGCTCCTCGTAACTTGGTCGGCTACTGGTGCTCAGTTGGCTCCAGTAGCTCAGCTGGCTCAACTGGCTTGAGAAGCTCTCTTACCTCTAGCTGCTCAATTGATTCCGGCTACTCTGGCTGCTTCGATAGCTAAGCTGGCTCTGCCTGCTCCGCAGACCCTGCTTGCTCGATTGATTCTGGCCGCTCCATCGACTCTGGTTGATTACTTGGTTAATCCTCGGCGTTCTGAGTACTCGGTTGAATCTTGCTGCTCGATCGACCCTGGCTGCTGGATCGATCTTGCTGCTCGTTTGGTACTGGCTGCTCTGGTAGCTCAGCTCGTCTAATTGACTGCTTCGGTAGCTCGGCTGACTCGGCTGGCTCTACCTACTCAGTTGCCCGAGCTGGCTCCGCAAACTCTGCTTACTTAATTGATTCTGGCTGCTCCATCGACCCTGGTTAATTACTTGGTTAATCCTCGGCGTTCTGAGTACTCGGCTGAATCTTGCTGCTCGATCGACCCTGGCTGCTGGATCGATCCGGCTGCTCGTTTGGTACTGGCTGCTCTGGCTGCTCTGGTAGCTCAGCTGGCTCCACTGGCTCTGCCTACTCAGTTGGCCCAGCTTGTTCCGCAGACTCTGTTTGCTCGATCCATTCCGGCTGCTCCATCGACTCTGGTTAGTTACTTGGTTAATTCTCGGTGTACAGTTCGCTCTGGGTACTCATTTAATTCTTTCTACTCGATCGACTTTGTTTGTTCGAATCGATTTGGTTGTTCGATGGGTCCGGCTACTCGTTTGGTACTGGCTGCTCTGGCTGCTCTGGCTGCTCTGGTAGCTCAGCTGATCCACCTGGCTCAACTGGCTCACCTGGCTCACCTGGCTCACCTGGCTTTGGCTGCTCTGCTGGTTCTCTATCCTTCTCTTCGCACTCGCTGTATCCTGGAAAGAGGATGGATGGAAGACAAGATCGGCGAGGAGGTCTTGAATAAGTACGCTAAGGAATTCAGGTAGATTACCGTCTCCTCTTATAGTCCATCGACTCTGTCTTTACTACGGTGATTGCGTTATAGTCTGACGGTTTAGTTCTACTTACTCCATCACTTCTACCAGCTCTTCTTACTCTGCCAACTGTCTCTGCGCTGCGACCTCTTCCTACTCTGCCAACCCTACCAGCGCCGCCTGCTCGGCCTGCTCCGTCCGCTCTGCCAACTCTGCCCGCTCTGCCAACTCTGGCAACTCTGCCTGCTCTACCAACTCTGCCAGCTCGGCCAGCTCAACCAGCGCCACCTGCTCTACTTGCCCTACTCACTTTGCCGATTTTCTATCCTTCTGTTCGCACTCACTGTATCCTCCTCTCCCGCTCGCCGTGTCTCCAGAGAAGCAGGGAAGACGAAGTCAACAAGGAGATCTTGTAAAAGAAATTCAGGGAATCGGGTGGGCTGGCGTCTTCCTCGATAGTCCTCCAGACTTGTCTCTGCCACAGTTATTATACATCATGTCCTTCCGTTCAGCCTCGCCATTTTTTCATGAGGACGACTGGAGACAAGATCGACACGGAGGTTTTGTCTAAAAGTTCACCAAGCTTATTACAACTATAATGATTCTGCTGATAGCGTTCCAGCTCTGTAACTTCCTTGCCATCACTCTCACACTCGCTGTTCCCCGAGTGGACGATCGAAGAAGAGATCGATAAAAAAGTCCTGTTGAAACTTTAGGTGGAAAACCATCCTCTTCAGCAGTCCACCAAGCTTGTTTCTGCTACGCTGCTTCGGTATACTATGACGCGCCAGCTCTATGACTTCTATATCCTTCGGTCCGCACCCGGAAAGTTCCAAGAGAACGACAGGAGACGAAATCGATAGGGGAATCTTGTCCGGACTTCGGGTAGTCTGCCGTCTTCTCCAATAGTCCATCACGCTCGTCTCTGCCACGCTGCTTCTCTTAAAAAACCGATAGCCTCGCAGCTTCCTTCTCCTCGCACTCGCACTGGCTGTACCCCGCAACGACGACGGAATACGAGATCGACAGGAAGATCTCGGGCGGCCTGCCGTGACTTCCAATAGTACACCAAGTGGATTCTGAACGGCGCTTCTCCTGTTGCCGAACGTTCCGGCCTTCTCAGCTTCCAATCTTACTCCTCTCACCTTCTCTAAAGGTATTCTCGAAGAAAGATGGGGGATAACGGCAGGAAGGTTTTGAGGAGGAGGGCGTCCAATAGTCCAACAAGTTTGTCTTTAATACAGTGCTTCTCTTGTAGCTTGTCATGTACCTCCGGCGGCCTGCCATCTCCATAGTCCAACGAATTGTCTCTGTAATAGAACGTGTTTCTGTTGCGACCTGACGCTCTAGCCTTCTAGCTTCCCGGATTCCCAGCTCCTTCTCCTTCCACTCAATCTCGCTGTATCCTCACACGATGGACGACATCAATGGGGAGGTCTCCGGGTGAAGAGCGAGGAGCTGTCGATAGCCTGCGTCTCCTCCAATAGCCCATCAAGCTTACCTCTGCCACAGACGCTGCAGCTTTCCAGCTTCCAATTTACCAGATTCCCAGCTCCTTCCCCCTCGTACTCACTCTCGCTGTATTGTCAGATGGAAGAGGACATTGATAGGGAGGTCTCGGAGAGAAGGGCGAGGTGCTATCGTTGGCCTGCGTCTCCTCCAATAGCCCATCAGGCTCACCTCTGCCACAGACGCTACAGCGCTCCAGCTTGCCAAATTCGCAGCTTCTCAGCGTCCTTCTCTTTCCACCTGCACTCGCTGTTTTCCAGGAGGCGTCTGGGTGAGGACATCGACAAGAAGGTCTTGAGAGGATGAGGGCGAGGGGCTATCACGTCTCCACCAAAAGTCTACCAAGCTTGTCTCTGCCACATGGTTTCTCCTGTTGCCCAAAGCTCCAGCTTTCTCCTTCCACTCGCACTTGGTGTACCCTCAGAAGGAGGACGACATTGACGCGAAGGAGGCAAGGTGCTATCATTAGCCAGCGTCTCCTCCAATAGCCTATCAAGCTTGCCTCTACTACAGACGCTGCAGGTTCCCAGGTTCCCAGGTTCCCAGCTTCTCAGCTTCCTCCGCCTTCCACCTGCACTTGATGTTTTCCAGGAGTCATCTGGGTCAAGACATTAATAGGAAAGTCTTGAGAGGCGGCCATGGACTATCGATAGCCTACGTCTCCCCAAATAGTCCACAAAAGTTGCCTCTGCCAAAGTGTTTTTCCTGTAGCCCGGACTCCAGCTTCCTCCTTCTTCAACTCGCACTTGCTCTTTCCTCAGAGGGGAGGGGGGGTCGACATCGACAGGGAGGTCTTGAGGAAGACGAGAGAAGGAGGCGGTCGATGGCCTACGTCTCCTCCAATAGTTCACCAAGCTTGTCTCTGCCACACTGCATCGTTCGTAGCCTGAAATGCCAGCTTCTGAGCTTCCAAGCTTGCTTCTCCTTCCACTCGTACTTGGTGTCACCTCACAGTCGCATTGGTGGACAACGATGGGGAAGTCTTGGGGCTGAGGGCGAGGGGGCTGTCGATGGCTTGCGTCACCTCCCCCAATCATCCACCGACCTCGTCTCTGCCAAAGTACTTCTCTTGTAGCCCGACGCTCCAGCCCTTCAGCTTCCCAATTTCCGGGCTTCCCAGCTTCCCAGCTTCCTCCTTCTCCTCCTTCCACTTGGACTCGGTGTGACCGCAGCGGAGGATGGAGCAAATCGACGGTGAGGTCCAAGGAGGAGGGCGAGAGGCTGTCGATGACCTGCATTTCTCAACCGTAGTTATTCACAGAGCTCGTCTTTGCCAAAGCATTTCTATTGGAAGCCCGAAGCTCTAGCTTCCGAGCCTCCCAGCTTTCTCCTCTTTCGACTTGCCCTCGGTGTAATCTCAGAGGAGGATGGAGGACGACATCGGCAGGGAGGCCTTAAGGGGGGCGAGGGCGAGAGGCTGTCGAATAGTTCAACAAGAATGTCTCTCTGCTTCTCCTGTAGCCTCACGGTCCAGCTTCTTTCACTTGTACTCGGTGTGACCGAAAAGCAAGATGATGAACATCGACAGCGAGGTCCTAAGGATAGTGGCAAAGTGCTGTCGATGCCCTGTATCTCCTCTAATAGTTCACTAGGCTTGCCTCCCTACTTCTCCTGTAGCGTGACGATCCAGCTTCCGAGCTTCTCAGCTTTTTCCTTTCACTTGCACTCGGTGTGACCGAAAAGGAGGACGGAGGACATCGACAGCGAGGTCCTGAGAATGATGGCAAAGGGCTGTCAATAGCCTGCGTCTCCTCCAATCGTTTACCAAGCGTGTCTCTGCTTCTCCTGTAGCATGACAGTTCAGCTTCCGAGCTTCCGAGCTTCTTCCTTTCATTTGCACTCGGTGTGACCGGAAAGGAAGATGATGGATATCGACAGCGAGGTCCCGAGGATGGTGGCAAAGGGCTGTTGAAGGCCTGCGTCTCTTCCAATAGTTGATCCAGCTTGTGTCTCTACTTCTCTTGTAGGCTGACGCTTCAGCTTTCGAGCTTCCCAGGTTCCTCCTTCCACTTTCACTCTGTGTAACCTCAGGGGAGAATGGAGGACGACATCGACAGCGATGAGGATGAGGACAATGAGCTGTCGAAAGCCTGCGTTTCTTTCAATAATTCATCAGGCTTCCCTCTGCCATAGTGTTTCTCTTGTAGCCTGAAGCTCCAGCTTCCACCAGCAGTCAGTGTAACCTCAGGGGAGGATTGAGGACGACATCGACTGGGAGGTCCTGGGGAAGGAGGAGGGCGAGAGGTTGCCGATGGTCTGCGTCTTCTCCAATAGTTCACCAAGCTTGTCTTTCTGCTTCTCTTGTAGCCTGACGCTCCAGCTTCCCAGCTTCCCCCTTCCACTCGCTGTTCTCCGGGAGGCGTCTGGGAGGTCTTGAGGATGAGGGCGAGGAGCTGTCGATGGCCTGCATCTCCTTTCGCCCTCCATCCACCGAGCTTGTCTCTGCCAACGGGCTTCTCTCGTAGCCCGACCCTCCAGCTTTCCAGCTTCCCGTTTTCCCACTCTGTGTAACCTTAGGTGAGGATGGCGGACGACATCGACAGGGGGGTCCTGAGGAGGAGAGCGAGAGCTGCCGATCGCCTGAGTCTCCTCTAATTGTCCACCGAACTGTGACTGCAACAGTGCTCTTGTTGTTGAATAGCCCGACGCTCCAGCTCTCCAGTTTCCCCTCTTTCTATTCTGTGTAACCTCAGGCAAAATTGACGGGCGACATCGACATGGAGGTCCTGAGGGGGGCGGTGAGAGGCTATCGATGGCCTGAGTCTCTTCCAATAGTCCACCGAATCATCTCTGCAATGGTGCTCCTGTTGTTGAATAGCCTGACGATCCAGCTCTGTAGCTTCCCCTCCTTCTCCTCTGTGCAACTTCAAATGAGGATAGCGGGCGACATCGACAGGGAGGTCTTGAGGAGGAGGGCGAGGAGTGTCGATGGCCTGAGTCTTCTCCAATAGTTCACTGCATTGTCCCTGCCACAGTGGCCCTTTTGTAGCCTGAAGCTTCAGCTTCCCAGCTTCCCAGCTCCCCAGCTACTTCTCCTCCCACTCGCTGTAGCCTTGGAGGAGGATGGGGGATGACGTCGACGACAAGATCGTGTAGAGGAGGTGCAGGTGCTGTCGTCAGCGTGCTGTCCAGAGATCCTACAGCTCGCAGGGCAATAGAGGCTCTCTGAGAGCTGGGCGTGGAGCTCAAAGCAGCTGCTTGCAGCGGGAGCACTGGGGAGCAGGAAGGACACTCCTGCACCCCTGAGCTGCTGTAAAGAGGTCTCTCATGAGTGCAGACCTGTCTGCAGCCATGGTTGTAGCCAGGGAAGGGAGTTCAGGGGTGAGGTGGGGATTTCAAGACAGTTGCTGGCTGAGGGAGCACGGGAGATAGGGCACATCACTCCCACAGCTCTGAGCTGCTATGTTAGGGTCTTTATAGAGTGCCAACATAGGAGTAGACATGGTTGGAAACTGATGGGAGGAGTTGGATGATGGTGGGCGGAGAAGGTTGCAGCGTGGGGCGGAGAAGCGGTGAGATCATCCCCGCGACGGCGAGCTTGGCACTCTCAACCTATTCTACAGATCCTACATATCAAAATACATATTCGCATCGCCATCGTCTACGAAAGTCATCGAAATGGGAGGTATACAGTGCATGCAGGTCTCATTTTGCTATGAAAGGGGTGCGAAGTACTATGATGCACTTTGCAGAGCAGCTCTGCGTTCATCCTCCGATATTCTATATCGCCCAAGCGCCCCTTTGCGATATACAATCGAGCGATATCCAATGCATATAAGCCCGAGAGGCATCAGTCGAGATACGAAGGTCGGTCGTGGAATCTAATGCATGATATAGACGCTGCATTCCGAGTCGGACTGCTGAATGTCAGGTGGGACGATGGGAAAGTATCTTAAAGTGAGAAACAATCGAGGAATGCCATGACCGGAAAAAGCGTGCTGAGGCCATCGAGAATGGCAGAGCATGCGAAAGGAGGAAATCAATCTGGGTCAATTTGGTATAGGAAAAGGGGGCTGGCGTTGCGCAAGCTGGCTGGAGGATCCTGTCCTGGCAATGCCATTTGAGCGTGGCACTCTTATGAGGCTCAACAACTGCGACGATAATCTTTCTTCAAGTTGACTTGATCCAAGCTTCGAATTTCTGGAGAATCACTGGATCCTGGGGTCCAGGATTCACGTTGCCTTCGCCATTTGTTATTCGGAACCAGTCAGTGAGTTGGTCAGACTTACCAGAGGTAGAGGAAGAAGTCCTCAGATCCTTAATAGAGCTTGCAATTTGTGACCTCGGCTCGATATTTCCATTCGAGGGGTTCCTATAAAATGGAACTTGCTTGAAATTGTCTTTCCATGTGAGCATGATCGCAGCATTTTCGTCAGTGTTCAGGTCAACCTCACGATGTGTGCGTGCGATATGACTGCATCATCAGGTCAGCATCGAGGTCAGTCTTATTTTGTGGGTGGATACTTACGCTCTCAGGTTATATGTCACGCTGAAAACCCTACCTCTGTTCGGTGGACAGAGAACGCACCTGAACCCGCGATTTCCTCGCCTATGCTGGGTCTTCTCGTGTCGGTCCAAGTCACTGATTCGATTGACCCGCTTCGTGCAGCCCACTCTGGCACAGAGGATGTGTACTTTCACTCTTGCAGGCCTGGGGATAGAGCGTGGTATTGCCACGGCGTTCTGCTTTATCGGACCATGGAAAGGTTTGTGTACTAGCGAGCCGTCACTAGAAACCCTCGAAGTAGAGGCTTTCTCGGTAGGAAGATGGTCATCTGCAAGGTTTCCAGGGCTGGATGTGTTTGAGGGTGAGATCTCATGCTGAGGTTGTGGGATTTGAACGGGCACAAGAGAGTGCTCAGATTCTGATGAAGAAGACTCTCCCATGGTCGAGTAGGTTGCAGAGGCATCAGAGGATATATTTCGATAGTCCCAGCGATGCTGAGGTACATGATCTTCGAGGCTGTCGCTCACGTCGTCATCAAATTTTATTGCCCAATTGAAGTTGGCCTGTTCAAGGGGTGAAACGAGGTTCTCGCTGGGAGGCGCCAGGAAGGGAGTTGCTCGCCCTAGCTGGTCGACGTAGCCAAAGTCTGGATGTTGACGGCTCAACGAAGCTGTCAGTCTATGGACAGGAGTAAGGTGAAGAAGTTCTGTGAGTCAACGATTGTCAGGTACATACCTGGTAACCTGCCCACCATCAAAATTCATCTGCATCAGTTCAGGACTTGACTGGAGGGGCCTTCCAAGGTATGGTTGTTGGCCGGCTTCCGTGTGATCGTATGAGTACGCCTGGTGTCCACCCAGCTGTGAATCTAGAGCTGCTTCGCTGTTGATCTGTAGCAGACCCGCAGCGCCAGCATCCAGACCCATCGCCTGCAAATTATTCCATTGAGTGTCGAAGTTGGGGTACCACCATGGGTTCGCTGTATTGAGTTCGTTGACGTTCGCGAAATCCGAGAAATTCCGGGTCAAATCGAAAGACTGGTCAGCTGCGAAGAGGGGAACCTCACTACCATAAGGAAATGTTTCTTCAGGTAGAGGATGGTGAGAAAATGCTTGTGTTGTGGAAGATGAGAAATCTGGTATCTTCTCGAAATGAGACTGTGCACGGAAGTGATCCCGTTCTTCTGTGACCTGATCTGCTTGGTGAAAGTCTTGCGAAGATGCGTATGGTGAGCGAATAGGACAGTGGCTTTGGACCTGGTGTCGGATGCCGTGATCTTGGTCAATGTACGAGAAGAATGCATCATATGGGTCATATGAGAGTGGATACTCTGGATCTGTCAAGCCTTGGCCTCGCTCCATTGGTAGCTGTTGGTGATACCCGCTCACAGCGAACGATGATTGATGTGGATTCTCTTTGCTCTGGCGAGGGTATGGTAACTGAGAACAAGCCTCTTGCGTTGAGGGTTGGTATTGAGATGGGTGAACCAGGTGGTGATCTTGGAACATATTTGAAATCATGACAGAAGCATGAGCATCATAAGGAATGTGGAAGCAATGATATAGGAGAGTGTTGCATTGACAATCTGTGGGACACGGCGGCAGGGAGCGAGTGATGGCCAATGTTCTATATTAAGCAACCGAAATGGGCGAGGTTGAGTATAACCAAAACAACCAGGGGGAAGTAATGGGCGCCAAGCAAAACGTCACCCGAGCAGGAACTGGAGCAGAGCCGCAGGATAGTGGATTTACTCGGAGGTCGTGGGGAGAAGTGAAGCTCTGACTTCCGTATCGACAGTGTCCCTGGATTGGCGAGTCACTCCCAAGCCTGCGAGAGGTGCTACATGTGACCGGCTCGATCTATCCGAGATGAGATCTTGCCGGAGCTCCATGTTGGCAAGATGAAGCCCCTCTTGATGAGAAGGAAAATGCTACCTGGCAGTCGCAGCATGTGACTATCAATACTCTCGGCTCTCTCTTTGATACAAAAATAACTATTTGGTATACAATAGCATCAAGCTGACAGCGGGCATGCGCCGCTCACAGCGCGCATTCATGGAACTCAATTGAAATCCACGCAGTCTATTCACCTCTTCAAGACTGGCTGAGATTGAAGCCACGAATCGGATCGCAGCGTGTGTAAACGGGTCTGCATCTCTGGCTGAAGTCAGGGTCTTCGGAGAGATCGAAGACCCTTTGCAGAGTGAATGATTCGGGCTCGCCGCCGTGCGAGACTTCATCGAATCATCAGCGCTTCATTACGTGCGCAACGGAATATTCCCCGCACCACTTCACTGAACTTCTGTGGAAGCATCGAGACCAATGGATGGGCTCGATGTATCACAATCGGAGACCAGTGCGGATGGTCTGGTGAATGGCATCATTGCTGCATAGATCAGTAGCTGGACTGAATTGCCGCATTGGATCGGGCTCGCCTGTACCCAGCGGAGTGATGAAACCTGTATCGACCGTTGAGGTTGCACAAAGGTCAAAGCACAAGAGATGGCTTCTGAGGGAGTGTTGCCCACTCAAAGCCTCTCTGCGCACATCGCTGCTTCACTCGGGACATCGCAGCAACTCTGTCCGTCTCTGGTAGACTGCCCCAAATCATCTGGACGAGTAGGTGCAAATTGAGAGCAATATTCAATACATGTCATCGATGCATCCCCACCAATATCTCATTGATCAGGAATGAAACGTGCAATGTTTCCAAGTCTTGCCACATACTCGGTTCATCTGAAATCAAGGCTTGCGACGCTATGTACTGGGTTCATCCGAAGTCTGATCTTTGCCGTATACAGCATGTAGAGATTGGACACTCCCAATGGAGAAGTGCGTCCGTTGATGAGTACTAAACTCCATGGCTGGCTCATCGATGAGTTTGGTTGTTGGTGCGGACTCTGAGAACAAAGCACTTCACTTCGGAGACTCGGTAAACATGACCACGAAGCCGCCCACAAATCCCCTTCACCAACTTTCATGACCACCAACATCTGAACTGCCAAACTTCGTTGATCTCATCACAGCAAATACTAGAACTGCATACTTGTATCTCTAGAGACCAGCCTGGATCATTTGCACAGACGAACATATTGTTCACATTATCACGGAGTCGTTCTCAGACTGATTCGCGCATCAGAATTGCCAACCTCTGTCGATTCCATCACAGCAAATATTAGAACTGCATACTTGTATCTCTAGAGACCACCCTGCATCATTTGCAAAGACGAACATATTGTCCACATTATCACGGAGTCGCCCTCAGACTGATTCGTACATTCAATCACCTTCCTGCATCTTGTCATCACAGACATCAAGACTGCGTACTCGCAGCTCTCTCGATCAGCACCGTGCAAAGACACACAGCATCTCCATTGACCTGCAACATTTGCAACAAAGGCCAGAGTACACACAGAGACAGAGTCGCACCCAAATTCATTGACCCGCCTTCCTTCAATTCTTCACAGCAAACATCGGGAACGAATACCTACAATCCTTTCGACCTGCAGCATTTGCAACGACGACCAGAGTGTGTACAGAAACATACAGTCGCTGAGAAATTCGCTCACCCACCTTCTCCATTCATTTCGTCACAACATACACTGAGAACGAGTACTTGCATCTCCATCATCAGCTGCGTTCCCATCAACCAGCACTGTGCAAAGACAGATAGCAACTCCACGGACCTGCAACATTTGCAACGACGACCAGAGTACGTACAGAGACAGAGTCGCACGCGAATCCACCCATCCACCTTCTTCATTCAGTTCGTCACAACATACATTGAGAACGAATAATTACATTTTTCTCGACCTGCAACATCTCCAACGAAGACAGAGGGTATACAGAAATACCAAGTCGCTCGCGCATTCATTTACCTTCTCATTGTATCATACCAGGCATCAAGACTGAGTACCTAAATTCTCATCGATACGCAACATCTGCACACGACGACCGAGTGTATCAGAAACACAAAGTCACGAAGTCGCTCCCGAAGTCATTCATCTTTTTTTCCTCACCCGTCACAGCAGAGATTCATACTGAACAATTGCATTATCCTCGACACGCAACATCTACAACGACGGCAAGAGTGTATATAGAAACACGAAGTCGCTCACAAAGTCATTCATCTTCTCTATTCGCCTCCTACAAATATATAAGCCCGACTGCCACCATCAAGATGTCGGGGATCAACAGCGCAGACCTGGACGTTCCGGCCGCCGCCGAGGACGGCCCTCCTTCATACGAGGAGAGCATTCGTGCGGCGGCTGGGGTGGGTCAGGGACCCATCGAAGCAAGCCCCGAGCTGGCCTTCCTGAACGGCATCAGAAGCCACGTTCAGCGGCTCGGGGCCGAGCTCGACGATCACATCGTCCAGATAGAGGGGCGAGGTGGGGGAGGTCCCGCTGATAGAGCTCCAGGAACTGCGGTTCCTGGAGAGGCTCACGGCGGACCCCCTCCACCTGCGGAGGGTCGCGCTGAAGCGCTTGAGGGGAGGGCCAGGCTCGTGGAGCTGGCAGGAATAATTCACAACATGCTTCGGCATGTTCCCATTCCTGGGGACTCGCCACGTCCTGCCTCCCCCGCCGCCACCTCCCCTCCTCCCACCTCCCCCGCTCCCAGCTCGCCCTCCTCCGCCAGCTCGCCCTCGCCCTCGCCCTCGCCCTCCCCTCCCCCCTCCCCACCTCCACCACCCGGCCAAGTCTGAGTGGCCCACATTGGGCACGTCCTTCCTCCTCGCTCCGTCGAGCGTCCGTGTACGACGTGAGACCGCAGCTCTCACCGCCTCCTACAACTCGGACGCAGACCACCCCATCTAGCATAAAATCACGAGCCTCGGCTTGTCGAGTGGCACAAGGAGGCAAATCTATTGGGTGTGTACTACCTGAGAATTCACACGTCACGCGCTCGGAGATGGCCGCGGGGCGAGGCGTTGGGCTATTTTTGTGAGGTGGTACGAAACTTGGGCAGCAACGCGAGACAAGAATAGAGTCCAAGAGTGATGTCAGGTGTTGCGGCGGGGCGAGGAAGTCTTGTGTAACGTCGCGCTTTTGCAGTTCGATCTCAATTCCCCCAACACGCAACATTTGCAAAGACGATCTCCACAAACAAGCAGCCACCATCAGCCTCTGCAAGGACGATTGTGTGTAAACAGAAACACGGATCCGCCCAAAAGATCATTCGCCTTCTTTCCTTCCTGCCGTCAATAAGCATTGGAACTGAGCACTTGTGTCTTCACGGCCAGCAGCTTCCTGTAACGACTATCTACCAATCTGCAACGCTTACAGAGACGTACACCGACTAGCATTACGAAGTCGCCAATCAGTTCATTCGCCACCCTACCTTCCTCCCGTTACGACAAGCATTGAAACTGGAGCTGTCTGATTGCGCCCGGCCCAATGCTTTGACAAACTGTTGTCGCAACAAACTACCGCAGTCAAGCCACTCACATGCCCAACAAACCTCCAATTTTGACTGATATGGGAACGCAGGTTGCAGCAAAGATCCTCTTACGTATCCAGGTCCTCGGATATACTACTTGGCCCATCACAGCCACCGAGCGCTCGCCGTTGGACCGAACCTCAGCTACAAGAACGGATATAGTGCAAGCAGACTTACGAAGCCGGCCACAGTCCCATTCACCTTCTTTCCTCCATCCCGTGACTCCAAGCACTGGGACTGGTTGTCAACTCGCAAAATCTGCAGGAAGGGATTATGAAAGGATATTACGGAGACGCCCATACAATCTTCACCAACCTGCATCCAACCCGTCACAAGAAGCATTGGCACTGGATCCTTACATCTTCGTCATCTCGCAGTTTTCTCAAGGACGATCTCCACCGACCAGCAGCCTTTCCGACGACTGTCTCTACAGACCAGCAGCCTTTTGCGCAGGAAGAATATAGAAGTCGGCCACACATTCATTCACCTGTCATCCTTCCTCCCGTCAAAGGGTCTCGGGACTGAACATTACGCCTCCGCCAACCAACTATGTACGAAGACAATATCCACCAATCTCAAATATATACACAAGCCAAGCGCAACGAACCCTCCCGCACCCAATCCTGTCCTCCATCATCCAGCAACACGACCCAGCCATTCAGTCTCCCATACCCATATCTCCTACCACGCACCAATGACCCTCCCTCGCCCTCGCCCTCACACTCCAGATACCAACATCAGCCCATAGTCAAATGCATGCCATAGGATAGGAATCCCTGGATCTCCAAGCCATGTCGCAAAAGCAGGCTTTCACACGTTCAATCTTCACTGGAGGAGTCAAGACTGAGATTGCAACTTCTCAATGCGACACCTGTCAGATACTCGCTGCATACGCCATCACTTCCACAAGAATGGAATCCCTCTCCGAAGCCGTCGACTACCTTCCTATCCTCCCCTACACGGCAAAAATCCTCCATCTCCACCTCCTCCCTTATCCAAATCATCAACATCAACATCAAGTCATCGTCGAGCGCATACCATCGAAGTTGCCGGACCTCCAAGCCATGTCGCAAAAGCAGGCATTCACAGGATTTCAACTCCACTGGAGCTCTCAATGGCTAAGACTTCAAATTCTCTATGCGACACCGGTCAGATACCCGCTGCATATGCCATCACATTCCACAATGAACGGAATCCCACTCTGAAGCCGTTGAAAGCCGTTCTGTCCTCTCCTACACACCAACGACCCTCCATCTCCACGCTTCTAGCACAAATCATCATCATCAACATCAGCTCATCGTCTCAGCGCATGCCCGACAAATCGCCGGATCTTGGAGCCGTGTCGCAACAGCAGTCTTTTGGTTCCACTGGAGCACTCAATGGCTATGATCTCAAATTTCCGATACAAGACCCGTCCAATACTCAATCAATGCGCCATCACACTCGGTCATGAATCGAATCCATCTCCGAAGCCGTCGATTGCCTTCCATACGCTCCCTATACACCAACAACCCTCCATCTCTGTCTCTCTCAGCCTGACTCATCAGCATCAGCCTATCGTTGAGCGCAAGCCAGACAAATTGCTGGATCTTGGAACCCTGTCGCCAAGGCAGTCTTTCAGATAACTCCACTCAAGGATTTTCAGTTCGCAATACCACCCCATTAGATACTCGCTGCATACGCTATCACGTTCCACAAGAATGGAATCCCTTTCCGAAGCCGTCGATTACCTTCCTATCGCCGCCTATATACCAACAACCCTCCTTCTCTGTCTCTCACCTGACTCATCAACATCAGCCAACCGTCGAGCGTATGCCAGACAGCTCGCTGGATCTTGGAGCCATGTCGCAAAAGGAATCTTTCAGATACTCTCGCTCAAGCACTCGTGTGGCTAGGATCTTCGGTTCGAATACCACCCAATCAGATACTCGCTGCCTACGGCGTCACGCTCAACGCTGAATCGAATTTCTGTCTAAACACGTCGACTACCTCTCCATCTTCCTCCCACCACATACCAACGAGCTTCACCCCCACCACAAGACATGCTACAAAATTTGCTGGATCTCAAGGCCGTGTCACAAAAACAATCATCTACATAATTTCACTCAAGCACTCGTATGGCTAGGATTTTCAATTTCCAATACCGCTACATCAGATACTCGCCACATACAACGTCACGCTCAATCATGGACCGAAACTCTGTCCGAACCGGTCGACTGCCTCTCTATCTTGCTACACAACAAGTCAGCAACATCAGCACATCGTCGAGCGCATGGCAGAGCAATCGCTGGTTTTCAAGATATTGTCGCAAAGTGTTCTACTCAATTCTACTCAAGCACTCGTGTGGTCCATCTTCCAACGCCACACCCCATCGAATACTCAGTTCACTGGCCATCACGCCCAGCCATAATACGGATTACACTACGAAGCCGTCCCCTGCCTCCTCATCCACCTTCACTTCCCTCATCCAAATCATCAACATCAACGTTGGCTCATCGTCGAGCGCATGCCATAGAAGTCGCTGGATCTGAAAGCCTTGTCGCAAGAGGAGCTTCTACATCATTTCACTCAAGAACTTATCTGGTCCAATTCCCAAGGCCACGCTCCGTCAGATGCTCAGTCAGATACTCAGTCAGGTACCCAGCTCACTGGCTATCACGCGCAGCTATAATCTGAAATCCTTTACGAAGCCGTCGCTTGCCTCTTCGTCCTTCTCTTCACCACATACCATCCATCATTCCAAATCATCAATATCAGCCCATCGCCGAAAGCATACCGCAGATATCGCTGGCTCTCGAAATCGTGTCGCAAGAGAAGTCGTTCATATAATCCCACCAAAGCATTCATCCGGAATTTCAAATTTCCAACACCTTCGCTCGTTGAACTCATCGACAGCCTTTCCATCCTGCTCATCACCAGATGCTATCTCTCTATGCTAATCCTTCGAGCCCTCCTCTCCGACCTGCCAACTTCCTCCAACCTCCTCACCGAGCCCGCCGACTGCCTCCACGCTCCTCGTCATCAAACGCAATCTGTCCACCACGTCTGCCGTTCGAAAGCTCTGGTCGAATCCTCCTTCCCACCCTCCTGCTCATCGCCCGCCAACTACCTTCGTCCTCGCCACGCGCCATCTGCCCAGCATGATCGCCCTTCAAGGTCTCTTTTCCAATCTCCTCCAAACGGATTCTCTGGTCCTCATCCTGGATTCCTCGCCATGCCCACCTAGAGCCCCTTTCGAAAACTCATTGCGATTTCTTCCAAGCCTCTTCCACAGAGCCACCGACTGCATCCCCATCTTCGTCCAGATACCACGCCATCTATCATCTACGATTCCTCCAAACCGCCTCGCCGAACCCGCCGACTATCTTCTCACCTTCGGCCTCACCAATCGCCATCGATACACCCTAGATACCTCTTTATAAACCCCTCTGCAATAAGTTATCCAAACACCGCTACAAATCAACCAATCATCTCCCCACTCTGCTCCTTATCAAGCGCAATCTATTCACCCTGAAAGTTCCATCAAGACTTTCTCTCCTATCACCTATTCAAATTCTACCTTTAACTCGCCAATACCATCGCCACCTCCGTCCTCACCGCAAGACAACTACCTCTCCACCCTCCTCATCACCGAACGCCGACTATCACACCATATTTACCCTTCAAAACCTCTTTTACAACCCCTCTCTCCACCCCTCCTCTCCACCCTGCTCTCTATCAGAACCCTAATATCTACCCTGATTCGCCTATCGAAATCTCGTCTTTAACTATCTCACAACCCTTCCACCCACCGACCCAAGGCCTCTGCTATCTCCTCTCTAGAGCCCCCTCTAAAATCCTTCTGTAGCTTCCCCCAAACGAATCTCCAATCTCTACTCTTTCCACCTTATGACCACTCCACCCACCAAGATCCATTCTAAACTCGCATATCCACTTCAAACTTTCTTCCAAACCTCCTTATCAAAAGGCCTCCCTTACACACCTGAATCCTCCTCGAAACCTCTCACACACCCACACCCATATAACCTTCCAAATCTTATTCCAACTCTATTCCCTCATCCACCCACATCTTCCTCCAACCCCACCCCCCCTCCTCACCAACCCCTCCCCCTCAGCAAAGTACACCGCACCAACACCAGTAAACCATCACAAACATCTCCATACCCAATTCCACAAACACCAACCATGACAAGCAGCCATATCAACGCCCCACCCAAGCACCCAAGCACCTACACCATCAAACCTCCACCCTCACACCAAGTCAAATTATAACAATCCATCCCCCCACCCCAGCATCTCCAATGATATCCAAATCAAAGCCACTCTGTTCCAACGCCAAAGTAAATACATGAGCAGAACAACATCGCCAGGTCTAGATACATACTTTACCTCGTTAGCCAATTAGTCGTATCTCTGACAAGCCCTCCAAATTCTCGTCTCCAACCTCCTCCTAACACACTTCCAAACCCGCTTCGAGCGCTCCTCTCCAGCCGCCTCCGTGACCCCAACGATTTTACACGCTGCACCTCCTTCCGTACGCACCTCCTTCCAAACCCCCGCTCAGATAATATGGATAGACATTAAATCCTGCTCAGGCGCGGTAGCACGCATACGAAGTTCAACCCTCCTACATTCTACAATATATCTCCCCAATCAATCAAATCACTCAAATCAACATCCCACACCCATCCTCATCTTCCCACCCCCACTCCCGAAAGCTCTGGTCTGGGTGTCACTCGCTTTCTCAGCGATATTCGTATCGGAATCCTTATCGAAGTGTTAGGCGCGCTGTAGAGAGGCGTGGGTTCTGAATACTTGTTGCTGAAGTTGAGGTGAGGTTGGGTTTGGTTGGGTTGGTGAGGGGGATGGGTTTTCGGGGTTGATATTGAGTGAGGTAAGGTATGCAGAGACTGGTTGATGCTTTTTGTTGGTGTTACGCGTGAGATTTTGCTGACGAGAATCAGGAGACCCTTGTCTTACACCAACTATTCCAGAGCTGATCGCTCCTTGTTCTGCTTGGCTTCATCCAATCATCCCAACGAATTCTACGACTTCCACATGCCATTTTCACGAATCGTACAATCTCCTCATCTCACACCAACAATCCAAACCCCAATCATCTACCATAAGATCCACGCGATCCTCATCATATACTACGCTTCTTACAACCTACATACTCTACCGACTTTTCCTCAGCATGCTCCGAGGTTGAAGATATTTCGAAACGTCCGGAGGGAAAGAAGGAGGAGAAGAATCAGGAATACCTAAAGACGTCCTTGTCAACACCCACCTGGGCTGACAGTCCACATATAACAGGTCGCTGGGTCCAAGTTACCCAAGACCCAATCATCCGGAAAAAGATTTGCAATCCACTTATCATACTTTAGCCCATTTCATTCTACGACCTCTCGCCCCAAAAATCTACCGCTTTACTCGCAACACTCCAAAATTTGCAATTTCATGGGGAAGATGAGAAGGATCGGAAGGAAGATGAGAACGAACATGTAAAGAAGCCACCTACCTAGATCAAGAATTCATAAATGAGAGGTCGCCATGTCCAAATTATCCAGCAATCAACTATCCAAAATAAAATAAAAATAATGACCTCCCTATTATACACCACCTGTTCTCTTCCCCACTCTACTAACTTTTCCTCACGATGCTCCGGAGTTCAAGAGATGTGGGAAGAAGAAGAAGGAGGAGAAGGAGGACAAGAAAGAAAAGGCAAAGACCTTCTCGTCAAGACCCTGGGCCAAGAATTCACATATGACAGGTCGCTGGATCCGAACTATTCAGATCTCAACTATCGAGTACAAGATCCACAATCTCCTCCTCCTACACCACTCATTCCATTCTACAGCCTCTTTTCTGGAAAACATCCTACCAACCTTTTCTCGCAACGCTATGAGTCTCAAGATATGCGGGAATGTCTGGAGGATGAGGAACAGGATAGACAGGAATGTGGGAAGACGTTCTTATCAACATTACGCCTGGACCAGATGTTCAGATATGACAGGCCGCGAGGTCCAAGTTATCCGAGACCCATGTATCTAGAATACGATCCACGAACTCCTCATCATGCGCCACACATTTTATAACCTCTTCGCCCTAAAGTTCCTTACCGACGGTTGGACCTTTCTCCGCAACGCTGTGCAGTTCAAGATTGGCAGGAATACAAGGAGGACAAGAAAGAATAGGCAAAGGCGCCCTCGTTAACACCTACCCAGGCTAATAGTCTACATCTGACAGTTCACTAGGCCCTAAGTACTCAGAACTCACTTTTCTAAAACACGATCCACAATCTGGTCCTCCTACTTGACCCATTTCATTCTACGACCTCTCGCCCGTCGAAAACATTATCTACCTTCCCTTGCAAAGTTTCAAAGTGCCAGATATGCAGGAATACAAGGAGGATAAGAAGAAGGACAAGAAAGAATAGGCAAAGACATTTCTAGCACCAGTACAACTGGACTAACATTTCATATCCGAAAAAATCTCCAGGTCTACATGTCGAACTATAGGACGGATATGACTGCCCCATCCAGGAGAGATCTAGAATTTAAACCTCAGAAAACCTGTCACCCTTCTCCAAACTCGCCTTCAAATCTTATTTCCAAAGATTCTATTCTTCCGGATCCTCTTCCAAACCGCCTACAATATATTCAACTCTCCTGTCCAATTCCTTTCCCAACATCACCCAAACTACCCTACAAACCACCTCACCTCACCAAGCCTCCCCCTTAAACCTTCTCGATCTCGGATCCCCTTCTAAAGCTTCTCTTCGTTTGGCTCCGGATTTTCCTCCAAAGTCTCCTCCAAAATCCCCTTCAAAACCTCCTCTCCAACCGCCCCAAAGTTTCCTTACCAGAACACCTTAATGTCTTCTCACCCAGGTTCTCATCCAAATGGCCTTTTTAAATGCTTACTCCGATCCCCTCTTCTGGACCAAGGCGCCTCAACCACGCAAATTCTCCTTCAAAACCTCCCTTCTACTCGTCCTTCCCACTCTTGTCCTCACAAGCCCAAAATCCCCTTCCAACCCCTTCTTTCCAACCGCCTCCAGAGTCCCTTGCCAAAACCCCCTTATAAAGCCTCCTTTCCAGATGGCCTTCTAACCCCTCTCTCCGACACCCTCTTCTGGACCAAGCGTCTCAATCACGTATATGTTCCTTCCAAAACCTCCTCTCTTATTTTCCCCCTTAAACCAACCAACAGCCTTCCTAATCTCCACCTCACGAGCTCGAATACTCCTCCGAAATATTCTCTTTAACAGCCTCTAGAACCTCTTCAAGACTCCTTCCGTGACCTTTCGAAAAGCCTCCTCTCCAAGCCGCCCCCAAATTCCTTGCCAGAACCCTTTTAAACCTCCTTACGAAGCCTGCTTTCCATGTTGCTTTAGAAGTTCCTCTTTCTAAGCCCCTTTTTGGACTAAAACGTCTCAAGCACGCATATGTTCCTTCCATCTCTCCTCCATAATTATCCTCCCCAAACCAACCAATCGCCTCCCCCTTTCTACCCATGATCCTCCTCCGAAACTCCTTCCAAATCTTCTCTCCAACAGTCTCCAGGACCCCTATAAGACCCTTCCGGTAAATCTTTAAGAAGCCTCCCTTCTAAATCACCTGATAGATTCCGTCTCCAAACCCCCTTTTCCACCCATTACGCCTCAAACACCCTTGGTACGCCCGGAAACATCCAAAAGCCCTCTCTGACCCATTATCCCTCAACCACCCTCAGTTCTCCCAAACTTTCATTCAATCCTCCCCACCTCCTCCCCACCATCCTCATCAACCCTAACACACGTAAAAGCCAGTCGTCACTCCTTTACACACCAGTCCAGCTTCCCAAAGACCAATGGCGTCAAAGCTCTAGAGGCGAAAGTTCCAAGAAAAAGCTGTGGTGAGAAAGGAGGATGTGAGCTGTTGTTAGCGAAGGGATTAAGGACGGATGGAGGGAGATATAGCTTGTACGGAGATATGGGTTGTGTAGTGTAAAAGAAGTAGTAAGGGTATTATAATATAGTTTCCTTTAAAGCTATTTAAATTATAATAATAATAATAAAGGTTCTATCTAATTCTATAATTAATATATTAGAGTAACGCGTTACTTATTAAATCTTATATCTATAGATATTTAGTCTATTATTAATAATAAAGTATTATTTAAGTTCCTGAATAAATCGCTGAATCTCGAAAAGTTAAGATTTTAAACTGATTTTTTTACCGGCGATTCAATCGGAGTCTTGGAGCGTAATAGCTAGGAGGAAGGTAGCGAGATCTTACTAAATAGAAGCATGGAAAGACGGAATATTACTCTATATTATTCTTTAGTCCTTTTCTCTATTAAATAATATAAGGCTTATATATTATTTATATGTAATTTAGGTGTAGTATAATAGTATATAATAACTAATAGTTAATAAAATAGCTTTATAGAAAGGGAGATATATAGAAGAAATTACTTCTAATATCTTCTAAGATATAATTTATAATTACTAAGGTTAACCTAGATTAACTCCCTCTTAGTTTAGTAGTAATAAAATAGGCTACCTATTATTAACTACTATATTTAAATACCCTTATACTTTACTTAGAGCTAGTCTTAACTATTATCTAGTTAGTTCTTCTTTAGTAGTTATAAGTAACTTATTATTATTAGGCTTATAAAGAGCCTTATCTATTAATATTAGATAGAAATACTCTTTAATACTAGTAATAATATAGGTAAGTATAACTTTTAATTTATTTAAGTTATTAAAAGACTCTATACCCCTCTTACTTATCTAGTTATAATTAAGTTATAATTTATTATAAGTAGAATAGTATAATATATTAGGAATAATTCTCTAAAATTTAGTATTCTAAGATAATTACTTATTAATAATAGCTTATAATATTATAGTAGTAATTTAATATATTAGACTATTTAAACTATTCTAATTTTAATTATTTAGTAATACTAACTCTATTTAACTATTCTAAGTAGTCTAATTATTTAATTTATTCTAATTTAATTCAAGTAGATTATTCTAATTATATCTATTTAAATTTATTAGCTTACTTATATTTATAATTAAATCTAATAATAAAAAGCTAGGTAGAAGAGTTTACTAGCTAGAAAGATATAGGATAGTATAGGATATTAGTCTCCCTAGCTATCCTATAATATAGTATAGAATTAGCTATTTTAGTCCTATCCCGTTCTAGGATAGTATAGGTTTTCGTAGGATAATCCTATAGGATAGGATTTTTATAAGACCTACTAGTAGTATAGGATATTTATAGGATATCCTATGATTAGTAAGCATATAACGTAGTATTTTCTAAAAGAATATTCTAGAAATTTTTCTTATCTAGAAAGCTATAACTAGAAAGCTATAATTAGAAAGCTAACTAGAAAGGTAATATTTACCTTTCTAATTAGCTTTCTAGTTATAGCTTTCTAGTTATAGCTTTCTAGAATAATAATTTTTTGAAAATATTATATTATATACTTACTAATAGTAGGGTATCTTAAAAATATCTAGAAATCTTTACTATATAGAAAGCTATAACTAGAAAGCTAATTAGAAAGGTAAATATTACCTTTCTAGTTAGCTTTCTAATTATAGCTTTCTAGTTATAGCTTTCTAGATAAGAAAGATTTCTAGAATATTTTCTTAGAAAATACTACGTCATATACTTACTAATTATAGGATATCCTATAAATATCCTATACCGCTAGTAGGTCCTACGAAAATCCTATCCTACTAAAAAATCCTATTCTATCCCCGTCCTACACCGTTATAAAGATATAGGATTAGGACCTAATTTACCTATCCTATCTCATAGTCCTATACTATCCTATATAGGATATCTCGTAGGATATCCTATATCCTTCTAGCTAGTAGAAGAGTTATTACTACTAGCCTATTACATTTAAACATGAATAGTAGGTAAGAGATACATTCTCTATATATAAGAAATCCGTCTTTATAGAAAGGACGGACACTAAGCCTATTTAGGTATCGCTCTAATATAAATAGCATGTAAATATATAGCAATCGTAATATAGCTGGAAAGATATAGGATATCCTACAGGATATCCCACGTGGAATAGTATAGGACCGTAGGATAGGTAAAGTAAATTAGGTCCTAATCCTATATCTTTATAAAGATATAAGATAGGAATAAGATGGATTTTTTAGTAGGATAGGATTTTTATAAGACCTCTTTAAAGATAGGATATTTATAGGATATCTTATAATTACTAAGAGGAGCTTAATATTTATAAAGAGGAGTATAAAAGGTTATATTAAGTAAATATAATAATTAAAATAATAATTATAAACTTTTTTAAAGTTAATATTTTATTCTAGTTTATAAGAACTTCTACTATTAATTAAATAAACCTAGTCTATTCTTAGACCTTACTATCCCTTACTATTATTACTTATCCCTCCTATTCTACTTTATAATAATTACGGAGAGTAATAATAGGCTAGTTCTACTAGATAGTATTACTTAAACCCTAGTAGATAGTAACTATTAGTTCTACCTCCGTCTTTTTAACATCCTTATATTATTACTAGTAGACTCTCGCTAACTATAAACTCGCCCTCTTAGTTATAAGAGTAAGTATTAATACTATTTTCTAAGATATATAAAAAGGGCTTATAGCCTACTTACTAGATTACCCTTATTATCTTTATCTCTATTATTAATATAATTACTATTAAGATAACCTTCTTCTACTTATATATTATATAGAATACTATTAGCCCTTTTTACTTAATTAGATATATTAAAGTTAGCTTCTAGATTAAGTCCTACCTATTTAGATAGATTCTACTAATTTTTAGTATAAAAGACTATTATTAAGGTATAGAAAGTAGGAGGTATATAATATATATAGCTTATATAATACCTCTTTATTATAGAGAAGTATTACTTATACGTAATAGCCCCTATTATAGTAGTAAGGATATCGCGCGTTATATAGGTAATTAATAGATATTAGGGCTTTAAAGCCTTCTACTACTTAAGAATAGACCCTTATTTTAGATAAGTAAAAGGAGTTATAAGAATATTAAAAAATTAAAAAATTAGTAATAATAATAATAATAACTAGAAACCTTATTATAAGCTTTATACTATTATAGCTAGTCCTTTATAATATTATTTAAATCCTCTAACGGAGCTTCTAAGGTATTATTAAGGCTAAAACTAGTATAACTCCTTATTAGTATAGCCCTCTAATCTTAGCTATTTACTTTATAATTTTAGTAGTTTTAAAAGGTTCTTCTAAGCGCTTACTAGTAGACTTCTACTTATAACTATTAACTAGTTTTAATAACCTAATTCCTACCCTTAAATATTATATCCTTATAACTTAAATAAAGAAGTACTACTTAGTTATAAAGAAATCTTAAACCTAACTATATCTAGTTATAATATATAGAAAGCTTCTAGTAAGCCGTTTTAAGGGCCTTAAAAAGCTTAACTTTTTATAAAACCCGCTTATACCTTAGTTACCTATATTTTATTTCTATATAATTAAAGAGCCTACTATAGATAGTAAAAATATTATATATTATAGCCTCCTTCCCTCTACTTATTAATAATATAAATATATAAAAAGGCCTAATAAGTTATATTAGGTATTTAACTTATAACTACTTATTATTAGTAAGCTTAAGGAAGCCTCCTAGTTTCTTATTAAAGTAGTATTCTAAATCTTTATAAAGTAGATACGCTTATTTTAATATATAAAAAGTTAAGTCCTAGCGCGTTTTAATATCCTAAAAAAGCTTAAGAGGGCGTCTCTACTTATACCTCTCTTTAGTAGTAGGTATACTATTATCTAGGACTACTATTATACTATTCTTTTATAACCGCTCTTTCTATATATTAAAAAAGGGCTTCTTTTATTAACTACTTATATTAATAAATACTATAGTCTTTTATACCTTTAATTAATTAATTAGAAGATAATTAGAATAATAATTATAAAGATCTTACCTTAACTAGGGTTATTAGTAGGCCCTTCTTTACTACTTAAACTTCTTACTACTTATTATTATTAACCTAGTTCCTCTAAAATTCTTTATTAGTTAGATTAATATAAACTTTTCTAAGTAGCTCTTTTAATACTAATTAGATAATATATATTATATATAAAATATATATTAGAGAATACTTAGGATTATCTTCTCCTTAGTTAATAAAATTATTAAAAGGGCTTATAAGAAGGGAGTTAATAAGTCTATTATATAATAAAGTATTACTACTCGCGTTATTAGTAGTAAGGGTAAGAAGTTAATTTTTAATCTTATACTACCTAATAATTAGATTTATAACTATTATAAGTTATAAGCTACTATACTAACCTTTAAGATACTTAAAGCTTATAAGTTTTTTATACTATATCTAATCCTTATTAATAAAGAAAGCTATAATTACTATATATAATTAGTAGTTAAAGGCCGACTAATAATTAAGTAATAGGGAGACTTTAATACTATTAATAGGTAAGTCTAATAAAAGACCCTATTTAATCTCCTTAACCTTTATTATTAGGTAGTTCTTAATTATAGATACTAAGTCTATTTAGAGAGTAGGGTTAAGGTAGTAAAAGAGTTATAACGTCTTAGGGTTATTAATAATATTAAATAGTATACTTATAGTTATAATCTAATATTAAAATTACTTAGGGAAGTCTTTATATATAAGTTTCCGCCTACCTAATACTAATCTTATATCCTTACTTTTATTCCTCTAGGGTAGATAGTAGTATATTAGTTCTAGTTATTATTCTACCTATTAAAGCCTAGGAAAATACAATACTAATATACCTTATCTTAATAACTATTAATAATTAATATTTACTATAAAGTACTAAGACCTAATTTCTTAATATATCCTTTAGATAATAGGTAGATACTTATACTATTAGTACTATAGCCTATAAAGGGGTAAATAATAACCTTATAATAATAGTAGTATATAAGCTATAAAGCTCTACTAGAGATAAGGGTATATTTATAAAAATATTCCTATCTCTTAGACTTCTTTATTAAACTCTAATAGATATTATAATAATTATAACTAGATTTTAAATTATTCTTAATAGCTTATACTATCTTTACCTACTAATCTAGCTACTTATCCTTCTACTTATATTAAAAGATATAGTAGGGTTTATTTTTACCCTTAGCTACTAGATTAGTAGTTAAAGTATTTATAGAAGTCTTAATTATAGAAGAGGGTAGAGTATTACTATTTAGAGAGAAGGATAATATAATAAAGCTAATATTTTTAGTATACTATTAGGTTTAAGAATTTAGGTTAGGATTTATAAGCTCCTATTACGCCGTAGTATTTATATCTACTATTTTACTACTAGTCTTGATAATAGTAAAGTATAATCTAATTAGAGGCCTAAAAGTAGTATAATTAGCTACGCTTTAACCTTTCCAGTTATAATTCTAATTATTACCCTAGCTAGTTAAATACTATAATCCCCGCTCTTAGACTAATAGGTAGATTAAGTTTTTAGTATATTTTATAGTTAATATTAATCTCCTAAAATCCCTTATACTCTTTCTCTCCTCTATATTTAGTATATAATATATTCCTTATATTTTCTATTAATAGCTGTACTACTATTTTTAATTAAGTATCTACTAGTAGTATATTTATAGAACTTAATAGTATAGTCTCTAATACTAAATATCTACTAAATAATTTACCTAATCTACTACTAGATAGGTGAACCCTATTAAAATATTAGTAACCTTAGAAGATAGTAGGTAGTAAGAAAGCTATTAGAAGAAGGGTAAGGGGGAAGTAAAGGAGATAACTAATTATAATATAGTAATAGAAACCTAGATATATATTAAGAATATAAAGAGGGTTAATTATAACTAATATAATATTATAATACGGGTATTATTAGAAATTTAATATTTATAAAAAATAATAGACCTAGTAATACTACATTTATTATTTAGTTATCTAGTAAGAGAAGTTATTATAAAGCTTCTATAGAAGGCTATATATTTAATATAAATATAAGCCTCTACTTTAAGTATACTTTAGGAAGTTATAGAAGCTAAGGTTATTAATAATCTTAGTAGTATTTTATATTATATTATAGACTCTTAATATAATAGATACTAATAAATTATTAGTAGCCTAATTATATATATTCTATATAAAGAGAGTTACTATATAGGTAAAGGATATAGACTTATTTAGAAAGCTATAAAATAATATAAGTCTTTAAATAGTATAAAATATAACTTCCTTAAATAGTACCTATATTATATTATAATTACCTTTTATTATTTTAAGTACTATTAATAACTAGAATAATAACTATAAATCTAAAAATTATAAGCGCGGAACTTATCTATAATTATTAATAATAATAATAAGAAGACTAATTATAAGGACCTTAAAGAATATATTAAGGAGAAGAAGATAGATCTTAAAGAATATATTATAAAGAAAAAAAATAAAGGGGTATAAGAGTATAGCTAGATTTAGTAGTTAGAGGTCTATTATTAGCGTAAAGATTAACCTAGAAAAGGTTAAAGATAAATCCTATTACTAAATTATAGTAATAAACTATTAATTAAAAGTATAATATAAGGAGAATCTTTAATTTATTATATCTATAAATCATAGCTATTTATATAGGGAAATAGGCTATATCTTATAATAGGAGGTATAATCTATTAATAAAAGGTATAAGGCGGCTAAACTTCTAAGGCACCTATTTAAAACCCTAAATAATTAGAAGATATACTTATATAGTATTAACTATATCTATATTAGGCTTAAAACTTTTAGCTACTAAATTATAATTATTAGGCTATTATAAAGCGGGTCTAGAGAGATTAACTAAGCGCGTATTATTTATAATATTAAATTACTAGTCTTAAAGATAGCTAGTTATATTATATTAAATAGCCTTTTCTCTATAACTAAAGTATATATATAGTAGAGGGAGGGGCTTGTTATAGATTTAACTATTCTACCTAGGTTAGTAATATATATAGAGATAACTAGAATAATAACTAGAATTATAGAATTAATATACCTTAATAAGTAGTAGACGTAAGCTACTAGTATAATAGTTAGAGTAATATCCTAGGTTTAAGTATTAATCTAGGTAATCTAACTTATATAATAAGTTATATATTAACTTATACTAGACTAGCTAAGTATAAATAAATAAACTTATTTTAAAGTTTACTATATATTCCTACTATAATTAGCTAGACTTTTATAAGATCTACTAATTTATAGGCTAATATTAAGTAATACTATATTTCTTTTAATTATAAAGCGCGTCCCACTTACGCGTAGCTTAGAAAATTAGATCTATATAATTAATATATAGTTTAGAGAGGGAATTAGCTATATATAAATTACCTAACTTAGCCTCTTTATTATTAACGTCTTCCTATACTAAGTCTCTACTATTATTATTAGTATAAATAATAGTACGCGTAGTAAGCTATATATTATAACGCTTTACTACTACTTTAGTATAAATTATAGTAGTAATCCTTTAAGAATATTAGATAATTAGAATAATAACTATAATTAGGAGAATCTTACCTTTAATTTATAATAAATTATTAAAGATAAGTAAGCTATCCTTCCCTTTCTTATATAAACTCCTTAAGATAAAGTAAGGACTTCTTATACTTCTTAATAGTATAGCTAATAGCTATAATATTAGCTTTCTTTATTAATTCTACTACCTTTTTACCTAATATAAAAGACTTTATATATATTTATAAATACTTTATATATATATTCTTACTTAATTCTTTAACTACCTTATACTTTAGTTAAAGACCTAGGTAGTAACCCCTTATACCACGTATTAAGCCTTATATAGTACTAGTATTATTACTATTATAGGTATTAAGGCGCTAGAGGAGGGTTTTATTAAAGTCTTCTTCTTTATCTTTAATATTTATAGTAGTTAGTAGGATATTATATAAGTTTTAAAAGAGCCTTTATACTATAATCTACTAAATTAAACTCTACTACCTACTCTACCTTTACTACCTTATATTTACCTTCTTATATTATCAATTCTAGCTATTATTATAGTTATTAATAATAAGATATATATACCGCGTACTATTATATTATAAACTATTAATACTTAAATAGATTTTAATAATATATAGAGGAAGTATTAAGTAGAGACGGGAATTAAGAGATTTATTTTAATTATAAAATATACTAGTCCTAATTAGGTTATAATAGCCCTACTACTAATTCTTAGCGTTACTACCTAGCGCTAGTAGTAAATAATATAAATATTAATTCTTTAAGTAATTATAATTATTATTAACTATAGATTTTCCTAATAATATATTATATACTATTATTAATAGAGGCGTATCTCTATACGCTTAAACGGTATTAAATAGAGAGGTATTACGTATAATAGTAGAATTTCGAGTTCCTAGCCCTACGGTACTAGCGGAGGCCTCCCGCTACTAGTAGTAAATCTCTATAAATAATAATTCTATAGATATTTTAACTATAATAATAACTATATTATACTACAGGATTCTATAATAATATAATATATAATAATACTAAATATATAGATTAATTATAATCTTCTCTAGTATTAATTAGAGGAGTATAGTAAATAATAGAGTAATTTTAAGTAGAGAATAGTAAGAAATCTAAGTATTTACTTAAAATGATAATAGCTAAGGGTAACTTATTTAAAAGACTTAACTATCTAACTTATAACCTCCTCTAATATTATATACGTATGACTCTAGAACTCTAGGAGTATATTAGTCTTATATTATATATATTATATCCTTATTATATAATTATTTATTTTATTTTATAATAATTTAAGTATATCTACCCTTTTATAGTTAATAGTATAGCTTAAACTAATAAGATAGTATTTATATATTTCTAACCTTATTAGATATAATCAATTACTTCTAATAAAGGTATTTAATTTATAATAGCTAATATAGTAGTATAGAAAACTTGTAAGACTATAGGTAATAAAGGTAGTAAGAAGGTTATAGGTCCTAAGTCTAGTACCGCTAAAGGTCTTCTAAGTTTAAGTACTTAGAAGAAGCTTAAATAGAAGCGTAGTAGTATATCTTTATAACTATTATTCTACTTATTACTCCTAGCTAATAAAGTATATAAGCTATTACTCTTTATAAGATCTACCGCTACTAGAAAATTTCTAATCTCCTTATTCTAAATGTTATAATATGCTTTTATTAATAATTAATATAGCTTAGCGCAATCCACTTGGGGCGCTAAGCCTAATATAACTTAGTTTAGATAGGTAGACTAGATGTCTTAATGTCTAGAGAATGATAGCTCTTATAACCTATAAATTATACCGGTTTATTCGTACCTTAATATCTAGTAGTAATACTAGAAGATCCTAAATAGATATACCGAGTTATCTATTTAGATTAGGTCTATTTATTAGTAATTAACTATCCTTAAGGGGATTACGGGGTATAAAAGTCGCTTCCGCTCTATTCTATCCTATTACCCTATTAAAAGATTTCTATTTATTAGCCTTAATAATTCTATTCTTCTTTATTCTATTCCCTATCCTTCTTCTAAAAAACTGGAGCTAGAAAGCCCTCTACGTTATATAACCTAGCTTAACCTACTATTATAATTAATTATAATACTCTTATTCTTACCTTCTACTTATACGATTTCCTCTCTACAGAACCTAAATAAGTAAACCTAGTTAACTATCCTAATTAATACCTTATTAAGTATCTTACTTAGAATAGTCTTAGACTAGCTTAGTATAGCTTAAGAGTAGTAGCAGATCTCGAAAGATTAGCCTAGCTAGAATCCTAGTAGTCTAGACTAGAGCTAGAGATATTTCTAGCTACTCTATAGAATTTTAAGCGAGGTACTAAGACTGCCTAGCATTTATTAAGAGCCCCTCTATCTACTACAACCCTAGATTCTAGAATAACCCTAGATTTAAGAATAACCCTAGTAAGGATAGCTAACTAAATTAAATTAGGGAGAAATAATTTAGGCCTTAATAATCTAGTTAACCTACCTAAATTTATAGAGGTAACTTAGGGCGAATCTTTAGTAGTAGCTAGGAAACGAGCTATACCTTATCTAGGTACGGCGGAATATATTTCTAGGTAAATTAAGGAAGCTATAAGAATCCGGAAGAATTCGGGTAATATAGGGTATTTAAAAACGGTATATTAACGAGACTATATTACGGTACTAATTATTATAGGATAATTAACTAAAAGGACTCTAGGATACGAAGCCCTATTCCTTTAAGAATTAATTAATAATACTAATATAGGGGCTACTTAGGCCGTCTACTAACTCTTATTAGAAGCTAAGAAGAAGTCTTTCTAGTTAGAAGCTAAGTAATAACTTCTTAGCTACCCGTACTCTATTATTAAAAATAAAGAAATATTCCGGGAGTAGCTAAATAAACTATATAATAGGCTTAATAAATAAGGTAATCTTAATCTTTCTTAATAAGTAATTAAAGAGGTTACCTCTAGCCGTTATCTATTACCTATATAGCGTAAGCTAGCTCGCCTGCTAGGAAGAGGGTTATAAGCTAATAAAATCTAGTATTTAGTATTAGATAGAGCCTATTAAGAATAAAACGACTATTTTAATTAAGAAGTTAAAGAAGATCTAATAAGAGTATAATATAGTAGGTCCCTACTTACTCCTAGCTTTAAACTAATTATAGCTAGTCTATAAGGTTAAAATACCCTAGTACTACCCCGTTAGGATACCTAGCCGGAGACTTTTATTCCTTACCGACCTTTTATAGAGGATTAGTCTAGAGTATTCTAGCCTAACTACTATTAATAAGAACCTAAGCCACGACGTCTTTTAATAGAATAAAATAAGTTAGTATAGTTACGCGCGAAGGTTACCTAATAAGAAGTAGAACTCTATTATAATTAAAACTATAACCTTAGCCTAGAACCTAGGTTTATTTCTTAGGAAAATCGTTAGTTAGAGTTAATATTAGGGTATTATAACTATAGACTACTTAGGGCTAGATATCTAAATCCTTCTTAGGACTGTTACAACCCGTTCGTCTTCTAACTAGATAACTCTGAGTCTAGGTGGATCTTATAGAGGGGAGTATTAAGGACTAGAGTAAATAGGCTTCGTACTAAACTAGTCTAATATAGGTGTAGTATTATATTTAGTATCTAGGAGATTAGTCTAGTAGATAATATAAGTTAAGCACGAAGCTCCTATCTAAAGGGAAAGTAATGCTATCTATATAGACGTAGGAAGTCTATACTCGTACTAATCGCTAGTACTCGCTCTTCGCCGACTAGAGCGACTGGTCGCGCGATCGCCTAGCTCGCTATAGTCGTCTTATATTAACTAGAGTGACTGGGTAAGCGGTCGCTCGACTCGCTATACTAAGGTATATTCGACTTGGTAAGCGCTTATAACGTCCGCTAAGGCTCGCGTACTAAGGGCGTAATATTACCCCTCCTTCCCTAACCCTTTATCTTAAAGGTTAATAAGTATTTATATTATTAGTATAATAACGACGCTATATTAAACTATTAGATCGAGTGGCTTATAAGGGAGTAATTATAATAGTATTATATCTGCGATATACTAGGTCTTAAAAGGAGTATTAGGTATCTTCCCTTTCTTAAAGGTGCGCGGAATATATTCGGCTAGGGAAGTAGTATAAGCCTACTATACCGGTTATCTACTTCTCTAGTATTAATAAGGCTATAGAGAAGCTTAAGCGTAAAGAGATAGAGATAGAGGTAGCGTAGAAGGCCGCTAATAAAGCTGCTCGTTAGAGTAGCGAAATTACTTATTAGAAATAAATAAAACTGAAATATCTTTATTAATAAAAGCGTTTCTTAAAAGAGCGTAAATAGCGGATATTTAATAAGGGTCTTAATAATATTAAGGAACTGGAACGTCTAGAGGAGCTTAAAAAGGCTGGCGAGGTTAAGAAAATACTCGCTTCTTATCCTACTTTTTTAGAGTTCAAGGGTTCTAGGACTCTTTCGCCTAGAGCTCTCGAGTAGATCGCTTAGGGTATGTCCGGGTTTAATAATACTATTAGAGGAGCTCTTAACAGTTTATAAGATTCGTAACTAGTTCCCAGGTATTTTCTAAGTCCTCGTATCCTTTCTATTTTACTAGGTAGCTCTAACCCTTCTGTAATAGAATCTTTTCGGCTTTAAATTTATTCTCTTCTTCTATCTAGAAGTAGAAGGTTTCCTGTAAAGGTATATTAGGATCTGCTAGTTCTAATATTAAGATATAGAATACTAGGTATACTTTAGCGTCGGGTAGGAGTTATAACTTAAAGTTAACTGGTCCTTTTTCTTAAATAACTAGAAATGGTCCGACCTTGATATAGTCTAGTTTTTTACTTGGTCTTATACCTTTCAGATTTTTTATAAGGAGGTATACTTTATCCCCCTTCTTTAGCTGAGGTCTACTTCTTCTTTTCTTGTTAATTAACTTCTTTATAGAAGTATTAACCTCGCTAGTCTATTATTATATATCTTTATACAGGCTTTTTATATCAGATATTAATACTAAGGCTTTCTCGGTATCTAGTCCTTACCTAGGATCCAAGAATAAATTTACATGTCGTCCGTAATTTATAAAGAACGGTGATAGTCTTGTAGTATCTAATCTCTTGTCGTTGTATGTCGTAATTCTATTCGGCTGCCGTTATCTTCCGTGAGTAATATGCTATTAGATGCCATTTGCCATCCCTTTATTAATACAAGCAGGCTCCTATTACAAGGTCTAATGCATCTGTCTTAATTCGCGCTGGTTCTCTATTACGAAAAGTATAGAGTACTAGAGGATCTATATATACTTGCTTTAGTTTAGTAAATACTTTCTTTTAGTTAGTGTCCTATTGGAATCCCGTTTCTTTTTTAGTGATTTCTATAAGTGGTAAGGCCTTCTTGGAGTAGCCTTCTATAAAACGTCTATTAAAGTTAGCGAATCCTAAGAATCCTTGTACTAATTTAATATCATGTGGCGTAGGCTAGTCCTGTATAGCCTGAATCTTTTCAGGGCTTATACGAACTCCTTTAGTTATTACTATAAACCCTAAGAATTCTACTAAGGTCTTATAAAACTCGTACTTTTCTGGTTTTAAGAGAAGTCTAGCCTTAGATAGATATATTAATATATTCTATATATAAGGGGTATACTCCTCTATTAATTTAGAGTAAATTAATATATTATCAAGGTATATAATAGCCGAATAGTCTAATTATACCCGTATAATATTATTAACTAGTGCTTAGTAGGTTACTAGTACATTAGTAAGGTTAAACGGCATGACTAGGTACTTATAATATCTATATCGAGTCCTGAATACTATTTTCTACTCGTTACCTTCCTTTATTTAAATAAGGTTATACGCCCCTTATAAGTCTAACTTTATAAAGACTTTTACTTTAGTTAGCCGATCCTATAACTTACTAATATTAGGTAGCGGGTAATAATTCTTAATTATTATATTATTTAATTTTTAATAGTCTACGTATAGCCGTAGTAATCTGTCTTTCTTTTTTATAAAGAGTATTAGATACCCTGCTAGTAATTTAGATTCTCGAATAAATCCCTTTTTCAGGTTCTTATCTAAGTACCCGCGTAGTACTAAGAGTTCCTTTTTAGATAACGCATAAATAGGTCTAAATATTAGTACCTTCCCTAGTTCGAGTTTGATTTTATAATCCTAAGGTTAGTATTTAAGTAGAGCTTTCGCTGTTATCTCTTTTATAAAGAGGCGTTTCTATCTTTAATACTCTTATAAGATATTAGGAGTACTATTAGTTACTCCAAGAACTCTAATTTTTTAGCCCTACTAACCTTCGCTAGTACCTTTTAAGTCGGATCCTTTTCTTTTAAGGCTATCCTTATTTGAAACGGAGGTAATATATACCTTAACCTTTCGGTTCGATTTCTTATCTACCGTCGTCTACTATCGGCGTGTAGGTTAGAATCTAGCGATATTACTAGTTCTCTTAAACTTAAGTACTCTTTTTCTCCAGTTAATTACTAGATTATGCTTCTCTAACTAAGGCATACCTAGAATAATGTAATAAGTAGCTATCCTAATAATATTAAAGGACATTTCCTTATAATAGCGTTAAATTATAAATGGTAGCGAGGTTATTTCCTCGTTTATACTTCCTGTTAATAGTTTTAACCCGTCGGCTATTTATAAGTTATAGGGCAACTTTTTCTTCTATATTAGTAGGCCTACTAACCGTACTAATACTTCGGAGATAAAGTTTCCAGATACTCTAGAATCTATTATTACTATAGTTTTTTAACTATTTATTTTAACCGGTATATTCACGTGTATTATATACTCTATTAAGTATAACTAATATATTTTAAGGATTAGGATATTAATCTCCTTATACTTCCCCTTAGTATAAGGGATTACTCTTTTCCTAAAAAGGATAGGAACCTAGTAGTTCTTTTTATATATATATGTTTTCTATAATTATTATAAAAATAAGTATACTAATCCGTTAAGTAGTATTCTAACGTGTACTCGCTATACTTAAGGTATTTATAGAGACTACTATACTATCTCTAGTTATAGTTTAGAAACTATTTCCTTAATCTCTTAGTTATTAAGTGCTAGTAATAACTCATGTTATAGTAACTTAACTAAACCTTTCTACACGTGCGTACTCTAATTACTTTACCCAAGTTTATTTTTACTTGGTAATAAATCATATATATTTCGTCGGTATAAGCTGACTAGTATATTACTCCGTGCTACGGATGCGCTAAGTCGTTTCTAAACTCCTTCTAAAGAAGTCCCCCTAATACTTTTTCTTGATAGAACTCTACTGGTTCCTCGAGTTTTATCTATAGATCTTCTGATGTAGAAGCTCGAGATGCTGCGCTGTTTTCTTTTCCTTTTTCTAGATTTTTGCATTTCTCGGAAATCTGGCTGAGATTTTCCTAGTCAGGATCATCCTCGCTGTCTCGGCTTTATTCAGGTTTTCCCTTCTAAACCTAACTACTATTACTATTATTATTAGAACCTAGCTCCTTAAGTTATTTATAAATATCCGTGAGCCTTTATTCGATTTTTATAATATTTCGCTATTTCTTAGCTATTTCTTCGCGTAATTCTTCTTCTCTAGTCTGAAGTTCTTTATTAATAGGCGGATTAACGAGGGCTAGTAAATTATCTATAATTATATCTAGCTTAGTATTATTATACTCCGTTTCTTATTAATCCTTTAGAGGTTTAGTCTTCCTAACTAGAACTCTTTCTAATACGTTTAACTAAGGTCGTTTTACTATATTTTTCGACCTGTAGTCTTTAGCGATATGGCCCGGTTTACTATAGTTATAGTAGTTCATTACTTTCTTGCCCCCGTACTATTTCTTACCTCTAAATGTTTTCTTCTTCTATATAAAGTCTAATTCCATTAGCATTAGTCTATATAAATCGCGTAGGGCTCGTTTCTTTCCATGACTTCCTCTTAAATAGAATCCGGTATAACTAAGTCTAGAAACTCTACTATTATAACGTAGTTCTATTATTAACTTATAGATCTAATTATCGATTCTTGTCGAGTTTCTAATAAGTGAATTAAGATCGTTACTCTAGGCTCTATCTTATATAAGCTCCTTCTTTACTTGAGGTTTTAATCCACGTCGATATATTACTATTAGTACGTTATTATCCTAGTTAGTTCTTATAAAGTACTATTAAAACTATATTATATACTTAGATGCTAACCTCTTCTATATTAAATACTAGATGACTCTTATTACTATACTTGCTTTATTAGAAGGTCTAAATATTCGTCTTATCTCTTCTCGGAAAAGCGCTAAGCTTTCTATCTATAACTTAATAGAGACATTATTATTATTATTAGGATCTTCTATATATTATTTAAGAAATAGGGTAGACTACTACTAGGCCCGTCCTCTTATATAAGTTATTATAAATAGCGGTTATTTCTTTAGTCTAATAGCGTCTTTATTAAAAGAGAAGTATAGTTATATCTATACTAACTACTCTTTAAGCTTGTCTTAGTCGCTATAATATAAGTCTAGTTTAGTAATTTTAATACCTTCCTTAACTTCTGCTATTATTAACTATCGTAGACCTTATTTACTTGGGGTAAGGTCTCTTTATCCTAAGGTACTTATCTTAAGGGTACTTAAAGTATTATAACCCGTTCGTCTTCTAACTAGATAACTCTAGGTCTAGGTAGATCTCGTAGAGGGGAGTATTAAGGACTAGAGTAAATAGGCTTCGTACTAAACTAGTCTAATACGGGTATAGTATTATATTTAGTATCTAGGAGATTAGTCTAGTAGATAATATAAGTTAAGTACGAAGCTCCTATTTAAAGGGAAAGTAACGCTATCTATATAGATATAGGAAGTCTATACTCGTACTAATTACTAGTACTCGCTCTTCGCCGACTAGAGCGACTAGTCGCGCGATTACCTAGCTCGCTATAGTCGTCCTATATCGACTAGAGCGACTGGGTAAGCGGTCGCTCGACTCGCTATACCAAGGCATATTCGACTTGGTAAGCGCTTATAACGTCCGCTAAGGCTCGCGTACTAAGGGCGTAACAAGGACTTTCCCTAAGAATTTTAACTAGACCTATCCTAAAACTATATTAATAGTTATAACTGTTATTAATATAAGGACCTTAATAAATATCTACCCTAACTAAGGGAGCGTAAGGAGTAAAACCTTTAACTCTAAGAAATTATAATATTTAATCTTAAAAAATACTCTATAGCCTTCTTTATCCGCCGCTTTTACTATATAGCGGAACTAGAAGGTAGCGGTCTAGTCCTTAGAGTACTCCTAATATATCTAGAAGGGGATACTCTAGAATAGTATAATAGCCTTTCTACTAGGGTCTACTAAGAAATAAATTATAATTTAGCTATTTAGGAAGATAAACTTCTTTAAGAATATTAACCTAATTAATTTAAATTAATAAAGGAAGCTAAGAAGATAAAGTTCTATTTTAACTAACTATTACTTACCCTTAGCTAATATCTAACTTAAAAGACTAACTACTTATATAACGCGGTTATTAGTAATAAGGATATAATTATTAAGTATCTATAATAAGGCCTTAAGCTAAACCTAGTACTCGTAACCCTAATACGGGAAGAAGGGGATACCGTAGAAAACTTTAATAGGCGAGTCCGAAATAATAAGGTAGTAGCTAAGCGGGTTTATAAGATAAATAGACCCCGTTAGAAACTAGTAGTAACTCTAGCGTTATAAGTACTATCCCTAGCCTAAGTCTAGTAATTATTTAGTAATCTAGCGGCTAAGCGGATTATCTAGTTAGCCGACCCTAAGGTTATAAAGATAAAAAGATGTCCTTTAAAAAAGACGACGGCTAATAACTAATAACCTAAAAGGACCCTACCTCGTCCTTACTAGTATTACGGTGGAAATTATTAGGATAGTAACTATAGTAATAAAAAGAAAAAGTCCTTGAAGGTTAAGCTAGAGGAGGAGATAGATATTAACCTAACTAATAAGGATTACTATAATAGGGATAATAATCTTAATCTATATAATCTAGAGACCTATATAGCTTTAGAGATCCTTACGGATAAGGAGCTATAGGGGGAAGCCTCTTAAAGCTCCTAACTAGTAGTCGGGGCCTACCGGAGGGTAATAACTCTACTAATAGCTTAAATATTACTACTAGAAAAACTTTAGAACTATCTTATCTTAATAACCTTACTATTTTATCCCTAGGGGGATTAGAACCTAGTATTTTTACTTTTCCTACTATACTAACGGGAGTTAATATAGATTTTAGGAAATTCTTTAGCGTTATATACTAGTATATTAGTAAAGATAGTAGAATACTAGAGTTTTATTTTAATACTAGATCCTAGTATCCCTTATTTCTAAGTATTACTATCTAGTATTCTTTAAAGGTTATAATATCTACCTTATAACTAGGGGGAAAAGGCTTTAATATAGGGGAGTTAGTTCTAGGGAGTTATTATTACGGGATTATATTAAGGTAGATATTAGAATATATAGTTTAACTAAGGAACCTATTAAAATATCTAGAGAAATCTATATAGTTTTAAGACTCCTGTATAATATAATTATTAGTATAAATATTATAAAACCGAATATAATTAATATCTAATAGGGCGAATACTAGGATCTCGTTATAATATACTAAACCCCTATTCTAATTAGAGTCACCTCTAAATTAGATCTAATTCTAAGGATCTACGCTAATATCTAAGAATCTATAATAATACTAATACTACTAATTAAACTAAAAAGGCTAAGGGTCTTAAAACGTAAAAAGGTTAATATCTATACTAACTTAGTAGTAATACTAGACTCTAGGATAGGATAAAATATACTAATTAAATACCGCCCGTTAGCGATAAACTATAACTACTTATTTAAACCTCTACTAAAGGTTGATTTCTAGTTAGGAACCTTTATATTAGGTATTTAAGTAGTAGTTTATAATAATCTCTAAGCCTACCTAATAGTAAATTTTAGTTAATACTCTATTAAAATCTATAAAGGATAGCTACTAGGTAGACTATTAATATTATAAGAATTAGTAAAGCCTATAAAGGTAGATTTCTACTTTACTAATATTTATACTAATAAATTCCGGGAGGAACCTAATATACCTTATATAGTAGATCTCCTAGAGGAGGTAATAATTCTAGAAGCGGATATCTCTACCTATTAGGGGCCTAAATACTAAGAACGTATTAAAAAGGTACTTAAAATGTATAATACACTTTTTTAAAATAGCCTAGGAAAGTTTAATAATAGTATTAAGATACTAATACCCGTTAAGGACGAATCCGACGTAGTAGGACTAAAGTAGAACTCTTATAACCTTTCCTAAAGGGACTATAAGGCTATAGATTTAATTCTAGACCCCCTAGAGTAGGGCTAAATTAAAAAGGTTTCTCTAGGGGTATTATCTACCGTATTATCGCCGGCCTTTATAATATAAAAGAATAGGAAGCTAAGAGTAGTAGTAGATTTATATAAGATTAATACTAAGCTCTACCTAAATACGTATCCCCTCCTAAAATAAGATATAATCCTAGGAGCGCTTAGTAGATTAGTAATATTCTCTTCTATTAACCTTATAAAAGGGTTTTTTAAATAGGGTATACGCCTTTTAGACTAGTAGAAGACGACGTTTATTAGCCCCTACCGGGGTTAAGAATAGTTAAAGGTCTCTATAATAGGGTTAGTAAATACTCTAAGTTTCTTCTAATATTAGATAGAAATACTCCTATCCCTATACTTATAATAATTTATTCTAGTATATTTTAACGACGTAATAATCTTTTTAGCTACTCTTAATAACTATCTTAAGTACTTAGACTAAGTCCTAGGGCTACTAGAGAAAAGTAGTATTATATTATCCCTAGTAAAATATTATTTTACTTATCCTAGTATTACCGCTTTAGGATATTATATCTCTAGACTAGGTTTAAGTATTATAGAAGAGAAAGTTAAAGCGGTTTAAAATATAACATTACTAATAAATCTCTAGGAACTTAAAACTAAACTAGGATTTTTTAGCTACTATTAAAAATTTATTAAATATTACGTTATAATAGCGCGACCTCTTATTAGACTAAAAATAGAAGGCTTTAGGGGTAGCCTAAATAAGGGTCGCCCCCGGAGGAACTATATATAAAAGAAGCGTCTATTAGTAGATACCTCTAGCCCTTTACTAGTGAAGTCGTTACTATTAAAATTAACGATAAACTCTAATAAACCTAAAGAACCTAATAGATCTAGATTTAAATCTAGGCGGCTATACGCTAGCCCCTAATACTACGAAGTATAGGAAATACTTAAGAATAAATTATATAACGCCTCTACCTTAGCGTTCCCTAACTTTAGTAAGCCTTTTATTCTTTATATAAACGGTAGTAAAGAGAAGGGTTATAAAGCTACGCTATACTAGATTAGGTCTAATAGGGTAGAAAGACTAATCTTATTTCTTTCTAAAGACCTTTTAGATACTAAAATAAGATATTAGGCTATAGAACTAGAGGCTAGTACTCTAATCTAAGCCCTTATAAAACTTCCCTAATTCTTTAATAACAGCGATTTTACCGTTATTACTAACTATATAGTATTAAAATCAGTACTATAGAATAAGATAAATAGACGGCGGTCTACTAGGCTAAATAAATAGGCGCTATATTTATTAATATTCTAACTAAGGATAAAAATTATTTATTAGGTAGGGAAATCCTATAGAAACGCTAATAGCCTTTTAAGACTTCCTACTAAGAAACTTAATCTAACTAATATATTCCTAGTAGTAGTCATCTAGGCCGAATAAGATTTTCTTAAGGAAATTACAGCTACCTTACTAAGAGACCCTTATTTCAGGCGGATTTACAAGTAGGTCTAGAAGTAGGTCTAAGAATCCTAATAACTAGAAATAGGGTTAAAGACTATTTATTAAGTATACTAGCTTAATATTAATTCTTAACTATTATATATATTTAGCTATCTAAGGCCGGATCGCTTATATATTCCTAAAAAACTTATAAGGAAAATCTTAGAATATAGATATAATTACTATATATATAAAGGCATTTATCGTATATATAACTACTTATAGAGTTTAGTATATTTTCTAAAGATATGTAAGGTTATCTAAGGTTCTATTAATAGGTATCTAGCCTACTAACTATCTAAGCCTTCTAGATAACTACTATATAAGGAACTCTAACCTGTAGGGGTATCCTAGTAGCCGCTAGAAGAATTATTAATAGATTTTATTATTAGCCTTCCTTTAACTACTAGTAGCTATAATTCTTTACTTATAGTAACGGATAAATTTTCTAAGTTCATTTATCTAGTACTAGGTAATAAAACGGATTTAGTATAAGATTAGGCTAATAGATACTTTAATACTATCTATAAAACTTAGGGTATACCTAGCCGTCTTATTTTAGATAGAGACCTAAGATTTACTAGTACCTTCTAGAAAACCCTATTTACTAGATATGGAGTTTCCCTAGGAATAACTACCGTATACTATCCCGCCGCTAACGGATAGGCTAAGCGAATAAACTAAATAGTAGAGATAGCTTTATATTACTTATTAGTCGGCTAGTATAAGGAAAACTAGGATACCCTTCTAATAGAAGTTAAGTACGCGTTAAATACCTTAGAGAATACTAGTATAACTATAATACTATTTAAAGTTTTATATAAGGTAAAGCTAAGAGGGTTCTTATTATCTATAATAGTAGAATCTAACTCTATAGCAGGAAATTTTCTTTATAACTAAGAATCTATTAGGAATAATACATTTAATACTATTAAATTAGCCTAGGCTAAAATAGCTTATAGGTAGGATTTAAAATATCACGTGCTAGACCTATCTAGATATACTTATTTAAAACTAGTAAAAATAGGGGACGCTAGGTACTACGTCCCTAAAAGTTTATCCCTTACTACTAAGAAGGTAGGGCCTTATAGAATTCTATAAAAAATAAGCCTACTCGCTTATAAGCTAAAGCTTCCTCCTAGTATAATAAAGATTTACTTAATTATCTTAGTTATCTATCTTAAATAATTAAAAGCTGACCTGTATAATTAAGATATACCCCTACCGGCTCTAATTATTATCTAGGGTTAAGAAGAATTTATGGTAGAAAGAATAATTTAAAAGGAAAAACGGGGTAGGTAAAACGGGTATTAAGTTAAGTACAAAGGCTATAAAGAGGATACCTACGAGCCTACCTAGAGACTTAAGGAAGATATACTAGACGTTATTAATAAGTTTAAGAAGTCTTATACTTACTAGGATAGGGATTAAAGAATCTACGTCTATACTACGATATTAAATTAATAAATAGTAATAAAATAGAGGCTTTATAAGAAAATTACTATTAAATAAAAAATATAGTAATAGCTAAAAATACTAAAACGGGTACTCCTATATTTAGCGTTAATATATATTCTTTTACTTATACTTTAGTTTAAACTATAACTTATTACTTATAATAATAGATTATTATACTACTATTACTACTAAAGTAAGGTCCTTACTACGCTAGTTTTATAACTATAAAGAAGATAAATACTATTATTATTAACTATCTAAGGCGTAGATTAAGGCCTACCTAGTAGACTAGTTAAGAATTAGGGTTAATAAGGGCTATATCTAGCGCTTCCCTATAATAGACTTCTATAAATTTAGACTATCTACTAAAGAAATTCTTAACTATCTACCTAATACTTCTAGCCTACTTTAAGTATAGAGATTAGAAACTAAACTTACTAAGATTTTAGACTACTTAATAGAAAGTTAACCTATCTACCTAGACTAGTATTTAGACTCCGCGGTATTAAAATTCCTTTAACGTAATATTTTTAAAAAGCTATTACCTCTATATAACCTTATCTATCTAGTTCTTAATAACTAATACCTCTCTTTCCTACTCTAGGGAATTCTAAGGAAATCTACTTAGAAAGTATAAATCTAGCGGGCCTAATAGTTAAATAGAATTTCCTTAAATATAGCTATACTAGTAGTATATAATAAAAACCTTTATTAAGTAAAAGAAGACGTTATTTAATATCTATTTATACCTCTAGTTACATACTCTAAAGACTATAATAAATACCCTTAAGGAGCTATATTTATACTAATATAGGAGTAGACTTAGGAAGAAGCCTAAGTCTAGTTAGAAGCTCTTAAAAGATTCTAAGTATTTAACTTTATTACTACTAAGGCGGCGGTTAGTCTTTAGAATAGGGTTAAAAACTTTTCCTTTTAAGACTCTAATAACTACTTAGAATTTATTTAAGAGCTCCTCCCTCTTAAGTCTTTAGAGTTAACTAGGATTTTAGATACTTAAAAGATAGCGTTATTAAGGTATTAAATAAGAATATAGGGAAAAGAAAAATAATAATAGCGAATCTAACCTTAAATATTTTCGATTCTATTAATAAATTAAAGGAATACTAGGAAAGGGGACCTAGCGTATTATTAGATATTAATTAGAACGTAGAGTTAGGAAGTATAAGTAGCCTATTATTAAGTATTAACTAGGAAGTAGACTCGAGAAATATAGGTACCCTAAAAAATAATAATCTTAGGATAAATAGCGGGGGGTCTAAAAGTACTAGCGCTATAGAATTTAGGTAGGATAAAAGAGGGTTAACTATATAGCTTAGTATAGAGGAAACTAGCTAACTCTATACTATACCTATAGGTAAACTTAATAAGTACGCTAAGATTATAGATAAGGACCTAGCTATTACCTATTATAATCCGGAAGGCTGTATTAGAAGGGAGGTTTATAATAGGAAAAATGCTAGGGAAAAATTTATAAGCCTGAAATTATAGGAACAGGTAGATTATAATAGCTACCCTAAGTAGCTTATAATAAATATATTTCCCGATAAAGTTATATAAGACCCTGCGGCGGAAATTAATAGAGATAATTTTATAGTATATTATTAGGCGTTTATAGTCCTACTAGATTTTTAGGCTTTCTAGGCTATACGTCTTAATATTAAAAAGCGGAGCTAATTCTAGAAATTAAATTTTAATACTAATAGATAGCTTATAAGTAATTTTTAACTATATAGGGCTCCTACCCTTATAAAAGATAATAAAGGCTAACTCTAATTTATAATCTAGAACGGTTTTTAACTCGATAGAGATATAGGGGAAAGAATAGGAAAGAGTAGAAAAATTAGCGTAAACTACTAGAAATTCACTAAGGAAAAGGAGGTCCCTAGTACGTTAAAAAAAGACTAGGTATAGGTTCTAGGGGACCTCTATCCTATATATATAATACCTAGCGATTAGGACGTACTTAGGAAATTACCCCTAAAAAAGTAAATAAGAATTAGGAATACTAAGGTGGCTAAGTCTAAAAAATATAAAGGTTTCCTAATATTAGGTATAAAGTCCGGATTACTAATATTCTAAAAGAAAGGGAAGACTAAAGATAAGGCGGCTAAGTCTAGAATACTAGTATTTCTAAACCTATTTTTAACGATAGATTTATTATTAAACTAAAGGACTATCCTAAATCTAGAGTAAATTTAACTAAGTCTACTAAACCTACCTAAGTTTCTAAAAGTAAGAATCCTAGAAAGGTACGAAGTATAATTATAAAAGTAGGTAGATAGTCTTAACTAATAGGTAATAGAACTCTAGGCGCTTGCTATATTTATAGATAAAAAGGTTAAGGCCTTAACCCTTTTTAGGTTATAATAAGACTAGTCGCTATAACTACTATCTAATAAATTTAATAAACTTACTATTACTAATAATAACGCTACTAAAGAATAATATAAATTAGATATTAATAAGATTTTAGAGAAGTTAGATAATATAATAGTTACTTTAAGTAAATACTTCCCTAATCTAGAAGCCCTAGTATTAGAATATAATCCGGATAGTAAAACTATAACCTAAAACCTTAGAAATTAGCTTAATCAAGAAGATTATATTAAAATAGATAAGGATAATAGATTATTTTAATAATAGCTTAGGATAAGCTTTTTCGTAATAGCGGGAGATATTATAATATACTTTCGTTAGTAATTAATATAACTTAGCGTAATCTACTTAGGGCGCTAAGTCTAATATAGCTTAGTTTTAATAGGTAGACTAGACGTCTTAATATATAGAGAATAATAGCTCTTATAACCTATAAATCGTACCGGTTTATTCGTACCTTAATACTAAAACTCCCTTTTTATAGACTTATTCGCGAGATTATCCTTAATTTACGTATAAGTACTAGATTCTAGACTAAGGTACTAGAGGGCTTATAAGAAGCTTTAGAAGTATTCTTAATAAATATATTAAAAAGTAAGTTATCTATTTATTTCTAATATAACTAATACTAATAATTATAGTAGTATTAAACCTATATATTATATACGCGAAGTATATTACGTTAATAATAAAGGATATTTAGCTATATATACAGATTGTAAACCCTTATAATTATAGAGTATTTACTCTAATATAGTCTATAAGGCTTAAACTTCTTAATAATTAGCGTACTATAAAATTATAATATTCTCTATATATAATAGCTTAATAATTAATATAATATTTATTATAATATTATTTCTAGTTATTATTCTAATTATTATATTTACTTAATGTAACTTTCTATTCTCCTTTATATAGATATTAAGCTCCTCTTAGTAATTATAAGATATCCTATAAATATCCTATTCTAAAAGAAGGTCCTATAAATAACCTATCCCGTAGGATTATCCCACGAAAACCTATACTATCCTAGAACGGGATAGGACTAAGATAGCTAATCCTATACTATAGTATAGTATAGCAGGCGAGACTAATATCCTATACTATCCTATATCTTTCCGGCTAGTAGTTATTACTAATCTATTACTAGTATTACTAATATTATTAGTAGTTAATACTTTCTTTATACCCTATTAATTAAGGGTAGTTATATCCTCTAAGACCTAAATACTATTATCTAATTAATTAGTTTAAAGCTAGCTTAGAAGGTCTATTATATTATTATTACTAGAGTCCCCTTTTATAAAGAGCTTAATATTATCTATTAATAGTATAGTAGCCTTCTTATAAAATACTATATATACTAGTTAAGTAATATATTATCCCTTAATATCTTTTATTTATATTTATATTTATATTTATATTTTATACTCTACTATCTAGCTACTTAGAGCTAGTAAGGGCGTTTTAACTCTAGTTTATTAAAAGGAAATTATAAATTATAGAAGAAAACCTCTCTTATTTACCCCATTTATTATAATACTTTTAGGCCTTTAAATATTATATACTATCCTCTACCATATACTTTATACTACTCTAGTATTAGATCCTAATATTTATATACTCCTCTCTCTTACTAGGGTTATATCTCTTTCTCTACTCTTAAAAGGTTTATACTCCCTTAATTACCCTCTTACCCTTCTTTATATAGTTTAATTAATACTAATAAATACCCTTAGCCCTCCTATTAATCTATTACTACCCTAGCTACCCCTCTCTTATATTATTTAGTATTAAGATATCCTTTTCTAATTAACTTATAATACTAGGTTACTACTATTACTAGCCTAGTAGAAGGCTTATAATACTTTTATTAAGAATTACTATATATATTTTTTATAATATATAAGAGGGAGCTATTAGAGTTATTAAGGGAGGGTATAAGTATACTTTATTACTACTATTATATTACTATTTCCTAGTACTAGGTTATATAGTTATCTACTTATAAGAGAAAGTAGATTATATTAAAATCCCGCTAGTTATACCTATAATTATAAGGTTACTACTTCTACTCTTACGCGTAGTTATAATCCTCCTAGCTAAAGAGGGTAGCCTTAGCTTATTATTCTAACTCTTCTACTTAGTATAATACCTTTTATCTCTTAACCTAGAGTCTCTTATACGTAGAGTTAATATTACTAGTAGGAACTAAGGTAGGTATTATTATATATACTAAGGGCGCGCTCGCCGCGTATATAGAAACTCTATATAAGGAGCTCTACTATTATATAATATCTTAATTTTATTCTAATTATAATTAGATTAGAGACCTCTTAGCTCTATTAGTAAGTAATAGGTTTATAGCTAGTACTATATATAAGTAGATCTTATTACTAGTTATATCTTATATATAATAGATACTCTTACTATTATAATTAAAGAAGTAGTACTATTAAATAGTATTATTATCTAGTTTCTTCTTATATAAGACTTATTATATTATTATAAGCTATATTTAAAGTAAGTAGTAGTCTAAGACTTAATCTATTTTTATTTATCTAGACTTTATCTACTTTATTAATAACTAGGATATCTCTCTTAATATTATTTCTTTTATATATCTAGCTCTTTTCTTATTCTAGAAGTAAATGCTTTAAATATAATCTATATTAATATACTAGTAGTCTCTTATATTATAGATAAAGTTATAGAATAGAAGTTAATCTTTATTATTACTCTAGTTTTTATTACTAGAATTATTTTAGTCTTAGCCTTTTAACTATCTATTAAAATTATTAGTAAATACCTTAAATTCTTTAGTTTATAAGGATATAACCCTATTAACTAATAATAATATAGTAGTATACTTAAACTCTACTAACTCCTTCCTAGATTATATAATTCTAATTAGAGTATAAATTACATTCTTTATATCTTTTAATAAACCTCTTTTAAAGACTTCTATCTAGAGACTTCTAAGTATAAGAGTCTCTATTTATAAAAGCTTATTTATATACTCTTAAAATTTAGTAAGATATATATAAAGGTTTTTAAATTAATCTTATTAAAGCTTATATTAAAAAAGGATATTACTTTCTTTATAATATATAAGTCTATCTTATCTAATAACTTTAATATTACTTGAATTTCTTTTAATACTATTAGATTCTCTATTATACTATAAGTTAAAGGAAGGTATTAATATAAATAGTAGTAAGTACTTACTCTTTTATATTAAGATACTTTTCCTATTTATCTTTATCTACCTCTAGAAGGTAATTTTACTCCTTTAAAGTTAGTAAGTTAGAATTAGTTAGTATTTTATATTCTCGTTTAATAATCTTAAATATACTATTAATAATAAGTAAGGCTTATATAATAATAATCTATTACTTATAATTCTTATTACCTTTAAGCTTTAAAATTTTATGATAGTTAGATATAATAATACCTACTATAAATAGTTTTAGAGATACTTCCTTTAAAACTACTTTAAGTCTAAGTAAAAAGCTTATAATATAAATTCTATAGTTTTTAAAGTTATATAAAACCTAGGCTTATAGCTTACTAAATAATATAAGGTTTATAAGTTATTTATATATAATATAAGTATAATATAATAGTATTTAGTAACTAATATTTAATAAAATAGCTATATAGAAAGGGAGATATATAGGAGAAAAACTCTTCTAGTATCTGCTAAGACGTGATTTGTAATTACTAAGGTTAACCCGGACTGAATTTAAATATTCTCTGAGTCCCCACGCTTTAATCATCTAGATCTCCCTTCCAAATCCTCCTCTTTAACTTTTCCTCACTCTCATCCACCTAACGCACGCTGACAAAGCCGCCCACCCACTACAGACTATTCCCGAAGATACCAACAGCATCAGCTGTGTAGTTGTCAGAAGCCGGAGATGAATCGGGGTTCTAGAATCGTGTGTTGTAATAGCGGGGATGAAGGTAGCGAGGGCTTGCGTAGAGGCTGGGAGGGACGGCAACACCCTATTAAATAACATCTAAAGCTCCTCCCATTCTTATCTAAGTTATCCTCTAATCCTTCTCTTAAACTTCCCCCCTTATCCTTTTACGAAGGGTACTAAAAGCTGCCGCCCCACTCTCTCCCAGTCCTCTAAATATCACCGGCATTGAACACGTGAAAGCGAGAACTCGAGAAGGAAGTCAATTGCTCAAGGCATATTAGCTGGGATGAAGGCAGCGAAGGCTTGCTGTATAGACGTAGGGAGGGACAGTAATTCTCTCTTAAACATAATTCAAACCTCCTCTCCAGAGTAAAACACCTCAACCACCTATCCCATGTCCTGACCACTTTGGTACTAGTCTCAGGAGTGCCTTGCTAGGACATGGAAAAATCACCTCCAAGCTCTCATTCAATCTATCCCTCCAACTCCCCCTCGTCATCATCATCCAGCCTAATGCATGGTAACACGAGCCGCCCTTCCAGAGTTCCCGTCCTCTAAATACCAGCGGCGTTAAAGATGTAAAGGCTAGAGCTTGAAGGGTAGATTAATTCCTTCAATTAGATTGGCTGAAATGATGACAGCGATGGCTTGCTGTGTAGACGCCGTATGGACGGAAATCCTTTCTAGACCATGATCCAAACCTCCTCTCCAATCCAAAACACCCTCAACTCCCATAGTTCACGTCCAAATTCTCATCCATATCATCCCTCCAACTTCCCCTCATCATCCTTATCCACTTCAACGTACAGTAACCCAAACCGCCATTGCAGCTCAATTTCAGTCCCCGAACATCAACGACTCCAGAAATTTATTGGCAAGAACTCGACAGGAAATCATACTGCTTTGAGGCGTTCTGGCAGGGACGAACGGCAGCGAGGGTTTGTATAGACGCAGGGAGGGACAGGGATTTCCTGTGAAACATGATCCAAACCTCCTCTCCAAAGCAAAACACCTCAACCACCTATCCCATGTCCTGACGACTTTGGGACTCGTCTCAGCCGTACCTCGGTAGAAGCACTTAGAAAGGAGTGCCTTGCTAGGAAATGGGATCATCACCTCCAAATTCTCATCCAAATCGTCCCTCTAAGTCCCATATCATCATCCTCATCCACCCCCAACGCATGGTAACCCAAATCACCGTTGCAGTTCAGACCCCAAATACCAATGACTCCAGATACTTGATGGCGAGAACTCGACGGGAAATCAGGCTGCTTCAAGGGGTACTGGCTGGGACGAACGGCAGGAATGGTGGTGCGAAAGTACGGAGGGATGGAGCTGTGGTTTCAAGAAGTGAAAGTGTGGGAGGCTGGGGGGTGATGATGGAGTTGCGGGTCGTAGGGTGGAAGAGGAGGGGTAAGGGCGATGTAAGAGTTGCTGAGCGAATGCCTGAAAAGCTGGAATTTGAAGCTATGATGCGATAAAGCAGGATTCAAGAAGGTCCTCTGTCAGCATGTTTGCATTCGGTTACGTACATGTTTGCTTGATGATATGATATGTATGCTTATGCTTTTTTGCGACTGTCAAGTTTTATCATGTATTGAGCCTTGTAGATATCTATATTACAGACGTCTCATAATAGCCACATCGTAAACGATCTCCTGTCATTTCTGCTGCACACCTCGCTGAGTATTTCCATGGTTGATACATATATGGCTGAGACGTCCGTCAATCAACCTTTCAAACCTCCTCCTCTCCAAGCCATCCTCCAATCCTTCTCTCTCACCCACCCCCCAAATCACTCACGCTCATCCGCTCAACGCACAGTAATGACAGTTGCTACTTCAATAGCGTCAGGTACCCGAGGCGAGGATCCGAAGGAAAAATGGTGTGCTTGAAATATAATGGCTCGGACGAAGGAAGCGAGGAGAATGTGTGTCGACGCAGGAAGGGACAGAGATCCTCCTGACACATGATCCGAACGTCATCTCCCACCCCTTTCTACTCGCACATCCGAAACTCCCGTCTAATCAATCCTCCAATCCTCCAATCCTTTTCTCCCACCCCTCACTCTCATCCACCCAAGGTCCAGTAATAGAAGCCGCTACTTCAACAGCATCCCGTACTCGGAGGCGAGGATCCGAAGGGACATCAGGGTGCTTGGAATGGAATGGCTCGGACGAAGGCCGCGGGAACTCCTTGTGTCGACCTCGGGAGGGGCAGAGACGCGGGTAGTAGGAAGGTAAGGACGTATGGATGAACGGTGACGTGGGTCGTAAGGAGGAAGGGAAATAGTGAGAGTACTGTACGAATTAGTGAGTAAGTTGCTGAAAAGTCGAATCTCGGTTCTGCAATGCAGAAATAGGTAGATCCTGATAGCAATCTTCCGTGACTCTCATATGCCCCGACGTCCAGTTCTCAAACGTCCAAATATACTGGTCAATCCTCATCATCTCCGCTACTCCCCTCCCCCATGTGTTCTACAAAAAGCTTGCATTTCCTCATCTTTCCCTGACCTGTACCCATGACGAACAGGTAAAAGATGCCTGCCCACTAAATCCCTGAACATCTGCAGTGTCATGAGAGAATTTCCCGTTTCTTCCTACTCACGATTGCAACATGAGATCCCAGCTACGAAGGAGCGAATGGTAGTAACGAACTCGATTGGCTGGTACCGAGACAGGCAGATCGATGGGTCAATGGATCGTCAGCACGGTGGGGGAGAATGGAGGCAGACACAGTTCATTCCGAAGGACGGAGCGGAGGTGGCGAAGGCAAATTTGCAACCCCCATCCTCTCCACTTCCTTACCCTCATATTATCAAACAACATGAGTCTCCTAATTCCTTTCGAGGCTGTTTCTCTGATGCCTAATAGACTTATGCTCCACTCCTGTAATCCTTGAATTGTAACAGCGATGTGAGAATTTCTCCTGTCCGTCTCATCCAGGTTTCTCGTTTCACATCCCAGAAGGACGTCTCAGAGCTCCCTTAGAGGTGGACGAGGAAAGACATCTAGGTGGACGACGCTGATAGCAGATATGTCGATGGGTTGGTGGATCATTTGTAGAGTAGGGAGGGATGATCGCAAACACAGTCTGTACTGAGGGAGCGCGCTAAGGCTGAATCTGCGGAGAATTCCAAACTTTCTTCCTTCCCCTCTCCTCGTCATTCCCTGCGCCCATTTTGATCATCCATAGTTCCTCGCCTCTGTCAAAGGCATTGCTCTGGAGACCCAAGAACGCAGTTTCTACGCCTTTGAATCCCAAGAGCGCTATGAGCATCCTTACTCTTTTCCTTTCACTCCACATACCGTGTACAATTAAGATCTTCCAGCTTTCTTTCACCGAGATATAGCGAGATATCTAAGTGGCTCTGATACAGCTAGGGAGGTCTATGGCTCGATAATCCGTAAGCAACGTGAGGGTAGAAGCTATGGCAGTGAAGATGAATCTACCAGTGTCTTCAGCCTCCGACCGTCAGCTTCTTATAATCACCCTCCTCATCTTCGCAAACCATTTGCGATTCCTCATCTCACCCCAATCTATCGCTATAACGCTGGGAAAAGACAATATACACGACGCCAGATCCCCTGGAAACCAGCAGCGTCATGGGCATACTGTTGGAACTCAGGCCGGGTCAACCTCGGTAGTTACTAATCAGGACTAGTCAGGGGGTCTTGGCGGACTAGTAGAGATTTCTCGTGATAGTTATTCTATTCTATATAGCTATATCTATCTATTAGTTATTATAATACTATTATACTATACCTAAATTACGTATAAATAACCTATTAATTATTAACTATTTAATAGGTTATAAGCCTAGGTTCTACGTAACCTAGGAACTATATAAATTATATAGTAAGCTTTTTACTAAGACTTAGTATTACTTTAGAAGAAATATTCCTAGAACTATTTATAATAGGTACTATTATATCTAACTATTATAAAATTTAGAAGCTTAAGGGTACTAAGAACTATAAGTTATAGGAGATTATTATAAGAGTATTACTCGTAGTTAACGGCGTATTTAAGGTTATTAGACTAGAATATAAACTACTAACTAACCCTAACTTACCTACTACTAGAGGAGTAAAACTACCTATTAAAGAGGTAGATAAGAATAAATAGGAAAAGTATATTAATCTAGAGGAGTAAGTACTTACTACTATTTATATTACTATATCGCCGTTAGCTTATAGTATAATTAAAACTCTAATAATAGTAAAAGAAATATAAGTTAAATTAAAGTTATTATATAGGATAGACTCCTACGCTACTAAGAAAGTAATATACTTTACCTTATATAAGCTTTATTTAGATTAATTTAAAGACTTTTATACCTACCTTACTAAATTTAAGGAGTATATAAATAAGCTTTTATAAATAGGGAGTCTACTAGAAATATATTTCTAGATAGTAGTCTTTAAGAGGGGTCTACTAGATAAGATAAAGGAAGTAGTCTATACCCTTACTAAAATCGCTTGATCTAGGAAGGAGTTATAGGATTTTAAGTATATTATTATATTATTAGTTAATAGGTTTATACTTATAAAGACTAAAGAATCTAAGGTATACGCTAGTAATTTTAGTAAATAGCTAAAATAAGGCTAATATTAAAATAAGCCTTGTAGTAAAAGCTAGAGTAATAATAATAATAAATATATATTTTATAGTTACTAGTATAATATAAAAGACTGCTAGTATATTAATCTAAAGCTAGGACTATAAGGATTTATTCCTAAAATAAAGAAAGAGCTAGAGGTATAAAATAAATAATACTATTAAGATAGACGTCCTAATTATTAATCAAGTAAATAAAACCTAGATAAATAAAAATAGGATAAATCCTATACCGCTCGCTTTAAGTATAGCCTATAATAAAATAACAAGTCTTATAAGATTATTATTAACTTAGGGGATTAGGAGTACGCCTTCTAGGACTAATTTAAGTTTATTAACTATTTACTAGTCTAGAACTATACGGTATTAGGACTAACTAGGGGTAAATTAATAAAAATTAAAGGGATTAAAATAGTAATAATCCTAGTAATTATTAATAATAAGGTTAGTAAATTCTTACTAACTAATATTTACCACGTACTAAATATTAAATATAACCTCCTATCTATTATATAACTAGACCTATAAGGCTATATATATACTAGTAGCGGAGGGAAGAATATATTCTATAATAAATAAGGCAAGGAGGTATTATAAGCCTTCCTATATAACTATATATACTAGTTAGATATTATATAAATTAACTAGATAAGGGTATTCCGCCTTAAATTAATAGTCCTAGCTAAGAATAATACGTCTTAGACCTAATAGTATAAGAGATATAGACACGTTAGTATAAAGGCTATAAAGGTTATAGTATATACTACTAACGTCGACTATAAGGCTACTAACCGCTTATAAAAGTACGAGAAATAGGAACTATATAAGATTTATATATTAGGGAAAATAACCCGAATACCCTTATAATTATTAATGCCTAGAGTTACTATCCCTAGCTAATACTAGTATATTAACCTAGCGTTAGTAAGTTATATAACTACCCTTAAGGGGTATACTAATATAATAGTATTTATATATAAAGTAATAGGGTTTACTTAAATAGATTATATAACTAGTCGGGCTAAGTTACTATAAAAACTCGAGTTCCGAATAAAATATTAGAAAAACTAGGGGTATAAAACGGCCTTTATTTAAAGTAATAATAAACTAGTCTAGGGCTATAAATATTAATAGATCTTCTAGGAATATAGGATATTTATTACCCTATTAGCTCCCTATAACCCTTTTTAGAATAGGATTACTAAACGGAAGAACCGGATACTATTTAATAAAGTTAGAATAGTTCTTATTAACGCCGAACTACTATAAGAGTTCTAGGGTAAGGCTATCTACTATATTAATTATATTAAGAACCTTATACCTAGTAAGGATAGGAAGTCCCCCTTTAAGAAATAGTACGGCTATAAACCCTAATTAATATACCTAAAGCTATTTAGATATTAGTACTACTCGTTTAATATATTACTAAATAAGAAGAAACTAGATAATAAGGCTATTAAATGCCGCTTCCTTAGCTATAATAGTAAGAGTATCTACCGCGTATAAGATATTAAGGGATAACATGTTACTCGATTAGTATATATAGTATTTAACAAGAGGGCCGCTATATTATTAATAGATAATAATAAGCTCCTAATAGAGGGAGACTCTAGCGACGATAATAATATAATAGACCTTCTCAGCTAGCTCTAAACTAACTAATTAGATGGTAGTAATTAGGCCTTAGAGAGAGTAACTACCCCTAATCGATAGGGTATTAAGGGAGTATTAGATAATACTAAAAATACTAATAATACTAGTAATACTAGTAATAGATTAGTAATAACTTTTCTATCTAGCTAATTAATATTAGGCCTAACTAATAATATAAGTAGGCCGACTAGTTTAAATAGATATAATTAGGATAATCTACTTAAATTAAATTAAAATAAGTTAAATAATTAGACTACTAAAAATAGCTAAGCGGAGTTAGAATTACTAACTAATTAATATTAGAATAGTTAGGATGGTTTAATACGCTAAGTTACTACTATACTACTATTAGCTATTATTAATAAATAATTAACTTGAAATAATAAATCTTAGAGAATTATTCCTGATATATTATGTCGTTCCGTTCGTAATTTACTACGGATCGACTATAACTAAATAAATAAGAGAGGTATAAGGTCTTCTAATAACCCTAATAGATTTAGAGCTATACTTACCCGCGTCGTTACTAGTACTAAGGAGTATCCCTACCTAATATTAATAGACGTAGCTCTTAATAGGCCTAATAGTAATAAATAGCTCGCTGCCGCCGAAGAAGAATTAGCTAATTATAATAAGTAAATAATATAGTAAGAACTATATTAACTACCTCGTAAAGCTTATATCTTACTAGGTAGGTAGGTCTTATCCTATAAATATAGATTAATAGGCGAAATTAGCTAATATAAGGTACGGTAGGTAGTTAAAGGCTTCTACTAAATTAAGGGGATTAATTTTAATAAGATATTCTTATTAACCCTAAAGGTATTATTATAATAACTCCTCCTAGCCCTAATAGCTAAATATAGGCTAGTCGTCAAGTATTTAGATATTATCGCGGCCTTCTTAGAATCGCTTATTTAGGAAGAAATCTAGGTAGAGTAACCTTACCGCTTTATTAATAGCTAATAAGGACACGCTTATAAACTAAATAAAGCTCTATATAGCCTTAAATAAGCATCTTATAAATAGTATAAAACCCTTTATAAGGCACTTAAGTCTCTAGGTTTTAAGCGCCTAGAGTATAATTATTATATATTTATTAATACTACTATAAAAGTTATTATTATAGTATATATTAATAACTTACTATTTATAACATGTAATTAGGACCTAATTACCTAGATAAAGAAGGAACTTAATAAGAGGTTTAACTTTAAATATATAAGAGATCTAAAAGACTATTTAGGAATAAATATTATTAGAAATCTAGATAACTATTCTATTTAAGTTAATTAAATAAAATAGCTAGGTATAAAAAATTATTTACTAGCTAAGTCGCTTATAGAATAGGCTAATATCACTATTACCCCTAACGGCTATATAGCCTCCTTATCTAAAAGGGAGTCTTATTAGTCCCTTATAGGAGTACTTAATTAGCTAAGTATTATAACTAGGCTAGATATTATATACGCTATTAGTAACCTAAGTCGTTTACTTAATAACCCTACTTTATAATATATAAATGCGGTGAAAAGGGTACTACGTTATCTATTAGAAATAGTTAATAATAGTCTTATCTATTAACTAGGTAATAATAATAGCCTAGAGGGTTTTACTAACGCGTTATATTATAATAATTATAAGACGTCTTATTCTACTAGGGCGTATATCTATAAACTATTTAATAGCCCTATTACCTAATAATTTAAATTATAAAAGCTAGTAGTAATATTTATATACGAGTCTAAATATATTACTATAATAGAGGTATATAAAGAAGCTCTATATCTAGGCCCTATACTTAAAGAGCTAGGGTATAATAAGGGAGTAGTACTAGTACTCCTAAGTATTAATAACTAGGTAGCTATAAAATTAGCTATTAACCTAATTAATTATACTATTATAAAATATATCTAAATAAGATATTATTTAATTTAATAACTAGTTTTTAAAACTAAAGAAATCTATCTCTAATAGGTTAATATTAAAGTATAATATATTAACCTACTAATAAAACCTATCAGCCCTATTAACTTCGGCCTAGCTAGATAATAATTAGGACTAGCTCTAAGTAAAGTATAAGGGTATTTAAATATAGTAGTTAATAATAGGTAGCCTACCTCGCTATTACCGATCTAAGAGGGAGTATTAGAACTTAGGCTAGGTCAACCTTAGTAGTTACTAATCAGGACTAGTCAGGGGGTCTTGGCGGACTAGTAGAGATTTCTCGTGATAGTTATTCCATTCTACATAGCTACATCTATCCATTAGTTATCATAATACTATTGCACTACACCCAAATCACGTGCAGATGACTCATTGATCATCAACTATTCAACACATACAACTCCAAATCTCTGACTAAATGTGCCAAATGGAAAGAAGCAGTCATCTAAAAGCGATATCTGCTGAGTATTCAAGTGGCAGCGACGAGGGCAGGCAGGTCGCTGGATCGATGGACTGTTAGCAAAGTGGGTAGGAACAAACGCAGACATCATCTGTTCTCCAGGAGGGAGCCTATTCAAGGCAGCGAGGAATTCCAAACCTCCTCTCCAACTCGTATCCTCTCTTTCCTCATTCCCCTTGTGCTACTGACCACTGATGACATTGCCCCCATCCATTCTTCTGGAGCCTGGGAAAGATACCTTCCACTCCTGTATTTTTGGAGCTACCGAGGGCGCCCCAAGAATTCCTGTTGCTTCTCATCAGGTTAAGCATCATTACGAAATGAGTCCTTTAGTTCCCCCCCCGAATATTTGCCAACGCGAAGACTTGCTGGCACGAAGATAGGGAGGTCGATAGGCCGACAAATCGACCGTAAAATGCGGATGGAATTACGTAGACAAAGTCCACTCTGAGAGAGGGAGCTGATTTCGAAGGGAACAGCTGCTGTAATTTCCCTTACTTACCCCTTTATAGGGTTGATACAGATTTTCATGTCTGAAAAGGAGAGTCTTTCCTGGAGTAGACGGGTAGTAAAGGCAAATCATCGAGCAATTCCAACCCTGCTGTCCCTCCACTTTCCAACCCCCCCATCCTTCATCAATATAGACTACTTGAATCTCATCATCTCTCCTTATTTCATCCCTCTGACGCCTGGAAGATGAATCCTCCGCTCCCGGGAGCTCCTAGGGTACTGAGGGTGGCGTAAACATGCTTTTTCCTCCTGAGGATCTATCGCTTGCTGTTCCAGGACGAGATCTGTCAGCTCTCCAGGACGGAATTATGAAACGTAGCTGAGTGGCTGGGACGGACACATGACTCAAAAGGGAACACAGAGGGTGTGGAAGGTATGGGAAAATGGCGAGAGTTCCACCAATTCCCTATTCTAGATACTGTTCAAATTCAATCCGGGTCAACCTCGGCTGATTACAGATTAAGGTCTTGGCATTCAATTGAAGAGATTTCCAGCCCAGGTGTTGCTTTCTTACATTGCGTTAGAACATCATCAGTTATCAACAGACTATTGCACGCACCCATTGATAGTGCAGATGTCTCATGTCTTTCAACATATACACGTCTACATGGCTAGATATATGGAAGAACGACTGTTGCAAACAGTCATGCTAAAGAAAGACATGCAATCATGATACCAAGCAAACATATCATGTCACCAAGCAAACAAGCACATGATTGCACCAGACTGGGCGGAACCACGCTGATAGAAGGTACGGGGAAAACCGAGGAGAGTAGGGAGATCCAAATGATGCCTTTGATGCCTGGAAAAGCACCATCCATTCCACCAGTTCCCTAAACACCAGCAGGACCATGAGCAATCTTCCCTTCCATCGAAGAATCTCGTAGATGTCACAGAATGAGATCTTTTGGCTCTCGAGATCGAACACATCTAATATACATTAGTGGCTGCGACAGAGACGTGGCTTGGAGAGAGAGGGAGGGCGATTTGGGAAGTGTGAGCGAGAGGGAAGTCCGAATCATCCCCCTGACGCCTAAAAAACGCACCCTCCACTCCGGCAATCCTCTGGATACCTATCGCGCTATGAGCATACTCTCTCCTCCTCAGAATATCTGATCCAGTGTTCCAAAATGAGATCTGTCAGCTCCTTGAGGGCGAGATGTGGCAATGCATCCAAGTGGCTGCGAAGGGCGCGCGACTTGAGGAAGAGGGGCGGTATGGGATGGAAGGAAGGAGGCCTAGATCATCCTCCTGATGCCTAAGAACGCAACCTTCGACACATCAATCACTAAATTCTCAAATTGGACGTGAGCATAGGTACTTCCTACTTCTCATCCAGATTTGGAATATACCATTATAAATCGAGAATACTCAGATTCCTGGTAGGAAGATATGGCAAGATATCCAAGTGGCTGCGATGAAGAAATGGCTTCATGAGAGAGGGAAGGTGTGGAAGGTAGGGAGAGAGGGAAGGAAGCTCAACCCATTTCCTCAAATTTTCCACTCCACCGATCCACCTGAACGCTAATGGAGTTATGAGCATGCACCCTGTCTCTGATCATCTGGATGCCTCATTCACTATCTTAGAACCAGATTCCACAGCTCTACAGGACGGATACATTTGGCGTGATTGAGTGAGTATACAGAGGCGTGGCTTGAGGAGAAAGAAAGGGGGGAGGATAGAGGGCTCGTTCCTCTCGTGCCTAAACCCCGCTTCAGCAATGTCTTAAATTACTAACAGTGCCATTGGAAGGCTTCCAGTTCCTCCTCATCCAAACATTTCACTTATCATTCCAAAACGATATCAATCAGCTATCCAGGACAGATATACTCAACATGACTAAGGCCTATGACGAGATTTCAGCTTGGAGTGATAGAGTGTGCGGATTGGAAGGTAGGAGGTTGGCAAGGAGTAGCACTTGAAAGGATGGAGGGAGGGCGTGTAGGACGCAAAAATGATTGCATATAGCCAAAACGATAAAAGTGACGTCTTTAGAATCTATGATCTATCATAATAGCAGCAACACCAGATAGTTCGACTGGACCTGGTTGCTGAGCGCTGACCCTATATTTTTTCTTGGCTGCTGAGTGCCGTACAGAGCAGTGAAAGAACACCGAATGTCTCAGTGAACCCCATTCGGCACGTCAACGCCAACATCGATACTCACTTCGGCTACAATGGAACCCTCACTTCCGCAAGACTCACCCTCCGATATCCATCACCTCCTCAATGCTCAATACGCCACCAAACGACGATACCGACACCACGACCCTCTTCCGAAATCTTTACGACCACCGACGATCGAGCTCGTCGACCACGTCGCTCCGTGCTATACCAGCAGCGTCACTCACACAAGCATCCCCAAACGCTTCAGTCATCTATAGCAATCCGCCGACTTCACATCATTCAATTCACAACTTCGAGGAATGCACTTCCAAGCCAATTTACGGCTCGCTCAATATTACATCTTGTTCAGACTACGTTGATGAACGTCTACATGCATGCTTTGAGATGAAGTCAATCACAACAGCTGTACACACATCAAAAGCTGGTACCTTACACAACAGCCCATTTTCGCGAACCCAAATCACAGAACAGCAATACAAGCACTTCAAGAAATGGTGCAGGAAGAGGAGGAGTCAGATACAGACAGTCATGACGATAAGCAAAAGGCCTACTCAATCAGTCAAAGCACATACAACAATATCACTCGTTCTTACAAGTCCGAACGTACATGACAATCAAAGTTCTGCATACAAGATGCGCTTGACTTAGGCTCACCAGGCCCATGAGCCCTACGGTCTCAGCTCCATTCACCATCCACGATTCCGATACAATTTACCACAAGCCAACGTCCATAGCGTCAACATCAAGCGCAACGGCAACGGCAACGGCCACGACGCTAATTGCAAAGAAGCTCAGCATGGCCATACATGGTACGCAGTCAAACACATCGCTGAAAGACTCCGTTCAGCCTGATGAAAAATTCTCGCCGGAGATCATACGTAACAGCCCGAGTCGTTGCGTTTTTCAGCGAAGCAATAGACAGGTTTTGCAGTAAGATTATTTAATATTTATTTAATAGTTTATACGGGTCTAGCCGTACGCTAAACCTAATCTAAGTTTACCTAAATATAAACTATTACTACTTAGCCCTACCTATCTAGGATTTACCTATAAAACCCCTTTTAGTAATTATCTATTTATTTATATTATTAATAATAATATATTATAAATATTAATTCTAATAAAGAACTTATATATATAACTACTCTAACCCTCCTTATCCTTAGTCTATATTATATTAGATAAGTCCCGCGCTACGCCTATATCCTACTAGTTAAATATTAAAGTAAGGAGTAGAGTTATAATAATTTCCTACTTAAGTAAATAAGGCGGATATTTAGATTTACTAAAAATAAGATATATTAATTACTTATTTTTTCCTTAAAAGTATTAACTAGTAATATAATTATTAGCCTAGCTTAAAGCTCGCTTTATATCTTATTCTAGTAAAATTCTTATACCTATATCCTTTATATAAGTTATTAATAATATTTAGCTAGTCTCCCTCCTTTATTTTTATTATAATTAATAATATCCTTAAGTACTTATATAATTATTATAATCCTATCTTATATTAGTATCTTATTCTTAAATATAATAAGATCTAGAGGTATATAAGGGTAATTAAATATATAGGTAAAATATATAAGAGGTTTATAGTTTAGGGGTTTATTAATAGAATATTTTAGCGCTTCTATTAAGTAAAGGAAGACTAGAGGTTCTTCTACTTTATATATAAAAAGGTATATAATATAGTATAATTAGAGGTAATATACCTAGATAGTCTAATTAATATATTATATAACCTATTTAAGGGAAAGGTAAATAATCTAATAATATTATAAACTTCTAATATATAAGACTAATTATATTAAGTATTCTAGGGGTAGTAAGTTCTAGATCTATTTAGTAATAAAGCTTATAAGTATATAAAATTTATTATATTACTATATATAAGCTACTTAAATATATAAAAGAGAAAGTTTAATAGAAGAATAGCTAATATATAAATTACTATTAAATATAGTTTTAAGATAATATAAATACTTTAAGTTATAAATACCTTTAAGTATAAAATAAAATTAGGGCTAATACTTATTAATAATATGTATTAGGTAGTAGTATTATTAATAAACTATTTTACCTATTTATAAGGCTAAAATATAATATCTAATTAATTTAAAATAAGGCCTTTAATAATCTATTAATATTTATTAGTAATTAACTCCGCTTAATAGTTACTTAAGTATATTTCTTTATATAAAGCCTTATAATATAATTAAAAGGATTATAAGCTTATAATCTATATATAAATACCTAACTCTAATATTATAATATTATTAATTTATAAATTATATTATTAACTAAGAGCTTATTATTAAATTTAAGATTATAAAGAAGCTTATAAAGATAGTTATAAAGTAGCCTAAATCTATAATATATATAAGAAATATAAGAAACTCGCCCTTATTAAGTAATATAACCTATTTATATAATTATTATAAAATAGTAAGTATCTTATAAGGCCTTATTTCTTTATTCTTACCTAAAGTTTCTACTTTTATATTCTATTTAATTTTTCTACTTCTTATTCTAAAATATCCTAATTTTAAGTCGCTTAAATATTAAGGGTTTATACTATTAGTTATTCTATTATTCTATATTATTTTATATATTAGAGCTATAAAATATACTTAAATATTATATCTACTAGTCTTATAATATTCTTATTATATATTATTAACTATATCTTTATTAAACTCTTTACTAACTTCTATATAAAAATCCTTAATAGTATTTCTCCTTTACTTATTATTATTATTATTACTTTTAAAGTCTCTATTATTACTTACTTAATTTATATCCTTAATATTATTAAGCCTATTAATATATAATTATACTATACTTATAACCTCTCTATTAGATATCTAGGGACGGCTTAATATATTATTATTTATAGGGATAGTAAGACTAATCTTCTTTACTATAATAGAATATAGGAATATTAGGACCCTAAGCTTATCGCACCTTATCTATTAGTTATAAGTACCCCAGATTCCTTTCCTAGACTAGCGTGAATATTAGAACTCTAATATTTCTTCGTATTCTACTAATATCTACCCCTATACTCTATAATATTTTCTACTTAAATAAAGTTATATAGCTCTAATTCCGCTATTTAATACTTTAAAAATAATTAAAATTAATATAGTACTTTAAAAGATATATCTAAATGAATAGATTTACCTACTAAATTCTATACGCTAACGGCTAGAATATAGATTACAAACAATAAAAAAATCCTAGTATTATTTACATTTTACCTATTCCATAGTAATACCTACTAATATATCTACTATTAGTCTAAATAGGGGGAAATACCCGTCTTATTACCAGGTATATAACGCTGTTAGAATTATCTATATCACTGTATAAGTACATGTATATAATATAGCTAATACTATCGTATATATAGGCTACCTACCTACTAATATATCTAATATCGGCCTGAATAGGGGGAAATATCCGTCCTATTAATAGCATAGTATATCTGATATAGTTTCTACTACTCACGTCACCTACTAACGTGTCTAATATACTCCCTACTATTCACCCCACCTACTAACGTGTCTGATATCAGTCTGAATAAGGGGAAATATCCGTCCTATTAATAGCCTAGTATATCTGATATAGTCCCTACTACTCACGTCACCTACTAACGTGTCTGATATACTCCCTACTATTCACCCCACCTACTAACGTGTCTAATATCGGTCTGAATAGGGGGAAATATCCGTCCTATTAATAGCCTAGTATGTCTAATATACTCCCTACTCCTTACGTCACCTTCTAACGTGTCTAATATACTCCCTGCTATTCACGTCACCTACTAAACGCTAGGTAGTAGGGGTGATTTTCTAACGTAAAAATCTTGAATTTTTACAGGCATTTTCTAGTCTTACTAATAATATTTTCTAGTATTTTTTATATTTATTCTATCTCTTTACTTAGGTACTATTAATATAAGACTTATTTCATATAAAGTATTTAAATAAGGTCCTTTTAAGCCCCTATTTACTTTTGTAATAAAGTTATAAAGGCCTATAACTCCTTATAAAGTATATTTAATATATTATAAATCTATTATATTCCTTTAATTAAATATTTAAGTTCTATATTAATATTAAGTTACTACTTATAAATAAGTTCTAGCTTCTTATTTAAGGCTAGGTCCTAAGTACTAGTTATTATAAATATATTAATATTAATAAGTAGAGGGGCTTAAGTACTACTTATTAATATAGGCCTATTAATACTTATAAGTATTATTACTAGAGTTATTATATTACGGGATTTAAAGAATTTTAAACTTTACTTTATAAAATTAATTAAAATAGTAGTTATATCCTAAGTTAGATAAGACCTTTATATTTATTTAAGTCTTTATTTATCCTTTTATAACTTTATCCCCCTATTCTTTTTTTTATTCTACTATTATAGTCGTTATAACTAATAGATAGTACTATTAATAGAGTTAGCTTTATCCTTAAGATTACTCCTAATACTAATACTACTCTAGTAGCTAGTATTACTCTAATATTAAGGACCTAGGCTTTATTACTAGCGGGGGGAACCTTTTAATATAATACTTATACTAGAGGGTAATAGTAATATTATTATAAATAAGAGTAAGATAAGTAAGCCTTCTAAGGAGGAGTCTTATTTATTATTTTCTTTATAAGAAGGAATTTTATTAAAACTAGTATTCTCTATTTCCTTTATAACCTTTTTACCTTAGTAAGTAGAGAGTATATCTTATTTAGTATTCTAATCTTATATTTTCTCCTTTTTATCTTTTATATCTTACTTCTTTTTATATTTTCTTAGCTTAAACTTTATTAGCTATTAGTTACTATTAATTTAATACTTATATAAGGTTATTATTAGTTATTATATACCTAGTAGATCTCCTATTATATTCCTTTTTATATTTATACTATTTAAGTAGTACTACTACCTTTTATTAATAACTATTCTAAGAGTAGGAATAATAGGTATATATCTTAAAGTCTTATTATATATCCTTCTATTATAAATTTATACTAGAAAGTCTATATATACCTACTTTAATAAGTATATAATTAATAAATGTTATTATCTCTTTAATATTAAGAAGTATTCCTTTATATATACTTTATCTCTTCTACCTACCTCTCTTATACTTCTTATTATAACTATCTAATTATAAGATATTTAAGCTCTTAGTCCCCCTTCTCTTATACCTCCTTAAACATTATAATAGCTTTATATTATATAGCCTAGCTTTCCTATAACCTTTCTCTTTATAAGGGGACTTCTACGGGATAGGTTAAGAGGAATATAAGGGAAGGATATTATTATTATTAAGAGGTTCCTAGGGTATAAGAGGTATATTTATATAAAGGTTAATAATAATATCTTCCTATTAATTATATAAATATATAATAATTATATATTTATTATATTATATTAAGATCTTTAGTTATAGGGATATAAAAGGAGGATCTAGCGTATTAGTAATAATAATAGTAAAGGTACTAATACCTAGGATATCCTTAGAAGACTTTAGAGTACGCCTAGGAGGTATATAATAACTATTAGTAATAGTAGAGGAAGGCTATAAGAGGGATAGAATAGATATAAATATAAGTAAGTAATAAATTAATTATAAAGGATATTAGAATAATAACCTAATTAGACTATTATTTATATTAAATTAGTAATTTAATAATTAAATTACTAACTTAATAATCTATATAATTAGTAAATACTATAACTTAATATAACTATTAACTATTAAATAATATTAAATAATCGCTTAAAATTAGGACTATAAAACCTATCTAATATATTAATATTATATATATTTACTTCTTAAAGACTATTAATACCAATTAAATTCATATATTAATACGATTTAATATAAGTATTCTACTTCCTCTTAAAGCTATAATTACGGTAATTTATCTGTATAACTCTATAATAACCTAAAATACTAAATTATTAAACCTTAAAACCCTAATCACCTAAGTTTACCCCGTCCTAACTAGGCCCTAAGTAATAGGGCCCTAAGAATTAATAAGCTAGGTAGCTAACCCTAGGGCGCCCGTAGTATACTATTAACTACGTTGAGATTAGAACCTTAGTTAGGTAATCTAACCTAATAATTTAGGGGCTTTATTCGTAAACTTTAGGGTCTAGGATATCGGCTGGGGCATTTAGACCCCTACAGCTAAGGGCCGCTAGCCTGCAGCCTAGGCTAGTGGTAGGGGGGTATTCTAGCAGTAATACCCCCTGGGCGATTGAGGTTTGGTAATTTAGTGTTTTGGGTTATCATAGAGTTGTACGGATATATTGCCGTACACGATACAGCGTGATCGTCTCTTTTTGAAACTCGCTGTCACTGCAGCTGTCAACGCAACTCGACCTTTTCCCAACGAATTCAACACCAGTCCCATCCAACCTTTCCTCGATAGGCCTCCACAGAATCCTCTGATCTACCACTAGAGCCATTCCACAGCCTGATCGTCACCGATTTGATTCCGCTGTCGCTGTCAGCGCATGTTGACTCTCAGCATCTAATGGAAGATGTTATCATGGTGATTTCGGAATTCTTGTTTGGGTATAAGAGGTTGTAGGTCGGCTTGTAGCGGCGGTCATACTTGGGAATGAGGTCCAGTGGGGATAAGGGATACCTGCCGTCAGGCAGTCGATGGATTACAGCCGAGTGGAGATGGTGTAACTGTTTCTCGATGTATACTTACAGAGTGTCTAGTATCTTATTAGTAGATGTATGAGGTGTATTTCGAAATAGTTGTACAAATTTCAATGAAGATCTTTCTCAAGAATACAAGTCATTTAATTTGATACGGCACCGCCTCTCCTCCTCTCGTCATTGATTGCTCGTATACGTAGGGACGGAAGGGTACATGCATATAAAATCTCAGCCGGCTATCCACATGCCTGGTAAATCATCAGCCTTAAGACGACGTAGGCGTTACTTTGCAGTGAAGAACGTGGGGATCTGATAGGAATGGCTTTGCCATGTACTTTACTTCCGACATTTATTGATTAGATACGGTAAGTTCCTCCTAGATCTAGGTAAACAAGTAAATATCGTCGATATTTTACGTATAATAGTATAGATAGATAGCTTCTAGTACTTATTAGAAGTAATATAGAATTAGATAGTATATTATAGAGTTAGGAGAATATATAGATTTATAGACTATATAAAGATTAAATTATTATATTAATTAATCTACTTAAGCTAATTATTTTTTAGTACTTAGAATTAATTTTAGGTATTAACCTAGCTTACTAAACTACTTACAGCTAGCTTATTACCTCTAGTAGTTTAGTATTATATAATAATTATAAATTTAGTTCTAAATAAAACTAATATAGTTAGCTTAAATCTACTTAAATCTTTAGACTTTATAAAACTTCCTTTAAAAACTACTTTATATATTTTATTAATATAATTATTTATAGCTTATACTATTAACCTTTAATATTACTATTCTTATACTCTCCTTCTTATTTAATCCTTTCTAGCCTCTTTCTTATACTTCTTCTTATAATTCTAATTCTAAATACTTATTCTTTAATCTAACTTCCTTCTTCTAAATATTAATTAAGAGTCTCTTCTATATAATCTTCTATTTTCTCTTACTTCCTTCTTCTTCTTCTTTCTAAACTAGTTTAAACCTTTTATATTATCCTATTTTCTATTTAAACTTCCTACTTAATAACTTTATAAGACTTATCTACTTAGTCTTTTAATCTATTATATAACTTTTCTTTACTATCTCTTTTATTTAAATCTTATTATAACCTTATAATATACTCTTTTTACTTCTTTCTTATACTATTCTCTTTAGAAACTTATCTATCTCTTCTATTAAGTACTTCTTCTATTTACTTATAAAGGTATTAATAAGTATATTAATTTTAATTTAATTAAAGATAAGTAATTAAAGAGTTTATATATAAATAAGGTATTATATAATCTTATAATAGTACTTAAATATAACTATTTAATATTAAAAGAATTATATTAATAATATCTAAGATAGACTTATAAGTATCTTTATATTAGTCTATATATAGACTAACCGCGTCGGTTTTATTTAGAACCGAATTTATAATTATTATGTAACGCTAAACTTATATAAGTAATAAGCTAGCTTTAAGTAGTTTAATAAGTCGGGTTAATACTAAAATCTAGTACTAAGTACTAAAAAAACGGTTAGTCTATCTATATATCTTCTTTTTTATATCTTAATCTCTTTCTTATTTCTTAATTATACTCTTTAATCTAGAATTATATATATTTAAGACTTCTTCTACTTAAGTTTTCCTCTTTCTTCTTCTTATATCCTCCTCTTTTATAACTCTTTATATATCCTATTTATATTCTTATCTCTAATATCTCTTTCTTTTAACTCCTCTTTATAAATTTATATTAAACCTTATTAAACTTATATCTATCTTAGGCTATTAATACTTATTTAGATTAATAATTAGAATACTCTTATTCTAAGCTAATATAAGATATCTTATAATAAGGAGGTAAGATATAATTAAATACCTAGTTATATATAGTATTAAATTAGAGCTTAAAGGATTTAAAAGGAATATATAAAGAATAAAAGAGTAGATAAAAAGATTTAAAAGAAGGTATTAAAGTTATTCCTAGAAGGAATTCTTATAAGTAAGATAGAGGGTTTAGAAGATAGCTTTATATAAGTACTAGCTAGAAAGATATAAGATAGTATAAGATATTAGTCTCCCTAGCTACTCTATAAATTATATACTTACTAATAGTAGAGTATCTTAAAAGTATCTAGAAACTATACTATATAAAAAGCTATAACTAGAAAAATAAGTAGAAAGGTAAATATTATCCTTTTAAGTATAACTTTCTATATAATAAAGATTTCTAGAATACTTTTTTCGAAAATACTATATTATATACTTACTCCCTATACTACTAGTAGGTCTTATAAGAATTCTATTATATCCCTATCCTATTATAAAGATATAGGGTTAGGACCCTATTTACCTATTCTATCTTATAGTCTTATACTATCTTATATAGGATATCTTATAAGATATCCTATATCTTTCTAGCTAGTATATGTTAGTAAGATAGATATTTAGAGATAAGAATTAGAATAAGTAATAAAAGAAATAATCTAAGAATAAAATCTACTAGATAAAGTAATTAGTAAAAATAAATATAAAGCTAAATCTTAATAGATAAGAATTATAAAGAATCCTAGGATATAAAGCTTATAAAGGAGAAGATAAATAGAAAGAAGGATTAGAGAGAATATAAAGATTCTTCTAAGAAGAAGTTATAATAGAGATAAAGTAAATTAATAAAATAGCGTTAAATAGTAGATAAAGTAGTTAGAAAAGAAAGATTAAAGATTATTATAAAGGAAATTAGAAGAATTAAAGGTATTATTAAGAGAAGGATTAAGTAGATAGAAGGAGGGATAAATAGGAGAGAAGTTAAAGAATATTTCTAAAAATTTATATAAGGATTCTTAGTAAGTAAAGAGAAGTAAAATAAAAGATAATGTTATAAGTAGACTACTTCTCTACCTATATACTATTATACCTAGTCTACTTAGGCTCTTTCTATATATATCCTTTCTAATTCTACCTAAAGCTCCTCTTTAGCTGCTACTAAAGTACTCTGCAGATCTACTTATATTTTCTCCCCTATATCTACTAAAGCCCCTCTTTAAGCCCCTCCTCCATCTAATTTCCTTTCTAACTAGTGACAAATTCTCATTTATCCACCTAATGATCACATCTCAGACCCCTCCTTAGATCTCCTTTCCCTCACCCTCCCCTATCTGGAATTTCTATCCAGCAGCTTAGAAACTCCTTTTTCACTCCGTCCCCATTAGGTTCATCCCAGTCCCACCCTGAATCCTAGACACGAACATGTAGGGTAAACCCACTACTATTCCCCTGAAAGCAATCCTTCAAATACTAACAGCGCGGTGAGGACCTTTTTCCGCTCTAAGACGTCTAATTCTCCATGCCTGACACGAGATCTTTCATCCACCAAGAATTTCCTTTTTACACCGTCTTAAGAGTATCCCCCTTATTCCCTCATACCCTATTACCAACTTCCCCATTAAGCCTCCCCTCCAAGACTTGCTCCATCTGTTCCATGTTCCACACTTTAAAACCATATTTCCCTATTTCTCCACCTAAATCTCCTAAATCCATTTAACGCCTTGGCTTTAAAATCTCGACTGATTCCTCATCCCGTCCTAAGTCAACATTTCCCATTATTAAGATTGAAATCGATCGATGGATCCGACTAAATGATTGGTTGAGACAGGGAGAGCGATGGAGGACGGAAGGGATGGGTACGCGTATTATGGAGAGGAGATCGAGGAAGACCGATGTCGATAGTAGGTAGGGAGCCGAGGCAAGGCGATGTGGAACCTAGTAAGGGAGCCGAGTAAGGACGCTGTTAACTCTAGGTCGCATGCTGTAAAGAATTAGGGAGGAACCACCAAAGATGAGGAGGTGAGCGGACGTCGAGAAAGTCGTGGATCGTAGATCGTCAAGATAATGGCCTTGGTGACAGCGACTCCCTTTTCCAACATACGCTGAATCAGTGATCGAAGAAGACTCGACTCTCCGATCGTAGGTAGGCCGCTGAGAGACACAGCCTTGACGCTCAAGTCGACGGCGGTGAGTAACGGAGACATGACTCGTGTAGAGGGAGCCAGGCATGGAAGAGCGTCGTCTCCTCAGCAAGCTTCTGTCTCCTTGAGAGGGTAGATGGAAGTCCAAATATAAGATGCTATATTGTTGCATTTGTACGGCTGTGGCTATTGGGTCGTCATTGCTGTGTGTGATGGCGTCATGGCGGGTCTTGCTATGGAATCTTTCGAAGGACATTCTGAGGGATGAGTATGGGGATCGTGGAGTCGTAGATCGTGGGTAGGGAGTGAGGAACGCAGATTTGATTTGTAGTTTCACACGACAGAATCCGGGAGAGGAATGGCGCTCTGCCAGTAGCAAGCCGCCAGCTTCTTCAAAAAGCGGGCGCAAGGCCGTTTCTGTCGTACTGTATCTGTGTGATTATGATCACAGCTGTAGCTGTTGAGCCGTTCTTGCTACTGTGTGTGTCGGCTCTGGGTGTCGGCATCGTAATGGTTTTTTTGGTCGACTTGTTTGGCAGGGTTTCGAAGGAGGTAGGAGGGTAGGGATATGGTGGGTATTTTTGTTGGGCGAGGGCGAGGAGGATGGTTTTAGGTGGTGGCTGGGTGTCGTGCTTATGTCAGAGTTAGGAGTGGGTGTGTGGAGTATGGTTTGTTGAGAGTATGATGATGGGTGAGTGTTTGGGAAGAGGGGGGGGAGTAGATGGACTTAGTTATTGAGGTATGGGGATATGGCTGTTACAGTGTAGAAATGAGATGTCAAAGATTTTTAGGCTGCTGGGTATGAAGGAATTTTGTTTCTGTCAATTTTATGCTAGGATGGTAGATTGAAGAGCGATTCCAGGGTCGCCTTCGGAAACTTCCAATCCTTCCCCTGCTATCGCAGCCGTCCTGTGCACTTTCTCGTTAGTCATATTTCCCCGTATGGCTACGTGCATGTTTGCTAGGTTCATTGGTGAGCACTCCATCTTCATCGCGCTTGGCTGCGTTTTTTGTTACCGATGTATCTACCCGTACGTTCTGACTTGTAGACTAGGTATGCTTTTCACCTCGACTATTCCTGCAATCCCATCGTCATCACTCGACATCTCATCCAGGACAGCTCTGAAAAGCTGACAAGTGGGGGTCTTGATGGTAGCATTTGGAACTTTCACCAACCATGGCCCTTCCACTAGACTCCCGTATCTTTCGAATCGACAGTATCAGGGAGAGTGGCGAAGAGTGGCATTTACACATCGCTGCTGTAGCCGGTTCTATAGATATTTTCCGTTATAATTCCCAACCTTATACAATAAAGAAGGAAATGGACTCCAGGAAGCCATCTACCACATGATTAGCGATTCTGCAGAAATCTTGTAGAGGCTCTCGTAACTGCTGACTCTTGACTCATACCAAGTCCGAAGGAAGACATCGCCTATACCCTTCATCACCGATGCGTTCGTCTCATGGAACTGCTGGGTTGTTGCGAAGGCAAGGTGTGATACATTGGGCTTGTGAAAAACTTGCTGGTGATGCGAAGCTGCGTCACACTTTCTAGAATGTGTGTACGGGCAGACACTGTTTCAGGAGTACTAGTATGCTGCCATCAGATGAGATGCACCTTGAGCAGTACAGTATAAGGAGTCGCGGACGTTGCGAATTGCAAACGTGCTATTGCGTGTATCGAGGAAGTCTGCCAAAATTGCTTTGGGAATCATCTCTTAGCCCAAATCCACAAGTACAGGGAAGCCGGAGATTATTTCTTCTCTTAATCGTCGAGCTATCGCACTCTTCGATGTAAATACGCTTACACACATCTTCAGCTCTATACAATCTATAGTATGACCTTCGATCTTGGAGTGTATTAGAATCGTATGTTAACAGGCACAGCCAGCTAGGATATGCAAGATGATAAGTTACGACTAAGAGAATCTTTCATCTCATAGCAGCATCTCCTCAACTTGACTTCTCGTCCGCTGAGAAGCGAGTTTGATTTATGAATGTGACCCCGGCCTGAGACCAAAATAACCCTTGATGTAGACAAAAAATTCGTCGCCGTGGATCGCCCTATGACAATTCCTAGAACAGACGCTCGCCGACATTTTGAACCTTCTCGTAGCTATCGGAGCCTAAGACCTAAAGTCGACAGTATTCCCTCATAACCTATGTTGTATTATATAAAATCCGTAACGAGTATCATCTTAATCCCAAAATGTTCCCGCCTGTGGTAGCCTCTGAAGTTGGCGATTTTCCTATCGTCCTTTGGGCAGACGTAATACAATCTGAGCAGTAACCTGATTTGAAAGGCGAAGGTATTGCGCGATATGCGAGCCATGCCTTTGTAGTCGCCGAGGGTAATGTCTGTCATCTTCGATCCGTAGCTATAAAACGGGCCGCTAGAGTCAAAGGTGGGGTGTACTGCTGTATCTATCTGTGAAGGTAAATTCCGGTACAAAGTGGACCTAGGTAGAATGAGTCGGAAGGTAGCGCTACATGAGTGAAAAGTCAGCATAGTCATCCTTAGCTTGTTTGTTTGTTTGCTTACAAGTTTGATATTGGAATGTGGTAAGCCGGCCGGGCAATGAGGGACCCTACCTGACGTTAAGACTTTTCAGAAGAAGCCAACGACGATCAGAGATATTACGGATCTCTGCGCTTGGAACAGCCAACTTCTTTATCTATTCTATCGTACGACAAGAGCCTCATCTATATCACCAGCACAACTTCTAACTGTGACAGCGCCGCAGTCGGCGGTACTTGCGAGCTCAGCTACTTTCTATATACCATCACCCCATACGACGCGAATTCACGAATCCATGGTCTCGCACTAAGTGCCCCCATCCCTCTTATCCTCAATATGCATCGGCCACCTCACTTTCCTGCTCTTGTCGTCGGCCGTGGACGGATGGATGGGAGGATTGATTGGTGCGGTGAGAGGCGGTAGAATAGTCTTGCGGTGGCGACGCTTGGGTTGTTGCTTTCGGGCTGTCACAATACCTAGATAGCTCATGCAATCTCAATAATCGGATCAACAGAGAGAAGTCTCAATCTTTTCAACATGGCTTCCGCCCAGTACATGTATTTTGAACGCAGTCTTGTCGCCTTCGGGACTCCATCAGCCTAGAGTTTGTCTCCACCAAGGATGCTGAACAAGGCGACCGAGGCCATGGACAGAAGTCTTTGTCCTGGGACTAGCTAAAACATGGTTTGGCTTGCTTGGGGAGTCATCGTGCCATCATAACAAGCTGGGAAGTTTGAATGTCGTCTTTTCGACGAAAACGGTGATACAACGATCAGGGATACGTCACGCGGACTGTCCGAGCGACCGAACTCTATGCCAACGATGTTTTCCTTCGTACCAACAAGGATCTATGATATGTAGATCTTGGCTCTTCGTTGGCATATAAGCAATGGCATGTGACTCGCTCAACATGTTGTCCTGATGGAAAGAAGTCTCGACTTTCATAGCGTCTGTTGCAATAAAGCAACCGCCCACTTCTTCATCATCACGGCCACGGCTCACGATTTTGGGAATTGACTTTTTCAGCATTAATCTGTGGGTTCCTCTCGTCTCTGCTGGGTTCGCACAGGTTCTCGTCTCCTCTATATGTGCCCAGATCCTGGATTTCGAGTAGAGTAGCAACTTTTAGGTCCACTAGCACAAGCTCGATATACTCTTGCGACTCAAGGGGACTGATCGATCGCTCTATGCCTTGTTCCGCTGTTTCGTCAAGTAAACTCTGTGGCAGATTCCCAAGCAATTGAAGAAGGTTCGTCTCAAGAGATCAACAGGAGTCGTCTGAGTCTCAGTCTCATAGCAGAATGTAAGCGTATTTTCCATTTAGTCACAATCTGCTTGCTTGGTATCATGCTTGCGAAGTCTATCTTTGTCACGGTTGTCTGAATACGTCGAGATCCCTTCATGTATCTAGCCATTAGGATGCCGATATGATAGACGTCCTCTACTGGCTAGACCATTCGTGCCTGCCCATCATTCCAGGTGTGCACCTTGTTGAGATAAAAATCCGTCTGGCGTTCCGGCGTCCCTCTTTAAGCTACGTTTCAATATCATTGGTTTTCAATCGATATCAAGCCATTGAATCTCTGGCTATAGCCAACAGGGTCGCTCATTCGTCAGGGTCTAACCATGTTGCCACTCGCTATGAACTCCTGCAGTGATCTGCCATTCTCCGCAACCAAGATTGGCGCTCATCGTCATCTTGCCCATGTATACGCATGGCATCAGCTTAGAGCACACCTTCCGCCTCCTATGCGTGGGTAGTGTAAGTCCAAAAGGTCCCGCGTTATCGACGTTGTGGCGTCTCTAGAACAGTCAACAACGCAAGAGACCAAACATTCCGCAGAGCCCCAAGTAGATGAGAGCGCTCCATAGATCGACTTGTACAGAAGTGGCGCAAAGTGTGATATCATCGGTTTTGCAAATGTTGTCGCAGAGACCAGGTAGTAAGGTCATGAGCCATGGTGTTCCTGCATTCCAGCCACGGCGGATTTAGTCGTTGGTATCGATGAATTGGCCTGTAGATGCCCGCTCAACGATAGTAGATCGAGAAAGATCTCAAATTAGCCTTCTATCGACGCTTCGAAGGGTTGAAAGTCGTTGCAGGTAGATTGAGCTGATAGAAAGGCGTAACTCGACAGAGGTGGGAAATCTGAAATACACATTGCGTGTGGTCCTACATATTGGTGGAAGAGGAATCCTTGATTAAACCAAACAATCAGGGATGGCTACCTGCATTTTGCACGACTGCTTCATATCGGCGGTTTGCAAATGACAGGAATTGATGAGGGGTAATTGGACTAGCGTTGGAAGCATGTATTTAGGGAGGGAAATGCCCCTATTAATCCTACTCCTTAGCAAACCCCATAGTAGCAAGACAATATCAGACGACAAGACAACTCCTACCTTTTCTGGAATCATGGCTGAGAAGGAATTGCCAAGATCTCCGCCAAGGATTGTATGCGCTAATTCTTTGGCCCAAGACGTGGCTGAGCTACCCCATACCTTACTTAGTAAACTCAATCTAACCCTGAAGTTCTTGGATTGGATATGATTCGGCGTGAGAGAGTGGGAAGATTCGAAACGATTGACCGCTGCAGCTCGAGAATTTGATTGGATACCATCCCCACTGAACCCATACCAAGATATACCAGAGGATATATGTCGATTGGATTGAAGTCGAGGTCAAGAAGAGTCTCATATGAAGGCATCATTGGCGATGAGTCTGCTGCACTTGGAGCACAGATGACCGATGATCTTGTGGGCTCACCAATAGAACGCAATCAAGTGGCGTCAGCTCGTCGAGACCAAGCATAGCTGGACAAAGCTCCTAGTGTATGTGGGACATTTCATTCTGGATTGGATCAAACAGATCTCGGTGTCAGTAACTACCTTACGATGGCTTGATCTGGCACCCTCCATGCCCTAGGGATGATGCAGTGCACGGTCAATACGTGTTGGAGGCTTGGCTTTGCACACACCAGGGATAGTACCTGCAAGCCAATACAGCCGTTGTGCCGATTGGCGCGCATCTGAATGATGGCAGACATCTGACTTGTTTCGGAGGATTAACGAGGTCGATGCGAGCATGCGGTGGATGCAGCACATTTGTTCTATTGTTCATTCGCAATCTCGAAACGAAACAATTGACGCTGTCATAAGGATTGCGCGATGATGGACATTGGATGGAAATGCCATGTGGGCCGTTGCAGCTGGCAACTACGACCCGTCTCTTGGAGATTGTTACCTGTTTATCTCTAGCAGAAGGACCGGAATATCCTCGGTTCACGATCAGCCAGTCAGCTACGGAGCATGATAGTAGCGTGCGTTTGGAAGGATTATCGAAGCCACCAAGAAGGAGACTACGGAGACGGCGTCAACGCCATCAACGAATGACGCATTACTAGCGCTCCTCCACCTGGCCATGCTCCTTCCATGTTCAACTTCAGCTCAGCCAGCTTGGCCCAGCCTACCTCCTTCGACAAATCATCCCGACCACTACACAATCTACCACCCCGACCAGTATCAGCGATGGTTGTACGGACTCTCTCCGTAGCTTCACACTGTCCGTTGCCATGGACAAGAATGAGATAATACCATCATCTGGCGATGACAATCTGGGGCCTATGCTCATTGGCGTCAATTGGGCTGTCTTTGGACCATCGACAATCATTGTAGGCCTCCGATTGTTGACGCGGATATGGATCACCCACAATTTTGGCTGGGACGATGCGATGATTTTGTTTGCGCAGGTAAGAAGGACGCTTGTTGTACCAGAAGGCGATTGCTGATGGAGCGACAGGTGGTTAATGCGGTGGGCATGGGCTTTGTGATTGTGGAAGTCAAGTGTGGTCTTGGACGACATGTGCGGTACCTCTCCGACGACCAATTTCAAGGGTTCCTCAAGTACAACTACCTCGACTGGAATCAAGTCTTCATCACGCTGGCGGCTTCGAAGATCTCCATCTGCCTCTTCCTCCTGCGCATATCCAAGTTCGAACGATATCGCTATTTCCTCTTCGGCCTCATCGCCTTCCTTGTCCTAACCCACGTGCCGCTCACGCTGGTGTATATGCTCCAATGCATACCGATACAGAAGAATTGGGTCCCTGTGGGTGGAAAGGCCATCAAGCCGGGTCACTGCTTGCCGAAAACCGTGGTGGAGATTGTTATCATTGTTCAGGGCGTCATCTCCATCGTGACCGATTTCATCGGCGCAGCCTTCCCAGTCATCTTGCTATGGAACGCAAAGCTCAATATGCGGGTGAAGATCGCTCTCAATCTGTTGATGGGCTTGGGCATCATTACCGGCGCTGTGTGCATTGTTCGAACGTCCTACTCATGGGAGATCCTCTCCGACGATGAAACCTGGGTCGGCATTGGCAACGCTCTGACACGAATGTATGCTTAATTTCCCTCTCCTCTTTGGACATCTCGCTAATACATAACCCAGAGTCGAAGTCAATTTCGCCATCATCGGTGCCTGCGCCCCCATAATGCGTCCCCTCTACATCCACCTCCGCTCGCGCTTCCGCCCCATCCACGACTCCCTCGGCTCCGAGCAAGGCACCCCCGTCTCGAAACTACGCTGGTACACACCCCCCTCATCCACACCCTGGTACAAACGCATTTTCCGCGCTCCAGCTCCAGTCGACAAACTCGACGGTCGACCCTCCGAGCTGTCAGGAAGGCAAGAGGTGGCTCAACATCCCATACCGCCCATAACCCCAGAGCCGGCGATAAGGTCGAGCTGGCCTATGCGACAAGTGGAAAAGTTGGACAAGAAGTGGCAGGTCGAGAAGCTGAACGATCGCTGGCAAGGAGCGGAGAAGCCGGAAAATGTGACGTGGGCGCGGAATAACGATCTGGAGGCCAAAGATAGTGACAGTTTCGACCTTCCCATGCAGGGCGCGAGGAAGGGTGGATATACGAATAATCATGACGAAACGATGGATCCGGAAGCTTTTGGGAATTACAAATATAACAAGGATGCGGGATAAGACACGAAACATACACGATAAATACATGAGGGTTTTGTACATAGGAACATTTACACGATCAATCGAATACATTGATACTTCAAAGCTCCTACAGCAAACTACGTGAGGGCGAGTCCCATCCGCACCACTTCATCTCCAAAACATTCTTGTTCAACTAAATGCATACATACGTGCCTAATCCAACAGTCCGTCTGTCTCACTTCAGGAAAAGGAAAACAACTACGGAGTACCACCCGTGGTTCAGCGCTACAATATTAGCAATCGAACTTCTCCCGTTGTATGGCCCTTCCAAAGAACGTCTGAATCCTTTATCCATCATATTCACTTGTCGCAACACATCACAGACATCGAAACCCAGGTATCTACCCCATAAGCACCAAACACCAAACCGCGCCAACGCCACAGCGCGCCGCCAGGGCTCCTGCCTGCCTACCTCTCTTTCTTTCGTCTCATGATCATGAAAACGATCGAGGCTTGGCCGTATGAGACATGTTTGGAGTTGATAGCTGAGCTTCTATGTACTACGGGACTGGTACGTGTTCGGATCGGAGCTTCGCTGGAATGGTATCTGTTGGGAGGGGAGGGGAGGTGATGTTGAGGTGAGGTCGAGGTGAGGTCGAGGTAGGGGTTGGAGTTGGGGTTGGTGATGGCACGGGGATGGGTAGATAGAGGGGGGGGGTGGGGGGGTTGATGTGGGTTTATGGGGGGCACGGAGTGGAACGTTATCGGGCGTGTGCATGATTGCTTGATAGGTATCGTGATTGCTTGATCTGTCTTTATGATCTCTGTTTGCGACGGTCGTGCTTTCATGTATCTAGCCCTGCAGACGTCTCCCATTGTAGCTGGACCATACAAGCTTTGCTATCATTTATGCTGTCCTTGCTGAGACGGGATGGCCGTTATTGAGGGATGCCGTTTTTGATGCGCCAGTTGCGTGTCTTGATCGGGTCTACCGCAGATAATGCTCGCGCAAGGGGAGTTCGGCGTGGGGGTGTCTTTGTCGTAGCGCGTGGTTGTAATGAATGGTTCGCTTTTCCGGGGACTGCTGTCGTGTTCGAGAATGGTGGGGCGTTTGAGGTTGGGGAAGCATCTCTTATAGCCCGCGCTGTTGGATTGTGTGGTTGCAGGAGTTGTGGGCGAGGTTCAGAAGAGGGCTGGGGTCCTGAGTGACACGTTAGGGATCGTGCGAGGTAGCCTGTGGGGAGTATGTTGTAGGTGGGGAGAGAAGGGGGCTTACAGGACATTGATTAGGTTTCGCTGCTGTTGCTAGGTCTGCACCATAGAAGCCATGGTTCATGCATACGTCGATAGCTGTGATGCCACCTTTGCTTGTCGTTCTTGCGCCACGCTTTTTGACCACGACACCTATTGCTTTATTTTGACCATGCATCCTTGCCAAAAAAAAATCGTCGTTACCACGAGTGATTGTCTCTTTGCTGATCTAAAAATTGATCCAATTGCTGTCTCCATTATCGTACTATTTTCATCGTTCCCAAGTTATCGCCCGCCGTGTTTGCTGCAGAGAGTCTTGAAGTTGTCCTTGAACTTGAGATCTCATCAAGGCAAGGAGAGCTTTCTGTTTCGGCCTGAGACAAAGGCCACTAGACTTGTCCGCGTGCATCGTGGTGCTACAGCATCTTTGAACAATCGGGCTTCTGGTATTCTGGAGGTTATGACGAAAAGCTCGTGGTTGATGCAGGGGTAGAAGTGATAGCGGTAGATGGAATCACTAGCTGATTTTTCTTCGCATGACTCCACGTAGGATTTCCAAGAGGTGATCCCGGCATGGGAGTTGATGCCATCGTCACGAGACCTGTGAGATCCTAGGTCGCCACTTTCGGAAGGGTTGCGAGGTGAGGCCTAAGATCACCCTTCAAGCCTGCGAACGTGGTTGTGACAAGAACGAGATCTCGGAAGGGGCCCTCCTGAGAAGCTTGTGGCATCAGCTTTTCAGGTACCAGATCAAGGCAGCTGAGATCGGTTTCGTCAATTTGTCCGTTTGCGCGTTGGGGGTTCGTGCCAGCATAATCCTACCTCCTTTTCCCAAGCATCAGAGGTACCTGATTACGACATCGCGTTTATCATAGCTGTTACCCTTAGCAGTCGCAGTACTCATAACAAGACCACTTTCCAGAGCCGTGCGATACTTGGGCTGGGCGCCAGAAACTAGGACCTGAATGGTGGTTGACCCTGCTTTGGCAGTTGAAGTGACCGTGATCCGGTGTGGATCGGGGAGTACCGTGATCGAAAGAAGAGCGCTGGGAGAGACCATAGAAGCTGTGGGTGATACATCAACCGCAGGAATGAAAGCATAACCAGAATTTGCAGAGTGTCTTCCAAGATTTGCTTCAACCCATAGGCGCGGGCTAAAACCACTGTGGAAAGGACGATCAAGCCAACTTGTTTCGCCTGAACGCCCACTTCTTTTTATCGAACACTTCAATCATACCATCTGTCCACTTGGAGCTGGGGTTGTTGGTGCAAGACCTGTCAAAGATGTCCTTGATTTCCCATTTTGCAGGCCCATGGGAAACGTCTGCACCGCCGGTCGCCTCGATTCGTTTGCTGAGTGACAGAACCGAACTGTTAAGGTCGGCGCCATAGGCTAATTGGAAGTACACAGCTGGATTACTGGAAACCCAAGACACGCAGGTTGATTTATGTAATTTGAAGCTGGACCAAATGTCAAAGTTGGTGTACCATTGCGGCGAGCCAGAGCGGCATCTTATGCCAGGAATTGATTATGCCGCTGTGAAATCCTGGATGATCTGATATGTTTAGAGTAGATCAACCTGAAATTTTGGTTGGGGGGTTCCAGACTAGATGAACTGAGTACGCCATGGGAGCAAACATGTGGTTCTCTGATATGCATCAGCAGCAAATTGTTCGGATGTTGACTGCCATGTCGTAACGCGAGTTTTTCAGGCCATTCATAGAATCTGCCAGCAGTATAATCGTGCATCACAGCAGCGATCGTGATCAATAACGCTGGGTTCTTCAAAGCATGCTTTTCGTGGTGGGGGCACGTAACGCAGCCCTCCGGCGCCATAGTTCTGGAACTAGCCTTTGGGCAGGGTTGCAGCAATCTAAGATCGAGAAAGAACGGAGCCCAGCAATATAAGGTCATGTAGCAGTACTGAAGGAGTCGATTGCGAGTTTGACTTGCCTGCCTGCATATCGTTGTCGATGATAGGCACTATGTTGTGTTCTAACCACGAAGAGGAAGGTGTACGGGCACTTACCTAGCGTATCGTTTTGGGTTAGCCTCCTTCAATCCCATCCTTGGCACTGGCAGCAGGAGAAACAATCCGCCGTTCCAGTAAAACGATACAGACAGCAGTATGGAGCTACGTGCAGCCAGTGCCTAAAAAATAGCACGACTCTTGCTTGGGCTAAACACGCATGACAGGTTCTAGATCCTACAACATCTTCCCAATCATGCAGACCTCAAATTCTTGGATCCCAATCCTCAAGGACTCCCTCCAAGTACAGCCCTTCCATGTGCGCGTACACGCCTGTTCCCTTCGGCGCATTCCTAAGCTCAGCCGCTTGCTGGCAGGGGCAATCGATACGACATGGTGTCTGACAATGGGATACAACTCCCCAAGTGACTGACATTTCGATTCTAAGCCATCGATGGAGTCATGTGGAGGTATCAGTCGTCAGTCTTCATACCACGAAACTTCACAACATGGCGCCATCTATGTGGGTGTAGACTCAGCTCACTAAGCCACCAAGTACGATCCAGATGGAGCGAGCTCCAGTATCTCACGAGCTATAGCGAGCCGACATCATTACGCTACATCGCTCTCCAGCTAGTTGATAGACCTCCTATTTATGTCTGCAGGCAAGCAGCTCCCTTCATCGAGCGACAAAAACTTGCTCCAGGATTCCACACACTGGCCTCGTCCGTCACCACAAGATGCGTTCCCACCTTTGAATAAACAGAGCCCTACGTTTCGATCCTCCGTCTAATCCACACGGCTTACAGTCAAGTCCAACAACTGCCTGAGGTCACTTTGGATCGGTTGTAGCTCTCCGGAAAAATTCTTCAGACGCTGCTCCCAGATCGCTTACGAACGGGCAGTACTTACAGATGTGTGTATTATAACAGGCTTGGACTACTAGGTTGCAACACAACATTTCTCCGGCTGCTTCATCACAATCTTCGAAAGGCTGCAGATATTCTTATCACAACCGTTAGGAGCTTGCAATACTCTTCATCCAAATCCTTGTGAAGCTTTGTTTCGAAGCAAGGCAATGGGCGTGAACGATATTTTAGAAGGTGTAGCTGTGGCAATGATGCTGGTCTCTGAAAGTACCTAGTTGCATGAGGGAGGAGACTCAAAGTCATTAGACTCCGTGCTTACTTGATGGCATTAAATCCACAGACAGTCATCCTTGGTACAATAAGTAACATATATCACATGAAAGTTCGGTTATGTTGCTGGCGATGCAGCTTGTCAAGAATATTGCACGACTACGGCAGAAGATTTACCACTTGATGAGATACAGGCCATCTTACTCGAATCTCGCAACCTTGAAGTCGTTCCCGTTAACCAACTGCGGAGTAGTAACTACTCGTTTCCTGCAAATCGACATTATCTACTACCCAAGATTGTCACCCTTGCTGATGGCCCTGCTGCCTTCTGTACAGAATGGCGATGTGGAGACCGCACGCTCTATTACCGGACCGACCAAACGCGCATCGGTATCATCTCTGTAGTAGTCGGCGACACATTGAGGATGGCCGCTATTGCACCACTCCGACTTGACGGTCCCCAAGATCAGAAGGGACCACTGCTTCTCGCGCGTTTCCTTATGCCACGGTCCAACGCTACCGTGGATGTCGTAGAAGTTATGCGTTAGTACTATAGTCAAACCGGTCTATAACGATATTAGCTATAACGATATCCGGTTACTAACGATATTTTCTCGTGCATCTAATTATTTTTAGTAATAAATAATAATATTTATAATATAATAATTATTATTAGCTTCCTAGATATCTTTAATATATATAATTATAGCCTATTACTATTATATTATTATTAGGCGATACTACGCCGTTATTACCTCTAGAAACTACCTGTTAGGGCCCTAGAGCTCCTATCTCCCCCTTAAAAGATAACTCTAAGAAAAGATATCGCGTAGTAAATAATACTTAGCGTAAATCCGTATATAATTATATATTTTTAATATTAGCTAATATAATATCCTACCTCCTTCTTAGAAGAAGCTAGAATAGTAGTTTAATAAGAAATATATTAGGATATCTTAATATATCTAGCTAGTATAATATAACTTACTAGTAATATCCTAGCGGTATTAATTCAGCTTTTTATTATCCTAACAGATATCCTTTTATCTAGATATCTAAGAGGCTAGGTAGCTTCCTTAAGGGGTATTTAGATAGTCCTCCCTTTACCTCCTTAGAAGGTAGAGATTAGTTCTTCTATAACTATAAAGTTCCTAGAGTATTAAGTCTACCTTTATAATACTACCTACTTACTAGTAGTTTATACTATCTATTCTAGCCCTTAGGAACTAGCCTTTTAGTCTAGTTCCTAATAATTCTAATTTCTCTACCTTTATAAGGGGATAGTCTAGATTATAATAGTATAGTAACGCGAAGATATCTAATACTAAGTAAGATAAAAATATATTAGAAGTCTATTATAATAAAATTAATATAATACTAGAGTCTAATATAAGAGATATTAAAGTAAGAAATAATATAACTAGTAATAGAATTTCTAGTAAAACCCTTACTAGTACTATTATACTTAATAAACTTATTATTATAACTAAAGTTAAAGAAGAGTAGTTAATAAAGGAAAGAAAGCCTTAAGGTATCTAAGAAAGGGTAGCTTAATTATAAGTAGAAGTAGAAGCAGCTATATATAAGGACTCTATATAGGCTAATAGGCCCTAAAAAGGACGCCGAGGTATTTAGATTATTACCTAAATACCCCTATTCTTCTAGGTATATATACGCGTATACGTGCCTAGGGTAGATAGCCTAAGGTACGCCTATAGCGCATATAACCCTTACAATTATCCCCCCCTCTAAAGCCTTCGCCTTAAAGGCTAGGGAGTAGTAGCGTAAAATATATATTATTCTAGGATAGCTAACGCTGAACTTCAGGGCCTTATTAGCCTAATTACGACCTGTAGCTAGGGTACGTAACCTAATTAATATAGAATACTCAGTCGGACTATATCTACCGGTAGGTAGCGGGCGTACTAGCCCCTAATTAACGGCTTATAACTGGGGCGTACAGCCTAATTAATATAGTAGCGGGCGCGCTAGCCCCTAATTAACGGCTTATAGCCGGGGCGTACAGCCTAATTATAACAGCGCGGAATCTTACCGCCTGCGGGGGTCTTAGTACCCTAAGAGGAATAGCTCTAGCGGCTATACCGCCCCTAAATAGCGTCGGTGACGCGTCGCGCAGGTGTAAATAATGTAATTTTTACCCCTAAGCAAGAATTTAACAGCCCCCTAACGGGATTTTTTAACTGCCTACAGCATGATTTAAACCTACAGCATGATTTTCTAACCCCTTAACTCGGCTACCCACTTGGCGCCTAGTCCCCGGAACTAGCCCCCGAATAATTAGTCTTAAGGCGATCCGAACATAGTATAAGGACTCTACATAGGCTAATAGGCCCTAAAAAGGACGCCGAGGTGTTTAGATTATTACCTAAACACCCCTATTCTTCTATATATACATGCGCGCATGCGTGCCTAGGGCGGATAGCCTAAGGTACGCCTGCAGCGCATGTAACCCTTATACTATACTAGATCTATATTAGATTACTAGCGGATTACTAGGCGGGATATAGTAAGGGTTAGGACTAGGCCTAGTAGAGAACTAATACCCTCTAAATTAAGGTACCGACGTATAAGGTATATTAGACCCTAGGGTAGGCTCTATCCTTAGTAGTTTTACCCTAAATTATTCCGCTAGAAGCTAGTTAGAAGAACCTAGTAGTTAATATCCTAGGAGCTACCTAAAACTTAAGGACTTACTCTTTTATAAGGGGAAGAATATATATAAGTATAAGAAATAGTATTATATTATAGATATTATATTTTAACTAATACCTAATAAATTCTGAATTAAGTTTATAAAGGTTACTTAGGCTATATAATTCTTAGAAGGTAAACCTACTAAGTTATAAGATTATTATAAAAAGTTATTATTAGGGAAAGTAATTACCTAGGAGTACTTTACTTAATACTTATTAAACCTTATTAAGGATCTAATAAACCGCTAGCTTTATAATATATAATTATACTTAGATATATAATAGAACCCTAATTAGTTAGTATAAAGCTTTAATATATATCTAAGTAGGATTAAACTATAAATCCCTTCTTTTCTAGAGGAATATTAGTAGATTAACTTCTTTATAAAGTTACGCCTAGACCTTTAAAAGGCCCTTATAAACTATTAAGACCTCCCTATAACTAAAGAAAGCCTAATTACCCTTACTACTTAGTTAGAGAATAACTAGTAGTATTATACTAGAATAACGGCGGGTAATAGTTATATTACTAAAAAAGGGGATTATTCTAATAGGTAGAATAAAGGTTAAAAGAGGGAAGGAAGTTAAGATAGAGGTATTAATCCTCTTATAAAAGTAGGAAGTATTTAACCTACTAGTAGTTATAGTAAGTTACTAGATACTAAGGAAGGGTTAATATATTTTAACTACGGAAAGAAGGGGTATTATAATAAGGACTATTATAGGCCTAGGATACCTAGGAACCTAAATATAATACCTATTAATACTATTAAAAAAAGGATTATTAAACTAAAAAAAGGAAGCGCGCCTCTATCTAGACCTTGATATTAAGGCGCTTACTTATTAAAAGGGGTTTATTATTAGTTTATAATATTAATATTAGTAGTTCTATTAATATATAAGGTATATAAAACTATATAGACTTTTTAATAGATATAGGAGTAGAGATTAATATTATCTCTTAAAGCTTCGCTAAGTAATATAACTTAAAACCCCTAGAGGGCTATTAGCTACTAATTCCTAAATAGATAAATAGTTAGTTAGTCTATTACTATATTATATACTAGGTAGAGTACTACCTTATTAATAGCTAGGGATAGCTAGATTAGTATACTAGCGTATTCTATATAATTAAGAAGAAGGGGTTACCTATTATTCTTAGTAGATCTAGGGAGTTAAAAGTAGTAATTTCTATTATACTCTACTAGTATATCTATCCTAGAGTTATAAGTATTTATAAATACCCTTAAAGGTAACTTAGTAATTTATATTATTATTTATACTAGGTTATCCCAGGCGGAAACCTAGCGCTCTAATAGTAAAGTATTAAAGCTATCTAAAAGTCTTTATAACTTTTTAGATATCCTTTTAAATAAGGAGGTAGGACGACTACCCCTATTTAAGCCTAGGTACTATACTATTAATATAGATAGTTATAAGCCTCTTTATAAGCCTATTTATAATTTATTATAAAGGGAGTTAGAAACTCTATATATCTACCTAGATAACGCTAAATTAAAGGGTTAAATATAAGAGTCTACTAGCCCTACTAGGGCTCCTATATTATTTATATTAAAGAAGGATAGTAGCTTATATTTATATATTAAATATTATAGGTTAAATAAGTTAATAGTATAAAATTATTATCCTCTCCCTTTAATTAGTAAAATACTTAATTACTTATAAGGTATAAAGATATTTACTAAGTTAGACTTTAAAGATACCTATTATAAGATTTATATCTATAAGGGTAATAAGTAGAAGACGGCGTTTTATATATAATATAGCTACTTTAAATATATAGTTATACTATTTAGGTTAGTAAATACCCTAGCTATATTTTAAGCCTATATTAGTAGAGCTTTAACGGGCCTAATAGATATTACTTATATAGTATACCTTAATAATATTTTAATTTATTTAGAAGATATCCTAAGTTATAAGTAATATATCTACTAGATACTTAAGTAGTTATAGAAGTTTTAACTCTATATGAAGTAAAAGAAATATAAATTCTATATTAATTTAATAGAATTCCTTAGATTTATTATAAGTACTAATAATATATTAATAGATAGTTATAAAGTATTTACTATCTAAGACTAGCTAGTATTAATTATATATTAGGAAGTCTAGGTATTCTTAGGATTTATAAACTTCTACTTATTTTATATACTACTATTTATAAATAGTATCCCCCTTAACTAGCCTTTTAAAAGGTAGTAAGGATAGGAAAAAGTTAGGACTATTTATATAAGGCGCTAGTAAGGAGAAGGTGTTTTATAATTTATATTACGCCTTTATAATTATACCCGTCTTAATATATTCTAATCCTAATAAGAAAATTTAGATTAAAATAGATATATCTAATTTTATTATAACTACTATCTTATTCTAATAGGATAATAATAGGGCTTAGTATCTAGTAGCTTTCTAGTCTTATAAATTAATACCTACTAAGACTGGGTATAAGATATATAATTAAAAGCTATTAATAATTATCAAAGCCTTTAAGTAATAGTAATATTATATAAAAGGTAGTTATTATACTATTAAAGTACTTATAAATTATAATAATCTTAGGGGATTTATATAAGTAAAGTAGTTAAATAGTTAATAAGCTTAGTAGGCTATTTATTTAATTATATATAACTTTAATATTAAATATTAACCTAGTAAGAAGAATCCTATAAATACTCTATTATATAGACCTAACTATAATAATATTAAGATATTATTTAACTAGCTCCTACCTACCTTATAAAATAAGCTAGTAAATTTAGGAAGTATTATCTCTAGTTAAAAGTAGCTAGAAGAAATAACTAAGTATATAGACTTATCTAGCTTAGGAGGGCTTAGGAAACTCTTAATTAAGCCTAAAGACTTAGATAAAAGGGGTATAAAGCTACCTTCCTAGTATTAAAGTAATATAATAGCGCTACTACTTAATCCTATTACTAGGGTTATTAGTTATAAATAATATATCTTATAAGTATTAGTAAGAGTAGTTACTAGACTTAAAATAGCTTATAAAGCTAGATTAGAATCTCTAAAAGAACTTATCCTCTTATTATAAAATAATAATCTATTTATTACTAAACAGAAAGATAAGGTAAAGCGTACGGCTTCTAAGTAAAATATTATTAAATAGCCTTAGAAGGTTAATCTAATAAGATTACTAAGATTTAAGGGAGTACTTTATATACTAGATAATTTAGTATTATATATAGAAATTATTATAAGGTATTATAATAATACTTTAATAGGTTATTTTAAGTTATAGAAAACCTTAAAGTTACTTTAATATAAGTATTATTAGAGTAGAATATTAATAGATACTAAGCTATATATCTAAACTTATAAAATATATTAAAGGGTAAAAGCTCCTAGATATAAACCTTATAATAATATAATATCCTTATTATAACTTAAAGGGCCTTAGGAAGAACTTTTTATAGATTTTATTATAAGCTTACTACTTAGTAAATATAGAAATTCTATATATAATTCTATTCTTATAATTATTAATAGGTATATAAAGATAATCTAATCCCTTCTAACTAAGAGTACTTATACTACTATTAAATTAGCTAAGATCTTATTTAAAAACGTAGTACTATAATATAATTTACTAATAGGTATTATATTAGATTAGAGATCCTTATTTATAAGTACTTATTGGTTAGAAGTCTATTATTATATAAAAATAAAGAGATAACTAAGTACTACTTTCTATTTATAAATAGATAGGTAGATTAAACGCTAGAACTAAATATTAAAATATTACCTTAAGGTATTTTTAAATAAAGAATAAGATAATTAGGCTATATTACTCCTAATAGCTAAATTCACGTACTATAATAATATTTATATTATACTAGGTTATTTACTATTTTATATAATATATAGATATAATCTATATATAGAAAATAAAGTTAGGGATAACTTTCTAAAAGGAGGAGTACCTATAGTTAAAGACCGCGTAGAAAACCTTTTAAAAGTAAGAGCTACGCTAGTAGATTAATAGTAGACTATTTAAGTATAAGTTATAAAGTTCTATAATAAACTTTATATCCTAAAGTCTTATATAATAGGAGAACTAGTAATATTAATTATAAAGAACTTAAAGTAGAAAAGACTAAACTAAAAGCTATTATATAAGTATACTAGTCCCTTTAAGGTAGTAGATATAATTAGACGCTAGGCGTACTACTTAAGTCTCCTAATAGTATAAAGAATTTATCCTATATTTTATATTTCCTTATTAGAACTATATTAGAGCTATCTTAATAAAGGTAAGTAACTATTTATACCTCCTCTAGAACTTATTAATAGCGAAGAATATTATAAGGTAGAATAAATTCTAGATAGGATAAGAAGTAAAGGTATTTAGTACTATTTAATTAAGTAGTCTAGTTATAAAATAGAATATAATTAATAGATATCTACTAAAGATATAAATATAAAAGACTTATAAAGGGAATATAATAATATATATATAATAAAGAAGTATTATAAGTAAAACGCTAGTATATAACTATTATAATAGAACTATTCTATTATAAGGTTAAGTTATATAAGGTAAGTTATAAGTTATATTTATATAATAGAGATTTTAATAAAGAGGTATATAAGAAAAGAATTAATTAAGGGGAAAATCCTTATAACTTAAGAAAAGAATCTTTACTTAAAGGTATAATACTAAGGTCTTATAAAGGGAGGGTATTAAGGTAGGTTATAACCTAAAAAAGATGAGTTAGTAGACGAGATAATATCCCTATTAAGGGGGAACTAAGCGGGCGTAGGAATAGGTATAAGAGAGGGGGTATAAGGAGTATAAGGGGTATAAGGGAGGCGAGCGGTATAGTAAGGGCGAGTAGAGGAGGCGGTATAAGTAGTACTACTATTATAAGAAGGGCGCCTAGGGCTAGTAGAAGCGGGGGTAGGTAATATAATAGTAATAGAGGTAGGAGCCTCTTCCTCCTTAATATCCTCCTCTATCTCCCCTATCTCCCCCTTATTATTATTATTATTATTATCCTCCTCCTAATATATAATTAGCTTATATAAAGATAGTAGAATACTTTAATAATATACTTACCTCCCCTAAGTCCTTATTAACCTCTATTATAATAAGGGTAGTTAACCCCTCTTATAAAAGTATTAATATATATTATAAGAAGTATATAATAAAAGGACTTACTTACTATCTTATTATATCTAAGATACCCTTAAAGGTAATAGTTATATAACTACCTAGAGGTTTATAACTTATATAAAAGTATTTTACCGCGCTCCCCTAAGTAAATTACTACTTCTACCTTAGAGGTAAAGGCGGTAACGCGTGTTATAAAAGTAATATAATAGGGTAACTTTCTACCTTAAAGGGTAATAATAGGGCTATAAGTAAGGAGGCTAAATATATAGGCGTAGAAGGTAAGGGGGACTTATAACCTATTAATATATTATATATAAAGCGTATTAAAATCTTATTATTATAAACTAATTTATATTTCTTATAAAGGTAGTAGTACCTCTAATAGGCCCTACCTATCTTATAATTATATAGTAACCTGGGACTTAAACCTAGGTACTTAGTATTTTAAAGATAATAGGACCTAGGGAGGGCCGCTACCCTAGTAGTATAATAGGGAAGAGAGGCGCGGTAAGAGTATTTAACTATCTATTATAAGAATTAGCTAATAGGAATACCTTTAAGTATAAAGAGTATAAGAATAATTTAAAGGAAGTATAATATAATAGGATATTAATAAGGTCCTTAAATATATAATATAATAGACTTATATAAGAAGGTAATTTATAACTAATATACTTATAATATATTTAAAGATAATAGAAGGCTATTATAAGGTAATACTATATATAGAAAGTAAAGGATATTAAGTAGAGACTTACCTTAATTATTATTATTATTACTATCTATTTAGTATATAATACTACGTTAGTAATTAATCTTTTATATTATACTTATACTATAATAGTAGTTATCTTATAAAGTACTAATAGTATTAATACTAAATATATTAGCTTCTATTATTAATATATTAAGATATAACTTAAGGTAACTTATAATAAGTTAGTATTAATAGTAGTAGTTTAGGAAGAAGTTAGAAGTAAATAAATTATACCTTTATTATATACTATATTATATATATTAACTACGCGATTTAACGGCGTAATATTACTACCTAACTTTTATAATTACTTATTTATATTACGCGTGTATAAAGTACTATTATAATAAACTTAATTAATAATTATATTCTACTACTAATAATACTATAACTATAAAGGTTATTATATATTAATACTATATAATATTAATAGCGTATTACTATTATTATAATATTATTATCCTTAGAACTTTTTCCCTTATTTTCCCTACTAGGGTTTTAAAGGTTTTTAATAAGTCTTATTATAGATAGTAATAGTTAGTATTTAGGGATAAATACCCTTAAAGGGGAGGTAATTATTAGTATATCTTAATATATCTAGCTAGTATAATATAGCTTACTAGTAATATCCTAGCGGTATTAATTTAGCTTTTTATTATCCTAATAGATATCCTTTTATCTAGATATCTAAGAGGCTAGGTAGCTTCCTTAAGGGGTATTTAGATAATCCTCCCTCTACCTCCTTAGAAGGTAGAGATTAGTTCTTTTATAACTATAAAATTCCTAGAGTATTAAGTCTACCTTTATAATGCTACCTACTTACTAGTAGTTTATACTATCTATTCTAGCCCTTAGGAACTAGCCTTCTAGTCTAGTTCCTAATAAAATACTACTATAAGCTCGCTTAATTAATCCTATTTAAAATCATTTCCCTTAAATTCACCTACCTTAATAAATCTAAGGAGCTCTAGTAACCTAGTAGTATAAAGAATTAGGTGCCTAATTAGCCTAATCTTAAAGACGCGTTATTTAATATTTAGTAATATCTATAAAAAAAAGAGGCTTTAATAATTAAGAATATTCTTAAAGTATTAGCTAATAAGTTATAGAAGAAGCTATTATAATATAAAGACCTACCTAAGCCTAAGTAGTTAAATAGCTAGCTCTAGGCTTTTAAGGAGTACTATAAAATCTAAAGCTATACTAGATATAATAAAGCTAGTACTATTAATAGAATTATTATTAAGAAGGAGCTCTTAGATATATATAAAGAGTTAAAGATATACTCTAACTAAGATATCTTTAATATAGATAAATTAAATCTCTTCTAGAAAATAATACTAAATAGAATACTTATAATAGAATAAACGCCTAGTAGTAAATATAAAAAGATATAAGTTATAATAAACTTTTATTATAATATTACTAGTATAAAAAAGCTCCTATTATAACTAATTAGAAAGGCTAAAAAACTATATTATTTTAGCTAGGTAGGTATCTATATAAATAACCTTAATATAATATAGTATTCTAATACTAAGGCCTAGATAACTAGCCGGCTCTTTAAAGAATACTTTATATAGTTTAATAGTAAGATATATAGATAGTTAGTAGTCTTTTTAATTATTAGTTTTAGTACTTACTATTTAAGTCTTAATCTTTACCTTTTAGAAAACCCTTCTAGCCTAAAATATATAAAAATTATCTTCCTACCTACTAATACTACCTTAATTTATTAACCTCTTAACTAAGGAGTTATCTATACCTACTAGAAGGTATACTACTAGAGGTAATAGCTCCGCTTTATTATAGACTACTATATTAATAGGATAGATTTAATAAAGATTATTACTATTCTATAAGCTATTTATTAGGGTATTAAGTTATAAGAGACTAGGGTTACTAGTACTATAATCTATAATTACTAGATTAAAGTATATATTCTTAGACTAAAGATAGAGCCTTCTATAAAATAGGAAGCACTTAATTTAAGGTAGGTTTAAGATACTATTTAAGATAAAGTTATACTTAAGACTATTATAAAGGAGGTAGGCTAAAGTATTACTAGCTTAATAAGCTAGAATTATATTAGATTAGCTATAACTATTAAGGCCTTTTTAAACCCTTTATAAGAATAGGTTATTAATACTAATAATAATATACTAAAAGTAGTTATAAAGGCCTATAATACTAAGGAGTATCTATTTAAGTTAGATGAGGATAAGGCTATTATACTAATAGTATATCTATAAGATATTATATATAGGTTATATATACTATATCTTTATAAGGAATAATAATAGCGTAGTAATAGCGAGTTTATTAATAGACTTAATTATTAGGAGAGAATTCTTTTAGAGCGGGGTATACTAGTACTAGAGTAGATAATAATTACTAGCTATTTTATATAGAAATTAGAGTAATACTAGGTGTAATAATATCCCCTTTATAATAATATCCCCTTATGGAAAATCTATATTATTATAATCTAGTTTAACTATACCTCTAACTAAGAGCTTATAAAGTCTCTAATAATACTTCTATAACTATAATAGGTAGTACTGTATAAGGGTACTACGTAATGACGTGGCTATTAAGTACTATAAACGATGCGTATATATATATATATAGAACTCTCTATTTTTATTAATAGTAAGACTAATCGCTACCCTTCCCTTTAAGGGGAATTCCCTCCTCTATATATTATAGGTAAAGGGGTAGCGTAGTACTATTATATATTATAAACGCTATATTAATAGTAGTATTATATTCCTAACTAGTCCTTATAATTATCTCCTTATCTAGGCTCTTAGGCTTTAAGAGTATAAAAGGTTATAATTTATAAAAGATACTCCCTTGTAATAGAATATACCTCTAATAAGAGTATAATAATATAATTAATTATAAGGCCCTCTAAGCTAAGCCTTTAGGAATATATAATTTTATTAAATTATAATAATTACGGATAATACTCTTATATATAATCTTTATATTATAATATATTCCTATTATACTTCCTATTATCCTTTATTAATTTATTATAAAAGTAGTTAGAAGTCTTAGTATTTTAAAGTAAATAGGAAGTTATTACTATTAAAGGTTTATTAAGTACTTAAGGCGTACCTCTTTTATATAATTTTAATATTATTCTTTTAATTTTAATATCTTTATTTTTTATTAATTATATTAAGTCCTTTTTAATTTTTATTTATATTATTACCCCCTTTATACCTTATTATACCTCCTTATAATCCTAGCAGTTACTTTATAAGTAATCCTTAATAATTAACTTATCCTCTATTAATTAAAGAAGACTCCTACTATCCCCCTTTATAATAGTACTTAACCTCCTTTATTAAGTTACTTATAGCTTATTCTTATATTATCTTATATAGTATACCTTTAGTATACTATATTTTAAAGTAAAGAGTTATAAGTCTAATATTTTTAGTTAAAGCTTTACTTACCCTCTTAGTAGTATACTTTATATACGCGCCTCCCCTAGCTTAATAAGGTATAGCTATTATAAAGACCTTAATATAAAATATAAATAAGAAATCCCTACCCTTACTTACTACTCCTACTTACGCCTCTTATAAGCCTCTAATATTATAGCTACCTTTAATACTAGCTCTAATCTTCCTTAGCTTACTAGATATTAGTAAACCTTTAATAGGCTTATTTATTAATACTACTACTACATTTATTATACCCCTACCCCCTCTATTACTACTACCTTGGCTAGAGTAGACCCCGCCGTTATTAGCCGTATTATAAATACTCTTAAGGATATTCTTAATATCCTCTACTAGTATATATATATTACTCTATCTCCCCTTTTAAAACCTTATTAAAGCCTTACTAATATATTATAAGAGCGCCTTCCTCCTATTATAAAGGATAAGGATAAGAATAAAGAGGAGGATTCTATTAATAGTAGTAGTAATAGTAATAGGCCTAGTACTACTACTAGTATAATATAATAGCCCTCTCTTATAATACCCTTAGTAGTCTAGTTATATTAGGTATCTTTTCTTTTTTTATTAATAATAATAGAAATCTTCTTCCCTCTTATATTATATAAACTTTATATTTTAAGGTAATCCTATTTAAATCTTTCTAATATATTTAGTATATTAACTAAGTCCTACTTATATAGCTATTAATTATAATTATAAGATTAACCTTTCTACCTTACTAAATACTAAGGTTTATTATAAGAGATTTTATAATTAAAAATAACTTTAACTTCTTATTTATCTTTATTATTTATAAGCTCTACTTATACGGCTTTTATAATACTCTTATTATTACCCTTATATAACTTTATAAGTAAAATATAAAAGATATTATATATATAAAAGGTATTAAGTAGTTATAACTTATATATCTAACTACTAATATAATTAAGGGCTTTAAAAGGCCTTAAATAATATTATAATAATTTCTTAATTACTTATACTAATCTAATATACTTTATATTTAATAAGATATAATTACTTATATTATATTATATTATCTTTACTTTTACTATTTATTTATATACTTTACTTATATAACTTATACTTAATATAAGTACTACTTTAAACCTTCCCTTTATTTTTAAAGTAATTTAATCCTTTTTTATACTAATAGGACTTCTCTTAATAATAGCTTTAAAAGCTCTATATCTAGCTTAAGTAAGTAGTTATAAAGTACTTTATATAAAGATAACCTAGTACTAGTATACTTTATATAATTATATATAAACTCTACTAGATAAAGTAACTCTACTTAGTTATCTTATCTCTAGGTAGAATAGTAGTATAGATACTACTTAAGTATATTATTCTATCTCTCTATTTAACTATCTATTTAAGGATAGAAAGTAGTATTAAGCTTTCTTTTTATATTAATATAATAATATATAACTACTTAGAAGCTACTTATAAATACTATTGCTTAATTATTAATAATACCTTTTAATTAATTAAACTTGAAGAAGATTTTATAATATAATAGATTAATAATATTAATAATATTGACTATCTTTATAATAGGTAAATACCTAGCTACCTTAATATAATAGTTTATAACTATTAAGATTATATTATAGATACTACCCTTTTATTTACTTAAAGGGAGATTTATAATAAAATCTATTATAATTTCTTAAAAAGGTCTTATAAGTATTAATAATAGTAATAGTATATTATAAATAGTATATCTACGCGGCTTTATTAATTAGTAGGTTAAGTATTCTTATATATAATTATAAATATCTTATCCTATTAATTTCTAATAGAACTTTTACTTAATAAGCTCTTATATACGCTTTTATAAGTAGTAGCTAGTATAAGGGTTATTATAATAAAGCTTTAAGATTTCTTATTTAATTACTTTATTACTAGGTATAAAAACTACGCTACCCTTATAAAGGACCTCTATCTTATCTATTAATAGAGATATATTAATAGCCTTTTTATAGCCTTAAGACTTTAATAATTATTTCTTATTATAAAGGTCCTTATCTCCCTCTTAGAAATATTAGAGTATCTCTAATATTAAGTTATTATATTTATTTTATACGCGCTCTATTATTAATATAGTTATAATATACTTTTTAAGTACTATTTAATTAATATTAAATTATCTTATAATAGGGTTTAAGCTATTACTTATACTATTCTATATCCTTAAGAGCGCGTTACTCTCCCCCGTTTTTAGGGTATAAGGCTCTCTAAGCTCTATCTCTAACCTTTTATACTATTTATAATTATAGGCCCTACTATTTTATAAACCTTTATAAATATTATATATATAATACTTATTAAAAGGAATATACCTAATATTCTTTAACTTATTTTATAATATTAGTAGATAAATATCTTCTTTATTTATTATTAATATATAATTTAATCGCCTTAATAGGGTATTAACTAGGGTCTTAGTACCTATATAATAGTATATCTTAAAGTTATATATTATAAGCTTTATTACCTAATATACTTATCTCCTTAATAATAATAATATTATCTAGAAATACCTTAAGTTATTATAATTAGTAATTATTATAATTAGATATAAGCTACCTTCTAAGAAGTACCTTTATACTTAGAACACCTTAACTATTATAAGTAATTCCTAGTTATAGGTCTTATATCTAGTTTCTACTAAATATAATTTATAAGAGTAGAAGGTAATAGGATACTATTCTACTTCTACCCCTTTAATATTAATTAGGAACTTTTATAATAAAATAGTTATAATAGCTAGAATTAAATTATTAGTCTCTAGTTAGATTTCCCCTATTAAGTTAAAATATATAAGTAGTAGTACCTCCTAGAAGAGTTACTTTAACTACTTAAATACCGCTCTTATAATATTACTTAATATTAATTTTCTATTTTTAATATATAGATAATTATTTTTTAAATAGTCTATTAACGCCGCGGTAATCGAGGAATAATATTTAATAAAATAATAGTAGAAATTAATAAACTCTAAAAAGATCTAAATATTTTTAATACTCCCTAATTCTAGCTATTCTATTATAATATCTACTCTACGCGGATCTATATATACGCCGTTATAACTAATAATAAAGCTATGGAATTCTACTTTTATTACTATAAATTTATATTTCTTTAAGCTAATATAAAGTTTAAATTTATAAAGATATTAGAGTATAACCTTTATAGCTCTAATATAAGACTCTTTATCCTAGGAATAGATAAGAATATTATCTAGATAAATAATATATATAATATTAAGTAGTCCTACTAGGGCCTTATTAATATATATTTAGAATAAGGTAGGTATATTAATAAGTCTAAAAAGTATAACTATATATTTAAAATAGTTATATTTTATATAGAATATAATCTTCTATTTATTACCCTTTTTTATTTATAAGTAATAATATATATCCTTAAGGTCTAACTTAGTTAAGTACTTAATACTAACTAATCTTATTAATATTTTATTAATTAATAAAAGGGGATATTGATTTTTAATTATAATCTTATTAAGCGCCTTATAATTAATATATAAGTATAATATTCTATCTTTTTTTAGTATAAAAAGGATTAGTATACCTACTAGGCTTATAGAATATTAAATCTAACCTTTTTTTAAAGACTACTTAAAGTACTCCCTTAATATATATAACTCTTTTTCTAATAAATTATAAAGTAGGTTAAAGGGAGGTTCCTTACTCTCCTTTATATTAATCGCGTAATTATAAGGTATATAAGCTAGTAGCGCCCTAATATTCTTAATTAAAAAGATATCTTAAAATTCCTAAAATTCTAGAGGGGGCTTAATTTTAGATAGTAGGCTTTTATTACCTACTCCTAAGTATATTATAATAAATATAATACTATTAAGCTACTCTTCTAAGCCTTTAATAATATTAAAGTACTCCTTAATATTACTTTTCTTAATAGGGAATTACTAGTTTTATATAAGCTAATCTACTTAGGGATTTTATTCTTCTAATTATAAATACTTAAAGTAGAAGTTATAATTAAGGTTTATTATTATATAAAAGGCGCCCTTATAATATTATATAATACTTATAAAGTTAATAAGTTTAATTTACCTTATATAAGAACCTAGTAATAATATTAGGTTTCTAACCCTATTATATAAGGTATTACTAGAGCTAGGATCTATTTCCTACTTCTATTCCTTTACTAGGCGTATATTAATATAATTAGTATCTACTTTAAAGTTAATTAATATAATAAATTCTCTTTATAATTACTTATACTCTACTTATATTATAATAATAAGTTATTATATCTACTTTTTCCTTTATATTATAATAGTAGACGTAATTATAATATTTAGGGGGTTTTTAAATTTAAGCCTTTTTTAACTAGCTTATTACTAGGCGTAGGCTTATTAGTTATAATACTTATAATTATTAATTTTACGCTCTAATAATCCTTTATTATATATCCCTTCTTTTAATAATTATAATATTTAATAGTAGAAAGGTTAGGCTTAGGCCTTTATAAGAGATATAATAATAAGCTAATAACGCCCCTCCCTTCTTATTTTATATATAGGCTATTATCTCTTTACCCTTAGAAATTTCCTCTTCCTCTTTATAGATATTAATCTCTAGTAGGAGTATTATCCCTTTAATCTTTATATATAAGTACTATTATATAAGGTTCTAGTTAAGTTATTAATATAATAAGGGTATCTCTTATTTTAGGGATATTAAGTTATATTATAAGATAATTATAAAGATCTTTATATAACTTATTTAATAGGTTATTATAAAGTATATACTCTATTAATAGCTTAAACTACCTTTCTAGCCTAGTAAGGTAATTTATAAAGCTTATAATCTTTTAATATTCCTTTTACTTAGCTTCTAAGTACTACTTACTAGTTATAAGATATTAATTCTAAAGATCCTCTATTTAATCTATTAGAAAACTATTAAAGTATACCTAGGACTATTTATCCTTTAATATATCCTTTATATACTTATATTATATAGCTTTAAGGTCTAGGGCTATATAATATAACGCGTATTAGATCTTTATAAAGTTATCTAAAAAAAATAGCTTATACTTATTTTAATTATATTAATTATATTATTAAATTATTCTTAATATTCTTATACTAACTTCCTATTATATATATATAGATCCTACAGCCTAAGTATATAGGTTTTATATTAAGGACGCTTTAGTTCTAATTCTTTAATTAATAATAAATAATATTAATAACCTATTTAGGTAGTATTATTAGTATATATTTCCCTCTTTAACTCTTATAAGTATTATCTTAACTCTTATATCTACTCCCTCTTTAAGACTTCTTCTTTAAGTTCTTTTATCCTTTATAATAGTACTTCTTAGGTATTAAGTAGTAGGGACTTAGTTTATATACCTAGTAGCTACCCCTATATAGTTAGTTATAATCGCGATATATCTATTATTAATTTATTAACTAAATCTTAAGACTTACTTTCTATATAAGCTTAGTCTCTTATATTAGGGCGGGTTACCTATAATAGTTAACTAACCTTTTTACCTTATACTTATAATAACCCTTCTCTACTTATCTTACTAATAGTCGGGCTACTACCCCTAAGTAAGGTAGAGTAATTAGAATATAAGGGTACTATATAATAATATAGCTATTAAGTACTATAAACGGTGCGTATATACTTATATATAGAACTCTTTATTCTTATTAATAGTAAGACTAATCGCTACCCTTCTCTTTAGGGGGAATTCCCTCCTCTATATACTATAGGTAAAGGGGTAGCGCAGCGCTACTACATACTATAGACGCCACGTTAATAGTAGTACCGTATTCCTAACTAGTCCTTATAGGGATAGTAACTCTAGGTATTAGTAACTATAAGGTAGACTAACCGTTTTTTTAGTACTTAGGGGTTATTTTTAGTATTAACTCGAATTATTAAACTACTTACAGCTAGCTTATACCCTGTATAGGTTTAGCGTTATATAACTTTATAAATTTAATTCTAAATTTAATTCCTCGTAGTTAGTCTACCGTAAGGGTATTTAAGTAATTTTCCCTAATATATAACTCTTATATAATTCCTATTTCTTATACTTTTACAGGTAATTAGTAGCCTTATAATTAATATTAGTAGTATATACTATAGCTTTTATAGCCTTTATACTAATATATCTATATCTCTTATATTATTAGGTCTAAGACGTATTATTCTTAGCTAGAATTATTAATTTAAGGTAGAATACCCTTATCTAGTAGATTTATATAGAATCTAGCTAATATATATAGTTATATAAGAAGGCTTATAATACCTCCTTATCTTATTTATTATAAATATACTCTTCTATCTACTACTAGTATACGTATAGCCTTATAGGTCTAGTTATATAATAGATAAGAGATTATATTTAATATTTAGTATATAATAAATATTAGCTAGTAAGAATTTATTAACCTTATTATTAATAATTACTAGGATTTATACTATTCTAATCCCTTTAACTTTTATTAGTTTACCCCTAGTTAGTCCTAATACTAGTAAATAGTTAGTAAACTTAGATTAATTCTAGAAGGTATACTCCTAGTCCTCTAAGTTAATAATAATCTTATAAGACTTATTATTTTATTATAAGCTATACTTAAAGTAAGTAGTATAAGATTTATCCTATTTTTATTTATCTAGGTTTTATTTACTTTATTAATAACTAGGATATCTATCTTAATACTATTATTTATTCCTTACCTCTAGCTCTTTCTTTATTTTAGATATACATTCTTTTAAGATATTCTTTAAATTAGTATACTAGTAGTCTTTTATACTATACTAGTAGTTATAGAATATATATTTATTATTATTATTACCCTAGTTATTATTACTAGGCTTATTTTAATATTAGCCTTATTTTAGCTATTTACTAAAATTTCTAGTAAAGACCTTAAATTCTTTAGTCTTTAAAGGTATAAACCTATTAACTAATAATATAATAATATACTTAAAATCCTATAACTCCTTCCTAGATTAAGTAATCTTAGTAAGGGTATAAACTACTTCCTTTATATTATCTAGTAAGCCCCTCTTAAAGACTACTATCTAGAAATCTATTTCTAGTAGACTCCCTATTTATAGAAGCTTACTTATATACTCCTTAAATTTAGTAAGGTAGGTATAAAGGTATTTAAATTAATCTAAATAAAATTTATATAAAGTAAAGTATATTACTTTCTTAGTAGTATAGTAGTCTATCTTATATAATAACTTTAATTTAGCTTATATTTCTTTTACTATTATTAGAGTTTTAATTATATTATAAGCTAATAGTAATATAGTAATTTAAATAGTAGTAAGTACTTACTACTTTAAATTAATATACTTTTCCTATTTATCCTTATCCCCCTCCTTAATAAGTAGTTTTACTCCTCTAGTAGTAGGTAAGTTAGGGTTAGTTAGTAGTTTATATTTTAGTCTAATAACCTTAAATACGCCGTTAATTATAAGAGATACGCGTATAATAATTTCTTATAACTTATAATTCTTAATACCTTTTAACTTCTAAATTTTATAATAATTAAATATAATAATACTTATTATAAATAGTTCTAGGAATACTTCTTCTAGGACTACCCTAAGTCTTAGTAAAAAGCTTACTATATAATTTATATAATTCCTAAGGTTATATAGAACCTAGGCTTATAACCTAATAAAATATATAATACTTATAAGTTATTTATATATAATTTAAAATACTCTATTAGAAGTCTAGATAACCTTAAGACTTAATAAACTTACTTTAACGCGTAGTAAGATAAGTTCTAATATTAGGATATAGTATTAAGGGAGGGGTTATAAGTAGTAGAGGTAGTAGAATATTTAGGCTAGGAGGTAGGAGAGAGATACCTATATAGGGGTTAGGGAGCCTAGTAGGGAGGAAGGAACTTAAAGATAAGGGAATACGCATTAGAAGGATATTAGTAAAGGCCTTAGAGGCTATTATAACTATATAAGACGCGTTAAAAGGTAGAATATTATATAAAATAAGAAGGATAATAGGGGTAAGGCTTAAATATATAAAGGACTTTATTATAAAAGTAGATTAATAGCTTAAGGAGGTATATAAGTTTAAGAAGATAGTAGAAGAGTAATCCTAGGGAGGGAAGATATAAGGGGGTAGAAGGAGCTAGGCGTAGATAGCTAGCTAGAACCTAATAGGTATAAGATTAAGTAATATAAGCCCTAGAGGGATATTTATTATAATACTAATAGGTAATATTATAAGGAGGGCATTTAAAGTATTAAATAATAGGAAGGCTAGGACCCTAACTATCTAGATTAATAATAGGATTAAGAGAGAAGTAGTAAGGGCGCTTATTAGGGAGTAGCTAGTTAAGAAGTTTAAGATAGTTATATTTCTAAAGATATAAGAGATTATAATAGTAAGGTACCTAAATAAAGGTAACCTAATACTATTTATAATAGAAATAGAGGTAAGGGAGGAGCTAGAGGAGAATAATAACTAAGTAAGGAAGGTATATAAGTTAGTAAGGGTATTAAGATAGACTTTCCTAATTATAATATATAGGGTACTAAAGAAAATAGTAGATATATTAAAATAAAAGGAAGTAAAGGAGGTAATTATTTAATAGAATAAGAAGAACCTCCTAGGGCTAAAGATTATAGAGGTAGCCTAGCTATAGGCCGTTATAAAGGAGAGGAGAGAGGGAGAGGTAGTAAAGGAGAGAGCCTTACTACTACTAGAACTCCCTATACTAGAGATAGTAGATAAAGTAATTAAAAAGGGCCTAGTAAAGGGATATAACCTCTTAGAGTATAAGAGGTAGGAGAGGAATAGGGTAGTAATATAAGTATATAATAGGATATTATAAGAGCTTAGTATAATATAGAATCTATACTAGCGGGTATAACTTAAGGGAATATAAGGTAAAAGAAGGGGAGGTTAAAAGGTATAATAACTATAGGAGGAATAGTTATATAACCTAGGAGTAAAAATATAAGATCAAAGTAAGGGAACTTAATAAGCTCTACTAGAAGATAGTAGAAAATAAGAAGAAATTATATAAAAGCTTTATAAGGGGGAATAGATAAAGGGATACTTAGAAGTAGCCTTAAGGGGAGTAGATAATAGCAGTAGTAAGGAAGAAGAGGAAGCTTATATTAAGGTTTGAAGACCTTAGTAAGGTTATAATATAAATAGGTCCCTAAGGGGATATAAGGGAAAGGGGAATTATACTACTACTACTAGTAATATTATAAAATAGGCTAGGAAGGCTATTTACTCTCTGAGTAATAGAGATAAGTTAATAGATACTAAAGGATATACTAGTATAAGAGGATCTAATAATTAAAGGGGCGGAGGTTATAAGGGATATCTAATAGGGATCCTTATAAGGGTATAAAAGATAATAAAATTATTATAATATAATATATAAAGGGAGTAGACTATAATAATAATAGCGCTACTAAAAAATAAAGAGGTATAATAAATAGATATTCTAGCTATCTAGGAACTATTATATATAAAGAGGACGGGTTTAATATATAACCTAAGTAGAGGAGTATTCTACCTAGTATATAAGGTAGGGAGGGATATAAGGATATATTTCTTTATAAATAAGCGCTAAAATATTAATAAATAGGGAGTTAAGTTTATATTAAGGGACTTATATTCCCTAGAAATATAGGTTATAAGAAAGGAAGGGGGAGTATTAACGCGTCTCTAGATATATAATATATATAATCTTAGCCTAGAGTCTAGGACCTTAATAGATAGCCCCTTTATACTACTAGGGGTAAGGGAGTAGCTAGATTAACCTAGAGAATATATACTAGTAGGAGACTTTAACCTCTATTACTTAAACTAGAATAATAAGGGTAGATATATATATTATAAAGTAGCGGATATACTAATAGATATTATGAAAAAAGGGGAATAGAACTTACCCTATTAAAGGATATAATAACCTAAAAGGTAAAGAAAGTAGAAAGTACTATTAATCTAGTATTTATAATAGAGACTATAAAATAAATACTATTAGAATATTATATTAGGCTAGATCTCTATTATAAGTCTAATTATATTTTAATATATATTAAGGTTAGCCTTAAGGTAGAGGTAGTAGTCTTATACTTATAAAGAGTATAAAAGATAGTAGACCTAGAGGAGATAAGGAGGTAGGTAGGCGCCCTTTAATACTTACTACTAGAAGGGGAGCTAGTAATTAGGGAGTAGATAGATAGCTACCTAGCTAAAATACTCTAAGGCCTAGTAGGAATTATAAAGAAGGTAGTATTATAAATAAAATCCTCTTTAAAGGTAAAGTCTTTCTAGAACTCTAATTATATAAAGGTTATAAAAGCGGCGCTAAAGCTTAAGATAGAGTATAATTATAAAAGAAGTTAGAGGAGCCTAGAGGCGTAGTAAGAAGCTTAAAGGATTAAAGGGAGAGTATTAAAGAAAGTAAAGGCGCTTTATTTTTAAGATAGAGTATATAAGGCGTCCTAGTTACTTAATAGATATTAGAAACTAGTTAAATAGGGCTAAGAGAGAATTATACTACCTTAAGAACTCTTAAAGTTCCCTACTCTTAAAAAAGGTAAGGAAGGCCTTAAGGTAGAATTATTTTAAGAGAAGGTAGGGGTCTTTTAAAGGACCTTCTTCCCTTTACCCTTAAGGGTAGATCTAAGTAATATTTAAGGGTTCTAATATAATATACCCCTAATAATAAATATAAAGGTTATTAAGGAGGAAGTTTATAAGGTAATTAATAGGCTAAAATAGGATAAAGTATTAGGGGTAGATAGGATCTTAAATAAGTTTTCTAGAATAGTAGAAGGGGAACTCCTACCTAATTTTATATACCTATTCTAGACCTACCTAAGGGTTAGATATTACTTAGTAGAGTTTAAGAAGGTTAATATAATTATTTTAAAAAAGCTAAAGAAGGAAGACTACTTAGAATTAAAGTTATACTATCTAATTACCCTACTTAATACCTTAAGGAAGGTATTAGAGGTAGTTATTATAAAGAAGCTAAGTAACCTTATAAATGAATATAAACTACTACCCTTATAATAAATAGGAGTAAAGAAGGGAAGGTTAATAGTAATATCCCTTAAAATAATAGTAGAGGTAGTATATATAATATAAAATTATAGTAAGTCTAATATAATAAGTATATTATTACTAGATATTATAAGGGCCTTTAATAATATCTCTTATAAGAGGTTATTATATAACCTAAAAAAGAAAGGGGTCCTAACCCTTATTATATAATAGGTATAAAGCTTTCTAATAAATAGGGCTATAATAATTATACTAAGCTAAGAGATAAGTAAGATAGAGCTAATAAAAACTAAGATCCTTTAAGGATCCTTAATATTACTTATTCTATTTCTATTCTTTAACTCTCTACTTATAAAAGAGTATATAAAGATAAAGTTCTAAGTATAAATTAGAAGCTTTATTAATAATATCTACTTAATAGTATATAATAAGAGGATTAAAGAAAATTATAAGATCTTAATAGAGGTATATAAGATATACCTTTACTAGGTAAATATATATAAGGCGGCCTTTACCCCTTATAAGTATAAGTTAATCTACCTATTAAGGAGTTTAAAGAAGTTTAATATAAAGGTAATAATAGACTTTAAAGTAGTAGTAGTACTTTTAAAGATATTAATAAAAGTCTTTAAACTCTATATTAATAGTAAATTAAGGTAGGGCCCTTATATTTATAGGGTAAAGTTAAAGATAAAGATATAAAAGTTAGCCCTATTAGCTATTACTAGTTTAATATAAGGTATTATACTTAATAAGATAAGATAGGTTTATAATATTATAATCTAGCTAGTAATAACCTATATAATAGAGATATAATATAACTTAAAGGGGATATTAGAGGTAAGGAAGGTAAATATTATAGTACTAAAAACTATATAGAATAGGTACTTAAGGATAGTACTTAGGGCCTTTAAAATAACTAATATATAAGTACTAAAGGTAGAATTAGGGGTCTTATTAATAGGGATAAGCCTTAATTAATTAGTATTATATATACTAGTAATATAAGGGATCTACCTATTAACTAGGGAAGGGAACGCGAGGATCTATTATAAGTTAAAGGGGAAAAGGGGAAGGGAGAGAAGGGTTATAAAGACTCTAGTAGAGGAGAAGTAGTCCTAGGTAAGAGGAGCCCTCTAGGTAGTAGTAAGGCGAGGAGATACTAAGGTAGTAGCCTAGGGCCCTAAAGGTAGGGAAATTATAAGGAAAGATAACCTTACCCCTAAAGAGATTAAGAGGTAGATAAGGGAGAAGTAGAAAGAGAGGTAGCTAAAATACTAGAAGAGTATTCCTAGTTATATAAGAATAGTAGTATAAAGGGGAGGGATCTAGGAGATAAGGGTTAGTCTTTATATAGGGCTTTTTAAGGCTAAGAGCTCTATAAGTATTTAATTATATATAGGGAAGATAGGACTACGCGCCTTCTTATATAAGAGGAGGGTACTAGGGGTTAATAGTACTAGTTATAAATATAAATAAAGGTATTAAGATACTAAGTATATACTTATATTCTACCCTAATTATATAAAGGGGAGGAGGCTAATACTTTAAAGGATAGGGTTAAGTAACTTCTATTAGATAGTATTAACCTTAAAGGGGTTAAAGGTAGTAATTAAATAGGTTATCTAATAAGGTATACTTAGCTAGTTTATACTAGTAAGGGAATAACTCTTTAAGATTATATAAGAGTAGATAGGTTCTAACTAAAGGATAAGGGGGTAAGTAATCCTAGTAAAAGAAGAGAATAAGAAGGTATAAAGAATATGAAATAGGGTAGTATATAATATCTAGAGATCTAGAAATATAATAATAAGTAGGATAGAGGATAAGGTTTTCTTTTATAAATTACGGTTTCCTCTAATAAGCTAGATATAAACCGCCCTTATTAGCTCTAAGTAGCTAGATAATAGAGTATAAAATATAAATAAATAAATAAATATATATATAATTTAGGTATAATATAATAGTATTATAATAGCTAATAGGTAGATATAGCTATATAGAATAGAATAACTATTACGAGAAATCTCTACTAGTCTATCAAGGCCCCCTGACTAGTCCTGATTAGTAACTACCGAGGTTGACCCGGCCTGAATTCTAACAACGACGAGCTTACCCCAAGAGAGCACTAGTCACCAGCGTCCGACAACGACGGAGTCCGAGCCAAACCATCGCATAAGAGATGGCTACGATCAACGATATGAGGATATACCGAGCAGCCTTGAAAGACACACAGATGCAATGAGATGCCCGAACGAGCCTACTCAAGCCAAGACGTACTTCATTAGGTAATACCGCGTTGATTCAGAACGGTCATCGAAGCACTAATGCTCTGAGTTAGTCTGAACCTCAAAGCCTTCGTATCGGGGCTTCAAATGCTTCAAAGCTCTATAATATGCTTCTCCTTGATTCACAAACCGATCCTGTTCGGCTTAATGCTCACTCCGATTTCACTGTGACTCCCCTCCTCGACGATGGGGAGTCACGTCCTAGCGTGACTCTGTTTCATAAAGGTGACACTCTTTACACGTCTTTTGTCGAGCGAGCTGACGTGATGCAGCTCACTTACAGCACACATCTCAACAGAGGGAACCTCTGTTTCGTGAGGCCTCTAATATATGCATTAAGCCACATCCTCAACATCTCAGGAATCTTGCGATACACATAATTTTATCGCATGATGAGCATGCACCAACACCACGCGGGAATCGGTTCGAGCGTTCGCACCTCCCACCGGGCCCGCACAACCTCCCACGGCGTCTGGAGGAATTCGAAACCTGCGCTCAATTTGGCCTTTCTTCGAGACTGGTAAAATTAAACCATATCCTCGATAACATCCGGAAGACCCTAAGCATGGCGCTCTGGGTGTGACATTTGTTTTCTGCCGGCCAGTCGAATTCTAATTAAGATGCTATTACAGCGCTGAAGGCGCAAGGGAGAGATCTTATCGCCCGAACCTGAGACTATTCCGGGAAACGTCGTGCGGGTCGGCAGCTCAGTATATGAGGGTCGTGCGTTCCTCGAGTAGGGGTTCAATGTTCGGTATTGTGGGCGGCTGTTCACGCCTGCTCACGAGTCGGATATTGGTTTGCATAGTGAATTGATACGAGTGTTCGGACTTAGGTCGGTAACTTTCATCACAGCATTGCATGAAAGTTGAAGTGTCGAGACTACCGGATGGCGTCAATATATCAGCAGCACAGGGAAGGACATGTTGAGGTTTTTGTCTTGCTGAGAAAAGTTGCTGACATATGGTCCAGTGGAAGATTGTCCCACAACTCTACCCTTGTCTAACGATGCAATCACGCACGGTCCATCACTCGTAGCATTAATGCCTGCGACTATGTTTCGATTCGACAAGTCCAGTCGAAACTGGATATGTCCTGAGATACGGCAGTCATCCTTCGATTTCGAGATAATGGAGTAGCCGTCAGCTTTGAGAGGAATGATTGACACATGGAATCAAATTATCAATGCGATTGCAACAGGGCTCGGATGATGAAGATGACGATGAACTCAATGTCCGTGAGAATATAACACCTGTAAGGGCCTCATGGGTTTCAAACAAGCTTTCACGAAACGCTTTACAGTTTCTACCCCGAGTGAGACATCTTATTCGGATAGACTCTGATAGGAGGAACACGTCACAGTCATATCAGCTAGACTGTTGTCTTTCGACCATACTTCCAACCCCATCCCCAATGTCTTGCCAGCATACTTAGGTGGGTGATTGTTCCTCGTCTTGCTAACTTAGCTAGAGGTCATTCAGGGATGGGCTAGGCTGTCGATGACAAAGTGCACTGTCGGACGGTAATGCTATCCCCTAGAAGCTATCCCTCTTATTCATCCTTTTGAAACTTGATGATCGTAAATCTTTGCTTCCCCCGTCGGCCCACCACTGGAACGCTGTTATTGGCGTGCATTGCTAGGCTTGCCAGTACAGTACCGTGTTCTGGTTGTATGAGGTTCGTGGCACAAGACCTGTTACTGGAAGTCTTACATCTTTGTACGTAGGCATGGTAGCAGATTATTTGCTTAGCGACTAAACAATGACATTTCTAGACAGATATCTTCAGCCTTACCCTGCATGCAGCACTTGAGATAACACAGCTCTAAGCGCCGAATCTTCCAGATTCTAATCACACGCTAATTTCGGGACACAAGTGAAGAACCTGGCTTCTGTTTTCACAAGCTAGACTCACTTCGACTACGAAATCATTCTCTTGGATACACACTGCTTCAATTTGAATACATCTCAGGTCCTTCAGCTGCGATAACAGACTACGGTAACACTGAGCATAGCTCCTTGCACCCTTCATAGATGCTATAGACCATCCGATTTCGAAATCCTACTGTTCCGGCTCGGATTTGATACGATGGCGTTCATTGCGAAAATCAGCGACGAGATTATTCGGGAAATTGGCATGTACTTCCTTGACGAGAAGGCGACCTTATGTGCGCTAGCATTGACACAATCGAGGATATACACCGCTACTCGTGGATTGATCTTCAGAAAGCTTGAGGTCTGGATGCAAGGGTCACCCATCGTTGGGTTTCATCAAACCGGACAGCGATTGAGAATTCTTGAACGATACGAAAAGCTAATGAAGATTTTTGAATACCAGCCTGAACTCGGCAACTATACGCAAGTGCTAGTATTAGGATGGGGAACCAACCCAGTGTGGCTCGCAAACAATGGTGCGAATGAGCGAGCGACTACATTATTGAGGCTCACACCGAACATACGGAGTCTGGAAATTCGTAACTTCAGCCACCAAAGTGAACCGTTCACTCCACCCCCACACCTGCTTCATCACCTCCATTTACTACAACACGTTACAACCTCAGACCCTAGGACCAAGGTCCATGACGTACTACAAATGATGCAACTACCTGACCTCCAACACCTTATTATACGGTTCATGGATGTCCGAGCGCGGCTCATTGCGCAGAATATCACCAGCGCAGTAGATACCGCCAAGCACCTGAACCACCTGGTATTGGCACCTAGAACACACCTCAACTTTCTAGCAGTGACTTCTCTGCTCTCGATCGCCTCAAGGCTTGAAAGCTTGTCGCTCAATCTGCCAGGGTTGCTATACGAGAACGCGGCACTCGGAGCTCAGCGGCAGCGCATACTAGAAATGGTAGACGATATGTCACCAGCCAGTATTCGACAATGCATACAGCCCCTCCGGGAGACACTCGTTGAACTCAACCTAGTTGACGCAGGCGTGCAGTGGCCCGGTCACGATGGCACGCGATTGAATCTCAGAGACTTCGAATGTATGAAGAGATTGTCGGTCCGTGCCGCTTGCCTTCTCGTTCCAAATCGAGCATGGGGTGCTAGGGACGGACTATTCAAGTTGTTGCCCAAAAACATTGAGGAAATCAACGTGAGTAGTACTCCCATGGGGTCTCACGACGCATTCTTCCATCACCTGTGTAAGGGACTGACAATATGCAGATAGTTTTCGACCTCCCCGAGGGCTTTTTGTACACACTCACAGAGATCCCGTATATCTTCCAGAGTGAGGCCGACGAAAAAGAGTCTTTAGCTTCGTTGGGTCCAGAGCGGTACACCTGGCTCACGGAGCTGATTACCCACGCTACCTCTGTGAACCAATTGCGCGTTCTTACGATCAAGGAGGAATTGAAAGCCATGAGCAATATTTCAAGCGGGAACCATATGGGAGCCACCATTGGCAATTAGTGCGAGTCTCAAACGTCTAGGCTGGGAGGTAGAGGCCCGGGTCCGCTTGCCAAAGGAAGATTCTCCCCAACCATAGTTGGCCCTGCTTCTCGGCCTTCTTGAACTCAGTATCTTCTCTCTCTATGGTTCATCACCGAAATTCTGGTCACAGATCCTTATTTGCTCAAAAGAGTAACCTTCGAAGGCTGCAAGTCAGGGATAATATACTTGTCTAGTTCCAAAGCAGCACCAGAGGGTATTACGAGTTGAGGCATCCGTTCCCAAGCTCGGAGACGAAAGCGCTGACAGCAATCACAAGATTTCACTCTACAAACCATACCCTGCGATCTCGTCGGCAAATCTGTCAGTAAAGTGTGCAACCATAAAACGAGGAAAAGACGACAGGCTTTTTAGCAAGGGGCGTGCTTAGATACATAAGCAATGACAATGGCGGACAAAGCAATCAGACCAATCAAGCAAACAAGACTCCAGGCATGCGCATAACCACATAAATGGAAACGAGGTGATATCATATATATCAAAGCTCTGAAGACTTCTAATCCCTCACAGCCACCCGTCTTCTGCAGACCTTGCCTTCCAAGTGCAAGCAATAAACTCTCCTCAAAGCCCTCATCGCCACCCCGCAACGGGCTCAGAATGGAGCCATCCTAATAGCTCTACACCACAAATCACCATCTTGACAGCATCAACACCTACAAGCTCTGTACGACGACTCTCGCAAAAGTAGATAGAACAAGAAAGAATGGCGGATATCTACGCAGGCCCTTGTAGGCAATCTATCGACCTGCCTCATCCCCCAAGAAACAGCAAAGTAACTCTCATAAATAAACGATGTAGGCCAAGTGCACGTAAAGACCCGGACTAGGAGACCAAACTGTTTTATTGATAATCAGCGCCATCGCTATGAAACGCATTGATGCCTCCGTATCCGCGCCAATTATATCTAAAACATGATTCCACTCCCAAAATCCTCTTTCCAAAGCCATCTATCACACATCTCACCCTACACCCTCATTCACAAACCCACCTGCAATATCGCCACTTCCAGAAGCTTTATCCATCCTCGATACAACACAAACTTTGATAATATTGAAACATCTCCGCACGACGTCCCAGCAAAGCGACTGACAGAAAACGCACCCAACCGCCCTCCAAATGTGTCCCAACCCCGGAGGAAACCAGCAAGAGGACGGCATGGAAAGGGAGTTTTTGGGCATGTACACAGAATCGGCCTCCACAGCAACACAATCAGAGCATTTCCAGTTACACTGGACTTGGGGGATAGTGCATGTGCACGCAGGAAAGTCTTGCATCCATCATCGTTAGTGGATACTGATCTTTATGTTGTATAGTGCAGCCGACGGATACCCAACCCATTAGTCAAGCATATAGACGTACACCTCATCGTTACGCAAACGGCGTATTTCCAAGTACGCGGTATTGAGAGGATGCCGAGTTCTCGGGTGGGAAGATCTCGCAAATCTTGTCGTTGTTGTGAGATACTGGCCTCTACAGTGGACGAAAGCTTGCAGCATAGGCATACCTCCACATTCAGCACAGCGTACCTTCATATAAACATCCAATCCACCTATCAATATATCCCGAGTCTTGAAGAAGAGCAGCTAAAAAAATGCAACACAGCAATCTGGCGAGCCCGTGTATAAAAATTCTCCTTTCGCCATAACCAAATTTCTAGAAATGCTACACCAAGCAAACTACTCCCCCAGTAGATCATGGCTAGCATCTTCTGCTCTTATTATTATCATTAAGTACTGATTTCCTCAAAGCAGCCGAGCGGTTCATCGAAACTTCCAACCTACCTTCCAATTTGATTCGAACCTCCGAGAAACGTCGCAGCAAAACTGCAACTCAATTATCCTTGAAAGTGCGTGCATTCTGACTCTCCTTACGCCATGCTAATTTTGTCAGTGCTGAAATGGAATGTTGTCTCATCCGAATAGAGAACACCCAGCATCTCCTCCTACAACAATTCTCTGTGAAGATTGATTCCCATAGTGATACCAAGCGGTAAATTCACGCATACCATCTTTGGAAACGGACATACTACCGAGATATGATCACCCCTCACACCACCTCTTGGTCCGTCCCATACCGCCGCTTATGGTGCTGCAAGGAGAACAGCAGCCTAGCTTATCGATGGAACCTCTGCTCGACCGCTCCTCCACATCCACGCACTCAGAGAATCTCCACGAATTTTAGGACAGAGCAAGATTATCTACCTAGCGAGGAAGGCCTCGCAGCTATGATCACAGGTTGATAGCCATAGTGCCTCCAAAACTGCAACCTCCAGGTACACCATCAATACAGACAGAATGTCGTACCACAGTCATCTCTCGCACTACCTCCAGATACATCCCAAATTACCAAGAAGAGCGCAAGAAAGAGAACGCTATTTCACATCTACGCGAAGCGAGCTTTTCAGATAAATCGAGATAGGGGGACGATAGGTACCTGCTAATCGAGACTTCATGCCTTTCGTTCTCGAATACTAATCTCAATTCCTAGTACCGCCCATGGGTGACTCAACACATGCTATCCATTCAATCAACCAAATTACATAAATACCACAGAAAGGAAGTATAGAGGCAAGGGAACATCAATTCAATAATTCATTCAACTGATTAGGATTTATCAGGATTCCCCACCGTATACACGTAATCAGAGCATCTCGAGGGATATTGGGATGAAAGAGGCTGTATACCTATTGGAAAGTACGTCTCATCTGATGTACGCGGCTTTTACCCGAGATCACGCAATCAGAGTGGTTCTCAATTTCAGGATCAAGGCAGCTCATGAACCCGTGAAGAATGTCCTGAGAATGTTTTTATTGGATGCTAATATTCACATCCAGGTTGAAGATGTATTCCCCACAGATAGGAAATATATCATCCATATACACCAGCACAAAATACTCGCATGCAGATATCTAATTTACGTATCAAGCAGTCTGAATTCCTCAAGGAAGCCCGCAGGGAAACAGACACCTAAACAAACACCCATTCCATAATTTAAGCATACAACAAAGTCCCCTCTACATCCCCGCAATCTGCATTTTTGGAGAAGTCGGAAGTAAGGGAATTCCTATCCCTGTTGAATGAGACCTTATCTCTGTCATTACCAGAAAACAATTTCCACAGTGCCGCCAAGGGTAAAGCCATGCATGCCGTACATGCAGCCCCGGAAATTCATTTCACGACCACCCCTCATGCCACCTCACATCCTCAATTCTCGCAAGTCGTCATGGGAAAATCATATCGATATATCAACCACATAGACGACATCTCCCCTTCCTCCTAAGCGAGCGTGGTATTGAGTAGTGGATGGATGCCGTATATTGTTGGAATAACGTAGATGACGGGATAACGAGATTGACGGTCATTCGAGATTACACTGTCGCCACCTGACTTGATTGGCTAAACTGGTAGGGCCACGGCCGTAATATCTCGATTTGTTCGTAAATTACTCAGCAATCTCGAATAACCGTCAATCTCGTTATCCCGTCATCGACGTTACATAAGTTTCGCGACTGTCGTCATCGTCCTCATATACCAACGTTCGTACCAAGCAGAAGATAGAACACGCACACATGCCAAACCTACCATACAAGCAAACAAACAAAATGCCTAAACATACCCATGAGTAACAGCGGCTCAAAACACATATCAATCAATTCTTCAACCCTAGACGAAACTCCCACAACTTTCTCGTCAACAGAGCATCTCGCAGTACGCTGAGACGAAGGGAGGAAGTATGCATCTTGAGGTAAGCCCACTCTTATTCTCATTACCAAATACTTATACTCACAGTGCCGCCAAAGTTTACAACAGTAATCCGCCATCCATGCAAATAGTACCGAACACCCAACCTCAATTTTCCTCAAACCACCTCATAACCCTACCATCCATCCATAGCTATAAGAACAGGGCAACTTATCAATCTATCGAATCCGTACAACGACTCTCCTTACACATATAAACGTCTTCAGGTACGCTGAATTAAAAGTTCCTCGCCTCCATACAGAAAACACTCCGCTCACACATAACATACAGCACATATACCCAACCGCATCAATCCTTTACAGCACCTCCTATAAACCCCTTTCCCTTCCCGCCCCTAGTAGCGGTTATAACTGGATCGCGCAACGATCTATCAAATATACACAAGACTCTCTCCTTCCCCATCCACAACGACACGACTAGAGCACTTCCAGATGGGATGGGACAAGCTATTCTATGTAGCCTTGAAAAGAGATCTCGGAAATTTCCTCCGTATCTGTAATCATATGCAGCACTCGGAAAATAACACGACCATCTACAACGGTGGCGAGTACAGGATGTGTGGAGGAAGATAGGGTGATATTAGATAATCGATAGATGATAAGCCACGTTCTCGCAACTAGAGCAATGCCAGATATATAAGGATGGAGAGATGTTGCGGAGCCGTATAGAAGCCCCTGTATATATTTTCATTAGAATCAATACTGCACGGAAGTAGAAGATGAGATCCTAGTCATGAAACCTAACTATAAGCATCCCTCACTCTGCTCTAAATCATCCTGAACTTCCTTGGAATTCAGCCTCCTAGATTGGATACTTAAAAGATATATAAAATACATAAAAAGATACCTTTCCTCCTCCTTACTTCATGTAATTATAATACCTTAATTCCTTAAGATAAATAGCTACCTTATCTTTATTAAAGTATATAAGACTTTATATATAATATTATTAGAGACTAAGACTTATACTATTTTAAAAAATAGAATATAGAATATAATATCTAACTATATTATTTCTTTAATTACCTTCTAGAAGTCTTTAAAGTCTTTTATAAAGTAGTATAGAAATTTTTATATATCTAATATATTTATATAGATTATAAAAGAAGATAGTATATATATATTTCTAGATCCTTCTAATAATTCTAAAGTAGAGGATAAGATTTTAGTTAATAGACTACTTATATAGTTACTCTTTAAGTATCTTATAAACTAACTATTTTAAGAATACTATAAGTAATAGTTATACTACTAACCTAGTAAGCTTATATAAGCTAATTTTAAAGACTTAAAGTTAGAGAAGGATTATAACTCTTATATAAAAGTCTTATATCTACTATTAAGTAGATACTAAAGTTTACTTTATAGTAAAAGATAATCTCTAGGATAGATAATCTTCTTTATTATAATAGAATAGTTATTACTATCTATTAGAACTTATTAACTTACTTAATAAGAGAGTTAGATTTTATTATCTAAACTTCTTATTTAGTTAAAAGTCCTCTATATTACTACTTTAAGGTTAGTAGAAAAAGTAAAGAATCTTGAATTATAATTTTCTTTATATTCTACTTACTTATCTAATCTATATATAAGTCTAATTACTTAGTAGTAGTAGGAGAAGCTACTAATTATCTAACTAAGATTTAGTATATAGTACTAGATCTTCTCTATATAAATATTCTTCTTTCTAGTTAGTAATATTATTATAGCTATTATAGTAAATTATATCTATATAGATACTTACTTTATAAATCTATTACTTAGCTAAATAATTAGATATACTAGATAACTTCCCTTAAGATTGTAAGCGCCCTTATACTAGTAATATTATCGCCTTTACCCTTTACCTAAGTAATACTACTCTAGTTACTAGTATTACCTTATAAGATAATACTACCTTCCTAGGTTAGGTATAATATAGTACTATTAAGGATTAGCTAGAGTAATAGCTAGAAGATAGAAATAATATTACTATATATAAGCGGATTATAAGTATAAAGGATTTTAAGTAGAAAGGCTATAAAATATATATCTAGGGAGATATCTCTATCCTTTAAACTTATTACTACTCTTCTATATATAGTAAAGCCTTAGTTTACCTAGCTAGTACTAGGTAATAATCTACTTATTCCGCTACTAATTTTATATAGAATTCTACTCCTATTTAAAAGCCTTTCTAGTATTATTCTTTACCTTTTTACTCGCCCCCTTAATCTAATACTATAAACGGAGGGAGTAGCTAATAGCTCTAACTACTTATATTAGCCCCGATATATATATCTTAGCTTATAAGAATTAATAATAATATAACCTAATATAATATACCCTTGGCGAGCTAATAATATAGAACTATTATATTAATTCTTCCTAATAGGAGCCTAGCTTATAATCTCGTTAATTAGGGCTTAAAGACTTATAATACCTAAGATATAGTATAATATAGACCTACTTAAGAAATAGCTAGTATACTATCTTTATTACTTATACGCTAAGGAGATTATAACTTTAGAGGTCTAGATACTATTAGCCCTAAGACGGCTTAATAGCTATTAAACTAAATAGCTATCCTTAAGGCTAAAGTAGTAGAGTCCTAACGTAATACTATTAATATAGCCTTATAAAGGGGAAGAGGCCTAATAGATCTATTAGGGCTCGTTATAAGGTGTAGCGTAGCCCCTTTTATATATATACCTCTAATAGGAGCCGTAATAATAGTAATAGTAATAAATTAAGATTATAAGAGAGTAAAATATAATAAACTCTTAATATTTACTAGCCCTCTTATAAATATCTATTTATAGATTATTAATTATAATAACTTCTTTAACCTCTAGATTATTAAGGGCTCTAATACTTAAGTATTTATAGCGTATACCTACCTTAGACCTAAAATTAGAATAAGGATATAACTTATAAGATTATTAGGCCTTTAAAAGACCTTTAAGGACTAGGATAAGCTATAAGTATAACTATTAAAGAATTACTTTATTAAGGATATTAGGTTAGATATAAAGTTAAAAATAGACTATATATATATAAGAAATAGGGAGTTAATATAAAATTTTATTAATAGATTTAAAACCCTAGTAATAGATCTATTATAAAAAAAACTAGTAATTTACTATACTTTTAAGAAAAAGCTATTAGCTAAAATCCTAGACTATATCTACTAGTTATAATAGTAACTACTAGATATATTTACAGGATTTAAGATTATAGTATAATAAGCTAAAAATTATATTAGGGTTAGGAAGTAGACCCTAGAAGACTATAAAGAGGTAGAATAAGGTTAATAAAAAAGGGTATAATTTACTAATAACTATTCTAATAAAGAAGGTAGAGGACGCTCTCCCTTATATAATAAACTAAATAATATAAACTTTAAACTATTAGGGTTAAATAGTAAAAAGAGGGCTAATATCTATAATAACTATTAGAAGGCTTAAAGAGATTAAGGGGTATATATATATTATAAGTAGAAGAAATATTAGTTTAAAGACTATATTAATAGACCTATTAATTACCCCTATCTAAAAAATAATCGCCCGTAATACCTAAGATAGCGTCGCGGGTTATACTAGTCTTAGAGAAGTACCTTATAACCTAGGAATTACTACCTTTAAGGTAGACTAGACGTAACTTAGAATATTAGTTATAAAAGTTATAATATACCCTTAAAAAGGAGTTTCTACGCCTTACTTTATTAGATATATTTAATAAGATCTATAATAAGGACTATATCTTAATACTTATATAGATATAAAAAAACTATTCTAACTTATACTATTAATATATAAAATTAACCTTATAAGCTTTAATTAATTATAGTATTATAGCGAATTTTATTAATTAAGACTAGGTCTAAATATTAGGCCTTACGCCCCTAAATATTAAGGTAGCCTAGATTATTAATATAAATAGAAGGATAATTAGTCCTACCTTATTATAAGCGCTATTTTATATTAAAATTAGCGCTTTAAGTAGATACTACTCTTATTATATTTTTAGAGCTATTCCTATATAAGGTTATTAGATAATTCTAGGCCTATTATAACTTTAATAAGTTAATCCTATTATAAATTAAGCTAAGAGAACGGTTAGTATACCTAATAATATTAGAGTATTAGATTAAATAGACTTTAATAATAAGGTAGAGGGAGAGATTATTTATACCTATTACTTTATAACTAAGGAAGCTAACTAATTAGCCCTAAGGGTCCTATTAATAAAGTACTTAGAATACTTAGATATTTTTAATAAGGAGGTAGGAAGTAAGTTATTACCCTATTATAATAAACTTAATTATACTATTAACCTTTAGCTAGGAATTATACTACCTTTTAGCCTACTTTATAACCTATTAAAGACTAAGTTAGGTATCTTAAAGGTATATATTAAATAGAATCTTAAATTAGGCTTTATTAGATACTTAAAATTAATAGCTAGGATACTAATTCTATTTATAAAGAAAAAGGATAGGGGCTTATACCTTTATATAAATTACTAAGGCCTTAATATAATAATAGTAAGAGATTAATATCTAATCCCTTTAGTTTTAAATATTCTAGACTAACTAAAGTGAGCTAAAATATATATAAAAATTAACTTATAAGGGGCTTATAACCTAATTTAAGTAAAAGAAGGTAATAAATAGAAAATAGCTTTCTATATTTATTATAAGCTATTTAAATATTATATTATACCTTTTAGACTAGCTAATACCCCCTTAATATTCTAATTATATATTAATAAGGCGCTATTATACCTTATAAATATTATAGTTATTATATACCTTAATAATATCCTTATCTACTCTAATAACTCTACTAATTATAACTATTATACTAAGGAGGTTTTAATAGTACTAAGGAAGTATAATCTATTTACTAAGCTAGAAAAATATAAATTTAGTATTAATACTATAAAATTCTTAAGGTTTATTATTAGCCCTAAGGGTATTATAATAGACCTAATATAAGTCTTAACTATTATAAATTAGCCTACTCTTATAATTATAAAGTAAGTTTAATCCTTCTTAGGATTTTATAACTTCTATTATTAATTTAATAAGGAATATAACTAAATTATAAGGGAATTAATAGAGTTAATAAAGTTAATAGTTACTTTTTAATAATTATAATAGGCTAAATTAGTATTTAAAGAGCTTAAAGAGGTATTTATTAAGGTACTACTACTAGTATATTATAATCCTAACCTACCTTTATAAATAGAAATAGATATAAGTATATATATACTATTAGGGGTATATTCTTAAAGGAAAGATAATATTTATACCTATCTAATTATATTTTATAATTATAAATTTAACCTAGCTAAAATAAATTATAATACCCTAGATTAGAAATTATTAGCTATTATTATATCCTTTTAAGTATAATAAAAATACCTTAAAGGAGCCTAATATTATATTATAATTATTATAAACTATTATAACCTTAAATTATTCCTTACTACTAAGACGCTAAGTTAATATTAGGCCTATTAGGCGGAGTTTCTTTTAGCGTTTAATTTTAAAATCTAATACTAGCCTAGGAAGAGGAACCCTACTAATATACCCTTATAAAGGGCTAATTATAATAAGCTTAATACCACTTATATTATAATCCCTTTCTTTAAGTTAGTACTTATATTATTAAAGAAGGGCGGGATATAGCCTATTAGGTAATAATAGACCTAGAATTAATAAAATAAGAAGATAAGTAGACTAAAAAGCTTTTATAAACTATTCTTAAAGAAATCTTAGAAAAGCTTAAGATTAATATTAGAGATATTAGGGCTAAAGGACTAAGTTATAAGTAGCTATTAGGCCTTTTATATTTTTAAGGTAATTATTTTTATATACCTAAGGATATAGATCTAAAGGTCTATATTATATAAAATTTCTATAATTCCTTAATAGTAGGCTACCTTAATTATAACCGGATTATCTTAACTATCTACTATTAATTCTACTAGCTATTACTAAGTAATAATATAGGCGATTATATAAGAATATATAATACCTATTAAAGAATTAAAGCTTTAAAATACCTATTATATAAGGAATTAGCACCTATTCTAATTCCTAATATACTATAAAGGTCTATTATAGTAGACTTTATTATAAACCTCTTAAATAGTAAAAGCCCTATTAATAATATCTCTTATAATTATATTATAATAATAATAGACTGTTTTAGTAAGATATACTATTATATTATATATTATAAATCTATAACCTCTAAATAGTTTATAGTACTATTCCTATAAGATATATTTTAGTTATATAAGATACCTAATATAATTATTAGTAACTAGGATACCCTCTTTACCTTATGCTTTTAATAAACTCTTATAAAAGCCTTTAGTATAGAATATAAGCTTTTAATAGTATATTATTAATAAATAGACGGCTTAATAGAGTAGTAAAATTAAGTTATTAAATAATACTTTTAAGTCTTTATAAATTACTAGTAGAATAACTAGGTTACTCTACTTAGCCTTAGAGAATATACCTATAATAATAGTATCTATAATACTATATATTAAAGCCTATTCTTTATTTCTAGTAGTAAAGAACCTAAACTATTCTAATTAGTAGACGCTCCTAGCTATATTAGCCCTAGTATAACCGCCTAGGAAATAGTAAAAGAACTAGAATACTTTAATATAATCCTTAGGGAAGAGCTTATTATAGCCTAAAATACCTAGGCTTAATATTATAATAAAGGGAGAAAGCCCCTAACCCTCTAACTAAGAGACTACGTTATACTATATAGTATTAATATCTTATTATAAAGACCTTATAAAAAGCTAGACTATAAAAAAGTTAGCCCCTTTCTAGTAGTAGAGGCTATTATACCTAATACTTATAAAATTAAGTTACCTTTATAAATAAAGGTATACCTAGTATTTTATATATATCTAATAAAACCCTATTATATTAATATAATTAAAGGCTATATTATACTACTACTACCCCTAAATAGTAAAATTATAAAGTATATTAATAAGAGAGAGTATAAAGTAGATAAGATCCTAGACTCTAAACTCTACTATTATAAATTATAATATCTTATAACTTAGAAGGGGTATAAACTAGAGGAAAATTTATAAGAGTTAATAAAGGATATATAAAATATATTAAACCTAGTTTAGTAATTCTATTAAAAGTATCCTTTTAAAGTATTATTATAATAGTATAAGTATAAAACCTTAGAGGTATAAAGCCTTAAGGTATAAAGCTATTAATTAGACCTTTTAAGTTATTTTAAAATAGGTATAAGTATAAGGCTATTTCTTATATATTTAAGAAGTATAAAGCTATTATAATATATAGTTTTAGGGTATAAAGCTATTTCTTATATATTTATAATATAGAGCTATTATAATTATATAGTTTTAGGGTATAAAGCTATATTATAGAAAATAAACTATTTAGCCTAAGCTATTAAGTTTATAATTATAATAATAAGCCTATTAACTAGAATTAAGTTAGTACTTTATACTCTATAGGATTTACTACTTTATACTCTTATAAATCTCTAACTTAATTATATCCTCTCTTAGCTTAACAGTCTATTAGCCTTATATTACTACTTAAGATAATAAAACCCTATATAGTTTAAGCTTATATTAGGCTTATAAAACTAAGGAGGGTCTTATTAGTATTATTATTATATCGCGGAATTCTAATTATTAGATACTTAGTAAGGCTATTAATATTATAAATTAAGTACTCTAGGAGGCCTATTATAATTATAGACTAGAAGATAAATTATACTTAAAGTACCTATTTTTTAACCTTATAATAAAAGATATTAACTATCTATTAAAGGTCCTTACTCTTAATAATATACTAGGTAGACTTAATAGGGATATATTACTTAAATATATAAAGCTATTAGACTCTATTATAAGTCTTATTATTCTTAAAGATATCCCTATTACTAGTATTAAGGCCTAGTAGCCTCTAGATTTTAATATTATAGGATTTACTATCTTAGAGCCTCTTAAGATCTATTAAGGTAATATATATTTAATATTAAGTTTAATAATAAATATAGTATGTTTAATTAAGTTAATAAGGATAAATACTATATATATATTCTTTATAATTAAGAAGATTATAACTTAAAAATATATTATACTACTACCTTATAATAATTAAACTTAAAGGCTATTAAAGCCTAGGCTAAGGAATTAACTACTAGAGTTAGCTCTTATAAGCTTAGGTCCTCTCTTAGGCCTTTATAAAGTACTAGTATACCTATCTTATATTAATTATAAGTACCTCTATTAATATCCTTAAACTTAAAACTTTTCTCTAACCTCCTAGATAAATTTACTTATATACCTTACTAGTTATTAGATATAAGAGCTAGTAAGTCTAAAGAGATTTATATAAGTAGTACTATTAATCCTATCTAACCTTATTACTATAATATAATAGAAATAGAGGAATTTAAAGAGATTCTTATAAGTAGTTCTACTAGTCCTATCTAACCTTATAACCGCGATATAATAGAAATAGAGGCTACGCCTCCCTTAATACCTAGTACTAGGAATCTTTAAGGGGCCTTTATTAATCTAATTAGGTAATATATTTATATAATTACTATTATAAAGCGCCTAGATAGTACCCTACTTATTTAAGTAGATATAATAGTACTCGCTAGGAAAGCTATTAAGGATATTATACCCTTAGTTAGGGCTATTATTATAAAGAATAAGAAAGCCTTTAATATAATTAAGAGTAATATTACCCCTAGAATATATTAAATACTTTATTAGGGTAATAAGGCCTTAAAGACCTTATAAGTTAAAGTAAAATAAATTTATACTAAGGCTAGATAGCTAACTACTCCTATTATAGCCTATTATTTAAATATTAATCATACTATAGATTATAAAGGCCCGTCTTATTATAATACTCTAGATATACTCTTATAATATATTAAATTAGGTTATACTATAGCTAATCTATTTATATAGTTTACTAAAGAATAACCTACTCCTATAAAGCTAGAAGACTTAGGGCCTAAAGATTAAGACTTAAAGTAGGATATTAATAGGGAACTTAGAGGCTAATAGTAGGGTATTAGGCCTTATAAGGGCTATAAGGTATAAGGGGGGGACTATAAATAAAAGGAGTAGCTAATAGCTCTAACTACCTATATTAGCCCTAATATATATATCTTAGCTTATAAGAATTAATAATAATATAACCTAATATAATATACCCTAGGCGAGCTAATAATACGGAACTATTATAAATACTAGCGAGGTTGTAAGGTACCTTTAAGAGGGTCTTATAATAACTTAGTCTAGTATAGATCTAGTAAGTTAAGTAATTATTCTAACTTTATAATACTATATTCCTCCCTTTTATCTTAATAAAGTTTTACTACTTTAATATATATAAGAGTATTATCCTTAATTACCTAGATATTTTTACTAGGGTTTCTTACTATAACCTCTTCTATATATCTATATAAGCGAGCTAATAAGATATACATCCTATACTAGTTACTATTAATACCCTAGCCTTTAGATATAAGATAGAGGATATACTTAAATAATTAATTTATCTATTAGAGTTATCTTTAGCCTTTTTACCTTCTATTATAAGCTTTATATATAATATTATAATCCTTAATTTATCTACTCTTATCCTTTTATTTATTAGTAACTTCCTATAAAAAAAGAGTAAAACCTACCTTAAATAGTACTTCCTTTAAAGTACTAGGAATTTTAGTAAGATAATATTATTTAATTACTTTTTCTTCTACTAACTAATTAGCTAGTATTATATTAGCCTCTATCTTATATCTCTTAGTAATAGTATATACTAACTAGTAATACTAAGGTCTAATATCTAGCTCTATTAAATAGTAGGTATAATATATCTATATAAATTGTACTAGAGTATTAGAGGTAGTAATCCTTTTAGCTAGAATATATTACTTAATAGAAATACGTTATTATTTATAATTACCTCCTTAGATCTTATAATAGTACTTATTTAAAGTATTAAATATTAAACTCTTTTTTAGTTTACTAAGTATCTATATATATAATCTATCTCTTTTAAATTCCTTATAGTACTAGGTTAACTAGTAGGGCTTCTTTATTTAAATTTTTAATATAGTTTTCTTAATAATATAGCTATTTACTTTATTAATATAAGTATACTATATAGCTATTCTTAAGAGTAATATCTTTAATATTAATAGCTATCTTCTAGTTTACCTATCTTTATCTTTATCTTTCTTCTATTTTCTACTAGTCCTAGGAATATTAATATTCTCTTAATTTAAGATAGCTTTAAGACGGGTAGAACGTAGGTACTTAAGAATAGCCTAGTAAATAGTCCTTAAGAGGTCTAATTAGTCTTTAACTTATATAGAAGTACTAGGCTAATTTATAGTTTCTAAGTATATTAATACCTCTTAAAAGTCTTAACTCCTAATTTTATTAATAGCTCTCTATATAACCTTCTTTATAGTATTAGCTAGTATATATATCTTATACTTATTCTCTATATACTTATTACTATAAAGAAGTCTAGCTATTACTATTACTACCCTTAATATATAAGATATATCCTTACTATATAAGGTTATAGTATTAATAATAATAGAGCTATTATATTAAGTAAATACTCTTATAAATAGATAAATATAAGAAACCTACTACTAAGACGCTAAAAAATAGCCCTAGGAGTTATAGATATATATTATTTAAGTATATATATCCTTATCTTCTTACTATAATAGAATATATAGTAATTTAGATACTAAGCTTATTACAGCTTATTAACTAGTTAATAAGTCCTTTAGATTTCTTTCCTAGACTAGCGTAAATATTAAAAGTCTAATAATTCTTTCTATTCTACTTATAACTATATAAATATTCTATAATATTTTCTAATTAAATAAAATTATATCGCTTACTATTAGCTATCTAACGCTTTAAAGATAATAAAGATTAGTATAGTAGTTTAAAAGGTATTTTAGAATAAATAGATTTACCTCCTAAATTCTATATACTAATAGGCTAAGTAATATAGATAATGTTATTAATAGATAGTTTATAAGAAGGAGGACTATATATAGTAAAGAACTTTTAGATAATATTATTAGCTATAATAATTATCTCTCCTTTACTAGTAAGGATATAACTAATATTAATACCTATATTAGTTAAACTATCTTCTAGATCTAAGAGTCTATTTATTATCTAATAGGTCCTCTTATTACTAATAATAGCTTTAAGCTAAGATTCGCCTATATTTATATACTAGATTATATATAAGAGTAATTAGATATTTACTATTAATATTTTAATAATTAAAGTTAAAATACTCTTACTTCTACTTAATATACTCTCTAATCTATTAACTTATATATCTAGGGGTTTAAATCCTATTATAACTACCTTAAAGAGAATAGATTATAATATCCTATTAATATAATAAGTATTTAACCCTAAATAGAATAAGGGTACTTATAATTACCCTACTTTTATAGAAGTTACTTATATTATAATAACTCCTAATAATACTATAAGAGGCTAGATTAAGTAGAATATCTATATTAAAATAATAGAAGGAGACTTTATATTAATCTCTTATTAGTATCCTTCTTATATAGCCTTCTAATATCTACTTCTATTTCCCTTTAATAAATAGTTATAGTATAACTACCTTTATACCTACCTTATATACTAGGTAAAATACTCCTCTACTTAGATTATATATTAAACCCGTTCTCTCTATATATAGTAGTTCCTAGATAGTTAGAGAATCTATCTATTATATCTCTTAATCTTTTAATAGTACTATTATTACTATAATCTACTTCCTTTATATATTATATTATAATACTTTTATTATCTTTTATACCCTAATAAGGATTCCTATTAGATATCCCTTATAACTTCTATTCCTATAGTAATTAGGTCCTCTTATACTAGTATATCTTTTAATATCTATTAGTCTTTCTCTATTACTTAGAGAGTAATTAGCCTTCCTAGCCTATTCTATAATATTACTACTAGTAGTAGTATAGTTCCCCTTTCTCTCATATCTCTTTAGGAGCCTATTTATCGCGATCTTACTAAGGTCTTTAAATTCTATTATAGGCTTCCTCTTCTTCCTTACTACTACTATTATCTATTCCTCTTAGAGTTACTTTTAAGTATCCTATTACCTATTTCCCCTTATAAAGCTCTTATATAACTTCTTCTTATTTTCTACTATCTTCTAGTAGAGCTTATTAAGTTCCCTTATCTTAATCTTATACCTTTATAATATCTATTCTTTAATAACCTCCTTAAAGATCTTAAGATACTATTAAAAGTAGTAAGGAAATAGATTCTAAACTAATCTATATTATAACTAGCTTATATAGCCTTATATAGATATATATAAATAGTAAAGGCAGGTTATATACCTATTAAACAAGATACTTTAGTCCTTATTTCTAAATACTAATATTTGTGCTAAAGCAGGAGATAACATTTAGATGAATAAATTACCTAATTACGGCTATCCCTTAAACCAGCTGCAACTACCCTTTCTCCTCCGGAAACCCGCAAGAAAGCAAACATTGATCTTATCCGTCGAACACACATGTTTTCCCTCCCCATTCACGCATCCAGGACATCGTTGAAGACGTTAGGAGCAAGGAAGGCTGTATATCTATTCAGAACTTTTTAGATCAATGGTTGTTATCAGAGACTGATACCTATATCAAAGCAAGGAAGAGAGTCCTCGATAACAGGGACTCAACTACCCTCGCTAACATATAGAACCTCAATTTACTCCCACCTACAGTCACGAAAAGAGAGCATCTGTCATCACGCTGCGTTGAGGGGATGCTCTGTGGTTTCCTTGCACCATTTTTACCATGTTCCACGGCCCCCAGGAACGCCATGAAAAACAATCTCGGATTCAATTAATAAAGTTCACAGGCCCGATTTTCTACATCCACGCAGGCAAGACAAATTCAAAGAGTTTGGCCCGAAGGTTAGCTGCGTTCTCTTGAGAGCGTCTCGTATCTAGTGTTGTTGAATACTAACCTTTACGCTTAAGCAAAAGAGAGTACACAGCATCGAACGTCGCTCTTTCACGATCACGCAGATGAGGCACCTACAAATGTTTTAAGGACGAGGGAAAGGTCTTCATCCGCAGAGAAGGTCCCATATATTTTGTTTTTAGATACTGATATCCCTATCAAGCACATGATGACATCTTGCACGGACAACCTAATAACCACTATCTAACCCACCTTCTAAGATATCTCAAACCTTCAAACAAAGCTGCCAAACAACGGGCTAACGGCAAGCAAACAACCTGTGAGTACACACAATTCTTCTTCTTCTACACACACAACCATGGCATTCCCAATACGTTAGAATCTCCTGCATGCGCGGTGACAAAGAGTTCGCATTTCCTACCATCACTACCATATCTTGGTTCTTACAGCAAAGCTGACGATAGAGTAGTCACATCTCCAAGCACGTTGTCAATCTATAAATCCAGTACAGGACACCCCACCTCAAGATCATCTCGCCACCTTTCGGTCATCTGATGATCCCGACTTGGCTCCCATTCACATCCCCTAGACGCCGCAACAAAATGGACACTCAACCAAGCTATGCACAGGTACACAGCCGCATCTCCCTCCCTCCCTCCTCCTCACCAACCTCCACGACGCAATCCTGAGACTTCATAGTACGCCGAGCCGCGGTCTTGCATCAAATCCGTTATCGGTCGACGCAGTAATCAGAAAGGGATAAGATGTCCATTTATGGCATGTAGGGGCGTGTGGAAGATATTGGAGTGATGGTAGATAGGCACATCCAAGCTACCAGAGCATCTTTTACATTGGGACAAAGGGAGGTTGTATATCTGCATGAAAGGTCACGTAATTTTTAAGATCACCTACTCTTATCTACACTAAAGCAAATGATGACAACCCAGAAAACCTAGTCGTAACCTTCTAAAATCCCCAACACCGCAATTCAAACAGACTCTCATTTATCCGTCGAATATCCATGAATCTCCCCTCCAAGACCACGCAAAAGGAATGCCTTCTGGCACATCAGGACGAAGGGGTGCCGCGTATCTGGTGACGATAACATACTCAAGAGATATAATATCGCTGCTGTACAAAATACCTACATACAAGCACCAAAAGCCACCTTCAAGTAATCCTGATCCCCTAAGAAACGCCGCAAGATACCGAAGACTCCACCTGATCTCTTCGAAATCAACCCAACCCTCCACCATAACCACGCAATCAGAGCGTTTTCAGAACCGTTGGGACGAATAGAGGTCATGTGACGAAGTACTTTCTGTGTATGTAATCCTTGAATTCTAATATCCACAGCAAAGCAGATAATGGCAGCCAGCACAGATTGTTCGACGATGCCTCGCACAAACATCGAGCCTCCACCTCCAAATCTTGCTCCTCACAGCGCCACGAGCAAACTCCAAACCAAGACGTTGATCGGACGTTCTCAGCCGCCCATTCCTCCACCCTTCGAGTCCACAACGATAACACGTCCGGATACGCTGTACTCGCACGAAGCTTCATGCCCGATCAGAAGAGCCTCATGTCCAGGTTCAGATGCAGGAATTAGGAAATACGATGTCGGTTGGTGGCAAGTGGGAGCGCCGTGGAGGATATTGGATTGATGTTAGATGAGCATGTCCAAATAAACATGGTATCCGGAGGAACTCAAGACGAGGGAAAGTGATGCACATATTGAGCGAAACATCATATCTGTCATGCTCAGATACCAACACCTACATCAAAGCAGAAGATGACAGTCAGTCCAAAGCACCTAGCCGTGACATTCGGACCTACCTCCAAAGTTCCCAAGCCTCTGAAGAACGCCAAAGAAAACGATCACCAACCTCTCTACCGAGCACACAGAAATCTTTACTCTACATCCAGCACGAATCTTCCAACTCCATCCATCTTCGCACCACCTTCTCCAAAGTCTCCCTTCCTTCGCACCCAAAAGGTTCTGGAAAGCCACAAGGAAACAACAGCCGATTATCTATCGAGCACCTACATATCACCTCCACATCCACTTCCACACAACCGTAACATCTCCACCAACATGAGGACAAGGTGGAATCTTAATCGGTAAAGGCGGCTCTATTTTTCTTATTAGGAGATACTGATACCGGCACTGATGTGATCAAAACCTCCCAATCTACCTCGAAAACTCCGCAACCCAAATATGACACCACCAAAAAGCGACACCCAGCCCAGACATCGAATTCCCAGCAAACTTCTCCGTCACATACATAGCCTCGCACATCTCCCAACACCCAGTACGTCAGGATGAACGAGTGCCGCATTTGTATCTGTTGAAAAGGATATCGGGTCTGATACCATCTTTATCATTTACAAAGTCAAGCGATGCAAACATCGATCCAGATCAGAACACCTGCTGCATAAACGTCCAAGCCACCCTGCCATAGTCCCTAAGCCCCCCTAAAAGCTGCCACAATCCAGCCGATCTCGCAAACATATACAGCCAAGTCCTCCTTGCATACGCAACCATGACATCCCCAGGCACGTCGAGACAAAGGGAGAACCTGTGCCGCATGAGCAAGTCTGTGTCTAGCATTTCCAGACACAGATATCCACCGTGCGGCCAGGGGCAAATTCACAAAGGTCTTGTATCTATCTTCACATTCAGCACAGAATATCCAACCTTGAACGTCCCTTAAAATATCTCCCGAAACACAACAAGCAGGATCGAAGTGAAACCTCTTGAACAAGACAGACCACCCGAGCACAATCACAACCATCCAACCCAACCACTCCTAAAATCCCAACCCCAACGCCGCAGATAGAAACCGACACTCTAGTATCCGTCGAACATACACAAATTTGCCCTTCACATCCACATCCACATAACCAAACAACCTTCCCGAAGCGTGCAATGAAGGAGGTTTATCTACTTATCTAAGTCTCCCATACAATGTTATCAGACCCTAATTTCCACATTCGCAGTAAAGCAAGAGTCACATTACCCACACATACCATGCAACCTTTCCATCCAAACAAACAGACCGCTCAGCCCAGCTATCCCTGCACCACCTCTGCCCCTCCAAAACGCCGCAAGAAAAACCGTGGAAAAATAAGACACTCGGCCGATTTGTCAAATATGGACAGAGGATCCTGCTCCACGTCCATATTCACAAAACTAGAACATCTTCCGAAAGCTTGAAGAGAAGGAATTTTGTGTACTTTTCACGTAAGTCTCGTAGCTAGCGTTTTCAGATACTAATATCTACATTCACAGAGCCGCTAGAGGGAAATTCACAAAAGCCATCTGTTCACACATCCAGCACATAAATCCAACAACCACAACCAAGCCTTGCACCACTCCCACTTCCTCCCACCACTCCTCCCCCACCTCTCCACCGCCTCCCCTGTTCAAAAAGCCGCTCGGCAACAACAAATTCGACAACCAATCGACCCAACCCTCTCCCCCTCCTCCTCCTCCACATCCACAAAATTAACAATACCACCGAACGCTACACTCCAAAACCCCCTCCCCACCCCAACAAAAATCTCATATCAACACCCACCCACAACCATAAAAAAAAATCACACATCTACAACCCCACCAACTGACAACCTACAAGCTCCAAAATCTAATAAATCATCATACGAGCTCAGAGTACAACATAACTCACGCACTCATCCATTCCACCCCCTTCAACCCTTCCTCCCCATTAAAATCCAACACATCCTCGCATTCGTTACCGATATAAGGACGCGAGACACCGTGTTCTTTTATGGATCGTTGTGCGGCAAGAAATCCGAGAAGATGGTTGAATGAATGAATGGATGGTAAGTGAGATGGAAAAATATAAGATGGATAATTTGTGGATACTGATAGGAGCGCTGCTGGATAGATAGATGGGAAATCTAGGATCTGTGGGCTGATGGATAAGAGGATATTTCGGATGGGTAGGAAGATGGAGTAATCGATGGATATTATCTGCAGCGATGGAGGGTGCTCGATTGAAGCCAATTCGCGCGAAAAGATATAATTCAGCCGCAGTGTTCGGCATGTGATGGTGGTTGTACATACATCCACATGCCCAGCAACCGTCTAGCGAACACCTCAGTCATCTCCTCCCCACCACCCTCAGTCTCTCCCATCCCTCCTCACCCCCCTCCCTCCTCCGCCCCCTTAAAACTAAATTCACCAAAAAAAATCAACAAACAGCAACCTCAACACCCCCTTACCTCTCTATCAAGAGGTCAGGATGTAGCATTTCAGTCCTCATGCCTATCCCATCTCATATCCAACACCTCTATGACTTCCTCTACACCACCCTACCACCCTACCACCCTCAACCCCCAGTATCTCCACTCGACACCACACCCAATCTCCTCCCTACCACCCCCACCTCCTTACTACCCTCCGATCCCTCCTCAACCCCCCTACCTCCTCCGTCCCTCTACCCCTTTACCACCTAACCAACAAAATCAACAATCACCAACCTTAACACTCCCTATCTCTCTATCCTAACTCCAGCGATTAAATTCTTGCCACATATAGAAACGTAACAGGGAACTCTGTATAAACCAATTACAGCGGCGTATAGTTGAGATTAGTAGCAGAGGGACGCTGTGTTTTTTTAGGGAGGGTGAGTTGCTAGAAGTTGACTGTGTGAATGAGTTCCTGCAGATCGATTAACATATCTAGACTGTCTAGAACAGTGATCTTCACGTATACGGTGACGTACCAAGTCATCCCATCCTATACCTCCTCCCCACCCCACTCATCCCCCTCCCTCCTCCGTCCCTCCGTCCCTCCACCCCCTTCCCACCTAATCAACAAACTCAACAAACACCAACTCAAACATCCCTAATCTCTCCACGCTAACTCCAACGATCAAATATTTGCCACATGTGAAAACGTAACGGAGGACTAGGTATAGACTATTTGTAGTAGCGTATAGTTGAGATCAGTAGCAAAGGGGCGCTGGTTTTCTTTGGGGTGGGTGAGAGGTGGAAGTTGACTGTAGCAATGAATACCTATCACACTATCACTAACAGTAATAGTACTATTACCGCACTCTACTCTCTATAATAAACCTAATCGCTATAACCCTTCTCTATAGATAGATACCTCCCGCTCTATTAAAATTAATAATAATCGTATAAATATACTCTACTCTCCCTAATAAGCCTAGCTATTATAGCTTAACCGTTTAGAAAAGTAACCTATCCTACTATTAGAAATATTAAAAATAGTTTAAATAGATACTACCTTCCTATAATAAATCTAACCGCTAGGACCCTACTATATAAATAAATACCTCCCGCTCTATTACTATACTCTACTCTCTATAGTAAACCTAATCGCTGTAACCCTTCTCTATAGATAGATACCTCCCGCTCTATTAAAATCAATAATAATCGTATAAACGCACTCTACTCTCCCTAATAAGCCTAGCTGCTATAGCTTAACCGTTTAGAAAAGTAATATATCCTACTATTAGAAATATTAAAAATAGTCTAAATATATACTACCTTCCTATAATAAGTCTAACCGCTAGGACCCTGCTATATAAATAAATACCTCCCGCTCTATTACTAATAGCAATAGTACTATTACTATACTCTACTCTCCGTACTAAGCCTAATCGCTATAGTCCAATCGTATAAATAAGTAACCTGTCCCACTATTAATATATCAAAGACAGTCATTAGTACACGCTGTCTTTTTCCAGTTAGATTGACTGCTAGACTCCAACCACACAAATAAATCCCTATCTCACTATCAACATATTAATTACAACCAAGGAGCCACGCTATTTTCCTCCAGCCAGGGTCACAGCCAGAACCCTTCTCCATAAACAAACACCTATCCCACTATCAAAACATCAGAAAATAGTGATTCACCCACGCTGCCTTCTCCAGTAAGTACAACCGTTAGACTCCAATCATACAAACAAACCCCTACCGCACTATCAACATATCAATAACAATCATAAACACACGATATTTTTCTCCAGTGATGTCAATCACTGGGAACCAACTGTGTATAAAAACCCCTACCTCACTATCGTAAACAACAATAGTAACATGGACACACGCTATTTTTCTCCAGTGAGGTCAATAGCGGAGACACCCTTCTCCGTAACAAACTCCTAGCACTCTATTAACATATCAACAACAGTCTCCTAAACACACACATTCAGTCCCAAGTAACCCCTTTCCCAGCTCTCCAAGTGATGTTAATCATCCTCACAAAGCATAGCATAGCAACAACAGACGTCATTTGCATGATTTTTCATTCGTAAAAACTAACTAAGCAACTTGACAACATGCTATGGAGATTGATGGACGCCGAGGCGTCACATCGATATGTCACATATGTGACTGACGATCGTGAAAAAATTCGTCGCCCTTAATTGGGGGCATATGCCCTCCTGGCAAACCAGATTCACCACCTCGTATCGAAATTTGGATACGGGCACGCAATTGATATGAAAAAAAAAGAAAGAATGGTATTCATTCAGCAAGGTATACCTGGTGTTGAACCAGGTAAGCGGCCACTGTTCCCCGAATGCTGTGTACATTTAGTCATATTTCGGTAAAGGAGCCATTCTGACAACCTACCAACTCAACATTGATCACTTGACGCCCACCTCAATGGCGTCCAACTCCGCTCGCCGGATCCTCAAAATAGGTAGCTCGGCCGTCCGAGGTCCTGCTCTGTTGGTAGCGCGGGTCGCGCCCCACACGATCAGGAGGCGCACCCCACCCTTGATCGAAGAACGAATGGTTGCCATTCGGAGTATTGTCGATCGCGTGTTCCGCAGGGCGCCCCCAATGGGCAAAGGGTCCACCAATAGCGTCTCCATGAGTGTAATCCCTCAAGTTGGTGATCGCGCCAGACATGAGGTCATTCGCATCTTGAGCACTGGGATTTACCCTGATATTGGTAATGGGAGCAGCCCGTCCCGCAGCAACGGCACGCTCGTGCCCAATAGGTGTTGGCAGTGGTCTCGCCGTACGAGCAGTAGTGGAACTCCCAGGATTATTTCGAGCATAGATCTCGTTGCGCGCATGGATCTCAGCAACAACAGCTTGCCACTTGCGGTCATTTGCAAAGGAAGTTTGGTGGAACCATGCGTAACTCGCTGCGAATTCGTCACGTTCATTATGTTCTTGCGTGGCAGACGATTGGTGCAAGGGGTTGAAATTGCTATGGTTAGTAGCGGGCCCCGGATGATTGTGTGAGGGACCGGGAACGTGCTGGCCGTAGTGGTCATTATGAGCGAAACCTGCGTGTGAGGGAGGATACGCCGGTCCGGTGCCACGTACTCGAGCCATTTGAGGCGCAGATGGTGTGGTAAAGTCCCTCCCTTGACGTGGGAGCACTTCGAGCGTAGATTCATTAGTTCTGGTATCTGTGAATGCGAGATGGTCTTGTGAAGAACTAGCAAGCTGTGATTGTGCTGGCTGAAAAGCCTGATCATGGAAAGACATCAACGAAGGGACTGGGGGCATCATTGTTGATGCAGTCTCTGTCGTGGTGGCGTGGATTGCAGAATGATGTGCCATAGGATCATGTAACACAGTTCCAGGCGAGTCTTGTTCTTCGATCTCAGCTTCGGAGTTCTCGGCGACGCTCTCGAGATGCTGGACGTTAGCATGGTACCCTGTATAGGGTGCCGGATCTCGGAGGATAAGGTCTGGTGCTGGTATAGATATACGATTCTGGCTGAGACGATTTCGAGTGTGTCCTCGTGATGAATCCACGTGGCCAAGATAACGATCCAAGTAGTCGGTCTGATGCTCCAAGGTCCACGTACGAAAGTAACTCAGAAAATCTTCGTCGGCATGTGTTTGGAGGTCAGCCCAGCGGGCACTGTAGGCCGGCATGCCCTCCACCGCAGTAGGAACAAAAGGAGGGAGCTCGCTCTCGTTGTTCTGGCGATAGTGAGACATGTTGGTGGAATCCACGATGTCTGAATCGTTCGATGAACTAGAAGCTTCAGGGATTGCAGAATTATGATGGTTATCGAGACGAGGGACGAATATGGCAGCCGTTGCGGACAGGGTGGAAGGACGTCGAATAGATGCCTCGTCAGTGTTGGTGATCGTGTGGTGTTGGGCAGTAGAATTATCCGAGACTAGCGGCTGATTAGACGCTGCATCTCTTCGCTTCTTCGCCTTTACCCTCTGGCTGTCCCCACTGGCACTCTCGACTATGAACGCGGACAAGGGCATACCTGAGGGTATAGGCTGTCCATGCCCACTTGCTACGCGGAAGTCTACTCGCGGGAGTTGTCTCCTCTCCCTCATCTCATTGCTAGCAATTGAAGCTGGTGCTCGTACCTCACCAGGAATCATAGCACCGTGGGTACGAGATACTGGTAAGCTGGGCACCTGTCCCGAACGGATGGGGTTGGACATTCTCTAAATACGTTCCAGCGACAGATGTCTTGAAGATGGGAGTGTCAATCTGGTCCTCGACAGATCGAACAACTGTGCGGATAAGAATGGTAATTGCTTGTACGACGGAGTCAAAGCAGCAATGTCTCGATAATGGATACTCCGCTGGCTGTATGTCGTCTAGTCCCACGACGGAGAAGTCTTTAGAAGCGTCTGCATAGAACCGTTCGTCAGCATGTTGACCTGCATGTTAAGACCCAAGCAAGGGGCTTTGCGCAGCAATATCATATTACTTACTTCGCTAAGAACTCGAGCAAGATCTCCCGTGATGCAAGTACTCGCAATCTATCTGAGCTATGGAAGTTGCTATGTCTCCAGAAGCGAATCTAAATGAGAGAGGCGTCAGCACGGAAACGTAGAGGAAGAGTCTGACCTGACACTGTGGAGACGGAACTAAGCAGGATAATAGAGTTCAGGAAGCGTAATGGAGATGCTGACTGTCAGATGTATTCCGTGTCCCTTCTTGTATCCACCATTAGATCATCACGGTCATATAGATGAATTGGTATTGGAGAGAGACTTACCAATGTTCTTGAGCAGATAAGGAAGAGACTCTAGAGACCTTGAAGTTCCCGTGCGGATGCAAATCGCGTCTTGATCGAAAGCGTATGCTTGCGTATTTGCTCTATAGCAGGATCACGTTAGAATACCACTAATAGCCAATCCAGGAGCTTGACCGTAACCACAGTCTATTAGTGCTTTCGAGAACGAGAGGGATAGACTGACAAGAGCTGCTAAGGTCGCTACTTCTGAGGAGAGCCATTTGAGTGCATGTTGCTAGATGTTGTGGATGGGTAGAACGCGTTGGTCACCGAGGAGGTGATTGGTAAACATTGGCTCTGCTAGCCTAGTATTCGTCGATCGTCCCTCACGTCGGGGCATTTGGCTATATCTCCCGTTAGAACTTGCCATTCGCCATCATTGATTCAAGAGGACTACTTCGAGCCAGCTCATAACATTATCTGCAAACAGCTTATGCTCCTCAGGATACTTCAAGAATATCTCAACACTCAGATTTCTGACTCTGCAACCCAACAGAGCCAGGACTGAATGCGTGGAGGACATCACCGGTCGAACTATGATAAACGATGGGACGGGCTCAGTCATCTGCATGATCATTAGAATGTCGAAACAGTCAGGCAGCTTCCACCCCTCAAGAGCGTCGGCATACACTTATTATGTACCAATCAGACATCTTCGAAACGAACGCCTCCAATCTCCTCTCTACTTGGAGACATGGCTGTGGACAGATATGATCAGAGCACACGAGCCAAGAAGGGCCACCCCAGATGACCCTAAGGTAACGTTGGTAGATGGACAAAAACCATGCTGACCTCTTGTAGTTCCCCGTTGCAAAAAGACAAGAGGCCTCCCATGATAGGGGATCCATGCAGACGAATGGCAGAGTCAGAGGCTCGGTCGAGTGGATTCAGCTGCGTGGATTAGTTTTGCAGCCCTTTCTCACACTCAAGAACTAAGCCCCGGCATGGATCTATGTCAGACTGAAGCGCTGGCCATCTCAGAGAATTTGTAGGAGAGGTTCCGAGGAGACTCAGTAATGCGGATATTAGACTTGGATGTCTTAGCACCAGTGCTCTTCCAACGCCAGCCAGATTCTTCGCCAGCGTTGGAAGATCTGCCAGACGAGACTTTGTTATTCCGATTGACCAGAGTGTTCGTACATAACAGCCATTAGGGAACCAAAGATGCTCAGCGGACCAAGCTTCAGCCAATGGAGGAGTGGGAGGCCTTCAAGAAGAAGAGAGGTTATCTTTAGAGAAGGAGAGCAGGTAAGGAACAAATCTTCATATCTCCACCCATCGGTTGTGGATCCTTCCTTCGATAGGTCTCTAGAAGCTGCTGATCTCCTGTGGCTCATAGCCTGCGGTGGAGTCCTGACAGACACACCCAATCAGCTAAATCATTTGGAGAGAGCGACCTACAGGGAATCAAGACCAGCATTCACGAACCAGATATTGAAGCCCCAGACACACTATCTGGCGAAGCTGTACTTCGTGGTGGCCACTTCACATTGCAGCATCCTCCAGAGTCTTTTGTCAGACTCCATCCTGATCGACCCCACCGCGCAGCAGAGAAGCGTTGAATAGCTTGGAGCTGTGCCCGAGGCAAGAGAGCCAGAGACCACAGCATCAGATCCTCAGAGGACCACTCCTAAGAGGGGCTACAATTCCCGTTGCAGCGTTGCTCGACCTTCTCCCCACGCACTGCGTGCATCGAAGCCCTGAAGGCATCGCTCACATCGTCACAGCATAGCTCAACTCCTCAGCTCCTGCAAACCCTTACCCCCAACCTCACAGAAACAAACATCCTCCAAATCCAAGCTCACACCCTCCAATACCGTGCATACGAAGGGAAAGAATGTCAGAGATCAAGTCAGAGAACAAGACAGAGAAACAAAGACTTTCCCGCACCCTTAGCTCTTTCCTCACTTCAATTGAACCTTCCCCCACCGCTTCCCTCACCGCACCGATCTTATCCGCCAATCCCTGTCCAGCATCGCTTTCTCCGTCACTTCACATCTCAATCCGTTCTGCCATTTTCCGTGCCGAGAACAACATCCGTTTCTATCCACCCAATCATCTCCGTCCCGAGCTCCGACAGCATTGCCTTCACTCACAAACACAACGCACCGCACCGCACCGCACGGACCCTCCTCACGCCCCATCCCCAATCTGCCATCCGCATTGAAAGCAAACCAGCATACAGCTGGAAGGGTGCACAGAGGTAGCTGTAGCTGCGATGACCAACACTCCCTCACAGTGCCGGATCCCTCTTCAACAAGTCTAGACATCCTTCTCCCTCTGCATCAAACTCCCATAGCATGAAAACCCACAGGATCACAAATAGCAAACACCAAGCACCGGAGACCAAACCACAATCCACAATCCACCACCCACCATCTGCACTGCCATTTCAATATCCTCCCCCTCCCCCTTCCTCCTTCCCCATGCTCTCAGCACTCATACGCATACTCAACCTCGTATTCGATTCCATACTCTATTGCCCTACAGTACCATTGCCTCGAGCCATTTTTTCGCCCTTATCCCATTTCTATTGCCTCAAACCACCCCCTCAAATCAATCCCCAATCCCCACCCCTTCAATCCCGAATCCCAATCCCCATCCCCCAATTCCCCTCCCACGTGCATCACGAACCCTCTCCAAACCCCCCCAAAACCCAGCTTCACTCCAAATCCCAAGGCAACATGCAGAGAAAACGCACAGACCTCGCAGAGAAAATACCGAGGAAGCCCGCAGAGAAGGGAAAGTGAAGGAGTGACGTTCGGAGAACGGCAACTTTCTCAGCGGACAATTCATGCGGGCAGGACTGGTAAGGGAAGCACGTGAGGGTAGGACTGGAGTGTATGGTAGGGAGAGGACATTAGAGAAAGGACATTATAAAAAGGACTCATTCGGGTATTCACGGAGAAGGGAAGGGAGCACGGCCACAATCGCCCTGCGCACAATTGTCTCGGCCGAGCATGCACCGTCGTGACTCCATTTCCACTTCCACCCCGAAGCACAACATGCCCCGGGCCACAGCTACCTTACCTTACCTTACATACCAGACATATACATACATGAACAATCCAACCCTCCAAGCCCACCTCCCCTACCCTCCCGTTCCATCTCAACTCAAAATACAGCCTCGCTATTCTATCATACACCACCACCATCACTGTAGAATCCACCCATCCCATCTCAACCCTATCCCCCCAATCCCATCCCCCATCCCCCATCCCATCCCATCCAATCCCATCCCCACCCATCCCATCCCATCCATCCCATCCCACCCCATCCCATCCCATCCCATCCCATCCCATCCCATCGCCAGTCATCACACCCACCCCCAAACAAATATCCAACTCTCGAAACACTAGAGCTAGTTACCGTAGACGGCAAAACACGTCCGTATGAACTTACTTACCTTACTGGTAGCATAGAAAATGTTGTATGCAAAAGGAACGAAGCGAAGTGGGTATCCTATCATATGGAAGTAAGGTAGGATATGCGGCCAATCAGCTTAGCAAATAGCGAGAGATACGAGAGATGTTCGATTGGTTATGGATGGTGTGTGGGATGGATGGAGGAGTTGTACATGCTTGAGAGGGGTGGGGATGCTCTACGATGTTGGCTGTGCTGAGACGCCATGTATGTTGTACGGCTTCGGGAGAGGTGTGGTGCCTTCCATTTGTGAGACGGGGATGCTTTTCTACTTTATGGTATGTGGATGTGATTGACGCTGATTTCTACGCATTTCTTCATACGACCGTGCTAGATCGCGATTGATCAACGCAGTTGTTGATTGGATTTAATGCATCATCAAAGCGGACATGAAGTGTGGAAAATGTTTCATGGCAATCATTTGTATTCATAGCTATGTACAATCATGCCCGTGCATACTGCATCCCAGTCGTAGTTCTAGTGACAGAGCAACAACCCATGGGTGATGCAATGTGCAATGGTATCTCAATTTTATCTCTAGTAAACTGACGCGTAAACTGACGCCGTTGAAGAGGCCTCAGTTCAGGTGGGGGTCAAGAGCCTTTGCGGTCCCTGTGATGTGGGGCCCAGGGTGAACAATGTCTTCTGGATGACCGTCACCGCGATGATGCTTCCCAATGCCCTCACCAGCCAAGCCAGAGCCACCGCCCATGCCCGAGCCAGTGGTGTTTGATCCATATCCTCCAGATCCAACACCTGTGGCACCCATGTTGCGGGATCCATCGAGATCTGAATCAATGCGAGGATCCATCTTGTTGCCGAGGTTCGAAGAGTGAGGACCAGTAGTGCCAGACGAGCCACCAGTCATGCCGGTCCCTGAGCCCATTGTGCTTGAACCGTACCCTCCAGATCCAGTACCAGTGGCACCCATGTTGCGAGACCCATCGAGATCTGAATCAACGCGAGGATCCATCTTGTTTCCAAGATTTGAAGAGTGAGGGCCAGTTGTGCCAGACGAGCCACCTGTCAAGCCGGAACCTGAGCCAGTGCCAGTCAAGCCAGAGTTGTGGCCTGAATGTCCAGATCCGAGCCCAGAGCCAGTCATGCCGGAACCTGAGCCAGTGCCGGTCAAGCCAGAGTTGTGGCCTGAATGTCCAGAACCAAGACCAGAGCCAGTCAAGCCAGAATCTGAGCCAGTGCCGGTCAAGCCAGAGTTGTGGCCTGATTGTCCGGAGCCGAGACCAGAGCCAGTCACGCCGGAACCTGAGCCAGTGCCAGTCAAGCCAGAGTGGTGACCTGAGTGTCCAGAACCAAGGCCAGAGCCAGTCGTACCCGCACCAGTCAACCCGGTGCCGGTGGAACCGCCGGCGCTCGTGCCCGTGAGGCCAGTATCACGACCATTTCCGAAGCCAGCAGTGTCGCTGGATAAGCCGGAGTCGGTGCCTGTCATGCCCGATCCTGTCTTGCTGCCTGTGACAGGATCAGTGTAGCCCGAGGTGCCAGCGTCCCGCTCGCCGTGAATGCCAGGCTTGGTAGAGTGCAGGATGCCGGTATTGGTGTTGGACGTAGACGAACCGTGACCCAGGGAGCTGTCGTGGACGCCAGATTGGGTTCCATGCTCGCTCTCAAGACCAGTGGCGTTAGGATCTGGAATTATACGTCAACGGCGTCAAATACTGAGGAAAAGGAGCTTCTCATACCTTTGTGACCTCCAATGGCGTCCTTGACTTTGTTGATGAGTCCAGACATGACGGGTTTGTGGAATGAGAGAGTGTGTATTTGTGAGGTGAAGTGTGAGATGGTTGGGAGATGGTTATTGTTTGAAAGTGAGGTAGATGTAGACGATTGAAGTGTTTGATGTGGTGAATCGGTGAAGAGAAGAAGGAGGGCGGGGTTCATATAGTGAGGACGTCTTGTGGGAGTACAGCTAGCTGCGGGAGTGACATCGTAAACTTGGCAGAAGCGAGGTGAAGCCAAAGTAGCCTCAATGGCGTCCTCATAGCGTCACCCCATGCACGATTCAGGGCAAGAGTCACCTTGATAGGCAAGAAGTGGGGTAAACTTCATGCAAGAATGATGTCATTCCTGCACCGCCACATTTGCACAGCCACATATATGAAGGATCGCCTGAGGCGTTGTCGATCTTTTGCGGGAATGCTTCAGGTAGCTATTGATCGTAAAGTCAAGGCTAAGATACCTGCAGCTTGGAACTTGAAGTTTACAAACATGATCGATAGACGCCACCATTCCCAAAGTGGTGCCTTTGACAATCTGCCGGCTGTAAAGTTAACTTGGTCAGCCTTCCCCTTCCTGTCCAGTGCCGATCAAGATGATCCCTCAAGCAGCACCGGTGTGCCGGAGATTACCACCTTCTGCGCCAGGTGCAGCATCGTAAACGTCCGTGGATGCCCCAATTGGCTTCTGTAATTCATCCTGTTCTGGTGAGAAGCCTGCGTCCTTACGACCTCCTTTCATGGCAGTAATCATCTTGTGCCTTCCTTGGCCCGCCGCTGTGGAATCAGGGTAGATCTTGGGTCCATCAGGATCGTAGTATTCTTGATCGGTCGTCTCTTGGACATGTCCTTTCCGAGCGAGACCATCCTTTGTCAATGTGTCATTTGAGGACTGGCTTGGCTGGATACTGACAACTGGTGGGGGCCGAATTGGAAGCTTTTCCGGATCAAAGTTTTCCTTCTCATGCTCGTCAAAGTCTTGTCCAGGGTTCGCAGTCTCATACTCGAGCATCTTCATGATTTTGTAGAGGGATGACGCCAGCAGTGAACCCAAAATAGGACCAACCCAGTAGATCCAATGATAATGCTCAAAAGAGTGAAGGATGACGCAAGGACCAAAGGAGCGTGCAGGATTGAGAGAGCCACCAGTATAGAAGACGCCTGGAGCGAATTCAGAAGGGTCTCACTCGCCAATCGTGTGAAGGACTTACCTGACAGCTCTGCGATAAACAACGATAGTCCGATGCCAACGGGTGCGATAAAGGTTGCCTTGTGCTTCTCCGCCGCTAACATAAATATGGTGAAGACCAGCTGAGCAGTAAGGAACATCTCGATGAAGAGCCCTTGCGTGATTGAAGCCCCTGGCCGTAATGTTGTCTTCACGCTCAATGGTCCGGGGAATAATACGGCCACGATTCCCGCAGCGGCGATCCCACCGAGAAGTTGAGCGACGAGGACCAAGCTACCTCTCACGTAAGGTACCGCTCCCACCAGACAAAGGCCCAATGTTACTGCAGGGTTGAAAAGGCCACCACTGATGCGGAAGAATACCCATGCATTGACCGCCAGGGAGAATCCAAAGCACAAGCTAATGTACAGGAGCTGGGCAGGGTTGGCTGCCTGCGAGATATCGCTGCTCGTCGGTGGTTTGGTCTGCGTGTTGGCGACTTGGGTTCCGGAGAAAGCGAAGAAGAGGAAAAGAAAGGTGCCGACGAATTCCCCAGACATGGCCACAAAGTGGGATCGGAAGTGGTGGGGTAGATATCTGAGGATGGGGAGACGATTGACGATGGTAGAATCAGTCCCATGTCGATGTCGTCTTGCCATCCCAGGTAGGATGAGACCACCATCAGTTGGCTCATCAATGTTCATCATGGCTGATGCGATCCGAGTGTGACTTATGTTTTAGGGGAGGAGGTCTTTTCAAGATGAAGTAAGGAATTCTACGAGCGGGGTTTGTGATACAGAAGACTGAGAGAAATGATGTTGCAGAAGGAAATTGTTTGGAGAGGGAATTAAGAGAAGGTGGGATTGCCAAAGTCCCTCCGTTCAAGTCGATCGAGCCTGCCTGAGACCTCCATGATAAGTCGGACTCTGACATCAAGAGACATCTTAATTAGTACCACACGCTGCCAAAAGCTAACTATGACAGTTGTAACAAATTGAGGAGATGCTCTGTTTCATATATTCATGAGCATGAGGGCAGAGATGCTAGATAGTTCGACGAATCATATGTTTTAGACGCTTATGTACATTATCAACAATTGATCGGTGATGCACTCAATGCTGAGGTTCGTAAGGCTGACTGCTGAATCCGCTTGCAGGCCAAGCCAAGATTTGGCGGAAAGTCGGCCGAGAGGCGCTTCCGAAAGGAGCAAAGCGCACCCAACTCCCACCTGCATGACCACTACTCCCACAGCCAGCGACATACACCACTCGTCACTTGCTTGCCACTCGTAACTCCCTACTGCACAAGACTCACTCGTTGCTACATGTCTTTACACAGAGGCGATCCGCAATCTGCTGTTATAGCAGCACCGTGAACGTTTATCAGATTTCTCTACAAGCACAAGCACGAGCACAACCACCTCGACTTCGACATGCATCCCCACCACTTCGTCCTCGTGTGTCTCGGCGTTGTCGGTCTCCCGACTCTCTTGACCTTCTTCTCTCTCCTATATTCCCATCCTAGAGGCGATGTTGCCACCGAATCCGCACCAGATTCGCCAAAGAGCGGCGTCCGAGCGCTCTTCTCTTTCCACACGCCCGCTACGCTTTTCCCTCCTTCAGCAATAATCAGTCTCACAGACGACAATTCTACCTTCTTCCTGGCGCGTCCCGCTGACTTTGGGCCGTCTCTTGTGGCAAACGGTCTTAGTGGGCAGCTGTGGATCGGGAGCGGCTTCGGTGACGATGGCTTAGGCAGAGGAGGAGCCGGCACTGGCGCGGAAGGCGAACTTGGCTGCAGCGATGTACCGGGGTGGGAGGAAGGCAGCCAACTGTCTCGCATAGACAACACTGCTGATCAAAGCACGACCGGTCTTGATGCTAGCAAAGCTGAGACCTACTCCGGCCAAAAACCCATCCCTATCGTTACGGCATCAGATGGGCAAGGAGGACCTTCTGAAGGCGACGGTACCGACGACCATTTACACCATCCGCTAGCTTCATCGCCTGTTTCCAAGCCTGCGGATCCTGGATTATCGGCCCAGCACCCTCCCCCAGAGAACGGTCAACCATCCACACATGCAGATATTCAATCGCTGCAAGAAGGCGCCGAAATAGCTGGCAAAGTCGTGCTATTGAGCCGAGGGGGCTGTGGCTTTCTCGAAAAGGTGAAATGGGCTCAGCGACGAGGCGCAACCGCTCTCATAGTCGGCGACCTTACCCGTGGTGGACCGCTTATCACGATGTACGCCCGAGGGGATACATCGAATGTCTCGATTCCGTCCTTGTTCACGTCGCATACGACTGCCCACCTCCTCTCATCGCTGATACCCTCCGAAAGCTTTATGGATGAAGATGACGCAACGGTGGGAATAGGACAGGGCATTTCTGGTCATGAGGGTCCCAATATGATGGGCAACAACGACGGACCTACCTTTACTCGCGAGTCGGCTTCGAAGTCGACGTCTGCAGCATCACATCCTGCCAGAAGACGATCTTTCAAGGCGAAGGGGACAAAGCAAATAGCAATGCCGGAGAAGAAGCCAAGCTGGCTCAGAACTGTCTTTGGTATGGGCAGCAAATCTCACAGATCTAGGAAGGCCGAGGATACCAGGCGTCCGCCCAGCAGTGGCCGGCATGATTGGTTCAGCGAAAAGTGGGCGGACGAGTGGCCAAAGGGTCGGATAGGGAGCTCTTCTCCGAAAGCAAACCCTGATGAGAAGGGCAAGGCTAAGATCGAACCTCCAGCTAAAGAAAATCGGAAGGCGGGATCACATATCAGCTCCAGTGACGACTTTGTCATTGGCGTCCAAGATTGGCGAGACCCTGACATGGCAGCCAAGCCTTCATCCAGTACACACAGCATACCTATGACGGAATCTACTGCACGGATTCCCCTAGCCACAAAGGCACTTTACTCCAAGGGTGGCGAGTCAGCGGAATCGAAGCTCGAGACTGCCCTCCGAGGTGGCAGCATTACACCGGGAAGTGGGCAGTATCAGAGGCCGGGTATGGAGGGCGAGTCCCAGGATCAAGCGCCAAAGGCACTTGAATCCCCAGATCAGAAGCAATCAGCCACGAAGTCGAAGAGCGCTCAAGCAGCACCGCGACCCAAAGCTGACCTTCTCGAAAGTGAACTCGATGAAGATCATGAAGGCTTGTGGGTCACACTTACACCAACAACGATGTCTACAAGCCCATTCTTCGACACTCTGTTGGTCCTTGTGGTTAGCCCACTAGTTACACTGACTGTTGTCTACGCCCTTCTACTCCTTCGCTCACGTATCCGCCGCAGACGATGGAGAGCGCCGAAGTCTGTAGTCGACCGCCTTCCTATCCGGACCTACCACACAATGTCGTGTGCTTCAACTACATCGTCTAGCAGGATTGCCAGTCCGCAAAGCACGTCGCCTTCTTCTCCTCTTCTACGCTCAAGCCCACCGTCTGTGACAGCTCGTTCAAGACCACGGTCAGTCACGGCTTCGGGACTTGCAGATGCTGTCTCGGCGTCCTTGGATCGCGCCACCAACGCGTCTGTAACGCAAGGGGAGAAGCGCGCTGCTCCTGCGAGGACGAAGCGAAAATACAATGGGAAGCAGGTCGAATGTGTTGTGTGCCTTGAGGAGTATGTAGATGGTGAGAGTAGAGTGATGAGCCTTCCCTGTGGCCACGAATTTCACGCCGATTGCATGTAAGCTGCGATCATCACGAATGCTTGAATATTTCGACTACTGATAATCTTACAGAACGCCATGGCTGACTACTCGACGACGAACATGCCCTATATGCAAGGGAGATGTTGTTCTATCAATGGCCCAACCATCATCGACGGCCTCAGCTGACTCAAGCACTCACCAAACCCACCGCGACCATGGCGATAGTGCTGACATCCAAGCCCAAGCTGCCGAGACTGCAAACGAGTCGCCTTCCGCCGCGATACCCATCCCACGTGATATTGATTTAGAGCAGGGAGACGATATGGCCGCTACCCTGGTCAATGATCAGCCTCAGGCTTCGTCGTCGAGGAGTGGATGGCGGGGTTTGGCAGCCTCGATGAGTCTGTCAGCCTTCAGTGGAGAAGCGGCATGGAGGCAAGCGCAGGAGGATAGGAACAGGTGAGACTGAAGCCGAAGCCGAATTGTCAATGGGGTCAACCTGCACATAGCCTATTGATCAAGGAGTATTGGGTATGCATCGGGTTTGGCATTGCGCGGAGTCTGTTCATAACGCTATATTCCTGAGACTGCCCGTGTGTTGTGACATGCAAATTACGTGGTCTGTCACGATCGTAGCAACAATCATTCAACTCAAGCGGACCTGCGCCTCTTTGCTCACAACCTCATTCCTTGGCGCAAGTAAATAAATGACGTAAGCACATCCCAGAATCTACCCTGTTTCCGCTCAGACAACGAAGTTCTTCATTGTACCAATTGCTTGCGCATATTCTGTGCGCTTCAATTCTTCAAATGGCGGACAAAGTAAAGCACGTTGCGCTTGATGAGGCAGAGCGTATCAAGGCTCAAACAATCCAAGCTGCGCGCTCGGCGGCGTACCTATATCCCCTCAGAGTATGTTCTTCGTCCCAGTGCCCAAGCAACACAAGCCTCGCCCAGCGCTAGAGTGTATAGCTGACAACGGAACATATAGGGCATATACTACTTCATCTCTCATCGTGACTTATGGTAGGCTTCCAAATGTACTTTTCAGGACCTAGAAGCTGTGAGCCTAATTGTTCCTTGATAGGAAACCTCTCCTCAACAAGCTCGTCCCAACCATGACCCTAGGCCTCGGCGTCACAACCTTCATGTTCGTCTTCACCTACCTACCCCAAATGGCGGTTATGGCCTTCACATCAGGTCCCCTAGCCGCCATCAGCGCCGCCCTCCTTGTTCTTTCGGAATCTTCGACCCTTTTCACCATGCTGAGCAAAACGTTCCTCATCGACGACGCTCTGACCGACACCTTCGATGGTGTGCTCGTATCTAAGAATACTACAGACCTGGTCTCCGAAGGCAGGCAGATAAAGGGTGGAAGTGGTGTCATGGGGAAGTTGGGCAATTTGACGAAGACGCCGTTTCAAAAATTTACGCCTACGGCGATCATACGGTACTTCATGTATTTGCCGCTCAACTTTATCCCTGTGGTGGGTACAGTAATGTTCGTGATCTTGCAGGGGAAAAGAGCAGGTCCAGCGAGTCATGCAAGGTATTTTCAGCTGAAGCAGTGGAATGCAAGCCAGAAGGAAAAGCACATCGATCAGTACAAGGCTGCATATACGAGGTATGTTCCATAATCCGGCAAACGACAGCATCGAAACTGTGCTTACAACGTCCAGCTTCGGCGTCGCTGCTGTTCTACTGGAACTGGTCCCTTTGGCGTCAATTCTATTTGCTTTCACGAATACTGTGGGAGCAGCGCTGTGGGCCGCGGATATGGAGAAAGGCAATATCACAGAAGAGGGTACTGCACCAAAGTTGAAGGAGCAAGCGAAGAAGGCTCAGTGAGCACCTATGATTCTTAAGGGATCTAGTGCATCCAAGGCCACGGTCAATGAAGCAGCGACGTTCAAGCATACTGACGATGTCCTTGAAACTTCCACCCTGTTTTGAAACCATGCTTGTTCGATTTCCCTAGTGAGGTTCTCGTTTGGTGATCGAGGTTTCTCTTCTACACGCCTACCCGCTGTTGAATAAGATGCAGCCGACCGTGCAAGGAAGCTAACGTCTGACTGCATGTACACTTGTGCAGTCAGACGAATGTGGTATCTTGTTGAATGTAACACCATAATAGCACCCATGCTGAGCTTCTTCATTAAAGATCCGATCCTCACAACGAACATCCTACTAATGCAACCTGATAGCCCAAGCTTCGAGTAAAACACCCAAGTATAATCTATGGTTACCAACGAACACCCGTCCAGGTGAGTTTCGCGATTGATGAAAGTCGTGCCAGTACTTCTATCATTGCTTTGCTGATGCCTTGATACTGAATTCTCTAGCAAGCAGAATTACTTTTCGTAGTGCATGATCAGCCGGGCCAGCGCCTACTGGACAGGGTCATACAGTTCATTTTATGACAATACGGCCGTACGCTGAGAGCCGAACGGCGGAAATTGGATGTGAGAAACGTGACTGCCGTAGGCGCGGGCCATGATATTCGCCACGCGTGGTAATGAACTAGCGCCTACAACAATCACAACTTCTTCCTCTGTTGATTTCCCATCCATCTCACAACATTGACGGGCAGCCGCAACCACACTCATTTGAACAGTATTGCATCCCACGATCCAGGTCTTCATCACTCATTCACTCTTCACTTCAACACTGTCGTTCCCCCGCTGATTCTACAATTACGTTTTTCCTTACTCTTCACACGTAAGCCACCCTGTATCTTTCTGCGGCCACAATTCCTTGACATCGCTGACAACCCACATTACGCAGGCCAGCATGAAGGTGAAGCCCTTCGTTCATGGCTCAACCATCGTTCTAGTCGCTGCATTGGGGCTCGTCAACGGCCGCATTCAGCTTCACGGTCATCAACACGGCGATGTTCTCGCTAGGATCTTGCACAAGCCAACAGCTAGCTCTGGTAGCAGCATTTTGGTGACGGCAACGGACCGTGAGATACGCTTGCTATGCAAGGTAATGGCCATGCTGACAAGAGCCTCAGAGTCGATTGCAACCCTTCCAGATCCTACGGAGATCGCCCACTGCTTTGGCGCAGATTGCAGTGTACCGAATGTTACGATTCACTCGCAGATTTCCTCGCGCGTCACACCTGTACCTCAAATCCAGGTCAAGGATCTGAACCTTGGAGATGCTCAAATATCAAGCCGTCATCGCCAGCGCTCTCACGTTAGAGCTGCCACTGGTAGCGAGCCTTCAAACACAGACTTTGAGCGGAGATCGTTCCCATCAGGTGAATCGGAGGAGTCAAACAGTGATCATTGGCATATGCTCAGCATTCGGGTGTCTTTGCTAATGTGTGACCCCAGGCGCTGACTCTACGTCGGATTCAACTTTACAGCGAAACGCTTTCAACATGGACACAGCTATGAAGAGCACTTTGGTCCAAGGCGCTGAAGATCACGGCTTCCCAGCCTTCGGCATCCCCAACTTCCATCGTCCTAAGTCTCTCGCTCCTAGACAGGACGATGGCTACCAATCTTTCGTTTTCGGCGGCTTCACCGCCTCAAATCCAACGAGCTCGATCTCTGCCGCAATTGCATCAATGACTGCTTACGGAGGTGGCCTACCAGCTAAACAGCTCACTCCATCTTCCTCGATATCTGCCGCCACGGCATCAGTGACTGCATACGGAGGTGGCTTACCGCCAAAACAGCTTATTTCATCTTCCACCTCGGCAGTCTCAAGCTCGAGATCTGTCGCCATGGCATCAATGACTGCTTATGGTAGCTTGCCAACAATACAGCTCACTTCATCTTCCACCGCGGTAGTCTCAAGCTCTGCCACCAAGTCAAGTACATCGACTTCTACAATTTCAAGCTCCACTGCATCCTCAGTCTGCTCAACCGGCAATGGTACAACGTATACGTCTGCTGCTGGTATCAATTACCAAATTGTTTGCAACACAGACTACACGGACAATAACCTTCCCTTTCAGTTAGCGAATAGCTTCGCGGGCTGCCTCGAGAAATGCGATGCGTGGAATTTCGACAACCATGATGTTGATTGTATAGCAGCTATCTACGTACCAAATAGAGGTGCAGATACAGATGATTGTTACCTGAAGTCGAAATTGGTCAATCCCAGCGCAGCTCCGGGCTACTGCGGCGCATTACGAATCGGATATATTTCCATCACCTCGTCTACTATTGCAGCTAGCAATACAGCAGCTGTCTCCAACTTGGCTGCTACAACTTCGACCTCGGTTTTCGCGTCCGCCACACTGACAAGTGCTTCTTCTTCCACTTTACCTCCTGCAGCTTCATCCACTGTTTCCAGCCCAGGCATTACGTACGCCTTTGGAAATGCGGTCATCGTGCCAAAGGTATTCACATCGCACTTACACGGGCCAAGCCAGAATACACCAACTCAGCAGTTCCTCGATATCAAAGCACCTGCTGGTGTCACACTTGCCAGCAGTCTCCTCACACTCGGAGACAATGGGGATCTCACTACCGGCTATGACATCTCTGGCCAAACTGGTGTTCTCGATGTCAATATCTCTACTCAGTCTTATTTGGCGCCCCTGACCAATACACCACATTTGTCTCGAGATGGTGGCAGAGGAGGCATGGTAAACGGAGAGCATCTCTTCATTTTCTGTGATACGGGCTCTTACTCGACGACTACATCATCATCAAACGGCAACTTTCTTGGCTTCGTCTCCAGCTCAGTTGCCACTGATGTCGGCATGAAAGGTCTGACTGGCGATGCGCTCAGTTTACAAGATGGCATTGGACAGTGGAGTGACAACGCTGGTCGGATGCGAGGCTTTGCACCTCTGACAGAAGGCGAGGTGGCATACAATCAGGTCATGCAAGGTCAAGGGCAGCGTTATGCCGTCTGGCCTGAAGCCGATATCATTCCTCTCGATGCCAGATCCGGTATCATGTATGCTCCAGTCGTCTATGACAATGTCAATGAGTTCACCAAAGCCGCCGTCTTTACCTACACTGGCGCAACACTATTGACCATTACTGCGGGCGGCAAAGGAGGCCCCGTGGCTCAGCGTACTGTGGAGAAGATCTTTCAGAAGGATGAAATTGAGTGGGGCTGTTCGGGGGGCATCCGCTCTTGGGGACCCTCTGGCATTGGGGGCGACGATGGGAATGTCTATCTCTTTGGCAATGTTCAGGGTGGCATTCTTCTAGCCCGGGTCTCACCAGACAAAGTGGCTGACCGAAATTCTGTGAGTACCGCGTTACCGTATCAATACTGCAGTTTCTGACGTATTTAATAGATCACATACTGGAATGGCGGCTCGTGGACCAACAATATGTTGACCAAATCTTCGACGTCTTACTTCATCGAAGGTGCTTTCATGGACGTTGCTGTCTTCTACTCACCTCGACATTTGACCTTCATCATCGTGTATCTCACCTTTTATGCCGACAGCACCTTCTACTACCGCATTCTTGAAGCCGACCACGCCATTATCCCGCCCTTTGCTCCTGGAGGAGATTCCTCCTCAGACTACGTTGAAAAAATTCTCAAGTACAAGTGGTCAGAGCAACAGGTTCTCTACAAAGCACCCCAAGGATTAAGCGGGAAATACATCTACGCTGGCGGACCTCATCTAGGATACTATGGCTCTAATGATATCATTAACGGTGGTACAAAGATGTTGCTCAGCTGGTCTGCTCCTACTGGTCTTGATCCATCCACACTCCTAAGCGAGTACCAGATTTTCACTGCCGAGATTAACTGGGTTTGACATCTGGAATCCTGGTCCCACCCTCTTCCGGTCTGGCATGTCTGAATTTCAAACGTGGCAGCGGCCAATCTTCTGGATATTTCCTATGGATATCCTACTTCGAATCTTGTACCTTTTGAATGTTCGGTCTCTACTTCTACTTTCTTCATGGAGCGAGATCACAGTGAGCTATCAACGAGCTTCGGCGGATCTTGCTTTGTCTATTATGGTGGGTTCATTGTCTTGACTGCTGGCAGTACTACAACATCACTTTATGCCGCATCACGGATTTAGCGATGAATGTTGTATCAAGAGATTCACATTACACATTGATTGTGTATTTTAACAATGTCACTTTGAGTGACAGCATAGATTACAAACCTGTGTCTTTTCATCTTTCCTTTCCTTTCCTTTCCTTGACGTTCTTCACAATCTCTCATTCGGCCAGTGTGAAATCAATAATACATATATATATAATGATTCTCTCATCTACCATCATGCCAGAACATCCTATGAATAACACAGCCACATCCTTCTTCATGAGATGGATGTATTGGTAATTGATTAAATTTGATTCATCTTGAGAGGACTTGCTATTCTGTTCGCTTCGGAAGCGCGTTTCATGAATGTCACTTGATCGTGTCGATTTGGCATCACGGCAGAGTATGGCTTAATAGCGGCCTTCACTGCTGTGCCGTCCATAGTGTTGCTTCACTCTTGATGAGGGGTTTCCGCGCATTTAATGGGTTTTTGAAATCCATGCTTTTACGAAATTTGGCAGAACCCTTCTTGCGGATTCGCGACCAGCAGCGCTTTCTGTTCCTGCTCCTTGAAGGTTATTTCCGTGGACACCTTCACTCTTTTCTAGGCCCTCCGAACGTCACCTCAGCCATTCGGAGTGGTTCGGTATTCATCTGGGAGCACAACGTCTCTGCTGCCCAACAATGGGACGATCATAGGTCCTGGACTGTTCTTGATCATGTCGGTGTCGATGCTATTGGTACTGTTCTCTTCTCTCTGGAGCGATTTATTCGTTCCATTCCATGCCGTGCGTTTGGAGGAACTGGGGGAAACTTTTTTGCCGATACAATCACAGTAAGGTTTGGTGTTTTCGTTGATGCTATTGATACTACTTCTTCTCCCCTGATGATTGTTTATGTGGCAACGACAACGATTTCGACGACGACGACCACTTGGAGAAGATGCAGGAATCGATGGGTTGGGAGAACTAATCGCGCCGTCTTACTTCTAAACGCCGAATTCCTGCTAGTTCTACTTATCTCCGGAATCCCTATAATCAATCGACCCGTTAATTACGCCGGCCTCCTGAAGCTCATCTTCTAACTACACTTCGCGCCTTAACCCACCCGACTTGACCTACTCTGACTCGGAAGATGTCGAGATGGGGGATGAGACTTCCGAACCCCCAACCACAGTGCAAGCTCCCTTCGCCCAGTCACCTCCATCCATTCCGTCCCCCTGCCAAGCCCGTCGCTGCTTCGAATCCATTCGCGCCAACGTTGTGGATCTCGGTCCGCTCTTGCCACTACGAAACCCTACCGGCTACGTGCAGAACCCTCTTGGTATGATCGGTCCTGCACAGTATGTTTTGATCTGTCCGCTGACGTCTCTCCACTCCACAGATGACGGGGATTGCCAGCACGTCATTCTCGTTTGCTTGGCGTTTTGGGAGGTTTTGGAGCGGTTGCACCCTGGTGGCGGAAGGGGGCTTCGGCGCCCGACGATAACTTCGAGAGATTTAATGCGGCCTACGAAAAGGGCACCCTAACTACAGTTAACTTCGCTAAATATCACCACCTGCTCGAGCCGGACGCATTCCGTTCCCTAATAAGAGGCTCCAGTGGCGAGCCCGTGGAGCCCGAGAGAGCGTACACCATTCTAAGGCCCCTCCTGCGCATATTACAGCTCCGTCGTATAATGGCCCACCATATCCTCGTTAACGACGAACAGATCTAGATCGGACAGAATATCCCCCCTTATCATATCTAGACCGTTGAGCTCGATCACCTCCGGTATCAATTAGAAGAGTACTTCGCCGTCCACCGGACTACCGGCCGTGGGGCTTCTAGAGGGGTGGATGAGAAGACCGGCGAAGGACAACTGGACATATTAAAGCATCGGCGCCTCTCTTATAACGTCCTAAACCCCTAGCTGGATTCCTTAACTAAGTACTCCTATATAAAGGACGTTAACCGCTGGTTCGATCGCTTTAACGACTTCGGTGCGACGATACTATTCTAGGCCTCGCGCCCGGCTCTATACCTTAAGCTATATTTGGAGTGGGCGGACATGGCATAGTATATGGGGGCGCGGTCGGCTAAGCTCAGCTAGCTCGCCGGCTATACACATCACGTTGTTAATAAAGTATTCGGCGCCGTAAGCTGTTGATCTTTTATAATTAGCCGCTTACCCTTCTTAACCTTAGCATTCGATCGGCCGACTCGCCGCCAGAGCGCAGCAACGCCCGCACCGCCTTTAATAACCCTAACGACCCCTCCTAAATCCTGATTACGAGCATCGCCGTGAGCGGAGCCTCCGTTAATCTTTTTTATGCGTGCGCCGACTATATATTTGTCGATGTGCCGCCGAGCGCTAATAGTATGCTGTAGGCTATCCATCGACTGTTTCGTCTTGGGCAACGCCGCACATGCAATATGGTCCTCTTGACGTTAGACCACTCCTACGACTAGGCGCTCTAGGCTCGAGCGGCAAACAAAATGATTGGATACATTGGTATCTTGCCGTCATCTGCCGTTCGTATAATCCTTACCCAAAGTCTGTTGCTAGTAGAGAAAGAGCGAGGGATTATGGGAGTGGGCAGAGCACTCTTGCCGGTTTGCACCCAGCAGTACTTGGTGTTGTACTGCTGTTCTTGATAGTGTCACTCGTTTCCGGAGAAATATCTCGCGCATTGATTGATTTCTCATATTCCTAACAATTCCTCTGGAATAGCCTGTCTTCCGATCCTTCATTACGCGAACACATGCCGCCTGACAGTGTCGTATTCCGTCTATACCTAGACCTCAACGACTTATTTGATTTCAAGGCTACAGATCTGAAAGGACTTTTTACTTTTCACTCCATGCAGATTTTAGAGCTGCCAAAAGTCTTGTGCAGATTCTCTTTCAGTAGCGTTTAGTACTGCGTTCTACATCGTTGTTACTGTTTCGATCCATCTTGCGAATACACTGATACATCGAAACCCTATCTTCTCCCTTCGATCCCCTGACCTCAATATCACATCATACCTCAAGCCGACTAACTTCAAAACAATTTTCTGCTTTTCAACCCATGCCTTTCATGGATGCTGTTGTAAGGCAAGTGCAGATAGGAAGTCGCTGTCAGTCTCGAATTTGGTGAGTCAAGTTGTGTGAATCATGCTTTGGCACCGCTTCGCCGTCGATAATGTGAGGTGCCCAATTAGCTAACGAGATTCATCTCTGTTTCATTCTGGTCTACACTTATTGATGAGCCAGCTTGATCCGTCTGAATATCTGAAGAACTTTGGTCGTGTCTGCTTTCTAGATTTACGAACTTTGGTGTTTCACTATGTCGCAGAGATGCGATAGGGAGTTTTCCGGAAAAGAGAGCCATATCTCAGATTCCGTTCGAATACTTGTGTACTTCGCTACTCGAGACGTGATCTCAACCACCTACAGCTGCTTCGAGTAAGGGACTTGGATGCACTTGGATTGGGAAAGGCAGTGGCGTTGGTAAGAAGTTTTCAGATCTGGGGTTCATTGGTCTTTGAGTTCCTGGGATATATTGGGTTTGGCTTTCACTTTCGTTTTGATCTAGAGTGGATTATTCGACTTCGTTAAGTTCTTCGTGGAATATCGGTTTTCGCTTTTCTTATGGTCTGGAGTGGATTATTCGACTTCGTTAAATTCTTTGTGAAGCCTTAATGTCTAGGAAATGGACGTCATCATGAAATTCGATATCTATAGCCGACGCCTTTACGGATAGTCCTTGCATCTCTCTGGCTTGAAGATATCGACTTATGACGGAGTGAAAGAGGAAAATGCTGGGAGCAAAAGATATGGGTCTTCAAATGGTAGATCCTAGGTGCCACTTTTCGTCAATGTCGGCGAAAAAAGTAACCACCTGGAGAAGCATAAAGCCGAGCTCGCCGAGAATGATCGTCGATATGTGATAAAGAAATAGACCGATCCGGTCACCGCCGAGAAGGAAAAACGCAGATCGCAGAGTCTTTTGAATTGGTATCATTCCATTCGCTGAGTTTCACTCATTTTACCTTTCTTTGTGTGAATGCTGAGGTTGAAAAAGCGTGGAGGTTTTATTCACCTTCACATCCATTTGTAGGACGGAGAAAACGAAGTTTTCCTACAAATCATCTCTGCTCCCTAATGGCAAAGATCTTCAATCCTTTTCGATAAGCGGAGATTGTTGTGGTGTGACTTGTATCTTCGGCGCTCTGAGTTGGGTAGTTGAAGACTAGAGAATCTCTCACAGCTTTCTTTCGTTTCCGAGCTTCAGAGTCAAGAGTCGTATATTGTCCACCCAGTATTTGTTCAAGGTGACTTTGAGTTAAGATTCCTCGGGCCAATCAGTATAGGCTCGATGTTGGACATCAAAGACTCGGACAAAGAACAGGCCGCAAGGGCGATGTTCTACAAAATATCTACTTTTCTATATGTTGAATACATAGTCAGAGGTGACAAAAAGCCATTAAAAGGTCGGAGACTCTGTTTGAGACGAGAGAATATCTCTATATTGTGCTCAACCGTAAAGCTTCTCAAATCTTTCTTCTTTCTCAAACTTCAGAGACGAAAGTCCTTGAACGAGGGACAGGCCGCAAGGGCGATGTTCCGCGAATCATCTACGTTGTTGTTCACCTTATGTGAAGCGAGTCAGGAAACAGAGAGTTGAGAAGAGAAGGGGGAAGAGTGAATGGGTCTATCAGTGTTTAAGCGTAAAACTTCTCAACCCTTTCTTTTATTCTTGCATACCAGATCCGACAATGGTTGGATGGGGGAGGAATAGCTTCATAATACTCATATCACAACATTGTTTACAATTTGAAGCATTGAATACATAGTCGAAGAGGTAATTAGGAAACATCTGGAAAACCTGAGATTTTGTTTGAGAAGAGAGAATATCTCTATATTGTGCTCAACCGCAAAGCTTCTCAAATACTTCTTTCATTTTCAAAACCTATTCGTGGCAGTCATTCATCGAGGAGACAACCTGATCGCAAAACTTCGCAAAGTTTTCTTCATATCTGATGTCCGATACCAGTTTATTTAAATTAAAGGACAAGCTGCAAGAACAAGGATGGGCTAGACGCATATAATAATTTAAAGCAAGTCGTGCGGGCAGAGCTGAGGGTTGAGCAAGCGGAAGGGATCGAACAATAGGAGCAACGGCACATCGAAATGGTCTATCGAAATACGTTCACATCATGCCACCTCACATACATAGATGAGGAGCTGATGAGAATAGAGAATGTGTCTGCGAATATTCATATTATCACGAGCTGAAAGCAAAACTACCATCTCTTTCATCAAGGAACCTGATCCAGGTATGCGAAGATCTTACACCCTCAAACCGCTTCGCCCAAATGGCCCAGTTACGTACCGCTGCGTGACTATGGATGCTGTTGGGGATTCCACCAACGCGTGGACGGATAGGGAAGTGGGAATTCCTGTCGTACGCCTTCCTGAGAAGCCAACGACTACTCGGGCACTTCGGCAGTACAGACGGCAAGGTTTCGTCTTGTTCATGGATCTGTCTCCCGAGTTGCGCAATGGAGTTTATGGCTACGCCATCTAACAAGGACGATTTGGGATTTCGTGGGCTGAAGATATATCTTTTCAGGCCATACCTGCAACGTTTCTCAACCTCGTCTGACGCAGAATATGTTGAGCCTAAAGTATCAGAGTAAGTCCATCGAGGTGCAGCTAGTATCGGAAAACTTTATCTCGTGACCTAATGGATGATCAAAAGGTCACTAGAAATCTCTTGAGAAAGTTGTCCCTCTCTGATGGTATAGCCTCGTCTATGGAAGGCAATATAATCGAGCTTTGGACAAATAGATGGACAGCATTTGAAAGTGAAGAGCGGATTCATGGGTGTGGGGTTAATTCTGTTTGGTCTCATATGGTGAAAGCCCACTGTTTACTTTTCAGGACCATATCTCTATTTTAGGCATACATACTTTTGCGAACTCATCCGATGCAGAATTCAACGGCTCTCAGATGTCTAAGCATACACATCGAGGTGCAGCGAGTGCTACATTGCCAGTTTTCATGCTTGGTGACCTAATAGATGGATATCATTCAAGCATACCTTGCGAATTTGAACGCCTTGTGCGACTGTATCATCCCTTGCGGACGTCTGAGACATCAAGTCATGGGCCGATCACTGTCTCGGCGGCTGAGAGAGGAGCAAAGATTCACAAGCGGGTGGTTTTCATTGAATGGTTTTCCGTTTGTAGTCAGCTTGAGGACGACAATCTTACCAACAGCATCTGACATACAACCTTTTCTACCACAGGTCTCGGACGTTCTTGGACTGCGTGGTCCGCTACACCGTGATTCGAGCATATAAGAAGATTTGGTCGCAGCTTTCTATGATCATGCGTCTATTTCCCGCCTCAATTTTCTGTTATCTATGGCTTGGCTTCAGGAGCTTCCAGTCAATGCTGTGCTAATATTATGTTTGGAATGCATACACATAGTCTCACCATTTGAGTTTTATCGTATCGATATTGAGAAACGGAAGATTTAAACTTGATAGAGATAATGAGCTGCTCGTAAGAAGAGTCAATATCGCCCCAAGGAGTGACTTTTCAATGACTTCTCTACATTAGTTCAACAGTCAACATAGCTACCCTTTGAAGGAAAGAAGAGAGGACTGGAGAGTGATACAATTAGCTATCCTTTATCGTTTCAGATTTGCATTCTTGCAGGCATATTGAAGCCATGGTTTTTGGGGGTGGTATGGTGATTTCTTCTTGAAAGATCAGTGACAAAGCTTATGCTGTTGACTACTAGAATACTGATCCAAATCCGTTCAAACATTGAAGTCTTGACTGAATGTATTCTCGAACTGCCCATAATTATCGATTCCAATAATATCTCAATGGCTCATTCCCCTCATAAATTCAGTCAGTAAACCATGATTAAAGCGTGCAATTTTACTTGGAGCCGGAGAGGGGTCATGTTTAGATAAGGGAAATTGCAGAGTTCTCTTAGAATCTAAAAGGGAATGTCGTGACGCGTTCTCTGGACTTAGTCCTCCAGATCTGGTTTTTCAACCCACTTAGCGAGTTTTTCACTAAACATACATTATCCCTCACCTACGCTATCGTTTGTGACTCTCTAAAAATATATACTTCATTGCCATATTCTACCATTGACCGATAGTGTCAGTTTTTCATCGATATCGGCGTGGGCATCGAGTACCCACGATCACCGTGTCGCCTTTGGACGACTACGAGGTCCTCCATTATCTCTTCCAGAAGGAACGGATGTCAATAGCATCAGCCGTTCTCCTCATATAGCTGCTCTTCGCTCTGAGAACACTAGTTCATCATGTTCGAGTCTGCTACAGGTGACCCGCATCAACCATACCTTCCGGCTGTTTAGACACCAATTCAACACGACTGCACTACGCCCATCATACTCATACCAAAGTCTGAGGAGTCTGGACCTGGATACTTCACGACCCCTGGTCTTATTCTAAGGCAAAGGCAGATCCAGCGAACACGGTGACCTGATCGAAGGGGTCTAGATTTGGTTCTTGGCTGCCAAAGAGAAAAATGCATCGAGCTAAATGGTTAAGACGTGGTTTGGAGTGTTTTCTACCATGAGGGTCCTTGCGAAGAATCGATTCACCGAACTGAGTGATCTGATCGAGGTCCAGAGCCATTCACCCAAGTACCAAGGTAGATCCGATTTCAGTTATCATTTGCCTAAAGCTTCTGCTCAGCGTCTGGAAAAACATCATCCCGGCGTTCACGATAAATCGCGATCGTACTTGTTATAGCCCCTCTCACCTTTCCTCCGACTGTGACGATATCTGTGCTCTGAGACATCTCAGGCACCACGGATTCAAGGCCATATCCAGCGAACACAGCTGGATGCTGTTGGTACCAAACGATCGGTCTATTTGCTCACTTCCTAATACATAAGAGACAAAGACAGATTCAACACGCTCCTTTATCCAATGGAGAAAAACCCTGCTCTCTACTTACGAAGGAAAAGGAACTTGAGATGCCACATCTATGATCTCGGTCCAAGGCATGGATTGAAAAAAACACAAAGCGTTGCAAAGAGAATTAATGTAGTATGGCAATGACCATCACCAAAGAGGGACACCGATAACCAAGCTGAGGGACTATCTGAGAAGAGGATCCGCCACGGGAAAGAGGACTATCGAAAGGCGATCAACTATGCTGGCACCCTTGAACAACAGGCATAATCTGAGCCTGGTTTGGTCGATTATCTTCATCTTCAAGAACAGTCCACGTGGTTTAAAGAGAGCGTACCTCGTGTGTACAAAGTCTCATCGTCAGCTGAGTGTTCGCCTAGATGGGTGGTAGAGGATAGGCTCACTTTCATGGTGCTGTGATGGTGTACCTACCACGCCACCCAGCAACTATTCTCCTTTCTGTCAGGTGAGCACCCACACCTATGCTATGGTAACCTTCTCCAACTACATCGCCATTCGGAGTCTTTCTTCATTCTGATAGAGAGTGTCTGGTCGACGGCTCACCCTTCCGCTCCTTTTGCTGACTCTTGGCCGTCAGAGGGGGTTGATCCTGTCGAATGACATACTTCATGATCACGCGATTGGAAGACGTTCTCGGAATTTTGGTTCTCACCCCTTCGCTCTCGCCGTTACCCCGTTTTCGCCTTCTCTTGCCTGTGGTTCTGTGCCATCTGCGTCTTTATTGTCGCCTCGGTCCGCCACTTTTGCTGCCTGTCCAGCCCCAGCCTAGAAAGAAACCGCGGAGACTTAGTCAGGCTTCAAAAAAGAATGACTAAAAAGAGATTAGGTCTTCCGTAGATCACCATGACAAACGCTACGGCCAGCATTGTGGTGGCAGGCCTGTCTATCAGATGAATTACAAAAGCCAGCTGATCAGCTTATGGATAGTCACGCATCTGAACTGGGGTGAAAATTTGTCGGATTGCAACGTGGACATCGCAACGGAAATGATATCCGTTCTCAAAGTCCATTGGTGCGACAAGACTGCGGCATATCCTTAAGCACGGAGCTGCAGATGTCTCATCAGCTCATGCCGGTCTGTCCGCAGACCAAGTGCCCATTATACTTACTTGGAACGTGGCAATCGATAAAGATAATCTGCTCACTTGGCCAATATGCCTGGCCGTTTTCTCTGATCGAGTGGTATGGCAGGTGGTGTCTGCAGGGTTGACAACCCGTGAGAAGAACGAGTGATGGCCGCTAGATTTTGGGCACAACGGCAACATTTTGTTGAGCCGACCAAACCGAGGACCTGCTGCAACGGCCATATACCAAGGCAAAGCGCGAATCGTTGCTTTACTATATCACTACCCGTTGCAAGGCGACATAGGGGTCCGTATTTGGTCCGTCGAGCTGGACCATCTCCGGCATCAATCCGAAGCATACTTTATAGTCCATCGAACCGCCGCCCGTGGTGCCGCAGTGGATGTTGACGAAAAGACAGGCGAAGGGAAATTGAACATGGCCAAACATCGCCGGCTTTCGTATAGCGTGCTCAATCCGTGGTTGTATTTCCTCCCAACGCGATCATACGTTAAAGACATTAATCGGGGTGGCTGCAATGGAAATTGACTCATAACAAGCGTGGCCCGCTGATGTCGACTTGGCAGTATGTATGTCGATGCTGTCAAACACTTGGTCTCAAATTGTTCAGTTTGGGACGATCAGCAACATTCGCAAAGACACACCGCACTCCTTTGACTCCAGATGCTGTCTCTTCATCTTTGCCCCATATTTCAGCTATCCTTGTTCGACGGTAAATCCAAGATACCACATTCACTTTGTCATCACAAACCGTGCAAAGGACAACCTTAGGGACGACATAATGTGCTGTCCGAAACATGATCTTAGATCGCTTTAGGAAGAAACACCGGCGTCATCAATGTATCTGCAGGTACATTCGGAAATATTGATAGCGGCATCACAGTCCAGATGGAACCGATAGACCATCGGGCTCTAAGTCCTTGATCCTTGTTCCTCGCCTCGATAACTCGTTTCTTCAACAGATCTTAACTCAAAGAGGTGCGGGATTGCTAAATTGAGCCTTTCCATGTGGTACTTGCTGGGCTACATGTATCTTGATGATAATGGTGCGCAATCGATTCCGATATTGGGAACGACCTTGTACTGGTCTGCCAGGATCATCATTCACAGATACACTGTTTTCCTTTAACTCTGTGTGAGATCTGGCGAAGTCGGAAGCCTGAACGCCAATATCGAGAAAGCTCAACCCGCAAGCTGGAGCAAAAATCAAAGAAGGTCCTGATTTCCATGCAAACATTGTTACAAGTCCTACACAACGACATCAGTGCTCTCCATTGGCTACATTCTTTCAAAGATGAGCGATCATGAGACGTGGAAATACTACATATATATAAAGCGGCGCCTCTTAGACGCCACTGCTACACTCACCTACTTTCCAATTACAAGACGAATACGAGTCGAAGACGACCGAGCAACTGCTCCACAAGTAATCCACCGGCCTACTCCCATTGAAAGAAGGCATTGTGTCGAATTGGACGCCAGACGAGCGTGGAATATCAATGCAGTCTTGGTACATGCGACCCCATCTGAAGGCCCTTGTTGAACTCGACCTCGATGACGCAGGAGTGCAGTGGCCTAGTCACGACGGCACTAGATTAGCTCTTAGAGGCTTCAAATGCATGAAGAAAATCTCGGTGCTCACTGCTTGCGTATTTGTCCCAGATCGACAAAAGCAAAGGCATTGAATGTTGTGGCCGTCCATGAAGTCCTACATCCGCCAGACATCACCATCTAACCTCCTAGGTGCGATCGAAGAGTGGCGGCCTTGACCCACGAGGGTGATGCTCGATAAGGAAGACGATGCGGCTCGGAGAGTTGGTTTATAACCTCCATTCCAGATTGACTCTCAAGGGAGTCTACTTCGAGAAGAAGAATAGATTGGAAAGTGAAAGGAGTCCTGCCTGGCAGAAACAAGTCATAAAAAAGGTCTCGACGGCAACACTTGTAGCATGGGTCGTCACTAGAAAGGCTACGCTGGAAAGCCAACAATTATTTTGGTAACCTCGCCTTTGGCCCACTTTTCTGGCGTAACAAGAATGCCACATCTCATTGGAGGTCCCAACGGCCTTGTCTTCCGAATCTTCATGGCATCTTATCCATATCATGCCAAGTACACCCAACGTGGGGACTTCACCTTTGTCAGAAACCTGGACATGAATATACCGACGTATCTTTCCCATGGACATGGTGTCAATCTCATACAAGCCTCGATGTCGCTCGATGATGCTAATGAAGATGGGTGTACTGAGATCCTTCCCGGTTTCCATAAGAGAACTGGCCAGTGGTTGCAATAAGCGAACGCACGTGGGAAGGTGTCAGATGGACCCATTCAGGAACTGGAAAAGATATGGAAGGCCGAAGACAGCGTTGAATTTGAACTACTCACAGGTCTCGACAGCAACGCTGGTAGCATGCCGACTCTTCATGGCTGGTTTGCGGGTCTCGGCAGTATCGCTCGTGGCATGAAACGTCATTGTCATCGTGATGCTAGATGGCAATCGACTAGTGACATTGAGACACAGTACCTGCATCCCTATCGATCAGCTGCATCTCTATCAATCACCATCCTATAAAAATATATAGCATCGCTACCGACCTATAACGTCTGCAACGACGACCGAGTGAATACAGAAACACGGAGTCGCGCGCAAATTCATCCATCTTCTTCCTTAATTTCGTCACAACAGACATCAAAACCGAATACTTGCATTCCTATCCACACGCAACATCTAGAACGACAATGAGAGTATAAAAGAAACACGAAGTCGCACGCCAATTCGTTCAGCTTCTTCCTTCATTTCGTCATAACAGAGGTTAAGACTGAATACTTACATTTCTATCGATGACCATGTCTTTGGTCTGACATCATGGATCTCTGCTGGCGTCATCAGGATGCTAAATCTCATTGGGAGTTCTAACGGCCTTACCTTCGGCGTCTTCATAGATGATTTGCAGGTCTCGACTATACCGCTCGTGCTATCAGACGTCATCATCGTGGTGATGCTAGATGGCAATCGATTAGTCAGTGACTATGTCTTTGGTCTGACACCATAAATCTCTGCTGGCGTCACAACAATGCCAAATCTCATGAAGTGTCCTAACGGCCATGCTTTCCGACTTTTTGAAGATCATCTGCAGATGTCGACGGCAATGCTGTGGCAATGGCCACTACATCAGCTACGCTGAAAAGCAAACGATACTTTTAGTGACCTCGTCTTTGGTCCAATTTGCTGGCGTGACAACAATGCCATATTTTATTGGAAATTCCAACGGCTATATGTTCCGAATCTTTATGTTGTATGGACGATTCACAGGTCCCAGCAGCAACTCTTGGAGCATACCAACTCTTTAAAGATGAATTGCAGGTCTTGAAAGTAACGCTCGTGGAGTAAGACGGCACTATCGCGTTGGTGCTAGGTGGTAAATACCATTTTGGTAATCTCGCCTTTTGTCCAATCTGCTGGCGTGACAAGGATGCCAAACCTCATTAGAAGTTCTAATGGCTATGCCTCCCGAATATTTATGGACGATTTGCAGGTCTCGACAGCAATGCTTGTGGCATGAGTCGACGTTAGCGTGGGTACGCTGGAAAGCGAAAAATCAGATTGATAATCTCACCTTTTTTCTAATCAGCTGATGTAACGAGGATGCCAGCTTTTATCTGGAGGTCTGAGAACTATGCCTTCAGAATCTTTGTGAATGGTTTGCATGTGTCGACGTAACGCTAGTGGAGTCGGACGCCATTATCGCGGTGGTGTTAGATGGCAGATGGTCATTCTATTAATCTCGTCTTTGGTCTAATCTGCTGGTGTGACAAGGATGCCAAATCTTATTGGGAGTCCTGAGGACCACACTTTCCGAATCTTCGTGGATAACTGACAGGTCTCGACAGCAACGCGTGTGGCATCGGACGGCACCAGCCTGGTTACGCTGGAAAGCGAATGATCAGTTGGTAATCTTGTCGTTGGTCCAAGATTAAAGGTTTCTGTTGGTCATCCGCAGACTCGAAGAGAATATGTTGTATCTTCCAAATCTTCATGGATGAATTCCATAGACTCATATAAATATAACCAGCGCACCAGTAGGAAAAAGCATCTGGAGACCTCTTTAGAGGATGGAGGAACTTCTACTTACGACGACTGCCTCTTAGGGAGGCTGCGTCGTGCTCGAGACGTTATCATTCGATCTTGGAGCCTTGCCACGTGGTGGCCATCACAATATATATACAATGTTATACGCACTGGGCAGTATCAGTAACAACAACAACAACAACAACAACAATGGATTACCTATGATAGATGATCTGTTCGATGATCCAAGAACAATTCGAAGCCACCTTGAATACTTCGGCACCCGCCAGGAGGAGGCGGCCTGATATGGCAATATACATGTCAGGCCAATTGCAAAGTGGAGTCGTCCAGCAGAGTGTATAATCCACGTCATGAATCAGCGCGGTAGAAAGTCTTCGATCTTTTGCCAATGGCTGCACGAGGAGGGGGCCAGATATGGCGAGATACATGTCAAGCCAATTGCATACTAAAGGAGTCCCGCAGAAAACCCTGTTGGTCTTCTGCCAGTGGCTGCACGAGGAGGGGGCCTGATATGGCAATATACATGTCAGGCCAATTGCATACTGGAGGCGTCTTGCAGAACATGTCAATCACGCCTTCAAGAAGCGCAACAGAAAACCCTGTTGGTCTTTTGCCAATGGTTGCACGAGGAGGGGGCCTGATATGGCAATATACATGTCAGCAGGCCAATAGCAAATTGGAGGCGTCCCGCAGAACACGTCAATCACGCCTTCGACCAGCACAACAGAAAGTTCTCGATCTTTTGCCAATAGCTAATCCCGATCGATCTTGGCATTCGTTGCTTGAACATCCGCTCAGTTGATCGCATCGATGAACATACCGCCACTTGCAGGCTCCATGACGAGCCCAACGACCCGTCATGAATCATTATGACGAGCATCGCTGTGAGCGGCACTTCGATGATATAGCACCGCGCTGCCATCGCGATTGAGTTGGCCCTTGCTATGATGAGCTTAGGAAAGGATACAACAACGACAAGACTCATTAGCATCATAACGATTCGTGAGGTGGTATTCCAGACACAACCGAATTCCTGCATGCCGAAAGCAGACCGGAGTCAGTGCATGATCATTCAGAATATGGAAGAAAACTATATATACCTCCGGACATGTGAGAGACCGACCACATTCTTAAACTCAATGCAACACTAGTTTGCTAGACATTTAAGAGAGTCCACCACTGGAAAGGCCCATCACAAATCGACCTTTGGAGCACATCATCGTACCCTATCAGACAGGCCTTCGTCGGCAACGCAAGAACATTGACAGCGTCAAACATGTATGTAATGACTGGATATGAGGAGCTAGGCAGACAGGCCAGAGAACATAAGGACAAGGGATATGATTGTGTCACCTTTCGCGATCTGATCGATATGCAAAGAGCCAGTCGTGGGTACAAGTATTATCGTCCGGATTTAGATGATGTCACCCATGCAAGGCTTCGCCCATTACAAGTATTACAACCAGCAGGGCTTGAGGGGATCGTACTGGTAGGGGCTATGGTATCGAGAATAAGGAGGATAGTATCCGTACTGCTAGTACTGACAAGCGGTCAAATGATGTGGTGATTTCAGTATGTGGGTGCAGATGGAAAGGTGGCTCTTACCATGCGTATTAAAACCAAGCTGACGGTAGTTTGTGTATCTCATAGAAAATCTAAGTTAACTGTTATACGACTCAAACTTGACCATGCAAAATCTCTTGTGGACTCCTGCCCCATTGAGATGCAAATCGTGATCGCCTTATTGGACAGTAGTAATGTTGATTTTGCACGGCTGTTGATAAGGTCCATCGTTGATTGTGTGTTTGACTGTTTGTATAGTCGTTCAGGCCATCGGATTTCGAATTTTCTTTGACGACAGTACGATAATTCTATGCTAGGGGCCTCTCCAATTAAAGTCCGACTATTCGATACAGCCATCAACGTAATTAGCTGACTAAGAACACGATAGATAAGACATCATTAGCGAATGATGCCTATATTGTATCAAGAGATACATACCCTCAGGCCCAACCCTCGGGGTGAACAATACAAAAGTCAAGAATCTATCGTGTCACTTTCGGAAATCTACCTTTTAGTTGTCGAGCCTAGATTTATATCCTTCAGTGGAACTATTGGTCGGTATTGGTCGTGTTGGCAGGAATATGGTCGAGCTTCAATGGGTCAACAGCAAATTACTCGAGCTCGGAGCTCGAGGCAAATGAGCAGGTAATTAGCTTCATTAGGAGGGTGTTAAAAGGCTTACTCAATATAGAAGGCGAGGTGGTGCATCGGTAAATGTTCAGGGGGATTATACGTCGCGGGTTCTTGCTGCAGACGTCCACGCCGCAACTTACGAAAAGTCAAAGCAATGAAAACGATATGCGAAAAAGCTGTCGCGGATTGATGAAAAACTCAAAGCAGTGCGAAGCGCTCAAGGTAACATATTGAAAAGACAGAGCAATGAGAGGCCCAAGAAAATAAGGGTATGGATATGAGAACATATACCGTGATAGCAGCATTACCCACCATGGACCAATATGGCCGCGTGGTAGCCTCGGCAGCGAGAATACCACTGAGTCTAGTTCTGTCCTGGGTCAGACCCTCCGCACCGAAGAGGACATGTCGTTATTCGTTCGAATAGAACTCACTACGTTCAATCCCAACCCTGTGCTAGGAGCTATGTTCCCTAAAGATAGTTCAAACCGAAAGGTGGGCTATTCTTTTTGCCAATTCTTCTTTTTCTTGCAATTTTCGTACGGCCGTGTGCGTGGTTTGTTTCGTGTGTTAATGGTTCTGGACGCGAGAATTGAGGATCCCAACACTGCACACTTTGCTCCCACACACACACCACATGGGAGATCGCGCGAAACACCTGAGATCAGTTGTGGACACGCGCCTTCTCTCCTATGCATCAGTTGTAAGGTGCAGAGCTCATAGGGCAAGTGCGCACTCCTTTGAGTGTCTTGCCCATTTCGACGGCACCGATCGAATGCATAGGTTGAGAAGCGAGCAGAATTGTTCAGCGCCTCGAGTATGAGAATGGTGGAGGCGTAGGTATTGGTTTGGGGTGGATGCTGACTTTCGACTTCATCAACCTCGTTCGTATGAGTGCAATAGTGTTCAGGCGAACGAGACTGACGTGCATCTATACTACCTCAATCCCTTCATTCTCGATCCCCCACCGCACGGCGTCCCACACATCATCCACTATGACTTTAGGCTGATGAGCAGGCTCACCACCACTGTACACACCACTACGGACGAGGATTGATTGCCACGTGCTACCCGCATGACTCTTGTACTGATTTGCTCCTAATATATCAGACTCCGGATTGTCCCCAACCATATACACTCTCTTCAGTCCCTCCATACCAATTCGCGTTTGCCCCTTCCCCAGCAAATCTTTTCTATGAGACGCCAGTCTCTTCTCTGCGAATGAAAAGGTGCCTTGGGTTGGCTTTCCGAACATGCGTTTTTCCAAACGGACACCTTTCTTGGGGCCGCCAGTAACGGCGTTCCATACACCTTCGAAGGCTTCGCGAAAACCACCTTGGCCTAGGCGAGGAAGGTGATATGCGGCTGCCCAGTGGAGATCGGGATTGGAAAAATACAAAGGAGGCTGGCCATCTTGGAGATAGCCCTGATTGGGGAGAGAGGGTTTTCCGTTCTTAAAAGAGAGAGAGCCTAGATAACCCTGATGAGAGAGGAGCAGGTCGAGGATGATCTGGGTGTCAAGAGCCCAGTCCCGAGGGTCGTTGAATATGAAGATAGCGTCAATCTTGACAGAACTTCTTGAGCCACTCGGAGCATACTCTTTTGGAGATAGTTCGGCATTCGGAAGAGATCGGGCGTACGATCTATAGTTGTGAGGGGAAGCGAACGGCCAGAGGGTAGGGAAGGTGGTTATAAGATCAGCTGGTGTAAGGACATTCTGAAAGCCGTAACTATTCAATCTCGTCAGATTGTCCATCCAATATTGACAGGATGGCAGACCCTTACTTCTCAGCCACCTTTCGACAAGCGTCCCCATCTCCGCCAGTCACAAGGACACACCTGTCCTTGTACTGTTCCTCGCCATTGACCAGCTCGACAAACGGCGTATGGCTTTGTACGAACATGTCCACATCCAACGGGACCTTGAGTTGATGGCTCAGCTCTTCGACGCGTGCGGCTTCAGTTTTTCCACCCCCATTGGTGAGAAGTATGAAAGGAATTCGGTTGGCTTGGAGGTAGGAGAGAGCGCGGTTGGCTCGAGGGAGAGGTTTAGAGCTGCGGAGGAGGACGCCATCGATGCTGTGAAAGTGTCAGCCGGGAAAAGCGTTGGAAGAATGCTCAATCGTAGGCTTATCATAGAAAAGTACATACTCGAAAGCAAAAGCGAATTCGGGCACCTTTTGGTGGCCAGTTGTTGAAGTCTGCAGAAAGCGTGAGGATTGGTTCTGGATGCTGCGACGAAGGAGAGCTGTAGTCTTGAATGCTATGAAGACCGAGTTCGCATGCCTTCCCCCAATGCGCAGAGACGCCATTGAGGTCCCCAATGAGTATAATGTAGAGTGAAGTTGAGATGATCCCAATTGGGTAATTATAAGCGCTATCGATAACAACTAGCTCTATTCTATTGATTTGTGCCACCCAAATATGCTCCTGTTTGGCACACCGCGGTATTTCATTGATCCTGGGATCCTTCTCAAATATAATGTGTATAAAGCGTGCCTACTAGGACGCTGCTAATTTAGAGCCGGCATGTGGAGAGCCGGCATGTGGAGCACAGAGACAACGATGGCATGAAGCTTTTAATATTACCCGCAGTAATATTCAATTCCAGACCTCGCTGGTGTAAGCAGGTTGTCACCATCACCCATGGCCTTGCCCTCTGAGATCCTCCGCAATGTCTTCGTCTACCTCACATCCGCCGACCAACAAGCCCTCTACTCTTCCGCCCTCGTCTCACGTTCCTGGTATACGAACTCCATCTCCAGCCTCTACAGCAGTCCAGTAATCGATGGCAAGAACTACGACCTCTTCGTGCGTGCAATATGCCCCTCGGTCAATGCACACATACGAACAAATGGCCTGGCAGAGCTGGTGAAGACGCTGGATATGAGCCGCTTGGTGCATAATGGGAGCAAGAGCTTGACCGCAAGGCTGTTGGGGAGGATGAAAGGGAACCTGGAGGCCTTTGTGGCACCACAGGCATCTTTTGCGTTAGTCCCTCTCTTCGAGCATGAAGATGCAGAGTCTTGTGCAACTTCCGCGGTACAGCTCACTGTTTGGACATTCGTATGAGCAAGATGTTAATCGCTCACGCCTTTTAGGGTCAATTGCCTCGCTGCGCTCTCAAAATGCATACATCTCCGCCGCCTCGATCTCTCCTTCGTATCGGAGTCTATAGCAATGTCCGACCTCCTCCGGTCCATATTCTACCTCTCAAACCTTGAAAGCCTACACCTGCCTCGTTCCTCGACCCAAGATCCAGGCAAGTTCATCCTCAAATACGACTGGCCCCCCAAACTACAAGAACTGCACATCAGCGGAGGGCTACATGACCCAACAACAGTCTACTTCAGTACCTTGCCCCCCACAGTCTCATACCTCGCCATCGGAAATTGTCCACATATATCAATGCTCTCCATCGGCCCCCTACTCCTAGCAAAAGGATCACAACTGCGCTATCTCGAAATCCTAGCGCCAATACCACGTCTGCAATTGGGCCAAAAACCCCTCAACAACATCATGGCCTCAGTACCTAATCTGCACCACCTGAAGATCTCCATAGATTTCATCGACACAAACTTCTTCCTCAACGCAAGCTCCGAGCACCGCTCACTAAAGCGCCTGGATCTGCACTGCTTCGACACAGACGACACGTCCCAAGTCGATGCCACGAACATGTACAGCTTTCTCGAAATCTACGCGTTTTCCAAGGTCAGGATCCTAGGTATCCACCAGAAACTCGGTTGGACCACCGAGAACAACGCGGCTGTTGTCGATCTCGACGAGTTGCTGAAAGCGTTGGCGAGAGAGGACGGTCCAGGAGCTGAGATCTCGGAAGATGAGGCTGGGGTCGTGATGTTTGGTAAAAGTGGATTGAATCATCCTTTGCATAGGTTGTGATGAAAAGGGCGAATTGACCTTATGGTTGGAATTGAGAGCATAGCATTATACCCCGGCGTCTCGTTTGCATATCGTTCATTCAGGAAATAAGATACCCGAAAGCCACAAGGATGTCGAAGCACATTGCCCACATACTGTAATTTGTAGTCATTTGCAACAAAGACGATTGAGGTAATGGCAGCTGCTGCAGCATTATGCCTCCCACAATCGTAGCGGAGAGAATAGCATTATACCAGGCCGTTTCACTTCCACATTTATCACTCAAAGATACCGATACCCAAAAACCCCAAGAACATCGCACCATCTAAGCGCACGTTTCGTGAACTCAAGTCCTTCACATCAAAAACACATAGTTACATCCATTCCCA